>BNJT01000967.1_pt1 | contig 381386 bp, 751 predicted proteins | sample 8540491 | NCBI WGS metagenome assembly BNJT01 (sample SAMD00202455, study PRJDB9452) | human saliva metagenome | host: Homo sapiens | reverse complement strand
CAGTTACGTATTGCCTACCCTCGGGGGTTTCCACGGGGTCGAGTCTTCGCCTGCGCAGCTGCAGGTCAGCCAGGACCAGGCTGCCGCCGAGATACGATGTCGGTACCTGCGGCCCGCCATGTTGGTGGACACGGTCACCGCCCCTTCCTGGCCTTGCCTCCGCAACCACGGCGGCGCCTGCCCGTGTTGTTTTGCGCTGAGGACTGCGTGCGATGCCCTCCTTCTAGCAGCATCCCTGACAGCGAAGCCTCGGACTTCGCCACCGATGCTGTACCGATGAGCACAGGCTGTCCGTTCTCGTGCCGAAGCACAACGTCCTCGATGATCGCCTTGTACTTGGCCTCTGTTCGGTGATCCTGATCGCGCTGGTCGATTTCGGATCATCGGCTGTTTGTCGGGATGGGGATGACCCTGAGGCCGTCAGGATCTTCTGGAACTCGGATCCCTCGGTCTTCGCGGTACCCGTCATACCGGCGAGCTTTGTCGTACATGCGGAAGTAGTTCTGCAGGGTGACGGTGGCGAGGGTCTGATACTCGTCCTTAATCTTCACCCCTTCCTTGGCTTCAAGGGGCTGTGCGTAGCCTCGCTGTAGCGACGCCCCGCCAGAGTGCGGACCGCGTGCTCATCAACGATGAGGATCCCCGTCGCCCAGCACCACGTAATCCTTGTCCCGTTTGAACAGCTCCTTGGCCTTGATGAAAGCGTTGTTCAAATAGCTGATGAGCGGGTATCTGCGGATCTGCGTAGAGGTTGTCGATGCCGAGCCGGTCCTCGACCATCTCAATGCCGGCACCAGAGATGGCGACCGTCCGCTTCTTCTCGTCCACCTCGTAGTGCTGGTCGCGTTTCATGGAACGCACCATCCGCGCAAACACCGGATACCACTCGTGGGTGTCCTGAGCCGGACCAGATGATCAGCGGAGTGCGGGCCTCATCAATGAGGATCGAATCCACCCTCATCGACGATGGCGAGCTGGTGACCGCGCTGCACAAGGTCCTCGCTGCTGAGCGCCATGTTGTCTCGCAGGTAGTCAAAAGCCGAAACTCGTTGTTGGTGCGTACGTGATGTCGGCCTGCAGGCGAGGCGACGTTCGGCGGGTGACATCGATGCCAAGATGACGCCGACCTCCAGACCGAGGAAATGATGGATCCGCCCCATCTGCTCAGACTGGTATTTGGCCAGGTAGTCGTTGGTGGTGACGATGTGCACACCGTTACCCGACGGCGCATCTCAGGTAGGAAGGAGGGTGCCGACGAGGGTTTTTCCCCGCCGGTTTTCATCTCGGCAATGTTGCCCCAGTGGAGTGCCGCGCCGCCCATGATCTGAACATCGAAATGACGCTTGTTGAGCACATGGACGGAAGCTTCACGCACGGTAGGCTGCGGCTCCGGCAGCAACCCTGTCCAGATCCTCCCCGTCCTCAAGGCGTTCCTTGAAAGTGTCGGTCTGTTCCCTCAGCCTCGGCGTCGGACATCCCCTGGAAGTCCTCCTCGATCAGGGTTGACCTGATCGGCAACCTCCGCAGCTTCCTAAGCTGCAGAACCCGAGCCGAGGTTGCTCAGGAAACCATGAATCCCACGTCGACGATCCTTCAGAGTTTGACTGCGCTGTGGCTGCACCGCCTGCCATCCTAGCCAGCCCCGCGGCCCTGCAGAAAACTGCGACGGGCCAAGGACTCACACTCGGCCCGTCGCATCAACGACACCTACCGTCAGAGGTTCCTGAACGGACGGTGGTAGGCCGGGAAACCATGATGATTCCCTGAGAACCCGTGCGTTTCCGGGTAGCGGCATGCCCGCGAGCAAACCCAACCAGCATCCTGCCGCGGACTCTTCTCATAACTTCATGCATTCACGTTCAAGTGAATGACGCCGTAGTTGTAGGCCTTTCGTCGATAGACCACAGATGGCTTCCCCGTTGCGGAGTCCTGATAAAGGGAAGAAGTCGTGCCCCACCAACTCCATCTCGTCCAAGGCCTGGGCCAGACTGGAGCGGAACGGTCTCGAACTCCTTCTCTCGCACCACGAGGCCCGTCACCATTGACCACCAGACCTGCGACCTCGTAGGTGTTGTCGTCTTCCGGTTCCACCTCGAGTTTCTTCGGTCCCGGAGCAGAAGCGAGTTCCTCAGTGAAGATGGCCGCGCGCAATCCTCTGTGGGTCTTGCGACGATCCGCCGCCTTCCGGAGTTGCGCCTTCAACCGGTCGAAAGCCTCGTTCAAAACGCAAGCGTCTTGTCGTTGGCCTTCGCCTCAGCACGTACGACAGGCCCCTTTGCTGCGAGAGCGTGATCTGAACCTCAACGGCATCGGAGGGATTCTTGTGCCATCCGCGGCGGAGAACTCTACTCCACACGGATCACCTGGGTCCCTGCAGCCGCTCGACAGTAATGATCCTGTCGCGGACCAGTTCCTTGAGCTCGGGGCTGATGGTGCAGTGCCGACTGGTGACGACGACGTCCCATGTCTCCTCCTGGCTAGAAGCTGACGCCAGAAGCTCCTCGCTTTCTCAGCCCGGGACCCTGCTGGCGTCTTCCATTCTCTCAGTTACTCCCATCCAGTGGCTGGCAGTGAATCTTTCAGTATTTTCCGATCAGATTTGCATCGCCGATGACGGCGGCTGCGATGACCATGGCTCCACCGTGACGTCATCGCCTCGCACGAGACCTTCAACGAAGTTCCCTGTCGTCACGACATCATCGATGATGACTCACAGGTGCTCGACATGCTGTCCCCAGGAATCGGATCCTGAGAGCCTCTCTCGCCCGGCACGTCCCCGAAAGCCGTGGAGCATCTCCGCCATTCAGCCTTCCTCAACAATCTGGCCGTCCTCGATCCCCAGTGCACGGGAGACCTGTCGCGCCAGCATCCACTGTATGGTCAATTCCTCTGCGACGCACGGCTGCTGGTCGGGACGGCACTGGAACCAGAATTGTTCTCGATGGAGGTCGGCAGGCTATGACTGCCGTGGCCAACTGGCATGAGAGCAGTTTGGCAGGGACCCAGGCGCTCATCATCCTTGAAGGCCGGAATGAGCCGCGCAAGCCTGGGCGATATCGGATTCGCTGCCCAGGTGGGCACCGGAAGCCCGCAACGTCGCACTCGATGCGGTTCCTTGCAGCTAATTCGTTCCTGCATACCCGGGCAACAGCCGCTAGCTGAGGCACGCACACCAGACAGCGAGTACCGAGCAGCAGGGAAGCGAAAATCCTGAAACGGGAAAAGCACACACTGTCACCTGAGCACGATTCAAGCGTCACAAGTTTCTTTCCACAGATCATCCTGGATAACTGATCCATGCCATCGCGGTCTTGGCCTGTTGCCATGCACCGTGCTGTTCATACAACAGCACAGTTCCGTCGGCCGCGCGCAGGGCGACGGCATCCCCACCAGGCCTGGGCAGTGCAGTCACCTGGACTGGCGACGCACTCACAGGTCCGAGGTCAACGACCTCCGAGCCATCTATTGCGACCACAAATACGGACCTGCTGGAACCCGCACTCGCGACCACGGCGACGTTGACTTCCCAGTCCAGTCGAGTGCAACCGCGATCGAGAGTTCCCTGCCCTGGGACGCGGTCAAGGGAACCTCGTGCCAGTCAGTCAGGCGGTTGCCCTCGCTCAGGGACACCACGCCAAAACGGGTGGCCTCCCCGACCCCGAGAAGAATTGCCGCCCGCGTCCCGGATGCGTCGAGGGAGAAGTCCACCAGTTCGCCAGACAACGCAGTAATGTCGATGGTGGCGGGACTCTGCCCTGCGGGGAAACGCTGAGCGAGCTGCTGTTCCCCGGAGGAGTCGCTGCCCAGCAGCCACAGTCTGCCCTGCGCAAAATGCACGGAACCGGTTTGGGCCAGACCGGTGTCAACCTGAACGGAGGCGCCGCCGCTGGGACCGATACGGACTGTTGCCGGGGGAGCCGGCCACGGTCGCGGTGAAGGCCCCATCCAAAGAGATGGCGGTCATCTCCGTCGGCGTCCCGTCACCACTGAGAGGGATGAAACTGGTGTCGGCACTCAGTTTCCCTGCCTGACCTTCATGCACGCCGTACAGATCAGCCGACCCCGCCTTTGAGAGCGGCTGGTAGTCCTGTTGAGAGGATAATTCCAGGATTTGCTTTGTCGTTCTGCCCCGGCAGTGAGTATGTTTTTCCCGTCAACCGTCAGGTGCAGTCCTGAGATCTTGGGAATCGACGAGCGACCACAGAAGCTGTGCACCGAGTTCTCGTCGCTCCAGGTCACTGAACCCCTGAGGGACTCCTTCAAGTGCAACCGTCACGACGCCCGAGGAATCCACGACCGTACCTGCTGCACCAAGCTTGGTCCTCTCCGGGATCGCATTGCGCACACCGATGAGATGAAAGGACCTGGGCCGGCCAGTTGCGCCTCCACGATGCGGCCCGGTGTGATCTCAGAGGGTCGGCAAATGTAGTAGCTCAGGCACTACTCCCTGCCCGGAGCGGGCGATGAAATAGGACCTCACAGAGCTGTAGGAGCGGGCAAAAATATAGCTGGAGAGCAACACCCCGTCAGGCGGATTGGAAATCCTCCACTCCCCTGCTTCACTGATCAGTCCAAAATCATGGGTGAGGGACTCCTTGGAGACCGTGAAACGTCCAACCGCATCCAGGGTTCCCCGGGTGGTTCCACGCAGTTCCATGCCATCTCCGACTAGCTTCCACCCAGCCGTCATAAATGATCGTCCCCCGCCGTGGGGCCCACTGTCCACGCGCGGTTGCCGACAGATACTGGCGAGCAATCTCGTACTCCCCGGTGGGATCCGCCATCGCCTGGAGATAGCCCTCGACGACCCTGGAGGCGCTCATACCCTTCTGAGGGGGTTCTGGGAGCGATCTGCACGCCTTTGTCCGCTGGCGGAGATTGTGACCTCGCTAACCGGGCCCTGAGCTTGGAATGCTGGCGCAGGACCCGATGGTCAGCGCCACGATGATGATGATCAACCGGCTCACGGGATTCTGGAAACTCATCACAGGTCCTTCCGAGAGTCCAGATCGACCGGGATAATCGGCAATGGTGAGCTGCTGAGGGTCACATCAGGGTTACGGGGAAGAGTGAGACGAAACTGAGCGCCTAGGCCTGGCCGCCCCCAGGCAGAGAGCCAGCCACGGTGCAGTCTGAGCGTCTTCCCGGAAATCGCAAGTCCCAACCTCGCTCCCGCCCGCAGCACGAGCTCGCGATGGATCAGCACGCCAGAAGCGGTCGAACACACGACTGGAAAGCTCGGCCTGGAATCCGATTCCGTGGTCACGAACCGTGATTGCGACAGCTTCCTCATCAGAGGCCACCGTCACATCGATGGGGCGTCCTTCTCCGTGGTCGATGGCATTGGTCAGCAAATTCCGGACGATGCGGCGAATACGACGGGAATCCAGCTGTGCGGAAGCTGCGCCTTTCATAGTGCAATCGCAGCTCACCCCCTGAGAATGAGCAAGGTTTCCTGGGCCTGCACCTCGGATGCAACCAACATCCCCAGATCAGCCTCGTCCAGTTCCAGGGCAGCCACTCCGGCATCAAAGCGCGATATCTCCAGCAGATCCGCCAGCATTGAACTGAACCGTTCAATCTCTGTATTCATCAACTCCACGGTTCTTCGCACTTTCGGGAGAAAGTTCTCTCTCCTCGTAAAAGCAGATCGAAGCCATTTTGATAGTCGTCATGGGGGTACGAAGCTCATGACTGACATCACTGACGAAGCTTCGTTGCACCGTTGAGAGTGTCTCCAGTTCCCGGATCCTTTGTTGCAGGTCCGAGGCCATCTCATTCATCGAGATTGCCAGCGAAGCAAGGTCGTCAGTCCCTCGTACAGGCATTCGTTCATCCAACTGACCTGAAGCCAGATGCCGGGCCGTGCGCCCGGCCTTGCGGACTGGTCTGACCACCTGCGAGGTCACAAGGTAGGCAATGGCCGTCAGACCGAGCAGAGAGGACCACACCGGTGCTGTAGACCGCACGTTGATGTCTCGAAGCGTGGTCACCTCACTCGTCATGGAAACACGTAGTAAAACGGAAACCGTTCACCGGGCGGATGTGATCAAAGCTGGTACCCACAACGATCCCTGGCTGCCCAGATTCTCTCCCTCAGAAATGACGACATGTGTCGCCACGATGTACATTCCGTCCCGAATATTCACCTGTTGACGTAACTCTTGGGGCATGAATCTAGCCCAATTCCCGATGATGACGACAACACCGATGCAGGCCCCTCGACAATCACCAGGTATTGAGCGGCCTGCGCCCGGCAAGCTCCACCAGCCGGCTGAGCTGCTCGTAGGTCGCCGTCCCCAACCTCTCGGGATTCTGCAGCTGTCCTGCATGAAATGATGCATCCCTGACCGCCTCACGGATGGATGCTGTCTGTCCCAGCGACGATTCCCCGCCGTCGCCTGCTGCACCAACAGCACTCCCGCCAGAAACCAGCACCGCACAGGACGCGGTGAAGGTGGTCAACAGTATGCGCAGGGGCAGCGAACTCCACCAGAGCCCCGCCAGCTGCGATGGCCTCGCTCACTGCGGCTGCGAGCTCACCGGCCCGGTATCCGATCCCCCACGGTCACTCGCGATCTCCGGATGCTCGATCCTTCTCCACCTTGGAGCGCAGCCGTTGCACATGCATCGTTTCACCAACCGCGTGTCCGCGGCATTGCGGTACCCCCACACCTCATCGAGCAACGCCTCCCGGCTGAAAAACTTGGGAGGCTGTTTGGCGAGGGCGAGCAGTAGATCGAGACTCAAGTGGTGTCAACGAAAGCGTCACAGGGCCGCGTTTGACGGTGTGCGCGGTGGTGGAAATCACAAGATCGCCGGATGGTCAGCTGATCGGCTCCGGGATCCGCGCTGACACGACGCAACCGGAGTGTGAATTCGGGCCAGAGCTCTTTGGCCTTGAAAAGGCTTTGGCAACGTAATCATCCGCCCCGGCCTGTAGCCCCGCAACCACGTCATCGGTCTCGGACTTGGCAGTGAGCATCACGATTGGCACCCCTGACTCGGCCCGCATGTCCCGGACAGACGCTGGACCCGATCACGTCCCGGAAGCATCAGGTCACAGCACCAGATCCGGTCGACATTCACGCATCGCCGGAAGCGCTCCGGTTCCTGTGGCGCAGTGGGCTGTGTCAAACCCTTCCTGTCGAAGCACGATCTGAAGCATCTCGACAAAGCAGGATCATCATCCACGATCAGGATCAGGGCACGATTCCGGTTTTCGCCCAACACCTGCCTCCTTTCCCGAACTGGTCTCCATGGTACGTGGAACGGACGACCACTTCAGAGAACTGTACTGGTGAAGCCACCAGTTCCATTCTGGATGCCTGGTCCAGGTCGACCAGAGTCCCTCGGCCCGCCACCGATCCGAGCGAAGCACCGGACGCCACAGCTCTTCGGGGTCCCGAAGACCTCTCCGCAACGGCTTGGCTCCTGAACCAGGAGCCCTCGCAGGAAAGCTCACCCACGAGCTGCCCTGCACTCCAGCCTGCCAGTCCCACTATATGCGGATGTGGACGTACGTGTCCCCACCAGCTCAATCGAGGTCAGCTCAACACCCCCACGTCCCGAAACGAAGCGTCGCCACCCAGGCGGTTCCTCCCATGGACTGCGGACCTCGGGCCAGGGCGAGCGCCGTTTGCTTGGAAACAGGGTCCGCCCTCGAAGAGTTTTCGCGGGCGGTGAGCAAATCGCTGAAATGCTCCAGGGAGTCCACCATGGGAACTCTCCCCATCCGGTGGAGACAAAACCCCGAGGCTGACTCTTCGTTGTGTTCCAGCAACAGCACGACGCTGCGATCGAAGCAGCCTCCCCGACCCCGGCTCAGTTGAGATCAGAGTTGTCCTGCCGCTGGTTCGCCCAGTTCCATGTCCCCATTCTCGCAGGGTCAGTTACGATCTTCACATGAGCTGGGTTGAACACGCGATCTGGTGGCACATTTATCCGCTCGGGCTGTGCGGGAGCCTGATCCGGGAGCCTGACACGCCGCCCAGCGACTGAGACGTCGCTCGGCTGGCTCGACTGCGCTGTCGAGCTGGGATGTTCCGGTCTACTTCGGCCCCATCTTCACATCACAGTCCCACGGTTACGATCCCTCTGACCTGTTCCACATCGATCCCCGCCTGGGGATGAGGCGGACTTTCGCCGAGCTCGTCTCCCAGTGCCGGAAACGTGGACTTCGCATTCTCTTGGATGGTGTTTTCAGTCATGTCGGCGCAGAGCACCCTGACGTGCAAACGCGCCTCGCAGGGGCCCGACTCGGCGACCGGAAAACTGTTCGACATCGATTGGCAGCACCGACGCTCCGATGCCCGGGTCTCGAGGCACTCCTCCCTCGTACGCCTGAACCACTCCGGCCAGGAAGCCGTGGATCTGGTGGTCCGGGTGATGAACCACTGGCTGGACCGCGGGAATCGACGGGTGGCGTCTCGACGCCGCCTACCCGTTCCCGCCGGGTTCTGGTCCGGTGGTAGAGCGTGCGGCCCCACCATCCCGATGCCTGGCTGCTCGGGGAGGTGCTGCACGGTGACTACTGCGCTTTCGTCGCCGAGTCCGGCATCGACTCGTGACCCAGTACGAGTTGTGGAAGGCCATCTGGTCCAGCATCAACGACCGCAACCTGTCTCGAGCTGGACCACGCCCCCTGAACCGTCACAACCAGTTTCCTCGACTCCTTCACACCGAACACTTTCGATCGGCAACCATGACGTCACCCGCATCGCCAGCAGGGTGGGGGCCGACGGGGCCGTCACCGCATTGGCGGATCCTCATGACCGTCGCGGGGCACACCGTCGATCTACTACGGCGCGACGAGCAGGCGTTCTACCGGCGCTCAAGGAGGAACGCTCGGCGGGGACGACGCCATCCGCCCTGCTCTCCCTGACTCTCCTGCTGAACTCGCCCCTGGGGCCGTCCGGTTGCGAGCTCACCAAGAGCTGATAGACTGCGCCGACGACATCCATGGTTGGCCAACGCCAGGACCGAGACCTTCACCTGGAGAACCAGCGGATCGTCTATCGCAGTTTCCGCCGCGGACGGCTCCACTTTCCCTGGACGTGGAGATCGACCTCGTCGCATTCCCCAACGCGCTCATTCGCGACGCGACGGGACGGGAATGTGGCATCAGTAGAGAAGACAAGGTGCCCTCGACGAAGGTCGGGCACCTGCTGACACTGATCCAGTGGAGATGAGCGGGAATTGAACCCGCGTCCTTGAAAGGCGAACCAGGGATTCTCCGGGCGCAGCTGACAAAGCGGTTCTACTCGGCCCCTGCACTCACTGTCAGCAAGTTGCAGCCAGGGCTCCAGTCCCAGTTGAGTCCCGAATCACCCCTGGGAACACAGGCGATCTCAGCAAGCCTTCTGAAATGAGGCCAGGCACCAGGAGGAAGGCACTCCCGGGCGTGACCCTTCGATCGCTGATCAGGCAGCGAGAGCGAAGTCAGTGCGGTTGTTGTTGGCACTTATTGGTTTCCGTGCAGCGTTAACGAGTAAGCACGACCTCGGCCCGCTTCTCCTCGAACTACCGTCCAAGTCGAAACCAGTCATCCCTCTTGAGTTGTATCAGCTCCCAGTCTACCCCATCCCGCATCACCCACGATCCTCAGGGTGGTCGAATCAACATCAGCCGTCTCGACGACAGCCGTCGATTTCTCACCCGTGACTGATCGGATGGCCAGCCAGAGCGTCATCAGACCCCAGGCGATGAAACCCAGCAACAGAAGCACAGGAGGCGCCCAATGCGACGCAACGAGGACGCTCGCAATCACCCCGTAGATCAGAGCACTGAACTGGAAACACATGGCACGCGAGGCCTCCATGGCAATGCGGCTTCGGCGGCGCCAGGGCTCGCCCGAGAGCCGGAGCCAGGACATGGTCGGAAGGGTTGCAAGGTGCAGGAAAGCAGCCACCAAGTTCTGTGCGCCATCATGAACGGGATGCTCGAACTACTGGGGCGCTCGGGAACACACCAGCCACCCGAGCCAGGCCCTGTAATGATGCATTCAGGTCTGCCCGGGTCCGAGCGGTCAGGGCCATCCCTAGCCTCTGCTCGAACAGCTCATCACTCAGGCCACCCTGTTGCGTAAACCTGTTGCAGGTAGTTCCACTGCACGGTCGCGTTGCACGTCCGTGACCGTGGTGGCAAGACTCGGATCAGTCATGCTCCTATGTTGCCTCATGACCCGCCGCTTTTCCACCAGGGGTAGCCCTGAAGTCTCCCCGGTACTCACGAGGCGGTCAGCGTCGCCCCCCACCCAACCGATTGCGAGCCCGCAATGCTCGCTGTGCCTCACGGTTCGCGTCACGTTCCGCGATGCTCTGTCGTTTTGTCCCAGTCCCTCTTGCCCGTGGCAACAGCGATCTCCACCTTGGCGTAGCCGTCCTTGAAAGTAGATCGACAGCGGGAACGATCGTCTTTCCCGTGGCCTCCGCTCTTTGGCCAGACGGACGATCTCCTTGCGATTGAGCAGCAGCTTGCGAGAACGCTTGGCAGCATGGTTGCGCCAAGTCCCAAACTCGTACTCGGGGATGTTGACATTTCGCAGCCAGACCTCACCATCATCCACCGTGGCGAAAGCCTCGGATAGGGAGACGCGTCCCATCCTCAAGGTTTTGACCTCGGTTCCAGTGAGCACGAGCCCAGCTTCATAGGGTCTCGCCGATCTGATAGTCGTGCGAGCCTTCTTGTTCTGGAGCGACTAGCTTTGAGTCCGGTTTCCTGGGCATCCCGTAATGATGCCACGTCGGGATTCAGCTGAACCAGCGGGACATCGGATTACTCACGGAGCCGTTCTCCCAGACCATCAGGTGCAGGTGACAACCAGTCGAATAACCGGTCGTTCCACATACCCGACGACCTGTCCCTGACTCACGTGTTCCCCGACCGAGACCACGTAGCTGGTGGCGTGGTTGTACCCGAGTGGTCACATAGGTGCCGCCCCTTGCTGCCATGATCTATCATGAGGCGGTTTCCGTACCCAGCATTGAAGTACCGTTCGACACCACACCGTCACTGGCAGCACGAATCGGCGCCCCACAGCCGGCCGCAAAATCGGTGCCATCGTGCAGTTTGCTGTAACCCAGAACGGGGTGGACCCCATGCCGTAGGGAGAGCTGATGGCGCCGTCCACCGGGCGGATGAAACCACTACTAGAGGAAGACCCCTTGTTCGAACTGGACGAAGAGCTGGAGGAGGAACCGCTCTGCCGTGAGGAACGCTCCCGAGCCTGTCGTTCTTCCTCTTCACGTTTCTGCTGAGCGATACGCTCCTGAATACGACGGTCGACGTCATTGGATTCGCTCTCCAACTCGCTCTGACGCCCCTTCTCCGCTGTCAGCTGAGAGTCAGCCTTCTCCTTGGCAACATCACGCTGGGAGACCTTCTCAGCCACCCGCGCGCTTCGCCTTCGCAGCTTCTTCAGCCGCCTTGGAGGTTTCAAGTTGTTCAGCAGCCGCTTTGCGCGCCTCCGCAGCTGAAGTCTCAGCCGCATCGGCCTCTTTCTTCGCCGCGTCAAGCTGGAATCGCCGCGAGGTCAGTTCATCCAGTTCGAGTGCGCTAGAGCTGAACAAGGTGTCAGCCAACTGGGCCCTGCTGATTCATGTTGCCCGTGCCGATATCGCTGAAAAGAGAACTGAAAGCTCCGCCAACCCGCCGTTCTGCTGAGTGATCACCGTGATCTCCTCGGATGTGCGGGCATCCACAGAGTCATAGGCTGCCTGGGCGGCGGCTACGTCAGCCTTCGCCTTTCTTGGCCTTGGTCTCCGCAGCCTGCAATTCTGAGTGCGCGTTGGGTGTCCAGTTCCTTGGCAGCCGTGAGATTGCTTTTCTGCATCAGCCAGCGCGGGTCTCAGCGGCGGCCAGTTCTGTTTTGGCAGCTTCGAGGGCGCTCACCGCATCTGTGAGTTCTTTGGATGCCCCTCCACCACTGATTTTTGGGCCTCGATTTGCGAGTCCAGTTGATCTCGTCTGTCGTCCAGGTCGTCCGCACCGGCTCGGGTCGCAAGCACACCAAGCATCGTGACACTCAGCAGCGAAGCAACCAGAACACGGGCGATCCGGTTGAGGATTGGGCTTTTCGGGTAGATGGGGAAGGCCCGATTCACCTTTGATCTCCTTACGCGTCAGATTCTTAGATACCTTCTGGTCGCCAGCAGCGTTGGAATGATCGACAGAGCAGACACCAACCGCTGCTATGTAGATGATGGCATTAAACACATGCTCACGACCAATCCAAGCTATAGCAGGGAGTGAGTTTTTAGCAGCATTCTCGATCAATAGATAATAGGTAATTGCAGATTGAGCCAGATGAAATGAGGACGCCGATCAGGGCGGCGATGAGGCTTTCCAGCAGGAACGGCAGCAGGATGTAGAAGTTGGATGCCCCAACCAGACGCATGATCCCGATCTCACGTCGCCGCGTGAAGGCCGCCATCCGGATGGTGGTCGAGATCTGCAGGGCAGCTGCGAACAGCAGCAGGACACTCATGCCGATAGTCGCCCACTGGAGTCCTCCCAGAATTTTGAACACAGGATCAAGGACGCTTTTCAGGTCCCGCACGTTTTGAACCCCTTGAAGCCCTTGCGCCTCGCTCACCACGCCTTTGTAGTTCTCAGGATTGTTTAGTTTGACGCGAAAGGAATCCTGCATCTGCTCGACAGTGCGAGAGGCAAGGACCGGCGAGTCCTTGAACACCCTCTGAAACTCCTTGAAGGCCTCCTCCTGGGTTTCATAGAAGACCTCCTCGACCTCAGGGGTTTGGACTTCAGCGCAGATTCAATCGCTTGACGCTGGGCGTCCGTGGTGGCCTTTCCCGGCTCTGCAGGTACCTCCTGTGCTGCGTTCAACACACAGAAAAACAGAAATCTCAACTTTGCCGTACCAACGGTCCTTGACCAGATCCACCTCCATGGAAGTGAGCATGCCAACCCCGAAGAGGGAGAGAGAAACGACATGGTGACTGATGACCGCTATGGTCATCGCCATGTTGCGCTTCAATCCGGACCAGGTTTCCCGAAACGTGTGCCGCATGTGATTCTCCCAGTTTTTCAGTTGACGCCGTAGACGCCCTGGCCTGGTCGCGCACGAGTTCGCCCGTACGCAGCTCCAGAACGCGACGTCGCATCTGATCCACGATCGAGGAATCGTGGGGTAGCCATGATCACTGTGGTCTTCGTTCGATTGATCTCGGTCAAGCAACTTTCACGATGCCGACACTGGTCTCCGGATCGAGGTCTCCCTGTCGGCTCATCCGCAATGAGAATTTTTGGGCGATTCACGAATGCCCGCGCGATGGCGACCCGTTGCTGCTCTCCCCAGACAGTTCCTCGTTCAGTCAGTTCTCCTTCCTCCAAGCCCAACGAGTCTGGAGGGTCTCCGGAACCACTTCACGGATGACACGGGATGGCTTACCGATCACCTGCAGCGCAAAGGCCACGTTCTCGTAGACCGTCTTACCCGGAAGCAGACGGAAATCTTGAAAAACCGTACCGATCTGGCGACGCAACGCAGGCACCTTCCACTGGTTCAGGGTGGAGAGGTTCTTTCCCGCGACGTACAAGGTCCCCTTCGTTGGCCGGTATTCACGCAGAATGAGCCGGAGGAAGGTTGATTTTCCAGAGCCCGACTGGCCCACAAGGAAGACGAACTCGCCTCTTGGCTATCTCAAAGGTTGATGTTGCGAAGCGCCGGGCGATCCTGCCCGGGGTAGAACTTCGTGACGTCCTCGAAAGTGATCACTGTGCTGCTCCGACCGACTAGGGGAAGTTTCCTGAGGGGAGCTCAGGACACGGCCTGTAGCAGTTAACCACGCCCCACCTGCACTACCCAACCAACACGCCGCGCCCAATTGATCCCGGTTGAGGGTCTCACAGGAAGAACTCCTGAGGTACGACCAACATCCGATGCACGGCTGACCAGGGATTCGCACGTGCCACACCACGGATGGAGCGGCGCATGAACTCGACGAGGCTGCTGCCCCCAGACGGTTACCACCCGTCTACTCGGCCTCAGCCCCTCTCTTCTTGCGCCACCGGATGCCCGCGTCGATGAAGCCGTCAAGGTCACCGTCGAAAACCGCATCCGGATTTCCCACCTCATACTCGGTGCGAAGGTCCTTGACCATCTGATAGGGATTCATCACGTAGGAACGCATCTGCGCTCCCCAGGAGTTGCCTCCGTCGCCCTTGAGCGCGTTCATCTCCTTTTCGCGTTCTTGCCGGGCCAGTTCCAGAAGCCTCGACTGGAGAACGCGCAAAGCCGCCGCCTTGTTCTGCAACTGCGATTTCTCGTTCTGACAGCTGACGACTACACCGGTGGGCAGATGCGTGATGCGCACGGCCGAATCAGTGGTGTTGACGGACTGTCCACCGGGTCCCGACGAGCGGAAAACGTCGACCCTGATGTCGGTTTCCGGGATGTCGATATGGTCGGTTTCCTCCGTAACAGGCAGCACTTCGACACCGGCGAAGGAGGTCTGCCGACGTCCTTGGTTGTCGAACGGAGAGATCCGCACGAGACGATGAGTACCCTGCTCCACGGAGAGCGTGCCGTAGGCGAAAGGCGCCTTGACGGCGAAGGTGGCAGACTTCAGGCCCGCCTCTTCCGCATAGGGACGTGTCGTACACCTCGACGGTGTAGCCCGTGACGTTCCGCCCACCGCAGGTACATGCGCATCAGTTTTTCCGCGAAATCGCGGCATCAACCCCGCCGGCCTCGGCCCGAATGGTGACTCAGTGCATCCCGGGAGTCATACTCGCCGGACAGCAGGGTTCGCACCTCGAGTGTTTCGATTTCCTGGCGAGCCGGTGAAGTTCACGCTCGACATCGGTTTCGCGCTTCAGCATCGTTTTCCTCGGCTGCCAGCTCGAGCATGACGGCGGCATCGTCGAGACGACCGCGCAGCGCCTCGAGGCGCTCCACCTCGGCCTGTTTTGGCGGAAAGGGGTCGAGGTAACACGCTAGGGCGTTGTCCTGGTCGTCCCAGAGATCAGGGGCAGCCACTTCCTCCGCGAGCTGTGCTATCTCGGCTCGCAACCTTGGCATGTCGGCCACCGCCTCGATGGATTCCAAGGACCTGCCGAGCTGGTCAATCTGGGTCATGAGGTCTGCATCAGCCACGACCAGGCAGTCTACCGCCTTGCGCCTGCATCGATGACTGGTTGAATTGGTGTACAAAGAAAGGAGGCATGATGGCTGCGACGAAAACTCGGCTCAAAGGCCGAGCTGGCGAGAGCTTTGCGAGCGAAGGACGAGTTCAGCAAGTCCACGATCCGCATGATGCTGGCCGCCATCACCGTTGAGGAGGTCGCCGGCAAGGTGGCGCGCGAGTTGAGCGACGCTGAAGAGCTAGCCGTCATCACCAAGGAACGTCGTAAACGTCTCGATTCAGCCGCGACGTATGCCGAGGCAGGTCGCCCGGAACTCGCTGAGAAGGAGCACGCCGAGGCCGATTTCATGGCTGATTACCTGCCAGCCCCGCTGACCAACGAGGAGCTGGACGCCCTTGTCGAGGCAGAGGTTGCGAAAGTGAAAGCCGATGGCCACGCACCTTCCATAGGCATATGGGACGCCGTCGTGAAGGCCGTGAATGCAGCCGCGGCAGGCCGCGCTCAGGGGCCGAAGTGGCAGCTCGGGTCGAGGCAATGCTGCTGGGCTGACTGGCCCGGCCTCATCCCTTTGCCACAATAGGCGAACCCTAGGGCGCATAGCTCAGCTGGTCAGAGCACCTGCCTTACAAGCAGGGGGTCGGGGGTTCAAGTCCCTCTGCGCCCACCGGGGGAGACGCTGAGCTCCATAGAGGGCTTCACAGACCTGGGGCTGCTGTAGACCCTGTCCGGGGGAGACAAACCACAGCAGATCATGCTCTGGAAATAGCCAATCAGACGTACGACATATGACGCGGACTCGTTGGAGATCTAGACTGTTTTTCTTTAAAAGGAGGCTGACGGGAAGGGAAGTGGATGACGGAAGATTCGTCGTGGCCCACCGCTCCCCCGCAGGTCAGCTGATTACGGGGCATCTGCCCGGCACGCCGAAGCGATCGATCCGGCTCCACCTCGAGGACGACATTCGCTTTCACGAGTCTGATTTTTCCCCAGAGCCGATGCATGGGAGCGCCCGCAGGTTCGCGGAGTCTGAGCCCGAATATTCGTACGAATCACATCGAGACCTGTACGACAATCTGAAACCGCTGCACTTCGAAAGCCGCGAAAAACAGAGACAGTTCCTACCCATCATGGCGGGATGCCACCGTCAAAGCCCAGACCCGAGCCGGTCTCCGATTTCTGGACAGTTGCTGAGGCCCGAAGTCGGGCCTCAGCAACGGATGGAAACCGATCTACCGGAACAACCCATGGATCCGATTCCCACCCGCCTCGCCGTCCTCTGCCCCGAACGCCATCGACAAGGGAAGGTCAGCAGGCCGTCCGACCCGGGCTGTCAAACTGATCTCTCCGGGCCAAGTGAAACGAATCGGCTCTGACGATCTTGGACCGGGATCCTGATCATCGCACTCGGCATCACGATCTGGTCCTGGAGTACTCGCGGCACCTGGGGTTTGCTTCTCTCTGGCCGTTCAGTCAGCACGTCGCCAGAGCCACAGGAATCTCAGATCCCGAGAACACCAAAGGATGCGAAACCCGCTGGCTACCAGAACAGGGTCCTCGACGACACCAAGTTTCTCTGTTCCCACTGGATGGAGCGAGTATGCCAATGATCAGCCACTAGCCAGAACCCAGGGCCGTCTGGTGACGAGGCTCCTCCACGCTGAAGCCGGGTGCCTCCTGCAGGTGACTTCGGTGACTCCAGCAGGGGATCTCAGCGACCTCGCCGACGCCTGTAACAGGGTGTCAGGACGATCAGCAGAAGCAGTTTCACAGACGTCACGGCCACATAGAACCCACCCGGTCGGTATCAACCAATCCCAGGGAGCAGGGTTCACGTGCGGTTTCATGGGACTCGGATCAAGAGACCACGTGCCATAGCACGGTCGACATTCATCTTCCTGCTGCGAACCAGCGATAGTCACGTCCTGACTCTGCGCAGCATCATTCCAGATTCTGTCGGTGGAGGGTCTATCGCGCGTCAGGAACTGGCGGCCATGAACTGCACCGCCAGCCTCAACTTCGGGGTCACCCTTCCCCTCTGCTGACGATCACCAGACCGATCATTTTTGGCCGGGGCGTCGGCTCCAGGGACGTCGAAGGGAGGCCGGAAGCGTTTCATCCACCACTGGGTGCTCGGGCGCATGTTTCTCCCAGTCCATGTCATCGGTCACGTCACGGAACGAGGCGAACAGACCCTCGGTCTCGGCACGTGCGGCCGCGTATCTCGGGTGTCACCGTCGCGCAACTGAGCTGTCCAGGTATCTGATGGCGTTCAGGCCAACCGGGTGGCATTGATGCGGTCGAGACGGCGAGGGTGCCGCCCTGCTGCAGGTGTCCAAGCACGCGACTCCGCACAGAGAACCGCCCTCTTCCCGCGTCACTCTCCGCCTCGTAGAGTTTTCTCAGCACATCTGTGGTGTAGTGCTCGCTGGTTTTCCCTCCCCACCACCGCCAAGTAGAGTTTCGCCCGGACTCGAGAGGCATCAACAAGGGCTTTGATGTCGGCCTCCGAGCTCGGTGAGGGTGATTCCGCTCTCTGGCAGGTATACTTTTCGGCGCCCCGCCAGTCCCCCAACCAGCGGCAGGAAGCCGCAACCGCGACCCATTGTCTCCACGATGAACGCCCGTTTGCTGGCCGGGCGCTCATCCGCAGCATGTCGATCGCGTCCACCACCGTGTTGAGGGGCTGTGTCTGCTCCGACCGCCATCATCCAGCCCAGGAGATTGTTGTCAATGCTCGCCGGAACCACCGCGACCGGGATGTTGAAAGCGGGATAGCGTCGACGTTCCCGTTCCATCAGGTCGACCGACGCGTAGGGCGTGGTATCCCCCATCACCAGGAGAGCATCCACCTGGTGGTCCTCCAGCTGACGCGCTATCGGTAGAGTTCGGCCTCCGAGGGAATGTGGCGGCGGGTCCCGAAATCTGCTCCTCCGGTATGCGCCATGCCCTCCACATCGGCCCAGCTGACATCGTCGAAAGTTGCCCTGACCAGGCTCAGCATCCCACCGCGCACCGCCAGCATCTGGTAGCCCGAGGTCAATGCCGGAACGCACCGCAACCCTCGCCAGCTGGTTCATGCCCGGAGCCAACGCCCCGGCGTGCATGATCGCGATTCTCTGCCCGCAGGGATCCGTCACGCGATGGCGCGCCTCGGTGATGGCTCGGTAGATGTCGATCATCATCTGGAACCCGGGACCGCGCGACGTGATGGCGGCCTCGTGAGTCGCCCTCAGCGATGTAGTCGAGCGATCCCTGCGGGTCGCCACCACGGAGGCCAGCAGAGGCTGGGTTCCGACCCGGTCATCGTGCGACACCGACGAGGAACCGGCTCGGTCTCCGGCGCCGGCCTCGAGCACCTCGGAAACCGCCTCGACGCCGCAGGGCGGTCGCCATCCAACGGTCGTACGCCGATGGGTTTCCCGCCGCGCTGGACGTGCCCCAGGATCGTGATCCGGGCGTCCTCCCGCTCTTCCTTCAGGATGTCGCGGATGCGGTGTGCCGTGATCGGGCTCTGCCCTGCCTGTCCGCGGCGCCTCGGCGACCACGAGGATCGAGTCGCGTCTCCCGGCCCGCCTGCCACGGTCGAGGACATCGACCATGCGGTCCTCCCAACCGTCCGGGGCGGGGATTCCGGCAGGAAGGTGTAGTCCGCTCCACCTGCTATGGCGCTCATCAACGCCAGGTAACCGCAGTTGCGTCCCATCACCTCGATGAGAGGTTCTCTGGTGCGACTCCGCGGTGGCGGGGATGGCGTCTATCGCCTCCGTTGACTGCGGTGTAGCGCGGAATCGGTCCCGATGGTCATGTCGGTGCCGACCATGTCGTTGTCGATCGAGACCGGCCAGTCCCGCGATCCGGAGAACGGGGTGGCGTTCGGCCAGTTCCCGCCCCACCTCCCCGCTGTCCACCAGTTCCGCCAGCAGCTCACCCCATTCCAGGCGCAGCTGGCGGGTGCCGGTCGAGAACCATCGCCACCTATCACTATCAACCGGTCGATGCCGGAGGCTACGAAGGTTCTTCACCGCGGTCCTGCGCCCCTCGCGGTCCCGGAACTCGGGGCAGCGCGCCGTACCCGATGACAGTGCCGCCTTTGTTCAGGATCCCGGAGAGCGTCGTTCCACCTCATCTGTTTGATGTGATCGCCACCTGTTACGGCTCCCTGCCACCCCTCCTGGATGGCGAAAACCTCTGCACCCTCCCTGGATCGCTCCCCGCACGATCGCGCGTACCGCGGCATTCATTCCTGGGCGTCTCCACCTGAGGTGATCGCACCGATTCTGGTCCTAGCGGTCATTTCCACACTCCTTCCGAGGTGGGTGATCAGCGACAGAGCGGCCCCCTAGGGGCGAACCACCTTGTGCTGCTGCCAGTCTGGCGATACGTTCGCAGAACTGGTCAGGGACAGCCCTGCGGTAGCGGTTCCCTCAGCCAAATCACTCGGGGCAGGCATACCCAGGCCTGCCGACCTTCGGGGTCAGCGGCCAGATGAGGCCCAGTAGCCGCCAGATCCTTCATCGCATCCACCAGCCGTCAGCCACATCACCGTCGTCTTCCCGCCACCAGAGAACGACCACGTCCACCGCTTCTATGGCGTCCTCGATCATGTCTGCGTCAATGGCGTCCATGATCTCGTCACGCAGCTCAGAATCGGTGTCCTCGTCCCACCCCAGCTCCTGGACCACCATGCCGCGGCGTCCAAGCCCGAGCAATTCTGCTCCCCGAGCGGCGGGTCACGACACTTCCCTTGAATTATGTGTCCCACGGGACCTAGCCTGCAGATCCCCGGGCCCTGTGCACGGGGATCAGATCATTCAGCTCCGAAGCTTCACTCAGCATCCCCAGTCTTCCCGGAGGTCCCAGCGGTGACGTCATCGAGACAGTACTCGCTGGGCAGCGTCTCAAAGGGGCCATTCGCGAGCACCTCACGCTTCAAAGCCAGTTGCTGCAACACTGCGCAGCGATGGAGGGACCGTCGATGTTGTAGTGGCGGCGGGCGAGCCATGAGTATCGGAGAAACCGAAACCATCCGCACCCAAAGGTCGTGTACTCGCGCGGCACCCAGGGCCGATCAGGTCCGGCACGGCAGTGCATGTAGTCACTCCACAGCGACGATGGGGCCCTGCGTTTCAGCAAGCTTCGACTCGACCCAGGTGGGAGCGTGTTCCCCGAACGGGTCGTTGAACTTCCGCCTTGTCGTGGGCGAGACCTTCGACGACGCAGCTCACCCCAGGAAGTCACGGACCAGACATCCGCGATCACTCCGTAGTCGTCCTGGAGCAGTTGCTGGGCTCGAGCGCCCGGCACGCCGACACCAGAGGCAAGAATCTGAGCGCGACGGGCATCCTGACCAACTCCCTTCGAAGAGCCAGGACGCAGCAGGTACATGCCTTTCAGAATTCCCTCAACGTCCACGTTCTCCGGCTCAGCGGGCTGCACGTACGGGCTCGTTGTAGACGGTGAGGTAGTACATGACGTTCTCAGGTTTCCCCGTAGCATCCGACTGCAGGCCGTCGCGGACGATATGCGCCAGCTCATAGCCGTAGGCGGGATCTAGCGCCGCGAAGGCGGTGTTCGTGGAGGCCAGGACCGGCGAGTGGCCCGTCCATGTGCTGGGTACCCTCGCCAGTCAAGGTAGTGCGACCGGCGGTAGCAATCACGAAGCCTCGCGAGCTGGTCACCGGCTGCCCACGTGGCGTCGCCGGTGCGCTGGAGCAAACATCAGGTAAAACACGTAGATCGGAACCATGGGCTCGCCGTGGGTGGCGTAGGAGGTCCAGCGGCGGTGAAGGCCATCATCGAACCTGCCTCATTGATGCCGGTGTGAGAGGATCTCGTCCGTTGGTCGCCTCCCGATAGCTGAGGAACAGGTCTGCATCGACGGGCGTGCTGCTGACCACAGGGTTGTAGATCTTGATGGTCAGGAAAGAGCATCAATGCCAAAGGTGCGCGCCTCGTCAGGGGATGATGGGCACCACGCGCGGCGCGAATGCCTTGTCACGCATCAGGTCCTGCGAGAGGCGCACGAGGCCATGGTGGTGGCCACTTCCTGCTGCCGGAGCCCTTGCGGACGGATTCGTATGCCTTCTCCCCGGCAGCGAGATGAACTTGCGGTCCCCAGCGCTCCGGCACGTAGCCGCCAAGCGCGCGGCGACGTTCCCTGCAGGTACTGCATCCTCGGATCCTCCGCGTCAGGCCTCACATACGGCGGGCGGTAGGGATCGGCCTCGAGCACGGCGTCGGAGACCGGCACATGCACACGGTCGCGGGAACGCCTTCGAGGATCGTCAAGGCCATCTTCTTCATCTGGTGCGTGGCGTTGCGGCCCGCGAGTGCTGCCCAGGAAATAGCCCTTGATCGTGTGGGCGAGGGACGACCCAGTGGGCGCCCAGTGAACTCGGTCGCTGCCTTGTACGCGGCGTAGACGCTTAGTAAAGTCGTGGCCACCACGGGTCAGTGCCCAGATCTGGTCATCAGTCAGTCCTTCACCATGGCAGCTGTGCGGGCGTCGCGCCCGAAGAGTGATTCACGCACATAGGCGCCGTCATTGGCCGTGAAAGTCTGAGTGAGTCGCCGTCGTGCAGTGGAGTTCATCACGGAGACCAGGGGCGCCTTCGCTGTCCGCGGCGAGCAGCGGATCCCACCCCGGCCCCAGATCAGTTTGATGACGTTCCAACCCGCGCCCCGGAAGAAGGCCTCGAGTTCCTGGACAATCTTGCCGTTGCCGCGCACCGGCCCGTCGAGACGCTGCAGGTTGCAGTTGATCACGAAAGGTCGGATTGTCGAGGTTCCTCGTTGGCCGCCAGCTGCAGCAGGCCGCGGGACTCGGGTTCATCCATCTCACCGTCACCCAGGAAAGCCCAGACGCGCTGCTGGGAGGTGTCTTTGATGCCGCGGTTGTGCAGATAACGGTTGAACTGCGCCTGATAGATGGCGTTCATGGGGCCGATGCCCATGGAAACCGTCAGGGAACTCCCAGAGTTCTGCATCTGGTGGGGGTGCGGATAACTGGGCGGGGCCCGCACCTTTCCATCAACGATGTGGCTGTGTTCCTGACGGAACCCATCCAGGTCCGCCTCCTCGAGACGCCCTTCCAGGAAGGCCCGGGCGTACATGCCGAGGAAGGCGTGTCCCTTGGAAGAACACCTGGTCGCCCCCGCCGGGGTGATCTTTGCCCCGGAAGAAGTGGTTCATGCCCACCTCGTGAGAGTCGCGGCGGACGCATAGGTGGAGATCTGCCCTCCGACACCGATGCCCTGGACGCTGGGCGCGGTGCACAGTGACGGCTGCATTCCAACGCAGCAACCGCCGGATCTGGCGTTCCAGGTCCTCATCCCCAGGGTAGGCCGGTTCCTTGTCAGCCGGGATGGGTATTTCGACATAGTCGGTGCTGGTCGGCGAAGGAACACCGACGTGGCGCTCACGCGCCCGCTCCAACAGCTTCAGCGCATGACGCAGTGAGCACGGTTGCGGCCACCGTGCTCGATCACGCCCGTCGAGGCGACTCCAGCCACTCGGCGGTCTCCCCGGATCTGTGTCCGGAAGGTTCGTCAGCAGGCCATTGAGGATCGGCCCGACCTGGTCCTGGATGCTCACGTGGATCCTCTCGTCGCGATGATGTGCACGGTTGGGGTGAAAGATACCGCGCGATAGCCAGTCCGTGAATTATCGCCGCCAGCATCCGCCTCCGTCAGGCTTCAAACCCTGCCCACGCGATGTCACGGGTGGCCGGATGGAACCATGTTTCTCGCCCGACGGAAAGGATCAGGGATGTTCCGGCTGAAGGAACGGACTGCTGTCGCCATCGTGACCATCATCTCCCTGTTCGTCCTAGTCGCCTGCAGCGACGCGTTCGCCGGTGGAAGAGCCCTCGAGACTAAAGCCGAGCCAGGTTCCGAGTGAGTGTGCGGCCTTCGCGCAGTACGGAAATCTCAGGGCAGAGTCGATCAACGTCCTACGCCCCCATCACGTTTCACCGGAAGATCAGTCCCATATCAGATTCCTTCGCTCCCCTTCGAGGAATGTACAGGCGTCAAGATCAACTACGAAGGGATCCGGGAATTTCGAGACCCAGCTCCCAGATCAAGATTCAGACGCCGACGCCCGCACAGACATCGCCTATTTTCCCTACAGCCTGGCCTACTGAAAGTCTCATCGCCCGCTTCCCCGCAAGATCAAGGAAGTACAGGGGCAGGCTCTAGCAAATCTTGACGCTAATTATCGAAGCAACTGGAAAGACTATGGGTCCGTTGACGGCAAGGTCTCATGCGGTTCCAGTTGGGGCAAGTGTCAAAATCTTTCATCTGGTACTCCCCCCGCGCATTTCATGGAGAGCGGCTACCAAGTTCCCTCGGACGTGGGAGGAACTGATCGCATTGACCCAGAGAGATCGCTGAGGAGCCACCCGGGAGCAAAAGCCTTGGTGCGCTGGCATCCAGGCCAGCAATGGAACAGGTGGCCAGCCACCGACTGGCTCGAAGACATGATGCTGCACACTGCGCGGAAGAATACGACATGTGGGTGTCGCACCAGATTCCATTCAACGATCCCCGCGTGGTCACCGCCTTGGACCAAGCGGGAGAATTCTCAAGAACGAAAACCTTCGTAAACGGCGGACTGGAAGCGTGAAATCCACCAGCCACCACATCTTTCACAGCTGCCGGCTTGCCGATACTAGACGGCACGTGCTTTCTGCCGTCAAAGCTTCCTTCTATCAGGTAAATTGGCCTGCGGATAAAAATCGCAGGAGGATGGCGACATCTTTCGCTCTTTTCTCTTGCCCGAAAAACCGACTCAGAACAGCCAGATTCTTGTTGTGCGGAGAGTTCGCAGCAGCCTTTAATGCTCGCGAAGAGGTTCTCGCCTTTTTCAAGCATATTTGACCTCTCAGATTCAGCAACACGAAGGTGCGGGTTACAGGGACATGGATGGATCTCTGCAAACAAGAAACTCGATCCTTCCGTCTTCTCCTCGCCCATCGACAGGCTCTCCTACGAGGCTGCTCACCGACGACAGCACTGTTGTTCGCTTCGATGCCTCGGATCAGATGCCGGACGCAGTCGGCACCGGGAACTTTGGACCGGCATGACGGATTGGATCTCCTTGGACAAGTCCTCCCCGACGTACTGGCCGAGATCGAAAATTCCTGGCCGAAGAGCTGACTGACCACGGCATCTCCCCTGTCGGTAGGCTAGCGAGCACCATGACCGCTCAGCGCACGCCCAGGGGACCCTTCCCGCCACAGTATCGTCAGCCCGTTCCGGGCCGCCATCCTGAAAACGACTACGTGCCGTCACGGCGACCATGAACACCGCCACCCTTGACGGCTCTCGAGGATCCGTCACACCTGGTTCGGCGGAACTTGATGCCGAGTCCGTTCCTGGATCAACGTACTGGCCCGGGAGGGAATCGACGGTTTCGTGAACTGGGTCAGCGGCTCTACCTTCTCCTTCGAATCGGTCTTCGACTCCGCGCCCCGCGCTCTGGCGGAGTCGCATTTCCCTGAGACAGACGGTCGACCTGGTGCGCACCACCACCGATGTCGTGGAAGAACAGATCCAGCTCCTGCTGCCGCGTCGCGGGACCGGCAGCCGCTGCAGCTAGGAATAGTGCACTACTCCCGGGAGATCGCGTTCGTCGCAGTCCCGCGGTCTATGCCCGCGCCGCTGAGGCTCGAGGGGCATGGGACTCACGCATGGAAGCGACGATCGTCGATGCGGTGGTTCGCGCCGAGGCCGATGAATCCGTCACATCCAGGGCCTCGACCCTCGGTTGGAATTCTGAGCCCCGACGGTGGTGGTCATAGCAGGCGCCCCGAAGAACCTGCGGATCGACGAGCTGCGCAGGCATCCGCGCGTCTCTGCTTTGGACATGCTCTGCTGCCCCAGGGAGAGCGTCTTGTGTGCATCTTCGCCGGGTGAGGCCCTGAGCGAGCCCGCCCAGGGCTTGTGACCTGGTAACCGAGCTCGAACCCCATTTCGCACCCGGCCCCGTGGTGATCGGCCCACTCGCCGAAGGGGCTCCGCGGAGCCCCGCATCCGCCAGGTCTGCGGCCTCCGGGCTACCAGGGCCGCTCGGGCTGGCCAGAGGGACCCAGGACTTTGTCGTCGAACGACTTGCTCCCAGAACAGGGCACTCGCAGGGTGACGGACATGCCCGACGAACCCTTGGCCCGCGACCTCTTCGGACTCCTCACAGGGCTCCAAGAGCTCTTGAAACCTGCATCGGTTTCCTCGACGCAGGGTCTTCGATGGAGGCCACCGCCCGAGCCATGTTCATCCATCCCAACACCGTCCGCTACCGCCTGCGGCGCATCCAGGAAGTGACGGTACAGCCCCACAGATGCGCGAGAGCCTATGTGCTGAGGGCTGGCGATCACCCTGGGGCGTCTCAGGAGTGATCCCTGCCCATCGCCGCTCTCGAAGCAATTTTTGTTGATTCTCACAACTCTCCCTGAGTCATTTTTCGTCACCTTCATAGCCGCACAGATCGTCGGCGGACGGGCAGAGTTGAGAGCGTGCTAGCTATCGTCGCGCCAGGTCAGGGCGCCCAGACCCCGGATTTCTCACTGCTTGGTTGGAGGAACCCACCTTCAGGACTCGCCTCGAATGGCTGAGCGCCGTCGCCGACATCGACCTCGTAGCTCATGGCACCACGTCGGATGAGGAGACCATCCGGGACACAGCGGTGGCGCAGCCTGCTGGTCGCATCAGCGACTTGCCAGCGCCGAGCAGCTGAGCTCCACCACCCACTGAACTCGCCGGCGTGGTCGCCGGGTCATTCCATCGGGTGAACTTGCCGCGCGGCCATGACAGGTGTGGTCTCTGTCGAATCCGCCATGGTGCTGGTCCGGGAACGTGGCCGCATGGCCGAGGCTCTCCGCAATCACCCCCACGTCCATGACCGCCGTAATCGGCGGGGACCGGGAAGAGGTACTGGCAGCCATCGAGGCCGTGGGCCTGACCCCCGCCAACAACAATGGACCTGACAAATCGTTGCTGCCGGCACCTATGGAACAGCTGGCCGCACTGCTGACGAGCCTCCTCACCGCGCACGCCTGAGGCCGCTCAGCGTCGCCGGCGCCTTCCACACCCATCACATGGCTCCCGCCGTGGCCCGCTTGAAGGCACTTGCCGCGCCGTACCCACCGAGGACCCCCACACCAGTCTCCTCAGCAATGCCGATGGGAGGTCGTACCGTCGGGGCGCGAGTACCTGGAACGCTTGGTCAAGCAGGTGGCAAACCCGGTTCGCTGGGACCTGTGCATGGAGACCATGTCGACTCTCGGTGTCACCGGAATCCTCGAGCTCACTCCCGCGGGAACCCTCACGGGAATCGCAAAACGCAGCCCTCAAAGGGAGTCGAGCTGTTCAAGCCCTCAGACACACCAGACCAGCTGGACGAGGCCCGCACCTTCTGCGCGACGCACTCAGCCAAAGACTGAGCCCCACATCACCCTGCTTCACCGAACCGCCCGAAAGGCCGCGACATGACACTGATCCCCTCCACCGGTAGCCGCCACGCCCGCATTCTGAGTGTCGGCGGCTACCGTGGTTCGCGAGTCGTCGACAACGAGGAGATGTGCACCATCATCGATTCCACCCCTGAGTGGATCGAGCAACGCACCGGTATCCAGGAGCGTCGCTGGGCGACTGATGAGGAAACTCCCCTTTTCATGGCGGTGGCCGCAGCGCGCAAGGCCATGGATCGCGCAGGGCTGGACCCGTCCCGAAATCGACGGGATCATCTGCTCCACCGTCTCCCATTTCCAGCAGTCCCCTCACTGGCTCGTCTATGTTTCCACGAACTCGGCCTGAGTGCCGGTCCAGTTGCCTTTGACATCTCGGCGGCGTGCGCCGGTTTCTGCCACGGAATCAGCATCGCCGAATCACTCGTCCGATCCGGGGCAGCAACCCACGTTCTGGTGATCGGCGTCGAGACCCTGAGTCACATGGTCAACATGGAGGACCGCACCACCGCGTTCCTGTTCTCCGACGGAGCTCGGGGCGGCCATCATCGGCCCGAGCGACGAACCTGCTATCGGGCCCGTCGTCCGGGGTTCCGACGCTCCCAGGCCCTCACCATCCAGATCCAAGACTGGACCGACGTGACCAATCCGGAGCAACGGATGCCCTGTGATCAGCATGGATGGGCGCACTGTGCTCGCTGGGCCACCACGTACATCACCGACAAAGCCCTGAAGCCGTCAAACGCTGGGATCACTCCCAAAGGAACTGGACGTCTTCATTCCTCACCAGGCCAACAATCGAATCACTGATTCGATGTTGCGCCACCTGAAACTGCCCGAGAACGTGGTGGTGTCCCGCGACATCAGGCACATGGGCAACCTCGTCAGCGGCATCTATTCCGCTGGCGATGGAAGCCCTCTGCTCGAATCGGGCGAGGGCATCCTCCGGGCAGAACGCCCCTGATCATCGGTTTCCGGCGCCGGGCTCGTTTTTCGCGGGCCAGGTCGTCGTCCTTCCATGATCCCACGCAACCATCAACCAACAAGGAGACAGCAATGGCAAGCACTGAAGAGATCCGCACCGACCTCGCCGAGATCGTCAACGATGTGGCGGGGGTGGCGCGGAGGACGTCCAGCTGGACAAGTCCTCGTTGATGACCTGGGCGTCGACTCCTTTCCATGGTGGAAATCATCTATGCGTGAGGACAAGTTCGGCGTTTCAATCCCCTGACGAGGATTCCAAGAACCTGAAGACCGTGGGTGATGCGGTGGCCTACATCGAACGCGCCCAGGCCTGACACCGAACAGGTGGGGGCGGCGGCTGCCGTCCCCCCACCATCTTCCATACCTGAGAAATCCTTCAGCCCCAGGAGTTCAACATGACCGAGGTAGTCATCACCGGTTTTGGCGCATTCACCCCACTCGAGTAGATGCCCCCAGCACCTGGGAGGCCATGCTCGCCGACCGCTCTGGTGTGCACACTCTTCCCTACGACTGGGCGAAACCGCTGCCTGTGACCTTCGCCGCAGAGGCAGCTGGTGACCCGACCGAAAGGCTGGAGCGCGTCGCTGCCCGTCGCCTCGACCGGAGCTCACAGCTCGCTATGGTCGCCGGTCAGGAAGCTTGGAAAGATGCAGGTCTAGGGCTCGGTGAAGATAATTCCACGGATCCGGATCGGCTCGCCGTGTGTGTGGGCACCGGTATCGGAGGCCTGCATTCCCTGCTCGGCAACTGGGATGTCCAGAAGGAAAAGGGGCTGCGCCGGGTCTCCCCCTTCACCATTCCCATGCTTATGGCCAACGCACCTGCAGCCAACCTGGGACTGGAGTTTGGTGCCGCAGCCGGTGTCCACGCGCCTGTCAGCGCATGCGCATCGTCAAATGAGGCCATTTCTCTGGGCCTCGACCAGATCCGGCTGGGACGCTGCGACATCGCGGTCGTCGGGGGCTCGGAAGGTGTCGTCCATCCGTTGCCTATCAATGCTTTCGCCCAGATGCAGGCCCTGAGCCGCCGCAATGACGACCCGGAACACGCCTCGCGCCCGTGGGACACCGGTCGCGACGGATTCGTCCTGGGGGAAGGCGCCGTGATCATGGTCATCGAAACCCTCGAACACGCCCGCGCACGAGGGGCACGCATTTACGGCACTCTCGCCGGAGCCGGGCATCAGCAACGACAACCACGACATGGTCCAGCCCGAGCCGACGGGGCGCGGGTCAGTCAACTGCCATGCTCAAGGCCCTGCAGGCTTCAGAGTCTTCAGCCCAGCGACATCAAGCACGTCAATGCCCACGGCACTTCGACCCCACAGGGCGATGTCACTGAGGCAAACTCCATCGCAACCACCCTCGGTTCTGCCGTGGACGAGTGCGTCGTGACCTCCACGAAGTCGATGAGCGGCCACTTGCTCGGCAGTGCTGGCGCCTTGGAGACTTTTGCGACCGTGATGGCTCTCAAGACCCGGATCGCGCCGCCCACCATCAACATCGAGAACCTGGAGCCCGGCCTCCCCATCGACATCGCAGTGAACGAACCGCGCCGGCTCCCCTGATGGGGATCTCGCGGCCCTGAACAACTCCTTTCGGCTTCGGAGGTTCCAACGTCGCGGTGACCGTGACCAACGCTAACATCACCAACTGACGCACCTGGTCGGGAGTGCGTCAGCCACTTTCCCGTCAACGTCGTCACACAACTTGGTGGAGCCAGCGGATCGGTGCGTCCTCCGAGCTGTACCGGAACTGTTCGAGTTCTTCGTCCCATTCAGTTCCGAGAGACGTTCCATGGCTTGGTGAACGCTCATCCCTTGGCTGATGCGGTGTCAAGGGCATGGCGGATGCGATCCTCGGGAACCAGGATGTCGCCGTGCACCCCGACAGTGGCGGCAGAATGGGCCCGAGTGAAGGGGTGTAACAGTAGCAGGGTACCCTCGGCTCCGAGCTTGGCTTCCTCAGTCACTCGAAAGCGAATGCGGGCGAACTCGGCGAGGCGGGATGCGAGTCTCGCCCCGAGCCAGTTGGCCCGGACCACGACAGCTCTGCCCGCTGGGGAACCGGGCTCAGCGTCTGCTCGGTCCATTGCCAGCTGAGTCCCGCACCGAGCACCGAGGGCGATCGCCCATTCTAGATGAGGGCACAGCGCAGCGGGGTGGAGTGGATGAAGATCATCCCCCGCGCCCCGGGCAGGCTCTCGGTGGCCGTGCAAGCGTTCATGTTGTTCTCCTGGGTCTCAGCCGGATTGCCTTCCTGCGATCCATCCCGATTCCAGGCGAGATCAATGTGCTAGCAGCTATGGGAAAGGCACAACAAGCGAGTAACAGCGCCGGTCATAAACTGTAGCCATGCAGCGCATGTCCATTGATCAAGCCCTCGTGGGCACCGACAGCATCCGTCAGGTCCGGGCCGAGTGAGAAACGGGGTGTTCTGGCTGGCAGGAATCGCCTCCGAGGATGGTCGAGTGACCATCCGGCGCTGGCGGGAGGGCGAGATTACCGAGATCACCCCGGGTTCAACGTGCGTTCCCGGGTGATGGAATACGGCGGAGGCGCCTATGCTGTGGCGGGACGGTCTGGTGGCCTGGTGTGACGATTTCACCAAACGGATATGGCTCCGGGACGGGAGAGCACCCGCCCCCTGACACCTGAAAGCGCCCGATTCCGCTACGGCGGGTTGAGCCTGGACCCACAACACCGACTGCTTCTCGCAGTACGTGAGGATCACGAGGTAACCCCTCGAGGAACGCAGTGAGATCGTCGCGCTGAACCTGGATTCTGATAATGCCGATGGGGGCCGCGTACTGGTGAGCGGCGCCGACTTTCTATGCGGCTCCAGCGGTGCACGACGGGCAGCTCGCATGGTTCCAGTGGATGCACCCACACATGAGCTGGGACGAAGCATCGGTGTGGGTAACGAACCCTCAACGATCCCGGGAACATCGACAGGATCCACGGGAAATCCGGAGTCAGCACGCAACACCCGATCTGGCTCGGGAACGGTTCCCTCGGCCTACGTCACGGACGAATCCGGTCACTGGAACTGGGTCGTGCGCCACTCGACACAACGTCAACTTGGCGTACCCCTCACGACTGCTCGATTCCTGTATGGGTATTGGACACCCCGCCGGCCTGCGCCGTTGGGGATGACCTGCTGGCGACGGTTGAGATCGATGACGGTCGCGGTGCGCTCGCGCTGTGGCATCCGCACAACGGTGAGGTCACCTACCCGTTGCCTGGGACAGCCATGATCGATCCCTGGCCTCCCACGGACAGGACCCTGTTCGCGATAGCCGAGTGGGAGGACCGTCCCGCATCCCTGGTACGCATCTCCCCTACCGGGGAGCACACCGAACTCGTGACTTCTGAGCCACAGACAGACCTGAGTCGCCCCATGTGCCACTGGTCCGAGGGCCCGCAGGGACGGGTGCACTCCTGGTTCTACCCTGTACCCGACGCCGCAACAGCACCCCCCATGCTCGTTCTCACCCACGGCGGCCCGACCTCCGTGCACTACCCGAGCTTCGACAGGCTGATCCAGTTCTGGGTTTCCCGCGGGATCTGTGTCCTGGACGTCAACTACTCGGGGTCCACCGGTTTTCGGTCGTGCCTACCGGAACCGGTTGAAGGGGCAATGGGGCGTCCTCGATGTCGCCGATGTGGTGGCTGCAGCTCGCGAGGTGTGCCGGGCTGGATTGGCGGATCCCGAGCGTGTGGCCATTGCTGGCGGTAGCGCGGGCGGCTACACCACTCTTCAGGCCCTGGTCACCAGCGACTTCTTCGCAGCCGGCATCAGCTCATACGGTATTGGAGATCTGCGAGCCCTCGTTGAGGAAACCCACAAGGCAGAGTCCTGCTACACTTTCACGCTAGTCGCTCCGTGGCCGGAGGGCGAACAGGTCTACCGGGAGCGTTCCCCGATCACCCAGCTTGACCGACTCGACACCCCCATGCTGATTCTGCAGGGGTTGGAAGATCGAGTGGTACCGCAGGCAGGCCTTCGACATGGCGAAAGCAGTGCGCGCCAAAGGGTCTTCCCTGGCGCTGGTCACATTCGAGCACGAAGGGCCACGGTTTCCGCTCACTCGCAGCCCGCAGACAATCACTGGAGTCAGCTCTCCTTTCTTGAGCAAGTACTCGGGATGCCCCTCAGCGATGACATCCCCTGTCCTGTCGATCGAGAACCTTGTATCCCTGATTCAGAGCACGATCATGGCCAACGGGCCCCGAGGGAGATCACACCCATGGCGGCGAGGACCGCGAAAGATGATAGCCAGTCCTGCGTATTGATCCGTGATCTCCATGGGAACCAGTTCATATCCCAGATCGGATGAGATCGCCTGGTAGATCTCGCTCAGCTCGCCCGCCGACTCAGCCGAGAACTTCTTACCCCCAGAGTTCTCCGCAACGACGTAGAGCTCGTGATGATCCACGGCCACACGTTCCCGTCTGCCATTGGACTCGACGTACCCATCCTGTGTGCCATAAGCGATGGTGTAGATGGGGACTCCCATGTGTTTCGATTGCTCGGCTGCTGTGGCCGAATTCCTGCCCAGGTTGGAAGCTCCATCCGAGAGCAGCACTATTGCTGCAGGTACCGCCTCATCGGGATGATCGGGGTCCGATGGCACCAGCTTCAGAGCATCGAGGCTTGTGTAGATCGCTTCCCCGATCGCAGTGGAGGGGGCCAGTTGGAGACCGTCAATGGCGCGATTCAGCACACCTCTGTCCACGGTTGGGGGAACACTGACATTCGCGGTGCCTGCGAAGGTGACCAGCGCAACATTGAAGCGTTCCGGGAGGCTCGCGATGAAATTTCTTTGCCGATTCCTTCGCGGCCTCAAGCCGGTTGGGTGTCACATCCTCGGCTTCCATGGACCAGGACACATCGATCGTGACGACGATGGTGGCACGATCCCTCGGTTGGCGACCATAGTCTTTCGGCATCGCCCATGCGATCACCAGCGAGGCAAGGCTGAGCAACGCCAGCAGCACGGCACCGTGCCGTTTCCAGGCCGCGTCCTTGGGGATGACGAGCCGCAGGCGAGAATTCTGTGCCCGCGATGGGGGACGCCGGTTCGCCAGGATACCAGTACACCCCAGCGATGACCGGGATCAGCGCCAGAGCCCACAGACGGTTGGGCTGCATGAACTCGAGCACCAACAGTCGTCATCGGGCCACCTCGCGGCCATCATCACGGCACCCAGCGCAGCCACGACAGCGAAACCGAGAGCCCCGAACGCATACTGTGCGGTCACTGGTTTCCTCACCTCTTCTGTACCCACCGATGAGCCGATCTTCTTGTAGGCATCCTTTGAGGCTGTCCGCGCTGTCAGCGGAAACTGATTCCCGACCCGTGGTCGCAGAGATGGAGCGGAGGGTCTCGTTGTCTGGCGCGACATTGTGCCGCTTCCCGTCCAGGTCGACATAGCCATTCTCAGTTCCGTAAGCAATGGTGAACACCGGCACGCCAGCCTGGTGCACACGGGCTCGCGCTTTCTGCTGGATCCGTTCCCGTGGTGTTTCCACCATCACTCAGCATCACGATCATGGCCGGGCGCGGCTTCGGAACCATCGTCGGGGGCAGGTGCCTCACTGACTGCCTTGAGTGACTGGTCCAGCGCATCCCCGATAGCGGTTCCTTCCTTGAGTTCCAGCGTGCTGATGGCTCTGTGAGAGCCCCTCGATCCGTTGATGGGGGCATGATCATGGAGGGAGAGCCATTGAGGGAGATCAGAGCGACGTTGTAGGAATCAGGCAGCGCGTCAACGAATTGCTGTGCAGCTGCCTTAGCCGCGTCCAGGCGGTTCGGTTCCACGTCAGTGGCCTGCATGGATAGTGACGTGTCGACACACCAGGACAACGGTGGCCCGTTCCCGTGGCACCTTCTCCGTTCCCAACGGCTGGGCCCAGGCCAGAGGCGAGCGCCACAGGGAGCACAACGACATGAAAACAGCAAGATGTCGCGTCCAGCGGCGCTGGGAACCAATCACCCGACCCAGCACCCCTGGTGTTGGTGAAACGCAGCGCGGTCCGCCCTTGAGACGCATCAACACCAGGTAGGCGATGACAAGTGCCGGCAGGACCAGAAGCACCCACAGACGTTCAGGGGTTTTGAAAGCCAACCAGTCCATCACCGGCTCACCCCTTGGGGCGGTGCGTGAAGAGCGCTGGCAACCCGTCTGTACCCAAGGACGAAACGCGCGATGTCAGCAACCCAGTCACGATCCGTGCGCAGTTGGATGTGCCCCCGCCCTGAACGTCTGAGCGCCACCTTGATGCGTCTCACGCTGAGCACGTGAAGCATCATCCATTCGTTGACGCGCGACGGGATCGGACGTGTTGATGTAGCGCAAGAAAGAGGTTTCCGGGTCCCGGATCAGCATCTCCCCGACATCGGGAAACTCCAGCTCATGGCGGTCCACCACCTCACACACAGCACCTGGTTGCGAACTGCCAGCCGCCTGATTGCCCGTTCCCAGGCCGGTGGCCGGTCAGGATCAAGCTCGGCCTCACCTGCGGTTAGGAAATCTGAGACCACCACACGCATGCCCCGACGGCGCTGGGAACGCGCCATCTGCTCGATACCGTCGACCAGTTCCAGGTCACCGGGGGCGTTGTCCGGCACGATAGGTTCGGTGAGCATCTGCCGCAACATCCCGTACAGGGCAGTTCGGCCCGAACGGGCAGGCAGCCTCTTGATGCGGTCGGGAAGCATCATCAGCCCACCGAACCGGTCCCCCATCCGCTGGCTGAGGAATCCGATCGTGGCGATGGCAGCGATGCCCAGGTCACGCTTGGTGATGCCCTCTGTGCCCCAGTTCATTGACGGCGTCACATCGAGCAATCCCCACACCTCAAGTTCTCGATCAGCCATGGTGTCACGAACGTGGGGAAACCGTGGTGCGTGCGGTCACGGCCCAGTCCATCATCCTGACGTCGTCCTGGCCCGGCTGATAAGGGCGGGCATCGTTGGTGTCGGATCCCGGCCCGGGAAGAAGTCCCAGGTGATCACCACGGAGAAAGCCCTCCAGGCGTCGGACGACGGCGAGTTCCAGGCGCCGCAGGGCGGCTTCCGGGGCCAGCTTGGTCAGAGGGATGGTGGGGCCACTCGGTGTGTGCAGAACGGATGTGGCGGCCCTGGGATCGCGGGGTCCCCTGGGTCACGGGCACGAAGGATGGGGAGGTCAAGGTGCCTCAGGCATGACCGGGCTGGTAGCCGTGTTGCTGGTGACGCTGCTGGCGCGACTGGTCGTTCCACACCGGGGTGGGCGCGGAACCATGGCCAGTATGCGGTCCACCACGTCGGTGGTGAGAACGTTGTCAGCCACTGCGTCAAACCCAAGCACGATGCGATGGGACATGACGTCACGTGCCACCGCCTGAACATCAGTGGGCAGCACGTAGTCACGACCGTTGATCAGTGCAAGAGAACGCGAAGCAGCTACCAGGCCGAGCGTGGCGCGTGGGGAGCAACCGATCTGAATCACGGGCTCAAGGTCAGGGCATTCCAAAATCGGCGGGATCACGGGTGGCCAGCACGAGGCGCACGATGTACTCACTGACCGAGGTTGTGGACGAAAACCTTGGACGCCATGTCCTGCAGATGACGTACCAGCCCGGGGTTCAGGATCTGCTCCGCTTCTGGCGGCTTTGACGCTCATGCGCCTGAGGATCTCGAACTCTCATTTCCCTTCGGATAGGGCACGTCCACCTTTGACGAGGAAACGGTCCCGCTGGGCCTCAGGAAGCGGGTAAACGCCCTCCGACTCGACCGGGTTCTGGGTTGCAATCACGATGAACGGTTCGGGTGCAGGGTAGGTCCTACCGCCGATGGAGACCTGTTTCTCAGCCATCAGCTCGAGCATCGCGGACTGCACCTTCGCGGGTGCCCTGTTGATCTCGTCAGCCAGCACGAAGTTCACGAACACCGGCCCGAGCTCGATCTCGAAAGGACTCGGAGCTGGCGGAGTAAATACGGGTTCCGACGATGTCGGAGGGAACCAGGTCCGGGAGTGAACTGCACCCTGGCGAAATCCCCTCCAACCACTGTCGCGAAGGAACGCACCGCCAAGGTTTTCGCCACGCCCGGCACGCCTTCGAGAAGGCAGTGGCCCTTCGCCAGGAGAGCCACCATCAATTGCTGGACCATGTGTTCCCTGCCCGACGATGACCCGTTGCACTTGGCTGATTGCCACGCCCAGGAGGCGAGCTGCGTCGGCGGTAGTGGTGGGCAGAGCTGGCTGCGCGCTGGGGGTAGTCAACTTGAAGTCTCCTTGAAACGATCGCGCACCACGATACCGCGCTCCAGGAGCAGAACCGAGACGTGGTACCCAGGAGCGAAAAGACACTTCGATGTGATGTCATAGTCCTTGATGACTCAGCCACCAGATCCCACATCCGAATACGCGGAGCACTTCCCTCCTCCCGGAGGATCCGGTGCGCGTGGGTGATTTCTGGATTGATTCACGTCTCGCGGAGAGCCCCGCAGGCGTCGTCTACTCTGCGCACGCAGATGGGGCGGATCCGGTGATGCTGATCCACCTACGCGACGGTGCGGCATCAGATCCCGCCGCACGAGCACGTTTTTCAGGCGAGATCAACGCCATGCACATAGACACTGTCGTTGCCTGCGGAGGTCAGGGGCCAAGACGAAGGTCGCATGGCGGTGCGTTTCCGAGACGAGGATGATGACCCGATCGTCGCTTCTCACCACCCCCTCGCCCCGTGGGTGGCCCTGGCCTTCTCGGTTCCCCTGCTGCTGTGACCTGAAGCGCAGCGAGTGCTGGCCGCCGTCGATCTCGTGCACACTCCCCAGCTCGGCTCCCCCGCAGGACCGGATTTCCAGATGCACTGGTGGCAGAACATCCGCCCGGGAACGTGGCGGATGTGGCCACTTCCCTGGCCTGGCCGCAAGGACCGAGCCGGTTGGCTCACCCTCCTGGCATCTTTCTTGCTGATGCTGTTGCTTGCCGCCATAGCCGTCTTGCTGGCAATCCTGGTGTTCCAGAACCAACAGAAAGGTGTCCCCTCCCGCGCCCTGTACCAAGTTCTGCGTCCGCTTCTGGCGGCGGCTCCACCAGCTCTACCTCCGGGGACCCGTCCTCGGGGAACCCTCTGAACCGGAGAGCCGCAGCGACACCCCTCGATGGAACAGCCCTCAGGCGATTCTTCAGGGACCGGGCAGCCCTGAGCCCCCGAGCGCAAGTTGTAACCAGCTTTCTTCACATCCACCGCATCCGAGGAACACAGGAAACGTACATGTTGCTCCGGCTGAATGGTGATCGCCCAGAGGTAACACCTCTCAATCTCGACCACCAAGGCAACAACCATGCAATTCCTGCCCCTACCCTGGCCAACATCATCGCGATCTGCATCCTCGTCTTCGCCATCTACCTGCCACGACATCACCGCCGTGACCTGGCGGTCGCCCTATCTGGGTGTCAACGTCGGCGTCATGGCGGTTTCCATAGGACTTCTCAACAGCTGCTGTCGCGGCTGGACTCGGCCTGGGACTGTTCGGGGTGCTGTCAATCATCCGGCTGCGTTCTGACGAGCTGGCCCAGCACGAGGTGGCTCTACTACTTCAGCTCACTTGCGCTCGGGCTGCTCGGCGGGCTTGGCGGCTCCGCCACCACTTACGCCACAATGGCACTCATCGTGGTGGTCCTGGCAGCGGCAGACTCCTCCTGGTTTCGGAGAGGTACCAGACGCGAGATCGTCAATCTGGACCGGGCAATCACCGATCCCGAAGAACTCCGCTACGAGCTGGCCGCCCGTCTCGGCGGCCGAGTACTCGGTGTGAACGTCCAGCGCCTCGATTTCGTCGCCGACACCACCCTCGTCGAGGTCCGCTACGCCCCGGGAATAGGTCTCCCGATCACCGAGAAGGTGGAGGCGCTGCGAGTGAGCCTGAGCGATCTTGCGCCGGTTCGCCTCGACGAGCTCAACGCGGCCGCGGAGCTCATGAGCCGGGTGGACCGCAAATATCCGCTGCACGAGCGCACAGCCGAGGCGATACTCGATTCCCTGCCAACGGGAACCAGGGATCCTTGACATCGAGGGAAGAACAGAGTTCAGCTACACATCCGTCTATTTCGACACCACGGCCCGCGACTCCTACCTGATGGCAGCACGGGGCCGCCCGCACCGGTTCAAGGTGAGGGATCCGCAACTACCAGGACTCGGGTGAGGCCTTCCTGGAGGTCAAGACCCGGCGCGGCGGAAACACCGTCAAGGAACGCATTCCTCACGACCCTTCAGCACTGTTCGAGATCGCGCCCGAACAGTACAGCTTCGTCAACGACCGCCTTGCCGCCGGAGGAATTCGCGGCATCCAGCCGCAGCTGCTGAGACCGAGCCTGAAAACCAGCTACCTGCGCACCACGCTGCTCACCGCCGACGGGCCGAGCCAGGCTCACCCTGGACCGGGAACTCGTCTGGGACAGAGAAACGGTCGCAGCCTGCGGATCCCCCGGCTGGCGATCATCGAGACCAAATCCGGCTCAGCTCCCAGTTCTGCGGATCGCACCTCTGGCGCTACGGCTACCGCCCGCAACGGATTTCAAAATACGCCACCGGCCTCGCCGCCCTGCATCCCGAACTACCCGCGAACCGCTGGCGCCGCGTCTTGAACCGACACTTTACCCGGCATGACCAACGAAAACTCGACCCACCCGGACTCGATCGCTGCGATCTACTCCTTCCGAAAAGGCCCCCGTCTACCCCCAGAGCTGAAACCGATCCCACGACATCGGCCTGCCACGTCGGTTCCCCGCTGGTCGTCACGTCGCGAACGACGTGCTGGCCCTCACCAACGGCACCGGAACACAGTATCGACGCATCACTCGGCGAGGCACCGTCATCAGCCTTGACTCAGCGCGGATCCAAATCGGAGATGCTCCGAGGCAGTCGTGGCCTGCATGCCTCCAAGAGCTCGGCGGCGGCGCGCAGCTCGTCAGCGTATCGAGCGAGACGCTCGAAACCGCGGCATGGCTGAGTCCTCAGAGCCCATCACGAACTGACGGGTTCCCCGCGGACGCCCCTAGCCTGATGGCATGAAACCGGCCCTGATCGCCACGGACCTGGATGGCACCTTCCTCGGTGCAAACGCAGTCCTCCTCCAGTCGAACCTGGCGGCGGCGCGACGAGCCATCGAAAGAGGGGTGTCGTCTTCGTGATCGCTACGGGCAGACCCAGGCGCTGGCTCGACGCCCTGGCGGAGCTGCGTGACCTGGATCCCACGGTGATCTCCAGCAACGGAGCGGCTGTCAGCCGGCTGAGCAGTCCCTAGCCCGGCTCTCCTCCACCCGATCGAACCGGAACGGGCCCTGGCGTTCGCTGCGGCGCTGCCACCGGAACTCGAGGTTTCGTTCTGCGGTGGAGTACGAGTACGGATGGGGTCGCGAACCCGGCTATCCCAGTGGGCCCACTTTTCCGAGGCAGACCATGTCGCCAGCCTCACGGACCTGCTGATGGTCGGCCCAATCATCAAGGTTCTCGCGCGCACCTGCCACGCCGACACCCATGCCTTCTCCCCGTGGCCATCGCCGCAGCGGATGAGATCCTTCAGGCCACCTTCTCCTGGCACGATGTGTGCGGCACCGTCGAGCTGTCGGCGCTGGGCGTCACCAAAGGGCGCTGCCCTGGCGAAGCTGCTGGAGGAGATCGACGTCGACCCGGCCAACGCGGTCGCGTTCGGGGACATGCACAACGACCTGGGGATGCTGGAGCTGGTCGGGCCGGGGCTACGTCATGGCGGACGCCGATCCGTGTCTGCTCGACCGGGGTTTCACCCGGATCGGTCCCAACGACGAGGGGCCGTCGGCGAACAGATCTCTGCGCCTGCTGGGATGCGTGAACCCGCATCACCCAGCACCCGCAGGGTGAGTGGTCGTGACACCGGGGACCGCCCGCTCCCGAAACCGTCCCCGGTGTTCTCACTTCGTGGCCGCGTCGATGGCGGTCCCAGTCCAGGCCCGCCGGGGCGAGGGCCGCGACACTGGCACAGCAGACCCAGGCGAGCCGCCCTCAGCCCGGGTTCCTTCGCCATCACCAGGGTGTCGTTGAAGAACCGGGCGATGGGGGTCGACCAGGTCCTTTCGCCGAGGCTGCGAAACCGGAGACGGATTCGCAGGGGTTTCCTATCCGCGATGGGCCTCGGCGAGGGTCTTCTCCGCGTCGTCGACCAGGGCCGCCGGATCGAACCCCGCGTGGTGCCTGCAGGGGAAGGATGCGGTGGATCCGCACGATGGTCTCCACGACGGCCCGCCAGCCGGGTTTCCCCGAGGAGGGCTTCCAGGTCGTTGGCCTTCGTCTCCGCGTCCGCTGGGTGGGTGGCCGACGGCAGGACCGCGGCCACCATGTCGGCGGAGCGTCCCTCGTCGCGCATCAGCTGGGCGTAGCGTCCGATGACGAATTCCTCGGCAGCTACGATCGCGTCCTGCGAAACCGTGATGCCCTGGGTCGTCAACGCCTCCGCTGCGGCCTCCAGGCCGTCGCGCACACCGATGCCGGTCAGCCTGGGAACCTCACGCAGCACGCGCACCACGCCCAGCGCGGCCCGCCGCAGCCCGTAGGGGTCGGAGGAACCGGAGGGTTTCGCGCCAAGAGCGAACATCGCCATCAGCAGGTCGAACCGGTCCCCGAGGGCCAGCAGAGCGCCCGGAAGCGAGGCCGGACCGCGTCGGCAGAGGTGTGGGGCTGCTCCATCTCGTAGAGGGCCCTCGGCGACCGCAGGGGTCTCGCCCTTTGCGGAGCGCATACTCACGGGCGGCGAAACCGGCGAGACTGGTCATGTCCGTGACGAGGTTCGTGGCCAGGTCGTACTTCGCCAGCTGCCCGGCGCGTTCCAGAGTAGTGGCCTGCTCCGGGGCGAGGCCCAGCCCTTTCCCCAGACGGTGGCTACCGTGGCGATCCGACGGGCACGCTGCCCCCACCGAACCGAGCCGGTTTCTCGAAGGTCAGCTTTTCAAGACCCGACACGAAAACATCGACCGAATCGACCTCGAGGTCCTGGTTCCAGAAGAACAAGGCATCCTCGTACCGGGCCCGCAGCACCGATTCGTTGCCCGCCACCACCACGGTCTCGTCGCAGACGCCGATTTGCCATGGTCACGAAGTACTGCAATAGGCCGCCCTCGGCGTCACGAACCGGCAGGTAACGCTGGTGCTTAGCCATGACAGAAACCAGAAATCCGATCCGGGAGCTCCAGGTAGCGTTCGTCGAAACTACCCAGCACCCCTGACTGGTTCCTCGACCAAGTTAGTGATCTCGTCGACCAACGCGACATTGTCCTCGACATCGATGACGCCACCCACACTGGCCGCGAGTTTCTCCGCCTGTTCCACGACCGCTTTCCGGCGCTCCGCGGAACTGAGCACGATCCGTCCCGCGGCGAGCAGGTCCAGCAGGTCGTCGGCGGATGCGACGTCATGGAATCCGACGGGAACACCGTCGAGTCGTCTCCTGCTCTCGGCGGATGCCGCGGTGGTGCGTTGCAGGTAGGTGCTGCATCCCGCAACCACTTCAGAGATGCGGGCGGGACGACCTGTTCCCCCAGAGCGCCACCAGCCAGCGAACGGCCCGGGAGAAGGACAGCTTCGGGATCACACCAGCGCATGTTCTTCTCGGCACGCAACCCGGACACGCAGTCCTCGACGATGCCCTTCAATACATCCAGGGCGTTGCGGCCCGGTGATTCGACGGCGACGCAGGCGTGTTCGGCGCCGTTCACCTCGGCCTTGACGACCTGCTCCAAGGTGACCCCTGGCCACGCATGAAACCCCTGCAACGGTTTTGGTGGGGATTGCGTCAGCATCGAAGGCAACCGCCCATTTCGGGCCCTTCCTCAGGTTCGTGGCGTCCGGTTCCCGGGCCGCAACTTCGTCGATAATAGCCACGATTCGTCTGGGAGTACCGTCGACACGGATCTCGCCGTGCGCCAGACGCGAGGTCGCCAGCCCGTTCGTGAGGGTTTTGTTCACCGCCTCGACAGTAGGGGCCGACGACGTGCGGAGGAAGCTCCTCCAGGCCCGATCTCCAGGGCGAAGGTCCGGGGCCGGTCCGTGGCGGGTTCCTCAATGGCCTCCTCCGTGTCCTCGGTTTTTCTCTCGGTTTCCTTGAGGAGCGGGAACCCGAGTTCGCCTCGCCGTTCCACCCACAGCGCTGCGGTGTCGCGCATCAGGCGACGCATGGTGCTGAACGCCTGTGCGCGTTCCGTGGTGGAGATCGCGCCACGGGCATCGAGAACGTTAAAGGCGTGACTGGATTTGAGGATGTAGGAGTGGGCGGGCACCGGAAGCCGGGCCTCGACCATGCGGGTGGCCTCCGAGACGTAGGGCCTCGTAGAGCCGCCGGTTCGTCTCGATGTCGGCGTCGTCCAGGTAGTAACGACTCATCTCGTACTCCTGCTGGCCGAACGCCTCACCGTAGGTGACGACGCTGCCGTCGGCCTTGCGGGCATAGGCGATGTCCTTGAAGTGGGTGACGCGCTGCTGCGCCATCAGGATGCGTTCGATCCCGTAGGTCAGTTCCACGGGGAATCGGGTCGAGATCCTGCCCGCCGACCTGCTGGAAATAGGTGAACTGGGTGATCTCCATGCCGTCGAGCCACACCTCCCAGCCGAGGCCCCACGCGCCGATCGCTGGGCTGCGCCCAGTTGTCCTCGACAAAACGCACGTCATGGGCGTCGAGGTCGATCCCGAGGGCCTCCAACGACCCGAGGTAGAGCTCCTGCGGGTCGCCGGGTTCGGGCTTCAGGATCACCTGGAACTGGGTGTGGGTCTGCAGCCGGTTCGGGTTCTCGCCGTAGCGGGAGTCGTCGGGACGCACGGAGGGTTCGACGTATGCGACATCCCACGGTTCCGGTCCGAGGACCCGCAGCACGGTGGCGGGGTTCATGGTGCCGGCCCCCACCTCCGAGTTGTAGGGCTGCCAGGTCAGGCAGCCGCGCGAAGTCCAGTAGTCGGACAGGATCCGGAGGGCGTCTTGCATCGTCAGCACCGGGCCAGATTACCCGGCCAGCACCTCGCGCAGCACGTCAAGCGGCAGCGACCCGACTGCCAGGGCACGGTCGTGGAAGTCACGCAGGTCAAATTCCTGCCCGGCCCGGCGGGTCACGTCGTCGCGGATCTGCTCCCAGATCCGCTGGCCGATCGCGGTAGCTGGGGCCCTGCCCCGCCCACCCCAGGTAGCGGTGCAGCTCGAAACGCAGCTGGTTTTCCTCCATGGCGACGTTGTCGCGCAGCAGCTGCCAACACTTGTCATGATCCCAGGTCCCGCCACCGTAACGGTCGAAGGCGGGTTTACCGAGGTGGATTCCCAGGTCGAGAACAACCCGGGTGGCGCGCAACCGTTGGCCGTCGAGCATCCCGAGACGCTCCCCAGGTTCAGGAAACCGAACTCATCCATGAGGCGTTCCGCGTACAGCGCCCAGCCCCTCGCCGTGCCCGGAGACCCAGCAGACCAGCGACCGCCAGCGGTTCAGATTCTCCGCCTGGGCGACGGCCTGCCCGATCTGCAGGTGATGGCCGGGAACGCCCTCATGATGGACGGTGGTCTTCTCCTGCCAGGTGGTGAACTCAGTGACCCCTGCGGGAACGGACCACCACATACGGCCAGGGCGAGAGAAGTCAGCGGATGGTCCGGTGTAGTAGATACCGCCAGTCGCTGAGGGAGCGATCATGCCCTCGATGGCGCGTACCCGCGGATCCAGGGTGAAGTACTTCCCGTCGAGTGCCGCGATGGCCCTCATCAGCGGTGCGTTGCATCCATTTCCGCAGCGCCTCGGTGCCGTGCAGCTGGTTTGCTGGATCGGCGTTCAGCACAGCGATCGCCCTCAGAGATGGTAGCCCCGGAGCCCGCAATCTCGCCTGCGATGGCCTCCCTGCTCGGCGGTGATCCGGGCCAGCGCCTCTACCCCCCACTCATAGGTTTCGTCGAGATCGATCCGAGCCCCAGGAACTCCCGGGAAGCCCGCTGGTAGCGTTCACGCCCCTACCGCATCCGTTTCCCGAGCGACGGGGGCCAGGTCCTGGGTGAGGAACCGGGCCAGGTCCCCGAAGGCGCTGCGGGCGAGTTCCGCTGCTCGTTGCAGCTCGGCGCCGAGTGTTCCCTCCCGCCCGGCTTCGGACACCAGCTGGCGGAATCGCGATTTCTCCCCGGCCAGGTCGGCAGCTTGAGCCGCCACGTCGGTTACTGCGCGGCGGGCCGGGACAGTTCCCCGTGCGATGCCTTCGCGGAGGGTCTCGATGTAGCCCACTGACGGCGCGGGGCATGCCCGCCATCCGGGATGCGATGTTGCTCCAGTCATCATCGCTCCTCGTGGGCATCAGGTCGAAGGCGTCCCGCAGCCACTGGACGGGCGAGTCGATGTTGTTGACCGCGGCGAAACTGGTCACCCTGCCTCGATGCTCTCGAGTTCGAGGCCGAGCCGTTCCATCATGGCTGCGGCGGTGACTTCATCGACCGCGTCCGTTCTCGGCGTCTCCTCGATCAATCGGAGTGTGCGTCGCAGCTCATCAGCCCAGCGACCGGTACCCTCCGGGGAAATAATCGGGCAGCTCGTGGTCGTGACCCGGCAGACCGATTCCCGTTGCCGCGAGAGGGTCGTGGGCCGCCAGGGCATCGACGTGGGCCTCGGCGACGGCATCGAGTGGAGTAGATGTGCGCATGAACCCAACCTATCGGGTGACCAGATGCCCCTTGCGGGTGCTCAGCTCCTTGTGGGTGAACACCAGGGCGCGTTAGGGCGAGCGAAACTGATCGTGAAGAGCGCGAACTCGGTTAGCAGTTTTGCTGCCACCAGTGGCATGACGATCGATAGGGCCCGCAGCAGCACGTAGTTGGCGACAAGGATTCCGCATACGAGGAGCGCGTATCTCACTGGTGTGCTGCGGTCGCCGTCGCGGAACACCGCGTGCCGGTTGAGCAAGTAGTTGATGGTGGCGGACAGCAGCCGCGCGGTAATCACGCTGAACAACAGGTTGTGGGTTACGGCCATCAGGAGCAGCAGGGCTAGGAAAGTCGACGGCAAACCCGACCAGCGATGACCAGCGAAGGCCAGCAGCGGTCGGTAGACCCGCCACGAGTCCCGGATGGGGACGGAAGTGGGAACTCCGGTTGCCGTGCAGATAGACGGTTTCGATCTCGATCTCCCGGATGCTGATCCCGCTTTCCTGGCCTGGAGCAGCAAGGGACAGTTCGTACTCGAAACGTTCCCCGGATGGTTCCGAGCCACTCGAGCATGCTCGGTGGGATAGGCGCGCAACCCTGTCTGGGTGTCGCCCACCCTGATCGCGGTCAGGGTCTTGAACAGCCAGCTGGTCACTTTGTTCCCGAAGGCGCTGCGCAGCGGTACCCGCCCGGTGAACCGACGCCCCCGAGCACCATCTCGCGGGAATCGACGTCGACCTCACGGGCCACTCGCATGATGTCGGGCACCTTGTGCTGGCCATCGGAATCGGCGCAGACGACCACCTCACCCGGGATGGTATCGCCTGGCGATGGCGAAACCCGGTCTTGAGGGCATGTCCCTTTCCACGGTTCTCCTGGTATCGATGCACGGTGGCGCCGTGGATGCGGGCCAGGGCGAAGATTTCGTCGTGGTCGGGGCCGGAACCATCGTCCACCACGAGAACGTTGGGGAGCGGCGGAATGGGCTCGTAGCTCGCGGACCAGGGCGATGAGCGAGTCACCGGGTTCGTAGGCGGGGATGAGAACGAGCATGACGTCACCTTCCGATCCACAAGATGTCGCTGGTACCGCGTTCTTTGTTCTTCCCGAGAGGGTTGTTGACGAGGGAGCCGTTAAAGACCATCTGTGAGGAACCGCCACCATCGAGGTTGTAGGCAACCCGCGCCCCCAGATCCACGAAGAGCTGCGCGAAAGTCGGTCATGGTGATGCCGTTGCTGTATCCGGAGGAACGACCATCGACCACGACGAAGACGAAATGGTTGGCGGCGATCATTCCCAGTCCTGTCCTGGGCTGGGTGCCCTGGATGGAATGGTTGCCGAAGTTGGTGTCGATCTCGAGTTTGTCGATGCCTTCGATGACGGCACCACCGTTGACGAGCGTGGGGCCGAAGGAGAGGGTGTGCCAGGCGCCGTCCGAGATCAGTTTCGCAGCATTCGTGCTGGTCTCGTCATAGCTGACCATGGTGCCATCCCGCATAATCGCCAAGCCTTGGCGGGCCGGCTCGTCACGAAAAGCGATGCCGTCACGGACGATGATCCCGGTGTCGCGGAAACCGTAGTAGTCGCCGTTGATGGCGAACAGGGCCCCGACGTTTCTCCGCGATCGCTGTCGGGTACTCGATGATGTTGGTTCCGAAAGCTGTTCTTCGCGAAAGGCGTTGCGCAGGGCGGTGACGTCGTTCAGCTCACGTCGGCCACGTACCAGGCCTTGGCGGAATTCCCGGAACCAGAAGAGTGTTGGGTGATGGTGATCTGCCGATCACTGGAGGTGTAGGTCGTGCCGTCGATCACCCCGTCCCCGCCGATGTGGCAGTGGCGGTGGTGGTGCCGCTGATTTGGGTTCCGGGCAGCCCTTGGTAGTCGGATGCCGAGGTGACGTTGGTGTGTTCTATCAGGGTAGCGGTCGATGGCCCAGGCCGTACCGCCTGCTGCGGCGAGCCCAGCTGCCCCGGCGGCCCCGGTGATGATGGCTCGGCGGGACAGGGCGCCGGGCGGATCGTGAGTTCGTCATGTCGAACACCCTCGTGAACCGCCCTGTGCAAGACCTGTGGCGACGCTTCGTGCGCGGCATGAGCATCATCCCGCCAGACTGTGCCATCGAGTCGGGGCGTTAGCTCAGCCGGTCAGAGCAAGGGACTCATAATCCCTGGGTCGCGGGTTCGAGCCCCGCACGCCCTCACGAAGACGGGGCCCGCAGGAACTGGATTCCTGCGGGCCCCCGTCTTCAGTGTTCTCAGGCACCGGTCTTCGGCAATCCGGGCCTGATGAGCACCGGGAGGTGATGAGGGCACCGGCTTCGGGGACTCCGACGGCGAAGGACTCGGCGACGGCGAAGGACTCGGCGACGGCGAAGGACTCGGCGACGGCGACTCACGGGAGGTGGAGGAGACACCGGGGTGCAGGCCTGCGCCGAGGACTGCTCCCCGCTGAATGTGAGGGTGGCCCGGTTCAACGAGTCCCGTCCCTGTTCTCTCCCGCATCCAGCGTGCAATCAGTAGCTGCATCCGCGATTCCTGTGGATGCCTTTGCCCGAACCTCGACGACAAAGACGTGCGAGGCTCCTCCCTCGATGGTTTGGTTGCTCACAAGGACCTTGTCCTTGACACCATCAAAACCGGCATTGGCTGCTGGGCCGCCCTCAGTCGACACCAACGTCACCTTCTCGACAGAAATCCCTTTCCCCGGGGCAGGGGTGTCGCTGAGGTCATAGGAACCCGTCTGGGTTCCGGTGTTCGTCACCGTGATCTTGTACGTGGTGGTCGCCTCTGCACCTTCTTGATGAGTCTCCTGGACTTCCTTGGTCACCTTCACATCCGGAGGGTTGAGGAAGGTGTTGACAGCCGTGATGCCAATCTCGGAGATCGTATTCGGGTCGTTGGTTTCAACCGGGATGGCATTGGCCCAGTCACCCGGGGTCACCTCGTGGCTGGTGGCTCCACCAGCATCTGTTTCCTCGCCGAAGCAGCGTGCTCCCCAGGGGCAGTTTGACCTCCGCCCCGGTGGCATCGGTGGCTGTGACGCTCTGTCCACCCTCTGAGCTTGACGGGCCCACTGAACACGGTCGTACCGGCTGCCCCGTTGTCATCAGGCAACTGACAGGTGACAGTGACGGTGAACTCTTTCTCCTTGGCGGCCTCCACGGCTGCTTCGTCCCCATGCAGTTCCTTGGTGACCTTGACCTTCCCAGCCGAGTAGTAGTTGGTGAGTGAGGCCTGACGCTCTGGCCCACCGCTTTGTCCGCATCCCAGCCGATGGTCACGGTGCTGGAGGAGGTTGTGCTTTGTGGATCGGCATCTGCAGCGTCCGTCTCCGTGACCACGCAGGTGCTGCCAACCGGGATCCCGGTGATCGCATCGCTGTCCGCCGAGGTGGCGCCGTCCGCCACTTTCACCTTGACATCGGCTCTGTTCAGTACTTCCCTTGCCATCCAAGGTGCAGACCACGGAGAAGGTGAACTCGTCCCTCCCGCGAACGGGAACCACGCCCTGTCCTTCGAGTTGTTTGCTCACGGTGAGAGCGCCACTGGCCACATAGCCCGCATCGACGGTCGGATCGTCGGTGTTCTCCGGCAGCACCACGGGAGTGGTCTGGCCGGTGGTGGCATCGGCATTCGAGTCGAGAGCGGGATCAGACCCGGCTGCCTGCTGGGTGAAGCCATCCGCAGCTTTCCCGAAGGTAACGGTGTATCCGGTCGCGTCGGAAGCCCGCAGATTCGGGGAATCCGTAGCCACCCTGGGCGTCTGTCTTCGTGCTGAGCGAGACCGCATTGCCCAGGTCATCGGTGCCCTTCAGACTGACCTCCACCCCGGCCACGGGCGGCTCATCCGATCCGTCGAACTGGTCCTGGATCCCGTTGCGGTTGATGTCCAGCCAGGTGCGGTCACCGATGCTGCTGCTCACCACCTCGTTCCGTGCGGGCAATCGGCCCGACAGGGAACTGGAAACCCACTGCCCGGGCGAACGCCTTGTTGGTGTAGACGTCTCCCTCAGCGTTCCCGATCCCCAGCCATGGTGATGTCGAACTCGAGGACTCTCACCTCGACCCGAAGGCACCCGGCTGGATCACTCGAAGGGCAGTGACCTCGGAGGCTGCGGTCGGGCAGGTACCCGTGCCGTACACCGCAGTGCCTCCCTGCCGGGGAATCGCACCACACGGTGCTTCCCGCTGCGGGAATTGCTGGCGTCATCAGGATCCTGATTGACCTCACCGACCGAGGTGTAGAGAGATCCTTTGCTGCCGCTGTTCCCTTGGTGATGGCAGCTGACTGGAACTCGAAGGTTCCGGAGAACTTCGTCTCGGCGACATTCGTCAAACCACTCGTGACATCGTTGCGGGGAAGAACATCAATGACGTCAGGATTTTTCACGGAGTCAGCCTCGGGACTGGGCAGCGTGTTGGTCAGGCGTACCCGCCACTTTGTTCGGCCTCGTTGGTGGTCTGGCCCGGCAGGTTCACCTGAGTCACGGGAGTGAGAGCTGTTTTCTGCAGCTTGATCCCGGCCAGGTTCGCGGTGACGATCTCCGCCTGATCGGTACGTTGTGCCAAGGTAGATGCGTCGTCCTCGGCCCAGACCACGACGTCGTTGACATACGTACCGTTGACCGCGGCCGGGGAGATCTCGGTGGTGACGACGATGGGCTCCAAGGCCTTGTTCACCTCATGGCCGGGGAACACCCACCGCAGGTAGGTCTCCCCCTCGTCGCAGGCCGGACGTTTGGCATCAGCCGGGGTGGCTCCCTCGGAGACCACGGCCGGGCTGATCGATGCGGAGGTGAAGGCAGCGGCTGTGGGAAGGCAGTCCTCCACCCACACGTCCTTCAGAATGCCGGGCACCTGGGCCGGTGAGGTCAGGGAAGCAGTGAGCTGAAACTGGGCGGTGTCGCCTCCTGTCACCTGCGGAGGAACCGAGCTGAACTCGCCAGAGGTCCCCTTGCGAACCTGCTTGTCCACCCGGACCTGAGCGGCTGCCAGGATGAGACGGTCCCCGTACTGACCGGAGTGGTTCGCCGGGTCATAGCTGGAACGCCCCCCAGGCAGACTTGTTATCCAGGAGTTCTTGTCGGGTCAGTTCCGACATGTTGACCCGTTTCACACCGGCCCAGTTCGGCAGGATGTCGCCGGTGGGACGACCGGAGTCGACCACCTCGTGGCTGATGGCCACGACCATCCGGACCCCGACGCCGACCGTCTCATTGTTGGCGACAGGTTCGGGCAGCACCGTGTAGATGCGTACCCGGGAAACCGCGGAATAGACTCCCGGGCCAGCAGATCCGGATCATTGCCTGGAACAGCGGCCGGATCGTCGTACCAAGGGCCTTGGGCCTCGCCACATTCCGATGCCTCACCGTTGCCTCCGGGCGCCGCGGAGTACTGAACCTGAATGCTGGGCACCTGGGAGGAATCTGTCGCATAGGGTGGCTTTGCCGTCCACCAAGGCATTGTTGTAGCCGGAAACCCATACAGGCGAACCGGCGGAAGCAACCTTCTGGAAATGGGCGTTGGGATCGGTGCTGGACGGGACGTTTCCTGGCCTCAAGACGCAGGCGTGAGCTGTCCCAGGAATCACACATCAGTGCGCTGATCTTTCCGGGAAACCCGGGATTGCTACCGACTATCTCAAGCTGGGACTGGATGTCCTGGGTGGGAGCCACCGTAATGCCCCCGGACATTCGGGTGGCACCTCCTGCCGGGCCCTCGCCCTGGGCTGAATCCGACGGACTGAATTTTTGTGCGCTCATGTTTCCTGGGCTTCCAGGAACACCTTCGAAAGATTTGAGAAACCCGTCCCCACGCTGACCTGGGGGGTGGTGCTCAGTGATTGTTCCAGTCCTTCTCGTCTTTCGAGTCGTCACCAGGAGCTGCGCTGGTCTGGACATCCGCGGCGGTCAGCCCGGTTATGTTCAGACTGGTGTAGGAGTTCTTGGTGGCAAGGGTCCAGGTGTTGTCCGCCTCCACGCCGAAAGTCCTTTGATGGTTGCCACAGGCGTGTAGACGATGAACGATGTGGAGACCGCGTAGGCCGTGTCCGCTGGGATGGCATTCCCGGCTGGCCTGAGTGTCTGTTTCGGGATAGGTCCACAGAGTCATATCAGCATTCTTGACCGTGAACTTGGCAGGGCTGTCTGGGCCGGCCTGGCTGATTTCAACCGTTCCCGAGTCCCGCACCGAATTCAGTGAGGTTCCACCGCTCACGCCGATCTTCGGGCCGGGTGCGCTGTAGAAGTAGTCGTACGGGTAGACGCGGCTTCCGTATTTCTCCAGGTCCGCCTTGATGGCTGCGATCTTCCCTGCATCCAGCTCTGGATACATCGCCTCCAGGAGTCACGTCGTCGGTCCACGTGACGTCCCCTGTCGCGGGCATGGCTCCTTTCCCTCCGGTGGGAGCGCCGATGAGCGCGGTGTAGGCGGTCATCTTGCAGGTCGCGGCCTTGTCCCATGGACAGGCGGTGTTGGTGGGGCCGTACACGTACCCCTGGTTCGGCGAGGACGAAATGCTGTTCTTTGAGATGTCCCACTTCAACCGGGAGGACGCGGTGACGGTGGCCGCCGTGGGACTGGAGACAGTGGTTGCGCCATCCGCGCTGAGACTCGGCAGAGGCCAGCGGTAGGGCGGTGCCGTTGCGCACGAGATTGCTGACCTTGGCCGTGAAATCGAAGAAATCAGAGCTGGCAGCAGGGTTTGTTCCCGAGATTGCAGACGAGGCTCTGTGCAGGCATGGAATCCAGCGAGTTCGCCGACAACGGAAGCTGTGGTGCAGGCAGTTTCTCCGGAGTCAGGGGCCGATCCCGCCCCTGTGCAGAATCCGGGCAGCTCCTCCATGTAGATTCCCTTAGGGAAATCGATCTTGACGGTGGTGTTGTCCCCAGCGTCCTGGTTCACCCCGTACTGGACCCTGTAGGTGATGCTGTCGTTGACCCGGACAATTCCGTTGGTTGCACTGGAATCGTTTCCCGCCGAGTCGTCGGCATCGAATGACGGAGTGCCGTCGCTCTTGACCGTGACATCAATGCTCAGTTGTGGGGCGGCGTGCGCGACCATGGGGAGCATCCCCCGTCAAGGCGCCAATCCCCAGAATGGTCAGGGCACGTGTTCTCCACCTGCCAATGGTCTTCAAAACCATTTCTTCCCCCCTGGCTACATCAAGTAGATACCTTTCGCCGGGAACCGGCGAAGGTCAAGCAGCTGAATCATAACTGCAAATGTCGCTCGATGCTAACCAGAGATAGGAAACCAAGCTCCATCCGGTGAATCGCGTTCAGGGACGCTCCCCAGGATCGATTGGCCGGAGAACAAGAACCGCTCCCGCGAGGTCACTCCCGGAAGTAGAATGCTTCTCGGGTGCCGGTGGCGCCATCGGCATCTTCGAGGGTTCTACCACTGGCTTCAGCCATTTCGAGAGCGTCTTGGAGAGTCAACGCGGCATTTCTCCTAACAACCGTTCTCCGCATCGAATCGTGGAGCAGAGCGAAGTGGATGGTTCCGGTTAGTTTCTCGAAGGTCAGGATGGACCGTGTAAGCACGTCCAGAAATCCTACTGCAACAGATCACGCCCGACATCGAATGCCCTGTCTCTGAGCAAGGGCATGGCTAGCAGGGTCATCTTCCCGCGTTTCCCTGATGATGATGCAGCTATCCATCTCGGCGATTCTTTCGGTGACGATCATTGCCCGGCGAGAAGATCGCCTGTTCGTGGGGGTTCTCAAGAACCCCACGAACAGGCGCCACATACCGTTTCTGTGGCTAGTTGATCCTGGGACCCTAGCCCGCTCCAGGCACGTTTCTAGCCGTTTCGGAACGCTCGGCGATGCGCTGGGCGTTCTGCTCATCCCGGGTCAGGTTGCTGACCGGATTCGGGGATCGAAGACCATCATGTTCTCCGGCATGAAGTAGAGCCGGGCCTCTTCACCCTCCAGGATCTGGGATCTGGGATCGAGGTTGACGACGAACTGGGTGCGCATACCCTCGCCATCGAGGTCCCGATCAAGTTCCTCCAGAGTGCTCTGCACTGAGGGATCGGACTGGAACGGGATGTAGGCGTACTGCTCGTTGCCGAGCCATTCGGTGACGTCGGCGACCGAGTTGAAGATCACGGCTCCGGCGGGAGGTGTAGCCACATCTGCGTCCTTGATGTGTTCGGGGCGCAACCCGACGATGACGACCTTCTTGCCGGCCAGCCCCTCACGGGCACCGTCGGGAATAGGAACGGTGGCCATGGGAAGTTCCAGATGATCCTCCTGGACTGTGGCAGGAAGGAAGTTCATCGGGGGCGACCCGATGAAACCCGCGACAAACAGGTTCGCCGGCTCCTCGTACAGTTCCCGAGGGGAGGCGCACTGCTGCAACACCCCTCGTTTCATCACCGCGACCCTGTCTCCCAGCGTCATGGCCTCGGTCTGATCGTGGGTGACGTAGATGGTGGTGATGCCCAGCCTGCGTTGCAGCCGGGAGATCTCCGTGCGCATCTGGCCACGCAGCTTGGCGTCGAGGTTGCTCAACGGCTCATCAAAGAGGAACGCATCAGCCTCACGGACGATCGCACGTCCCATGGCGACACGCTGACGCTGTCCACCCGACAAGTTGGCGGGTTTGCGTTCCAGGTGCTCCGTCAGCTCCAGCATCTCGGCCGCCTGATCCACACGGCGACGGATCTCCTGTTCCGGGATCTTGTTTCGGTTGAGGCGCAACGGGAATGCGATGTTCTCCCGAACTGTCAGGTGCGGGTACAGAGCGTAGTTCTGGAAGACCATGGCAAGGTTGCGGTCCTTTGGGAGCCAGATCGTTCACGGTTTTCCCGTCAATCAGCAGCTCCCCGGAGGTGATGTCCTCCAGCCCGACAACCATGCGCAGGGTCGTCGACTTACCGCACCCGGACGGACCGACGAAGATCATGAACTCGCCGTCAGCGATGTCCAGATTGATGTCGTTTGACAGCCTTGAAAACCGTCTCCGTACTCCTTGACGATGTTCTTGAGGGTGATTTGGGCCATAACTTTCTGCTCCTTGTCGGGGTCAGCCCTTGACTGCGCCAGAGGTGAGGCCGGAGACAATCCGGCGCTGGAAGATGAGGACAAGCACGACCACGGGAACCGTCACGACGACACCCGCAGCACAGATGGCACCGGTGGGCGACTCGAACTGGCTGGCGCCGGTGAAGAAGGCCAGCGCCGCCGGAACGGTGCGTGCCTTGTCGCTGGTGAGCGAGATCGCGAAAGACGAAATCGTTCCATGCCGTGAAGAACACGATGATCGCGGTGGTAAAAACTCCGGGCGCAGCCAAGGGCACGATCACCTTGCGGAACGCCTCCCAACTGGTCGCGCCATCAACTTGGGCTGCTTGTTCCATCTCCCAGGGAATCTGCTGGAAGAAGGCGGACAGGGTCCAGATCGACAGCGGCAATGTCAGCACCAGGTAGGGCAGGATCAATCCTGGGATGGTGTCGAACAGGTGGATCTGGCGCCACAGGTCGAACAGCGGAGTGACCAGCGAGATCACCGGGAAGAACGAAACCGTGAGCGCGGTACCGAGGATGAGCCGCTTGCCAGGGAAATCGAGCCTGGCGATGGCGTAGGCGCAGAAGGTTGCGAGAATTACTGCGATAAGCGTCGCGACAAGCGTCACCAGAATCGAATTGAGCAAGGCGGGAAGGAACAGGTCCTTCGCTCCCCCGGTGAAGATCAGCTCGTAGTTCTCGAGGGTGGGGTGCACGGCCCAGAAATTGCCGTCGGCACGGTCTGCACTCGGTTTGAGCGACAGGTTGACGATCCAGATCAGCGGGATGATCGTGTAGACGATGATCGCCACGGTTGCGACGATCTGCCAGAACTTCTGGCCAGCGGTGAGTTCACGAGTCATGTCCGCTCACCTCCTTCCCCGGGCAGAGGTCCACACGGAAGCCCTTGACGAAGATCACTGCGATGATGACCACGCACAGGAACAGCAGCACCGATACGGCAGAGCCGAGACCCACCTCCGTGCGCGAGATGGTCTGGTTGTAGGCGACCAATGACAACGAGGCCGTATCGTGGCTGCCCGCGGTCATGATGAAGATGTTGTCAAAAATGCGGAAGGCGTCAGGGGTGCGGAACAACAGCGCGACCATGATTGCCGACTTCATATTGGGCAGCACGACGACGCCGCATCCGCTCACCCCACGTGGCCCCATCAACGATCGCGGCCTCCTCCATGGCCGAATCGATCTGGGTGAGACCCGCCAGCAGCAGCAGGGACATGAAGGGGGTGGTCTTCCAGATCTCGGAGACACAGATCGGGACCATGGAGGTCCAGAACCCACCAAACCAGTTGAAATCCTTGGGGAAATGCCCCAAAGCTCAGGCTGTGCAGCAGGGGATCGACGAATCCAGTGTCAGTGGCAAAGGCGTAGAACCAGGAGAACGCCGAGACCACGGTGATGATCGAGTACGGGATCAGCACCACGGTGCGAAGCAACCCACGACCCAGGATGATCTTGGCCATCGCCAAGGCGATCAGGAAACCGAGGACGAGCTCCACCACCACCGTGACGATAGTGATGAACGCAGTGGTACCGAAGGCCTGCCACCAGAGCGGGTCGCGCAGGATGATCAGGTAGTTCTCCAGGAACACGAACTTCTGCCCACCAGGATCGGTGAGACGATGTTTGAACAGGGAGCTGTAGACGGCCTGGAGGATTGGGTAGAAGGTCACCAGCACCATGATCACGAAGGCAGGGCCTGCGAGTTTCCAACCGAGCCTGCGTTCCTCCTTGGCGCGATCCGATACGTGCGACCCGCCGGAACTGGACTTGCTCACAGCAACGCCTCCCCCTTGAGAACCTTCATGATCAGATCAGTGGACTGCTTCGGTGTGGTCGCTGGATCCACCGAATCAGGCGGCGACCACGTTCGCTGGACCGCCGTCGACAGATCCCCGTAGTAGGCGGTGCGGGGACGCTGGACCGCGGCTTCAAGCGATTCTCTAATGGCATCGGCCATCGGGAACTGTTCACGGATCTTGGCATCCCCTGAAGACCGCGGCCCTGGAGGCCGGGGTTACCAGTGCCCAGCATGTAGTCCTTCTGGTGCTCCTCGCTGGTGATGCACTTGATCGCCTTCCAGGCCATGTCCCTGCTTCTGAGAGGCCGAGTTCACCCCTGAGCTCGATCCCCCTCGAACGGCGGCGCGGACTCCTTGTCCGCATCCACCCGGGGATAGGTGGTCCAGGCGACGTCATCGATGAAGGAGACACCGTTCGCCTTCATCGCCGCGTGAGACGTAGGGCCAGTTCAGCATGAATCCCGAGCTGTCCTCGGCCTGGAACATGTTGAGCGACATGGTCTCATCCATCGATGACATCGCGGGTCCGACAACTCCGGAATGGGAGAGCTTCGAGATGACAGTTGCTGCCCGCTGACCAGCTGGGGTATCGAACCCCAGCTTGGTGTCCTCAGCAGCGGCTCCCTCGTTCTCGACGATCTTCCTCCAGCTCCTGCGACCAGCGCATTGACCAGAACGGTGTATCCCTCGTAACGCTTTCCCTGCACCGCGATGTCCTTGCCGGTCGCCTTGGCAGCCTCCATCAGTTGCTCGAAGGTGACGGGCCGTGTCATGTCGAGACCGGCCTGCTGCGCCACGGGATTTTCCGATACCACAGCAGCTGAGTGTTGGCCCAGAATGGCGCAGCGACCAGCTTGCCTTTCCAGTTGGATGCGTCCAATGAGCCCTTCACCCGGTCTGCGGTGAAGTCTTGTGCGTACTGCCCGGGACATCCACCAGATAGTTGGCCTCAGCGAATTCCGGGTACAACCACTGGATCCAGGCTCATGATGTCGACCCCGGTATCACGGGCCGCCAGTCGCCGGATGAGCTGTTGCCGCTGGTCCGATGCGTCGTTGGGTAGTTGTTCCACCCTGATGGTGTACTCGCCGCCGGAGGCCGCGCTGCACTCGGCAGCTAGCTGCGCCTGCCCACCCCTCGGTGGCGGAGGATCCACCGCCATCGGGGTTAATGAACCAAGTCAGCGTCGTCCCTCCCCCGATCCTGACGAGCACGCCGCCAAGCCCGGTGCAATCAGAGCAGCGGTCGCCAGAAAAGCGACTGCCCTAGTTTTGAACCTCATCGTTCTCCTCACGAACTGCAAAGTTCTCTCTGCCTTGAAACTGCGTGTTCTCGCCACCCTAGAGGAAATCCAGGTCATGTGGGGAAAAATCCAAGTTTTTGGCACGTCCGCTCGTGCTCGGCTTCTGGATCACACGCGACACTCGAATGACGAACGCCCCGCCTGGTGATGTCCCACCCAGACGAGGCGCAGAAAAAGCTCCCCGGACTGGACTCGAACCAGTAACCCTTCGATTAACAGTCGAATGCTCTGCCAATTGAGCTACCAGGGATCGTTGCGGCTCTACTGGCCACGCGGAGAGACTCTAGCAGTCTCTCTCCGGGAACGCCAATCAGCTCGGTTGAAGCATGATGGAGCTCTTCACTCCCGCCAGAACAAGGTGATCGACGCGGTTGAAACAGCGCAGCTCTGTGTCATCACCAGGGAAACAAGCGAAACCACGAAACCGAGGTGTTGTCGAGAGCGAACCAGCTCGAGGTCTCCCCATGATCTGGCTGGATCGCTGAGACAGCTCGGAGGGACAGAACAGGGCGGTGGCGAGCAAGGAAACCGATGGCACCGTGGCTGACGAGCGCCACACAATCGTCAGGGACCGAAGTCCTTGCGCAACCATGTCGCCAGCTGCATGGCACGTTCGATCGCCTGATCGCGGGTCTCGAACGGCCCTTTCCACCAGCCATTCTCCGTCACGTCGTCCGGAAGCAGGATCCGGGGCGAGACTTTCTGGAGCACCGATCGGGGCGACCCCGGATGGTGGCGGTGATCCATGATCGGACCGGTGAACGGCCCGCTGCGTTCCATCAGATCGGCCCTGACCATCACGTCCACGCCGAGGCTCTCCGCCACGGGGGCCGCGGTTTCCAAGGCCCGCATGAAAGGCGAGGAGAACACATGGGTCGGGCGCGGAGTGAATCCGAGAAACCAGCCGGCAAGGGTCCTGGCCTGGGTTCGTCCGAGTTCGGTCAACCCAGGGTCAGGAACTCTGAGCGTCTCGTCGCGTTTTTCGGCCCAGGTCTTGTTGTTGGTGGATTCAGCGTGCCTGATAAAGATGATGTCCACGGGGAAGAACTTATCGTTCAGAGCCCGTATTCGGATCGCAGCCGGTCAGTCTCGGCCACTACAAAGGCCGCCGTCTCAGGGTCCTCCAGACTGGCCTCGCCGCTGGCACTGGCCAGCCAGGTCACGCCCCCGTCCAGAAGGTTACGACGGGCAATGATCTGCACAGCCCCGCGCGGCAGGTCGTGATTGACGGTCATCACCGTCGACGCGAGCACCCGCTCCCGGAAGATTGACAACAGCTCGCCCGGAGAGTCGAGCACGCATTCGTGGCGCTCCCCACCAGCTTCCCAGAACAGCACGGAGTCCTCTTCCTGCCACCCCCTCGCAGCACCTCTTCCCATCCCCAGCCACGCCACCGGCCATCGAGTCGCGCGACGAACATGCCCGTGGTGGCTACCACCACTCCTCCCGGCCCTTCGGCCCATCCGAGCTGGCGGCCTCGGAAGCCAGTCACCGCCTCGACCTCTGAGCGATGCGGCATGTGACGACGCATTCGGTCTCGACATGCACCAATTGTGCCCAGGAAACAGGGTGGAGTGTTTTCCCACGCGTCGCAGGTGTTGTCACTTCTTTCCTCGGTGTTGGCGATCTGTCTGAGACGCTGGACCTGTCCCTGACACGATGGCAGCGTTCCGCACATGAACACCACAAAACTGGTTTTCTCGAGCCCATTGCTCAACGCTGAGGAGGAGAGGGAACTTGCCCGGAAAATCGAGGCAGGTGTCTACGCAACACATCTGGTCGCAACCGACGATCGACGCCACCCCCGCAGCGCACTGAAGCGCATCATCGAGAACGGTTTCCACGCCCGGGAGACTCTCTTCCGGGCAAATCTCCGGCTCGTCATGAAACTCACAGGCAAAGCCGTGAAACGCACAGGGCCTCCCCTCGACGACCTGTTCCAGGAAGGATGCCTGGCGCTGGGAGAAGCCATTCAGCACTTCGACCACACACGTGGCACGCGTTTCAGTACACTCGCTCACGAGTACGTATCACGGGCTCTGGCGCGCTCCGCGTACACCCGATGCGGAAGCCTCGACCTGGTGAGACCCGTCAACGGCGGTCGTCGCCCGATACCGTTCACGGACCTGGATCAAGCGCCATCTCACCCTGCTCTCCTGCGAAGGTGGATTCGATGCGGTGGAACTCTCCTCCATGGATTTCCTTGACCTGCTGGGAGTGGGCGGAACGGTGCTGAGTTACGTTTCGGAATCGGAACCACCTGCCGGACACGAAGCCAGACCGGAGCCGTGCTCGGGATGTCGGCGACGAGCGTCAAACGCCTTGAGGAACGCGCCCTAGCTGAGGCGCGTCAACTGTGAACGCGGACCACTGCCGAATCGAGGTCATCAGGAGAGGCTCTGTTCCAAGAGGTGTTTGCGGCGCAGCTCGAGCCCGGTCAGTTCCTCGAACATCGCCTCGTGCGATTCCGGTTCCTTGAGAGGATCAGTTCTCTGAAGCCTTGATTTCAACCCGGTTATCCGTCGAGAAAGATCCGCCAGCTGGAGCCTGTTCGTGTGGGCCAAGGAGTAGTTCTCATCCGCCTGCCGCATGAGGGGGCTCGACGAGCAGCATCACCAGCAGTTGAAGTACCAGTTCGTTGGGGCAGCATCGTCGCAGTTCCTCTGTCCACCCGTCCCCAGGTTCAGTTGCAACGATCACCCGGAACACCGCGGCATAACCGGGGTGTGTGAACTGCTCCGGCTTCACCGAGTTCCAGGCCTGGTCGAAGGTGAACGGGTACTGAAGCATCAACTTCAGGGTGTCGCGTTCCAGTTGCAGCGCCGGGTCGTTCGGATCAGGCCAGTCAGCATCGGTCCTGCCCAGAACGCAGATTGATGTGCTGGCCGGTGCTGCCGACCGGGGTCTGGCGGGATCGGTTCGCAGCCTCCCTGCGTACATCCTCCAGGTCCATGCCGAGCATCTGGGCCAGGTCCCGCAAGTACTGGTTCACCAAGGAACGGTCACGGATCGCCCCCAGCAGGCCAGCAGCCTCACGGAGTGCCCCCAGGCGACCGTCAGCGCGATCCAGGTCGTAGCCCTTCAGGACGTTGGACATCACAAATCGGTACAGCGGTATCCGCCTGCCGACGAGTTCCCGAACCGCTGCATCCCCGTCACGCTGCCAGAGGTCACAGGGATCGAGGCCCGATGGCTCGACAGCAACATAGGTCTGAACCATGAAGTTGTGGTCTCCCTGGAACACCTTCAACGCGGCCTTCTGTCCTGCCGCGTCACCGTCGAAGGTGAAGACCACCTCACCGTGCAGCCCATCATGGGTACCGAGGAGTCGCTGGAGCATGCGGGCGTGGTCATCGCCGAAGGCAGTGCCACAGCTGGCCACTGCGGTGTCGACCCCGGACAGGGTGGGCAGCCATCACGTCGGTGTAGCCCTCGACCACCACGGCCTGCGCGCGTTTCCCTGATGGCCCTGCGGGCAAGATCCAGGCCGTAGAGCACGTGGGATTTCTTGTAGACGGGGTTTCGGGGGTGTTGATGTACTTTGGCAGGCAGCCGGTCGTCGTCGAAGATCCGGCGACCGCCGAAAGCCCAGCACGGAGCTGGCCGAGTCGCGGATCGGCCGCAGCAGCCTTCCGGCGAAAAATCGCGGCCACCGTCACGCACGAGTCCCGCGGCCCTCAGCGTGGCCTCGTCGAAGCCCCGCGAGATGAGCGCCTGCCTGAGCGCGTGTCCGCCACGAGGGAGCGTAGCCGAGCACGAAACTGCTCCGCGACGGCCCGGTCGAACCCCCGCTGGTCGAGGAACTGGCGCGCCGTCACGGCCTCCGGAGAGGCCAGCTGGGCGGCGAAGAACTCCTGGGCGGCGGCGTTCGCCTCAAGGATTCGTTGCGCTGTCCCGGTGGCTGACCTGACCCTTGACCGTCATCGGTGATCCTCAGGGTGATTCCGGCACGATCTGCGAGGGTCTGCACTGCCTCGGTGAAAGCTGAGGTTCTGCTGGCGTTGCAGGAAGGTGATGACGTCACCGCCCTCACCGCACCCGAAAGCAGTAGAAGAAGCCACGCGACGGGGTGACGGTGAAGCTCGGGAGTCTTTTTCATCGTGGAACGGGCACAACCCTTTCACGACCCGCCGCCCGCGGAGCGCAGGGCGACGTAGTCGCGGACCACGTCATCTATCCGGCAGCGCTCCCGAACCAGCGCGATGTCCTCGTCGTTTATCCGCCCCTGCCATGGCGGGGAAGTGTAGTGCGGGTTCACAACCAGCCGCGTTCGGTGGCGATCCGTGCCGCTTCCACCCGGTTGGCCGCGCCTGTCTTGCCGATTGCACTGGACAGGGTGGTTGCGCACCGTTCCTGGGGACAGGAACAGTTTCCGGGCCAGCCTCGCGACGGGTTCCCCGCCCCGGGCCAGACTCAGCACCTCCTGTTCCCTGGCGGTCAGGGGTTGGGGCCACTGAACAGTAGGGTCATTGGCGAGCTGCGGATCCACGGTACGAAGACCTGCGTGGGCGCGCCGCACCACCTCTGCGAGCCCGCGCCGCCGGGTGGTTTTCACCACGAAACCGACGGCCCCCGCGTCCAGTGCGCGTCTCAGGTAGCCGGGGCGGTCGAAGGTGGTCACCATCACCACCCGCACCCCGGGAAGCTGGTCCCGGACCTGCCGGGCCGCTTCCACGCCGTCGATACCTGGGCATCTGGATGTCCAACAGACACACATCGGCCCCAGATTCCCGGGCCGCAGCAACCACCTCGTCGCCCCGCCCGGTCTGGGCAACCACCTCGATGTCGGGTTCGAGGTCGAGCAGCGCCCCATGGCCCCGCGGACGAGCGCCTGGTCGTCGGCAAGCAGCACCCTGATCACCACATCGCCACCGCCTCGAAGCCTCCGAGCGGGGATGAACCGCAGCGGAACTCACCGCCGGCTGCGGCCACTCGCTCCCGCATCCCGGCAAGGCCGTTGCCTTCTCCCCGGCATATCCGTCACCGTCGTCGACGACCGAGAACCTTCCGGGGGCGAAGGAGATCTCGACACGTGTGGCGTGCGCGTGGCGCAGCACGTTGGTGGCTGCTTCCGCAGCACCCAGCCGAGCACGAGCCCGACAGGTCCGGTCACCTTGCGCGGATCCCCGGTGACGGCGACCCTCGAGACCGCCCGAGAACAATACGCCGCGGACGCCGTCGAGTTCCTCCTCGATGGTTCGCCCGCGCTGGTCGGTGACGCTGCGCCGCAGTTCCTCCTGGGCCTCGGCCCAGGAAAGATCCCGGGTCTGGGCCAGTTCGGCGCGAGCACGTTCCGGGATCGGAGTCGAACAGGCGTTCCGCCAGCTGGAGCTGGAGGTTCGCCACGGTCAGGAGATGCGCGAGCAGGTCGTGGACATCGCGGGCCATCCGTTCTCGCTGCTCCAGAGCAGCGCGTCGTCGGGTCCCTGGTCGGAGAGCGACGATCCCGCTCTCGATCATCTTGACCGTGAGCAAGCCGAGAACGGCGACGAGTGCGGTGATGAACATGATGACACTGTTGCTACGGCATCCGGTTCGTTCATCAGAGCCAGCGCCAGGAAAACCCAGAGCCGACCAGCACGACGACACGGCGGGCAGGCGAACCGGGGCCACAGGCCATAGCCCAGCGAAAGGCAACCAGGAAAGGGCATCAGACTGATCGCGTCAAGGCCGATGGCCCAGCAGAGCACCCCATCACCGCCAGCACGAAACTGCCCCGCAGCTGCCAGCACCTACCAGCCGCGTCGAGCTGGCCTCCCCAGGTCTCGGAAACCCGCGAGGTAGACGGGAACGAAAGAGGACCAACGCGAGCAGGCCCACGAGGCAGCGGACCCGGTCCTCCAGCGCCAGCAGAGAGTGAACTGGAAAATGAGGCACACCAGCCAGACGGAGGCGATCAGAGCCCCGACGCGCGGGCCCTTGACCGCCTCCAGCAGCCAGTTCCTGAAACGTCTCACTGGCGCTTCCTGGAGCGTCTCTGGCCGAGCACCGCCAACCCGGAGAAGACCAGCAGCCAGGCGAGATAGTTGGCGACCGGCAGCCAGATCGAGTCGGTCTGAAGCGGATCGGTCTGCTGGATCTCACCCTCGACTTGCGGGTACCTCACGAGGCCAACATAGCCGTACATGGGGGTGAACCTGGCAATGTCGAGCATCGCGCCGGTGAGGGGCATGAACATGTTCCCGAGGAAGGCCAGGAAAACCACGGTTCCCGACGCCACGCCGGCGGCGCTCTCGGATTTGAGCAGCAATCCCATCGCCAGCCCGTAGACCCCGAACAGCCCCGCACCGAGGATGCCGATGGCCCAGGAAGCCACCCAGACCCACCAGGCATCGGCCTTGGCGCCGGTGAGGGCCCCGACGATGAACACCAGGCTGGAGGAAAGGGCCCCGAGCACGAGGGCGACCGCGACCTTGTTCGCGACGAAACCCAGCGGCTGCTGCTTGGTCAGGGCCAGCTGGCGGCCCCAGCCCAGCATCGACTCGGTGGCCGCCGTGGCGGCGATGGCAGTGGCGGCGATGACGGCACCGTATGCCCCCATGGACGACATGACGTGGAACCCGACCGTGCCCCGGCCCCACTGGACATCGGAGTACTGGGCCCTGCCGAACAGCAGGTACATGAACACCGGCATGGCGAAGGTGAACAGCAGGTTGGTGACGTCCCGGAAACAACGGACCAGGTCAATGCGGATGTAGGTGAGATTCATGTGATCACCTCGTCTCCGTGAGGGCGAGGAAGGCGTCCTCCAGGCTGGGGGCGACCACCTCCAGGTCGTGGGCACCCCGCTGCAGCAGGGCCAGCGCCAGAGGCGTCGGAATCCGGGAACCATCACGCTGAGACGGGATCCTTCCAGAGTGGCGTTCCTCGCCGAGGAGTGTCCGGAGTTCCGCCACCAGGGCATCTGCACGATCCACCGGCAGCAGGGGCGGTGACATGGCGGTGGCTGGTCAGGGGCACGGATCTGATCGACCGTACCGTCGGCGATGATGCTGCCCTTGCGATGAGCACGATCCGGTCGGCGAAGTTCTGCGCCTCCTCCAGGTAGTGGGTGGCGAACACGATGGTGCGGCCCTCTCCGCCTGCTGGTGCATGGCTTCCCGAAGTCGCGCCGGGCGGTGACGTCGAGTCCCGCGGTGGGTTCGTCGAGGATCAGCACCCGGGGTCGGTGAGCAGGGGCCAGGGCGAACTTGATCCGTTGCTGTTCCCCGCCGGAGCAGCGGGAGACGCGTCTCAGGGCGATCTTCTCCAGCCCGGCAACTCGACATCACCGCCCCTGATCCGGGAGGTGGCATCCTGCAGGGCGGCGATCGCCCGGATGGTCTCGCCGACGCTCATGTCACGCAGCAGACCCCCGTCTGCAGCACCGCCCCGACCATTCCCTCGCCGGATGGCCTCCCGGGGTTTCAGATCGCAGACCCGAGCTGTTCCCGAGGTGGGGCCGGTCAGCCCCAGCACCATGTCGAGGGTGGTGGTTTTCCCGGCCCCGTTGGGACCGAGGAAGGCGACGACCTCCCCGGCTCTCATGACCACGTCGATTCCGGACACGGCCTCGACGAGGGCCGCTGGGGCTGCGGAAGGTCTTTCGCAGCTGCTGCAACTCAATGGCGTTCATGTACTCAGGATCACACCGGCCAGGGCCCCGGACCCGGGCGGACAATCACGATTCCGGCATGACAAATATCACGCCCGGTCCTGCGAACAAGGGTTCAGGCTCCCCGCCCGATACCCTTGGGCAGCAGCGCCCGGTCCCAGCCGAGCAGGCGTTCTGCGTGGTCAAGGCAAACCGATCGGTCATGCCCCCGACGTAGGTCACGGCCCCGCGCACAGCGTTCTCGGTGCGGTACTCGGCAGGGCAGTTGCTCGGGGTGTTCCAAGAAAGTACTCGACCAGCCCACGCAGCACATCCACCACCGTAGCGGGACTGCGCCACCGACTCGGGGCGGGTGTAGATGCGTTCGTAGTTGAAGCGGCGGAGCTCGCCCAGGGCCCTCGGCGGTCAGCGGGTCCATGCCGACGGTGCCGGTGGCCATGGTGGTCTCGATCACGGCACCGATGAACCGCGCCAGCTGGACACGACGCGCTGTGCCGACCACCTCGATCACCACCTGGGGCAAATCTGCGGTGGTGACAATCCCCGCCGCAATGGCGTCCTCCAGGTCATGAGCGCAGTAGGCGATCCGGTCAGCCCAGCTGACGATCTCCCCTTCCAGCGTGGCGGGTGCAGGCCGTGACCAGGAGTGGTTGCGGATACCGTCGAGGGTCTGGGAAGTCAGGTTCAGGCTCTTGAGTACCACGTCGGCACCCCACGGACCGTGGTCGTAACCCTCCGGCAGAAAAGCATCAAAAGCATCTTCTGAGGCGTGCCCGCCAGGACCATGACCGCAGTCGTGGCCGAGCGCCATGGCGTCGGTGAGAGCCAGATTCGCCCCCGATTCCACGGGCGATGGCCACGGCACACTGCGCCACCTCGATGGCGTGAGTCAGTCGGGTGCGCTGGTGGTCGGTAGGATACACGACCACCTGGGTCTTGCCTGCCAACCGTCGGAACGAGGCCGAGTGCACGATACGGTCCCGGTCACGCTCAAAACAGGTGCGGAACTCACAGGGTTCCTCCTCCTGTTCTCTTTGTCCCGCCCCGGAAGCAAAGGTTGCCGCCGGGTTCAGGCTGATTCTCTCCAGTTCTTCACGCTCCTCCCGACGCCGGGGCGGGTAGGGCATCACCCGGGCTGCAGAGTCACGGTGGGCCACCACCACATCATCGCCGTGGCCGCGCATGGTCCTGGCCCATTCACGGGCCCTGGGGAGCGGTTCATTCATCACGGGAAAGCCTACGAGATTCCAGGAACCATCACTTCAGGTTCTCCCAGCCTGGGCGAATTCAACGTTCGTCGAGAGGCAGCCACTTCGTAAGCTTGTTTCCTGTGTAAAGCTGACGAGGGCCGATGGATACGTTGACTGGAGTCGTCGTTGACCTCTTTCCAATGGGCAATCCATCCCGCGGTGCGCCCTATGGCGAACAGCACCGTGAACATGTCGAGAGGAATCCGATGGCCCGAAGAATGATTCCCGAATAGAAATCGACGTTTGGATAGAGACGGCGCTCTGCGAAGTAGTCATCTGCCAGAGCCGCTTCCTCCACCTGTCGAGCGATATCGAGCAACGGATCATCTACGTGCATCGATTCCAGGAGGTCGTGAGCTGCTTTCTTGAGAATCTTCGCACGCGGATCAAAGTTGCGATAGACGCGGTGGCCGAAACCCATAAGACGGATCCTCGACTTCCGGTCCTTGGCCTTCGCCAGTAGGAACCAACCGACATCCCCTCGCTGCGGATCTGTTCCAGCATCTCGATCACGCCCATGTTCGCCCCACCATGCAAAGGCCCCCACAAAGCAGTCACGCCCGCGGACACGGCGGTGAACAGGTTGGCGCCACTGGAAGCAACAGTTCGTACTGTGGATGTCGAGCAGTTCTGTTCGTGATCGGCATGGAGCACGAAGAACATGTTCAAAGCGTGGGCTGCTTCAGGAGTGACCTCATAATCCCGGTATGGCACGGTGAACATCATGTGAAGGAAGTTCTCCGCATATGGCAGGTCATAGCGTGGATACGCTATGGGTTGCCCGATATGACTCTTATAGGAAGCAGCCGCGATGGTACGGGTCTTTGCCAGCAGCAACGCTGCGGCCCGACGAAAATCCCGCCTCCTCGGTGATGTGGATTTCAGGTAGGTCGTAGGCCTGAATGGCGTTGATCATCGCGGAGAGGATCGCCATGGGGTGTGCATCAACGGGGAAAACCATCGAAATGCTTGCGCATGTCGCGGTGAAGAGAGGAGTTTTCAGTCAGCAGCTGACGGAATTCGGCACGCTCATCGTCGTCAGGCAGCTCACCGAAGATCAGCAACTCCGCCGCCTCGATGAAGGAGGAGCGAGCGGCAAGGTCCTCGATGGGGACCCTGCGGTACCGGAGGATCCCACGTTCACCATCGATGAAGGTGATGGCAGAACTGCAGGACCCTGTATTGCTGTAGGCATCGTCGAGAGTAATGAGACCAGTAGTTGCCCGTAGCTTTTGAGATGTCCACCGCTCTTTCTCCCTCGGTTCCAGTCACAAGGGGTAGTTCGTGGGCGATACCGTCGACTACGAGGGTCACGGTGTCGGGACATGACGGCTCCTCCATTTCTCCAAAGATCCGGCCACCGTATCCGGGTTGTGTGACACCTCTGTTACACGGGGGTGAACAATGCCGACCAGCTACCCCCCGCTGACACCGTCCTCAGCATCGGACAGGTCAAGTCCACACCCCCTGTGTCGTCATACCATCCATGGGGAAGAACCACTTTTCCCCTCGGACCGCCCTGCCGACCCCTTGGGGTGCCGAGCTCCCAACGGGGAAGGGTTGGTCAGCGTCGAGGAGACCAACCAGCGCGCACAGTTCGTCGAGCGAAGCGACCATGGCGAAAGCTGCCGCCTGAGTTCTCCGACCGGATATCCCTTTGAAATACCAGGCCATGTGCTTCCGCAAATCAACCACCCACGATCGCCCCTTGAGGGCGGTCAGCAGTTCCGCATGGCGAATGATCATGGCGCCGACCTCTCCGAGCGTGGGCCGAGCGCGCTGAGGTTCTCCAGCGAAGGCAGCTGCCAAGTCGCCGAAAAGCCACGGCCTACCGAGACAACCACGTCCGATGACCACCCCGTCACAGCCTGTCTCGGTCATCATCTGCAGCGCGTCCTCGGCCTCCCAGAGGTCGCCGTTGCCCAGCACAGGAATGCCCACTGCCTGTTTGAGCTCTGCAATGCGGGACCAGTCAGCCCTGCCGGAGTAGGCCTGCTGCACGGTTCTAGCATGCAGCGCGATTGCGGCTGCCCCTTCCTCCTCAGCAATGACCCCCGTATCAAGGAAGGTCTCGTGGGTCTCGTCAATACCGATCCGAGTTTTGACCGTGACGGGAACCCCGAATTCATCTGCTGCCCGCACGGTAGCGCGGATGATGGCGCGCAACCGGTCGCGTTTGTAAAGGCAGAACCCTCCTCCGCCCTTGCGTGTGACCTTGGGGAACGGGACAGCCGAAATTGAGATCGACGTGATGAACGCCATGGGCGGTGATCAGGAGCTTTTCGTCGCATGCGCCATGGTCTCTGGATCCACGCCGTAGAGCTGCACCGAGCGGATGGTCTCGCTCGGGTCGAACGCCAACATCGAGTGGGTTTTGTGATCTCCGGCGATGATTCCCCGCGACGTGAGCATCTCACAGACATATAGTCCAGCCCCCTGTTCCAGACAGAGAGCCCGGTAAGCGGCATTCGTTATCCCGGCCATCGGGGCCAACACCACTGGGAGCTCCACCACGACGGCGTCACGCCGGCTGGGCGCGTGCAGAGCGAAGCGGCTCGACCACTCCATCCCCCTTCCAGGTTTCCGACCGGAGATTCTACGCGTGGTTGGATGGGAGCCATGAATCCGTTGCTGACCGCCTCGACGCTGCCCTTCCAGATCCCCGACTACGCAAACCTGACCGATGCACAGTTCAAGGAGGCGATGGAGGTCGGCCTGACCCAGCAACGAGCCGCTCTGGAAATGATCGCGACGAACCCCGAAAACACCCGACGTGGAAAAACACCATCGCGGCCTGGGGAACTCAGCTCGACAACACTGGATCGCGCGGGATCGGCTTTCTGGGTGGTGAAGGCAGCCGATGCCAACGAACAACGTGATGCCGTTGAGACAGCGCTGGCACCGAAACTGGCTGAACACAGCAACGCAATTCTGTTGGACCGACGGCTCTATGACCGCCTGGTGGCGCTCCGGTCCCGGGCCGACTCAGCGGAGGTGGACTTGGATGAACAAGACCGCTACTGGCTAGACGAGCACATTCGCGAATTCGAACGTTCCGGGATCCTGCTCGATGCCGACGCACAGCAGCGCCTGCGAAAGCTGAATGTGGAACTGGCAAGCCTGTCAGTGGCATTTGAACAAGCCCCTGGTGGAGGGGCGGAATTCCGCAGCTGTGCTGGTCACCGACCCGACGGAGATGACCGGACTTAGCGAGGGCGAGATCGCCGCTGCCCGACAAGCCGCCCGGACCCGCGGGCAGGAGGGTTGGCTGATCGAATTGACTAACACCACCGGCCAACCGGTTCTGGAGAGCCTGACGAACCGAGACCTGCGTCGTCGTGTTCTGGAAGCCTCCCTGGGGCGGGGGCTGGGAGGTGAACACGACACCAGGCAGTTGGTGCTGGAGCATAGCAAGGCGCCGCGCCGAACGCGCCCGGCTCCTGGGTTATGAGGCACCACGCGGCCTGGGTGGCCGCCGACGGCTGTGCCCGCACCACCGAGGCCGTCCTCGACCTGCTCGGGCGGGTGGCGCCGGGCGCAGTCGAACTCGCCATCGCGAGGCCGCCGAACTGACAGCGGGCGTTGGAATCAGGACGACCCAGGGGCGAGGCTCGCCGCCTGGGACTGGGAGCACTATCGCCGCGAAACGGTCCACCGCCGAGGGCCGTCGACCCTGACCGTGCTGCGTCCCTACCTGGAGTATCACCGGGTGCTGCACGATGGGGTCTTTCGCCGCCGCGACGGCCCTCTACGGCATCACCTTCCACGCGCGGCCCGATCTGCGCGGGTTTCACCCAGAGTCCGAGGTGTACGAGGTTCGTGAGGAAGACGGCACCCCGCTGGGTGCGGTGATCCTCGATCCGTTTCACCAGAGCCCACCAAGCGTGGCGGGGCGTGGATGACCTCCTTGGTGGACCAGTCGGAGCTGACCGGCGCCCTGCCCGTGGTGACGAACACCTGCAATTTCACCCGCCCCGTCGAGGGTGCTGCCTGCCTGCTGACCTGGGACAACGTGATCACGATGTTCCACGAGTTCAGTCACGCCCTCCACGGCCTGCTCTCCGAGGTCCGGTACCCATCGCGAGCCGGAACCGCGGTTCCCCGCGACTTTCGTGGAGTTCCCTCTCAGGTCAACGAGCTGTGGGCGTGGGACCAAGCCCTGGTTTCCCGGTTCGCGGTCCATCACGAAACCGGCGATCCCTTGCCATCCGAGCTGATCGCCCGGCTGCGGTCCTCAAGGTCCGCGGGTGAGGGGCATCACACCTTGGAGCTGGTGGCCGCGATGCTGCTGGACCAGGCCTGGCACACCACCGCGCTGGAGGAGCTGCCCACATCCGTGGATGAGGGTCGAATCCTTCGAGACCGCGGTGCTGGAGCGAGCCGGGGTGGCACATGCACTGGTTCCCCCGCGCTACCGCTCCTGCTACTTCAGTCACATCTTCGGCGGCGGCCATGCCGCCCTACTACGGGTACCTGTGGGCCGAGGTGCTGGACGCCGACGCCTGCGCTTGGTTTGCGGAAAACGGCGGCCTGTGCCGGAAGGCCGGTGAAAGCTTTTCGTCGCGAGTTGCTGGGACGTGGCGGCAGTATCGAACCCATGCAAGCATGGCGCAATTTCCGCCGGTCAGACCCCGACGTGTCGCATCTACTGAGCCGCAAAGGCCTAACCGTCGAACAGCGGTGAGCAGCGTGAGGGGCCACTGTGGTTGAGATGAGGGGCCGGAAAGAACCAGGGACGATCCTCGGCGTCCGAATCCACAGATGTCGCTTTCAAAGGAGTCCGTCCGCGTTCTGGTCACGAACTGGTATGCCGCAAACGCGCGGCCCTTGCCGTGGCGAGCTCCCGGTGTAAGCGCTTGGGGTGTTTGGTGAGCGAGGGTGATGAGCCAGCAAAACCCCGGTCTCCAGGATGGTAGAGCCTTGGCGGTACTGGATGAAACGCTGGCCCACCCCGGCGGATCTGGCCCGTTCCGGGACTGACGAGGTGCTGAGAGCGTGGGGGCGGCTCGGATATCCACGTCGTGCTCTACGTCTGCTTGAAGCTGCGCGGAAGCTGGCAGCACGCGGGGAACGAGGTGCCAGAAACCGAACAGGAGCTGCTGGAGCTACCCGGTGTGGGCCGCTACACCGCCGCAGCGATCCTGGCTTTCGCTTTTGGACGGCGCTCGCTGGTGCTGGACGTGAATGTTCGACGAGTCCTTGCCCGCCTGGCCGACGGTCAAGCTCGGCCTGCCCCTGCTGAAACAGCGAGCCGAGCGCGCCCGAGCCAGCCACGTGGCTCCCGGAGGATGATGTCGAGTGCGCCGCATGGTCGCAGGCGGTGATGGAACTGGGGGCGTTGGTATGTGGCGGATCACCCACGTGCACTGCCTGCCCAATCCAGGGAACATTGTCGTTGGGTTGCTGATGGCAGTCCCGCGTGGGATGGTCCCACTCGCCCCGTCCAGCCGTGGACAGGGAACCGATCGTCAATGCAGGGGCCGAATCATGGCGTCCTTGCGGGCGACCGCTCAAGGAGTTCTGCCGCATGACTTTGTCTGGCACGACCCCGTTCAGTTGGATCGCTGCATCGCGAGCCTTGTTGCTGATGGCCTGGCCCATCGTGTCGGGGAGGGATCAAGCTCGGTTGATACCCTCAGTACTCGAGACTCAATCGGGTCGCAAGGGCCGCTGCTCCGCGCGCCCATGCATGGAGTCCTGTTCCGCTACCACGATTTCAGGTGGATCGATGTCCTCGAAGCGTCGGTCGACGACGACCCGCCGCACCAGGTCCATGCGACTCTCGAAGTGAACGATGCCCTCACCGGTCAGAAGAATCTTCTCCGGCCCCCAGAACTGTTTAGCCAGCACGACCAGTTCACCCAGAGCAGTGGCCGCTCGGTCCAGCACTGCCGAGACCGCAGGGTCATCAGTGAAACGCAGCTCCGCCAGGGCGACCTCCCGCCCCGCTGCTTGACTGGCTGCTGCTCGGAGGGGCTCATCCGCGAGGACGTCGTGAAATTTCTGCCCCCACGTGGTCCAGGCCTCCCCCACCATGCCGGTCGACCCCTGATGCCCAACGAGCAACTCATCGGCAATCACCGCTCCGCCTCCGACACCAGCACCGACCGTGATGACTGCAAAATTGTGGGTGCGGCGCCCGTGCCCCACCCAGTGCTCGGCGAGCGTGAGGGCGTCGACATCGTTGGCCGCCTTGCACGGCAACCCGCATGCCCTCTGTCACGAGAGCCGCCAGGTTGCCGCTCTCCCAACCGAGCAGCGGCGAAGCCCTCACTTCACCGAGGGGGTCCACCGCCGCAGCCAGAGCCACTCCGACAGCGTTGGGGTCGTGATCGGCGAAATCCTCGACAACCCGGGCGACAGCCTCCGCAGTCGACTCGAGAGTGGTGGTGTCCGCGGAACGGACATCAGTGTCCCGCACGTGACCGGCAAGCCCGGCGACCACCGCGTGCAGCTCTCCGGGTATCACCTTGACCCCGACGAATCTCGCGGCGTCGTCAACCACCACCAGGGGAAGCGCGGGTCGTCCGAGCTGTTTGGCTGGAACCGGTCGTTGTTCCTTGAGAATTCCTGCCGCCACCAGTGGGGTGGTCAACCTGGTCATGGAGCCAGAACTCAGGCCGGTACGTTGGGCGACGCCGACTCGAGCGATGGGGCCGTGGCGCAGAACAGTCTGCACCACTAGTCGCGATGTGGGGTCGATGGAGTTGAGAATCACTGGTTGTTCCTCCCGGTGGTAGTCACTACGATGTTAGCGACAACAGTCGATTGACTTGGTGGTTCACTTCAGCCAGGTAGCTCACCCCTTATTGCCCGATGACAACAGCCTCGAGACCAGACCCTCAGATTTTCGTGACCACAAACAGGATCGTCGTTGATGGTCGGAGCACCGGGGCCCGCAAACCAATGTCCTTCAGCTGCGCCCCCGTCAGTTCGAGGGGATGCCCGGCGTTGAGCCAGGGCACCTGGTGAGCCGACGCCAGCGCGGGGCGTTCAATGACTCGGACCTGGTAGCGCAACCCGGGCTCTAGCCCCGGGAACCTCAGCACGCCGAGGTTCACCGCGGGCGTCGCCTCGAGCACCGAGAGGGAATAGATCCCCCCCACATCGTTGACCACTCCCTTGAACCAGACCCCGGGGTCCGGCATGGCGACCCGCACCAGCCGCCCCGTCAGCAGCCGCCCACGGTGTTCCTTGTACCAGGCGATCCACCAGGCCAGATCCGCGATTTCCTCCTCCGAGGCCCGGGCCAGGTCCCACTCGATCCCGAGGTGCCCGAAAGACCGCCGTGGCGGCGCGATGGTTGAGGTCGTGCCAACGCCCCGTGACATGGGAGCGCCCCTGATGCGATGTGCGATCCCAGCAGTTCCGCGGGCAGCAACTGGGAGGTCCACCAGAGCATCCGCTGTCGGTCATCAGGGTCGATGTTGTCGGAGACCCACACGCGTTCCGCGCGTTCCATCACCTCCAGGTCGATCCGGGAACCGCCCGAGGAACAGGACTCGAACTCGACCTGCGGGAAACGACGGCGCAGTTCGTCGAGCAGCGCGTAGAAGGCGCGTGTCTGCGCCGCGACGGCCGGACGCCCGTCGGGGAGCGGTACCTGCGTCATTGAGGTCGCGGTTGTGGTCCCACTTGACGTAGGAGATGGCGTATTCCTCCAGGATGGCCGACATCTGCACCCAGAACGTGCTCGTAGGCTCCGGGGATCGACAGGTTGAGCACCTGCTGGAACCGGCCCTCCAGGGGCAACCGGTCGTCGAGTTGCATCAGCCATTCCGGGTGGGACCTGGCCACATCGGAGTCGGGATTGACCATCTCGGTTCGAAACCAGAGGCCGAACTGCATGCCGAGCTCCGTCACCCGGTTCACCAGCGGATGCAAAACCATCCGGCCACACCTCGGGGCTGACCACCCAGTCGCCGAGCCCGGCATGATCGTCGCGGCGGGCACCGAACCAGCCGTCGTCGAGCACGTAACGCTCCACCCCGAGGGCGGCGGCGCGCTCCGCCAGGTCGATCAGGCGTGCAGGGGTCGTGGTCGAAACAGACCGCCTCCCAGACGTTCAGGCTCACCGGGCGCTCAGGGCTGGGATGCACGGGCAAGGAACGCAGGTGCCGGTGGAAACGGTCGGCCTGGGCGTCCAGGCCGATGGCGTGGTTGAAATAGACCCAGGGCGAGGTGTACCCCTCCCCCGCCGCCAGGCGTCCCTCCCGGGCAGGAGCAGTTCGCCGCCCCCGATGAGCTGGGTCCCCACGAAATCCCGTTCGGCGATGTGGACGTGGTTTCCCGCTCCAGGCCACGTGACAGGGCCCAGATCTCACCATCCTGGTATCCGAACCCCTCCTCACCCAGGCTGAGCACGAAGGCCGCATCAGCGCCGGTTCTGCCGTGGCGCCCCTCCCTGCGGTGCGCCCCCATCGCGAACGGGCAGCGCTGCGGCATCCGCTCGGCAGCCCAGCGCCCCCGAAATCCATGAGTTCGCGGGCCTGGCCGGGCACCGGCATCCGCAGGGTCAGCTCCGTCAGTTCGAAGACATCCTCCCCCGCGTTGGTCACAGTGGCACGCGACCTCACCAACCCGGTCGGCAGTAGCTCGACGGTCAGCAGCATCCGCAACCCGGCGGAAACCGCCTCCAACACGTACTCAACCGTCGCGGGTCCCGCGGATACGAAACCCCCGGCGGGTCTTCCATCAACGCGCACCTCGCTCACCCGCCAGTCGGGGCTCCAGGCCCTGCCCTCCCTGGGAGCCGATCAGGCCCGGCGTCCCGGTCCAGCCGTAGCGGCCCTCCGGGATGATCCCCGGTCGCGGGCCAAGGTCGACAGAGTTCCCGGGATCATCCAGGCGAGCCCCAACCTCAGCTCCTCGAAACCACCCTCCGATACCTCCCCCGGATCGCCACCCCAGTGCACCACCTCGGGCATGCCCTCCGGACCGACCGCCAGCAGCAGCGCGACCCCGGCGGAACGAAGAACGATTCGCGAGCGCATATCCCCTCCTGATAATTTTCGACATTGAAGTTATTCAACAGGGTAGCCGCCTTCCCGAGAGCTTCAGGAACCACGGAGCCATGGATCGTCGTCCCTGACTAATTCGCCAGGATCGAGATACGCGGACGGCTCATCCACAGCATGCAACAGCACGGGGGTCAGCCGGAGCTTCGTCCTCATTGCCGGAAAGCGCACGCCGGTAGCTCCCAACATCGCTCCACCTGCTCACCAAAGCCCACAAACCAGGTTCGTCAAGGTTGACCACAAGGTCCACGCCGAGGCACCCCGGACAGGATCGCCAGACTTCGGCCACCATATGCAGCCCCGCGGCACGTTCCTCGTCGACTTCACGAAATCGGGAGATCGAAAAGCACTGACCAAGGCTACCCATGGTTGGAATCACACCAGAAAGAATGTGATAATGATTCTCGTGAAGTTAAGAACCCTTGCACTCACGACTGTCGCGTTCCTGGCGCTCAGCGCTTGCTCATCAAACACCCTGAGCACCAGCACCTCGGCCTCCGATGCTGCCAGCACCAGTTCAGGCAGCGCTGCTGCCCCGGGCGTCACCAAGGTCTCCGTCGCCTTCTATCCCTCGAGTATGCCGCCACCAAAGCGGGCGGAGACAAGGTGAACGTGACAAACCTGACGCTGCCAGGGCCAGGAACCGCATGATCTGGAACTGACCCCACAGCAGATCACCAGCTTGGAGGAGGCTGACCTGGTGGTCTACCTCAAGGGCTTTCAACCCGCGGTCGACAAGGCGGTCGAGCAGTCCGGGGCCAAGAACAAACTTGACCTCTCCCAGGCGATCCAGCTGCGCCTGCAGACCGACGAGCACGACCACGACTCCGAGGCCGGTGAAACCGAGGACCACAACCACGGAACCACGGATCCCCCACTCTGGCTGGACCCCACCCTGGAGGCCAAGGCGGTCAGCGCTATCGCGGATGAACTCTCAAAGATCGACGCACAGAACAAGAGCACCTACGAGATGAACGCGAAGAACGTCACCAACGACCTGACCGCCCTTGATGAGGAATACAAGTCGGGCCTGAAGAACTGCCAAGTCAAGACGATCATCACCACACACGCCGCCTTCGGCTACCTGACCGAGCGTTACGGGCCTGGAGCAGATCGGCATCAGTGGACTCTCCCCGAACGAGCAGCCTTCCCCGGCACGCATCGCGAAGGTTCAGGAAGAAGCTAAGGAACACGGTGTGACCACGATCTTCTTCGAGACTCTGACCTCTGACGAGGTGGCGAAGGCCATTGCTGGGGACCTGGAACTCAAGACCGCCGTTCTGGACCCGATCGAGGGCATCACCACTGAATCCGCCGGGCAGGGACTACCCATCGGTGATGAAGGCAAATCTCGACGCCATAAAGCAGGCCAATGGCTGTTCCTGAGGCCGAGCCGCTGGTGACCGCCGAGGGAGTTCACGTCTTTCTCGGCGGTCTGCCGATTCTCCGGGACATCAACCTGCGCATGTCCACGCCGGCGAGGCTGTAGCCATCGTCGGTCCGAACGGCTCCGGCAAGACCACCCTGCTTCGCACCCTGGCAGCGCTGACTCCGTTCCAGCAAGGGTTCCATCGAATTGTTTGGGAACCCCGCTCCGGCGATTCCGGGACTGGCACCGTGTCGGATATGTGCCACAACACGCCACCCTGAATGTCGAGAACGCCACCGTGCGGGAGGTAGTCACTTCCGGTCGGTTGGCGCATCGTGGAGCGTTTCGGTGGTTCACCCGCACCGACCGGGCGATCGTCGTTGAGGCCCTGGAACGCGTGGGCATGGCGGATCGGGCCCGGTGGCCCTTCGCTCCACTGTCTGGTGGGCAGAAGCAACGGGTGCTCATCGCGCGGGCCCTGGCAACCCAACCCGATCTACTGATCATGGATGAACCCCTGGCCGGCGTCGACCTCGAGGGCCAGGCAGTTCTGGCCCGGCTACTCGGCGAACTCCGCGACGATGGCCTCGGGGTGATCCTGGTGCTCCATGAGCTCGAGGCCATGGCGACTGTGTTGGATCGGCTCATCCGGATGCGTGATGGGCAGGTGGCGCCCACACCGATGACCCTCATGCAGAGCCCACACGCTCGTTCTTTCTCCCTCCCTCCTTCCGGACTCGAAGACCCGTTCGAGGACAACTCATGAACATCTTCTCGTATCCCTTCATGCAACGCGCGATGCTCGCGGCCCTCCTCAGCGGTCTGGTGGCGCCGGCGATCGGCATGTACATCGTGCAACGACGCTTGTCATTGCTGGGTGACGGGCTGGGACACGTTGCAATCATGGGAGTGGGGTTGGCCCTGTTGACCGGGAACTGCTCCTCTGCCGATGGCCGTGATCACCTGCGTTGCCGGTTCCGTCGCCGTTGAGTTGCTCCGGCAATCCGGCAAGACCTCGGGAGATCTGGGGCTGGCCGTGCTGTTCTACGGTGGCATCGCCTCGGGCGTGATGATGGCTGGGATCGCCGGGCAGGGCCCGGCCGGTCTGTCCGCCTACCTGTTCGGCGCCCTCACCTCGGTGAGTGAATCCGATCTCTGGATCATCACGGCATTGGCGGTGGTGGTGTTGGTCTTCTCACTGGGGCTTGATGCCTCGCTTGTTTCGCGGTCTGCGCTGATGAGGATTTCGCCCGGGTGCTCGGTATCCGGGTGAAACTGTTGAAACCTTCTCGTCGTGGTTGTCGCCTCCGTGACCGTAACCCTCTCGATGCGCACAGTTGGCCTGCTTCTGATCAGTGCGCTCATGGTGATCCCGGTCGCCACCTCCCAGCAGCTCTTCATCGGTTTCCGTGCCACTCTGCTGGGCGCGATGGGATGTGGTGTTGCCTCGGCGGTCGGGGGGCACTTTTGGCTCCCTATCACTGGAACACCGCGACAGGAGCCACAATCGTCGTGGTGGCCATCGTTCTGCTGGGGAATCGCCACCCTGGTCGGATTCCTCTCTACCCCCAGGACGGCGCCTCGTCGATCGCTGGACAGGGAAAAACGCACGCGACCCTGAACAACCCGCCGGGCGGGCCTCTCTTCGGGTAGTGTGGTTTTTCATTCAGCATGGCGATCCTCTCGACCGCGTGGTGAGAAATCGTCACCATGCCCTGCTTGGAGACCACTATGACGAGCACTAGCACCCGCAACACCTGGCAGCGCGCCGCTGTGCGGGCTCTCTTGGCGAAACACGGAAGAGTTCCGCACCGCCGCACAGATCCATTCCGAACTCCGCCAGGTGGGCGACAAGGTCGGACTCGCAACGGTGTATCGAGCGCTTCAGACGATGAGCGAGTCAGGGCGACCTGGACGTGCTTCGCACTCCGGACGGAGAGTCTGCTTATCGCATGTGTTCCAACACTCACCACCACCATCTGGTCTGCCGGTCCTGCGGCTTGGCGGTGGAAATCTCCGCGGACAGCCGTCGAGTCATGGGCGAGCCCAGGTGGCGAGCGAACACGGCTTTACCGAAGCGGGACACAACCTGGAAATCTTCGGGTTGTGTCGCACCTGTTCGTCCTGAGACCTGTCCGCGCTCACCTCAGCTGGTCATTTCACGGCGTCAGCCGGCGTTGCGCACAGAACAGGAGCACGCGGACCGCAGGTTCGTCACCTTAACTTGTCCTCAGGAAAGGGCAGAGACCTTAAGGAACGATCGAGATGCCATGTGGCATAGGCCGACACCACCCCGTGGGGCCCGGCTGCGCAATGGCTCCTCGGTGAGCTGGACATCCTCCCACCGCCCGGCGAGCAACGCCCCGAGCAGAGCGAGCAGTTCCGGGCTCGCGGACGCCGAGCCAGGGAGCCCGGCAGGCAGGGGCACACTGCGCCCGCCGAGCTGCGGGCGAGAACCAGCGCAGTTGTTCAGTGGCTCCGCAGTTCGCGCAGGCATCCGTCATCGCCGCCCAGCCGGCAGCTGCCAGTCCTCGCAGCAGGTAGGAGTCCACCACCGCGGTCATGGGAAGTTCTCCTCGCCCCAAGGGCCAGCAACCCGCCAAGGAGCAACCGGTATTGGGGCAACGACGGCACCCCATCCTCGGCAACCAGTCGGTCAGCAGCCTCCACCAACACCTGCGCTGCGCAGAAACGTTCGTACATCGGCTCCGAGCATGGGTGGGTGCAATGATTCAACCTGGATGACCGTCTCCAGCGATCCGCGCCCCTCGGCCAGCTGCACGTCAACATGACCGAATGGCTCCAGCCGGGCACCGAAATTTTGAGCCGGTCCGACGGATTCCCTTCGCCACGGCCCTCACCTTGCCGTGGCCGCGGGTGAACAAGCTGATGATTCGGTCCGCTTCTCCCAGCTTCCATGTACGCAGAAACCACAGCCTCGTCTCGGTAAGTGCGCACCTCACCATGCTATCCGCCTCACCCGGATAGGCTTCAGGAAATGCCCTATCGCTCCCCTACGCCCCATCCTTCCGGTGCCCGCCCACCCGTGATCCCAGCAGCGAAACTACCTCGGCACGTGGCCATCGTGATGGACGGCAACGGTCGCTGGGCGAAACAGCGGGGACTGAAACGCACCGAGGGCACGCTCGTGGTGAAGCAGCCCTACTGGACGTCATCCACGGGGCGTTGGAGATCGGAATCCCCTACCTCTCCGCCTACGCCTTCTCACCGAGAACTGGAAAGCGTTCTCCCGATGAGGTTCGCTGGCTGATGGGCTTCAACCGCGAGGTCATCCACCGTCGCCGTGATGAACTGGACGCGATGGGGGTACGGATCCGCTGGGCTGGACGTAGACCACGGCTGTGGGGTTCCGTTATCCGGGAGCTGGAGCAGGCCGAGCAGCAGAGCTGCCGGAACAACAAACTGGTTCTTCAGTTCTGCGTCAACTACGGGGGTCGGGCGGAAATCGTGGACGCCGCACGTGAGGTGGCCCGCCTCGCCCAAGGAAGGAAAACTGGATCCCAGTCGCCTCAACGAGGATCGTTTCCGCCGTTTCCTGGACGAGCCCGAAATCCCGGATGTTGATCTGTTCCTGCGCTCATCTGGCGAGCAGCGCACCTCGAATTTCCTGCTCTGGCAGTCAGCCTACGCGGAGTTCATCTTCCTCGACCGGCTGTGGCCCGACTTCGACCGTCGCGATCTCTGGAGTGCTATCGAGCAGTACGCCACACGCGAACGCCGCTTCGGAACCGCCTGAGGAAGAAGGGAGCCCGTTTCCCTGCTGCTTGCTCGTGGAGGGCTCGCAAGAAGCCTGCTTCGAGACTGCGGGATTTAAGGCTTGAAGACGTGCAGGACGATCTGCGACTGCGCCAGGAACCTCAGTTTCATTCCCGAAACGCCGATTCCCGAATCGATGTACAGCGTCGCCCTTCCCGCTTGGTAGCGACCGCGACTGTACTTCGGGAGGATGCCTTGCCCCGGAACGTAGAGCCTCACCAATGAACGGGACCGCATCCTGTCCTCCGTGGGTGTGCCCACACACGGTACAACGAGCATCCATGTCAGCCGCCACCACCAGGTTTCCTGCGTTCAGGCACGAGCGGCCCGGTTGAGGGCCGAGAGAATGGCCTTCATGGACGCGCTGGTGATCGACGGATCCACACCGACTCCCCAGAACACCTGCGCGTCGTCCCCGGTGCTGAGTTCGCACTCACATAAGCCACGGCCTTCGCATCTCCCCGGATTCGAGGGCGTGTTCCGAATAGTCGAGAACCCGGACCCGGGCTCCCGTTTCCGCCAGGGCGTCGACGAAAGCGGACACAGGTCCGTTGCCCTCACCCTCGAGGTTGATGTCACGACCCGCGGGGTCGTTGACGGTAGCGGTGATATGGAAATGCCCGTTCTGCGATGACGAGCCCGCGGAGGTCGAGCGTCCCAAGCCCCTCGGACAGATACTCGGTCACGAAGATCCCTGACGATCTCCTTCGGGAGAGTTCACCACCCTCGGCATCGGTGCGTTGCTGCACCACGCGGCTGAACTCCATCTGGAGGCGACGTGGCAGCTCCATCTTCGCCTCGGTCTTCATCAGGTAGGCCACGCCCCCCTTGCCGGACTGCGAGTTCACCCGGATCACCGCCTCGTAGTTCCGACCGACATCGTGCGGGTCGATGGGCGGGTAGGGTGCCTCCCATTCGATATCAGCGACGGTTTTTCCTTCAGCAGCGGCTTGCTCCGGGACTCCAGACCCTTCTGATGGCGTCCTGGTGGGATCCGGAAAAAGCGGTGTACACCAGGTCCCCGCATACGGTTGACGGGGATGCACGGGCAAGCCAGTGCAGTACTCGACGGTTCGGCGCACATGATCGATGTCGTGGAAGTTCAGCTGTGGGTCAACGCCCTGGGTGTAGAGGTTCAGAGCCAGCGTCACCAGATCAACATTTCCGGTACGTTCTCCATGCCCGAACAGGCAGCCCTCCACCCGGTCGGCCCCGGCCATCTGTCCCAGTTCCGCGGCGGCGACAGCAGTTCTCCCGGTCGTTGTGCGGGTGCAGCGAGACCGCCACGAACTCCCGGTTTTTGACGTTGCGGCAGAAGTACTCGATCTGGTCAGCGTAGGTGTTCGGGGTGGAGCGCCTCGACCGTGGCAGGCAGGTTGAAGATGATCTCGCGGCTGTGGTCCGGCTGCCAAACCTCCGCGACGGCATTGCACACCTCGACGGCGAAATCGGTCGGGGTCTGGGTGAAGATCTCGGGGCTGTATTGATATCCGAACTCGACCTCCCCAAGTGCTTTTCCGCGTATTTCATGACCATTTCGGTGCCTCGCGCGCCAGGCTCACGCACTCGGTCTCGTCGATGCTGAAGACCACCCGCCGGAACAGCTCAGCGGTCGCGTTGTACATGTGGATGGTGGCGCGATGCGCCCCGATCAGCGACTCGGCGGTCCTGGCGATCAGGTCCTCCTGGCCTGGGTCAGCACCGAAATGGTTACATCCTCGGGCACGTGGCCGTCGGCGATGAGCTGTCGGACGAAGTCGAAATCGGTCTGGGAGGCCGACGGGAACCCGACCTCGATCTCCTTGTAGCCCAACTCAACGAGCAGCTCGAACATCCGCATCTTGCGGTTTGGGGTCATCGGATCGACGAGAGCCTGGTTTCCGTCGCGCAGGTCGGTAGACAACCAGCGGGGCGCTTTGGTGATGCGTTTGGCGGGCCAGGTGCGATCCGGAACCACCACCGGTTCGAAGGCGCGGTAGCGCCCCACGGGCATGGTGGTGGGGAGTCTGCACTGGGTTTGGGCTGGATGCGGGTCATTTGTTTTCTCTTGCTGGATGACAGCCAGGCACACGAGGGCTCCGCAGCGAGGAGGCTGGCCGGTTTAGAACTGGGCCTCGCCGCGGCGGCGAAGGAGAAGGAATCGCTCTGCCATGCCTGGAAGCCTACTAGAAACCAAGCCTGTTCAGATATTTCGTGTCGCGCTGCCACTCGCGCAGCACCTTGACGTGCAGACTCAGGTGCACCGGGGTGCCCAGCAACCGATTGATCTGGAGGCGGGCAGCGGTCCCGATCTCCCGCAATCGGCTTCCCTTGTGCCCGATGATGATCCCTTTCTGGGAGTCACGCTCCACAACAATGGATGCGAACACGTCCAAGAGAGGTTTATCTTCGGGCCGGTCAGGACGCGGCAGGGATCTCGTCGATCACCACCGCTATGGAGTGCGGAAGTTCATCGCGAACCCCTTTCGAGGGCGGCCTCCCGGATCAGTTCGGCGATCAGCGTCTCCTCCGGCTCGTCGGTGACCTCCCCGTCGGGGTAGTACATCGGTCCTTCCGGCAGTAGACGAGCAGCACATCACGAACCGTGTCTACCTGGTCGTTGTTGAGCGCGAGCAGGGAACCACCTCGGCCCACTGAATGCCGAGTTCATCCGCGAGCGCTGAGATGTCGACCAGATGAGAGCACATGTTCTTTTGCTGACCAGGTCGGTCTTAGTCGCCAGAGCCACCAACAGGGGCCGGTTCGACAACTCGGCGATCTGCGAGACAATGTAGCGGTCACCGGGGCCAATCCGCTGATCGCAGGGTAGACAGACGCCGACGACGTCCACCTCGGACCAGGTTTCGCGGACCAGCTCATTGAGACGCTCCCCAGCAGGGGTACGGGGACGGTGTAGACCGGGCGTGTCGATCAGCACAAGCTGTCCTGAGTCACAGGTGATGATGCCTCGCACCGCATGCCGAGTGGTCTGGGGTTTTGAGGATGCGATCGCGATCTTCTGACCCACCAAGGCGTTGGTCAGAGTAGATTTTCCCGCATTGGGCCGCCCGACGAAACAGGCGAAGCCAGAGTGGAAAGGCTGCTGGTCAGTCATCGGTTTCCTCCTTTTTGTCCTGGGGCTCTTCGGGGCTGAGACGAACCAGAACAGTCCCTATCTGGTGGCGACGTCCCACGGCACGGTCGGCCACCATCTCAATGCCTTCGTAGGTGACGCTGGAGCCCGGGATGGGAACCACATTGAGGAGTTTTGCCATCAGCCCGCCGACGGTGTCGACCTCCTCGTCCTGCAATGGGATACCGAACAGCTCACCCAACTCATCCACAGGCAGCCGGGAGCTGACCCGGTAATGTCCGGGCTCCGGGAGTTCTGCGATGGCAGGGATCTCGTGGTCGTACTCATCGACAATCTCCCCAACAATTTCCTCAACGATGTCCTCCATCGTGCACAGACCCGCGGTGCCACCGAATTCGTCAATGACGATCACCAGGTGTGAATGACGAAGCTGCATGTCTCGCAGCAGTTCCGAGGCAGGTTTGGAGTCGGGCACGAAACTGGCCGGACGCATCAGGTCCCCAACAGTTTCGGTGCGTTCCGCGTCAGGGTAGTCGTAGACGCGCTTGGTGACGTCCTTCAGGTAGACCACACCAAGCACGTCGTCGATGCCTCCCTCACCCACTACAGGGATCCGTGAAAAACCGGATCGCAGGGCCAGCGACAGGGAGCTGCCTGAGGGCTGCGATTCCTGGGAACCCAGACCATGTCGGTACGCGGAACCATCACTTCTTTGACGAGAGTGTCACCCAGCTCGAACACCGAGTGGATCATTTTCGACTCGCGCGCCTCGATCACCTCATTGGCCTCAGCAATGTCGACGAGGTCCCTAAGCTCGGCCTCCGAGGCGAAAGGACCATCCGAGAATCCACGACCGGGGGTGAGCGCGTTCCCGAGCAGGATCATCAGCTGCGCAACCGGCCCCAGCACTGTGGTCAGCAGCGAAACCAGGGGGCGAAGGCTCTCATGATCCGCTCCGGATGCTGCCTACCGATTGTTCTCGGGCCACACCCCTACAGTATGAAAAACACCACCAGCAAGATCGCCACGAGCGTCACCAGCCGAGGAACCGTGCCTTCGATATTCTGGAAAAACCGCCAAGGCGACGAGTGCCATGGCTGTCGCCTCGAAGGACATCCGGGTGAACATCACGGCATTGATGGAAGGGGCCGGGTCCTGGGCTATCAACCGGATCCGTTCTCGCTCCGCGTACCCTGATTCAGCCAGTTTCTCGGCCCTTCCCGGGAGAACCCCGCGAGGGCGGTCTCTGACAGCGACGAGCAGGGATGCGACAACAGCACAGACGAGTGCACCCGTCAGTTCTATCCACTGAACTGGAAACATGTGGAGGTGATCAACCAACCTTTGAAAGGAAACGCTTGAGCAGCCAGTTTAGTGGTGCCCTGCGACGAAAACGACCCGACGCACCGTCAGCCGTTGCCTGGCCGGTCGCTCCGACGGTTGTTGCGGGCGACCTCCCAGGCAGCGATGATCCTGTCGTTCAACCCGAACATGACTGCCTTTTCCTCAGGTTCGGCGTGGTCGTGCCCCAGCAGGTGGAGCAGGCCGTGGATCAGAAGGTATTCGGCCTCAGCCGCCGGTTCCCCGACTGTTCTCTGCCGCCTGCCGTGCAGTCACCTGCGGCAGAGCACGATGTCACCGAGAAGTCCGAGGGCGGTTCCTCGTCTTCGGCGGGTTCCGCAGCTCGTCCATTGGGAAACTCATTACGTCGGTCGGGCCGGGCAGGTCCATGAAACGCTGGTGATACTCAGCCATGGTGGCCTCATCCACCAGGGAGGATCGACAGATCCGCCTGCGGATGGATCCGCAGGCGGCTGAGGGCGAACCGGGCCAGGGCCACCAGTCCCAGTTCGTCGGCCTGAACCCCGGATTCGTTGTTGATGTCAATCATCTGCCGCCCCTGCCCTGTTGGATGCTGTCATAGGAATCGTAGGCGGCGACGATTCTGCCAACCAGTCTGTGACGAACCACGTCACGGGCGGTCAGGGTGCAGAAGGCAATGTCCTCGACGCCATCGAGAATCTGTGTGACCTGTCGCAAACCCGCTGCGCACCCCACCGGGAAGGTCGATCTGGGTAATGTCGCCCGTCACCACCACCTTGGAGACCGAATCCGAGCCGGGTGAGGAACATCTTCATCTGCTCCGAGGACGTGTTCTGGGCCTCGTCGAGGATGATGAAGGCGTCGTTCAGGGTGCGGCCTCGCATGAGGCCAGGGGCGCCACCTCAATGGTGCCGGAGGTCAGGAGCTTCGGCACCGAGTCGGCATCCACCATGTCGTGCAACGCATCGTAAAGAGGTCGCACGTAGGGATCGATCTTGTCATTGAGGGTGCCCGGCAGGAAAACCCAGTCTCTCCCCTGCCTCGATCGCCGGGCGAGTCAGGATGATGCGACTCACCTGTTTGGTCTGCAGGGCCTGCACCGCCTTCGCCATCGCCAGGTATGTCTTGCCGGTGCCAGCCGGGCCAATTCCGAAAACCACAGTGTGCCGGTCGATAGCATCCACGTAGCGTTTCTGGTTGAGGGTCTTCGGACGTACGAGTCCTCCCGCGAGCGGAAATGATGTCGGATGTGAGGATCTCGGAAGGCTTTCAGGTCATCTACTGCCAACCTGATGACCCGTTCCACGGTCTCTCCGTCAAGCCTTGTCCCGTGCGAATTATGGTGATGAGTTCGGTCAAGATCTCCACGGCGGAGGCCACGGCATCCGGGGTCCCGGTCACCGTCACCTGGCTTCCACGAACATGAAGATCCGCTTCGAGCTGTTCCTCCAGCACCCTGCAGAAAGAGCGTCCCGGGGCCGAGCAGCGTCACCATATCGATGGAGGCCGGAACCGTGACAACCCGGCTTGCCCGCTGAACTTCGTCTTCCACAGGTTCCCTTTCACGGCCCGGACAGACCTGGGCTCATGGTGATCCAGCTTAGATGCTACGGACGGAAACCGAACGACCGGGTCCAGTTGACCCCGGTTCACCCGGCTTGAAATGCCGACCAGGCCGCTTTCAGTACATCAGCCGCCACCTGGAGGCCTCTCGATGCGTCCGAGTTCGGTGTCCTCGTGCTCAATGTTGAGGCACATGTCAGGATCCACGTCATGAAGGGCCCGTATGAACTCGGTCCAGTAGGCAACGTCATGTCCCTTGCCCAGCGCGACGAAATCCCACGATGAATCCTTCGGCCATTCGTTGACCCATTCATCGCCGCCAAGATTGACGCGTGGTTCGTCCGGAAACAACCGGCGGAAACCATTGTCGAGGACACCATTCAACCTGACGTTCTCGACATTGATCCGAACGTCCTCGCTGCGGCGTGGAGGATCAGTGGCCCGAGTTCACGAACCACAGCCACCGGATCGGCCTGCTGCCAGAACAGGGTGCGAGGCATCCATCTCGACCCCGATGTTCGTTGCACCAGTCAACTCCACCAGCTTGCGAATGTCGCGAGCATTGAACACGAGGTTCTGGGGGTGCAGCTCAAGCGCCACCTTGACCCCATGATCCCCGGCGAGCTGGTCGATCTCGCTCCAGAACTTCACGGCGATCTCCCACTGATAGTCAAGCACATCGAGCGCAGCCGAGTTCCAGCGTTGACGATCCAATTCGATGCAGGGTTCCGGGCTCGCCACCGGGCAGCCCGGACATGGTCACCACTCGTTTCTGCCCGAGCGCGACCGCCGCCCGGATAGAAAGGCGAACGTCCTCGGCATGTTTATCCCCAATGATCGGGTTAGGGGTGGAGGGTTGCCGTTGCAGTTGAGGCCCGCGATCTCCACTCCGGTGCCGTCGAAGCGCGCCAGATAGGCCTTCGCGGCAGCTGGGTCGGCGATGATCTCGTCGATCTCGGGATGTGCACCGGGGGCAGGGAAACCACCTGAGTTGATCTCGATGCCGTTCAACCCGAGGTCGGCGATCACCTTGATCGCGTCCTCCAGTGGGCGGTCGTGCAGAATCGCGTTGTAGACGCCGAGCTTTCACAGGTTCACCTGCTTTCCGTTGTCCGGTACCGACCGGGCGACTGCCGCGAGGATTTCCATGTTGTGGACGCCTTCGTCGAAGGATGCGTTGCGGGGCAGGGACTCCTCCTCCGGGATTCCCGCGACCTCCTCCAGAAAGGCCCGTGCCTGGCAGGCGAAGCCTTCGTTCTGACCGAAACCAACACCGGAGACGTCGATCGGCATGCCGCCGGCCACGTAGGGGGTGGTCCGCCCGAGGTTCACGGTGCGATAGCCGTTTGCACCGGGGCGGTCGTCGTTGAGGTACAGACGGAGCTGCGAAGGGGTGTCCTGGTGGAAGCTGGCGGCACCGTTTTCGCAGAACACCTCGAAATCAAGGCCGTTGGGATAACCAGCTGCAACTCGGGAGGCTCGAGGCTTCCCTGGATCTCCCCGAAGAACGCGGTGAAGGTGGCGTAGCTCATCGTTCTCCACGGTCTCCTTCCGATCGGAGATGGCAGCCAGTCCGTGCCCAACCACGGACCCCAGGGGCACGGGGCGTTCCTTGATCGTCGTGGCGAAGGCCCCTCCAGAGACGGCCGTGATCTCCCGCAGAGGAACTCAGACAGGTAGGTCAGGTGGCTGCCGACATCAGCAAGCGCACCAGAACCCATCGGACCCTTGTACCGCCAGCTCATAGGCGCCATCAGGGTTGCAGCCGTAGTCGCACCAGTAGCGGCCCGAGAAGTGCAGCACCTCACCGAGGGTTCCATCCCGGATCCAGTTCCTGATCGCCGCGACGCCGGGCTGTCGCTGGTAGGTAAGACCGATGCGAACGACGGAGGAGGCCTCCTGGCCAGGTCAGCCATCTTCCGCGCCGAAGTCAGGGTGTCGGAGAGCGGTTTCTCGCCAGCACGTGCTTACCGGCATCGATGAGCCCCCTGACCACCCTCGAGGTGCAGGCTGTTCGCGATGACGACGCTGACCACCTGGATGTCGGGATCCTCGGCAATGACTCGCCAGTCCGTGTCGCTGCGTTCGTAACCGTAACGGTGGGCAACGTCCGCCCGATCTCTGCATTCACATCGCCGATGGAGACGTAGCGCAGGTCCGGGAGCGTGGATCTCGTAGAGTGTTGGTAGCGACCCGGTAGGCCGCAGCATGGGCTTTGCCTCGCCATACCGGCTCCGATGATGGCGATTCCGTGGTCATGCTTCCTCCTCAGTCCCTATTTGGAGCGCTCCAAGTATTTTCACTGTAGAATCCGGCAAGCGCTTCGTCAACACTCGGAAAGGAGAAAGATGACTCCGCCATCGTCCACGCCCAGACCGACCATCTACGACGTGGCACGTGAGGCCGGGGTCTCGAAGTCGCTGGTCTCCCTGGTACTGAATGACTCCCCTCTGGTGGCCGAGGCGAAACGGGAGGCGGTCCGGGACGCGATCCGGAAACTTGGTTACCGGCGCAGCCAGGCGGCCTCCTCCCTAGCGAGCAATCGGACACGGACCATCGGCCTGGTAATCGATGATTTCCGCAACCCGTGGTTCGTCGAGCTGTTGAACGGCCTGCGCACCACGATGGGTCCGCACGGCTTCCATGTCGCGGTGAGGGAACACTTCACGCTGGAGGGCACCATCATGAATGCCATCGAAGGGTTCCGTGATACCCAGGTCGATGCCCTGGTCTGTGGCGGCGGAGCCGACGGGACTTCGAGGGCCCTAGGGCATTCCCACAGTGTTGGAGGGCACGCGGCGTAACACCATCGAGGGGCTGATCTGATCAGCAGCGATCAGGTCCAGGGAGTGAATCTCCTGTTGGAGCACCTGTGTCCCTGGGACACGAACGTATCGGCTACGTCACCGGCGCCGGTGGCTCCGCTGACATCCGCCGCAAAGCGTACTCGGACTTCGGAAGTCGGCGGGCTTGGAGCCCCTGGTGGAAGGGTTCACGAACCCAACCAACGAGGAAGGAGGGTATCTAGGAACGGTGGATTTGTTGCAGAAGTCCCCTGGGCTGACCGCAGTCTTTGTAGCCAACGACACCATGGCTCTGGGAGCACGCGCAGCTGCGCGAAACCGGATATGAGGTACCGGGTGATGTGTCACTGGTCGGCTTCGACAACTCGCAGCTCGCCCAGAGTCGTTTCCTGACCCTCACCACCGTGGACAATCATGCTTTCGACATCGGCATGGCCTGCGCCGAGGGCGTTGTTGCGCCGGATCACTGATCCCCGGCGCTTCCCCGAGACAGATCACCATTCCGACCGGTCTTGTGATCCGCACATCGTCAGCAACCCCAGGACGCTGGCAGGGCCGGAGAACCAAGCCGCGGACGCACGGAGTTCCGTGAAGCAATGAACACGGGGATCCCTGAGGCCGAAATAACACTGTGCGCTGTTCCCGATCAGAAATCGTCGTCCTCGTCCTGATCGTCGCGGATGATGCATGGCGGCCTCCTCAGCACTCGCCGCCCCACCGGAGAATCCGACATCCACGCCGAGGGTGTCCTCGCCGCCGGATCCCTGTACCCGCATCAATCGCCCTGCACGTTCCCGCCCAACCTGACGTTCCTCCCGTCCGGGTTCCAGGGCGCGTCGTCACGGACAACTTCTGATTCTTCCTGCGGATGCGCTGCCCGATGGTTTCCCCTTGCGCATCTCTACGAACGTGTTTCCAAATCCCTGGCCCACCGACCACCGTTCGGGGGTGGTGTAGCCCTCATCGAGCACATCGTCCACGCCGCGGTTGATCAGGGAGTCCCCCTCCTGCAACTGGTCGAGCTGCTCAGCTTCCTCGGGAACCTGGATGTTGAAGTCGACGATGTCTTCCATGAACCAATACTGCCACCACTACGCCTTCAAGACATACACCACGCTTGAATTGTTCCCCGGGAACGACGTAAAAATTCCACGGTGACCCAGCCGGATACCTTCTCCCGCGCCCGCGGCAACTACGACCTGGTGGTGACGTTGTTCGTCGCACTGCTGCTGATCTCCAACGTAGCCGCCACCAAGCTGATCGCGTTCGGCCCCGAGTGGTCGCCATTCGGGCTGCCGGTCCTACCGATCATCACCGACGGCGGCGCACTGCTGTTCCCGCTCACCTACGTGTTTAGGGCGACGTCCTGGCGGAGGTGTTCGGGATGCGAGGGGCCCGGCGCGCCATTCTCCCTGGGGTTCGGGGATCTCGCTGCTCGCCTCGCTCACCTTCCTGGCCGTCGGCGCCGCCTCGGCTGCCCCCGGCTACGAGAACCAAGAGGCATTCGTCGCGGTCCTCGGCTTCGTTCCGCGCATCGTCGTCGCTTCCCTCGCCGGTTACCTGGTCGGGCAGTTCCTCAACGCCTGGGTGCTCGTGAAACTGAAGCAGTGGCGGGAGGGGAAGGGAATGTGGAAACGCCTGCTGGGCTCCACCGTGGTGGGTGAGGCTGCCGACACCACCATCTTTTGCCTGATCGCCTTCGGTGGGCAGATCGACGGCGGCACGATGCTGAACTACATCGTCGTCGGCTACCCTGTTCAAGGTCGGTGTGAGGCCGTTCTGCTGCCGGTCACCTACCGGGTGATCAGTCTGGTGCGCAGTCGCGAGCCCGAACTCACCAAGGTTTGAGGAACCACCTCAGCTCAGGCCCTCGAGTTGCCGGAACTGCTCATGCCGTGCACGCAGATGTTCGATGGCACCCGGCTGAGCCCGCTCCAGCGATCGCCAGACACGGTCCTGGCGTTCTCGGGGTTGCTCCTCCAGGGCTGCAACAAAACCGGGAATCAGCCTCATCCTTTCCCTGGAGGAAAGGAACAGATCAATCAGTCTGCGGATCCCACGCCAGTTCGGGCCATGGTCCAGTTCGAGGACCGCCAGGAGTGGACCATAGTCGGCAGGTTTCTGATCCAGCGCCCACCGCAGCAGTTGAAGATCACGTCCTGCCGGAACAGCTCCACGGCCCATCTCCATTCCTCGGGCCAGCCCGTGGAACCGGATCCAGGCAGACCTCCGTGACCTCACCACCCAACGCAACGAACACCGTCTCCCAGTACTGACTCGTGGGACCAGAGACGCATCGCGTCAAGTACCAGTTCCCTCTGCTGCGATCGCCATTCCTTGGCAGATGTCGTGAACTCCCGGCAGGCTCGATCGTCATAGGTCAGCCGTTCCAGGGCATCGGAAATATTCGGGTGAATCCCGTTGGTTTCCAACCACTCAGGTAGCACCCGGGCCGCGACTCTTCCGAAATCGCTGCGGGATACAAAGCCAGGTGTGAATAGATGGCTTCGTAGATTTCATAGTGTTCGATGGGATGAACCGCCAACAACAGACTTCGAATGGCAGCCGGTCCCTCTTTCCCGTTCAAGGAATAGACGATCTCGCACAGGCGCTGGTGTCCGGCCAGTTCCTCCGCCTCCTCCTCGGGGATCTCGGTGGATCATCGTCCTGCGTGATGTTCCTGGCAAGTGCGATCAACTCATCCTGCCAAGGTGGAGCAGCCCCAAACTCGTCCTCAGTACATGGTCCTCGGCACACATGATCATTGCGTTTTCCGGGCGTTGTAGCGTCCCATGAACTCGTTGCGGAAGAGGTCGAACTCACCTGATTCCAGGCTGGCGCGGATCTCGTCCACCAGGCGCACCGTGAAACGTTCGTTGTGGATGGTGGCGAGGGTGGAGGCCAGCATCTCCTTCGCCTTAAACAGGTGATGGAGATAGGCACGGGTGTAATGGGGTGCAGGTGTAGCAGTCACAGTCCGCCTCCAACGGTTCGAAGGCGCGGCGGTTCCTGGCAGTGGTCACGTTGTACCGCCCATCGGCGGTGTAAATAGCGGCGTTGCGGGCCACTCTTGACGGGTTGACACAGTCGAAGGTGTCCGCGCCGAAGGCCACTGCCTCGAACAGGTCCTCGGGTTCGAGATCCCGAGCAGGTGCCAGGGGCCGGTCCTCGGGAAGTTCATCGACCATCCAGCCGATGATGCGTCCCAGGTTTTCCTTCTCCAGCGCCCCGCCAAGCCCGAACCCATCGAACCGGAAGCCATCCACTTCGAGAGCCGCCAGGTTTGCGGCCGCTTTTTGCGCAGATCCTCGTACTGAGCGCCCTGGACCACTCGAACAGGGCCTGGTAAGGCTTTCCGGAGCGTTCCTCTGTCAGAGTGGCATGGGCGCGCAGGCAACGGATTGCCCACCTGTGGGTGCGCGCCACGGATGCCTCCTGATAGTCGCGGGTATTCATCAGGGTGGTGAGTTCATCGAAGGCGAACATGACGTCCGCGCCGAGCTGATGCTGGATGGTCATCGAGACCTCCGGGGTGAACCTGAGACGGCTTCCGTTGAGGTGATTGAAGAAGGTGACGCCGTCCTCGTCGACGTGCGCGCGCCGCTTCTTTCCCTCGGCGATGACATCGTCGCCGACGAGCCCCTTGGTGTCCATCGCCAACACCTTCTTGAAACCGGCGCCGAGACTCATCACCTGGAATCCACCCGAATCCGTGAAAGTAGGGCCGGGCCAGTTCATGAAACGCCCGAGACCGCCGGCCTCATCCACCACATCGGAACCGGGGCTGCAGATGGAGGTGATAGGCATTGGCCAGCAGCGCCTGAGCACCGAGATCAGCCATGGTCTCCGGCAGCACCGCTTTCACGCTCGCCTTCGTTCCGACGGGTATGAAAGCCGGGGTACGGATATCGCCGTGGGGTGCGGATCGTGCCGGTACGTGCCCGCCCCCGAACACACAGCCACTTCAAAAACCGAAACTCACCGCAAGGTTACCGTTGGTTTATGTCCTTCACCGCGCTGATCTTGAACCCGATCCATCCGGGAGCGGCGACGGCGGAACGAGAACTGGGAGCGCTGGGTGAGGTCCGCACCTACGCGACAACTCCCGACTCCCCCGGACCCGAGCAAGTGGGGCGGGCTCTGTCAGAGGGAGCTGGTTCCCTGGTCGTCGCGGGCGGGGACGGTACGCAACGGCTCGTCGCGGGGGCGCTCGCGGGCACCGGGATCCCTTTGGGGATCCTCGCAACTGGCACCGCGTGCGTCTATTCCAGGAATCTCGGACTCCCCGCGGCTTAGCGGGTGCTTCTCTGGCCATGACGGGCATTCCTCACTCCATGGATCTCGGATGGGCGAGCTCTCGACGGCGGCCCCTGAGCCCTTCCTCGTGGCCACCGGCATGGGACGGGACGCCGAGACCCTCTTCGGGGTCCGGGACAATCTGAAAAAGCGGCTCGGCTGGCTGGCCTACCTCCGGGCCGGCCTCAGGACCATGGGACGTCCCAGGATTCCTCTGCGGGTCAACGGACAACCGGTCGAGGCGTGGACCGTTCTGGCGGGCAATGTCGGGAAGGTTCCGACAGCTTCCTCTTTCCGGGGCACGCCCCGACGACGGAAGACTGCACGTCATGCACCTCGGGTCGACGGCTGGCGGGACTGGTGGCCGGTCCTCTTCACAGGAATGACCCGCCCCGCCGCGACATCGGCAAACTGCTCCGTTGGGATACGGCCCACGTGACCATCGAGTCGAAGGGCCCTGAGGGCCGTTCATCTGGACGGCGACCTGCGCTCGGAGGCGCTTTCACTGGAGGTGTGGATCGATCCCGGCGCCCTCCTGATCTCGCTGCCGGGGAAACGTAGATTGATCTCGCCTCGATAAAGATGTCTTCGGATAGGACTCGCCCTGCCTGCTGTCTCCGAATGCGATGGCCTGAGATGTCGAGCGACAGTTCTCGCGATCGGGGAATGAAATCTCAGCACTCCCTCAACGCCGTGAGCTGTCCGATGGCAATGGCTCCCGCCGTGGAGGTGCGCAACACACCGTCACTGATCTCGCACTGAACTGCCCCCGCCTGCTGGAAACGTTCCAGCTCCTCCGGACCGATCCCCTCCGGCCCCCACGATCAGCAGGATTTCTCCCACCTCAGGGAGTCATGCGGCCAAAGGCTTCTCCGCTGACTCGTGCAGAACCAAGGAAAGCTCCGCCGCCCTCGATCCGCTCCGTCACCCTGGTTGGTAGCTGGCGAACGAGACCTCAGGGATCCGAAATCTCCTGGACTGCTTGGTGGCTTCCCTGGCGGTGGCAGCCCAGCGGCCCGCGGATTTCGCTCCACGTCTGCCAGCGCACGATGGAACGCGATGCCTGCCAGGCAAGGATTTCGTCCACACCTAGCTCGGTCGCGATCTCCACCGCGAGTTCCGACCGATCGCCCGCTTGGCTAACGCCTGGGCGACCACGAAACGGTGAGCGCGGAGAGGTACTTCCAGGATCTCGGTCACCTCGACTGCCATGCGATTTCTCTCAGCGACGACAACGCGCCCGCGGACGGCCTGGCCTGCTCCGTCGGCCAGCAGCACGTTCTCTCCCGGTATCGTGCGTTTGACGACCACGGCATGCCGGGCCTCGTCTCCCGGTCACTTCCACGATCCCGCCGATCCGCACCATGTCGAAACGCGCAAGAAAGAGTGGGTCGCTCACCCGAAGGTTTCCTTGAACCAGCCCCTGACACCCTTGTGTCCTGGATGTTTCGCCTCCACCGTGGTCTCGTCACGCAGCTCAGCAAGCTGGCGCAGCAGGTCGCGTTGCTTCTCGTCCAGTTTTCGCGGGGTCTCGACGATGATAGTGACCCCCAGGTCGCCCCTGCCTCCTCCGCGCAGCCTGGGCACGCCTCGCCCTTTGAGCGGTATCCGGGTGCCTGACTGTGTCCCTGCAGGAACGTCGACGGTGACTTTCCGTTCTGCCTCCTCGAGCCCCTCCCACTCGGCTTCCAGGGTGGTCAACTCGACACTGGTGCCGAGGGCAGCCGCGGTCATCGGCAGGGTCATCACCGCCTCCAGGTTGTCGCCGTCACGCCGGAACCGTTCATGTTCGGCCACGATCAGTTCAACGTACAGGTCCCCAGCTGGGACCACCACCGCGCCCCACCTCACCTCGGCCATCCAGAGTGGATCCGGTTCCCCGTCGACACGCCTGCCGGGATGCGCACGGAAATGTCACGGGAACTGCTTACCCGTCCTTCCCCGGAACATTCCCCACAAGGGTTGGGGATGATCGTCCCGAAGCCCTGACAGGTGGGGCACGGCTGCGCGGTACGGATGTCCCCGATGAAGCTGCGCTGCACCGTGGTCACCTCACCTTGCCCACGGCACGTGGTGCATGTCACGGGTTTGGAGCCAGGCCCCCGCCCGCTCCCTGGCACTTGGGGCACACGACAGCGGTAGTCGATCCTGATTGATTTTGTGCATCCGAAAACCGCTTCGTGAAGTTCCAGTCCAGCCTGACGAGAGCATCGTGCCTCGCTCGAACCCGGGAGCGGGGCCGCGACCGGCGGCCTGTCCCCGAACATGGCATCCATGATGGTGGAGAAATCGAATCCACCAAACCCGGCTCCACCGAAACCACCTGTTCCCCTCACGCCGCTGCGACCGAGCGGATCACCGCCCTGGTCGTAGATGGTCTCGTTTGTTAGGGTCATTGAGCACCTCGTAGGCCTCTGCTGAGTTCTTTGAACTTCTCGGCTGCATCCTCGCCCTGCGCCACGTCGGATGCACCTTCATGGCCTTGCGACGATAGGCCTTCTTAATCTGTTCTGTCGTAGCATCCTCGTCGACTCCGAGGATGTCGTAGTAGTTCTTGCTCAATGCTCAGCCTTCTGTGAGGATACGACTCACGTATCGCGCAACGGCGCGTACGGATGCGATGGTGGAGGGATAGTCCATGCGGGTGGGACCGACCACCCCTGAGTGAGTGCGCGCGCTCGCTGCCGACCGAGTAGCCCGTGGCGACCAAGGACGTGGACTTGAAACCCTCCGCGGTGTTCTCAGCCCTGATTCGCACCGTGATGTCATCGCTGGTCGCTTCTATCAAGGAGACGAAGCAGCACCACCTGCTCCTCCAAGGCCTCCAAGAGGGGGCGAAGTCCCGTGGTGAAGGAGTGACCAGCAAGATTCGGCACGCCAGCCACCAAGACTTGGGCGGTCGGCTCTGCCCCGAGCAGTTCAAGGGCGATGGCGAACACTGGATTGACCTGAGAACGTCGGGCTGGATCAAGTCTCGTCCAGGACGGTAACCATCCGATTCACCGCATCGTGCTCGGTGCCCGACCGCGGCTTCTCTGAGACTGAGGTTGGCCATATGCACCACCTCTGGGTCCAGGCCTGGACATTCCAGTATCTGCTGGTCCACCCGCCCCGTGGAGCTGACCACGATGACCAGGAGGCGTCCCGGGGCCAGCTGCACCAGTTCGGCGTGCGCGATGGTGCTGCGCTGCGCCGAAGGGGTACTCGGACGATCGCCACCCTGATGGGTCAGCTGAGCCAGTAGGCGCACGGTACGAGCAACCAGGTCGTTGAGGTCCAGGGCCCCGGGCCATGAAGGCGTTGATCGCCTTCCGCTCGGCCGCGGAGAGCGGTTTTATCGTGGCGAGCTTGTCGACGAAGAGCCGGTAGCCCTTGTCGGTGGGAATGCGCCCTGCGCTGGTGTGGGGCTGGGCGATGTAGCCCTCCTCCTCGAGCACGGCCATGTCATTGCGTACCGTTGCCGGGGAAACCCGAGCTGGTGTCTCCACGAGAGCCTTGGAGCCAACAGGGCTCACGGCTCGGGCCACGTAGTCCGTGACGATGGCTCGCAAAACCTGCATCTTCCTCTCGTCGAGCATGATCACCTCCTCATTGGCACTCGAAGCATGCGAGTGCCAGTGTAGAGCACGCCGGCAGATCCGGCCCACAGCTGTACTCTCAGTCCATGAGCAAGTCGTCCATCGGAACGTGGCGATCCGTGACCCCCTCCATCCACATCTGCGTCTTACAGCCCTATGGGGTGAGCATCGGACTGATCGCCGGCGAGCAGCAGGCCGCGCTCATCGACTGCGGTTCCACACCCGAACAGGGCGCGGTGTTACTGGAGAGGGCACGCGACCTGGTCGGGATTCCGGTCAGCCACGTGGTGATCACCCATCCGCATCATGACCACTGGTTCGGTCTGGCCGGGAATGACGGAGGTCACATCCATTGCCCACGAGGACTTGCTCCGTAATCCGGAAGCCGAGGTGCTGGATGCAGCGACTGCCATCGGGCTCTCGCAACTGCCGACACCGGACGAGACCTTCTCCCTCGCCAAATCCCTGGATCTGGGGGGTATTCGCCTCGAGATGCTCCATCTGGGTCCCGCACACACCCGGGCCGACGTCATCGTGGTGGTTCCCGGGGAGGATGTCATCTTCATGGGAGACCTCATCGAGAGCGCGGGCGATCCCCAGTTCGGTCCCGCATCCGATGTCTGCAACTGGCCGAAGGTCCTCGATGACGCGCTGGGAGCATCCACCGAGGCAACGCGTTTCGTCCCCGGACACGCCTCAGCAGGCGGTGAGAAGTTGGCGGTGAACCAAGAGTTCTGCTTCCAACAGCGGGCCGAGATCGCCATGATCCAGGGCACGGTCGCGAACCTCGTTCACCGGGGCGTGAGGCTGGAACACGCCCTCGAGTCCGCGGAGTGGCCTTTCGGCGAGGAGACGATGCGGGTGGCGCTGCCCTCATCTACCGGCAGCTGGCCGAGAAGGGGATCGAACCAAGACGACACCCTGCCGTTGGTCTGAGCTCAGTTGAACATTCCGGCCAGGCAACGGTGGGCGGTCTCCCAGACCGCAGGGTCCCGGGCCACCAGCAGCCCACTGGCCTCACTGGCCGCCGCATAGTCGGCGCCGTCCATGGTCCGGGAAACCCCGCCGTTCTCAACCACCATCAGCGATCCTGCCAGATGGTCCCACGGCATCACCTTGGTGTAATGAATGAAGTCAAGTTCCCCGTGCAATACCCTTGGGTAGTCGAACGCACAGGCGAAGAGGGAACGGACCACTGGGGAGAGTTCACCACTCCCGGTAAAACCTTGAACATGCTTCTTGGACGATGCCCAAGCGGTGAACGGTCGTGTTTTTGTGGGACGACCGGCTCATCGTTGAGGCGCACCCCGGCGCCCTTCTCAGCGACGTATCCGCGACCGGTCCGCGGCTGCCAGATCCATCCCCGAGTGGTTATCCCACTCCGGGTTTCGGCCAGCATCACCCCATGTTCCGGGCGTCCCTCGACAAAATTGCGGGTTCCGTCGATTGGGTCGATTACCAAAGCGTGCTCCGCGCTGGGCAGTTCTCGGCGCAGCCCCGGGTTGGCGAACACCGCCTCCTCCCCGATCACCAAAGCATCCGGGTAAATCCGACGCAATGCGGATGCGAGGAGGACTTCGGCCTCTCTGTCCGCGATGGTGACCAGATCATCCGGCGATGTCTTCGACTCCACATCCGCCTGTTCCAGCGCCCGGAACCGGGGATTGATGACCTTTTCGGCGGTCTCCTTGATCAACTCGAGGATGGCTGCGGTGTCCATGGGGTCACACTATCCAAGGTCGAGGTGATCCTGCGTGACGAAAATCGATCAACAGTTCCATGCGCTGGTTTAGCTGAGGTTCGAGGTCGCGCCAGGTCCGCACCCGGGCAAGCATCGCCTGCCACGCCCGCGCGATGTCGGCCTGGTCGGCGTGAGGCAGACCGAGAGCCTTGAGTGTCCCTTTCTTGAAGTCCTGGTCCCTGGGGACCTGCGGCCAGGCTTTGCGCCCGATGCGTTCGGGTTTGATGGCATGCCAGATGTCTATGAACTCGTGTCCGGTGACGAACACGTGGTCGCGGTATCCAGCTCGAGCCACCTGCTTCGCAATCCGTGACTCCTTGCTACCCGCCACTAGGTGGTCGACCAGCACCCCTAGCCGGCGGCCGGGACCGGGCCTGAACTCGGCGACGATGGTAGGCAGGTCGTCGATGCCACCCAGATATTCCACGACCACTCCCACGTGGCGCAGATCATCGCCCCACACCTTCTCCACCAGTTCGGCGTCGTGCCGGCCCTCGACGTAGATGCGGGAAGGCAGCGCCTCTCTCGCCGGTTCCGGGGTTTCCGATGCCCGGGACCCGGATGCGGTGTAGCGGGGCTTCGCCGCCGCGGCCCGCAGAGGCGGGCGAATAGCAACCGGTTCTCCTTCGAGCAGGAATCCCGGCCCGAAGGGGAAGCTGCGTTTCTTTCCCCTGCGATCCTCCAGCACGACGATGCCGTTCTCCCAGCCGACCACGGCCCCGCAGAAGTCATCGAACTCAACCACAAGGTCCTTCTCGACGGGAACGTCGCGGGTTTTCTTCAAGTGGGCCCTCTGCCAGCCGGGGCGCAGCACGTCATCGCGGTACCGATCCATTTGCCACACGATAGACGCGACAAGCCCCGGTCGCGTTTGGACACGACCGGGGCCTGGGGTTCCGGGTTCACCGGAGAGAGATCCTGCGATTCCAGTTGTGGACCATCCACGGGAGGCAGGCCACAGCAAGCACCGCCATCGCGACCACCCAACCGAGGGGAATAATGGTGTTCTCCCGCATCTGGTAGGCGTGCAGCGTGTCCACGAGGCCGAGGTCCAGGCCTCCGCCCGCATATGTCAGGCCGACGGGGAGGAAGATCGCCCCGAGAAACAGGATGCTGGTCACCAGATAGCTGGCGATCCAGGTCAGAATCGGCCCCGCGACACCGAGCCGGGCCAGTTTCAGGTCGCTGCCGATCGTGGCGGCGAAGTAGAACATGACGAGGTAGAACCAGCCCAGGAACAGGGCCAGCAGCATCACCAGCGCCCATTGCCACCAGGGCAGCAGCTCACCCAGCGAGGCCAGGAACCGCGGGATCGCCTCCTCCATGGCCGGCCCGTCTCCCTGGAAGACCGGGCCGCCCAGGTAGACCATCGCGAGCGAGGCCAACACCGTCCACACCAGGGCGATCGCCTGGACCATGACACCCCAGACCAGTCGCGCGCCGAGGATCGCCGAGCCCCTGATCGGGAGGCTGTGGGTCAGGTATCCCATCCTCCCCCAGGATGTGCGCCAGAAGTCGACCGCAAGGACGAGCTGGATGAAGGGCCACATGCCCCCGACGAGGAAGAGGCCGAAAACCCCGAACACCGCGGAAAACCACGGGAACATTGAGATGGGTCAGAAATCCCGATCCCAGCAGCACCAGGGTGCCCACTCCGAATACCAGGCCCATCATGGGGCCGGTGCGGAGGATCTCGTGTTTGATCAGTGTGCGGACCATGAGTAGACCTTTCGGAAGAGCGCGTCGATGGACAGCCCGTGTTCGGCGCGGAGATCGTCCACCTGCCCGGTCAGCAGGACCTTGCCGTGGCGCATCATGACGACGGCGTCGAGGACCGTTTCGAGATCGTGGATGAGGTGGGTTGAGATGAGAACCAGGGCGTCTGACTCAGGTTGCGCACGATTCCCTTGAGGATCACGTCTCGCGCAGCCGGGTCGACCCCGGAGATGGGTTCGTCGAGCAGGAAGACCTTGGCGTCGCGCGACATTGCCAGGGCGATCTGCGCCTTCTCACGCATGCCCTGCTCATCTGCTTCAGCTTCATGTTCTCCGCGAGGCCGAAGAACTTGATCATGTCGCTGGCCTTGTCGGCCCGGAAATCTGAGAAGAAGTCCGAGAACATCCCTGATGCACTGCGAGACGGTGGCCGAGTCCTTCAGATAACTGGCATCGGGCAGGAAACTCACACATGCCTTTTGTTCCGGGGACCCAGTCGCCTGCCCGCGATCCTCACATGCCCGGCGTGGTCCTGCATGACCCCGGCCAGTACCTTCAGCAGCGTGGTCTTGCCGCAACCGTTCTCCCCGAGCAGGCCGATCACCCTGCCCGCCCGCGAGTTCCAGGTCCACGCCCGCGAGCGCCGGGATCGGCCCGAAGTTCTTGTTCAGGCCGCGGACCTCGATCAGTGGCCCGTTGCTCCTGGGGCCGGCCTCGTTCATTGCTGGTTCCACCTTTCTGTGATCAGTGCCACGGCTTCGGCCTCGGTCAGCCCGAAACCCTTCACCTGGGTTGTGAACTCATCCGCCGCTCCCGCCGCCAGGTCGCGCCGGAGCCGGGAAACGAGTTCCGCGTCATCGGTGACGAACCGCCCCACCGCCCTCTCCGAGCGGCACAGGCCGTCACGCTCCAGCTCGGCGAGGGTTCGCTGGACGGTGTTCGCTGACCCCGAGTTCGACCGCGAGCTCCCGGACCCCGGGGATCTGCTTGCCCGGGGCCCATCTCCCGATGACTATCCGTCTGGTGAACTCCTCCCGGAGCTGGAGCCATATCGACCGGCTGGCGTCGAAGTCCACGACACTTCCTTCCGTATTTCCGTATTAAGTACTTAATACAGTAGCACAGCAGCGGTACAAGTCAAGTCACCGAGACCGACGCACGGCGCCACCCCCGGCAGGGCGCGGCGAGCCCGGCTCAGAAAAACGCTGGGGCGGATGCTCAGCTGCTCGACGGTGGCGTTGTCCGGGGTGTCGACGGCCAGCCGCACGGCAGCCGCCACCGACCCGGGTGAGACGTAGCACGAACCGTCGTAGTGTTCATTGCCCATCGCCGCCTGCAGTTCACGCTGCATGTCGGTGTCGGTCCGCCCCGGATGGATGGAGCAGACCCGCACCTTTCCGCGCATCTCCTCGCGCAGAGCGTCGGTCAGCGCCCGCAGGGCGAACCTGGAGCCAGCGTAGACTCCCCACCGGGGCTCGAGAAGAACCCGGCCCCGGAGTTAATGGCCACCACAATCCCCCGAGCGGCCCTCGAGGGCGGGCAGGAGAAGGCGGGTGAGATCGGCGACGGCGAACACATTTGTCTCGAAAACCCTCGCGCCAGAGTGCCCGGGATGCGACCCGATGTCATTCGAGCGCCCGATGCCAGCGGAGTGGACCAGCACATCCAGCCGCCCGATCCCGGCACAGGCCGCGGCGACCGCGTCCTCGTCCGTCAGGTCGCAGGCGAAGGGCGCCGCGTCGTGCAGCTCGGCGACCAGCTCCCTCGACCCGGGCGGCATCACGACCGCCCACCAAGATCCGATGCGTTGAGGAGAGTTCGACGGCAATGGCGCGACCGATGCCGCGGGTTGCTCCGGTCACGAGGGGCTACAGGGCGATCTCGTCATGGAGGGAATCTACTTCAGGCGCATGAGTTTCAGTCCCCCTCGGCCTTCCGCACGGTCAGCCCCTGCCCCCATTCGAGGCGCAGGAAATCGCGTTCGATGCCGTCTCCGAAGACCACAAGGGCGGAGCGGGCCGAGAGCTCCAGCCCTCCCCTCCGGCGAGCAGCCCGGCGGTGAGGGAGGTGCCGGTGGTCTCCGACGGCCAGGCCTCCCGCACGAAATAGGCGAGTTCACCGGAGGTAGCTGCCGGTAGGGGCAAACCCAGGGTGGCTCTGACCCCACAGCGACGCCAGCCATCCGCCGGCACCGGTCCCGGTCCCCACCACCACCCCGGAGGAGGACTGCGTCTCGCGCGTTTCCCGATCCTGAGGTCGTAGCGCGCCGACTGGTGGCCGCGATCCCCGGCGAAGATCTCATTGAGGGCCCGGAGCCGCTGCCCGTCATCGACGATCGCCTCGACCATCGTCCGAACCTCGGTCTCCGGACTGGCGCGACCCGCCAGCAGGTCCCTGCAGGTCCTCGGGCGAGTGGCTGCACAGGATCCCCGGCGCACCCGGGCCGATGCCGAGCACCGGCTGGTCGCGCAGGTATTTGCTGACATTGGGAATCAGGCCGTCCTGCCCGACCACGACCACCAGGTCATCGGGTTCGAAGAGGAACCGGGAGAGCTGCCCCTCTCGACCTCCGCGTGACGCCACTGGGCCGGAACCGCGTTCGAGACGGCGTCGAGCGTTCGCCGCTGCGCCTCGTCGGCGGCCCGCAGGGACTCGATCCCCAGCCCACTACCGCTCAGGAAGAACTCGACGGCACCGAGCGTGGAGTGAACCTCGAGCAGCTCGGCCAGCCGGGTGCGCCGATGCACGACGACGAGGCGGCGCGCTCATCCCCGGACCTCCGCGAGGAGCTTGGAAACCCCGCCGGCGAGCAGGTCGGGGGTGAGCGTGAGCGAGTCGATCCTCGGCAACGCGGACAGCACCTCCGGGGCCACGGCTGCCAGCACCGCGGCCGGTTCCCCTGCTGAGAAGACCGCCAGCCTGGCCTGGAGGGCGGCGTTCTCCGCCTCCGCCATCCGGGTCACCTCACCGGCCCTGGCCTCGGCCATCAGGGTGACCTCATTAGCTTCGGCCTCGTTGCGGAGCCGGTCTCGTTCCAGTTCCTGTTCGGTGCGGCGGCGTTCGTTCATTCCCTGGAGTTCCACGAGTTCGGCCTCGCGGCGGGCCAGTTCGGTGCGATTGTTCAGTTCGTTCTCCTTGATGGCCCGTTCCCCGGTCGACCGCCCTGTGCCCGCCGGTCGTAGGTGGCGCGATCCGCGTCCGCCTGCGCCTCCTCCCGGATGCGGGTCTGGAGGGCCCGTTCGAGCTCCTCATCGGCCCTGAGCGCGACGACACGGACTCCGATCACCTCGATGCCGGCGCCACCGAGCTGGCCTTCCCCGGTCAGACCCTCGGCGATCGCGTCGCGAACCAGCCGCAGCCCGTCGTCGAGGATCGTCCTGAGGGGTTCCCGCGCCGCCACTTCCGCCGCGAACTGTTTCGCGGATTCGGCGAGGCGGTTCTGCAGGTTCTGCAGGGGCTGGCCGGTCCATTCACCGGTTCGCTGGTCGATCTCGAAGTCCATCCTCCGGGCGGTCAGCTCGGGGGCGGCGATACGCACGGTGAGCGCGGTCTGGACGCTGACCTCCTGGCGGTCGGAGGTGGTGACCCGGAAGATGTTCCCGAACTCCATGTCGTCGACCGGCACCTCGGAGAGGATGGTGTCGAGCGGGCGGAACCAGAACGAGGCCCCGGCGCCGCGGTTGACCAGTTTTTCCGCGCTTTCCCTGGAAGAGCGCCCTGGTGGCCGAGCTGGTGGCGTGGGGAGAAGAACGGGTAGCGATGAATGGTGGCCATTGGAACCTCCTGATTTAATGTGCCTCTGACGATAAAGACTTCTGGAGATCTCTGTCAATTTGACGTTAATCTTGGTGCATGGAACTTCCCGTCATGACCGTCGCCGTCGACATCGTCGTGCTCACCATCGCGAATCGGCCGTCTGCAGGTGGCCCTGGTCGAGCGGGGCATCCCCCGTACGAGGGAAAACAGTCTGCCGGGCGGTTTCGTCCCTGCCCGAGGAGTCGGTGATGGACGCGGCCCGGCGCGAGCTGGTGGAGGAAACCGGCCTGGTCTCGACGCGACCCACCTGGAACAGCTCGCCACCTTCGGCGAACCCGGGCGCGACCCGAGAGGCCGCGTGGTCTCGGTCGCCCACCTCGCCCCTGGCCGCATCCCTCGGCGGCCTGACTCCCCGGGTCGGATGCGTCCGGGGCCCGCTGGTGCCCGGTCGATGACCCTGCCATCCCCTGGCCTTCGATCACGACGAGATCCTCCGAGTGGGGATCGAACGCGCCCGAGCGAAACTGGAATACACAACGGTGGCAACCCGGTTCTGTGGACCCCGGTTCACCCATGACCGAACTGCGGCGGGTCTATGATGCGGCCTGGGGCGTCGAGGTCGACGCCCGGAATTTCTCACGCAAGGTTCTGGGCTCGCGGGGATTCGTCGTCGAGTGCGGAACCCGCAGCGGCGGTCGCGGAGGCCTGCTGCCCTCTACCGCGCAGGAACCGCGGGCGGCCTTCACCCCCGATCATGCGTGAGGGGTGAGGGGACGCGTTCACACAGCCCTCTGGAAGTGCCTGTTGGAGTTCGATCCCGTCCCGATCCGTGACCACTGGGCCGAGCCGGAACTGCAGCATGGTTGGGGAGGCCGGGAATCCGCCTCCCCAACCAGTCCACGTCATTTCTTCCAGGGCGTTACGAATTTGTTGGCGGGCCGGCCTCCACGGTCGCGTTGAGTTCTGCGGCCTTGGCGCCGTCGATCTGCTCCCGGATGATGTCCGCATGTCCGGCATGCCGGGCGAACTCCTCCAGGTCATGGACGATGAGGTAGCGCATGGTCGTATCAGCGGGCTCGTTGCGTCCGTACCACGGTGCGGGTGGGACCTGTATCACCTGATCCAGATCGGTCTCCTCCACCAGCTTCAGATACTGCTCACAGAGCCTGTCGTGGTTCTCGAGGAGTGTGGTGAGATCCTCGTCCTCGTCGGGGGTGAAACTGGCCATGAAGTCCTCGTAGAAGTCCTCGTGGCTGGGCTTTGCGTCCAGGACACCAGCCGCCGCGAGCCGGTTGCGCAGAACATAGGAGCAGTGCTTGATAACCCCGGAGACAGAGAACACCGAGGCCAGGGGTTGCAGCCGGGCCTGTGCGTCGGTCAGCCCGTAGGCGGTGTCCCGAATGGCCTGCAGCTGCGCCTGCAGGTAGTTTCGCAGCGTGGTGCATTCATCGTGGATGGCCGGGAAGTACATGTTTCCTCCTGTTTGATTCGGTCGACACCAACGTTGCCGCACAATCCGGACAGATCCTGTCCGCTACCCGTGTGAGACTTGGAATCATGAGCGAGATCACCCACCGTGTGCTGCGGCTGCTCGGGCTGCTCGAGTCCCGCTCCACGTGGACGGGATCTGATCTGGCGGAAAGGCTCAGGGGTCACGCAGCGAACCATCCGACGTGACGTCATCAGGCTCCGGGAGCTCGGCTACCAGGTGGATAGCGTGCAGGGTCTAGACGGTGGATACCGCATGTCGGGTGGTCAAGCCCCGCCCCCGCTGGTGCTCGACGACGACGAAGCCATCGCCCTGACGGCCTGCCTGAGGATGGCCGCCATGGACGGCAGCGACCAGATCGGTGAAGCCGCGCTGCGGGCCCTGGCGAAACTCGACCAGGTATTGCCCACGCGGATTCGCCCCGGGAGGTCGCGGCGGTGTCGGAGGCCGTGACGACATTGCCATCCACCCGCCCCAGGATTTCCTGGCAGTCCTTAGCGGCACTGGCGAAGGCCAAACGCGACCACCGCCTGGCGCGCATCGACTACGTACGCGGCGACGGGGAGGAATCCGAGCGGGACGTGGAACCCGCCCAGCTGCTCGCTCAGGCCGGGAGTGGTACCTGATCGCCTTCGACCGATTGCGTTCCGACTGGCGGATCTTCCGTCTGGACCGTATGAACCGGGTGCAAGTCCTCACCTTCACTTTCACCCCCGTACACCACCCAACCCCTCGAGACATGCTGCTGGGTCGCCACCCGGAACGCTGGCCTCACGAGGCGGTGGTGACGCTCACTTGTCCCTCACGGGACCTGGAGGAAAGGATCCCGAGACGCCATTGCGAGTTGCTGGAAGAACACGATGGGATCTCGATGCTGCGAGTGGGGGCCGACGATCCTGACCACATGGCCTGGCACCTCATCGGCCTTGCACGCTCGCTGGGCGCAAAGCTGCGCATTGTGCGTGGCAACTCTCTGCGAAGCGCCCTGGCTGACCTAGCCACGGAATTCACCTGAGGCCACTCAATCGAGCAGCCGCAGCACCACACCGTCGGCCAGGAGTCGACCGCGTAAGGTGAGCAAGAGCCGTCCCTCCTCCACTACTCCCAATCCTTCGGCAACAATCCCTTCAACCCGGGCAGATTCGGTTTCGGTGAGCACTTCCCAGCGGCAGCCCTTCGGCCAGCCGGAGTTCGAGCATCACCCGTTCCACTCGGCGATCCTCCAAGGACAGCACTTCCCTGCCCTGAGCCGGGGTGTAGCCGCCGGCCAGGGCGTACGCGTAGCTGCGCGGGTGTTTGCGGTTCCAGAACCTGACGCCTCCGATGTGGCTGTGGGCACCCGGCCCGATACCCCACCAGTTCCCGCCCCGCCAGTAGGCCAGGTTGTGTCGGCAGCGCGCCGCCCGCCACGTGCCCAGTTGCTGGTCTCGTAGTTGCTGAATCCCAGCGCTGTCAAGTGGTGCTCGGCCATCAGGTATTTCTCGGCGAGTTCGTCGTCATCCGGCATTGACACCTCACCCCTGCGGACCCGCATTGCCAGGCGAGTTCCTTGCTCCACGATGAGGGAGTAGGCGGGATACGTGATCAACGGGTGCCGCGGCCACTACTTCGAGGCTCTCCTTCCAGTCTACTGTAGATTCGCCCTGGGGTCCCGAAAGATCAGGTCCAGGCTGATGTGTTCAAAACCGGCTTGCTGGGCCCAAAGCGCTGCATCGATGCCGTGTCCAGGGGTGTGCACCCGTTCCAGGACTTCCAGAACGTGTGGCACCGCTGACTGCATTCCCAGCGATATCCGTGTGAAACCGGCTTCCCGAAGTCGTCGGAGGTATTCCGGGGTCACGGTCTCGGGGTTGGCCTCGGTGGTGATCTCAGCGTCGCAGACTAGCCCGAAGCACCCCCGGATGGCATCCAGGAGCCGCGACAATTCCCCGGCCTGAAGCATGGTGGGGTGCCGCCACCAACAAAGACCGTGGTCACCTCAGGCGCCTCGCTGCCGAGCACCCGAGCGGCAAGGGTGATCTCCTGCAACACCGCGGCGAGGTAGTCGCCCGTGGACATGCCCCGCAGCTCGGAGGCTGTGTAGGTGTTGAAATCGCAGTAGCCGCAGCGGCTGCGGCAGAAGGGAACGTGCAGATAGATGGACAACGACTGTTGCGACAGCCCGGCCAGCGCGGAACTGGGCAAGGTCCCGTCGAAAGGCACTGGGTCTCCGGCAGGCAGCTGATTGGCCACCGGAAGAAATATACGCTCAAACTCCCGCCCCAGGCCCGCGCGGTAAACGTTTTGGTGAAAGACTCTGGATATGAACCTGACTCGTCGAAACGTCCCTAGGGACTTGGCGGCCCCGCAGCTGCGTGCCACACTCAGCGCCTGCGGCTCCAACACCGGGCTCGGCGGCAAAGAGTCGTCGGACGGTGGCCCAGCCCCTGACCCAGTGGTACCACCAATACGGAGAGGAGGGAGTGAAAGAGGCTGTCGAACGCTACGCTGCCGAGTACACCACCGCGAAAGTCGATGTGAAATGGAATCCCGGTGACTACGGAAGTATTCTCGCTGCCCAGTTGCTCACTGATGATGTTCCCGATGTGTTCGAGGTGGAACAAGGCGGCTCCTCGACATGATCCGTTCCGGTCAGCTGGAGGACCTGACCGCACTCATCGCGCCAGTTCGTGATGATTTCAACGAGGCCGTCATCAAACGTTTCACCTTCGACGGGAAGATCCACGGCATCCCGCAGACCATCGATATGCAGCTTCTCTACTATCGACCCTCCCTACTGCAGGCCGCGGGAGTGACTGCCCCAGCAACCTTCGAGGACCTGGTGAAGGCGGCAAATGCCGCTGCCACCTCAGACATGGGTGGATTCTTCGCCGGCAACAAGGGCGGGTGGACGTTTTGGGGAACCCTGCTGATCTGGGCCTCGGGCCACGACCAGCTCGATGCAGATCGCACCGTAGCGGCCTTCCTCACCGATGATTTCTATGCGAGCCCTTTCCGCCTACAGGGACTTCACCAGTCCAACGGGCTGCTGAAAGCCGCCTCAGCCGACTGAGTTCTCCGGCGCCGCCTTCGTCAACGGCGAGACGGCGATGCAGTGGGGTGGTTTGTGGTCACTACCGAGATCATCGCCGCCCACGGCGACGACGTCGGCGTGCTGCCGTTCCCCGCCATCGGCGCGAAGGGACGAGTCGCGGTGCCATTCGGTGCTTTCGGTTCCTGCATCGCCGCCAAGGGTAAGAACGTCGCAGTGACTAAGGAGTTCGTGAAATGGCTCTGGATCGATCAGACTGACAAGCAGGTGGACTTCTCTGATTCTTACGGCACCCACATCCCGGCCCGCAAGTCACTCGTGACCACGGCCAAGAAATTGCAGTCCGGTCCTGGGGCCAAGGCCGCCGAGTTCGTCGGGGAGCCACGGCTTCGCCAACGACATCATGTGGTCGGGTTCCCTGGGGACACCTATTCAGCGGCTGTCAGCAATGTCGTGGTGCAGGGTCAGGACCCGGTTCAGGCCTTCGCTGGTTTTCGCGGACCTGGCCGCCACCGAACTCGCGAAGCTGAAAGGGTGAGTCTGACTCGACGCCGGGAACGCTGGTTCCCGGTTTTCGTGGGGCCGTTCGCCCTGGGACTGCTGGTGTTCGTCTACATCCCGATCCTGTGGAGCGCCTGGTTGTCCCTCCACGAGGCCCACCAAACACTCACCCCAACGCGTTTTGTCGGTTTTCGACAACCATGCGCAGCTGCTGGGTGATCCCCTGTTCCGGGATTCGCTGCTGGTATTCGCGGCGTTCGCTGTGTTCATCGTGCCGCTCACCCACGTGTGCTCGCTGGGGTTGGCACTGCTGCTGAATGGGCTGAGGTGGGGCAGGCCTTCTTCCGTTCCGCTTTCTTCATCCCGACCGCAGTCTCCTACGTGGTCGCGGCCCTGGTGTGGCGGTTCGGGTTCTTCTCGGAACCCGTTTCGGTTTGTTGAACTCCTGATCCGGACCTTCGGCGGGGATGCAGTGAACTGGCTCGGCGGTGGCGACAACCTGTACTGGATCGCTTTAGTCACGGTGCGCTTGTGGCTGCAGGTCGGGTTCTACATGATTCTGTTCATCGCAGGCCTGCAACGCATCCCACCCGAAAACCTACGAGGCGCTGCGCTCGACGGGGCGCACGGCTGGCGGATGCTGCGTCACATCACCTCCCTCAGCTGCGCGCCACCTCGGCAGCGGTGATCATGCTTCTGCTGATCGGGGCCTTCCAGGCCTTCGACGAGTTCTACAACCCTGCTGGGTTCCATCGGTTCCTACCCGCCCCTACGGTCGTCCACCACTGGTGCACCTGTACCTGACCGCCCTGGGGTGGGGCAACAGGACCTGGGGGTTGGGGGCGCCGGGACGATGATTCTAGCGAGCATCATCGTGATTTTCGGTCTGTTGCAGAACTGGGTTCTGGGGAGGCAGCGCGGATGAGATCTTCCCTGGCTCGTCACAGCGCTGCGTTACGGAGTGGCTACGGCGCTGGCTCTGCTCTTCCTGCTGCCGTTCTACGTGATCGTCCGGAACGCCTTTTCTACGAACCAGAACATCACCGCTCCCCGCTGGAACTGGCTACCGGACCAGCTCAACCTGGCCAATCTGGACTCCATGCTGTCCTCCGATTCGACGGGCGTGTTGAGGGGGTTTGCTGAACTCGGCGATCATGACCATCCTGCAGACGGTGGGCACCGTGGTGGTCTCCTTGATGGCCGGATATGGGCTGGCACGTTTCACCCACCGGTTGTCGAAGGTGGTGTTGGGCCTGACAGTGTTCACCCTCATGGTGCCTGCGGCCACCACGTTCGTCCCGATGTTCATCATCACGGCCCAGTTCGGTTGGATCGACTCGTTCCGCGGACTGGTGATCCCGGGCATGTTCTCCGCCTTCGCCACCTACCTGTTCCGGCAGGCTTTCCTGGATTTCCCATCTGAGCTGGAGGACGCGGCGCTGATGGACGGGTGCAACCCATTCACAGCTTTCTGGCGAATCGTGGTGCCCAATTCCACAGGTACCATCGCAGCGGTCGGGACGATCGTGCTGATCGGTTCGTGGAACGCTTTCCTGTGGCCCTCGCTGGTTGGCCGCGAGGGCGACGCGTACCGTTCAGGTGGCGCTCAGCCAGTACATGACCAGTCAGAACGTACGCTACCCGGAGCTTTTTCATGGGTTCGCTGATCGCGATCCCTGCCGATGCTGGTGGTCTTCTTGTTCCTGCAGCGTTTCCTGGTCCAGGGACTGACCACTTCCGGGCTGCGCTGAACCGACCTCATCCCGCCGGAATCGCCGTCAAACCAGCCGCGCAACCAAGGTGAACGACGCGGGAAGGGATCCGCCACCTTGTCCAGGACGTAACCTCTCGCGCTGACATGAACGTAGGCACGAGAGTCCCTAGTTGTCCCGGTTGATCGCCTGGTGGTCCACGAGCCCTGCGCCCTACTTCTGGTGGTCTCCGATGTGGGACAGGGCAGCCACGAAGGCCTCCTGCGGCACCTCGACACGACCCACCATCTTCATCCGCTTCTTGCCTTCCTTCTGTTTCTCAAGAAGCTTGCGTTTGCGGGAGATGTCACCGCCGTAGCACTTCGCCAAGACGTCCTTGCGCATTGCCCGGATGGTTTCCGGGCTATGACACGCGACCCGATGGCCGCCTGATCGGCACCTCGAACTGTTGGCGTGGAATGAGTTCCTTCAGTTTGCCCGCCATCATCAGGCCGTAAGAGTAAGCCTTGTCCCTGTGCACGATCGCGGAAAAAGCGTCGACAGGGGTCGCCGTGGAGGAGGATGTCCACCTTCACCAGATCGGCCACCTGCTCACCGTCGGGTTCGTAGTCGAGGGAAGCGTAACCCTTGGTGCGGGACTTCAGCGCGTCGAAGAAATCGAAGACGATCTCGGCCAGCGGCAGGGGCGTAGCGGATTTCGACCCGGTCTTCGCTCAGGTAGTCGAGCCCCTGCTGCACTCCGCGCCGGGTCTGGCACAGCTCCAGTACAGTGCCGATGTACTCGGACGGGGTGAGGATGGTGCCGCGCACCATCGGTTCATGAACCTCCGCAATCTTGCCGGCCGGGTATTCCGACGGGTTCGTGACGGTGTGTTCAGAACCGTCCTCCATGACGACGCGGTAGACAACATTCGGCGCGGTGGAGATCAGGTCAAGATTGAACTCACGCTCCAAACGTTCCCGAACGATCTCCATATGCAGCAATCCCAAGAAGCCGACGCGGAACCCGAAACCAAGAGCTCCCTGAGGTCTCGGGTTCGAAGGTGAGGGCTGCATCGTTGAGCTGAAGTTTCTCCAGCGCTTCGCGCAGCTCGTTGAAGTCATCGCCGTCAATCGGGTACAGGCCCGCGTAAACCATCGGGTTGGGGTGCCGATAGCCTCCGAGATCCTGTGTGGCGGAACGTGCTGCCCCGGTGATGGTGTCGCCCACCCGCGACTGCCGCACATCCTTGACGCCGGTGATCAGATATCCCACCTCACCCACACCGAGAGCGTCGGCCTTCTTCGGTTCTGGAGAGATCACCCCCACCTCGAGAAGGTCGTGTTCGGCTTTGGTGGACATCATCGAGAACGCGTTCGCGGTGGCTGGAGTTCACCGTCGACCACGCGGACGTAAGTGACCACACCGCGGTAGGTGTCGTAGACGGAATCGAAGATCAGGGCCCTCGCAGCCCCTCCGGGCTCCCCAACCGGGGCGGGAATCTGGGCGACGATCTGGTCCAGCAGCTCAGCGACACCGACACCGGTTTTCGCTGAAACCTTGAGCACCTCTGACTCATCGCAGCCGATGATGCCGGCAAGCTCGGCAGCGTATTTCTCCGGGTTCGCGCTGGGCAGGTCAATTTTTGTTCAGCACCGGGATGATGTGGAGGTCCGCCTCGAGCGCCAGGTACAGGTTGGCGAGAGTCTGCGCCTCGATTCCCTGGGCCGCGTCAACCAGCAGGATGGCTCCCTCGCAGGCTGCTGAGGAACGCGAGACCTCGTGAGGTGAAATCGACGTGCCCAGGGGTGTCAATCATGTTGAGGACGTATTCAACCCCATCGACGTTCCACGGCATCCGCACCGCCTGCGACTTGATGGTGATGCCCCGTTCGCGTTCAATGTCCATGCGGTCCAGGTACTGCGCCCGCATGGCGCGCTCATCCACCACTTTCGTCAGTTGCAGCATCCTGTCGGCCAGCGTCGATTTGCCGTGGTCGATGTGCGCGATGATGCAGAAATTGCGGATGATCGCCGGGTCGGTCCTGCCGGGAGCGGGCATTCATCCTCCTTAGGGCCGGAGCGGGACGAGTCATCTTCTCACGAGTAGGCCTTTGGGCACGAGCCCGACGCGACCAGGTCGGGGCAGGACTGAGATTTTGCACCCACCCCGAGGCTCCGCTACTCTGGACAGTCGCGTCATCACAACGCACCCACATACCGAGTAACCCAGACTAGTGAGGCAAGCCCAAGTGGCAAACATCAAGTCCCAGAAGAAGCGCGTGAAGACCAACGAGAAAGCACGCCAGCGCAACAAGGCCATCAAGTCAGAGCTGCGCACTCATGTGCGCAACTCCCGCGCCGCGGTCGCCGAGGGCGACAAGGCCAAGGCCGTCGAGCTCTCCCGGGTCGCCAACCGCGCCCTTGACAAGGCCGTCACCAAGGGCGTCATTCACGCGAACCAGGCGGCCAACCGCAAGTCAGCTATCAGCCTCACCGTCAACACCCTCGGCTGAGCCCAGACATTACTGGTTAGTCCAGCGCCCGAACCCACTCGGTGGTCCGGGCGCTGTTTCGCGTATGCTTCGGCAGTCACAAACGAATGGGGAACAATGCATAAAGTTGGATTCGACAGGAAAAAGTACCCTGACCTCCAGGGGAAAGCATCGAGGCCCGGCGACGACAGTTCGGGGGAAAACTCTACCTCAGAGTTCGAAAGCTCGTCGATGACATGCACGCATCCCGGGTGCTGCCGGGTTTCACCCCGACAACAAGATCGTGATGCTGGCTGGCCTCGCCGACGATGTGGAGATCGTAGTGGTGGTCAACGCCCAGGACTCTCCCGCCACAAGGTCCGTGCCGACCTCGGAATCTCTTACGAGGACGACGTACTGCGCCATATCGATGCCTTCCGTTCCTACAGCCTCTACGTCGGGAGCGTAGTCATCTCTCACTGGTCCAACGACAACCGTCAGGCCGCTGCGTTCAAACGGAAACTGGAACGGCTCGGCATCAAGGTCTACAGGCACTACGTGATCCCTGGTTACCCGCACGATGTGGCGCGCATCGTCTCGCCAGAGGGGTACGGGCACAACGAATACATCGAGACAGAACGCGACCTGGTAGTGGTGACCGCTCCCGGCCCGGGGTCGGGCAAGATGGCCACCTGCCTATCGCAGCTCTACCACGACCACCAGCGGGGGATCCGCTCCGGCTACGCGAAATTCGAGACCTTCCCGATCTGGAATCTGCCCCTCGACCATCCCGTGAACATCGCCTATGAGGCCGCCACCGCGGACCTCGACGACGTGAACATGATCGACCACTTCCACCTGGCAGCCTACGGAGAACAGACGGTCAACTACAACCGCGACATCGAAATCTTCCCCGTGTTGAAGCGCCTGTTCGAACAGCCCTCGACGAATCCCCGTACCAGTCACCCACCGACATGGGCGTCAACATGGCGGGCATGTGCATCAGCGATGACGAGGTCTGCCAGGAGGCCTCCCGGCAAGAAGTGATCCGTCGCTACTTCAAGGCCCTGGCAGCTGAACACCGGGACCAGTCGGAACCGATCCAATCGGATCGCATCGCCTTGCTAATGAGCAAACTGCAGATCTCCCGTGAAGACCGGCCCGTGGTGTTGCCCTGCGTTGGAGAAGCAGAAGCTCACCAAGGGACCGACCGCTGCCATCCAGCTTCCTGACGGCCAGATCATCGTGGGCAAGACCTCACCGCTTCTGGGGGCTTGTTCCGCGATGCTCCTGGATGCTCTGAAGGCTCTGGCCGGCATCGATCCAGATGTAAAACTGCTGGCCACCGAGACCATCGAACCCATCCAGACGCTGAAGACAAAGCATCTGGGCAGTCGGAATCCCTCGGCTCCACACCGACGAGGGTCCTGATTGCTCTGTCCGTCAGCGCCACCCATAGCGACTTTCTGCCCGCCGCGCGCTGGCGGAACTCTCACAACATCCGGGCTGTGACGTCCACTCGACCGTGATCCTCGGCCCCGTGGACGAGGCCATCCTGCGCAGTTTGGGGGCCTATGTCACCTGCGAGCCGGTGTTCCAGACCAAGAGGCTGTACCGCAAACACTAAACCTGTAAGGTTTCAGGTTCATTCTCGCCGGAGGACGCCAAGCACCATGCGTTCAAGCGCGTAATCCGGGTTGGTGGTCGCGCCCTTGACATCCGCGTCGGCTCGGGCAATGATCCCGATGGCCGCGGCTACCCCGACCGGATGCCAGTTCCGGGAGGTGCGCTGATATCCTTCAGTTTGAACGGCGGCACCCTCGATTTTCCGGGCCAGATCGGCGCCACCCCCCGCGCCTCCAGGTACTTGCCCATGCCGCGGAACGCACCGGCCATGGCGGATGTGATCAGCACGGGGGCAACGCCAGATCCGAGGGGCCCAGCGGAGACGCTCCAGCGCCAGCGACGCGTCACCGGCCAGCACGGCATCGGATACCGCGAACGAGGTGACCTCCGCCCGACCCGCGAAAGTACTTTCGCACCAGGGTCTCGTCCACCGGCTCACCGCCGGCGTCGGAGGCGAGCTGTGCGACCGCCGAGGTGAGTGCCCCTCAGGTCGTTCCCGACAGCCGCCACGAGCGCCCCTACCGCGTCCTGGGAGAGTTTTCACCTTCCGGGATCGCGCCTCCTCCACGCAGAACTCGGCAGCTCCCAGGGCTTGGGGGCCGCCACGGCGATCGTCTCGATTCTGGCTTTCTTCAGTTTGTCGACCAGGCCCCTGCCTTTGTTCCCACCCTCGTGCGACAGGATCAGGCACAGTTCGTCGCCGGGGTTCTTCGCCAGGGCCACCAGGGTGTCGACGACATCGGGTGGGTGGAGCCGACGTCGTCGATGATGGCGACGATGTGGTTCGAGAACAGGAACCCCCCCGTCACCTCCGAGAGCATGGAATCGGCCAGTTCCGCCCCACAGACCCGGTTGACCTCGGCGTCGGGTTCCTCCGCCAGGGCGGCCCGGCGCCTGCCGTCGATGGCACGAGCAGCCAGCAGCGATTCCGAACCGGTGACGAGCAGGGTGCGTCCGAAACTGTTCACGCGCCCAGCATGCCAGCTGGCCCCGACATCAGCCACGCCAGCGACGCACCCCGATTCGCCCGTCCTCACCCGAGGAGACCGCGATGCTGCCCTCCGTGTCGGTGCGTGCCACCGCCATGCCCAGCGAAGTCACCCTGCTCAAGGTCTTAGGGCTCGGGTGCCCGTAGTCGTTTCCCAGCCCGCAACTCGCCACCGCCAGCTGGGCCGATGAAGCCTCTAGGGAATTCTGGTTCCTGCCGGGAGGAGCCGTGGTGGGGGATCTTCAGGACGTGCACGGAAAGCGGGAATGCCCAGATTCCGGGCCCGCCGGATCGCCTGCTCCTGGCCGCCGGATTCCGCGTCCCCCGGCAACAGGATCCGCAGGCCCGAGATCTCCGCGATTCCCACGACGGAGGAGTCGTTCTGGACCGAACTCTCGCTCTCCCTGCGACGGACGCCCCGCCCGGCTGCCAGGCTGAGACCGTGACCCAGTCCACCTCCCCCACCCTCATGCGCTGCCCCGGTTCCGCCACGAGCAGTCGCGCCCCGTGGGCCCTCTGCCGCGGCCTCGACGGATGCCGCAGAAACTGGGGAACGCAGCGGGCTGACCAGCACCAGTTCCGGATGGAACCGGGACAAGACGGCTTCCGTTCCCCCGATGTGATCCGCGTGGAAGTGGGTCAGGACCAGCAGCGGGATGCGTTCGATACCCAAGGATTCCAGGCAAGCGAGGGTGGGGCGGGTTCCGGTCCGGTGTCCACCAGGACTGCCGTTGCTTCGTCTGCCCGCAGCACCGTAGCGTCTCCCTGGCCGACGTCGCAGAAAACCGCCTGCCACCGTCCCGGCCAGTCCAACGGGACCGGGCGGATCCACCCCGCGAGCAGCAGCCCGAGGGCCAGCAGCAGGAAACCTGCCCGTCGCCGGAGCCCGGCCCGGGCCAGCACCGCGACCGCCCCGCCAGCAGGGCGCTGGTGAGCATCCCGAGCGGGGTGGTGGGCCATTCGAGGACGGCCCCGGCATGGCCGCGCCGAGATGTGCGATCCAGAGGATGGGTTGCACCACCCAACCGGCCACCCAGGCCACCGCGGCAGCGAACGGTGGGACCCAGATCAGGACGGTGGCGGCCAGTCCGAGCACAGTGGCGGGGCCGACGAAGGGGCCAGCCAGGGCATTAGCAATCACTCCGACCACGGACACCTGACCAGACAGTGCCGTCGTCAGAGGGATCGTGGCCAACTGTGCTGAAAGAGGCACTGCAACGGCCTCAGCGAACCACATGGGAGCCCAACCGGTCATGATCCTGGTGAACGGTTCCGCTCCCAAGCTGATGCCAAGACAGGCCGCCGCAGAGAGTGCAAATCCCCAGGAGCGCGCCAGCCAAGGATCCAGGGGCAACAGCACAAGGATCGCGATGCTCAGGTTTCGAACACTGCTCTTGCCACGCCCTGATTCCTGTAGCTGGCAGAACAACGAGTCCCATGGCGTACGCCCGCAATACGGAGGGTTCGGCCCTGCACACCAGTACGAACAACGCCACTCCCCGGCAGCGACACCTCGAATCGCCCAGCCGCGAACCCCCAAGGACCTCACAACGAGCAGCAGCACACCCAACACCAGTGTTAGATTCGAGCCACTGACGGCGAGCAGATGGCTCAGTGATGTGGCTCGGAAGATCTCAGTGAGCTCCTTAGTGATCCCACTGCGATCACCGACCACCAGGAAGGCACCAGGGCAGCCTGTTCAGGCGGCGAGTGGGAGGCGGCTTCACGCAGCCCCGCATGAATCGTGACTGACGAAGGCGTTGAACACATCTGGGGCCCGCACCTGGCCGAGATCCTGCTCACCCGCACGACGAAAGCCTCTTGGGATTCTGGTTCCGAGGCACCGAGCCGTCCCAGAACCCGGTGGACCGCACTGGCGCTATACCGGCCAGTTCGGTGGCCAGTTGGTCCCCGGCCAGCAGCAGAACCGGCTGCGAGGTGGTGAGGCTCTTTTTCTTCACCTCCAGCTGCAGCAGCGTGGCCCGGACAATCGTAAGGCTGCGGCCAGAGTGCCACCAAGTTGGCTCGCCTTCCAGGCGAACCAACGCAGAGGCTAGAGATTCTTCCGAAGCCCACGTGGCTGGCACACCGTCGTGAAGCCCAAAGGAGCGAAGCCCGGATGTAGAATGGCCACCACTAGGGTACAGGCAGCAAGCCCCACCCAGACGCGCCGCACAAGCAGGACACATACCGCCAGGAACCCCTGCACACCCGAGAAGCACCCCCAGTTCAGGACGCCAACCTGACGTTCCCAGCCAACAGCCCGCCCAAGCAGCAACCGCCAGCGGAGCAAGCCGCCAGTCGTGCCCGCTCACAGGGTCACCAGCGGCGACAGTTTTCTCGAACAGCTTCGGCCCGATCCCTGAGACCTGCCGTAGCTGCGAGATGTTGGTGAAAGAACCATTGTCGGTACGCCACTTGATAATGGCCTCGGCTAAGACGGGGCCAACTCCCGGGAGCTCCTGAAGCTGTTGCGATGTGGCTCGGTTGAGGTTCATGAGCCTCGTCCCGGAACCTGCTGCCGCTCCTGTCGCAGGGGCTGCCACCACCAGGATCCACGACCTCTCCGCGAGGCGATTCCGAGGTCCCCACTATGATCTGTTGTCCGTCTCAACCGGGGCCGCAAGATTCAGCTCCCCGGGGTCAGCCCCGACACCAGTCCCCCGGCGGCCTCGATCACGTCCTGCACGATGGCTCCTTCCGGAACCGATACCACCCCCGGGTTTGACTACAGCCCTGAGAACGTGAACCCGCACCAAGCCGCGGCTCGCAGAGGCCTCGGGGCCCGGTGATGCGGTCGTAGTCGGGACTGGCACCACGCCTGGCGACGCAGCTGGCAGTTCCGTCGCGGAGCTTTTGTCCCAGAGCGTAGATGGTCACTAACACCACACCGACCAGTAGGGCCACCACAACGATGATGTGCTCGCGACCGAGAATCACCATCCGCCGCCACCCCGTGGAAGCCTCCTGTCCGGGGGACCCAGGAGACCCTTCCTTCGAGTCCATCATTCCCAGGGCGGACGTCATCCGCTCGAGCGCGCCGCACCGAGCGGGGCCTGCCCCGATGCGACGAGCGCCAACCGTGCCCGCTCGATCTGCTGCTGCTCCGTAAGACTCCCCATGCCGACACTCTGGGCGTTTCAGAATCGGATCCTCCACCTGTTCTCGAACCTGTTGGAAACCCAAAAAATTACCTGAATATTAACTTTGAGTTAACAAATGATTAACTTATTGACTGGAGCCTAGGTCCTGGCCGGAAGGTGACCTCGGAGAGATCGACAACAGCGTCGACCACAAAAACACCTGGAGTTGCTCATGATTCCATTCAGGAAACGCTTCACCGCTGGGCTGACGGCCCTGTGTCTGGGACTTGGAACACATCTCATGGCACAGCCCCGCGCAACGGCAGAGCCGGTCGACTGTACACCCACCAGCACCGTCTCGGTGTTCACCTACAACGACTTCCACGGCCGGTTGACGAACGCCGCAGCCCTGTTCACCCCCGTGGAGAAGGCGCGCACCTCCCAGGGGGACGAGAACGTCGCGCTCATCAGCAGCGGGGACGACATCGGAGGTTCCACGTTCGAGTCCATGGCCGACGACGACAACCCCACCCTGAAAGTGATGGCCGCTCAAACTCACCACACGAACCGTGGGCAACCACGAGTTCGACAAGGGCTGGGCCGACCTCGCGGGGCGCGTGAACTCCCGCTGTGCTCGGGTGGATCAACTCGGGGCGAATGTCTACCTCAAGGGAACCAAACAGGTGGCCTCCCAGCTCAAGGCGTATACGACCTTCAAAGTTGGGGAACTCGATGTCGCCGTGATCGGCGCCGTCACTGGGGACCTGCCATCCCTCGTCTCCCCTGCCGGCCTCTCTGATCTGACCATCGGTGACCCCGTGGAGGCCGTGAACGAAACCGTTTCCCAGCTTCCCGAGGGAATTGACCTGATAATCGCATCCATCCACGAAGGAGCACCAAACGGAAAAGGAACCGGCGACGAGCAAGCCGCCGCCAGCCCGAATTTCCGGAAGATGTGGACGGAAATCGACCCGAGAATTCGCGTTGTAGTGGGCGGGCACACCCACCAGACCTATTCGTGGACCAACGACAAGGGACAGCTGTTCACCCAGGCCGGTTCATACGCAGCAGCTTTGAATGAACTCAAGGCCGGGGTCACCGGCGACGGCGCCCTGTGTGGGATCTCCAACACCACCATCAGGATCGACCCCAAGGCATTCGACACGAGCCTCGCCACGTGTCCGGGAAATCACCGACATCGTCTCCGCCGCCACCGCCAAGGCCGATGAGATCGGCGCCCAGGTGATCGGCCGGGCAACCGAGGCCATCTCGACACCAACCGGCAACTCCGACGTCCGGGATGTGGAGTCCCCCATGAGCAACATGGTGGCCCAGATGTTCCGAGAGGTGCTGGGCGGTGATGATCCGTACTTCATCGGTGTCCAGAACCCGGGCGGCACACGTGACAGCTTCGATTCCGGGAAGATCACCTACAAGGAAGCTGCGCTCGCGCTGCCGTTCGCGAACACCCTGATGACCACCCGACTCACCGGGGCCCAATTCAAGATGGTCCTGAGCAGCAGTGGCAGCGCAACGACAAGGGCGAGATCCCCTCACGCCCGTTCCTGCGCCTGGGCCTGTCCAGCAACATCTCCCTACACCTATGACGAGGTCCCGCCCGGAGGGGGATCGGATCACCTCGGTCTTCGTGGGGGCTCCCCGGTCGATCCGGAAAGGCTCTACACCGTCGGCTCCACTTCCTTCCTGATTGCGGGCGGGGACAATTTCCGGGAGTTCGCGAAGGGCACCGGGACCCGGGACACGGGGCGCGTCGATCTGGAGGCCTGGACCGATTGGGTGAAGACCCGGCAGACGCTCTCCCCAGCTACGTCAAGCGCGGCCTGTCGTTGGTCGACGCCCCCACCGAGATCAATCGGAACGGTGGAACCGCCACCTTCAACTTCGATGTGCCGGGTGGCGACGCGAAGGCACGAGAGGGCATCGACTTCTGCTGGGTGAGGCTGCCGGCGCATCCCCGAAGGACCCGGCCAAGGTCAGCCCGGCGCTCGTGAACAACGGCGTCGAGGTTTTCCTGGGCGATGCCAGGGTGGGCGGCGGTGCCGTGGCCGATAGCAGGGCGAAGGTCGATGTCACGCTGCCCGGCGACTGCTCCGCACCGACCGGCACCCAGACGCTGACCTTCAAGTTCACCCCTCGGGAACCCTCGCCCACCGACAGGTGAACATCACTGGGGACGATTCATCGTGCACCCTGGCCCCGCCGAAACCGGATCCGACGGGGACTCCGTCACCGGCCCCTGTCAGACCCGGGCCCCCAGGACCGGTTCGTGACGAAGCGGAGGGGACGGGAGGAATCCCGTACCCTCACCCTCGCCGCCCGATCAGCGCGCACGGCGCGGGTAGCGCCTGCCGTTGAGCCAGGCGCCCAGCCAGGTGTGCCGGACCAGCACTCATAGGTGGTCAGTAGGACCGCAGTGGTGACGGCCCACGTGAGCAGGAGCTTCACCGGGATCGGCCATCCCAGGTCGGCCAGCGGGATCTCGAACAGCACCAGCAGCGGCAGGTGAACCAGGTACATCCAGTAAGAGGCGTCCGAAAGATAGCGGATCCAGGTGTGTTCCCTGTCCAGGAATCGCACCGCAGCACCCAGCAGACCGAAACCGAGCAGCCAGCCCGCCAGAGCGACGGCGACCATCAGCGCTTCCCGCGGCACGCCCGGGAGCCACACGACAACCGTCGCGATGAGGCCCAGCACGAGCATCGGGAGCCAGAGCCCGGCGATCCGTCGCATGGATCCCTGGGATGCGTGCAGGAACCAGCCGGTCAGGAACGCCCCAAGGTAACCGAGAGTCGAAGCCGGTTCCGGGACGATGGTGGCCGGGCGATGATCCCACCCGCCGGTTCCCCACCCTGGAGCAGCAGTGCGGCCACGAACACCAAGGCCGGGAGGAGAACGCTGGTACGGGTGGACAGGGGCCCTCGCCGATCCGGGTGGCGGCCCGCCCGGCGCGCTCCTCACCCAGGAACCGGAGCAGCGCGGCTCGGGCGAAGCACCAGGGTGTGAGCTCGAACAGCACCAACAGGAACCAGAGCTGCCCTGGGGTGAACATCATCAGGGGTGAGGACAGTTCCTGGGCCATCGGTGCAGGCAAGCCCTGACCGAGGCCCCGTACATCGCGAGGGAGACCAAGCGGAATGACCGTGAAGGGCCAGAAGACGACGGCAGGCAGCAGGATCCGCTTCGCGCGATCCCGAAAATAGCTGCCGGACCCACGCCGTAGGGCTGACCATCCGCCCAAAATAGCCCGCCAACAGCATGAACAACGCCATCCGGAACAGGTGGATCGTGCCGGATACCCACAGGCGACGATGCTGCGCTCAGAGTCGTTGATCATCCAGACGATGTCAGTGAAGGGTAGCAACGAGTGCAGGACTATGCCGAGCAGCAGGGCGCCGGAACGGACGGCATCGAGGCCGTGGAGACGTTGCGGGACGGTATCGCAACGAGCGGCGCCGGGTTCGTGAAGGCAGTTTTCGGTGGTCATGGTTCGAGTTACGATTCCGGATTCACCTCCACCATCGTCCGATCGGTGGATGGCGGTTTCTCCACATTCCCGGGACAATGGTCCGGTGGAACGCTACGAGCCCGATCATGATCCGGGCGACACGCTGGGGGCCTTTCGTGCTGCTCACCGTGTCGGTGATCATCGGCTGGGCTCTAACGGGCCAGCTCATCGACCCTAGGGGGATGCACGTCTCTTTGTGCCCCACCGTCCTGATCCTGCTCGGTCGTGTGCTCGTGATAGTCCGCACACCTTCCAGGGAAAAGCCGTGCTGCACTCGCTTTTCGTGGCGAGTAATCTGATGCTTCGCCCTGGCGGCCTCCCTGTTCAACCCGTTCATGTGCATCTACGTATTCTCGAGCTATCCGGATGTCGAACGCTTGGTCACAGGCTCCTGTCGGGTGCCCGCCACCATCGCCACAGGGGCTGGTGATCGCGGTCGGGCAGGCCGGTGGAATCCCCGGAACCTCGGCTACTCCCTTGGCTTTTTCCCGTTGCTGGCCCTGGTGAACATCGGGATAGCCTTCCTCATGCTAACCCCTGAGCCGGGAACGCGAACGTCAGGGTGCGGATCCGGGAGGAGACAGCCGAGCGGCTGGCGAAGGCCAACGCGGCCAACCTGGTCCTGCACAAGGAACTGATGGCGCAGGCCCGCCAGATGGGTATCGACCAGGAAAGAGCGCGATTGTCGCGCGAGATCCACGACACCGTGGCGCAGGGATTAATCGGTGTAATCCGCCAATTGGAAGCACTCCCCTCCTCCTTGGATGACCTCACCCGAGAAAGGGTCCGGCGAGCCGAACAGGTGGCGCGGGACTGCCTCACGGAGGCCCGGCGGGCAGTACAGGCCCTGGCACCACGCCAGTTGGATAGCGAACCCTTCCTGATGCCCCTGCACGAAATCATCAGGGGCTGGGGACGGATGAACCGTATCGTCACTGAACTCGATGCCGACAATTTCCCCGCCCTCCTCGCCGCACGACGGGTGCTGGTCCGCGTCGCCCAGGAGTCCCTGGCCAACATCGCCCGGCACAGTGACGCCGGTCGAGTGTGGTGCGCCTCGACGGCACGCCGACCGGGCCACGGATCCGTATCACCGATGATGGTGATCGGTTCACGCCCGTCTTTGTAGCCGGGCACGGGCTTTCCGGCATGCGTGATCGCCCTCACAGAGATCGGTGGCACTCTGAGAGTGGACAGCGCGCCGGGGAAGGGATGCACAGTGACAGCGGTAGTTCCCTCATGACCTCCGTCTAGTGGTGGTGGACGACCACCCAATCGTCAGGGACGGCCTCGCCGGGATATTCGCCCTGGAGGAAGACATCGACGTGGTCGGGCAGGGCCGGGAGCGGCCCCGAAGCACTTGCCGTGGTGGCTGAACACGATCCCGACCTGGTGCTGATGGACCTCCGGATGCCCGGCGGCGACGGATTCGCGGCCATCAGGCAGCTGCGGGAACAGGGGCGGGCGTCCCCCGATCCTCGTACTCACCACCTACGACACGGAACGCGATATCCGCAGGGCAATGGCGGCGGGTGCCGACGGATACCTGTTGAAAGACCTGCCGCGCGATCAGCTTGTGGCCGCCGTCCGGGAGTTAATGAACGGCTCCCCTCGACACACATCGATGTCCCCACGGGTCGCAGTTGTCGCTCACCGACCGGGAAACCGAGGTACTGGCGCTGGTGGCGGACGGCCTGACCAACCGGGCTGTCGCCAGGAAACTCGGAATCAGCGAGGCCACCGTGAAGACGCACCTAGCCCACATCTACACCAAGCTGGGGGTGTTGGACCGGGCGTACTGCGGTACGCGAGGCCTGGGAGCGGGGCTGGTCTGAGAACCGGCCCCGCGCCAAGTTCAGGGACGTGGCCTGCTCCACGAGTTCGAGGATGTGAACATAGGGTTTGCCCGTCGCCCTGCCGATGCCGATCTCGCAGGTGCGGTTGAGTGAGGCGTAGGCATCGAAGTGGCGGGAGTTGATCTCCGCGGCCTCCCGCTTCGCAGCCGATGCATTCAGCTCCGGGTGAAGCATTCCGCGGTCACCGGCGAAGGCACAACAACCCCAGTCCAGCGGTACGTAGGCTCTGTCGGCTATGGCCTCCGCCAAACCCTTGAGCGCGTCGTTCAACCTGCGAGGTGGGTGGACGAGCAGGTGGGGTGCAGGGGCGATGGAACCCAGGCGACGGGTCACCTTCAGGTGCGGCAGAAGCCATTCGTGGGCGAACTTGACCACATCGACGAACTGAACGGCCTTGAACCCTCACTGGAGGATTTCGACTGCATGACGTGGAAACCCTCGGTGCAGCTGGCAGCATCCACCACAATGGGAACCGCACTGCCGCCAAGACGCTCCTCGGCCCGTTTGAGCTGGGTTTCGTATCCCTTGAGGAAACCCTTCGACTTCCACGGGGTGCCGCAGCACAGGCTTCCGGTGTTCAGCGTGGTCACCGGCACTCGGCGCGTTCACACAAAAATGGTGAACGCCTTGGGAACACCGCTAGCAAACATGGTCTGGATGCAGGCCGGGAGATAGAAAGCCACCGGGGCCTCCACGTCCCGGGCCTTGAGACGCTTGCCTCCCTTGGGAAGGTCCTTCGAATACTGAGGCATAACGTCCGGGCTGATGATCTTGCGCGCCACCTTGGTGATACCCGAGGCGACCGGGGCGACGGCGTGCGCCGTGGTCATCGCGACGCTGGCGCCCTTCGTGAACGGTCCCCATGCCTTGGCAGCAGCCCCTCACACCCCGCCGAGCACGCGATTGACCTGCTCGGCGCGCAATCCCACGCACCAGGTCGCCGGTGTTGATGTGGAGGGGCAGACTTCCCGCACATGCCGTCGACAGCGCAGGTCTGGATGGCGTAGTAGTCGTAGTCCTTGTCGAGATCCTTCCAGGAGCTGCTCATCAAGCTGCTTGAGGCCAGTTCCCGGCGCAGCGCTATCGCGCTGCCGCGGAGTGAGGGTGAGTTCGCGAGAGGGCAGACAGGTTCACAGAAACCACACTCCACGCAGCGATTCACCCTCATCCTCGACGCTGGGCACCAACTTGAGGTTCTTTAGGTAGCCCTGCGGATCGTTAGTCAGCACCACACCCGGGTTCAGGGATTCCCGCTGGATCAAACAGGCGCTTGATTTCACGCATCACCTGGTGGAGTTCATCCCCGTACTGGCGAGCTACGAACGGGGCCATGATGCGCCCGGTGCCATGCTCGGCCTTGAGGTTCCCACCGTGTCCGATCACCAAATCGACCATGTCCTCGGTGAAGCGGATGTAGCGCTCCATACACGCCGGATCCGTGAAATTCTCGTTGAGCATGAAATGGACGTTGCCGTCCTTGGCGTGACCGAAGATGACAGAGTTTTCGTACTGGTGCTGTCCGAACAGTTTGATGAGCTCGGTGCAGGTGTCCAGCAGTGTCGGCACGGGCACCACGATGTCTTCGAGCAGGGCGGTCGCACCGGGATTGCGGTGTCCGGCGACCGTGGTGTACAGGCCCTTGCGGATATGCCACAGTTGGGCGCGTGTGGGTCCATGGTTGCTGGCCTGGGTGGGGCTCGTCAACGGCAAAGAGGCCAGCAAGGGCGCCACGGCTTCGATCTTGCCCTCGACCCCTCTGCGGTGGCGTCTTGAGTTCCAGGAGCAACGCGGCCTGGCCGGTCACGTCCAGTTCCAGGATTTCTGGAGTGGCTTCAGGAAGTGTCTGCGCCACCCTGAGCGACTGCGCATCCAACAGTTCGATGGCCGCGAAACCGGCGGCCACCAGATCAGGAAGCGCAGCCGTGGCTTCCCGGAGGGTCGGGAAGATCGCCAAGGCTGAGGCCGCGTGGGGTGCCACCGGAATGGTTCGGAAGGTGGCGGAGGCCACGAACCCAAGGGTTCCCTCGGAGCCGATCATCAGGTGCCTTGCTATTTCAAGGGGTTTCGAAGTCCAGGAAGGAGTTAATCCCGTAACCCATGGTGTTCTTCATCGCGAATTGGCGACGAATGATGTTCACTGAGTCCGGGTTGTCCAGGATCCGTTGACGCAGCTTCATCAGCCCCGACGCAAGTTCGGGTTCAGCCTCAGCGAATTTCCGGGCGGCGTCCGGATCAGCGGGTGTCGATCCGGATTCCGGAAGCCAGGACAAATTCCAGTGAATCCAAGGTTGCGTAGGAGTTCTCGGTGGTGCCGCACTGCATGCCAGAGGAGTTGTTGGCCACCATGCCGCCGATGGTGCAGGCGATTTCACTTGCCGGATCGGGGCCGAGTTTGTATCCGTACCGGGCCAGGCGAGCATTGACAGCACGAATAGTCTCCCCAGGGGAGACCTTCACTCGACGTCCCTCGTCGAGGATCTGGATCCGCGGAATCCTCGTCGCGAATCGACGAGGATTCCATCACCGGCGGATTGACCAGACAGGCTGGAACCGCCGGCACGGAAGGTCAGCGGAGAACCCTCACGACGAGCATGAGCGAACAGATCCAGGATGTCGTTGACGCTCTGCGGCCTTGATACCCTGCATCGGCGTGAAGGCGTAATGAGAGGCGTCGTGCGCCATAGCGAGACGATCTATCGCTTTGGAAGAAAGCATCGTTGCCATACGGAAGAGACTAATTCCCTCAGACACACCTGAGAGGCAAAATTTAGGTTTCCCTAACCAATCTTTTTCTTGGGTGCGGACAGGAACCTCTCCAGCTCAGCCCGCGTCGGAGGATTCGCCCCCTGCCTGGAACAGACCAGCGCAGATGCCCCTGCCCCCAGCGGAGCGCTCTTTCCACATCATCCGGTCGCTTCGCGTACGAAGCGAGGAAACCCCGCCATAAAAGTGTCCCCGGCCCCGCAGTGTCGACCAGCTCAACGGCATGGCCAGGGAACACGGAACTGCCGTCCATCAGGTTTGATGGCCACAGCCCCATCGGGACCGAGCGTGACGATGCACAGCGCAAGGCCGTACTCAATGCACCATGCCTCGGCGTAAGGCAGCGGGTCTGGATCGTCCACGAGCCAGCAGATGTCTTCGTCACTGGCTTTTGACGATTCCGCCGCTGGCCCCTACAGCAGCAATCAGCTGTTCAACACGCTGGAAATACTCCACGCGATCAGACAGCACGCTCGGGCGTACGTTGATGTCGTAGCTCAGCGACGCAGGGGTAGAGCGCACAAAGTTCAAGACGGCCCGCGCGCCTGGCGGGAGATGGTTCCGATAGATCCAAAGTGCAGCCAGTCATTCTCCCTCAGCTCGGGGAACTCGCCTGCCCGCCAGCCGAAATTCGAGGTTTCCTGGAAGTGGAAGGTGTATGTTGCCCTGCCCTCAGCGTCGAGTGAGACGACCGCCACAGATGTGGGTTCCCCGTCTTGATCGCCACATCAGTCGCGACACCGTTGTCCTGGAGATAGCGTTCAAGCTGACGACCGAAAGCATCACCTCCCAGCCGCCCCAGAAAGTGGCTGTCCTCCCCGAGCCTCGCAAGCCCAAGAGCCGTATTCATCGGGCCGCCACCACACAGTGCCGACCAGCGTGTCTCGTACGAGGACACTTGCTCTCCCGGCAGCAGGTCGATGAGAGCCTCTCCGCACACAACGAAACGCATGTACCTTACTCTAGTAGTCCTTCAGAACGGCGGGAAGGGAACTGAAGGTTTGATGGCCAGAGCCCTCAATCCCTGCAACAGTGGCAGGAGCCGGTGCTGCGGGGCAAGCTTCTCCAACTGCTCCAAGCACTCCGTCTGCTGGGCTCCTTGATTGTCGTACCAGCAGATCAGAGACAGCATCGCGAGCACCTCAGAAGCCTGCGCTTCGCTGCACATGCGTCTGGCGTAAGCGATCCTGGGACGTAGTTTGGCCGCACTGTCCCGATCAAGACGAGCCACCACATCCCCAGCTAGCCCGGGATCACCCACCAGAACCGCCAGCTGCGCCCCCTCGACGGGGAGTAGTGGCTCCCCCACCAAGCAGCAATCTCCCATAAGTTCTCTGCGCTGTCCTTGACTAAGCTCAGCAACATACTCAAGGGCTGATTCCGTAAGGAACTCCACCTCTGCGGGATCCCAGAGGGACGCACCTCGGCAATCACTTCCGCCCGGCTCCGGGCTACTTGGATCCCCAGATGAGACAGCCTCAGCAGAGAGCCGTCGCGGCAGGATCCCATGCGAGCCCTCGGGAGGCGTCAACCCCGGAAGGCGTGGCAATCCAGTAACGATCCGATGCGGCCACGAGCACATCAGTCACTGTTCTCTTGATCTCGAGGCAAAACGCACCAATCGCTCACTGTGTTCGCCCGGGTTCTCCGTGTACCCACAGACCACAAAACTGCTGGGCTCTAAGGTCCGCACCACGGCCTCAACCTGCTCGACCAGAGCGGCTCCGCCCTCGTCAAGCCAGCCCAGGTCCGCGCGCGCACAGAATTCCACAGTGATTCTCAGATATCCCCAGCACCACGCAAGACTCCGTCGGGTGAAACCGAGACAAATCCCGGGAACGCAGAGGAGATCCTCGTCGGTGGAGCTGTGCAGGGTGGTTCCAAAAAGTGTTCACACCACCGTCATGGGGTGTTGCGCTCCGGATTCTCCATTTTCACTCGAACCGTCACGATTGTTGACAAGCAGGGCCGGTATGGTGTGAGCCACCATGAACCTTCCACAGTGGCAGAACGCTCCTCAGCAGATTCCTCCCGCCCGACAGGGGACGGGATCCACGGGTGCCCTTTGGCACCCCCACATCCAACACCCTGAACACGCCCACACAGATCGAGGCCTACCAGCAGCCGCGGGGCGGGGCAGCGCGCAGCATATTGATCGGGGGTCCTGGCCCTCGCCGTGGTCGCTGCCGTTCTGTTGGGCCTGCAGTCCCTCGGATCAAACCGAGGTGAGACCGCTGGAGTCCCCAGCAACGTAGCGCCATCCGCGGGCATGTCTTCGCTGGGCGCCGGAGAGAGCAAAAGCACCCTTCGAAGCAAATGGCGGGGGAACTTTTGAACTCCTCTCCTCCCGCCTGGACCAGCGACAACACCGTCAAGGTGCAGGTTCGCATCACCTTGAACGAGGGCTCGGCGTCCTTCGACATCTATCTGCTGTCAAGCAAGACCATGAAAAGTTACCAACCGACAAACTCCCCATCCATGCGGGTCCGATCCGGACAGCCCGCGGAAATCGCCCTCGAGTTCGCTGCACCGAAAGAGACGAGCACCATCGTTCTCTCACCTGAGAACGGGAACGGTCGGGGTCTGGCTGCGTTGAAGGTCACTCCTTGACAATCATGTCGGACGCCTTGGCCGCCTTCTCGCGTTCCTCCACCGCCTCAGGGGTGGTCCTTGGAGAAACATCACCACCCCGTATACCGCCACTGCGCCAGAGATGACCATGCCGGCTACAGGACCTATCCCCATTCCAGCTCCTTCACCAGGGACGAGCAACCCGAACAGGACAGCGACAAAAGGGATCCACCGTAGTCATGGTCCCCACCGTGATCTCCGCGGGACCAGATGCGTAACCCTGCTGGATCATCCAGGCCCCGAGACCGTAGCAGGCGAGCATGTATCCAATGACTGCGAGGGTCGTGGGGTGGAGCAGGTGGAATTCCCGGACTGAACCATGTTCATGGCGGCCTTCATCATGCCGGATGCCAAACCGTAGAAAATTGCTCCGACCGATGACCACATCACGGCTTTGGCCCAGGGGCGGTCTTCTTGGCTGCGAAGAAAGAGAGCGTTGCGCAGATCACACAAACCGCCACGAAGGACCACGTGATCGGCATGAAACCAAACTGCTTCTTCCCATTCGCAAACAGCGATGAGAACACAGTGAACCCTGACCACTCCGACCACGGTCACCAGGACAGCCCGCCATACCTGATAGGAGATCCGATGGCCATGGATACGGGAGGCAGGGATCACTGACCACGGAACCGCCAGAATTCCGACCGGCTGAACGACCGCAACAGGGGCCATGGTCAACGCCCACAGGTGCAGACCGGCTCCAGCAAAAACACAGAGCAGGCCAAGCAGCCACTTGGGAATGAGGGAGCAGTTTCAGCATCCCCATCAGGGTGAGACGGTTGGAGGATGCCGTGGCGTTTGGGTCGAACGTGGACTTCACACCGAGGTGCTGCAGGGTAGCTCCACTGGCGAACAGGAAGGAGGAGATCACCTGCAACGTGATGGCAGGGGAATGCCCAGCGCGTCACCTTTCACTAGTTGACAAGAACTGCAAGGGACACCCTAGTGGGTGATTCCTCCCGAACCATCAGACCTGGGGCTGGTATCCCCCGGGAATCTCAGTCCGCGTAAACCACGACCTTATCCCCGGCACTCACCTGGTCGAACAGAGAAGCGATGGCACCCTTGTCACGCACGTTGACACAACCGTGGGATGCACCGTTGTAGCCGTTCTGGGCGAAGTCAGCGGAGTAGTGAACGGCCTGCCCTCCCGAGAAGAACATGGCATAGGGCATGGGTGTGTGGTAAATCGTCGAGACGTGGTCACGAGACTTCCAACCGACAGAGAAGACCCCGTTACGAGTGGGGGTCTCGTCCGACCCGAACCGCACAGCGAGCGTCATCTGGACCTGGCCATCGATCACCCAAAGCAAGCTTTCGCTGCGCCTTGGAGATGCACAGCACCCGCCCTTGAGGCAGCGGTCATCAAGCGTCATCCCGTTTTCCCTCAGGTTTCTGAGTGGGTTTGACGTTGTCCAGCTCTGTTGAGCTAGGTTTGCGGGTCATGGAATTGAGCCGATCCAGCGTGCGCTGATCCACTTCGCCCGTTACAGGGAAGCTGTCGTTTGCCCTGATAACCCTTCACGGACTCGACCGTGGCATCGTCATATTCACCGTTGACGTCCGGAGCGTACCAGCCGATCTGTTTCAGCCGGGCCTGGAGATCCCTTTGACATTGTCCCCCTTGTCACCTTTTCGCCATCAAGGCTGGGCCGGGCTTCAGAGCGTTATTCATCTCATCCTCGGTGGGTTTCCGGGTCATCGAGGTCAGGGTTGTCCATCGTCACCTGATCCACGAAAGCCGAGAACCGGAAGACCACGCTTGGCCTGAAAACCTTCTACAGCAAGCTTGGTCTTGTCATCGAAGTTTCAGAAATTTGCCCTCGAACCACCCAATCTGGAGGAGCCGGTGCTGAAGTTCCCGAACCTTGTCACCGCTGTCCCCTGAGAGAGCAGGGCTGCTACGGATGCCGTTGTGGATGGCGTCGGCTGCGGCGTGGAACTGGGAGATTCACTGGGCTCGACCGATGCGGAAGTCGGCTCCGCCGAACTGGGAATGACAGGGCTACTTGCAACTTCACCCGGGGAGTCGCTCGGGCTAGTGCTTTGCAGGAACTTCCTGAGTACATCCGAGAGAAATAGAAGCGAAATCACAGGGACGACTGCAAAACGTTTCACCACCGGGCTCCTGTTTGACTTTGGACTCACGTTCTACCTTTGCTAACGGAAATCATCGTACAGCATGAGACTCACATCGTGTAGGTGTTGAGATGCCTTCTCCGTTCAAGATGATCTGGGATGGCTGCCGCAACCAAAGACCAGAATTCCTTGCCGTGGCCGGCATGTTTCAGGTGAGCCAGCTCATGCACGACCACATACTCGAGAGCGGCTACGGGAAACCTCACCAAGGCCATGTTGAGAGTGATCGCCCTGGTTCGGTGATTGCACGAACCCCATCTGGTACGCATAGCGCGATATCGGATCAGGGCTGGTTGCGGCACCCCATGACCGGCACCCACGAGTCGAGCAGTGGCCGGGAAACGCGTTCTATTTCACTGCGTCGGAACATGGCGATGGCTCGTTCCCTGGCCACTTCACCCGCCCCCGTAATTATGAGCCGATGGCCGGCAACCCAGGCACGAGCCCGGCCTCCTCGCCTGTGCTCACGTCGTACCATCTGCCCCACAACCTGACCCTCCCCCCATCCTCGAGCCGGTCGGCCTCACGGGCTGTTTCTCGCAGCTGCTCGCGCTTCCCTGATCTACCCAGGGCCGCTGCTCCCGGATGAACCGACTTATCCGTCCCGACGGAACGCCGAGCGGGGCCGAAACCACCACATTTCCCCCAGGCGGAATGATCCGCAGACGGATATTCTTCATCCGTTTCCAGGTTACCGACACTGCGAGATCATCCACTTGGACTCGAGACAGTCTTCCACCATATATGAAACTCATTTCTGTTATCAGGATTCCTGAGGAGCGGGCAGCACAGGGCTGCGTCCGCTCAGAGTGGAGAACAACGTCCCCGTCACCGCGGCACTGACGAGGATTGCGGAGAGCATGGTCAGCTGAAACATAGCGGCCCCGACGGGGTTGGCGCCTCGAACAGCGCGCCGATGAAAGCCCCGGGCAGGGTAACCAGGCCTGTGTTGGGAGTCTGGTCGAGGTTCGGAAGCAGGATTCCCTCACCGCATTACGCCGGAGCCAGGTGGTTGCCCGGGACGGGGTCGCCCCCAGAGCCAGCCAACCTTCCACCTCTCCACGGTGGGCATCGAGAGCAGCCCAAATCCTGCGCGAAGTCAGGGTGACTATGCTCATGGGAGTTGCCAATGACGCTGCCGGCAATGGCCACCACATGTTGGGGCGTAGGGCGAGATCAACCCGACCAGGAGAGTCAGGAACAAGGAGGATGTTCCTCCCACGACGACAGAGATCACGGCATTGCGCCTGCCACCGGGCAGCACCTCTGCTCTGGAGGCTCCCGTCCAGGATGCGGTGGAGAGCATCAAGGCGATGAACCCCAGCACCAGCCAGGGCCATTGATTGACGCCGCTCAGCAGCACGGAAATTGCTGCCAACTGCATCGCCGCTCGTAGAACCGCCGTGAAAGGCAACCATCGCAACGCCACCCCGTGCAGCCGCAGCAGAAGAATCGACGTGGCGACGAGTGCCAGAATCCCACCGCCGAACCGCAACCAGTCCCACACACTCACATCCGGACTGTATCGCCGCTTGCCTTCCTATCTGAGGCGTATCACGTGCGCTCTCCGATCTTGTCAAAACGTTCTGGCTGGCAGGTGAGGATGATCGTCTGGACGCTGCCCCCGACACGGTTGAGGACCGCTCCCAGACGCGTCAGGCGGTCGGGATCGGCGAACCCGAGGGCGTCATCGATGATCAAGGGCACGCCCTCACCGGGTTGGACGAGCTGTGCACAGGCTAGCCGTCCAAGCAGAGAGAGCTGCTCACGAGCTCCGCTGAGACAACGACTGGAAAGGCACCGTCTCACCCGCCAGGGTGCGGGATGCAATGTCGAGCTCCGGGGTGACCTCGACCGCCAAATCCGGGCCAAAAACGAGTCGCCCAAGGGATTCAATGCGCTCCCGAAATGGCGCAACGTAGCGCAACTGGGCCTCGGCACGATGCTGATTCAGCGTCTTTCTGAGCAGGCTCACCGCATCAGCCGCATGCCGCCGGGAGGCCTGATGCGTCTCCACCTGTTCCAGCCGGGCGCGGGCCTCGGACAACCTGTCGTAGGTATCTCCAGCCAGCCGGTCATCAAGCAGCGCGGAGAGTCTGGCCAGTTCTTCATCCAGGGTCCCCACGCTCCTGCACCAACCGGGTCACCACCGCACGGGCATTCCCGAGGTGGGCTTCCAGGCCGGCTGCATCAGCGAGCCCCAGTTCCTTGTCCACGGTGTCCTTTTCGGTGACGCACTTGTTGAAGGCGGCGGTGGCCTCGGCCACGGCCTCCCCTATCTTTTCGTCCGGGGTATCGGCCCGAGCTGCCTCGAGTCTGGTCGAGGCGTCATCCCCTGCGAGCCTCGAGGTTGCGCAGCTCGGCCTCCTCGCGGATTAGGTCCTCCCGTGCCTGCTGCTGGGCGGCCCGTGCGGATTCCAGTGCCACGCGCGCGACCGCGGTCCGGACCGCTGCCGCATCGACGTACCGCGGCGATCCCGGAGCGTTCCTCCTCCACACCAGCTAGTTCCCCGGCGGCCAGGTCCCCACGGATCCGTCCAGCGCCTCGGCGTGGGCCCGCAGCTCGGCTTCGTTCTCATCCCCGACGATCAACCGAATGGTCTCGTTGGCGGCTTCCCGTTCCCTCCGGGCCTGGTTGTGTTCCTTCGCCATTGCCCGGGCCGCGGCGACATCCGGGATGCCGTGGCTGGCAAGCGCCTCGGTCAGGGCGTCCTCAGCCTCGCGGGCCCTGCGTTCCACGTCGTCGGTCCCGTCGCCGGGGAAACCGTGATCCTCACGTGGCCAGGGATCTCGACGACAACCGGGGCCTTGACCGGGGATCGGGCCGTGGGTTCCGGGTCCAAGGGTTTCTCCGTCTAGGGAGGGTCTTGTCCGCCACCTCGATGGCGACCCAGGCGGCCCTAGTCTCCCAGGTCTCCCGGGTGACCCGCGCGGTGACCTCAAGTTTCTCCAACATGCGGCAGGCATCGTCGTCGACGGTGTTGACGTTCAGCACAGTCACCGCATCATGCAGCCGCCGTTCTGCTTCTGCGAGGCGTTCCAGTCGCTCCTTCAGGGCCTCGAGCTCCGCCATGTCACGGGCCTGCCGGATACGGTTGTCGATCTCACGCAGTTGGGCCCGGAGGGCCCTTCCTCCTCCTCCGCATTCAGGGCCTCCTCGGCACGGGCCGCCAGGGTGTCCTGGGCGTGACTCGCGCGTTGTCGTGTCTGCTTGACCCCGGTCAGGGTCTCCACCAAAGTGGCGTCGAGTTCTCCCATCAGCGCCTTGGCGTCCTCCCGGTCACGGGGCCCAGTCGCTCCGCGGTTTCCCTGGCCGCGGTGGCCTCCGCGATCTGTTTGGCTGCTCGGTCCGCGCGCTGGCGGAGTTCGTCGAGGGCCCTGCTCGACTCGACAAGTTCCGCCTCCTGTTCCCGCGCCTGTTCAGGCGTTTTCCCTTTGGCGTCGCGGGCGGCGATGGCCTCTCCGTGCCTCTCGGTCAAGGAGTCGATCTCCCGACTCACCTTCTCAAGGGCGCGCACCTCCTCGGCCAGGGCCTCCAATTCCTTCTGCCCACGGGCCAGATCCCCGGTCGGTTTTCCCGTCTGCGTGAAGTACCGCAGGTATTCCTTCTCGACGGCCTCAGGAGGGCATCGTGTTCCCGGTCGAGGGGCCGGCGCCGTCCAGTGCCTTGCGGAGAGCGGACAGCCGGGCCAGGTTGGCCTGTCCCAGGGAGTTGCCCTGCACCACCTCGAGTGCCTCGAAGAGCCCGTCGTCCGTGGTCTCCGCGACGACCTGGAGGAAGCGCTCGTGCGCATCATCCCCTGCTCAACCTCTCGGGGTTCGGGGCCGTGATGTTCAGCTCGGTCCTCTTCCCCTGAGCCACTGCTTGTAGTAGGTGAGGCGGTATTCACCGGTGCTGAGCTCCACCTCCACCTCGGGGCCGACATCCCGCCCCACCGGCTGGGTGTCACGCACCTCCTTCCGGAGCGTGGTGGCCTTATGGATGCGAAGGTGTCGCAGCGCTTCGACGAGGGTGGACTTTCCCACTCGTTTCGACCTCGATCACGGTGACCCCGTCGAAGAACTCCAGGGTGCGTTCTGTGGTGCCGCGGTAGTTGCGTAGGGGTGATCCGGTGAATCCTCATGCCAGGCCTCCTGAAAGCCGGTAGAGCAGGGACAGAGCGTCCTCGCGGTGGCGTTCTCGGCGCCCAGCTGGACCAGCTCCTGCAGGGCATCGGAGGCGAAGCCGGTCAGTCCCAGATCCGCGAAGTCGTGATCATCGGGTAGAACCGCGAGATCGGTGTGGCGTTTCCACGTGTCGAGCCTGGCGAACAGGGGCCCCAGTTCGGTGAATTCCGCATCGAGTCGCGCGGATTCCGTGACCGACAGGGTGCCTCGCAGTTTCAGCCAGACCGCGGTGCATTCCTTGTTGGGCAGTTCCTGCACGCGGGCGACCAGCCGGTCCACGTCGCTCCGGGAGGAGAGGTCCTCCTCCAGCACGATGAAGCTCCAGCGCCCGGTCCGAATCGCCTCCACTTGCGAGGGATGCGCCGGAGATCTCCACGAGCAGAATGTTGCCGGGGTTGGTCTCGTGGCGGGTGGTCACCTCTGGAGTTCCCGGGTACCAGATACCCTGGAGCCACTTCGGCGAGGGAATGCCTGTCCCCAGAACGGCGAAATGAATCAGGCCCTCACGGATCCTCGCCGCCAAGGCAGCGTCGTCGATGGTGGCCAGCGATTCTCGGTCAGGGTTCAGGCTGGCCACCGCGCCGTGCCCCACCAGGATCCGGGTCATGCCCTCGGCAGGAGGTTCAAGGCCGGCGCAGGCCGCCGCCACGAGATCAACCTCTGGGCGTTTCGAAAACCAGGGGCTGCCACCACCTCGACTCCGGGCACCAGTTCGAAGGGCTCCGAGCTCCTCGCGACGACGACATGCGGGGGGCACCGGTCCTCGAAAGCCCGCGACCGATAGATGGAGGACGCGTCCAGGGGGTCGTGGTTGCCCGGGACCAATAGCACCGGCACCGGACAGGCGCGTAGAGCTTCGAAAAGCCCGGAGGAGAATCGAACGGTCAAGTTGGTTCGATTCGAACACGTCACCACCGACCACCACGAAACCAGCATCACGCTGCGCGGCGATCCGACCGATCTCGGCCACGGTATCAAGCCGAGCCTGGTGAAAACGTGCGCGAGCTTCGTCATCCAGGAAATGGGCGGTCATTCCCAGTTGCCAGTCAGCGGTTGCGATGAACCTCATCGGTTCTCCCTTCGTCGCATCTCAGGTATATCAGCCGCCACCGTTGGGCGCTCTTGAAGCCTGGTCGCACTCTTGACCCAGATATCCACGTATGCAATTATCTGCGCATGCATGCAGATAAGCCTGTCATCGATTCGCCCACCCCGGAGCACATTGACCTCGCCGTGGCAGTCTTCTCGATGCTGGCCGAGCCGACGAGGGTGCGCATCATCCTGGCACTGCAGGACCGTGAGCTCTCCGTCGGGCAAATCGCCGAGGCCGTCGACAAGACGCCCACCGCCGTTTCCCAGCATCTCGCCAAGCTGCGGCTGACCCGCATGGTCGCCAGCCGCCAGGAGGGGCAGCGTATCTTCTACAGCCTCACCAACGAGCATGCCCGCCAGTTGGTGGCCGACGCCCTGTTCCAGGCCGAACACGCCGTCGACGAGCATCCGGCGCACCACGGGAGGGCATGATGCTGGCCGCGCTGCGCAACCGCGCCTATGCCCGGGTTGTTCGCCGCGCAGGTACCAGCCCTGGTCGGGACGGGACTGCTGACGGTGGCCCTCGGCCCTGCTGGCCGTCGATGTCGCGGGAACGAGGCCGGAATCGTCATGGGCACCGCCCTGACGATCCGCATCATCGCATTCGTGACGATCTCGCCGGTGATGTCCGCCCTGGTGAAACCGGGTTGCCCCGGACCACGGTGCTGGTCGGCCCGATGCGGTGCGCGCGACCATGGCGCTGGTCCCTGCCGTTCGTCACAGAACCCTGGCAAATCTATCTGCTGATCTTCGGCCTGCAGGCCGCCTCCGCCACCTTCACGCCCACCTTCCAGGCCGTCATCCCGCAGGTCCCGCCAGATGAGGACGAGTACACGGCGGCGTTGTCGTTGTCGCGGCTGGCCTACGATCTGGAGTCGTTGCTCTCCCCCGCCCTGGCTACCGTCCTGCTGACCGTGATGAGCTACCACAACCCTGTTCGCGGGCACCGTGTTCGGCTTTTCTGGCCTCGATCGCGCTGGTGCTCTGGGCACGCCCGCCCGCCCCGGTGCCCGATGCCCAGTCCCCTTCGGGACCGACTGACCCGCGGGGTTCGCATCTTCCTGCGCACACCGGATCTGCGGGCCCTGCTGGTGCTCAACCTGGTGGTTGCCTGCGGCACGGCGATGGTCCTGGTCAACACCGCCGTGCTGGTGAAGACCCGGCTGGGTGGTGACGACTCCGGGGTGGCATGGTTGCTGGCCACCCTACGGCGCTGGGTCGATGCTAGTGGCACTGCTCCTTCCCCGGGTCCCTGACAAGGCTTCCGGACCTTTCCGTGATGAGGAGCGGGGCCGTTCTGCTTCCCACAGCCCTGGCACTCAGCTGCCGCAACCATCCACATGCCACCGGGGTCGGTCCACTGGCTGGCCCTGGGGCTCGTCTGGCTCCTCCTGGGAGCCGCCACGTCACTGATCGCGACGCCTTCATCACGCCTGCTACGCCGTTCAGCCGAGGCGAAGGACCAGCCAGCCGTGTTCGCGGCGCAGTTCTCCCTGAGTCACGCCTGCTATCTGGTCGCCTATCCGGCGGCAGGCTGGCTGGGCACATGGTTGTCCCTACCTGCCACCTCACTCCTGCTGGCTGCCATAGCTGCCGCAGCGACCGTTACCTCCTGGCCACTGGCCCGCTCCAGGAAAACCCGAGGGGCCACTTTTTGGCAATGCTAACCTTTGCGCAAGTGAGTACAGTTCCTGAATCACTTCCCTTCGCACATCGGCCAACCGAAACGGCTCCGGACACTGGGTGCTGGCTCGCGCGGGCAAACGGGTACTACGACCCGGAGGATTGGGGCTGACCCGCGCTATGCTCGGACGCTGCTCCTTGGTGACAAGGACGTGGTCGAGCTGGCCCCTGGACTCGGACGCACCGCGAAGGAAACCTCTCGGCAGCTCCTAGCTCCTACACAGGAGTTGACAGCGACGCAACGGCAGCAGCACGCGTCAACGATGTGGTGAAGTCATTGGGCGGTTCCTGTCACCAGGAGATGCCCTCGAAAAACCGGGCTCGACGACGCCTGCGCGGACGCAGTGATCGGCGAGGCCATGCTCACAATGCAGAGCCCGCGCGGAAAGGCGGAAATCGTCACCGAGGCGGTCCGGCTCCTGCGACCCGGCGGCATTTACGCAATCCACGAGCTGGGATTGACACCGGACGACATCGATCCAGAAATCGGATCAGAGATCTCAAAGGCGCTTGCCAGATCCATCCACGTCAACGCCAGGCCCATGACCCAGGCGCAGTGGAACGAGTTGCTGACCGACCACGGATTGGTCGTCGAGTGGACCAGCACCGCCCCGATGGCCCTGTTGAAACTGGGCCGCAACTTCGCGGACGAGGGAATCACCGGGTGTTGCGCATGGCGAAAAACCTGATCACCCAGCCCGACCTACGTCGCAGGGTCGTGTCGATGCGGCGGACCTTCATCAAATACGAGTCATCGATGCGCGGGGTCGCACTGGTGGCCCGCAAACCCCTCTGAATCCGAAAGGAAAACATGACCGCCAATCCCACCCTGAGCTACGTCCACGGCATGGCCCCCATGATCGAGATCAACGAGGACGCCACCGTTTCCCGCACCATCATGAAAGCGGAAACCTGCCGCGCGGTGCTCTTCTCCTTCGACAAGGACCAGGCCCTGAGCGAACACACCGCCGCGATGCCCGCCGTGGTCCAGGTCCTCGAGGGCCGGCTACGCATTGACGCCGACGGGCAGAGCGTCGAGCTCGTCCCCGGGGATATCCTGCACTTCGGCACCCGCCTCCCCCACGCCGTCCTCGCCCTGGAACCCAGCAAGATGCTGCTGCTGATGCTTGACCCCAACGAGAAGGGCGGCAAGAAGGAGAAGTGACCTCCAGTCAGAAGAGCGCTTGGCCCTGTTCGTCCCCCGGTGTCTCATCAGGGAGACCAGAAGAGAGCGAATCAGTGAAACCCGAGATCACCGAGATGAACGCCGCGGGCTGTTCGACCCACGGATAGTGTCCACAGTCATCGATCGCCACAAATTCGCCCCGGGCAAAAACATTGGACAACGCACGCACCGGTGAGCAGCCGACCAGAGCGTCCTCGGTCCCTGCGATGCTCAGGGACAGGGAACCTCGATCTGGCCGAGCTGGTCGAGCAGATCGCCAGGGGCTCGGCCCCCAGATAGGCCAGGGCCACATCCAGCTGGCACCCCCTACCTTCGAGTGGGCCTGCTCCGTCTCCCCAGTGGGCGTACCCGCCGGGGCGATCGCCCGTTGCCACTGATTGAACGTCGGTTCGTCACGGTAGGTCCTGGGGCCGGTGACGACCCGCCACGCGTCGCGGAAGGTCTCTTCTTTCATGCGCCGCTCCGCGATCTCCAGCCTGTCGGCGACGGCGCGGACCAGCCAATCGACGGCCGGGGTGATCAACACGAGGCCCTTGACCCGCGAGGGATTCTGCTGAAGGTACCGAATGGCGACCCGAGCCCCCGCCGAGTGGGCCAGCACCAGTTTGGGACCACCCCCGAGCGCCTGATCGAGCAGGGCGATGTCCTCGGCCTGCCCCAACCAGGTGGCGCGTCCGGGCTCCTGCGTGACGGGAGATTTCCCACTCCCCGCAGGTGCGGCAGGACCAGCCGGTTGTTCCCACCGAGCCCGGCCAGGTCGCCCAGGGTAGGCGGGATGGCGGGCGGGCCCACCGGCCAGCACGATCACCGGCTCAGCATCAGCCGGACCGATCTCATCGAACCACAGCTCGGTCCCGTCAGCACCTCTGTAAAAGGTCATGATGCGACCCTACGCCTCTTCCCCAAGACCCCGGGGCGGCAGCGTACCTCAGTCCTCCCGGAACACCCGACCCAGGGCAGACAACCCACGGTCCATGTATTCCTCCAAAGAACTCGATGCCCCATCCTGCTGCCAGCTCAAGACGGCGGACAGCATCCCGTTCACCAGCGCCGCCACTATGAATCGCGCCTCCATCTCGTCGTAACGCCCTCCCGTCACGACGGCCTCAACCGCCTTCTCCGAGAGTTTCGTCAGGTACAACCCGACAGCCACCCGGATACCCTCGTGCGACGCTCCACAGCTTCGTCCTGGCCAGGGTGATGTCGCGTCGCGGTGGAAGTGTTCCTCGATAACGCCACCAATGCCCCTTGTTGAGAGCATCCAGGATCGTCGCCCCGGCTTCGAGCTCCGCCAGTATCGTCCCTGAAGACCGCGTCGTCGTACTCGTCCCGGAACACGAGCCCTTCCTTGGTTCCGAAGTAGCGGTAGATGCTCGACTGCGACACATCTACCGCTTCAGCCACCTGTTCGACCGTGACGTTGTCGAAGCCCCTTCTCCTCGAATAAGGCGAAAGCCGTGCTGGATGTGCCGCATGGCGGCCCTGTTTCTTGCGTTGTCTGGAGTCCCGCCACCGCGACCCTTCCCCGTCCTGGTCCACGATCCCGCCACAGGTCAGCACTGCGGTCGGGGAGGTGTACCATCACCGTATGCGACAGTCACTTTCAGTTGAGACTGACTTTCCTATTGTGTTGGAGGATGCGTCCAGCGTTTCGGCAGCGTCCAGGCGCTCGCAGGCCTCGACCTGAGGGTCCGGCGCGGAACCGTGCATGGTTTCCTCGGGCCGAACGGCGCGGGAAAGTCGACCGCGATCCGGGCCTTCTGGGTCAGATCCGCCTGAACAGCGGAAGGGCTGCGGTGTTCGGGGTTGACCCCTGGCGCTCCGCCCGCTGATCCACGAGCACATCGCCCTACGTTCCCGGCGACACCGTCCTGTGGCCCGGGCTCACGGGCGGCGAGTGCATCGACCTGATGGGGCGTCTCCAGGGCAGCCAGGACCGGAGACGACGCGACCAGCTGATCGAGCGTTTCGAGCCTCGATCCCCGGCGCCGGGTCGGTGGTTATTCCAAGGGCAACAGGCAGAAGGTGGCCTTGATCTCGGCCCTGGCGACCCGGGCCCACCTGCTGCTGCTGGACGAGCCGACCTCCGGCCTGGACCCGGTGATGGAACGCCGTTTCGTGGAAACGATCCGAGAGATCGCCGCCGAGGGCCGCACGATTCTGTTGAGCAGTCACATCATGAGCGAGGTGGAATCGCTCTGTCACGAGGTGACGATCATCCGGGCCGGGCGCGCCATCGTCACCGATTCCCTCGACAATCTCAGGGACCAGGCCCGTGTGCGGATCGGGGCGCGGCTCGATCGCCCGTTGCCCGACGGGGTCCTCCCGGAGGGAGTGGTTCATGAGACGAACGCCGATCCGCTGCGGCTGGATCTCTCAGTGCCGTCCGATGAGGTGATGCCGGTCGTCTCGGCGCTCGTGTCATCGGCTCCCCACGGGCTGACCGTAACCCCCGCGAACTTGGACGACCTGTTCTGGCAGCGCTACGAAGGAGCATCCGATGAGGTCCGCGTCGGGGTGTGGGCCCTGCTCAGGATGCAGTGGCGCACCGCATGGCTCTGGTTGCTCCTGTCCCCCACACTGCTGGCGGCCCTGGTCGTCGCCATCGCTTCCGGGGTGAAGGATCTGTACGGCGAGGAGGCCGAGCGGACGATCTATGCGGCGACCATGGGGGCCTCCCCGCTCAGATCGCCGCGAACGGTCGGTTACGACCCTGGACGTTCTGGTGGTAATCGCCGCTTACGAGGTCGGTTTCATGGGGCAGTTGCTCCTTCCCCTGGTCGGTGTGCTGCTGGCCGTCCGTCTCACCCGCGCCCCTGAGTCCAATGGCGTGTTGGAGCTGCTGACCTCCACCCGCATCCACAGGACCGCGGTGCCGGCGGCGGCGTTCATGAGCCTGGTCATCTCACGGGCGGTGTTCGGTCTGGGGTGCTGGGCCGGTTTGGTGATGCTGGAATACCCGGCGACGGGCAGCGTCGGTTATTCGCTGCCATGGCCGGGTTCGGTCTGGCCTGGTCCGGGGTGGGTTTGCTGACCGCCCAGGTGGCCAGTACACCGCGGGCCGCGAATGGCCTGGGTCTTCTGCTGGCCCTGCCGGCTACTTGGTCAGGATGATCGTGGACCCGCAGAACTGGCCCGGTGTCTGGGTCTCCCCGATGAGCTGGGTGGTCGAGGTCCGCCCCTGGGACGACCTGCACTGGCCGCCTCTGCTGCTGTTGTTGCTGGCCGCAGGATGTGCGGTCGCCGCCGCGCTGGGAGCGGCCAATCGCGACCTCGGCCCGGGCTGCTTCCCACCTGGCTTTTACTGCCCCGGGGCGGGGCGTCTGCTTTCCCGACCTGCGGGGCTCGCCTGGCGTTCCACACGCGGGGCGGTACTGGGCTGGCTGCTGGGACCGGTGATCTGGGCCGCAATTCTGGGATTGATGACCGACGACTTCGCCAGCACGATCGCGGCAAATCCCGGTCTGCTCGCGGCCTTCGGTGGGAAAGCAGACGACCTGGCCCCGCAGATCGGTCCACTGCTCGCCCTCGGTCTTGGCTGCCGCCGCCGGGCTTGCCGTGACTTTGAGGTTCGCCGCGGAGGAGTCCCAGGCCCGTTTTCAGGGTTGTTGCTGTCCGGCAGGATCAGCCGGTGGGGTTGCAGGTTCGGGTGGCATGTTCTGGCGTTATTCGTGACCGCCATGGTGCTGCTGCCTCAGCCGCCACGCTCGGGCTGTCAGCCAGTGGTGGGCGACGGGCGATTCTGCGGCGTTGAGTGACGACCTGGCCGCGGGTTCCGCTTTCCTGGCCCCTGCACTCGCCATGGTGGGGTTCGGCTCCCTGCTCATCGGAGTGGCTCCGCACTTGGGTTTGCTGTCCTGGGGGTTTCCCGTCCGGACATTGGTCGTCAGGATGCTCGCGGAGATCTTTGCAGCTGCCCGGGTTGGGCACGACGGTTCTCCCCTCGATTGGGTCGGTCACCTCCCGGGAGAGGCGGCCAACGGCGCCGCGGTACTGCTGCTCGCCACGAGCGCCGCGGTCGCGGTCCTGATCGGAGGGTACGCACTCGACCGCCGTGATTTGCTGCGTGGCTGAAAGGCCGGTTTGCCCCAGCACTGAAATCCAGCTGCAAGAAGCAGCTTGAGAGAGCATCGTCTTCGACCAGGTGAGCCTTTCCGCTGCAGGCGCGCAGCTAGCCGTTCTGCCCATAACCTCCTTGTTGTCCCCGTAGCCGCTCTGGGGGCTGTAACCTCCTTGACCGTATCCGCCCGCGACAGGACCATCCTGAGGTGTTCCATATCCGTTCGGGACCTGCTGACCCGGCATCCCCCTGCCCCTGGTACCCCTGATATTGGTACGGCCCACCGGGAGCCCCTGAAACCGGGATGGGTATTGGCTCCACGGTTGGCGTTCATTGTTTGGATCACATGAATGGTGGCCAGCACGATGGCGGCGATGGAGCTGATCAGCAGCAAAATCAGACCCCACCCCATGTTCGCCTGACCAACCCGGAGTACTGCCCGGCTCCCTTTGTTGATGTTTGCCATGGCGACGAACACCATGATCAGGTTGATCAGCCCCCAGAACCGCCGCGGGGATCATCGACCAGAGCATCCGTTTCATGGCGGGCAGGAACCCGACAGACCCGCCAGGACCACGATGGCGATGCTGAACAGGAGAGCCATCACGCCGAGACCCCCCACACTTTCGTCTCCAAACCAGTCGCAGCAACCTCGGTCCCGAAAAACCTTGGCCGTCAGCCATGGGCCGACTGAACCGATGAGCGACAGCACACCTGCCCCCATCGTCAGGACCGCGAACAGCGGAAAACCGGGTCCAGGAGGCTGGGGGCTTCCCGGAACCCCATAGACCGAACTCTGGAATCCGGGCACCTGTTGCTGGCCCCACCCGCCCTGGGGCTGGCTCGGGCCGTATCCCGGAGGAGGCGTCTGATATGGAGGCTGAGAGGACATCCTGGGCCTTTCGTCACGTCTTTTTGTCAGAGATCACTCTGCACCTTTTACGTCATCTCGCCAACCCCACCCCTGGAACCACCTGGTTAACGGCACAGCTTAGCTCCGAACACCCACCGCTCCCGTCTCATTTTCTGAGACGCCAAGCTTCGACGGTGCATGGTGTCATCGGTTCTCTGGCCTTGCGCGTCTCCAGGTGGAACAATTGAGTGATGCGCACGCTTCCGGTATCAGCGACGAAACCGACCTCCTCGGTTTCCCCACGCCCACTCTCCGTGGTCGATCTGTTCCTGCGTGGGCATCGGCCCTCCTCCTCCCACACGGTTGGACCGATGCGCGCCGGGGTGGCCTTCGTCTCGAATTGGCAGGTTCGCCGCGAGCCAATGAGGTCAGACGCATCACTATCGACTTGTTCGGTTCTTTGGGGGCGACGGGTCGCGGTCACAGCACCGACCGGGCTGTCCTGCTGGGTCTCGCAGGTCACGCCCCCGAGACCGTGTCGATTCCCGAGGTCGAATCCCTGCTGCCAGCCTTGGCCGACTCGGGCCGGCTGCCCCTGGCCGGGATCGCGCAGGTACAGTTCGACATCACCAAGGACATGCGTTTCGTCCCCAGAACGGTGCTGCCGTATCACGTCAATGCCTTTGACAATCACCGCCTGCGACGCGGCTGGCGAGGTCCCGCTGCGCCGCACCTACATTTACCGATAGGTGGCGGGTTCGTCGTGGAACAGACCAATGACGACCTCAGACTCCGCTGGTGCGTCCCTTGACCGGGCGGTCTCGGATGAGGATTCTCCGCAGCTCGATCTTCCCCACCCTTTCAGCAAGGCCATGGAATTGTTGAACGCCTGCGACAGGTCCGGTCTGTCGATTGCCCAGCTGGTCTACGAGAACGAGAGCGCCATGCGGCCCGAGGAAGAGGTGGATGCCTCACCTCGATCTCGTCGCGAACACGATGTTTGACTGCATCGACGCCGGACTTCAGGAGCATGGGATCCCTGCCCGGCGGCCTCAACGTGCTGCGCCGCGCCGGAACCCCTGGCAAAACGGCTACGTGAACGCGAGGCCCGCCAGCCCCGCGAACTCCCGAACTCCATGGAATGGGCCGCCACCTACGCAGACCCGATGCGAGCAATGGACTGGGTGAATCTCTACGCCCTGGCGGTCAACGAGGAGAACGCTACGGCCATCGCGTAGTCACCGCCCCGACGAACGGCGCAGCCGGCGTGATCCCCTGCCGTCATCGGGTTCCTGACCTGCTACTGCCCGGAGGCCGGCGTGCCCTTCGGGATGTTCACCCCCCTCGACCAGAATGGCTGCTTTTCCTTCCGCCTCTCCCCGGCGGACCAGGAGGAGAACAGCGCGAAGCGGCGCAGGGCAGTGCATCGTTTCCTGTTGGCTGCCGCCGCCGTCGGTTCCCTCATCAAAACGAACGCATCCATCGCAGGGAGCGGAGGTCGGCTGCCAAGGCGAGGTGGGTTCAGCCTCAGCCATGGCAGCTGCAGGTCTCGCGCAAGCCTTGGGGGCACGCCCCGCCAGGTGGAAAATGCGGCGGAGATCGCTATGGAGCATCTGCTGGGACTCACCCTGCGACCCGGTCGCTGGACTAGTACAGGTTCCATGTATCGAACGAAACGCCATCGCCGCCAGCAAAGCCATCAACGCCGCCCGCATGGCTATGTGGGGGGATGGACGCCACACCGTGAGCCTGGACGTCGTGATCGAGACGATGCGCCAAACCGGCGAGGACATGCTCGAAGTACAAGGAGACCTCGGAGGGCGGACTGGCCGTCAACGTCGTGAGTGTTGAAACGCGCCTCCGGCCATCTCCAGCTACTGGAGGGCGAAAAATGTGGTCCTGGGTGGATGATAGGGCTCATGACGCCTGCACGATCCGACTCCCCCGCGACGAAGGACCCGGCTTCTTCCCGGGTTGGGAGGGTGCTCCCCGGGTGTGTGTTGTGCCTGGCCGCTGCCGGAATCGGCTACGGGGTCAACCTGTTCCTGCCCGGTGTCAGCGCGTTGATCATCGCGATCGTGCTGGGGGTGCTCCTGACCAATCGTCGTCCGCCTGCCGGATGCCCTCTCCCCGGCATTGATTTCTCGGCGAAGAAGCTGCTGCGCGCGGGAATCATCCTCTCCGGGCCTCGTTGTCGCCGACCAGCATCGTCGACCTGGGTGTGCCGATGCTGCTGGTGGTCGCGTGCATAGTCACGGGCGGAATGCTGGGAACGGTTCTGCTGGAAGGCTGTTGCGGGTTCCCCGGGCCTCCTTGTTGATCGCCTGTGGTTTCTCCATCTGCGGGGCCGCTGCTGTGGCGGGGGCCGCCGGGGTCACCGACCCGGACGACGAGGCCGAGGAGGACACCATCACGGCGGTGGCGCTGGTGGTGATCTCGGAACCCTGATGATTCCCCTCGTGCCGCTCGTGGCGGGCCTGCTCTGGCCTGGATGTCGGACCGCCGGAAGTGGGCGGGCGGCTCCACCCACGAGATCGCCCAGGTGGTGGCGATCGGGGTGTGATCGGCGGTGGGGCGCTGGCCGTCGCGGTCGTCGTCAAACTCGCTCGTGTGCTGTTGCTGGCGCCCGTGATCGCGGTCCTGAGTTTCCGGCAGCGCCGGCTTCAACGATCGGAGGTGCCCGGGCGGCGGGCGTCGCGCACGAAACTTCCCCCGATCGTGCCGCCTTTCATCCTCGGGTTCCTGGCGATGGTGCTGCTGCGTTCCTTCGTGGCGTTGCCTGGGACGGCGCTGGGCGCCGGTGAGACGTTGCAGGTCCTGCTGCTGGCTACGCCATGTTCGGGCTGGGGTGCGGGGTGAGGGTCAGGAACCTCTTGAAGGTCGGCCTGCGCCCCTTTGTCCTGGCTACTGCATCGACGCTGCTGGTCGCGGTGATCGCCCACACCGGGGTCGCGCTGACCGGCTGAGACCAAGCTGACCATCGCGTGACGATCACGGGAATCGTCCCCCCCAGTGGCCATGCTCTGGCTGGAGGCTCTGGAGTTGAACACGCACGACCTGTCCTCCTTGAGGTCATCCAGGTCGGCGGGGCCAAGCTGTCGAGGAAGTGACCAGAAGAATCACCCCTCCCTTCAACTGCCGACTGCAACAGGTTTTCGGCATGGCTGAGGGTTGGTCAACCATCACGCGGTTCAGCGACTCCTGACGAATTGGTTGTCACTCACCCAGGGAGGCCAATCAGTCCGGATGACGAGATCCTGATCGTCGATGACAACGATGTTCCCGTCCCGCCCGGGGAGTCAGGACATCTGCTGACCCGTGGCCCTCACACGATCCGCGGCTATCTGGCCTCCCCGAACACAATGCCAAGGCCTTCACCCGGGAGGGGTTCTACCGGACCGGGGACATCGTGCGGATGGTTGGGCCCAACCTGCAGGTGACAGGAAGTTCCAAGGACCAGATCAATCGAGGGCGGGAGAAGATCGCTCCCGAGGAGGTGGAGAATCTGTTGCTTTCCCACCCGAGCATTCTTGAGGTCTGCGTCGGGGATCCCTGATCAACTTCTGGGAGAGCGGATCAAGGCGCATGTCGTCCTGAAGGAGGGGCACGACGTCGATGTCCGGGAGCTCAGAAGGCACCTCTTGGACAGGGCATCGCGTCCTTCAAGATGCCGGACATCTTTCAGTTCAACAACGAACTACCACGTACCGCGATCGGCAAGACGGCGAGCATGAAGTTGCGCCAAGAGGAGGTTTCAACGAGCGTGGAACAACGCTGAGGGCGTTGTTCACGGGGCTCGGGCGGCTGCTCTTTTCGGTGTCGGCGTCGCCCCTCCTCGCTGTTGCTCACACCGGGGCCGAGGCCTGCGGAGGAGCCGTGTCGAGCCCCTGGGATTCCCCGCTCAACTGGAGTTCCAGCACCGAGCGCCAGGGTCTCGACACGCACGGTGGCGCTGACGCGCGTCGTCCGGCCTCGACCAGCGGAGAGGAAGGTCGGAATGACACCTTGAAGAGAGCGGACGAGCCGACCACATCATCATCCGATTTCGTTCATGATCTCCTGGGCACGGGCGTGGCGCGCACCCCATGGGAACAACAAGGAGATGGCCACCCTGAGAAGACACACACCGGCAAAGGTGACGAAGACCGAGCCGGCTCCCCCTGCAGACCACTCCCTCGCGGGATGTGGGCCAACAGCCGAGAGCCGATCAACGGCGCGGTGATGGCACCGAGACGTCCCACCCCCAGGGGTGCGCCCCAGACTCGCTGCCCGACTCTGCGCGGGAACAATCTCGGCTACGAGGGCATTGACGAGGTTCTGTGTCGTCGGGGCAACCATGCCGAGTACATGTGACGAGCACCATCAGCCCTGCCCCCGAGACCAACCCGCTGGGTATGAGGATCAGCATCGCAGCACAGATGAGTCCTGCGCAGCCCAGGTTCTCAGGGATCCGAGTCGCGTCGCCACGAATCCAGTGGACAGGGAGCCGATGACACCACCTGCGTTCAGCACGAGCGCCAGCTGCAGGGCACCTTCAAGGGTACCCGGAGTTCGGTCATCAGTTGAGGGAAGCCAAGTCACAAGGCCGTAGAAGGTGAGGAGGAAGCAGAACGTGGCCAGGCATCCAACAGCAACGACAAACCGAAAGGGGAGGGACAAGTCGATCCCTGCCTCGGTGTCGCAGCTCCATCACCGTGGGCGGTGACCCGCTCAGCGAACATTGAGACGAAGGGAGCAGGAGCACACCAAGCAACGCCCCCACACCGAACAGGCCACGCCACCCCAACGTCCCTGCCCCGAGATAAGTGAACGAGCTGGCCACGATCCCGCCTAAGGGATACCCTGCCATCACTACCGAAATGGCAAACGGGCCCGACCGCGAAGTGGCACTCTGCCGCGTCATGGCCATGCAGGCGGGCATGACGGCACCCAGTCCCCAACCCGCCAGGGAGGCGCAGGAAGCCAGTGCCCAAGGCTGATGGGCCAGTGCGGCTCCGGCCATGGCCAACGAGAAGCACCCGATCCCGAGCATGAGCATGTTTCGACCCCGAGACGTCGCACCAGAAGGCCCACGCTGAGGCCTCCCAGCAACATGCCGACGAATACGGCTGAACCGACCACACCTGCCGCCCCCACGCTGAGCCCCAGCCCTGCATCCTAGAGCATGATCGGGAGGGTGTTGCCATAGATCACAAGGTCGTACCCCTCGACGATCATGACGGTTGCAGCCATCGCCACTGCGCCCCAGTCGACTTCTCGACCTTTGAATCCATGACAAACCCTCCTCGAGAGCACCGAAAAAACAGCAGATTGACGATCAGGATTTAGGTTAGCCCTAACCTGCCACCTGCTTCACTCGCCCGCACTCACCCCGAGTCTGCTCGTACCGGTCGCCCCGCGCGGATCCGGTCGAGTTCGACGAGATCCTCCGCGCTGAGCCGAGCTCCAGCGCCGCGAGGTTCTCCTTGAGGTGGCGGCGGCGTTTGGTACCGGGGATCGGGACGACGTCGTCGCCTCGGGCGAGCACCCAGGCCAGGGCGACCTGCCCGAGGGTGGCGTCGTGGCGGGGCCGCGACCCGCCCGATGATGTCCAGGGTTCGGAGGTTCGCGGCGAGGTTCTCCTGCGCCAGCGCGGCAGGATGCGGCGGTAGTCGAGGAGGGAAAGATTGGTCGTCGCCGCGGGCGACCCGGTCAGCATGCCCCGTAGCCGAGCGGTGAGTAGGGTGACGATCCTGACCCCGAGCTCCCGCGCAACCGGCAGCACGTCGTCCTCGAGGGTGCGGGAGAACAGCGACCACTCCATCTGGACGGCTGCGACGGGGTGCACGGCGGGCGCGACGGAGCTGATCCCCGTGACCTCGCTGAGCCCGATGGCACGCACCTGCCCGCATGCACGCCGTCGGCCAGCGCACCGACGCTGTCTCGAGGGGCACTTCGGGTCGACCCGGTGCAGGTAGTACAGGTCGACCCGGTCGGTGCGCAGCCGTTTCAGTGACGCGTCGAGTCCTGCGGATGGACTCTGGGCGTACGTCGAGCCCGACTGGCAGGCCGCCGAAGCGGGTCCGGATGCCGGACTTCGTGGCGAGGACGATGTCATCGCGGAACGGTTCCAGCAGAGGGCCAATGAATGCCTCGTTCCGGCCACCGCCATACATCTGGGCGGTGTCGAACAGGGTGACGCCCGCGTCGACGGCGGCCTGCACCGTCGCTGCCGCCTCGGCCTTGTCGACGGGGCCCGTAGGACATGGTCATGCCCATGCAGCCGAGCCCGATGGGGAAGGGTCTCGATGCCTCCGATGATCTCGTCTCACTGCGTTATCCTCTCAATGCGAGTAATGACTCGCACCAACATACGAGCTTTTTGCTCGCATTCACAAGGAGGAGCTGTGGCGACCCAACGTTCAGCCCGCGGCCCTGGCCCGGATGGCCGCCATCGTCGAGGCCGCCGTCGTCGTGTTCGCCCGCGACGGAGTGGACCGGGCGACGACGAACGCCATCGCGTACCGAGGCGGGCATCTCCCCGGCTCGCTGTACCAGTACTCACCGACCGCACTCGACATCCTGCGGGCCGTCGTCCACGACTACCCTCACCCGCCTCAGCGAGGTTCTACCAAGGGGTGTGGCCCACGATCAGCGCGGCCACTCCGCGTCGGGATCTGATCTCGACCCTCCTCCACCCACTGGCCGAGTTCAAGCGTGCCAACGCCACCTTCACCCTCATCTACGCACACCCGAATCTGCCGGCGTCGCTGCGCCAGGAGGTCGACGGCGTGAATCAGGCCTCGCGGCCCGCCTCGTCACCCTCCCTGGCCGAACGCAACCCCGACCCGCCAAGGGACGACCTCGAGCTTGCCGCCCGCCAGGCCAGCGCCGTCTTCCGCGGCAGCCCTGCCGCTGCTCGGCACCGTCACGGGCGACGAGCACCGCGACACGCAGGAACTCTGCACGGTCATCGACGCCTCATCTGGCCAGCCGGGGAATCGACTGAGCACTCACCATCCGCTTGGGAGCCCTGATCGCCCCTCGGCCTCAAGCCCCGTGATGCGCCTCGAACTAAGGGCGGCGTGAACCCATCCCGGGTCCACGCCGCCGTCCCCTACAGGAGGGAAGAGGTCATCCGTCGATCGACGGCACGTCGACCCAGCTGCCCGAGGCCGCCGAGGCAGCGATGGCATCCTCGATCAGCGCGATCTGATAACCGTCAGCGAAATTGGACTCACCGTGCCGCCCTCCACAATCGCCTTGATGAAGTCGTGCGCCTCGATGATCTTCGTTTCCCCGTACCCGATTCCCAGGGCCGGGATCGGCCACAGGCATCGCTGCAGGGTGCGCCGGTCCGGTGTACACCGTGCGGGAAGCCACGCCGATCCGAACCATCGCTGGCGAAGCACACCTGGAGTTCGTCGCGTCGCTCATAGTTGAAGTGGATGGAGCCCTCCGTCCCATGGATCTCGAGCGTGATGAAGTTGTTCCGGCCATACGCATTGCGAGTGGCCTCCACCGAACCGACGGCGCCGTCCGCGAACTCTAGCATCGTCATCACCTCATCGTCGACATCCACCTCAGCACGAGGTCCACCGCTGTTCTTGCTCGTCCCGAGAAGATCAGCGCCTTCGGCCTGACCACTCGATCCGCGATCCAGGTGTTCACGATCGCGTTGACGGAGGCAACCTCGCCCACCAGATACCGCGCCATGTCGATCACATGGGTGGCGATGTCCCCCAAGGCGCCGGAGCCTGCGATGGACTTCTGGAAGCGCCACGAAAGCGGCGAGTCGGGGTCAGCGCTCCAGTCCTGGAGGTAGGTCCCACGGAAACTGAGGATTCGGCCAATGGCCCCTCCTCGATGTACTCTTGGCCAACGCCACCGCCGGGCGCGTCGATAGTTGAAGGCCACCATGTGCACGATTCCCGCGCCCTTGGCCGCTTTCGGTACATCGCCTTGCCTCCTGGGAGGTCCGCGCCAAGGGTTTCTCACAGATGATGCTTGCCCGCCTGAGCAGCCGCGATGGCCGCCTCCGCGTGCAGATTGTTCGAGTCGCGATGTCCACGACGTGAACGTCAGGATCCTCGACGATCTCGCGCCAGTCCGCGGTCGAGCGCTCGAACCCGAACCGCTTCGCCGCCACGGCTGCCAGATCGGCGTCGGCCTCGGCCACGATCCTGCGTACCGGAATGGCCGGCGCCGGCCAGAAGAACATCGGCATCGCGGCGTAGGCGAGCGAATGGCCTTGCCCATGAACCCGCCGCCGATGAGTCCCACATTGATTTCCTGCATGTCTGTTGCTCCTCGTCCCGATCGGTGTGTCAGTTGCACGGGATGCCGGCATCCGCCAGCACCTTCTCCAGGTAGTTCCTGCTGATGCGGGCAGCCTCTTGCGGGTCGCCGTCGTACTCGTCCAGCTCCACCATCAGCCAGCTGTCATAGCCCGCTTCGGCAATGGCCGAGACGATGTCAGGAGATCCAGCACGCCCTCACCCAGGGGCAGGGAAGTTGAAGGGTTCCGGCTGGAAATCCTGAGATGCACGTGCTTGACCCGATCGGGGACCACGGATGATCTCGTATGGATCCCGCCACCGGCAGCGAGGGTGCGCGGTGTCCGGGCAGAAGGCGATCCGGCTTCGCTTCATGATGATCTCGAGTTCGTCCGGATTCTCGACGATGGTGTCGAGGTGTGGGTGATAGCTGGCCTCGAGGCCGTGTTCCTCAGCGATCTCGCAGACGGTGTCCAGCGAGCGTCCCAGCCGGTCATAGTCCTCGTCGATGGTACCAGCGGCACGACGGGCGCTCTCCCCGACCACCAGCCGCTTTGCCCGAACGTGCGCGGCCAACTGCGCAGCCCGACGCACCCGGTGCAGCTCGTCCGGAAGGATGTCGGCGTAGATGAAGTTGGCGCCCGTGTACACGCTGACGAGTTCCAACCCAGAGGCTTGAGCGCGTCGGTGAGGACGCGCGGCCCCTTCGAACTCGGCGACGTTCCGTCGAACATCTCGACGCCCCGGTAGCCGACCTCCGATCTCCCGGACAGCCTCGGAGGTGTCCCCGTGAGCCAGGTAGAAGAGGTCCTCGACGCTGGTGACCCCGGCGGGATGACCCACCACGCCACCCCAGGTGATTGAGCAGTAGCCCAGTTTCATGTCGTTTCCTTTCCTGCTGTTCAGGCGACCATCAGTGGCCGCAGGGTCCGATGCGCAATACGCAGTCCCGTCTTGATCCTTGGTTCGGTGACCCCCACACCGGGTCCTCGTGCTCCACGGAGAGACACGCCGTCGTATCCGTGCTCGTAAAGGGCATCCACGACACGGTTCCAGTCGACCTCGCCGAGCCCCGGAACTCGATACTGAACCGTCCTGGGTTTGGTTCCGATCCAGTTGAAGGAGAATGTCCCGCGTCAAGTAGTTGGCAGGATTTCGGGCTCGGGAAAGTTGGGGGATGTCGGGTCGGCCAGGCCGCGGTGAACCTGTGAGGGCCGGTTCCAGGCGAGTGCTTGGTGTGGGCGGATGGTGTTGAACTCGGTGCGGTAAGCATCGGCTTCGCGGGCCAGGTCGAGTGCATCATCGATCTGTTCGCGGTAGAGCCGCTCGTACTTCAGGGCTCTGGAAGGCACGTTCGCGGACGCCGTTCTGCCCGGGAGTGCGGACCCGGGTCCGGATGCCTGAGCTCGATGCGCGGTGATGAAGTGCTCGAAGCGGAACGAGCGGAAAGGTCCGCCGTTGTCGGTGACCAGGGTGATCGGAACGATCTCACCAGTGGCGGGATCGGTGAGGTGATCGACCAAGCTGATGCCGTTGAGCATGGTCTCGGCCTCCGCGAGAGCGAGTTCGACACCGGCGATCGCGTCGTGCTGGTTCACCGTCGGGGACCAGTGCCAGCCGAATTCGTACTTCGAGTAGTAGTCCGCGACCCCGGCGACCCGCCAGGTCCCACCACCGGTGGTCTCGTAGTCGGAGAAGTCGAACTGCCAGACCTGGTTTGGTCCCGTGGGTGGTGCGGCGAATGCCGCCTGCGTTGCTTGGCGAGCTCACGGCGCTGTTTCTGGTAGTCAGCGCGAAGCAGCAATCCTTCGTCGGCCATGATCCGCAACACCGTCGACGGCGAGACATGATGTCCATCGTGGCGGACCATGGCCCAGATCTTGCGGTGTCCCCAGGCGGGATACTTGCTGGCCATCGCGACCACCGCCGCCCGGTGCTGGTCGCGTGCTGGAGCCGGCCAAGGACCTTTGACTGGTTTCCCGGAGCGGGCCCTGGCTTGCCAGCGTCGCCAGGTCCGTTCGGGAATGTCGAGTAGCTGGCAGAACCTCGTGGTCGACATTCCCTGCTCGATCCGGGATTACCTCGAGGTTTTCGAAGGCCCAGCTGACCCTCAGCGCTCTTCTTCCAGACCCTCAACTCTACCGCAGCCTCACCCAGCGCCAGGGTGAGGTCTTCAACCCGGGCCTCAAGTTGGGCCTCTCGCGTCGAAGGACCGGACTTGCCGGCCGCCAGGGCGGTCTTGCCCGCTTCGAGGAACTCTGCCTTCCAGCGGCTGATCGACTGCTCGGAAACCTTCTCCTTCCGGGCTGCCCCAGCGACCGACACCTCGCCGGACAGCACGCTCAACACGATCCGGGTCTTGGTCTCCGGACTGAACACCGGTGGTCGTCCCATGGTCGGGTCCTCCTCCTCAGACGCCGATCATGCCCTCGCAACCGGCCCTGCCAGAAAGCTTGACGCGGGACAAGAATTGAACATGCCCAAGAAGTACCAGTCCAGGAGTTGCGTGAGCGCGCGGTCCGGCTGGTTCTGGAACGTCAAGCGGTCGAGGGAGGTCCGCGTTCGCGTTCGATCCGGGTCATCGCCTCGCAGGTCGGCGTTGGTGAGGAGGCCTTGCGGTTGTGGTGCAACCGATACGGGCCCCGAGGCAGAAACCAAGGCCCGTGGCCGAGTCCTTGGAGGAACAGAACAAGCGCCCCAAGCGCGAGCTTGCCGAAGCCCGCCGCGCCAATGAGATCCTCAAGGCTGCGTCGGCTTTTTCGCCAGACAACTCGACCGCCCCACGACGAGATGATCCGGTTCATCGACGAACACCGTGACTGTTTCTGGGGTCGAGGCCATCTGCCGTACTCTGCGTGCGACTACGTGTGGGTTCATCACCTCCCGCGCCTATCGGGCCACCAAGACCCGCCCGCCTCGGCGCGGGCCCTACGAGATGAGGTCCCTGCTACCTGAGATCAAACGGATCCACCAGGAGAACTACAGCGTCTACGGGGTACGGAAGATGCACCACGCGATGCTGCGTTCCGGCTGGCAGATCGGTCGCACCAGGTCGCCCGCCTGATGAGGATCGCCGGCCTCCAGGGCGTACGCCGCAGCGAAAACCACGTACCACACACCCTGCCGGACACCCGATACCCGCCTCGATCTCGTCGAACGCCGGTTCACCGCCGAACGCCCGAACCAGTTGTGGGTTGCCGACATCACCTACGTGCGTGTCCTGACGGGATTGTGTTACGTCGCGTTCATCACCGACGTCTGCACCCGCCGCATCGTGGGCTGGGCCGTCTCGGCAAGCCTGCACACCACAGGGACTACCACTGCTGGTCTCGAGCACGCCCTGCTGGAGCACAGCGCCAGCCGCGGCCATGAAGGCCTGATCCACCACAGCGACAAAGGCTCCAGTACGTCAGCCTGGCATACTCGGAGGCACTCCATCACCGCAGAGGTAACAGCCTCCGTGGGCACCGTGGGCGACTCCTACGACAACGCCCCTAGCCGAAACCGTCAACGGGCTCTACAAGACCGAACTCATCCATTCCAAACACCTGTGGGAGTCCATCGAGGCCGTCGAACTGGCCACGATGGAGTGGGTCCACTGCGGAACACAGCCCGCCCTGCACGAGGCCCTGGACTACCTACACCCCCACGGAAATCGAAGTCGCCTACACTCACCACCAGGACCCAACACCCATTGCGCCCCTAACCCCAGAAAAACCCAGGACGCTTCAATCCTCGAACTCGAACGCTCGCACGCTGCACGCTGCACGCTGCACGCTGCACGCTGCACGCTGCACGCTGCAGCTGCAGAGCAGCTTCATCACGAGCGCACAAAGCTACGTGATGGACACGCCGATGAAGCTGGCGAGCAATCTCCAGTCCAAGGCCACGCGAACCGCCAGCAACAAGAGCAACGGGCACGACGGTCATCAGGGGTTCCTCGCTGTTCTGCCATGACTTTCAGGACGGTCCTCATGTTGCCGTCATCAAGACCTAACTTGATCCATCGTCCCCACACCCTGTGTCCCGGGCGCGCACCTTCTGGCTCAACCTCGCCGCACGATTGCTGCGGCGGCCTTGAGGCCGGAGGCCGCTGCGCCGTCCAACGACGCATTACCGAACTGGTCCCTCGCACACCAGCGCGCGCCCACGGCGCTCGATGCCGGCGGGTCGACCTGTGCCGCCCGGGAGCCACGGCTGGGACGGTCTCGGCCAGATCATGGCGGGCGACCAGGCGCTGCGTACCGTGTCGGTCTGGCTAGATAGGGCGAGCTGCGAGCGCACGGCTCCCTCGTCGACCTCGCGAGGGTCGCTGCCGGAAGCGTCTGCCAGAGTCAGCGCGGCCACCAGATGCCGACCGGCGGGGGGCATACTCGGGTGCCAGGTTGCTGACCACCGTAGTGGTGGCCACTCTGGGCTCACCTGAGCCATCCAGGTGGATGGCCGCGGTGTCACTTGGAGATTTAGTCGTAGCGAACCAGAAGGTGCACGTGGCATTCACCTCAGGGACGGGGCCTCCGGCGAGCTGAGCTGTCGCTGTGGGGGCCCGCCGCCACGACCACGTGACGCCCGGCAAACTCACCTGCGCTGGTGGCGAGGGTTCCTGTCTCCCAGATCGACGTGCTCGACAGTCGTACCCAATCTCACGTCAGCACCCTCGGCCATCAGCCGCGGCAGGGTGCGCATCCCACCGCTGGGGAGGCCCGGGGTCCCGACTGCGAACATCGCGAGCAGCCAGGACACGAATCGCGCCGAGGTGGACTGATCACGCTCGCACAGGACGCCTGCCAGGAAGGGTCAATCACCTGCCGCCGCAGGGGCCCGGTGAAACCGCTGAGTCAAAGTTCTCGCCGCGTGGCCTCGTCCCGGAGCACCGACCGCGCCACGGCTGCCAGCAGGGCGAAGTCTCCCGGACGGACCAGCCTGACGCCAGAGCGGCAGGCAGACTGGCCGGGGCGGCGGCTTGGGTCATTCAGTTCCACCAACCTGTCGCCGGTGCGCACCCGCACCTGTCGCGGGAAGGAACGCAGACCGAGCCGGCCCATCGGGACCACCTTTGCGCAGATTGGGGTAGGCAGGGGTTCAGGACCTGGAATCCACGGTCCACAACGAAACCGTCCACGTCGTCGCTGGTGACTCGACCTCCTACCCGTTCGGCTGCCCAACAGCACGACATCCAGCCCGAGGCGGGCCAACTCACGGGCGCAGGACAAGTCAGCGACGCCGGCACCCACCACCACCACATCATGTGCGCTCTCGGGCATCAGTCCTCATCCCTGTCCCTGTCGCTCGTTTTCTTCATGATAGTGGCCTCGATGTGATCCGGCTGGGTCACTGGTTCATCGTCGGGGGTTCCCGCGCAGAAGCTCAGCGGTGAGGCGCACCGCGAACCCGGTCCAGGCCGCATAGGGTGCCAGCACGACGCCGCGCTGGGTTCGGGACCTGCATACTCGCCGCACCAGATCGGCTGAGCTGGCTGCTATGCCGCGACGCCAGTGGCCAGCGGAAGATTGCGGGAGCAGAAGAAAACCCAGGACCAGCTCGCGTTCAGGGCCAGGTTGGCGGCCAATGCTGCGGCGTGAGGTTTGACGTCATCGTCCTCGAAACCCCTCCAGACGGTCGGCCAGGGTGCAGGGGCGGAGACGAAGGCAATGTCGGCGTACAGCATGGTCCATACCGGGCCGAAGGTCGCTGCCGGCGGCTGCCAGCACGGCTTGCGCAGGCTGCGATACCACAACGAGTTGGGACGGGTGGCGATGCCACCGGCCACGGCAGTGGCGGTGACTACCGCGCCCACCACCGCGATGGTGCGAGCAAATTTCACGAGTCAAGATCGCGGGACGCCTCGCGTACTGAGTCGTCGAAACCGGTGGTGCCGCTCTTCGGGGGCCCACCAGCAGGTCCAGATCGTTCTCCTTGACCACGGTGTCGTGCAGCATCGACCCCACCAGCGGTGCGGCGAGCTTCGCCTCAATTGGCGTGATCAGGCCGATCCAATGACCAGCCAGCCGCGGGGTCATGACCGGAGCTGTGGCCACCGGGCGCGGCCCAAGGCCCCTCACCCGGGCATAGCGCTGCATCATCTCGGCATAGCTGAGCCGGTCGGGGCCGCCCACGTCGAAGGGGTGGTTCACCTCCGCCGGGAGGTCCGCAGCAGCCACGAGGTAGTGCACGACATCGGCGGCGTCGATGGGCTGGATCTGGTTGCGCAACCAGGCCGGGCCGCCAGCAGCGGGGAGCCGCTCGGTGAGCGTGCGCAGCATGTCGAAGGATGCGGAGCCGGCGCCCATCACCACGCCGGCGTGGATGGCGGCGGTCGACGCCGCTGCCCATCAGAATCTCGCCGACCGCCACCCGGCTGGCCAGGTGTTCGCTGAGATCCTCCTCGCCGGGGTGCAGGCCACCCAGATAAACGATCCGCTCCACACCGCTGCCCGCAGCAGCTTTTGGCAAAAGCCTCCGCAATGGAACGCTCGGTTTTGGCGAAGTCCCCGTCGCCGCCCATTGAGTCCATCAGAAACCAGGCCACCTTGGCCCCCCGCCATGGCGCGAGCGAGGTCCTCGTCCGACTCGGCGTCGCCCTCAGCCACCTCAACGCGCTGCCGTACAGAGGCCTCCAGCTTCGACGCGTCGCGGACCAGCACCCGCATCGACCAGCCCTCGTCCAGCAGGCGCTCCAGCACCAGACCTCCGACGTATCCTGTGGCACCAGTCAGCATTCCCTGTACGATTGCCCATGGTGACAAGAATGCGTGAACACAACACTCTGCGCCCGGGTTCGGGTGAACCGCTTACTCGATCGAGAGCAGCCGATGACCTCCCCACCCTTCGCCAACAAGATCGCCAGCGCTGGCCCCGTCGCTTCCAATGCGTTGCAGGATGCCAGCCCGCGGCGCCGGGTAGTCAGTGCCGCCAGCCGGCTCCCCTGCACTGAACCCTCTCCAGGACCATTCATGACCACACTGATCTGGCTTCGCGACGACCTCCGTCTGGCTGACCACCCGGCCCTGACGGCCGCCTGCGCGGCAGCACACAGACCCGTGGTGGCACTGTGGATCCACGAAACCCGCAGGACCGATGAAGAAAAACAATCGGCACGGCCCGCGCCCGCTCGGTGCAGCCGCCCGGTGGTGGTACCACCGCAGCCTGCAACAGCTGGCGCCACGGCTTGCCAACCTGGGCATTCCACTCGTCCTCGCCCTGGGTGATGCCGCGAACGTCATGCGCCGAGTCGTGGACACCGTACAACCCATGTGCGTGCACTGGACACGACGCTACGCCCCGGCAGCCTGCCGATTGGACGCCGCCACCAAGCAAGAGTTGAATTCCCGCACCGAAGTGCACAGCCACCCCGGCAGTCTGCTCGTCGAACCCTGGCTGATACAGACGGCCAACGGCTCCACTACCAAGTTTTCACACTTTTCAGCCGGGCCGTAGCCGACCTGCCCCTCGGTGCCCTCCTGCCCGAGCCCTCACCGGTCGACGCACTGGACGGTGCAGCCACAGCCCTGCCACGTTACGGGAGGACGGTGTCCGCAGAACTTGGAGGACCTTGGCTTTGCTGACGACGGCCCCGCCTGGTGGGACGACACCCTCGAACAGCACTGGGAGCCCGGTGAATTGGCAGCCCGGCAGCAACTGGACGCCATCGACGGCTGGTTGCCCGGCTATGCCAAACGCCGTGACCTGCCCGGGGAGGAAAGATCCACCAGCAGAATCTCGCTGAGGCTGCGGTGCGGGGGAATTATCGCCGCGCTGCGGCCTTGACCGCAGCCCTGTAGCAGCACTACTGCGGGCGAGGACATCGCCGCTTGGACCAGGCAACTCTACTGGCGCGAGTTCTGTTGGCACCTGCTCCACTACCGCGGAGATCTGGAGGACACCCTCATGCGTTCAGCTTGCGGAATTTCTATCGTCCCGACGACCACCTGGCGCGGGCCTGGCGACAGGGCCGCACCGGCATCGACCTCGTCGACGGCGGAATGTGGCAACCATGGCAGGCCGGCTGGATGCACAACCGGCGCGCATGGTCGCTGCATCGCTGTTCACCAAGAACATGCTCCAGCCATGGCAAGACGGCGAGCAGTGGTTCTGGGACACTCTCGTGGACGCAGACGAGGCCATCAATCCTGTCTCTTGGCAGTGGGTGGCCGGCAGCGGCGCGGACGCTGCGCCCTACTTCCGCATCTTCAACCCTGAACTCCAGCGCTCCCGGTTCGACCCGCGCCGCTGCATGTCGAGCGCTGGATCCCGGCGGGACTCGATCGGCCTATCGTGCCCGTCGTCGACCTGGCCGAGTCGCGACGCGAGGCGCCGGCCGCTCACCAGCAAGTAAGTGCGGCATCCGCAGCCGATGCCAGGCCTGAACGTGGTTGAGGTGGGTGTCCACGGGATGACACGGTTCGTGGTGGAGTTTGAATCGGCCCTGCCACCCGAAGAGCTATGGAGAAAGAAGAGCTATGGAGAAAAACTGTGGAACTGTCGCGGCACAGCACGGCAGTGCCCTTCACCAAGGTGAGCAGCGACGATGGCTCCGCCTTGCGTGCAGGAAGCCATTTCGTGGCGCGTACCGCTCTGGGCCCGCTGCGGTTCGACGATCACATGCTCGTGAACAGGTGGCAGCCACCGAACTACGCGGTCATCATCAAGACCGGACCGGTACTCACCGGCACCATCCACGCGAGCATCGAGGCAGTGGGCACCGGAAGCCGTCTCCACTGGGAACAAGACTTCAGCATCCGCGGTGTGCCGGACGTCCTGGCAACGCTCGTGAGAAAGCCGGTGGCCGTAGGCTACTCCCGGGTGCTGCGTCGTATCACGGGCTGAGGTCTGACGGCACTAAGGCCACTGGGAGCCTTGTGTGTGGGTGGAGCTAAGGGGATTCGAACCCCGACCTCTTCCATGCCATGGAAGCGCGCTACCAACTGCGCCATAGCCCCGAGAGCTGCTCCAGACTATCGGATGCTCTCCCCTGTTGGCAAAGCGGCCCTGGCCGCCTGTTTCAGGGCCGCTGCGATGGTCTCCATGGCCGCGTCGTCGTGGGCAACCGAGAGGAACCACGCCTCGAAGGCCGAAGGCGGCAATGCCACTCCCCGTCCAGCATCGCGTGGAAGAACCGCCCGTAGGCCGCGGTGTCCTGGTCCTGGGCGTCTGCGTAGTCGATGACGGGCTTCTCCCGGAAGAACACGGAGAACAGGTTCCCCGGCGTTCTGGATGACGTGAGGCACCCCGGCCCCGGTCAGCGCGTCGCCGACCAGCCGCTGCAGCTCTGCGGAGCGGGCATCGACCCTGTCGTAGACCTCCGGTTTCGCCAGGTCGAGGGTTGCGATCCCGCCGCGGTGGCGAGGGGATTCCGAGAGCGTGCCCGCCTGATAGACGGGGCCGAGCGGGGCCAGCAGATCCATGACCTCCCTGCGACCCCCGACCGCTGCGAGGGGCATGCCACCGCCGACCACCTTCGAAGGTGATCAGGTCGGGCGTCCAGTCCGGGGGCCTCGCCCCCGCCTCGAGTCCCCCACCAGCCGGAGGCCCGACGCGGAAACCGGTGAGCACTTCGTCGAGGATCATGAGTGCCCCGTGTTCGGCGGTCAGCTTCCGGATCTCGGCATTGAATCCCTCTGCCGGGGTGACGACCCCCATGTTCGCGGGTGCCGCCTCCGTGATGACCGCCGCGATCTGCCCGCCGATCCGTTCGAACAGCGAACGCAGCTCGTCGAAGTCGTTGTGAGGCAAGCACGATGGTGTCGACCGCGGCAGCCACCGTCACCCCGGCGCTTCCCGGTAGCCCCTGGGTGGCCACACCCGATCCGGCAGCGGCCAGCAGCGCGTCGGAGTGGCCGTGATAGCAGCCCGCGAACTTGACGATCTTGTCGCGGCCCGTGGCGCCGCGGGCGATCCGCACCGCGGTCATGGTGGCCTCTGTACCGGTGGAGACCAGCCTCACATGTTCCGCGACGGGAACCCGGGCGCGGATCCGTTCGGCGAGCTCCACCTCGGCGCCCGTCGGGGCCCGAAGCTGAGACCTTTGGCAGCCGCATTCCGCACGGCTGCAATGACCTCGGGGATGGGCGTGCCCGAGCAGCGCCGGTCCCCAGGAACACACGAGATCGACGTAGCTGGTGCCGTCGACATCGGTCACGCGGCACCCGGATGCCTGTTTAATGAAACGCGGCGTGCCACCCACCGACGCGAATGCCCGCACGGGCGAGTTGACCCGCCAGGGATCGCCTCGCAGGCCCGGTCATCCATTCCTGGTTCAGTCCAGCCATTCGGCAACCTCCAACGCCCAGTAGGTGAGCACCACATCGGCGCCCTGAGCGAACGATACTCGTGATCGACTCCTCGATGGCGGCGCGCCGGTCGATCCACCCGCGTTCCGCTGCTGCCTCGATCATGGCGTACTCCCCGACACCTGATAGGCCGCCACCGGAACCTTCGAGATGGCGGCTACGTCGGCGAGCACGTCGAGGTAGTGGCTGGCGGGCTTGACCATCACCATGTCGGCGCCCTCCGCCAGGGTCCAGCAGCGCCTCCCCAGGCCCTCGCGACGGTTCGCTGGATCCTGCTGGTAGGTGCGGCGATCCCCTGAAGAGAGGAGCCGACCGCCTCCCGGAAGGGCCCGCAGAACGCGGAGGCGTACTTGCCGAGTAGGCCAGGATCCCGACGTCCTCGAAACCTACCGCGTCCAGTCCGGTGCGAATCACCCGGATCTGGCCATCCATCATCCCCGACGGCGCCACGACGTGCGCCGGATCGGGCCTGCGCCACCGCCTGTTGCGCGTAGGCATCGCAGGTCTCGTCGTTGATCACACGACCGTCCTCGGCGAGGAAGCCGCAGTGCCCGTGGCTGGTGAACTCATCCAGGCACACGTCCGACATGATCACCAGATCATCACCCACCGCTTCCCGGCAGGCGGTGATGGCCCGCTGTTCGATGCCGTCGGCGTGCCCAGGCTGCGTACCCCGCGGGTCCTTGTCCGCATCATCGGGCACCCCGAACAGCATGATCCCGCCCAGTCCCGCTTTCTACCGCCGATCGTGCGACGCCACCGATCTGTTCGACGGTGTGCCGACGCACCCCCGGCATGGCGCTGATCTCGGCGGGGACTCGCCGACGAAGACAGGCAGAACGAGCTGCGCCGGGACGCGGTCGGGTTTCGCGGACCAGTTTTCTCATGGCGGCGGTGGTGCGTAGCCTGCGTGGGCGCTCGATCATGCGTTTCCTTCCCAACCAGTTCGGCGGCGGCCCTTGCGACCGCCTCCTGCGTCGGGGACGGCGAGACGCTGGCCGCCACCCCGAGTTCATTCAACACCTTCGCGGTGGGTTGTCCGATAGGGCCAGTACCCGGGTTCCCTTCGGCCATCCCAACCGTTCGTCGATCACCCGCGCCACCGAACCTGCGGTCACGACCACTGCAGCAAATTCCCCGCCCTCCAGCGGGCCGCCAGCTCAGCCGGGTTCCTGGAGTCGCCTCCATCGTGTAGCACGGGGAAGACACTCGACCTGCCAGCCCAGCTCCCGCAAACCCTCGGGAAGATCTGGTTTGGACAGCGCCGATCCTGAATAACCACCTGTCCCCGGTGCTTACCGGGAACTCCTCGAGGATCCCTGCCGCGCTGGCCTTCCGCGGACGAGGTCCACCGCATACCCAGCTGCTTCCAGGGCCGCTGCGGTCGCCTACCGACGGCGGCAATCCGCCGGGCAGCTGCCCCCAGCCCTCTGAAGAGCCTCGACCGTGCGGGCGGAGGTGACCACCGACCAGTCGGCCTGCCCAGTCGAGCCTGTCGACCAGCACCACCGGGACCTGCACTGGGAAGGTCGTAACCTCCAGTCCGGCGGCGCTCAGTGCCTTGAGAGCGCGCCCGCCTCGCGGGGAAGAAACACCCTGCGTCCCCGGCCTCAGCCACAGGTCGCGTCGTCATGGAACTCCGGCCAGCCGGGAGGCCGGGTGGCGTCCAGCTGGGTCACGTCGGCGGCGCCGGCGGCGAGCAGCCGGTGGCGGCGGTTCTTCCCGCACCGGAAATCAGCGGCACTCGGTTCTGGTCTGGCGGGTGCCGTCGGCGAGTACACCCCGCTGCCAGCCTGTCGCCGGTCCCGAGGGCCGCTATCGGGGCCGCGCAGCCACCGCCCAGGGCGCCAGGACGGCCCTGTTCCTCGGTGACCGCGAGTCGCGTGTCCGCGTCTTCCAGGGCTTTGAGGGCGGCGATCAGGTGACGTCACCGGCGCGGCACTCAATGCCGAGCGCCCCTGCCCGGGTGCGGGCAGGATGGCAGTTCCTCGGTGATCCGTCGCGCGAGCCCGAGGCGGCGCAGTCCCGCTGCGGCCAGCACCACCGCATCCAGGTCGCCGGAGGTCACCCGGGACAGCGGGGTATCGATGTTGCCGCGGATGTCGATGAAGACCAGGTCGGGACGCAGGGCGCGCAGCTGCGCCACCCGCCGCGGCGACCCGGTGCCCACTCGGGCCCTCCGGCAGTTCGGCCAGGCTCAGGCCGTCGCGGGAGCACAGCGCGTCGCGGGGGATTCCTGTTCCGGGGTGGCGGCGATCACCAGTCCGGGGACGGATTCGACTGGGAGGTCCTTCAGTGAGTGGACAGCCAGGTCCACCTCTCCCTGAGCAGTGCGGAACGCAGCTCTGCGGCAAACACCCCTGAGTCCCAGAGAGAGCCGGGTCAGCGACCCGCGTTCGTGATCGCTCACGGGTCGCGAATGGTGACAATCTCCACCTCGTGCCCAAGGTCGCGGAGCCTGTACGGCCACCCAGGTGGATTGGGTCACCGCCAGAGTCGATGCACGCGTTCCCAGTTTCATACTGCCGCCTCCAGGCCAGATGCGATTGCGGCTTCTATCCCATTGCCAGCCACCCAGGCCCCACCACCTTGACGTTGGTGGGGAGGGAGTCCAGCAACCTTTGCCCGTTCCGCAGCCGGGAGCGCCCTGGGCACAGCGGGCCAGCGCACCAGGGCGTGGTCACGGAGTACCAGGTTCTCGCACCCGAGCAGCAGGCGGCATCGGCCAGGGCCTGCTCCCGTGGGGCTGGCGTCGGGTGCGTAGCTGAGGCGGATCAGCTCCACTCCCCGCGGCTCCAGGCCATTTCGCCGAGTAGTGGGTCAGCGCCCGGGCAGCAAGCCCCGGGATCGGCTGGCCGAGCATCACCCCAGAACCAACCGGCGCTCCAGCCAGCGGCTCGGGTTCCAGCGCCCTAGGACCGTGTTGACCGAGGCTCCCTCGTCGCGGGTGCCGATGCGGTGATTCCCAGCCCGCCGAGCAGGTCCGCGGCGGGACGGGCGGGCAGGCCAGGATCACGCAGTCGCCCTCAGCCGGTGCTTCGCCGAGCGGTGACCGTCGCGTCGCGTCCGATCCCGGTGACGCGGGCACTGAGCCGGATCTCCCCCACCGTTACCCCGGATGTCAGGAGGCCAGGGCCTCGACGAGACGGGAATCAGCCCTCCAACGGGTTGGGCGACGGCGGAGCGGCTACCGCGGGCCGCCGCGACCTTCGCGTACAGAGAGCCAGGTCCCTCAGGCTGGGCGCGAACTGCGCCAGCGGCATCCGATCGGGTTTCCATCCGGTAGACGGTCCAGTCACAGGGGCTACTGTCGATCGGTGACAGCCCGACTCGAGGCGTGCTGTCACCAGCTCCCGGACGGTGGTGCGCGGCCCCAATCTCGTCGCCGAGTCCAGGTTCAGTCAGTGCTACTGCCAGGTCCGCATCGTCCAGGGCAGCTGTCAGGGCCGGATCATCCGGGCCGCGGGAATACCCAGCACCCGTCGGCGCGGGCCAGGACTGCGTGGCCGACCAGCAGATGTGCGTTCCCCCCGTGGGAGCGGCGATCTCCAGCCCGAGAGTCGCGCACAGTTCATCCACCACTCCCAGGCGGCGGGCGTAGGCCTCGGCCCCGCCGTCAATCACCTTCCCCGCAATCTCCAGCGGCGCCACCATCCCGCCGATCCGTTCTGAGGCTTCCGGGACGATAACTCAGCGCCTGCACGGGCCAGCCGGTGGGCGGCCGCCAGCCCAGCCACACCGGCCCCGACGATCACGGCCATCACAGCTCGTGCACCAGGGCGACGAGATCGGTCAACACCGCAGGATCGGTCTCGGGTGGCACACCGTGCCCAAGGTTGACCACATGAGCGGGGGCGGATCGGCCCGCGCTCGACGACATCTTTGGTGTGAGTGACGAGGTTCTCCCAGCCGCAGCCAGTCGCGCGGGATCGATGTTGCCCTGAAGCACCTTTTCCGGGCAGGCGGCACGCGGCCTCGTCCAAGGGGATGCGGTGATCGATCCCCGATCTGCCTCGGATCCGCATTCATGCCATGACCTCCAGCAGGTGTCCGGTTCCGGTGCCGAAGTGGATGCGAGGCACGGAAACGCTCTCAGCACCCGCCGCGAGTAAGGGGCGACCCGGGTGGCGTAGTCGGCCAGGCAGAGCGTCCCGACCCAGGAGTCGAACAGCTGCACTGCCCGCGCCCCGGCCTTCACCTGGATGCGCGGAACTCACCTGACAGGTCAGCGCACCAGGTGAGCAGCCGGTCCCACGCCGCGGGTTCAGCGTGATGAAGGCCCGCGCCCCCAGGTGGTCGCGGGGAGCCCACGTCCTTCCACCAGGTAGGCAGCCAGGGTGAAAGGGAGCGCCAGCGAACCTGATCACCGGTGTGTCTCTCGCCGAGTTCCGCGACAGCCAGCGTCACCGCCTTCTCCACAGCTGATGCGTCAGAGATCCGGTGCTCCACCAGCCTGTTCACCTCTGCGACGCTGTTCACCGGTTGTTCGAAAACCGGCCCTACCCCAGAGACGATGGACACATCGACTCCCGCGAGCGCCAGAGGAATCATGATGTCGGAAAGAACACTGCCGCATCCACACCGTGGCGGCGAACTGGCTGGCAGGTTATTTCGGCGGCCAGTTCCGGCGTGAGGCACGCATCCAACATCGCGACGCCCTGTCTCGCATTGCGGTACTCTGGCAGCGATCGCCCGGCCTGACGCATGAACCACACCGGCAGACGCTCCGGCTGACGCCCCTCAAGGGCTGCTAGAAGGGCAGGCTGATCGCTTCTCGTCATGGCCAAATTCTGCCCTATCGACGGAAATCTGGTTCACTGGAACCACTGTGAACCTTCGCATCCTGTCCGTAACGCATGACCTCCACGGTCTTACCGAGGTCCAACGCGTATCTCAACATGCGGACGCTCTGTCCGCTTCCTTGCGGCACACCTCTGGCGTTGAGGGCCTCGTGACCTTGGCGACCTGCAACCGGCCCGAGTTCATCATCGATTCACCGAAAGTGCCGGAGGCACATCTGCGCCTGAGGCTGGCCCGCGAGCTCGACTCCCAGCCTGACTGGTCCGTCCATGAGGGCGAAGAGGCCCTCACCCATCTGTTCCGGGTCGCCTCCGGCCTGGAATCGATGGTGGTCGGGGAGCGGGAGATCACGGGGCAGCTGCGCCGCGCCCTGAAGACCGCCCAGGAATCTGCTGACGCTTCCGGCACCCTGACCAGCGTCATCAACGCCGCCCCGCACACTCCCGGCGAGTGAGTGTCGAAACCAAACTGCAGGAGTCAGGACGTTCGGTGGTCGGCGTCGGACTCGATATGACCGGGATCATGGGACTGGAAAAACCAGCGGGTGCTACTCGTGGGAACAGGTTCTCACGCAGGCGCTGTCGTCTCGGCACTGCGACAGCGCGGGGCCGAAACCATCTTTGTCCATTCCTCATCCGGAAGAGCGACGGGGTTCGCCGAGCGACACGCCATCACCCCCGCTAAGAACCTCGAATCGGCCCTGGGCAAGGCAACGCTGGTGGTCACCTGCCGAGGTTCATCCACCCCGTGGTGACGACGGCCCATCTCAAAGGACGCCGCCCCCACCGTATTGCTCGACCTGTCTCTGCAGCCGGATGTGGATCCGGCCGTAGCCACCCTTCCCGGGGATTACCCTCCTCGATCTGGCAGCGATCCAGGCCGCCATCTCTCCCACGTGGGCTGCCGATTCCGCCCGCCGAACGAGTCGTTGCTGAGGGGGTACACGAGATCTCCGGGCGCTCGCCTCCCGCGTCGCAGATCCAGCGGTTGCCTCGCTGCGAGCCGCGATGCTGCAGATCGTCGATCGAGGAGGTGGCGCCTCCCTGCAGGGCCGAGCCCTGACCATCGAAGACCGCGCTCTGGCACTCCGACGCCTGACCACGAAAGCTGCTCCACACCCTTCGATACGCGCACGCGACGCAGCACCGAGGGTAGAATCGCTGACTACCTGGCGGCCATGGAGGAGCTCTACGGCATTGAGATCCAGCCTGACCTCGACACCCGGAGCCATCATCGTTGCCCAGTGACAGGACTCAGTTTTGCCGACCTGGCGATGACAGAGCATACGGAGGTTGGATGAACGACGCCCTGAGTCCGTATTCGGCTGTGCTGCTCGCCTCCTACGGCGGCCCCCGCCGCCCCTGAAGACGTGCTGCCTTCATGCGCAACGCCACCGCCGGTCGCGGGGTGCCGGACGAGCGCCTGCTGGAGGTTTCCCAGCACTACCAGCTCTTCGGGGACGCCCCCATCACGAGCAGAACGAGGCGCTCCGCGACGCTCCCGCCGCAGAGCTGAAAAGACGAGGCTGTCCTCGCCCCGTCGTGATCGGGAACCGCAACTGGACCCCCTTCTTCGCCGAAACCGTCTCCGCCCTGCACCGTGACCATCACGACAGGGTGGTGGCGTTGACCACCGCCGCTTATTCCTGCTATTCAGCCTGTCGTCAATACCGGGAGAACCTGGCCGCCGTCATGGAGCAGATACCTGGCGTAGTCATCGACAAGGCCGGCCCCTATGCAGAGCGCGAAGGTTTCATTTTCGGCCAATGTGGACGCGCCTGGTCGCGGCCGTGCAGGCGCTGCGATCCCGGATCGGCGAGGGGTGATAAAAGGTGCTGTTCGTCACCCACTCCATCCCGATCGCCATGAACACCGACTCGCCGATAGCACCCCCGCTACCCGCCACGACGCCCAACACATCAGGGTTGCCTCCCGGGTGGCCGAGGCCGCCGAGGCTCACCTGGGTGAGCGCCTCGACTGGGAGCTGGTCTACTGTTCCCGTTCTGGCAGCCCGCACATTCCGTGGCTCGAACCCGACGTCAACGACCGCCTGGCCGAGTTGACGGGCGTCGACGGCGTGGTGGCCGCACCGATCGGTTTCATCAGCGACCACATGGAGGTGGCCTATGACCTGGACGCACCCAGGCCCGAGAATCGGCTGCTGAGGCCGGTTTCGACTACGACGCGCCGCCACCGCAGGCGTCCACCCAGACTTCATCGCTACTTTGGCCGATCTTCTCCCTCGAGCAGGTCGCCATGGCGCGGGGCGAACTCGCCCCGCCCGACCATCCCCCTGCCTCACAGAGCCAGCACGTTGCTGCCTCCCACGTCCGTAGAAGGAGCAAACCCATGTCTCACCCACATCACATGCACGCTGATCCGCGCGACCACCTGATTCCGGCCGACGAGGTCAACGCAACCCCGCACTACGTGATGTATTCGGTGTTTCGCACCGTGGGCCCGCTGCACGAGCCCGACGCCGTAGCCATAGAAAAGACAGTTCTCGACACTGGAGTGAGCATCCGCGGCTGGTACGACATCGGCGGTTTTCGCGCCGACGCTGACCTGATGCTATGGACTTTGGCCGACGACCCACACCCTCTGCAGGCGGCCTACCATGCGCTGCGTAGCTCTGACCCTAGGACGGGACTTGGAACCGGTATGGTCCTGCATTGGTGTGCACCGCCCCGCCGAGTTCAACCGCGGCCACACCCCGGCCTGTTTCTCCGGTGTCGCACCGCGCCCATGGGCGTGCGTCTACCCGTTCGTACGCAGCTACGACTGGTACTACATGGATGAGGAGCACCGCTCGAAGATGCTTGCTGCCCATGGCCGCATGGGTCGCGAATACCCCGACGTGCCGGGTTCCACCACCTCGGCCTTCGCGCTGAACGACTACGAATGGTTGCTCGCCTTCGAAGCCGACGAACTGCACCGCCTCACCGACGCGATGCGTCACCAGCGTGGAGCCGAGGCCCGGCTGTACGTACGCGAAGAGGTTCCGTTCTTCACCGGTCCCCGCGTCACCCTCGAGGAATGGGTCTCCCGCCAGCCCCAGAGCTGAGAGACGACATCCCCGAGGCCGGTTGATCGACGAGCAATGTGGGATGGGCGCACATACCCACCCCACATTGCTTCTTTTCTTCCTAGCCCTCGATGACCCTCGCGGAGGAGCCTCAGCACCTCAGTCGAGGAGTAATCCTCGGTACTACCGGCAATCTTGATCCCAGCCCGTTCCAGCACCTTGATGGCAGAATCACCGACGGCGAACACCAGCACATCGGGATGCCACCCGAGGAGACGCCCCACGGCTATCGCGTTCGATCCCGATGCTAACGATCACCGCATCGAATGCACCCTCCCACATCTCACGGACATCGGCGGGGGCCTCCCGCAGCAGCTGCATGGTGTAGACGGGAATCAGCTGGGCCTTCCAGCCCTTCGCGTGAAGCCCTGAGATGAGCCCTGGCGCGAGCAATGCCGATCCGGGCACCAGGACCGTTCCCGTCCCGTCACCCGTGGGCCAGATGTCCAGGAGCGCAGGAACACCAGCAGCCCCCTCGGGCACCAGATCGACTGTGATAGCCCATCTCACGCAGCGCATCTGCCGTTCCACCACCGACAGCAGCAATTCGCCTCTTTAGGGAAGCCTCCAGCCAAGGTCCCGGATGCTCTCGACGGCACGCACCGAGGTGAACGCAACCCAGTCGGCGCCGTCCAGAGTGGAACTGACAGCAAGCACCTCGCGGCGCTGCAGCATCACGGATGTGACGTCCAGGACGCTCCACGCAGCCCTGCGGGGCGATCCGTCCCTCCTCCCGAGGAACCAGGATCTTGGCCTTGGTAAGCTCGGTGGTCCGACGACCATTTTCCTCCTCGGGCTCGACGTCGACCTGCGTCCGGTTGCGTCCGAGCTCCTCGGCCCCCTTGAACGGAGGTAGGCCGCGGCTCGGCGGGCGGTGCGAATCGCGTGATACTCGGATGTGGGCATGCCCATCTGCACCACCAAACCCCTTGGAGCCATCCTTCGGCAGGACCGCGACGATCAGCGACAGCACTCCTTCCCGCGTGGCCTTCGCGGCCACCGAGACAGCTTCACTGACATCAAGAGCGGCATAGGGCAGCCCGTTCCGCCATGACACAAACGCGGGTGTCGGAATGGTCCAGTTCCTGGAGGATGCGATGAGTTCCTTGTCTCGCTGCGGCATTCGAGACCGATGGCCCCGAGCCCGGCATCTGGAGGATGTCATCCAGGTATTTCGGTGACGAGATCGAGACGCCCCACGGCCTCGAAAAGTCGGCGGCCCAGCCACCAGGCCATCGAGCTCTCCGGTGCGCACCTTCTCAGGAACTCGATGAGCTGCCCGGGGTGCGCTTGACGAACGTGAGCCCGGGATTGATACTCAACAACTGCGAGCGGCGCAGGCCGGAGTCGCGTGGCTATCACCGATCCCCGGAAGCTGCTCCAACGTCAGGCCGTCGCGGGCCACCAGCGTCGCGCTGATCGCCGCGTTTCAGGATGGCCGCAAAGGTCAGCCCCGGCATCTGCTGTTCTCGGGATGCGGTGCATGCGATGCACCACCAGGTCGAAATCACCGCGCATCAGGCCGAGACGCAGCTGCCCCACCGTCTCGGAATCGCCGGCAGCCGGGATGTGCACCACATCCACGTCGTGTCCCATTTCACGCAGGGTGGCGGCCACGGCTTGCGAGCGGGCGACATCCACCACGGAGTTTTTCGTGCCAAGACTGATCTTCAACTCGTCCATCCTCACTGAATAACGACTACGACTGGTCAATCGTCGAGCCCAGCCTATCGATCCGCACGCAAGATTTTGTCGTCAGGATGGAACCGCGCGATTCAACCAGTCCTCCAGCCTCGGTCCGACCCTCAACGCCATTCTCTGGGAGTAGGGCTCGCCGGAATGCGCGCCCGAAACTGGTGGGCAGGAACACAGGAACCGGAAGGATTCCACCGGGTTTGGGGCTTCTCCTCACTAGCTCCCAAAGAGTCATCTCCCTCGGGGCTGAGATCTCGACAAGATCCCGGCCCGCTTCCCTCGAGGCCGTCTCAGCAACCACCCGCCGCCGCCTCGAGAGCAATGGGCTGATACGCATCCCGGGCACGAGCCCCAGAGGACCCAGCCTGTTGCGTTGCAGAACCTGAGCACCGAACTCGAACCACTGGGTTAAAAGTGCACGATCGTCAGGGATGGGCTGAAACCTCCTGGCCGTCTCCTCCTGGGCCTTCTTGCCCGCGAAGTATCCGTATCCCTGATCTCTCCGGCCGGTCGCTGGACGATCGACAGGAGGATGTGGCGCGCACCTGCCTGAGTTGCGGCGTGCGCCACCGACCGTGCGGACCGTTCGAAGAACTCGATAAAGGTTTGCAGCCCGGTGGCGACGATGTTCGTCGCCCGATCACCACGTCGGCCTTCGAGTTGCGGCAAGGAATCCGCCGTCACATCGAAACCGGTGGAGCGTGAGACCTGTCGCGCCTGGATCCCTTCGGCCTCGCAAGCGTGCTGGATCGCGACTCCCGAGGCTCCGCCCCCGACTATCACGCGCGCATCACCACTCCCATCCTCTACTAACGTAGAGACCATAGCGATCGTAGAGGATACATGGGAGAGTGAATGGATCGACGCAACGGATCGCAAATGCGGAATCGCCCTGATAGCACGCGGCACCCACCGCCTGACCCACCGTGCGGTGGATGCCGAAGCCGACTCTCCCAACGGCTCGACCTCGTATTACGCACGCTCCCGCCGCGACCCGATCCGCCTGGTGATGGAACAGCTCTCCGCGAAATCAGCGAGGCCGATCTGACCGACATCGAGGTGCCTGAGAAACTGACGGTCCAGCAGGCCACCGAACTGGTGGGGAGACTGACGAAACGTCTCATCCTGAACGGCGACGCGCAGGCGGCGCGGTTCGCCCTGATGTTCGAGGTCCGCGACGATGACGAGCTGCGCCGCGAGCTCACCGTCGACGCCCTGCGCAGCAGCCTGACGAGAAAGCCGTCGCTGCCAGGCGCCCTCGGCGCGACCGATCCGGAGGGACCGCCCCGGAGTTCGTCGCTCTAATCGATGCGGTCCTGATGTACCGGGCCGTGGAGGCCGCTCCCATCAATCCGGTCGGCGTGGTCGAGACCTATTTGACCGGTCTTCTGGTCAGGCAAAAACCGACGGCAACCCGATGACATAGTGTTGATCTCCCCGCCGAAGTTGGTGGTGAAGATGATGCGGCTGAGGTCGCGGGAAGCACTGGCCTGGGGTTCGAGGAAGTAGGGATCACCGTCGACTTTTGTCCCAGCCAGCCCGGATAGTGCGCGACGTTGAGCGCCCGTCCGCCGAGGGGTGAGTTCCAGCGGCCAGACCTTCCGGTACTCCGCCTGAAGGGTGGGGGCCGGTTGCTGGGAACGGTAGCCGGCAGTGTCGTCGTGGTGGATGACCGCCCATCCCGACGCCGAAAGACCGTCCGCTGATGTGCGCATACCCTCTCCCTGAACCGTGGTGGGGTGTGCAGGTCATTGCGCTCACCGCGCGACGTCGATGGACGCGATCTGCCCTCTGCCGTAGTCGGCAGACCTACCAGGAGGTCCTCATGGTTCGGACCGAGCGAGGTCGGAGGTTCCGACCTGTCGAGGAGCTGACGCGACTGCGCCGAAGTCGGCGCTGTAAGAGAAGGTTCCACCTCCTCTGCCGGCCAGGACGGCACCACGTACCCGCCGCTCGGTGTCGCTGAGATGTGGTCCGGGAAGGCTCCCGGAACGGGGAAGGCGAGGCATCCAGGGTTCCGATCACGGTTTTCTTCTCCAGGGTCGATACTGAGAAGCCCGTGACAGATATTGCCCGGGCATCCGCATCGTAGGAGGCTGGCTGGAGCCCCAGGATCCTTGCCGTCGGCACTGAAAGTGCCTTCCCCTGGTCCAGAAGGACGTGCCCCAGGCCAGGGGTCTGGCCCGTAAGTCGAAGACCTGTTCCTTGGTTCCGGTCTCCACATCGAGCAGCCACCAGACCATGCGTTGCGTTCGGTGAAGTAGAGGCGGGCGGGTTCGCTGGATGCCAGAGAGGTTCGCAGTCACCGGCCAGGTCCGGGAGCTTGCGCAGATACCCGAAGGTGGTGGCGTCGGAGGTGCCAGAAACCCTTGCCGTCCTGCGCGAGATAGCGGGTGTTGTCGGCATTGAAGGCCTGCCGCCTCAGAGTACTCGTGCCGCATACGGTCGTCCTCCCCTCGGCGACGGCGGTCGCGCGGTACAAGCGAGTTCCGTAGGCGGGGTCAGATCGGGACATCGGACAGCCCGGTGGAGCGTTCCGCCGGGCAATGGCTCTGATCGGACTCATCCGACAGTGGAGTGAGCCGGAGCTTGGCCTGCAGCAGCGCATCGAAGGGATTGCTCGGCCCCACACCGGGCGGAGATGCCACCGCCGACGTTGATGGGGAGGAATGGGAGCCGGCGACGCAGCACGCCACCAGACCAAAGCCTCCGGCCCCGAGAAGGGCACGACGGGAAAACCGGACACAGTTCATCTGTTCCTCCTAGAACACGATTTCTCGGTCCTCCCTTGTCGCCAACTCCTGGCGCCACGATCGTGATGCTACACGTTCCCGCAACATTCAAAAAGATCTTCCGGAAATCCAATCGGCTCTTCCCCCTGAAACCGGCTGACCCAGACCCCGCAGAAAGAGCGGCCCAACTCGAAGCCGCCCTTGATGCCCGATGGCCAGAACCCGACCACGAGCCAGCTCACCACGCATCTAGGGTGGTGGACGATCCGCAGAGGAAGGTGCGTGATGCAGACGATCACCCTCATCGTGCGGGAGAGACCCATGGTGGGCATGGGCGTGTTCCGGATGACCGCTGAGGTGCGCCGTGCACTCGCCGGTGGCCCTCGACACCGGGTATCGACTGATCGACACAGCCGCTCTGTGCGGCAACGAAGAAGCGGTTGGCGAGGTGGTCGCGGCCTCCGGGCCGCCCTCGCGACGAGCTGTTCATCACCACCAAGGTCTGGTACCGCGACTTCGGTCGCGACGCCACGTTGCGAGCCTTCGAGAAGTCGCTGAGCAGGTTGAGGCTGGATCGCGTGGACCTGTATCTGCTGCACCAGCCCTTCAACGATTGCTACGGGGCGTGGCGGGCCCTCGAAGAGCTGTGTGCGGGAGGTCGTCCGCGCGATCGGGGTGTCGAATTTCATGCCGGATCGCTATTTCGACCTCGCCGTCCACAGCGACATCACACCCGCGGTCAACCAGTGCGAGGTACATCCCTCCATCAACGAGGGGACCTGCACGAGATCACCCGGCGGCACGGCACCGTCCTCCAGGCGTGGCGCCGCTGGCCCAGGGGAAATCGGAGATCCACGGTTCCCCGGCGCTGCAGAGGATCGCGGAGCAACATGGGAAATCGGTGGCGCAGGTGATGCTGCGGTGGCTGGTGCAGCGCGATCTCCTTGGTGGTCAAGAGCACCCACGAGGCCCGGCTGCGGAAAACCTGGATGTCTTCGACTTCGAACTGGCTGAGGCCGGATGTCGGACATCGCCACCTTTGGAGAAGTACAAAACCGAACGCGGGCATGACTCCATCACGACCCGCGGCTGCTGGAATACCTGCACGACAAGTACCGCTGACCCACCCTCTCCAGAGCTGGTCGTGCCGAAACCACCGCTGCAGAGTGGTCCAGTCTCCGGGGGTCTCGCGCATACATGGTCACGGATAGTCGGATCTCGGTCATGTGCAGCCAGTCCTGACCGTGAAGCCGAAGCGTCTCGTAGAGTCGCTGGCTTCCCAGAGTGGTGGCCTCCCAGGTATGCGGGCAGGACCGGCCTCGTCGACCACTTCGAGGCGGTGGTTCAGCAGCCGCGACCCGATACCGAGGCCGCGCGCCTCCTCACCGACGACGATGTCGACGAGGTACCAGTGGGCGTGATCGGGACGACTCTTGGCAGAAGACATCGAGAGTCCTCAGGGTCTCGCGGCAGGTGACGCAACCCCACCGCCGAGACCACCCGCGGCAGCTCGCGCACCTTCGCCCAGCTGGAGGTCTTGCGGTCGGGCGATTCCCATGCCGCGGCACCGACCAGGCGACCGTCGTCCTCTGCGGGCCAGATCGACGGCCCCTCCTGCCATCGCCCCGGTCCGCAACTCGACAGGAACACCTTCGTCAGGCGCTGCAGCTGATCCGCCCCGGACTCATCACCACCGATCTGCCGGATCGTCGTGGAGCTGCAGCGAACAGACCAGCCACCACTCAGGCAGGTCCGCCTCCTCCCTGGACGATGGCAGTGGTCATTCGGTATCCCTTCGGTGGTCGTGGTTCTGGTGAGGCGATGGCACTCCTCAAGAGGAGCAAGTTCAACTCATCAGGCTACCAGCAGCGCAGATAGAGCATGTTTCACATTTTTCCGCACGCACCAAAGATAAACCCTGAGCGAGACTCAAGCCATTCAGCCGCTTTCATCCTGGAACAGACCGGAAAACGCTTATTCTACATCAAGGGAAAATAGGGATACCCTCTCGCTTCACTGTTTTTATCTGTAATGCTGCATGGATGAATTCCGGCACGGTTCTTATCGCATTCAAAGCTCGTTTCGGGCGTGCAGGGATCGACGATTTCTACAACACACCCTTTTCGCACCCCTATCCAGTCTTCAATCAGTTTATTGATGTGTTCATCCCTGAAAGAATATCCGACAACAACCAGTCACTCTGCCGCAAGGAGCCAATTCCAGAATCCCACAAGCATCGCCAAGAATAGCCCATCCGGCCCGGAGCTTGCCTCGCAGACCGAATACGAGTCCCAGCGGCTGCAGACTTCGTCATCCATTCCTCGATTAACAGACCACTCCTCCTCGACTGTATTCGGACCATTCTAGGCTCATCCTCAGGCAAGCATTCCTCCACGCTATACAGTCTCCCCCAGTCGATAGAGCCATGAAGCTTTTAGCAATCGCATACAGCATTTTCACCCCACTCCCAAGACAATCCACCTTTCCACTTCTCGATGCCCGTATCCACCAATAACTCGGCATTGGCGGAAGCGTTTTCGTGCACCAATATCGTAGTTCAATGTGGCGATCCGAATCGGTTTTGATAGGAACAGACCAGTCAAGTAATCGTGCAGTAGTCTCACTTTCCGGAACCAAGGCATTCCTGAGCTTCTCATGAACAACTTGCACAATTTACGATAGGTCTCGCCACAGAAGGAGCAGGAGGCCCAGAATTACCGAAAGCGTCTTGCCGACCCTCCCCATACTCCTGGAATATCTCAAGGCTTCCTCAACGAACCGCGACCATTCCGACATGTCACTCCTGACGGAAAAAGGCTCCGCCATCGTTGAACGAAGGGAGCGATCTCCAACTCAGACGTGGTGGCGAGTATTTGAATGGTGGTGAAGAGACCTCTCGACGTCAACATCACCCGGAAAACCTTTTGAGGCTTATTCATGGGGTGTAGACGAAGATGAGCCCCCGTGACGGCTTGTAGTCATGGCTTCGAAAGTGTCGTAGGGACGGCGGCAATCAGTGTAGAACGGGCCAGGCTTTTTGAGGTTCGCGATGACGCGTTCGCTGAGGTAATGGTCGTTGTTGTCTTTTTATCGGTAGTCGGTGAGTTCACCGTGAGTGGGTTTTCGTCGGGGGTGATCATTCCCAATCCGATGTAGCCTTTGCCTCCACTATGACTTTGAGCATTGAGGGCTGTGAGAACCGGATTCCCTGATGGCCTCTGCGTCATGCACACTCACCCGGGCAGGGGGAGATTTAGGCGAGCTGTCCTGCCAGGCGCAGGGTTCACCACCGTCGTGTGGTGTTTTCGCCTGAGTACTAGCTCGGGACGGTCGCGCCACGACCAGCAAGGCGCAGAGTACCGTCGATGATGTACTGGCGGATCTGGGTCGGAGGATCTTCCACGCCGGGCACCCAGGCTTGGAGTGACTCTGGCAACTCAGGGAGTAGACCGCCACCACTCGTGAGATGATGTGGCTTGGGAGACCATGTGATGTCGGCCAGCAATCCTGGGTGAGATTCGTGTCTGAGCATTAACACAGTGACTTGATACAGCGGAATAAGCCAGGACACGGATCCTGCTGCCGGATAGGTTTCGGAACGAGAAGTGTGGATCAGTTCGCACAGGTTGAGGATCTGGTCGCGCTCAAGGCTTGTGTGATATTCACGGCGGCGGACTTTGTCTTTTATCTGAGGTTCTTGTTTCTACACCTTGAATTGTCTCAGATCGGGCAAGCCGCCCTCACATCCCCTCCTCTGGGTAAAACCTTAGCTAAGGAAAACCAAAAGCACCCCATAAACTAAGCCTCAATGACTGAGCGATTATTCCTGATCGCAACCCAGATCATAAGCTTTCCCGAAAACCATTTTCCTGCGAAATGAAAATTCATATTCACTAGCATCCATAGCCGCCACGGTTCCGAGTCCTTGGAGACGGCTGAAAAGCTTAAAAAGGAAAAACAAGAGAGCGGTATTGGAATCACTATATTCCAGCTTGGATGATTCGCCATAAGGATTGTTGAACGACCGGGCACCTTAGCGCACACCCGATATCGATCCGAAGATCGCCAGTAAGACAGCTTGATGGATCTCCATAACTTTACCAGTTTAAATCAACCCAGCCACCCTCGTGGTGAGCAGACCTCCGAGAATATGATAGGTTTCTTAGGAGCGAATACACCTCCGGCATGGGGGATTGCAAACGGACGCGATGAAGACAGCGAACACTCGCAATCTTTCTTCCGGCATAATCCATGAAACGCTTTATTACACTTTCGCTGAACCTCAAATACCGCATACAGCCTCAACAGGAACGAGCAGGTCGCTATCACTGACGCGAACGAGTAAAAGGAGTATACTGCATGAATCATAGATAGGCAAGTCAATCTGATCGCTTATTTCTCCAGAAGAATCTATCGCAAATCCCTTTGCAACACCATATCGACTGGGAGAAACTCTTTAAGGACAGCAGCCCATTTCGCTTCTGAGGCTTCTCCAATAGCACCCCGTGCCGAATAGAAGCGGGCGCTATTCCCAACTCTTCAATTAGACTATTCTGTTTTTCCAAAAAAGCTGAACGTATTATGTTTTTGCCTACCATGAAGATTTTCCTAACCCTTATATAGAGAGGATTATTCGCAGACGATTTATCGGTCGGCAAATCCCCAATCAGAGCGCCTTTGAAAACTAGCAAAAATAAGCCTTACAGGATGTTATCAAGATGGGCCAACAAACACAACTTCAATCAACAGAACTTCCAACAAAAGGATCACGAGCCAGCCACCGCACATTTGATCAGACCATTAATTTTCAAACCGCCCGTGGAGCTAAGGGGATTCGAACCCCTGGCCTCTTCCATGCCATGGAAGCGCGCTACCAACTGCGCCATAGCCCCGTATCTCGCGACTCCTTGAATTTACCGGAGCCGCGGGCGGCGTGCAAGCCGCAGGTCAGGAATCTGTCTCGCAGGGGGTGTTGTAGGTGGCGAGTCTGCTCCCTATCACCAGGGAATAGGTGATGTTTCCCGGGATGCTGAGGACGTCGTCGATGCCGCGCGAAGGCACTGACCACCTTGAGACAGCAGCAGGCCGTGGGTGACGATCAGTACCTGCTGTCCTCGTGCCTTTCGCGATCTCCCGCACCGATTCCAGGGCCTGGCTGGTCATCTCCGCTAAGGTTTCGCCCGTCGCCGAGCGTTGGAAATCGATCCCTTGGAGGTAGAACCATGAAACCGGGGAACACGCGGATCGCTTCAGCGGTGGTCATGCCGCTCCAGCCGCCGATGTTGATCTCCTGCAGCCGGGCATCCGGCACCACGCCGAGTCCGTGGGGTTCCGCGACGCGTGGGCGGTGCGAAGGGCACGTTTCAGGTTGGATGTGTAGCAGGCCTCGAAGTCCCAGCCCGCGAAGAACCGGGCCGCTTCCTCGGCTTGCTTCTCCCTACCTCGTCGAGTTCGACATCCGCCCGTCCCTGCAGTTTTCCGAGCTCGTTCCATTCAGTGCGACCGCGCCGCAGGAACACAGTTTGCGTGTGTGTCACTGCTCCTCGACGTCCTGTGGCACCGGCACATCGTAGCACATCGAGCGGGATCTGTGGGCAGTCCTTCCACAACCGTTCCAGGTTGTAGAGGCTGCGTTCATCGGTGTGCTGCACATGCACCACGAAATCGATGTAGTCCAGCAGAACCCAGCGGTTCTCCCGGTCGCCCTCGCGGCGCACCGGTTTCACCTGGACCTGTTTGATGAGTTGTCTCTCCACAGCGTCGATAACCGCTCCGACCTGGCGTTCATTCTGGCGCCGATGATCAGGAACACATCGGTGATCGCTGAGCTGCTGACTGACGTCGGGCGCAATATTGGTGCCAAGCTCTCGCAGCAGCCTCCGCGGCAATGGTCACGTGATGATCACGGACTCAGGTGTTGTCAACTGAACTCCTGTCTCAGGATGCGGGTAAAGACCGCGTTTCGCGATGTACTGCACGATGCCGTCCGGCACCAGATACCAGATCGGCTCGGAACGCTGCACACGCGTACGACAGTCGGTGGAGGAGATGGCCAGTGCCGGGACCTCCAGCAGCGTCACTTTATCCGATGGCAGATGTGCCAGGTCGTCCTCCGTCATCGGAATTCCCGGTCGAGTCACCCCGACGAAGTGAGCCAGATCGAACAGCTGTTCTGCGCCACGCCACGTGAGGATCTGCCGCACCGCATCCGCCCCGGTGATGAAAAACAGATCCACATCGTCGCCGCGTTCTGCACGAAGATCCCTCAAGGTGTCAACGGTGTAGGTGTTACCAGGTCGGTCGATATCCACGCGGCTCACGGAAAACCTGGGGTTCGACGCGGTGGCGATCACGGTCATCAGGTACCGGTCCAAACCTGGGTCACGTTCCGGTGGGTTTTCTGCCAGGGCACACCCGTGGGCACGAAAACCACCTCATCGAGGGAGAACTTCGCAGCCACCTCACTAGCCGCCACGAGGTGCCCGTGATGGATCGGATCGAAGGTGCCGCCCATCACCCTGAGCCGGTAACGCCGTTCACGTCCCTGCCGGGCCACCGCCAATTCCGTGGTGCTCATCACTCCCGTTCCCTTTCCGCCACTGACCCCGAGCCACCATCCCAGCGCCCCCGAGCGCCAGGATCACTCTATGATCACGAGGGCCAGCACGCAGCTGTCGGCTCAGTGGTGTTTCGAGCAAAACCATGCAGGAAATGTTATCCGCTCAACCAGCACGAGCGGTGTCCGCTCATCTCTTAGGTCACCGAATCCCTGCAGCCTCACTCCCTCGTCTGACCGTCACCATCCACCATGTATTTCGTCGAGGTCAGTTCCGCCAGGCCCATCGGGCCCCGCGCATGCAGTTTCTGGGTGAGATCCTGATCTCGGCGCCGAACCCGAACTGGCGTCGACGAATCTACTGGAGGCGTTCACGAGCACTGCCGCGGCGTCGATCTCGGTGACGAACCGGTCGGCCGCGGCCCGGACTCGGTGATGATGATCTCGGAACGACCGGTGGTGTGGCGGTGAGTGGGAGTGATGGCCTCGTCGATGTCCGCGACGATCCTGACCGCTGGGTCCAGCGACAGGCTGTTCCGCATCAACTCGTCCTCACCGGCAGGGACCACGTCATCGGCGAACGCCACCACCTCGGGGTTCCGTGGACCGTCACGCCCGCGTCGCGGCTACATCGAGAGCGACGGGAAGGAATGCGCTGGCGATGTCACGGTGCACCAGCAGCGTCTCGACGGCATTGCGACACGCTGGGCTCGCTGGGTTTTCGCGTTCAGCAGCACTGCGACGGCCTTGCCGATGTCGGCGGAGGCGTCCACGTAGAGGTGACAGTTCCCGGTGCCGGTCTCGATCACCGGCACCTTCGCCCCCTCGACCACGGCGTTGATCAACCCGGCCCCGCCTCGCGGGATCAGCGCATCCACCAGACCCCGGGCCGTCATCATCTCTCCGTGACCTCGCGTCCCCTCCACCAGGGCGACGGCGTCGGCACTCACCCTGGCGTTCTCAGCCCTTCACGCAGGGCCTCTACGCAGACCCGGTTCGACTCGATGGCCGAACTGAGCCGCGCAACAGGGCCGCGTTGCCTGACGTAGGCCGCAACCCGCCGCGTCCGCCGTGACGTTCGGGCGGTTCCGCAGATGATCCCACCACCCTCGAAGGGCACCCACCTGCCGCACCTCGACGCCATTGCCGAGTCGCCAGCCCCGCGCCAGGTCGCCCATCGGGTCGGGCAGCGCCGCCACGTCGCGCAGCCGTCGACCATTCCCCGCACCCGGTCGCCATCCAGACGCAGCCGGTCGATCACGGCCTCGGGTGTCCCTGATCGCCGCGCCGCATCGACGTCGACTGCGTTGGCCGCCAGCAGCTCCTTCTCGACGGCCGCCACGGCGTCGGCCATCGCGTGCAGGGCACGGTCCTTCTCATCCCGGGTCAGGGTGGCCAGTTGCCGGCTTGCCTCACGGGCTGCCAGGGCTTTGGGATCGGAACTCCATGACGGGAGTATAGGAGGCGCATACGGCATCCGTGCCCTGTTCCACCCATCGGTTTGCTGGCCTTGTTTCCGTTTCGCTGGGCTTTCCATGTTTGCCTGCGCCGGAGGGCCAGCAAACATCAACAAGCCCAGCAAACCGATCATTAAGGCCAGCAAACCAATCGACTGGTGAATCAGGAAATCAGTGGATTCCGATCATCAGATCGCGGTGTACGGCCAGACCTCCGACGCCCTTGCGCCGCTTCAGTTCCGTCGCGGAGCAGTCTGCCACTCCACGTGCCAGCAGTGTCCGCCGGGTCCAGTGATGTCGACGGGATCACCCGCCCCGAAATCACCCGTGAGTCGCACCGACCCCACCGCCAACAGCGAGGCGTTTCCTTCCTAACGCCTGGGCGGCGCCGGCGTCGATCCGCAGCCCCCATTCACCCGGCGGCGTGGGCCAGCCACAGAAGCCTGCGGGGTCGCCGTCGCCCGGCGGCCTCGAACAAGGTGCCCACATCCTCCCCTTCCAGGGCCTCCAGGAGCTGGTCGGCATGGGCCAGTACCACGGAAACCCCGCCAGAGGTCGCGATCCGGGCGGCCTCCACATGTGCGCATCCCGCCGGTCCCGACACGAGACCACCCGGAGGTGTCGGCCACCAGCTCCGGAAGTCACGGACCCGAGGTATCAACCCGGGGCCCCGGGTTCCGCCGGGTGTGCGGTGTAGAGGCCGTCCACGTCACCAGGATCACCAGCGCATCAGCCCGCACCAGGTGGCGGTCACGCACATGCGCGGTCGTTGTCGCTGAACTCGGATCTCCGGTCGCGACGGTGTCGTTCTCATTGATCACGGGGATCACCCCAGCCTGAACAATCGCGAAAATCGTGTTCAAAGCGTTCCGGTAGCTGCGCCCGTCCTGCAGGTCGCCGGCGGTCACGCAGCACCTGCGCCACCATCTGGTGGTGGGCCGCGAAAGCCTCCGCGTAACTCCGGATCAGGATGCCCTGCCCGACCGCAGCCGCCGCTTGCTGGGTCCGAGATCCCTGGTGTCGCCGAGCAATGGTCCCAGCGCCGCAGCAATGAGCCCCGAGGTCACCAGCACCAACCGCTTGTCACGCGCCCGCAGGGAGGCCAGTTCTGCGGCGAGCGTCCTGATGCGCGCCGGATCGAGGTGCCCTCCCGATCGGTCAGCGACGATGACCCGATCTTCACCACCGCGTTTGCCTCGCGTGATCTCGAGTCTCATCAACGACCTCACCGGCCTTCCAGGCCTGGTATTCAGCACGATCCGGCGCTCGCCGCGTGCGGAAAGCCCGTTCGCTCTCCAGCTGGGGATCTTCACCCGCCGGGAAAGGATCTCGGCCTCGGCTCGACCTGCGGGGCGAAACCGAACCACCGCGTCGTCACCTGATGGCCACCGCGTCGCCCTCTCGGGCCCTGAGTTCCAGGAGTTTCTCCTCCACCCCGAGCCGGATCAACCGATCCGCCAGGTAACCGACCGCCTCGGCGTTGTTGAAGTCGGTCTGGCGGATCCAGCGTTCCGGTCTGGCCCCGCACTCGCCAGAGGAAACCGCCCTCCCCGTCGCCCCTTTGCTTCACAATCGTGAAAAGAGTCGTCGGAGGCGATACGTCCCACCGGTTTGGGTGCAGGACCTTTCAGTGAGTTCCCTCTGTCGCCTTGGCGGCGCGGTGGGTCCGACGATCCGGGCAGTGGCGAATTTCAACGCGTTCCAGCCCTCACCGGTCTTGGTGCGCTCGAAGCACCCGATAGCCAGTTTTGCCCAGCTCGGGCCGGGCGAGTTCTGCCAACTCGGGGGCATCGGGCAGGTCCAGTTTGTTCAGCACCACCAGGCGTTCGCGATCCTCCAGACCGCGCCGTGGGCCACCAGTTCGCCCTCTGCGACGTCCAAGTCCGACAGGCTCGCGACCCGTTCCCAGGTGCCCAGATCGATGACGTGCACGATGGCCTGGCAGCGTTCGATGTCTCGCAGGAAATCGAATCAGACCTCTTCCCGAGGAAGCCTCGATGAGACCCTGGAACGTCAGCGACGGTGGGGTGAACTCCGCCATCATAACCCCCAGGTTCGGCACCAAGGTGGTGAAGGGTGCAGTCGAAATTGGTCGGGGCCCTGAGATCGCGGCAATCAGCGACGACTTCCCCGCCAGACGGAACCCGTGACCAAGCCGATGTCGGCCACACACTTCAACTCGAGCGAGTCACCGGGCTTTCGCCCTCCTCGCCGAGAAGCGCGAAACCGGGCGCTACTGAGCAGCGGTCGCGAGCGCTTCGTTGCCGAGCCCACCCTTGCCACCGAGGACAACGACGTATTCCTCACCGGCTTCGGTGAGATCAGCCAGGCGCTCGCCCGTGGTCGCATCGGAGACGACCGTCCCGGCAGGTACCGCCGGACCACGTCTTCACCCTCAGCTGGTGGTCACCGCGACCAGCGCCTGCGTTCGTTGCACGGCGCACCGATTGGCGATGGTATTCCACCAGCAGCTGAGTTGTCGGCACTCGGAGAATCACGGATCCTCCGTCGCCTCCGCGCCCGTCTGGGCCTCGAGGGGCTTGAACTTCTCGCGGTGCACTGAGGCGCAGCCGTGACGCGTTGCTCGCCCTGCACGGTTAGCCTTCACGCGATCGACGAATGAGGGAATTGCCACGGCTAGAAGTATCTCAAAGTGCTGTTTGAAACTGAAGTGACGGGCCCTCCCGATGAGAGGAGGGCCCGTCGCCCGAAATCGCTCGCTGTGGCTAGGCTCACCGGAGCCACGCTGACTGACGCGGCGACCACGCTTGATGCCAAAGTTCACCTTACCGGCGGCCAGCGCTGAAGAGGGTGTCGTCGCCACCAGACCCGACGTTATCGCCGGGTGGAAGTCGGTATCGAGCTGACGGACGATGATCTCACCCGCACCAACGACCTGCCCGCGCCGAAACGCTTCACCCAAGGCGCTGAGCGTTGGAATCACGACCGTTTTCGCGTCGAAGACGCGCCCTCTTTGCCATCTCTGCTCCTACCTCAGTTCTTGATGCCGGTGATTTTGACCTGGGTGTACCGCTGGCGATGCCCTGGCGCTTCTTGTAGCCAGTCTTTTTTGTACCAGGATCCGAATCTTGGGGCCCTTGGTTTCCGCCAGCACCTCGGCGGTCACGGAGACCTGCCGAGGGCCTTGGCGTCGGAGGTCACGGTGCCGCCATCGACCAGCAGCAGCTGCGTGAGGTTTCGCTCGACTACCCTGGACACTGGGTCGATGTCGAGATGTCGCCAACAGCCACCTTGTGCTGGCGTCCGCCACTGCGCACGATCGCGCACACGCCTGACACCTCTTTCTAATGCCTCGGGAATCTCCCGTGATGCGCTCAACAGGGACGTCATCCGGCACGCAGAAAGCCGCGGCCTGACAACCGAGGGACAACTTTACGGTCACCGTCCCGCGGGTCGACCACCGACTGCGATTCTTTTCACCAGTTTCACAGACGATCGCAGGTGCCCGAAAAGAGGACGAGATGATTTCACCACGGACTGCCCCTTCTCGCTGCCCGACGATCAACCAGCTTTGTGCAAAGCACTACCCATTCTTCCTACGGCGACGCCTGACCTGCCGCTCACCACCATCTGCCGGGGCCTGCGAATCGACGGGGCTGTCGAAAATGCAGGTAACCGGAGCCATGACAGTGGCTGCACTCCTCCGTGAACGCCTCGAGCGAGTCCGGTTCCGATGCGTTTGCGTGTCAGCGCACCAGACCCAGACTGTGACTTCCGCCACCTGGTGCCTGGTGCGGTCGCGGCCCAGGTGGGCACTCGACGAGACGTCGCAAGAGCAGTTCACGGTTACTGGGGCAACACCATGTCGATGAAGTCAATGACGATGATGCCGCCAAGGTCGCGCAGCCTCAGCTGCCGGACAATCTCCTCGGCCGCCTCCAGGGTTGTTGCTGGTGACGGTGGCCCCGAGGCTGCCTCCAGAGCCCGTGAACCGCCCCGTGTTGACGCGTCGATGACGGTCCGCATGGGGCTGCGGTGGTCGATCACCAGCGACCCGCCGGAGGGCAGGAAGACCTTGCGGTCGAGGGCCTCCGGCGATCGCTCGTCGATGCGGTACTGCGCAAACAGGTCTCGGCCGTCCTCACTAGGGTTCAGAAACCGTTGATGCGATCCACCAGATGAGGGGCGACGCCTGACGGGCGGCCGAGATCGCCTGTGGCGTCGTCGCCCCGAACGGTCACGCTTCACGGAAATCCTCGGTGAGCAGATCACGAACGATACGCAACAACCAGTTCGGTGAGTTTGCGAGCCTGGGGCCTGCCCGCTCACCTTCTTCTCGATGAGGCCTCCCACTGGGCCTTAGCCGATTGACATCGCGACCAAACCTCGGCGGCCACCCCTCGGCAGAAGTGCACGATTACGGATTCGTTGTCTGTCGATCAGTTCTCCGAGGATCTGACGCACCGGGCGCGTTCCACGTCCGGAAGCTTGCGGAGATCCCGGACAAGTGCCCGCCCGAATACACGATGTAACGGCCTGGCAGGGAGATATGCCCGGTCAGACGGGCACCTTTCGCCGCCCGACGGGATCCTTGGTGACCTGCACGAGCACCGGCTGCGGACTTGAACACCTTCTCCACCTCGATCCTCGGCGGTGACACCGTAGGAGTCCCAGTCCACTTCACCCGCAGAGGACGGCGTTGCGCCCCGCCCGATGTCAATGAACGCCGCCTCCATGCTAGGAAGCACGTTCTGCACGCGCCCCAGATAGACGTTGCAATCAGGGATGTGGCGACGCGCGATCCACGTAATGTTCGACGAGTATCCCGTCCTCGACCACGGCGAGTTGGGTGAGTCCTCTCGCTGACGGATCACGAGTTTCCGGTCCACGGATTCACGACGCGCCAGGAATTCAGCCTCGGAGAGATCGGGGCGCGGCGACGACCAGCACGCGCGGTTCTCCTTGCGACGCGCTGCCGTTTGGCTTCCATGCGGGGAACCCTCGATCCGGTCACCTCGTCCCCAGCAGCACCCTCGGTTCGGGCTGCTGGAACGACGGCGACGGCGGCGACGGCGACGGGTGCCGGTCGTCTCCTCAGCACCTCCTCGCGAATTCCTCTGCCCGGAGGCGTCCTCTCTGCTGGATTCCTCGCTGGGCGTCGCGTCAGAGGATGATTCGATCGCCGGTCCTCCTCAGCTGCCTCTCTGCGGCGGAGCTACGGCGACGACGTCTACCACTCGCGGCGGCGGCGCCTGCCGGGACGTTCCTCCTCGGCCTCGGCACTCGCCTCCCCGGTTCCTCCGTTGCGTCCACAGCATCTGGCCTTCTTCGGCGCCCGTCCGCCGGTGCACCATCTGCTGAGTCCTCGGCAATGGCGTTGGCCAGTTCTCCAGGACGCGGTACGCCCTCGGCAGTGATGGCGAAAGGGTCCTTCATCGTCGCGCGTCAGGCCTTCGCGGCTTCCTCCGCGAGGCGAGCGCTACCGCGATACCGTCTTCCGCTGCCCCTTCTGTCTCCTGACTGCCGCCCTCTTCCATCTGTTCACGTGATTCGGATTTCGATCGTGGCGGCCCTGCGACCTGGTCGCGTCGACGACGCTGCTCGGCGCAGGAGTGGTTTCCGCTTTCTTCCTGGATCCCGCGCCTGTTCCGAGCCAGACATCGAGAAGAAGTCATGTTCGGCGTTTCTGGCAGACCCTCCAGGCCCAGCTCAGGTGGCTCGGGCGACGGCGCTGTCTCGGAGCCGGCTCCTGTTTCACCTCGGACCCAGTGGTCCCGGAGGGTTCCGGGTGGCGGCAGCGGTGGTGACAGACGAGTCGCTGGAACGTCCACCCTCGACGGGCGGACCTGCGGACGCGAAGCGGCGCGACGACGCCGTTCTCGGGACGCCGCCTCCGACTGAGGTTCAACGACCTCTCGGGCTGTATTTCGGGTTCGGCGGGGGAATCTGAGCCAGAGGACTCCACCCGGAGGCTTCCTCCTCAGGTTGCACTGTACGAGCCTCCAGCACGGCAGCCACGATGTCAGGTGGTAGTACCACGGAGGAAGCGCTGCGCAATTCGTGTCCGCGCTGCGCAAGCTCGGTCAGCAGTCTCTACTGGTGATACCGAGTGCGTTGGGCGAGCCGATGGACTCGGGGGCGCGCAGGCAGCTCGGATGCAGCGGATTCTGGTTGGTTTCGGCCATGTACAGTGCTGGGCGCATTGATGCGCCAGCTCGGCGTGGCTTGCCACGCTCCCAAGACTCAAAGGTCAACTGAAGATCGGGGGCCTCCGCGGTCGAGTTCGCCGTCGCGGTGTTCAGCCCCGGCTGCTCGGCGGCACCGGCGGTGCGTGACCTGGTGATCATTGTTCCACAACTTGCGTATGTCATGGGACCCTACCCGCTCCGCCTGCAACGAGGCGGCGATGAACGCCCTGTTCCATCTGCTGAGACACTTCTGTTCGTTCGCCTTACTGGCAAAGGCAGGGATCCGACACCTTCACAACCCTCAGCAACCATCCGGCGCATCTCACCCTCTGACCGATTTCCGGTCTTCCAGCGATCCCTGGCACACCCTTCACCATTGGGGCGCAAACACTGACCCGCAGGACTTTCATCGCCCCAGAGCACCGCGCAGAGATACGCCAGCCTGTCCGCAGGGCTTTTTGTGTGGTTCCGGGGTCACGATGGCATAGTGGATTCCTGTCGCGACACCGTTTCCAAAGGAGCTGAAATGAACGCGCAACCCCCACCACGTCGGCTGGAGACTCCATCACGGACACCGAAAGGATCAGACGAGCGGCGCTGAACTGGTTACGGGCCAAATGCACAGGCCCCCACCTTCGCTCGTGTAGTCAATGCAGGCGTCAGCGGCGACCAGTTGGTGATGGAGACACGTTTCAGGACGACGTGCTGGCCGGAGAACGGACCTGGTCAGCATCTTGATCGGCATCAACGACACCTGGCAGGCAGTCACGGGGAAAACCCTCCCTCACCGCTCGAGATTTCGAAAGTCTCCTACCGCACTTGATGAAAGCCTCGCGAAACATCCACGGTGCTGATGGTGCCGTTCGTGGCACCCGTCCACCCCTGACCAGGAGGGGTGGTCTCGGACCCGCGACGCGGCAGGAACTGGCACGTCTGGGCTGCAGAATACGGCTGCGCTGTTGTCGATCTGGGTTTGATGATCTGCGATGACTCATCGGCGTGCGAGAACGAGGAAATGGCTGAAGACGGCGTCATCCCACCGACCTGGGGCACGCGTTGACTGCCGAGGCCTGGGAACGCGAGGCCCGCACCGCTTCGAGGCGCTGCGCCGCCAGCAGCATCCTGTCCTACGAGGATCACGAGCCGGTTTCCGTCTCGACAAGTAGATCCTGCACTCACCCGCGACGATCAGCGACCCGTGCCAAAACCCCGCTGCTGGCCTGCAGCATCGGCCAGCAGCGTCGCCAGCTCCAGCGCATCCGCCACGCCGGGGCCTTCTGCACCTTCCGGCGGGCCAGGAATTCTCCGCTGTGCGCACCAGCTCCTCGACAGGTATGGAACGTGAGGTGCCCCGGGCGCGGGTCACCACCACCTGGTCCATAGCGGAGCGAAGATCTCCAGCACCCCGGCGGTGTCCTTTGTCGGCATCATCCCGATCACCCCGATCTGGAAAGCTGAACACCTCCCGGCATGCCTCGATGGTTGCCCGGGCGGCCTGCGGATTGTGGGCGCGCATCGACACGATCGCCGGTGAAGTGCGCACCAGTTCTGAGTCTGGCCGGAGCCACCACCGAGGTGAGCCCTCTTCAACGATCCCGCTGAGGGCCGACCTCCAGAAAGCCCTCGACGGATCGCTACGGCAAGCGCGGCATTGCAGCCATAGCTGGGCTCCGTGCAGCGGAAGGAAGAGGTCCCCCACCGGTCCGCGCTCGGACTGGATCCGGATATCCGGCTCGCCCACCCGCGGGAGGCTGGCGTTCCAACAGCCCAGAAACGACTCCGCCGGCCAGCAGCGCCGACCTCTACCTGCGGGCCCAGCGGTACCGCCGCCGCTGGTTCCTGCCCGGCCAGCGCCGCCAATGTTCTAGCCCGCTTTGATGCGCTTTCGCGAGGCCACCTTTTCCAGCGCAGGTCTCCCGAGGATGTGGGTGGCTGGTCAAGCCGAGCCACAAACGAGACCTGCGGGCAACAGCAGATGTGGCATCCCAGCTACCACGAGCCCCACTTCCAGCCACCGCGACGCCGTCCACGGGGCATCAGCGAAAGCCACGCAGGCTGCCGGTGCAGTGACCTCGAAAAGGCCGCGTCGATCCCGTCCAGCCTTCCGGGTCATCCACCATCTCGCCGAAAGCTCGATCTTCGTCCCAGATCTCGGCACTGCGTGCTTCGGAGATCGGTTCCCCATCGATGGAGATCACTGCCCGCGTCGCTGAGGTGAGGACTGGGACCCTCCTGCAGCCAGCCGCACGTCAACAGCGCGTCAGGATCGCGATGCACGCTCGATCCCGTCGCCGCTGGTTCCCGCCACCTGGACTCGCAGGGTGGCTCGTTCGGGATTACCCAGCAACTCCATCAGCGACAGTCGCGACTCAGAGGCCGCCGGACGCGATGTTCGGGCCAGCGAGATGTGAGTCTCGCTACGAGGCAGTGATGTGTTCCATGACGTAGAGACATCCCAGTGACGCGGTCAGCCATGTTCCGCGTGATGAGCAGATACGAGCCCTCCGTGCGACACTGGCACGGAACTGGACGCGGATCGTGGCGCGTCGATACCCGCATCTTCCTCTGCGCGGGCACGAAAATCGGGAACGTGGATGGCTTTCCGCCTTCGACATCCGCGCATATCAACTGGTACGGGCCGATTTCCCGGATGCTGGCCACGTGGCCTTCCGGTGACGAGAACGCAGCAGGATCCTCTGCTCATCGCGGGCTGCTCACCCGCGCAGCGCTGCCTCACGGCGCCGCTGATCGCGCTTCACCGCATCAGCTGGGTCCGATTTTGCCAGAATCAGCATCAGACTGCGGCTGCTTCGGAGGCGTAAGTGGTGAAGTAAACCCCGGGCAGCACCCAGTGCAGGAAGCTGGCCGAGAACTTGTGCACTGACCGCACTGTGCTGCTGGCTCGTCGTGCGACCACGCTCTCTACCAGTTTGGATCAGAAACTTTGGCTCACCTATCTCGCTCTCAGCAGAGAACCACAACGACATCGCCGACATGGCAGATATAACGAGGAGGAGTTCTTTGCACCGGCGGCCAACAACTCGAACCTGAGCAGACGCTGCGAAGTCAACAACAGGAAGTGCCAGGCGCGCCGCAGCGTACATCGGATGATGCGGCGCGGCGTGCTGCGGCCCTCAGGATAGCCGACTTCGGATATGTCATCAGAACTTACGATGAGCGACGGGCGCCCGACAAAGCCCCAAAGCGTGCTGAGCAGCTCACCCACCGAACGCCACGGAAGGAAGTGCTCAGCATCACCATCAAGAGCAAAGAGCACCAGCCTGCGGGCGACGTGCCGAACGTGATGCTCTACGAGGACACGCTAGGTGCCATCTGCAAGTGATTACGAAACCCAGTTTGGCAGCGCCATGCTAGCTTATCGATAGGGCAGACCTCGACCCTCGGTCCGCGCCTCTATACTGATTACGAGATCCAGCAACAGGTGAAGCCTTCCCAACGTGCGAATGCACGCGGCGTACCGAACGCGCGCGGCAGATACCGCAAATACTGACCAGCAGCACGGCCTTTGACGCAGTCACACCGTGCACGCCGCGATGACTTCGGCAGCCAGCAGAGCTCGGGCGGCACCAAGCGCTGATGCTCAACGGCATGCAGGCATCTCCCAACTGACGATTTCGGCGCAGCATGCGCTTGGCCAGTGAGCGCAGCACCCACGTACGCATGCTGAATGGCAGAGGATCGATCCCTGCCTCCTGCTCCGACGATCCTGCGACCAGCGAGACTGCCACCCAGATCGCCGCTGGGTTTCCAGCTGATCCAGCGACCTGATGTTCTGGCTGAGATCTCCCTCAAGGGCTCGATATCACGCGAGCTGCTCGTCCGCGCGTGTCACATGGCTCGCAAGATTCTGAAACGCGCGTTTAGCTCACCAGGTCACAAGCTCGCATCGAGGTCTCGAGAGCAAATGGGACATGTAGTGTGCACGGACGGCATCTACGATTCCATCTCCCAGTCCCTACGCGCAGAGCAGGGTGCCTCCCACGAAAAGACGCGCTCCGATCTGCTACATGTGGGCCACGCCTTCAGCTACACCTACACCGACACCATCGCCCGCTGCAGAGGATGCGCGGCGTAAAGAGTGTGTTCTAGATCGTTAGATGACAACGGCCTGCTGACCGAACGCCGTCCAGAACTAATGGTGGTGTGCGCTGCGACCCGTCGCCTTCCCGCCGAGGTGGGCCTCACCCCCAGCCAACCCGCACAGCGCCAGGTTCGCTGCCGTAGCTTCACCTGATGCAGACCGACGCAGCTGCCATCGAGAAGGTGCTCTCGAGGATCGCAGGCATCCTCGATTGTCCATCGACTGGGACACCCTCTACACCACGATCTCTCCAGCTGCACGACCGCGGCCCAGCGAACCTTCAAAGTAGAATCCTCTGCAGAGGCCCACCTGAAGTTTTGCCTACCATGTGGGACGTCACCTTCCAGACGGCGGTGGCGCAGGCGAGCTGGAATCCCGGGAACACCCGGGCGTTATCACCGCGTCGCCTTCCACAGCGCCGACGGGCATTTCATCGGAAACCACCCGCCCTGGAGCCAGCCGCCCAGCGTCGCGCCTGATCGCGCATCCGAGGACGAGCGCTACCAGCACCTGTTCGGGACCACCGTCACCTCCCAGTCTTTGGGGGTGGAGATCCCATTCTGCGCACACTGCCGCGCGAGCCCGACAGCCGGGTGCGGAATGACTGCACCTTCGGCACTCACCGGCGATGCGGTGGCGGGAACTCGATCTGCCAACCCGCACCATCATCGGTCGCGACGGTCGCCCAACGCAGACTCTGAGTGGCTACACCAATGTCGAAGCCCTGACTGAGCCTGGCGGCAAAACCGTTTTTCCGCCCGGGCCACTCATCGAGCTGCTGCGCGCATCCGGCGATCCGACGGGGAGCTGAAACCCATCTCGGCGTGAACTCTACGAGAAGGGTGACAAGCCGCTGGAGATCGTCGCCACCGCCAGTGGTCGCTCGTCCAATGGTGGCTGACGGGCAGCTGAAGACCGACCTGCTGAAGCGCGGTGAGAGCTGGCTGACTCGGTTATCGCCACCGCTACGACAACTGGGTGGGTGGTCTGAACGGCGACTGGTTGATCTCCCGGCAGCGGTTCTTCGCGTGCCGTCATCCGCTCCGACGCGCGCGGTGAGCGGTATGATCGCCGATCGTCGCCGACGAGATCGCCTCCCACTCGTGTCCTGCCCGCCGGCTAGACGAGTGCGCGATTCCGGCGGGTTCATCGCCGACCCCTGACGTGATGGACACTTTCAGCGACCTCCTCTGCTGACCTGCCAGATCGCGTCCGGGTGGGAGCGATGACGGAACTGTTCGGCCTCACCTTCCCGATGGACATCGCCCCAGGGCCACGGCATCATCCGAACCTGGTTGTTCTCCCGGATCGTGCGCGCCAATTTCGAGAACCACTCGCTGTCGCGTGGCGCATCGCGGGCTCGTCACCGGACCCGGACCGCAGAAGATGTCCAAGTCCAGGAAACGTGGCGTTCCCTCCGACATCGAACGTTTCGACTGACGCCGTCAGGTGGCGCGCCGCCATGGTCGACCCGGCATGGATTCGCCCTTCGACCAGTCGCAGATGAAGAGTGACGCCGGCCAGCCGTGAAAAATCCTGAACGCGGAAATTCGTTCTCGGCCTGGCCCCTCGAGATCAGGAGTCCTGCCGCCGTCACCAACCCGGTCGATAGGCGCTGCTGGCGTCGCTGTCGGATGTGGGTCCGCCTGCACCTGAGGCATTTGACACCCTTCACTACACCCAGGCAGCCATTTAGACCGCGGAACCTTCTTCTGGTCCTTCTGCGATGACTACTTGAGCTGGTCAAGGAACGTGCCTACGGCTCCCGGGTCCTGAGGCGCAGGCCTCGCACAGTCGGCGCTGGCCATTGCTCTCGACGTGCAGCTGCGGTTGTTCGCCCCCGTTCGGTTCAATGACAGGAGACATGGTCCTGGACCGGTCATCTGACCGTTCTGCCTGGCCCATGCCGGAGCGGCACTTGATGAGCGACCGGCACTCGCTGGCCGACGTCGCATCGGTGCTGATGGCGGACGCGGGGCCCGGTCGAGACGAAAGTGTCCGCTGAAAACCCGATCCGAAGGCCGTTTTCCTGGGTGAACAGGCCGCCTTGGAACGTCGAAGGCATCGAGGAAGACCTTCGTGCCGTGGTCATCACGGGCAGTGCCGTACGCGAAGATCCGAGTGCCCCTTGACAGTCGAGGCGAACCGGAAGACCCCAGCCGCGAAACCAACCTCGAAGCGGTTATCGCCGTTTCGCTGGCGATGACCCTTCGGGAGCTTCAGATTCAGCCGGTGAAAGCCGCCGGGGCAGCTCAGTGCCGTGCGGGAAGTCCTCCAGACAGCTAGGGGCCCTCGTCGACGGCGACGTCGAGTTGTAGATCTTCCGTTCTCCCAGTCGGACGGCCCTAGGGGAATCTCGATGTCAGGGTCGGTTCCTGGTTCTCACTGAAAACCATGCTTGTGGAAGGCAAAGGCGTAGTGCGGCTGGGTCACGCTGGTACCGTCAAATCAACCCGTTCGAACCTTGTCAATTCCGGACCACACACCCCAGCTGCGCTCCCACCACGGGGCCAGGCGACTGCAGCAGCATGATGATGTCGCCATCGGATGCCGTCAGTGATTCGGTGATGAACACCACCGGTCCGCGTACGCCCCTGTACCGGATACGGTTCCGGCATATCCATGCCGGGGCGTAGCCCCAGCCAACAACAGTCCGCATCAACCGTTCCAGTACCAACGACGATGTAGCTGTCCGCCGCTGTCTGTACCATCCACTCACCATCGCCTCGCAGCGGAGGCCTGCGCGATGAGCCGGTGGAACTCGGCCCAACCTCGGCCATCATCTTCGAGACGTGCAGCCGACCTCGCGCGCGAGCGTTCCTGACCCGCCTCGAGTCCGGGAGGCCACCCATTCGTGATAGCAGCTCAGCTCGCTGGCCACGGGAACCACCACCACTCTTCGTCTCGCATCTCCCCGTGCCAGGGTCGTCTCGACAGCGGTGCCTGCAGCCCCAGCAACAGGGCGTTGATGTCGGGAACTTCGCAGTAAGCCCGCTCAACGGCCACGCGATTACATCTCCCCACCGCTGCCACACCGCCGCGCGCGAGCGGAGAACGGGCTGGGATCGGAGGATTCGCCTTCATGATCCGGGTTGATGACGACTCGCTTCTCGTTGCGTCCCAGATCCGCAGCCAGGCCACTTTCGCCTCGCCCGTAGCCGCTGCTGGGTGACGTGGGCGTGGATGTGTTGAGTTCTGTACTCGTCTCCGACCAACTCGACCAGGTCGTCGCGGTGGCAATCTTTCCAGACGGTCGGTAGCCCGCAGCGCACCACGTTCCCAGTCGATGCCGTTCATGTCCAGCCAATAGTGGTCACGCATCAGCCGGGCGTTCTCGAACATCTGCCCTGCCACTGTCAGCGAGGAAGCAGCTGGCGGCACCACCGGTTCAGGTTCACGGCGATGCGGTCCTCATCCTCAGCCCGAACATCTGCTGGCTGCACCCACAGGTCGTCGCTCGTTGCACCACCACTGCTCGCGTCCCCACTGACCGCGGCATCGTCAGAGCGTCGACCACCACGGTCAGTTTGCGTTTGGTGACGTCGCAAACTCGATGCTGTCCTTCGTCATCGTCCCGGCAGTGTGCCCTGAGCCGAGCACCCCAGCGTGCAGGTGAGCATCTCATGGAGCACAGTAGCGACAGAGCATCAGCGACGGCTGAGCGGAACCATCCGGTCTCCACGCCCTCGATCCAGGACGACATCCACTCCGGGTTTCTCGTCCTTCGCCTCCGATTCCGCTTCGGTCTCGTTGATGGCCCAGCCGTCGGCGGACGGCCCGAACGGGACGGATCCCCGCGCTCAGAATCACGCAGGGTCGCACGGTGTTGGTGAACGGGAGATCGAAATTGATCATCATAGCAGGATCAATGGTCCACTTGACAGAAAGTACAGGTAACGGCCGTCGAAACTGAACGTGGAGAGTCTGAACCGTCCGTGTCAGTTCAAAGGGGCTGGTCACCTCCGCGATCATGGCTGACCAACCGTCCCAGCGCCTCATTCGAGCGCTTCCCGCCACACCAGGTAACGTCCGCCGGGGCTGAAGACCCAGGCCCTGTCGCCCCCCTGCCGCGAACTGCCCACCTTCTGACCGTGTTCTCAGCGACGTTCACCACGAGCACCGCGCTGTCAGCCACGGCCACCTCAGACCCCTCCGGGTTCGCCGCCAAAGCGAGCACCCGGCCCAGCTGGCCGTGTCCAATCCGGCGAGAGTTCCTCTTGGCCGTCAAAAGACACAATCCTGGCAGTCCTCACCTCCAGATCAGTGGCCCAGATGCCCTTTCCTGTGTTCCTGAGTGACTGGCCTCCCGGATCTGCACACTCGGCAGAGCGCTCAGGGCGCGGGCTGGCCCGGAGCGGTGGGTCAGAAAAGCCACGCCCGTCCTCTCCACTGACGAGGGAACCGTCGCCACCGTAGTCCGGTGTCACAGACCCAACCGGTCCAGTGCCTCGACATCGACAGGAAGCGGTTCACCAGCGCGAGGCCAACCGGAATCTCCCGCGGTTCAGCGTCGAGGGAATCGAGGACGTGAAGTTTTCACGGGCGTGGAAGACACCCTCTGCCATCCGTCGTGACGTCCCGGCAATACCCTTCGGCGAACGTGTGGCGCGGTGTGAACCCGCAGATCGCTGCCGTCTGGTTTCACGCTCCACACCTGGGCTGCTCCCCCGGCTTCTCTGGAAGCCGCGCGCCAAGATCCGAGGTGAAAGACGATGCGCCCCCGACCCAGCAAGCGACCGGCCAGGCTCGCGGTCTTCTCCGGGGAGCAGACGTGTCCAGCTTTTCCCTGCTGCACGTCGGACACCCACACCCCTGATTCATGCCGCCCCGGTAGCGCTTCCACTGCCCGACCACGGAAATTGGAGAAGCCAGCACCACCCGGCCTTCCGTTCCGGTCCGCAGCCGAGGCGGGTCCCCACGGCAGTCGTTCCAGTTCACCTTCCAGAGAAACCGTGTGACAGCCAGGAAAGCGCCCCCAGGGCCTCGTTGTGCATGGAGGCCACGAGCACTGTTCGTCCAGCCAGCGCACACCCGTCATGCGAAAAGCACTCAGCCACGTGATGCGGCGCCTGCCGCCCTCACGTCGAGAACGTGCAGGTCCTGGTTGCCCGGGTGCCCGGAAACGAACCCCACTTCTTGCCTGAGAGAGAACCGGGGACTGCGAACCGGAATGTGTTCGAGGTCAGGCGATGTGCCCGACCTCCACGACCGTCGTCAACCACAAGTCGTCGTCAGCGACACAAAGACCACCTGGTCCTCATTGACGTGGGTATCGCAGATAGCCAGAGAACATGGCCTCAAACCTACCCGAAGAAGCGCCGGAGATGTCAGGCTGACAAGTCCCGGCGCCTAGCCACGGGAGGAAGCCACCAATTCAGGCTGCGCTTTTCCGGAGAACAGCTTCACGAGTCACGACGACCCGTGCCACGTCCTCCGCGGAAGGCACCTCAAACATCACGTCGAGCAGCAGCTCCTCGAGAATCGCACGCAGACCACGAGCACCGGTTCCGCGTTCCAGAGCGAGCTCCGCGATGGCGTCAATGGCATCTCCCGTGAAACCAGTTGCACCCCATCGAGCTCGGAAGAGGCGAGCGAACTGTTTGGTTAGCGCATTGCGGGGTTCGACGAGAATCCGATTCAAAGCGTCGCGGTCCAACGGTGAAACTGTTGAGATCATGCGGCAGGCGCTCAATGAACTCAGGAATCAGACCGAACTTGTGCAGATCCTCTGGACGGACCTCGGAGAAGGGATCTGCGACTTCCTTCCGAGCAGAAGTGTCAACGCTGAATCCGAGAGTCGCTTCCCGATACGGGACTGATGATTTCATCACACCAGCAAAGGCCCCACCGACGATGAACAACACCTTGGTGGTGTCAATCTGAAGGAAGTCTTGGTGCGGATGCTTGCGCCCACCCTGGGCGGAACCGATGCGACAGTTCCCTCGAGGATTTTTCAAAAAGCGCCTGCTGCACTCCTTCACCGGAAACATCGCGGGTTATCGACGGGTTTTCGGATTTACGCGCGACCTTGTCGATCCTATCAATGTAGATGATCCCGGTCTCTTTGCTTTCTTGATGTCGAAATCAGCTGCCTGGATGAGTTTCGAGAATATTCTCGACATCCTCGCCCACGTAACCGGCCTCGGTGAGGGCCGTCGCATCGGCCATAGCGAAAAGGTACGTTGAGCATTTTTCGCACAAGTTTGAGCCACAGTAGGTTTTTCCCACAAACCCAGTAGGCCCGATCAGCAGAATGTTCGATTTCACCCTCACAGCATCATCGTTCTGACGCGACCGACCACCCTCTGGTCTGCTCCGACGTGATGCGCTTATAGTGGTTGTAGACAGCGACCGCAAGAGCTTTAGCCGCGTCCACCGCCCGATCACGTACTGATCAAGAAAGTCGCGAATCTCCTTGGGCTTGGGAAGTTCTTCCCGAAGCCCGAAGGTTTCCAACCCTGGGAAACTCTTCCTCGATGATCTCGTTGCACAACCCGATGCACATCCATCACAGATGTAGACGCCATCACCCGCAATGAGGCGCTTGACCTGTTTCGCGACTTGCAGAAGTTACACTTGAAGACCTCGCTGGTCTCACCGATCCGTGGCACCGAAAACTCCACTCTGTCCGTCAATCAACGACTGGCCTCACAACCTTACTCGCCAGGGTGGCATTTCGTGGCGCAACACCCTGACGAGCCCCGAGGTTCAGGCTGACGTCCTTGAGAGAGGTCAGGATGTCATCAACGATTCCATACTCAACAGCTTCCTGAGCGGTCAGGTACTTGTCCCGTTCGATGTCGCGACTGACCTCGTGACGTGTCTCGCCCGGTGTCAGCCGAGCATGTTCTCCATCAGCTCACGGATACGCATGATCTCCTTGGCCCTGGATCTCCAGGTCTGAGCTCTGCCCGTAGCCTCCTGTTGCAGGCTGATGGATGAGGATACGACTGCTGGGGAGCGCCAGACGCTTGCCCTTGGTCCCTGCTGCGAGAAGGAGGGCAGCGAGGGAGGCCGCCTGCCCGAGGCAGACGGTCTGAATGTCCGGTTTGATGTAGCGCATGGTGTCGTAGATGGCGGTGAGGGCCGTGAAACGATCACCTGGCGAGTTGATGTAGATGGAGATCTGCCGCCCGGCATCCATCGACTGCAGACACAGCAGCTGGGCCATCACTGCATTGGCGATGTCATCGCTGATCGGGGTGCCGAGGAATAAGGATTCGGTCCTCGAACAGTTTCGTGTAAGGGTCAACGCGCCGAAGACCGTCAGCTGGTGCGTTCCTCCCACTGGGGAATGTAGTAGTTGCTGGTCGCGTTCGGAGCCTCCGAGTTGATCGGACACGCTCGTAGACGCGCGATAAAGCTGGTCTCGAGTGCCTGCTCAGCCGTGAACCAACGGTCCCTGATCTGAATCGGCCTCGATCTGCTCCACACCTGACCGGTGTGCTGCGCGATGAGCTGAGCCATTGTCTTCTTGATGTGCAGCGACCGCCTGCGCCTGGAATCCGAATGTCGGACGCAGACGCCCAGTCCCCAGAGGGCTGATGCATCATGATGCGGCGTGTGGCAGTGCGTAGCGCTACCGGAGTGCCTCGCCGACAACAGGAACTGCCCATGGAGGCCGCGAGTCCCATCGCAAACCGTAGCGACGTCGTTGCTGATCCACTGCATGGTGTCGAATATGGCCATGCCAGAATCGATGGACCCGCCAGGGCTGTTGAGTAGAGATAGATGTCGGAGCTCGGGTCCCTATGTTCAACAGCAGCATCTGGGCACAGATTGCGTTCGCGTTCTCGTCACGCACCTCGGACCCCAGAAAGAGTGATGCGGTTGGCCAGCAGGGACGAGTAGACGTTATCCGTCATTCCCAGACCCGCCGCTGGGCCGCCATTGACATAACACAGCTTTCGCTTGTCGGTCACGTCATACAACGTACCGACTCCGAGCGATTTTCCAAGGATGGCCCGCCCAGATCAGTCCAGTAGCGACGCTCATCCCGGAATCGTCGCGATCGTTGGGCCCTCGGATTCATCGGCGACCACGGGTCTCCTCACAGTCGCTGGTGTCGACGGAGTCCGGGTTCGCCGAGATCAGTGCCCCCACCCAGCGAGCCCCTGGGTCGTTGTCGAGCAGTAGGGATTTGACCATGAGCGTCACGGCAGGGCGAGGAGAGCCCCGAGCGCACCAAAGACCGCAGTCCACAACAGTAGGAGATGAAGGAGATAACCGGAGTGATGCCGACGGCATCACCGGTGAATTCTCGGTTGATCACGGACTGGATCACGAAGCTGAGGGCGCAGTAGGCGATGACCACAATCAGCGCTGCGGTGGGCCCCTTCTCAGAAGTGCCAGCAGCGCAGGCGGGATCAGCCCGATGAAGAAACCGATGTTGGGGATGAGTTGCAGATGAAACTCAGCACCACCCACACGAGCGGGAGGGAGACCCCTACGAGCAGGGAGGGCGATGCCGTCAAGAACAGCAACTGACGAGACCGAACAGGCTGGTCACCAACCAGTACCTGCGGATACCCACAGCGAAAGTCCTCCAGTGATCCCGTGAAACTGGGATGCACTGTTAGTGATGGCCAATCGCTTGGCCATCGTCGGCAGATCCGCCACCAAGAAAGCCAGACAGATGAGTATCACGGTCGCGCAGTTCCGTGGCACTCGAAGCTCTGGCTGACGACGTTGCCCACCAGCCCGATCACGTTCGACGGCGAAATCGACTTGAGCTGTTCGAGCAACGCTGCCTCGTCGAAACCCAACGTGCCCAGCCATGTGATCAGCTGGGTATAGAGCTCAGTGAACTGGGAACCGTAGGAGGTGAGTGAGGCAACCATGGAGGTGCCAGCCCACACGATGCTCCCAGTGGCGACCACCAGAATCAACAGCAACACTCACCCCGGTAATCAGGAGCGGCCACCAGCCGGGGCACATGATGCCTTGTGAGCCATTGGTACACCGGATACGCGGTGATCACCAGACTGATGGCGAGGAATGTGGGAGCCAATACCGAACTGAAATCTCTGAACACCCTGAGGGTCAACGAGATGGCGCCCAGAACCACGACGGCCATGACGAACAGGAAATCTGCCCGTCTCTGGCTTTCATCGGCGCTCACTGTTTCACTCCGTTTCTTCGATCTCCGGACTTCTCAGCCTCGGGTTTCTCAGCTTCAGTCTCCTCGGGCTCAGAATCCTCCGCGTCCTCGGTTTCCGGAACCGTTGGAGTCATCTCGACAGGTTCCCCTCGGAGTCGGTCACTTTCGCTGCCTCACAGATGGCGGCGAGCGCCTTCACGTCGAATCTCCTGCTGCCACTCGAACATGTGGTTGTGGTCCATCATCGTGATTGATCACTTTCTGTGGCGTGGTGCGCCAGCTCGGTGGCCCTGCGAAGAATCAGTTCGGTGAACTCCTGCTGAAGACTGAATCTCGTTGTCGTCAACATACTTATCGAGAAGACAACTGAGCCCGCAATGCCTGAGTGGAGCGCTCATCCACCTGCTTCCAGAAAAGCTCAGCATCCTCTGTTCCCTCGTCGTCGGCCTGCTCCAGGTAGGTCTCGACGGTCAACCCGGCCCGCGCCAACTGGATCGAAATCTGGTTTGCGGCGGGCTTCGAGTTCACGAGCCAGCACAGCGACTGAACCTCGAAGTCGACCTGCTCAGGGGGCGGCTTCCAGGATTCGTCGCGCCCCAGCGATTCGTTCGGCTTTGGCTTGCGCCAAGACCGCCTTGGCCAGGTCCTCCACGTACTGACGGTGTCGAACTCGAAAGCGTCTGGGCGAACTCTATCGTCCAAAGCAGGAAGCTCTTCCTCAGCCACCTGCGTGACGGTCACCGTGATGTTCGCCTCCTGACCGCGGAAGGGGCCACTGATCAGAGTAGATGTAAAGGTCTTCGAATCACCCTTTTTGAGGCCACGGACAGCCTTGTCGAGTCCCTCAAGCATCCCGGAGTCCTCACCCACGGTGAGTGGGACCCCACTTGCAGAGGCCTCCGGCATCCTCCCGTTCTGGGAAGCGGTCAGATCGACGGTAGGACATCACCCTCCTTGGACTCACGGTCGAGTTCTGTGGTGGTGGCGAACCGTTTACGGAGCAACAAGATGCGCTCCTCCACTTCGTCGTCCAGCGACGGTAGGGCATCCACAGTGGTCTCGATCGCAGCGAAGTCCGGAAGATCGAGTCGGGTCGGATGTCGACCTCTCGTGGTAGAACTCGACGAGCTCGCCATCCTCCAGTTTGCGATCTCGATCTCCGGCTGAGCAAGAGGCGCCACTTTGGCTCTGCCAGCAGTCTCGTACGCGGGCTGGATGGCTCCGTTGATGGCTTCCTGAAGGACTACCCTGACCGAAACGCTGGTCGATGACAACGGCCGGCACTTTACCCTTGCGGAAGCCTGGGATGCTGACCTGCTCTGCGATCTCCTTGTACGCCTTGTCCAGATGGGGCTTGAGGTCAACGAAAGGGATCTCTACGGTTAGCTTGACCGTGGGGCTCAGCTTCTCTACGGTGCTGGGGCACGAATCGACTGAACTCCTGAAATGGTCGCCGCAAGTTTAACCAAGGGCGTCCGAGCTAACCAACCGCAACGTGCGCACCCACCGGATCACGATGCACTCCACCGCAGTTGACACTCGTCGCCCTCGCCTTACGCCGAACCCTCCTTCGCTGCTGTACCGCACTCTTCATCCCAACCCAGGAGCCAGCGTGTCCTTCGTCGTTCAACGCCGGACTTGATCATCTCAACTGGGGATCCGCCCAGGAAGCTGCTAGACTCTCGGACGCTTCGCGGATGTAGCTCAATGGTAGAGCCCCAGTCTTCCAAACTGGCTACGCGGGTTCGATTCCCGTCATCCGCTCCAAGGCCCCACGAGGCTCTTCACCTCACCGAACCGAGCAGTACAGCGTCGCTCTGTCACCCGTCGGTCGCCTTTTCATCTCGGGATTGATCCACCAGCGCGGGACTCGTTCCCCGTTCCTGTCAAGGCCAAACCTTCAGGCACACAAGGAGTAGCGTGACAAAACTGCTCCACGAGTCGCTTCTTTCCCGACAAGCGAGCGCAAGAAACCCCGGGACAGAGGCCTCAGCCTTATCCTTACGACAGGAACGCGACAGGACAAGGGAGAGATCAACGACCGGCCGCTCCACCATCAACAGCGCTGCCCAGCGTCGCTCACCAAGCTCTTTTCCTTCATTGACCGCCGATTGCCTGTCCCTGCTGGAAGACTCCGTAGGTGCTGTTCTCTCGCGCATCCGGGAACCCGGTCATCACGGATCAGCAGGTACCGTGAGGCATGGGAACCTTCTGAAACTCGTTGGGGCATCCCAGACAGCAGCTGCCGTCTGGCTCATCCCAGGAATCCGCGTGGTCGCCGCAACCGATCAGCAGTGCGCCGATCCTGCGTCGGGGTGGCTGCGATCATGGGGTGGTGAACGTCATCGCCGTTCACCCAGGTATTGTCCTTCTGTCTCGTGGCACTCACCTTCGGTCTTTTCCTGCTGGTGATCAACGCCGCCGTGCTGTCCCCTGACAGCCTGGGCAGCCCAAAACCCGGCATCGGCTTCTTCGTCGATGGGTTCTGGCCAGTGCTGTGGGAAGCATCGTCATAAGTATCGTGACCTCCTGCTGAGCAGCATCCTCGGTTCTGAAAGAAATTGATGGCACCATTGGGCAACCAGCACGAGCGTTGCAGTAAACTTCCCGGGTCCTCGCGGGACACCTTCGGGACGTAGCGTAGTGGCTAGCGCGCCTAGCTGGGAGCAGGGAGTCGCAGGTTCGAGTCCTGTCGTCCCGACCACACTCATCTTGTTCGAACACGCGCCCTCGAGCCCGCCCGGGGGCGTTTTTTGTCGATGTAACAGGGGTGAGAGACATCACCCGAACCACAGCTGCATCTCGACGGACGCGACCCGTCAGCCATGTTTTCGCCCTCTCTGGCTAGTTTCATGCGTTGCTACGTGACCTCAGTGACCCACCCACGGCACAGCGGGCCGCCTGGTGAGTCGGGTCACGATCTCCCTCGGCTCAGCGACGGGTTGAAGGGTGCTGGTCGTCATCGAGCCAGATCTGGGCATAGAAAGCAGTCAGAAGTTTGCGTTTCACCACCGGACTGGCGCAGCTCACAGAACCTACCAGGGATCAGCCAGAAGATCGAGGTAGGTCAGCACGGTATCGGCTTCACGACGCAGCTGTTCATCAGTGCACTCCAACTGCTGCCGAAGCCACGGCTCGACGTATCTGAAGATCACGAAGCCGCTTGCGTAGCTTCTCGCCGACCAGCCCACCGTCGGCGGCCAAGTCCAGCAAACGTTCCTCCTGACATCCAACCGGGCCCAGTTCCTTCTTCAGCCGCCGCCTCGGTTTCTTGTTCCGCAGCCCTGCTGATGCTCCAAGCTATCTGCCACCCGCTTCCGCAGCGCTGCAACCTCCTCAATGGGGATGCGTAGCGTAGCGACCCCACGCGCCAAGGCGTCTTCAATTTCTGCGACTGGCAGGTGCGCAAACCACAATCCAGCACGGTTGGTGCAGGTGTAGTACTCATACACCCGCCCAGCACGATTGACCGGCCGCGAATAGATCAACTGACTATTTCGTCCAGCCTCGTAGCAACGACCGCACCATCGAGCCGCGCAGAAAATGGCTGTGGCGGCAGTCCCGCTACGGTGATGCCGCACTTTCCAGGACTCTGCTGCACCCGCTCAAACAGCTCCGCTGATCAAGCCTCGTGGCGGCCGGGATAAATTTCTCCCTTGAACGTCACCTTCCCGATGTAATGCGGATACGCAGGACGTTGCCAACTGGCTGCGCGACAACGACCGCCGCGGCCAACGACTCGTCTGCCGCGTGGTCAACTGCCGCTCCAAAAGCACCAGTAAGCCCCGTCAGGCTGTACTCTCCGTGGCGTACTGCTCAAACGCCCACCGAATCAGCGGTGCGCGTTCCGGGTCGATATCAATGGTGTTGACCAACCGCCCGTCGAAGTCCTGCGCACATTCGCAATTGCGTTTGGCCCGCCCGGTCGTGCCGCCGTTCTGGGCCTTGTGATGCATCTTGTTCGAGATGTCCTCGCCGCTTGTCGGACCTGTACCGTTCATGATGTCAGTGATGGCCCATGGCATCGAGCCATGTACCCCTCGCCGAACTCTTCTCCGGCGAGAGATGAGCTTGACGCCCATGGCGGCCAGGACGCGCTGGCGATGGCGGCATCGGTGAGTTACGAACGCGCGGGAGCGCATGTAGATCACCACGTAGCCGATTTGCGGGTGGCTTCGACGAGGCACGGCAGCTCACGGAAAAACTGGGCGTTTGGCGATGGACTGGGCAGAGCTGCCGGTTCGACGAACTCGCGGGCGATAGGTGCGTTCAGGGCGACGACAGCGCTTCGTGCCGACCTCACGCTGGGTGGCGATGGAGTTACCGTCCTCGTCGATGTCGATGGCGGTGTTCATCGCCGGGCTGTCGACACCCGCAGGTACAGCACCGCCTCCGACCCCTCGGGATATCGCCGCTGGTCAGGGGAATCAACGCCGTCCCAGACCCAGGAGTTGGTTGAAGTCCCCGAGGGAGTGTCCCATGTCGTCGTTTGGGCGTCGTCGTGATGGGGTCTGGGTGGGGTGCTTGCGACATGTAGTTCTCCTTTCTGCCTGATTGCGACTCATATCCTTCTTCTATTGACGCCTCTTGGACGAAAAGTCCAGCCCACGCGAGCAATGATTTCCGGCGACCGGTGGCAAGTGACTGCCCTCGAGATAGGAAAATCTCGCCTCGTTCGGCAATGCTATAGATGTTACTGAGGGCAACCGGGCACCTCCATTCCTGAATTTGAAACTCGGAATTCTCGCCAGGATCACTTACTTGCCCAAGCGGCTTATATGTTTTCACGATACATCAGCCCTCCCTTCAGATGGTTTGAGGAATTAGTGTTATCGGGGTTTTGGTTACGGCGGTTCTCGGAGTGTGGGATGAGCGCCGCTGGGGTGGCAGACGAAGAGTCGGTCGGCGAATCTCCGATCGGCGGCGATAGCGGTTTTGAGTCGGGTGATGCGCTCGGTGGGCATGACCATCCGCGGGAAGACCTGGTGTTCTTGCTGGGCCTGGCCGGTGACGATAGTCCTCGCAGGCGTGGCATTTTACGCATCAGGACGGGAAGCGATTCGCTGGCCAGGTCAACTCGAGGTACCAGTAGTCGCGTAGGCGTGGTTGGTGAGGCTGATCATCGTGTCAGGCTTGAGGAGGGTGGTCACGCCGTGGGCGCCGTAGGGGCCGAGGCTCGGTCCGATGGCGACCTGGATGAGGCGGAAACAGCCGGTTCGTCTCGGCACGACCAGCTGGACGTGGATGTCGGTGATGGTCAGGCTGTGTCGCAGGAACAAAACGAAGGTTCGCTGACGCGCCGTTTGCCGTCGGCGAGACGCCGCAACGCTCCCCACGATATCCAGACACCAGATGAAGCGCCGAGCCGTGGCGATCGCCGCCGATGCGTCGTTCCAGCCGGTGAGCAGCGTAACTTGAGCAGTCGCCCGAGACGCGGCAGGCCCGAGTGGCTGGAGATTGTGGCGTAGCGTCGCGAGTACAGGCGGCGCAGCGCCCGGTGTGGCGTAGCGATGGCGGTTGATGGGCGAGGATGTTCCAGTCTCGTTGGCTGAGCTGATCCGCAAGCTGATGGATCGCAGCGGCTGACGCGAGGTTGTTGATCATCGGCGCCTCCCACGGTTCCGGTTCGCAGGCGGTGGATGTCACATGCGCGATGCACGACAGTCGTCTCTCGTATTGCGGCGATACGCTATCCACCGTGGTGACACGCTAGCGGGTTGACTGCTGCGGTCGGAGTAGCGACCGGACGGGAGGCGGATGAACCAGCCTCAGGCGATGACTGCTCGCGAGGGCCTCAGATTGGCGCGTCCAAATGGTTCGTCGTCACGTCGCTTTCGCTGGCTGACCGGCTCGCTGGTGGTGCCGGTGGTTCGCTGGTCACGCGGCCGTAAGCGGCTTGGCTCTCGGCGATGATGGCTGCCGGTGAGGCACATTGTCGGTGGCGGCAGGGTGCGGCCGGAGAACCAACCGGTCTGCTGGCCACGTGAGAGCAGTGAGGCGTAGATCTCGTATGGCCCGAGCTGGGCAAAGTCTTCTGCGTCGGGCACCGTCCCTTGGCGAGGCTGGCGGCGTCGGCGGTATCGAGGGTGAAGGCGATTTTGTTCCCGGCGTTGGCGTCGATGCTGGCCAGCAGTTCGAGCGGCATCTGGCGTCGGAATTGATGCGCCAGGTGCCAGGCGACCTGAGTGAGCGGGATTGCTCCAGAGCCTCGCCCAGGTCGGTATTGAGATTGAGAAAGTTCTGGGCCTCATCGAGGAACAGCGACACCGGCCGCCGGTTTCGCGGTAACGCGGCTGGGCCAGGCTCAGCTGCCACAGCTGGCTGACCACCAACGAGCCCAGCAACGCCGCCGATTGCTCCCCAGCAGCCCTTGTTCAGGTAACGATGAGAACGGGTGGGTGTCCGAAACCTGCGCAGACAGATGAAACCGGGGGACGCGGCTGGTCAAGAACCGCCCGCAGCCCGACGCAACATCGAACTGGCGCAGCCGGACATGACCGGCCCGATGGCTCCGTCCTGGGCCGGGCCAGCGCTCCACTGTGCCCAGAATGATCCCAGTCCCACCGGTCGGTGATCTGCTGTCAACGATCGCTTGAATCCGGATCGGTCAGCAACTGGGGCAGCTGAACGATGGTGGTATCGGGCGTGCATCGGTTAGCGAGCGTGCAGCACGTCCGAGGTACGCGGCGAACGCTGAGGGAAACAGCCCGGAACGAGGGCCAACAGGCTGTCGGCAACCGGCGGGACGACGTTTCATGGCGTCGTGGCCAGCGGATTGATACCACTGGGTGATGCAGCATCGCGTCGATCAATCACCACGTCGCGGTGGCGCTGGGGCGGCATCAGCGCCAGGGGCGTCCATCGCCAAATCGCGCTTGGGGTCGATCAGGACGACGGAACGCCCAGCGGCCAGATCCGCCTTGATCAGGTGCAGCAGCAGGGTGCTCTTGCCCGTACCAGTCGGGCCGAGAATATCGGGTATGACGGCAGGCATCACCGATCGCGATACCGATCGGCTGGCTCGTACCTGGGCGCCGTGCTGAAAGATGCAAACACCCGCTCAGCAGGCGGGTGGTAACAGGCAGGTGGCGGGACGGGCTTCGGTGAGTTGCGGCAACCCGGGCACGGCTCGCGCCCTGCGGCGGGCCGCGAACGCCAACGCTTCGGCGGGCGTCAAGCGCAGCGGCAGCCACAGCGGCGCCGACGCATTGTCGATGGCATCCGGTCGATCCGGTACCAGCCGCACCCGTTGCCGCCGCTTTAGTAGTTGGCAGAAGGCTGCCAGCACCCGCGAAACGAGAGCAGATGACGCCGCAGCGGTGTCCGCGAGGCACCGATCCGCACCACCGCCCGGAACCGGGAACTGGTCGCATTTACTGCGCATCGGAACGCACCTCGGCGCTGGCTGGCTGCGGACCGTAAAAGGTTTGCGCCACAACGGCATCGTCGGGTCCTCCGTGGCTGCGGTGAGTGATCTCGGTGCCAGCGCTGCACCCAGCACCACCTACACCACCAGTACGTCATCGGTAGCGGTGGCACTGGCCAGGGCCGCCAGCAGCGCTGTCACCATCTGTTCGCCGCCATCCAGCGCCAAAGCCAATGAGCGTTGTCTGATCTGCACCCGCCCACAGCGGGCAACCTCCGATCGCGCGCCGCTTCGGGTCGGTAACAACAACGCCGGGAATGAGCGGTGCGAGCAGGCTGAGTTCTAACACATCCGCGGTCTCAGCACCAGCGGGTACCGCACTCGTCCGGCTTCGGCCCGCGCTCCACGACCACTGCGCCGCCGGTCATCGCTGGCCAGTCGCGTGAGCAAACCACCGACCGGCCATCGACAGCGGGCGTGGCCAATGACGATCTGCCGCCAGCCGATCGCGAGGCGCTCCGTTCTGAGTTGGAATGAGACGCGGCAGCGCCGTTCTGACGTGGCAGTGCGTGTATCGTGGTCATCCATCGCGGCTTGTTCCAGCACCGCCCGCCAGTGCGTCGTAGTCGATCTGGTCGCGGCGTTTGCGCACACGAACTGGCGGGGCTGGCGATCACGGCGACGCCGATCTGAGCAGATTAGTCATTGCTGACCTTCGTCCCGCGGTGCCGCATCGCTGGGCACCGGATATCCAGGATCTGCGTCATGCTTTCGACTGATTTGCCCCAGACAAACCGAGCCCGGCTGGCGACGGCGGGCGAACAACTCGAGCAGGGCCGTCCGGACAACCGCTGGATGATGGCGTATTGTTCCTCCGGCTTATGGAATGTTCCCTGCACGGGGGCGCATAGCCACGTCCCCGACCACGGAACTCGACCGGCGCCTGGCCGCGCGTCCCGAGTAGCAGATGTCCGTCTGATTCCGCAGGCACTCCAAGCACCATCCGCGGTTTGATCCACGTCAGCGGCGATCGGTAGGTAGCCCCACGCCTCCATGACGTCGATCCCTCACGAATCCCCTGTTGATAACCCAGATACAAATGCGCGTTCGCCTCCGCCAGCTGAGCTACCGGCAACCGCTGATTCGCTTCAGGCTCATTACGGATAATGCGCCGAGCGCCGTAGCGACCCTTCTGCCCATATCCCAGGGGCGGATCCGCTAAAATGGTGTGAACACAGACGGCACACGACCAGTCCGGTTCGAAGGTTAGTGATATTATTCATGAACTCCCTCCTTTCCGCAGGCCGCGTGCTGATCGCGTCACCCCTGGGCCTCGCGATTCGAGAGTAAAACACCGGGGCGACACGCGCTGGTCTACCCCTCGATTTATGACGGAATACGTTCAAAGGGGGCAACCGTCCGGTCGGACATATTAGCCTGATCGGACAGGTCACATCCCGGTACAACAGCAATTACGGGACACGAAAAACCGCTGTTGTGATACACGACACCTACAATCCCCACCAGCACCGCGCCAGCCATCCGACCAGCCGCACCATCCCACAGCCGCACGCAAACGATCAGGCGAGATGACAACACCGCCAGATAGCACAGATGAGCTGAACTGCCCGTAAAGCGCCAGCGCCGCCAGAAACAAAGAGATGCACCAGCCAAAGAGCTTGTCCATGAGGGAAGACGGGTTAGCCATGGCGGCTACGTTCGGAGTTCCGGGATCGGTGACCCACTGCCGAGCCGCCAACAGCTGACCCACCGCCAAACTGGTGCCCGCTGAATATGAGCTCCGCTGGGGTTTGCGTGGTCGCCATCGCCGGCGTTGTTTCTCCCGCCGGCGGGCTTTAGTACATTCCGAAGACCCATCAGCAACCACCACATTTCCGGCAGCGCCGACCACGACGAGACCGACCAGCAGCCAGCCGGGCAGTGCACTCACGATGCCGGAAGAATCCGCAGCATTGCAGCGGAGATCAATGGGGGTCATCACTGACCCGCCGGGAAAGTTGTGAACTTCACCGACTGCGGCCAGGGTGTGGGCCACCCGATCTGCGCCAGCCGGAACGCCGCCGCCGGCACCTGCTTCCGCCAGCTGGCCTCCAACTGCGCCACCAACGCAGCGCCCCCGCATAGCCCGCTGAGTCACGTGATCCAGCGCATCCAGCTTGGCCGACTCACATGTGCCGCCGCAGCCAGCGGGCCACCTGCATTTCACTACTCGCCACCAGCCGAGACAACGCCCGGCCTTGGGCCGTCCACACGACGGCGCACCGCCGCCAGAAACAAGACTGCCAGCAGTAGCAGAAGCATGTAGGGATGAGATCCGACATGAAAGCTCCGCCACACGCCCCGGGTCGCCCGCTTTCCGTCTGTAGAAAACGTTCACTGGAAGCAACTCGGGGATGTCTTCGACTGCTAGAAGCCGCCAGCCCGGATACGAGACCCACGAGCAGAGTTGGAGTCAAACCGGGGCAGGAGTGAGTCACAGGGGCATAAAGAGGCCTTTAAAGGACGCCTCAGCCTGACGTTGGAGTAGATCCCTCAGACACAAACAGGCGTCCGTTCAAGCTAGGAAGGAAAGTGACCAACACCGGCCATGCCACGCTTCCAACCAGAAGACGTCCGAGCAGATCTGCTGTACCTACGTAAGGGCAGCGGCTACACACCACAACGCCTAGCCTCCCGCCCAGCCTTTAGCGAGCATCCTCGGCGGCACTGAAACTAGCGCCCACGAGCCCCAGTCGTTCTGAAGGAACGCCTAACTCTCTGCCATCTGCTCCTCCACGACGAAGACGCTTACACTGCTACTGGAAATCTTCAACCTCGACCCGTCAACCACCAACACCACCTTGGCGACACGGCGCAGCGCAGCAGGGCACCGACTAGGATCGGTCGGGAAGCGGTTGCTGACCGCGACAGCGCCGCCATCGAGCGCCTTCTCCGGCAACTCCTCACCGGCTGGTACCGAAATCCCCAGCCGGGATTCGCATCCCCGAACACCACAATGGCTTTGTCCAACACGCCGTTCACGTCTCCACCTTCGTCCGTGACCGCCGCCACCTCGAGTCCATCCAGCGCTACCGCCTGTTCGCTCTGATCTCGATGACGTGGCCTACGTCACCATGGTGATGAGCTACCCCGAACCTCCCATCCCCCTCGGTCCTCACTGGCAGGTCCGCAGCCACCAACTCTCTGAAGGCTGGCAACACCAGTTCTGGCACCACACCCCGATGCGTCGCGGCCACACCTACGACCTAGCCTCTCCGTATCTGCAACCCCAATCCCCAGGAGCCCTACTGGCTGACCGAAGAAAGCCTGGCGTTCCATGAGCCCACCCGCTTCATCCGCTTTGATGCCACGTTCCTTGAGCCCAACCCCACGCACGCCTGGGCCTTCCATGGCCTCACCGCCCCTAGAACGCCCCGGCACCCCAGACGGCCCCTCACACCCGTATTCTCACCCCGACAAGCCATAACATCATCACCGCTGACTTTCCACGACGCCTACGGCGGGCTGTATTGCGGAGTGGCGTGGGAGTGGTGAAGGGATTTCAGCCCTCCGAGCGCGCGCGACACTGCTCGACTTGTGCGACAACGATGACACTGAACCCGCGCTCTTGGTCGGCCTCCTTCGGGGATGGGTCAACCTCACCCGATCGGCCATGACCTGGCTCATCCTGACTGACCAACTCCCCGCGCCAGGCCGCGCCTCGCCCGGGAACTCTGGGACTCATGCCAACCCCTTGCCGAGCCACCCACTCCCGAGCATCTGGCGGTCCGCCCCATCGGACAAACCATCCGCGCCGCTACCGACTACATGGACCTCATCGACCAAGACTGGCTCCGCATCGCCGACTGGTACCGCCCCGGCACCACCCCTACAACACCGGCTGGATCACCGGGAGCTGTGGCAGGAGCAGGTGGGCGAAGGTTAACGGAAGTTAATGCAGAGGTAGCGAACGATTGCCCAAGCTGCAGCACGCCAGCCCGAGAAACAAGCCTTATAGAGCCAATTAGCCGAAAGTTAAGTAACCATCCCCCATTGTTACCGAACCTCCTCGTTGCTAGCTTCGACTCATCTCTCACCGTCGGAAAGCCCGGCGCAAGCCCTGAAGCGACAGCAAGTAGGGCTTGTCCCAGAGAGACGTACGGGGAGCCCTCATACCCTCATGGTCATGGCGACGTGGATAGCGACAGTGACGCGGATGGTACGACGCCACTACCGCTCGGGGATCGAGCCCACATCTACCAATTTTCGAACGCCTGTGCTATATTAAAAAGCAGTATGAAGGAACAATGGCGTTCATCACAACAATCACCAGAGCAAGAGCCACCAGCAGCTCAGCAGCCAGAGGCTGCGCCTGGCACGGGGTGTGGCTCCGGAGGACTTATCTCACAAGGAAGTAGCGTGCAGAGAATGTGGACGGCCATATGGGCATGCGAGAAAGCTTGGGGAGAGGGCCCTGGAAACAGGCAAACAGGAGGCGCCTAAAGTGTCAAAACGACGGTTCGAGATAGCTGAAGAACTTGTGCATGACTTCTCTCTCAGACATCCAGAAGCAGCGGCACAAATTCGTAAAAGATTGTCGCCTGAATGGGAACGCCGAACATGGGAGCGTATTGACAAAAACTGGAATTTGCTCACTATCAACGATCTTCCGCAAGCTAACTGAGTCGATTATTGTCGGCAGCGCTGAGTATCTATCCACGGCCATCTTAGTGTACGGCATAACGGGAACCTCATTAATTCAAAGGGTGTCCCTGAGGCGCAAGCTTCAAGCATTTGCATATTAAAAACGTGCTCATCAATTTGCTCTTCAATAAACAATGGACAAATCTAGAGCTAAACATCAAAACCTAGTTTATTTGACCTAAGATGAATCAATCTAGCGATAGAAAAGAAACAAGAATAGCGAGGCTATGCGCCTTTCTCCGGCTACACACGTTTCTCCCAATAACTTGTCGCCAACCATGACATGAACGCAGGAGTGAAGAGATCGTCAAACATGGGAGAATCCGCAATGGCAAGTCCGTAAGCAAGTTGTTCACGACTTTTCTCAGGCGGTCTCAGCGACTATATGCAAAAGACCACGTTAGATGTCGATCTCAAGAGATTTTATCCTCAGTTGATATTAAAACTCGAGACCGAATCGCCATCCCTATAGAGTGGCGCCCTAAAGGTCTTGTTATGTCTCTGAATGCTTCAGTCGACGAAAATACAAGTCATGTCATATCTAGGCAATTTGCCAAAGAGCGGCTCTTATAATTTTAGAATCTGGCGCACTTGCAACATTAAACTCTATGCAAGCAATGAAGCGAATAGTGATAAAAGTATTCTCGGTGGACTGCCGCAGTGCATAGAGAATATCCTTGAGGCGCTTATAAAGATGCCTCCTCGCGAAATTTTGAAGCGCAAACCAGACGCAATGTCGATAATGCGTCACCTGCGCTACCTAACCCTTAGTCACGACAAAACAAAAGGCTGCGCACAGGAATGTGTCGCAGTGATCTAGCAATGGAGGACGCTTCAGGAAGATTCGTTATTCATGAGCATCTCTAGCTGCTTTTGCGCTAGGCTACGTACGCGCTGTGGAGGTTCCCGCACTAGCAATGGGATTACCATTCTAAGACTCAAGGGAAGTAGTCGCGAGCAATCCTTTTCGAGCAAGTTCGATCTTCCGTACCTGATGCACTATGGCTACAGGCAGATCCAGCGAATCTTACCATTCGAAGAACCATAAATGTTGATATACCTGCCGATGCCAACATGATAAAATGCCTCCTCCGAACTACGCACACTGCCCTCACGCCACCTGGTGAAACGATAGTGTTTAGCCCCCAACACCTCCCGCTACTCAAGCTGGATCCAGTCCGCCTTAAGGCACAAGGATGGTGCGTGGGCACATCACAAACAAGGAATTCAGGACGATGGAAAAGTTCGCGGTTCAAGAATCGAGATTCGTAAAGGGATGGTCGATGTCGTGGCTAGACGAGCAAACCTAATATTTCCTGGTTTAATACTGACCTCGCTGTGGGTTAGCTATCGCAAGTCTACATGCTTATACACATGCTGATCTCTCTACCTGTTAACAGGAATGACAATAACAATTCCTCGACGCAGGGTGGGGCTGGCATTGAAGCCCCACTGATCGGTGGTATTGCGATTATAGTTCCACTTATTGTATTGGCATACGCCTCAACGTCTAGACATGTTTATTGAGCAGGTTATTAGAGCCACATAGACTCATATTGATATGGGGGACTTTGCTGCAGTTAGTTGCCATAGGGTTAGCCGCGCTATTTGAGCAAGTTGCCATAGGATTGCTTAACCTTGGCCTGACAACCTCTGTCATTATTCTAATAGTATTTTTGGATGCGACTAAGCAGAAGCATAATAGTTATTATGCTCAACGATTGCGCTGTCTGCGAAATTTTCGCAACAAGATAAACCAGCTACCACCTTGGGGGCCATATCGACACTAGCACCAGTTGTCACCGCCATCGGGCAAATATGTTTTGACGTTCCAATAGAATATATACTCATAATAATAGCCGTTCGATTCGGATTGAATATACTATCTTTGGTGTATGTAAAAAGATATTTCTCTATAGGATCCAGGCGTCTTAACATCAACTGGCTTATTATGCTGGCTGGCGTAGAGGCGGGGTGCCTTGCCTTTGTGGTTCTACACGTCTACTCTTGCATCGCAATATTGGCCAATTACTATATGCCTGATAGTTCTTCAAATAGTTTATCTTGCAGCTCGTATATTTTCAATATATATACTATCTTACACGGTTCATGGAAAGAACTGTGGTAAATGCAGATCCCAAGATGTCATGCACCACCAAGACGGTCGCAACTTATCAAAATCCCAGACAAGGGCAAGGATGATTATAAAGCTTTCGGAATAATAGATGTAAAAAGACTTATTCACGGATGACGTTTCCGCATGACATAACTCGTCGTAGAGCGCAGTTGAGGGTGACTCTGGAATAATCTTCATAGCCTCCTCGCCAGTACTCACAGTCTCACAACCACCCCAACCTCCACGCAGACCCCTAGCTCCTCGACAGCTAAGATACCATGCCACGCGAAAAGATGTGGGTTGATTACCCAGACGGGACGCATTTGTCGCAGTCACGCCAAGATCCGGGCGGGTTCAGCACCTCGCCCGAGATGATCAAGCATCCAACAGCCTCACCACCCATGCGACGCTCCATCCCATCACTGGCAAAGATACGGGGCCTCGACCCGTCGCGTTTCCTCGTGGGAGCTAGCGTTGTTGTGCTTGGCGCTGCTGCTGTCAAAGTTACTCCGCGCGTTATCAACTGCGTGGAATGAGGCGTCATTCCTGCGTGGAACGATCGGGCGTTGCCGTACCATGCAGTCGCGGATCCGCAAACTTGTTTCGACGGAAGGGACGCAAGCGGGGCGCGCTCCAGGACGAACGGCTGAAACCGCAGATGCTCCGGCCCTCTCGCTGACGCAGGCAGACGCGGCATGTGCGGTCTTCATTGACCAGGTTGATGCTCTCTGGTGAGCCTGGCACCCCTCGATGAGTCAGGCAGAGGCAGAAGAGCGTCTCTTCACATCCTTATTGCCGCGGCTTGTGTGCTGAGCAAATTCGCGCTCTCAGGTGTCCGTCTTGAGTCAGGGATAGTGAGCATGTGGAACTGCTCTCAGGGCGATACGACAGCTCGACTCAACGGATTGCGGATAGCATCAACCGTCTGCTGGAATCGGACACTGCATTGCTGGACGAGGCAACGGTCGATCAGTTCATGAAGCTGTTCAAAGGCGCTCGTATCGGGGCAGGGGCTATGCACCTATCCGGGTGGAGCAGTTGCAAGAGGCGCTGCGCCTGGAAGAGTAAGAGGGAGGCCCATGGGGCCTGGCTGAAGCTCCTGCCAACCTACGCTGCTCGCCGATACGCTACCCTACCTTGGGCGCGGCCTGTTCAATCCATTCTTCATGGAGACCAGTTGATGGACAATGGCGCCTCTTCGATTTCGCGCGTCTGCCTGCTCGCCATATAGATGGTCAATATGCCCGCGTACATCATCAATCTGTTGCTTGACTGCATCAAACCGGCTGTTCATGCGCTTCTCAGGGGCGTCCATATCATCTTTGATGAGGCGGTAGAGCTTGAGTACTTGTTCATTATCCATGCTAATTAGTATAAGGAAAATGGATATATAAATCAAGGTTTAGCGTAAAGCATTGAGGCTCACTTGCTTTCATGCATTGACTAGATGAATCGGCGATATCTGGCTCTAGTCACCGCAGGCTTTTGCATATAATCATAACCAGCAATGCCACGCCCAAATCTCGACAATAAGCCATCGCTTCATGCTCGTCTCCGCAAGACCAAAGCGGCGTTTCTAGCAACAGCCCCGACGTTGGCTGGCATCCTCCTCATCATGCGTGAATGGCTGGCTTTCTGGCCTCCAATCTCGGCGACTGGTCCGCTGCACGCGCTGCCGCTGCGTGAGCTAGGTGGCACGCCGTTTGCGCCGGGCTCCTCGGTACGCTGTTTGAATATTCCTTCCGCAAGGATCGAGAAGCCGCCACCACTCGCCAATTCCGCCAGATCATTCACGATGAGGCGCCGGCGATGCGGGATGCGGTGATTGAGGGATTCCGGTTAACACTGACGATCTGGAGCGTATTGCCACGCCCAAGCTGTTGGATGAGCTGGCGGTCAACAGTCTGGGTATGCGCTTTGGTGATACGGCCTTCGGGCGGGAGTGTGATACCAAGCACCAGGCGATCACGGCTGAGGAGCGCTGGCATGACGCGCGAGTCGACGCGACCCTAGGTAGCACTTAGGGTTAGGAGCGTAGCTCCTAACCCTTTCTTTGACTTACTCGTCCGCTGGGAACACACAGGTTCCCAAGCACCGGTTTCGGAAGTTTGCCGTGGTCTCAGACCGTCAGCGGTATGACCAGTTGGTGGCTGAGCGTGGGGAGACGAGCGTGGTTTCGCTCGACCTTCCCAGTCTAAGGTGAACGATCCTGAAGTGTTCAGTCTGACCCAATTCACCGTCGATGGCGTGGAGCTGCCCTTCGAGCGGCAAGCAGATGATGTCTCGCAGATCTATGTGGTGGACCTTGGGTGAAGAGCGGGTCCGTCAGGGTGAACCAGTGGTGGTGTCGTTCACGTTCAAGACCAAGACGCCGCGCGACGGACGACTCGTCCATATCGACATAGACCGGCCAACGAAGGGCTCGAAGTTGAGATGAAGTATGACCCGTCAGTAGTTGCCGCCATGCGAGTCATGGACTTTGCGTCCCGCGGCGACGGAGGTCGGGTATCTGAGGAAGCCGATGCCTCAGCACTCCGCTACCGCTACGACGGCTGGCTGTTCCACGCGCTGGGCCTGGTGTCTCGCCCGGACGTTGGCGGACGAAGACTCTATCGCTGCACCACAAGCCGCAGCGGAAATCTCCCGCCCTGAAGCGCCGAAACGTTCCGCGTCGACTGCCTCGCACCAACCCAGCACGCAAAGATGGCGAGCACGCCGCGTCGAAGATCAAGAGGACGCCCGCCACCGCCAAGCGGCATAGCGGGCGACTTGTGCGCTCAGGGCGCGTCTTGCGCGGTCACAGTGGATTACTCAGTCGCCACCCATGGCGGTCTCCTTCCGTCTCGGTGGGGTTCGGTCTCGGCGAGATTGACCTTGTCCTCTAAATATTGCCATACATGTATGGTGGCGGCAAGGCTGGGACGCGGGAACGCTGGGGTGCATGGTGCGGACCCGACCGAACCGACGCGGATTGGTGGGAGTTCGCCCGCGGTCTCGGAGTCAAGCTCCAGCGGGCACGCTTGGCCAAGGGTATGAGCTAAGCAGTTGTTGCTCACGCTGCTGGCATCTCGACGTTCACCTACCAGAAGTTCGAGAAGGGTGAATCTGAGCCCTGGCACACCCATGAACCCGCGGTTGCGGACGCTGTTTGCTCTGGCCGGGGTGTTGGAGGTTGAGGTGGGGGAACCAGTGGAGGGGCAACAGGTCGTCTCAGTACCCCTGCAAGTCAGCGTCCTCACTTAAGGGTGCTATGCTTCAGCTGTTCGGCTGACATATAAGAGCAAGGGGGAAATGTCGTGGCCCAAGAATACTGGCGAGGGTATCGGAAAGGACAGCAGCGTGACCGCTATCAGCTGCACAACCCCCAACACGGATCGCTATGACAAGTATGACAGTGATGGCAACTACTTGGACACAAAGGTAACGCCAGGGCGCTGGAAGGGCGTAGAGGAGCGATCCGAAGAAACCTCCGCGTGATTGATTCTTCTAGGAAGGTTTGGTGAGCAATATTGCCTCACCGACCTTCTTATCTTAATAGCAAGATAGCCGTAGGCAGACATGTCTATCAGCCAATTTCTAGTCAGCATAATTACGGGTTATTCATGAGTCGCTTGACTGATACTTTGAGGCTTATTCATAGGGGTGTTTTGGTTTTCTCAGCTAGTGCTTTGTCCTGAGGGGATGTGAGGGTTGCTTGCCCGATCTGAGACAATTCAAGGTGTAAAACAAAAACCCTCAGATAAAAACACATGCCGCCGCCGTGAATACTACCACAAGCCTTGACCGTGACCAGATCCTCAACCTGTGCGAACTGATCCACACTTTCCCAGTCCGGAAAACCTATCCGAGCAGCAGGATCCCGTGTCCTAGGGGTTGTTCCACTGTATCCAAATCACTGTGTTGATATTGCGGCACAATCTCACCCAGGAGTTGCTGGCCGACATCCACACAGTTTCCCAAGCCACCATCTCGAGAGTGGTGGCGGTCACACACCGTTGATCGCCAAGGCCCTCCAAGCCTGTGTGCCCGGCGGGGGACCCTGACCCGGACCGTCAGTACATCATCGACGGTACTTTGGCGCCCTGTTGGTCATGGTCGAAGCGTCCTGAGCTGTACTCAGGCAAACGCCACACGACAGGGGTGACCTGCAAGTGGCCTGCACCCTAGCCGGACAGCTCGCCTGGATCTCAAAAACCATCAGCAGGCAGTGTGCATGACGCGAGGCCATCAAGGAATCTGGATTCTCACAACCCCTCAATGCCTGCACAATCATATCGGGGACAAGGGCTACATCGGATTGGGGATGATCACCCCCGTGAAGAAAACCCGCCTATGGTGAACCCTCACTGACACTGATAAAGAAACAACATACGGCCATCAACCGTGTCCGTTACCTCATTGAGCGTGTCATCGCGAACCTCAAGACCTGGCGTGTCCTGCACACTGATTACCGCCGCCCTTACAACACCTTCGAAACCACAATACAAGCCGTCACTGGACTCATCTTCGCCTACACCCTATGAATAAAGCTCAGGGCGCGACCCCGGATCCGAGGGGTCGCGCCCTCACTGTTGAGGCTATTTTGCAAAAACGACTATATGATACAATTTAATACATGAAATTTATTTCCACATAAAGAAGTATCGTGCCAGAAAGCGTTTTATGGTGGCTGTACTATATTCGCTGCTGCAGTCATTTTTAACTACAGTTTTCTTTGTGCGCATGAAGTTAGAAGGCGGGAGAATTCATCACCATCCAGAGGGCAAACGTTGATTCGCTCAGCAAGTGCCTTGATGCTCGGGGTATCGGGTACCGCATTCACGAAGGTAACCTGCAGGTACGTAAAAGCAACTTCAATTTACTTACAAGCTATTGTTCATAGAAAGTGAGGAAAGGGTGAGAGTCGCTCAAATCTCCTCATCCTATTAGTTTCCCTGCTTTCCTTCCCAGTTCCCCGGTCAAGCGCTTCAAATTTCTTGATGCAATAGTGCTCTTTAGCAAAAATCCTTTTTCCTATACCCAAGGATAAAGGGAGATCAATCTGGTTCTGTCTGGCCAAGGGCATGAATCAAGAAGCTGTCGCTCACACTGCCGGCATCTCCACCTTCACCTACCAGAAGTTCGAGAAGGGTGAATCCAAACCTGGCACACCCATGAACCCGCGGCTACGGACGCTCTTGGCCCTAGCCGACGTGCTGGAGGTCGGGTGGGAGTTGGTGGAGGGTAGGCTGAACAGCTCTCTACTATTTGGGTCTTTGGCGGTCTAGGGTCGCTAACGTAAACTCGGCGATACTACAAGTTTCACGAACAACGAGGGAGAGCCTGTTCAGCAGTGACCCCAGGCGGAAGAGTTCTGCCGTGGCCCGTTCCCTGTAGATTCCTAAGCACGTTGACCTGTTCCACGATCTTCCAAGCGGAGTCCAGAATGGCCTTGATGGCTTTACTGCCCTTGCCATCGCCAGCCACTTGTTCCGGCAGGATGCCGAGCCGTTTTTCGCGCGAGATGCCACAGTTTATTGAAATTCAGGGTTCTGACCTGACCCTGACTCGGAGCTCTTGCAGGACAAACTTGGCAACCGACTCCAAGAGCTCCTTGGCGGTACCGAGGAGCAGAGCCGGGTCATCTGTGTTCTGACGAAGACGTCGAATCTGGTCGTCCAGGGCCTCGCGCCCGCCGGTCTCTAGGTCGATTGCACCGATGGGAGTCATGTGGCCGTCAGGGGCTAGGTTCCAGCCCCTGACGAGCCAGTGCCCTCTGCAGCACTTCGGTGTTAGCCTTGTCGAACTGAGGAGTGCCCTCAACGACGGCTCCATGAGTTCTCAGTGCAGATAAGAGGCCATCAGCAAGAGTCCGAGCGTACTGGGGTTTTCGGATAGCGGCGAGACCGTTCTCTGCACCCGCTCTTGCTTGTTCGGTCCTTGCTTGGACTGCGATCCCCAGGAGCGGGAGCGACATCGCTGAGCCCAGCACCGAGAAATACCCCCGGAGGTCCGTGTGTGTCGGACCAATGCCGCCGAAAAAGAACTTGCTCGAAGGCGGCTGCGATATCTTGACTGACGGGTGGTTGGTTCATTCTAACTTTTGTATCTCAGTTCTATTATATTTTGCTTTGCGTCAAACTGATGAGAGACTGGGGCGAGCTTGTGCTCGCCCCAGCGTTCCCTCGTTACCTCTTGTGCTTAGTGGGACTCGACGAGTTTCCATCCCCGACCGGGACGAGAGGTTGGTGGCAAACGGTCCCCCTGTACGCCAGTGATCTCGGTAGGGCGAGGCGTTGCCGCCCCGTGGTCCCTACTTCGACGTACTGTCCGGACTGGGGCACCTTCTCGCCGGGCTTATATGGAGTCAAGTTGGCTCCTTTCTGCTCCTCGTGGAGCTGTCAGGAACGCACCTACATGATCTGGACAACTTCGGACATGCTGGACCAGCGGGCTTGAAAAGCTATCGACCCAACACATAGGTTGGAGATCTACCGGCAAAGTGAGAACCTAAGCCTGGGGCTGCCCAGATCACCTGGCGGCTGCCAGGCTTGTGGCGGTTCTTCAAACATGATAGCGGACAGTACAGAGAAACGAGATGGCAGGAGTGCTGCCGGAGGGTGCTTGATATCGCCTCATGCAGTGAAATTTGACGTCAAGATAGAGCGCGAGAGCCCTGACCATCATCTCCGAGCTACCGCGTCAACCAATGTCCATCGTTCGGTTCCACCCATTTGCCGCAGGACGAAGCTTCACTATCCCGCAGTTACGGCAAAGATTCTCCACCACCCCAGCCGCATCTCTGCCGCCACCCCAACCCCAATTTCTTCTGAAGCTCCGCTTGAGTGCGGTGCGTGAGGCAACCATCCGGAAATTTCGGATGACTCGATCCAAGGACTCAGGCTAGGTGACATGCAGTATCGACTACGACAAGGACGCCCCCACCACCAAGCGCTTCTTCGCCACCGTCCAGAACAAGCTCTACTACGCCGTCCACGACCACACCGTCGTCGAGATCATCCAATCTTGTGCTAGAGCCAACCAGCCCCACATGGGCTTTAATCAGCTGGGCAGGCAGCCCCGACGGCAAGATCCTGCCAAGCAACGTCACCATCGGCAAGAACTACCTCACCCGCGATGATCTCGACCTCGGCCGCTTGGTCATGCCTTCCTCGATCTCAATGATCGCCAAATCCTCGACGGCGCAGGCCGCATCTCTAAGACCCAAATCAACGCATGCTCTGAGCGAATCCGAGAAATTCCGCATTATCCAAGCCCAGGAGTATGTGAGTGGAGCGAGGGTCTGTGGGAAATGGTGTAAGTGGCTCCATCGTCCGTGAGGGCAGGAGGAGTCATGATGACCGAGACAACACGAGTAGTGAGCTGGCCGTGGGGTCGGGCCATGACTGGGGCATGTGAACCCATCATCATCACCGCGCTGGGCGAGACCGTCGTCCACGGCCGCAGGCGCGAGCACCTCGACTGGCTGCATCTGGTGACGCCGCTGCTGGCGTTCACGATGCTGTGCGGGTTGTGGTGGGTTTATTTCGCCTTCGGCCCCGCCACGGTGCAGGCCGCACTGGAGGAGAGCGAAAACCGCATTGAGCTGATCAGGCCGGTGCCTCCTACGGGCATCTGTCGCTCATCGCCGGGATCGTCGCAATCGCCGCAGGCATCGGGCCAAGCCGTAGCCAATCCGCTGAGCCGCTACCGCTGGACACCGCGATCCTGCTGTTCGGCGGCACGATGCTCCATCTGGTCACCTTCGCCTTCACCCGATGGCGGCTGTTCCAGACCTCGCGGTGCCGCGTCTATCAGCCGCCACCGGCATCCTGGTGCTGTTCCTCCTGACCACCCAGGTCGCCGCGGTCTACTCTGGTCACTCTGCTGGCTGTCGCACTGATCATCCTGAACATGGTCGAGAGCGTGGTGCTGCCCCTGCACGCTGAGGCGCCCAGGCCCGCCCAGAGCTGATCCCCACCGGTCAGGGGCAAGCATCACAGAACCCCGCATCATGCAGACGGCGCAGCCACCTGAAAGACGTTCGGCCCCCGCGCGGGGAACATCTCGCAGATGCCTGCGCCCAGCTGTCCCTCGATGTGAAAGCGACACTCGGTGCCGTCCAGACAGGCGGCTCCCCGGGCAGGCTCCGAATACCCCAGAAGGCGAGCCCTCCAGCCCGGCTGGGGTGGGAAGAGTCGCCGACCCCTATCGCAGGGTAGGTTGGAGACGTACCTGAAGATGGGGTACGCACCTGATAAATCCATACGGTTTGAGGCTGATCGTGGGTTGAGCCAAGGGCCTTGTTGCGCCTACCGCGATTGAGGCAGCTCCAACAATCACATTTATCACGACGAGCGTTCATTCGTGATCTTCAATGTCTTTGTACGACTGCCCTCCTCCCACAAATTGATCGACTCAGCCAGTTAAAGACGAATAGGAGTCAATGCACGTGACAGTTATTCAGAATGCACGGCCCGCCGAAGCCACTGGCATCGTGGATGTCCAGGTGATGGGCTTAAACGGGGTAGTCAGTAAAACCCGGATAGCTCCGACAGCCCGCGGCGTGACCGTCGATGAGCTGCTTTTCACGAAAAACGGATTCATGATTGCCCATCGTGGCGGCTCGGACGACTGGCCAGATATGAGCCTGCTGGCCTATAACGAGTCGGTCAATCGAGGAATACCCGCGTTGGAGTTCAGCTTCTCCCTGACCTCCGACGGCGTACCCGTGAGCGTGCACAACCAAAAACCTGAAGGGCGTCGACCGTTCGGCCCCTGAGACTCCCTGATCACCCAGATGACCTGGGAGCAGGTGCGCCAGTACAAGACAGAGGGCCAGCCGTTCATCCGGCTGCAGGACCTGACAGCCGCCTATGGCTCAGACCACGTGCTGTTCGTCGACCCGAAGTAGCAGCGCCCAGCCAGTCAAGACCTATCTTGACTGGCCTCGACCCCCACACACCATCCTGAAATTCCAGGCTGACGCAACGCATCTGGCAGATGCTTGGCGTGCAGCCGGATTCAAGACCTGGGGTTTCTTCTACAAAGAGAGCGATGCCCTCAACAGCAAGGCCAGGGAGCAGGCTGGGCATTGGGACCTGATCAGGGTGGACTGGGAGGCCAAAGAGTCCACATGGGAGACCGCCAAGGGCTATGGGCGTCCCATCATTGGGCACATCTGCCCCAGCCAGGAGGCGATCAACAAATGCCTGAGATTGGGCGCCGTGGGAGTCATGTGCTCCAAGATCGACGGAATGACCTTGCCGTGACGGCGCAACCACACTCTGAACCCCACATCGAACAGGAGACCAGACCCATGTTGAACAGACGTTCCTTCATCACAATCTCGGCAGCGGCAGCGGGTGCTGCGGGCATCATCACCCCGGCCCCTGGCAGTTGCCGCCGACGAGCCAGCCACCGCTGGGAAAACCACGATCCAGATCGGCCCAGTTGCTGTGCTGGCGGGCATGACTATTCTGCAGGTTGCGGCCAAGAAGACCAGCTTCGATTTCCTCACATCGAGCGGAGCTTTCTCCAGGGGCAGCAATGGCCTGCTCACCCGTCGGGCATCCGTCTGCTGTCGCGGGAGCGAGGCGTCGTGCTGACCCCCATAAACAAGCAGCCAGTGGTGAATCCGAAGGAGGAAAAAGCCTTCCTCTGCGCCTATGCCGTGTTCGACGGACTTGAGGGAACCAACCCAGTCGAGATACGCATACCCGGCTACACCCTCATCTCCGGGTCCCGATTGTCTCCCGACAACGCGCCATTCGACCTCGCAGACAACACATAGAGGCTTATTCATAGGGTGTAGGCGAAGATGAGTCCGGTGACGGCTTGTATTGTGGTTTCGAAGGTGTTGTAAGGGCGGCGGTAATCAGTGTGCAGGACACGCCAGGTCTTGAGGTTCGCGATGACACGCTCAATGAGGTAACGGACACGGTTGATGGCCGTGTTGTTTCTTTTATCGGTGTCGGTGAGTTCACCATAGGCGGGTTTCTTCACGGGGGTGATCATCCCCAATCCGATGTAGCCCTTGTCCCCGATATGATTGTGAGCATTGAGGGTTGTGAGGAATCCGGATTCCTTGATGGCCTTTGCGTCATGCACACTGCCTGCTGATGGTTTTGAGATCCAGGCGAGCTGTCCGGCTAGGGTGCAGGCCACTTGCAGGTCACCCCTGTCGTGTGGCGTTTGCCTGAGTACAGCTCGGGACGCTTCGACCATGACCAACAGGGCGCCAAAGTACCGTCGATGATGTACTGACGGTCCGGGTCGAGGTCCCCCACGCCGGGCACACAGGCTTGGAGGGCCTTGGCGATCAACGGTGTGTAGACCGCCACCACTCTCGAGATGGTGGCTTGGGAAACTGTGTGGATGTCGGCCAGCAACTCCTGGGTGAGATTGTGCCGCAATATCAACACAGTGACTTGGATACAGCGGAACAACCCCAGGACACGGGACCCTGCTACAGGGAAGGTTTCCGGAACGGGAAGTGTGGATCATTTCACAGGTCAAGGATCTGATCACGCTCAGGATCGTGGTAGTATTCACGGCAGCGGCTTGTCTTTCATCTGAGGTTCTTGTTTCTACACCTTTGAATTGTCTCAGATCGGGCAAGCCGCCCTCACATCCCCCTCGGATAAAGCGTTAGTTGGGGAAAGCCAAAAACACCCCTATGAATAAGCCTCACTGTGCTAATTTTCATATGCCGCGCAGTATCCATCATTTACCACCTTTTTGTATAGACTTTTCGCAAAAATAGTGTATAATAACAATCAGGAACATCTTCTCGCGTCGGGCTACTGGCTGCTTACAGATCAGGCTCATCAGTAGCCCGACACAAGAGTGTCGAGTATCACACCAGAGATTGGGGTTACTCATGTTCCTCCGCGTAATCTACTTCTTTTCTCTTCTCGCACTCCTGGTTGGAGTCTACGTCGGACCTCCCGTCAGATTTTGGTCGTGGGGAGTGCCTTGCCATCGGCTGCATAAGTGCCATGATTTTTCTAGTGGGTAACTGGGTAGTCATCTTCGGCACTAGCACCAGAGATAGGAAGTGATTCCTCGCCCGGACTAAGTCCGGGGCTTATTCTACAAGCAGCACGTCGACCGATGAAGACTTTGATTAAAGCACACTTGAGAATAACTATACATAATCCCAACTAGTTTCCTACCTCCTCCTTGAGATGTCAGCCAGCAACAAACCTGCTACATCTTCCGTCACATGTCCGCCGTAAGTTTGACGTCACTCCGATAAATATACCTACATCCCAATCCCATCTTCTGGAAGTTCCGCCTGAGTGCGGTACGCGAGACGCCCAGCTGCTCCGACACCTGACGCATCGACAGGCCACGCTCGTGCAGACGCTTGGCCTGGGTGACGACCGCGGTCGGCAGGGACTCTGCCACGAATCTGCACCCTTGCTCACGCAGCAGCTTGAGCATGCCGTTCTTTGACACACCATGCTCAGCACCGAGCTCCGCTGCCGTCGCCCCAGTACGGTAGCGTTTCACCACCTGGGCAATGGCCTCAGGCGAAAGCCGGCGCCGCACCCGACGGGAATTCGAGGCACCGTCCCGCCGCCCAGACTTGACGCAGCAAGGATATTCATCCACAGCAGCTATTACCGGCTTGGACGTCACAGCAACATCATTCGGTACGCACACAGCATCACGCTCCGCCTCATGGGGCGCCAGCTGAGCCGCCTCCTCGATCATCAGGGCAGCGTTAGCCGGTGCGTTCGTCGGCGGCTGTTCCGCTACCTCGATCATCGCTGCGACACCAGCTGGTGCGTCCGTCGGCAGCGACCCTCATCACCTCAGCCAACCGCTGCAGCTCCGGCAGGGTCGGCTGGACGAGGAACGAGGAGTCATTCAAGGGGTAGGGGACGTAGCCGACCACACTCATCTTGTTCGAACACGCACCCTCGGAGTTCCGCTCCGGGGGCGTTTTTGTCGATGCGACCGGGACGTAAGGGAAGTTCCTTGTGCCGATGGCAGTCTCGGTGGTCACCGTGGCTATCGGCTTGGCTTGTCACCTTCCCTACCGCTTCGACTGATCCATGTCAGTGTGTGTTCTCTTTGGTCCGCAGCTGATGACGGACGGGTGCATGCTCCAGCCCTGGGGAACTTGCTGCTACACACCAGCGCCTTCCATCGACCTCGAAAGCAGCTCAGGAGAACAGCAGAACCAGGAAAGCTCCCTGCTCCTACAACATCGCGCAATCGCGAAAGCATCAGCCGCACCGCCGCGATCACCCCTTTGACATTTGGTGCCACAGGCTCATGAGACCACGTCCTACGATGCGTGCCAGATGCACCCTCACCATGATGTACTTGCCCTTGGCCGCGATGAAGCAGCAGCCTTGCGGTCGGGGTGGGGACGACAGAAATTTCGAGGAAACAACTTCAGGAGCATCATGACTCACACATCCAAGTGGAAGGTGGCAGCGACAGCAGCGATCACCGCCGCCCTGTCTCTCGGGCTCGCCTGCGGTACGGGTCAGGCGCGCGCCGATACTCGGTTGGCAGACGCTGGCGACCACTGAAGCCCGCACGGACAACCCACTGAAGGGCTTTGCACCATTCAACGAAAATCTCGACAACAACGCACCCTCCTTCCCGCACACTATGGAGTGGTTCTACATGCCGCTCAACGCTGTGGTGAAGGGAGAACGCAACTACGACTGGACAGAGTTCGAGCAGCAGCTCTCCTCCATCAAGAGCCGCGGTCATCAAGCCGCACTCCGCTTCTATCTCGACTACCCAACCAAACCCACCGGAGTTCCCGATTACCTCTTGGGGCCCAACGGCATAGACCAGTCACGAAAATACAATTTCTACGACAACAACGGAACCAGTTTCTCCCCCGACTACAATGACCCTAGAATTCAATCGCTGATCAAAGACTTCGTAGCCGAATTCGGCAAGAACTATGACGGAGACCCCCGGGTCGGCTACATCACAACCGGCCTTATCGGCTTCTGGGGCGAGCAGCACACGTACCCGATGGACGGCAACTCACACGCCGACAACCCCAATAGCGCGCAGTGGATGCCAACCCGCGAGGTGGAGCTCTCCTACTACCAGGCCTGGGACGCAGCTTTCAACACCACGAAACTCCTGAACAGAAGCCCTGGACCAGGCCTGGAGAACATCAAGATCGGCTTCCACGACGATTCCTTCGCAGAATCAACGCTCCCCACTATCGACTGGCACTTCATGGCCCGGATGAAGACATACAATTTGACCGAACGCTGGCAGACCGAGGCAATCGGGGGCGAGGTTTATCCACAGATCCAACACTGCGTGTTCAACGAGCCAACAGACTGCAACCATTCCGAAGACTTCAACGAGGCCACCACACAGACTCACGCCACATGGCTCGTGAACCACAAAGCATTCTCAGAAGGCTACAGCGGAGCAGCACTCGAGAAAGCCACAAAAGCCCACGCCGCACTAGGGCTACGACCTCGCAGTCACACAAGCCCGCACCATCGTCACAGACGGAAAAACCCAAGTCAGCATCCGCCTCACTAACCGAGGCGTCGCTCCGTTCTACCACAACTGGCCACTGGAATTCTCCTCATCAACCCCCAAGAATCCACCCCTGAATCCACGAAAACAGTGGCCACAACCCAAACCGACGCCAACCTTCCATCCCTTCTTCCCGGCCAAACCACGGAAGTAACAGCCACTCCGAAGGAAACAACGGCATGGCTGCTCTCCGCATCCCAAAACCCCATGGACGGCGGCGCCCCCTAAAGTTCGCAAACACAGAACAAGACACCACATTTCCTGGATACCTGACCCTGGGATCTGTATCAGCGTAGGCAAGGTGAACGGCTGCAGCCAAAGAATCCTGATCCGCGGGTTTCCGGGGACCGGTTCTGAAGCTAAAGCTTTTTGAGACTGTGCTCCGTGGTCAGTTCCACGGAGCGCAGTCCTTTTCCATGCAGCTAGCCCTCCGGGGCAACCGCCATCCCTGACCGGTACTCTCGAGCCATCCCATTTCAGTGAGTTCAGTAGCCGCGGCAATCACCTCGGGCGTTGTCATCCCAGTGGCGACCGTCAGCTCGGCAATCCCCTGACGTCCCGCCGACCGGGATTGCTTTCCTGACCGATCTGAGCAGGACAGGGAGAGAATCGATTGGCCGGTCCTCGCCCAGCAATGGGAGCTCCTCCTGAGCTCTCAGAGGGGACAACAGGGCCGTCACGTCAGCCGCTGACGTGACGAGCGTAGCCACCGCATCCCGAATCAGATGATGTGGAGTGATGGACAGCGAAGACGTGACCGGCCCTGGCACGGCCATCGTTACGCGACCCAGTTCCGCCGCCCATGAGATGGTGTTCCGGGCTCCGGAACGGACTCCCGCCTCCACCATCACGGTGCCACTCCCAAGCGCCGCGATCAAACGGTTGCGCGCCAGGAAACTGGCTCTCAATGGGTGGGCGCTCTGGAGCCATTTCCGTGATGACTGCGCCGTTGGTTTCTGATCTGCTTTCCGCAACCCCGTGATGACTGGCAGGATAGGGTTTTGTCGATTCCTGTCGCCATCACTGCAAGGGGTCGGGTTACCTGCTCCGAGTGCGCCGCGATGAGCTGCGCTGTCGATCCCGAAGGCAAGCCCAGAGATCACAAGTCAGCCTGACGCTCCGAGATCAGCTGCGAGTTCTCCAGCCACGTGCAAGCCATAGCTGGTGGCTGATCGCGCCCCGACAATCGCGACTGCTCGCGGCATTGCCAGCACCGCGGGATCCCCAGCAACCCATAGCCCCAACGGTTGACCTCCCTGGTCTCCCAGCTGGCACGTCCCAAGATCTGTGAGACTGGCCGGCCAGAGTTCGTCCCCGGGAACCAGAAAACTGGCGCCGCACCGGATCGTCGCCGCTTCCAGCTTTCCAGGATCGACACCCCGTGCGCGACGCCCCACGAAGTGGATTCTCCTGTCGTTGAATGGTTTCCCATACGTCCAGGGCTCCGTAGTTCTCGACGAGTTGCGTGAGCCTCGGATCAGCTGCCACCTGCAGTGCGCACAGAGCCATGCGGGCCCTACGTTCCCGGACGTCCATCATGCCGCCTCGTGGAACATGCCCTGCCTCAGCTGCATGGCAACTCGCAGGGAAGCCGCAGAGATCCGGTCCTCCTCGGCAAGATCCGCCACTGTCCATGCCAGCCGCAGCACCTTGTCTACGCCACGAGCGCTCAACAGGCCACGGTTCAACGCCTTCTCCAGGGGGACAGATCCCTGGCAGAGGCAGATGCGAGCGAAGCCACGGCCCCGCCACCTCACCGTTGGTGCGCCACGGCGTATTTTGAAGCCGGCGAGCCTGCCTTTCCCGAGCCACGAGAACACGTGTTGCAATCTCGGCACTGGACCAGGCTGCTCCAGCGAGTCCCCCAAGAATGAACGAGACTGAGGCAACATGTGATGCCGAATGTCAATGCGGTCCATGATCGGTCCCGACAAACGCTCCTGGTACCTCCGCACCGCCGTGGGAGAACAGCGGCATTCGCGGCCTGTGACCCCATGGAAACCACAGGGACAGGGGTTCGCTGCCAACACCAGCTGAAATCGTGCTGGATATCGCACCTGGATCGCCGCCCCTGCTCATGCTGATCCAGCCAGATTCCAGCGGAGTGCGTAGCGCGTCGAGGACACGCGTCCCGAACTCGGGAGCCTCATCAGCAACAACACACCACGATGGGCCAAGGAAATCGATCCGGGCTCGCACGACCTGCATTCCCCGCCAATTATCGAAGCCGGGGAGGATGAATGATGAGGATCCGCATAGGGTGGATCAATCAGCAGCCTCCGCTGAGATCCATTCCAGCAAGCGAGTGCAAAGCTGAGATTTCAACCGCTTCCTCGCCGTCGAGAGGGGGCAAGATGCTGGTCAATCGGGACGCAAGCATGGTTTTCCCAACGCCTGGCGCACCGTGGAGAAACACATGATGTCGCCCCTGCTGCTGCCACCTCCTGACCCACCGACCTTCGAGATGCCCGCGTACCTCCTGGAAATCCAAGGGAGGTCTCTGCCGGGAAGCCACATCTTCATCGCCCGGAGGGTCCCATCCACCCAGCGGCGGTTCTCCGTTAAGCACTGCGACGAGATCCTTCAAATGCCCAATGGCCCACACCGTGACCCCAGGCACCAAAGACGCCTCAGCTTTTGACTTGCTGGAACGATCGCTTTATCAAAGCCGCTCCTGACCGCAGCAAGTAGCGCCGGTAAAATTCCGGGAACGCGACGCAGCCTTCCATCGAGCCCCCAGCTCCCCAGACAAACATGGTTCCGAGCAGCCTCCTTCGGCACCTTTATCGATAGCCGCCAAAGCAGCTGTTGCTATGGCCAGGTCGTAGTGGGTCCCTGTTTTCGGCAGGTTCGCCGGAGAAAGATTGATGGTAACTCAACCCATTGGGCCACGGCAGCTCAGCCCCTGTTACTGCTGCTCGAACCCGTTCCTTTGCCTGTGAGAGAGCCGCATCCGGTAAACCGACGAGCACAGTGCGAGGGAAGGCCACCTCCCTCAGCAACCTCGACCTCCACCATCGCTCCTTCAATCCCGTTGAGCGCCACGGACCGCTGACGCGGTACTCATTCCTCAATCCCCCGGACGTGATTAACCGTTGGTTTCTCTCCAGGGCGCAGCAGTACCCCGATGGCATCGATGCGCAGGCAATCCACCCAGATCCTGTGCTCGGCCAACCACAACAGGCAGAGTTGTCGAAGCTTTCGCGTTTGCGCCGTATGACTGCTTTCAAGTGGATCACCGAACCCAAGCCCCGAACGGCACTTCACCTCGATAAACACCAACGCCCCGGCATCCGGATCATGAGCGATGATGTCGAGCTCACCCTCGTTGCACCGCCAGTTGCGATCAATCACTTGCCACCCGAGACCGATCACATATCTCGACGGCGTGGTCCTCCCCAATCCGCCCGATCGCCTGGAGCTTCCCACGAACAACCACAAGATCACCTCCTGCAACCACTCTGGGCAGGCGGTTAGGTCCGGAAACTGTTTTCCACAGGAAAGCTTTCTCCCTACGGACCTTCAGAAAATCCTGCTAGCTGACCTGTGATGCCTCAGCAGGACATCCGCAACAGGGCCTAGCCTTGGTTGGGCACCGGGAAATCGGAGTGGGTGATCTCCTCGATCGAGACGTCCCGGAACGTTAGGGACCTTTGCACTTTTCACGAACCGGGCAGGGCGGTACATGTCCCACACCCACGCATCTCCCATGGAGACTCGTGTAGACATCGCTGCCCTCGGTGCGCACCTTGAGGTCAACGGCGTTACACAGTAGAACTGTCGCTCAGTCTCCACTGCATACGTGAAGATGCCGACTACGTCCTTGTATTCGTGGGTAGAGGTCAAGCTCAGCTTGCCCTCGTACTGTTCCAGATCTTCCGTGCTCATGGTGCCTCACACTTTAGCCGCATCGGGTACACAGGAGTAGCTGAGGCGGGTGAACAGGACTCGGACCGAGCAGCTTCAAGGCCTTCTTATGTGCTGCGGTGCAGTACCCTCTGTGTACAGCAAGACCGTAACCAGGGTATTCCTGCTCGTAAGCAACCATGATCGCATCACGTTGAACCTTGGCGACGATGGAAGCGGCGCTGATGCAGGCCGCCACTTTATCCCCTTCCAGATGCCCAGCCCTGGCGTTCCCAGACCGCTCACCGGAAACCCGTCGGTCAGAACGAACCCCGGTCTGATCTGCAACCGTGCCACGGCCCTGCGCAGGCCTTGAAGATCGGCCTCATGCATCCCCAAAGCGTCACAATCGGCGGGTTCAACTCGTGCCCAAGCCACCGCAGTGGCACTTTCCAGTATCGATCGGCAGATTTCAGTCCTGCGTTTCGGGGTCAAGACTTTGAATCGTCGAGGCCCCTCGACTGGACGGGCAGGATTCAGGATGACTGCAGCAGCCACCAACGGACCGGCACATGCCCCACGTCCTGCCTCATCGACCCCGGCTACCGGACCGAGCCCAGCGACCGTCAGGACGCTCTCATAGCGATGGACGTCCTTCAACACCCGGCCGGGGCTTCGATGATGGTGGGTTCTGCGGGTGCTTCCTTCTCGGGTTTGGGAACTCTCGCGAAGGTCTCCGGCACCCGGAAGGTCGACAATCTGTCCAAAGGAGCCACAATGGCCACGGCTGCTCCCCACCACCTTGTTCATGGGAACAAAAAGCCGCCGCCCTGCCTTTCCAAACCCGCGTGTCGCAAATGACACCGTGAATCCGCTGAGGCGTTCCGGTGATCGCCCATCACGAAGATGTGATCAGCAGGAACGATGACGTCGAAAAGGCAGGTTCGACGGGGCGACCTGTGCACCGTTCTCCGAGTACAGGTACCGCGATTCGTCCAAGGGCACTCCATTGACTGTCACGGCCCCCTCCGCCGTGCAGCAGGTAACTCGATCTCCCGGCATACCGATCGCACGCTTTATGAGATACCCTGCGCCGGGATCTCGGCAGGACCCCTATGAACCCAAGACCTGTTCCATCTGTTTGTGCGCCGGCTGGGGTCCCGAGAGCCAGCGCGCAGGATCCTCGAAGACCACCACGTCACCACGTTGGAACCCTCCAAACTTGGCGACCAGAACCCTGTCCCCAACTTTCAGGGTGTTTTCCATGCTGCCGCTCGGAATGCTGAACATCTGGGCGACGAAACCTCGCAGCAGAGTGGAGATTAGAGCGCGCCAACGAGGATGAGAGCAATCTCCCCGACCCCGCTGAAAAACCGCCGCGGAAGGAACGCTCCTTCTCCTGCGTTGCTCCGGTGCCGGAATCATCGGTACTTTCCAACGCAATCGCCTTCCTGAGAAAACAAGCGGCCCGCACCGCCGGGTTTCACCCCTACAGGCACGGGCCAAGCCACATACCCTCAGGCGCGCTTTTCCTTGATCTTGGCAGCCTTGCCGCGCAAGCCACGCAAGTAGTACAGCTTGGCTCGACGCACATCACCCCGGCGCTCCACCTCGATCTTCTCGATGATGGGGCTGTGAAGTGGGAAGGTACGCTCAACGCCCACGCCGAAACTCACCTTCCGCACCGTGAATGCTTCCTGCACTCCGCTGGCATTGCGGGCGATCACGACGCCCTGCGAACACCTGAACACGGGACCTGTTGCCTTCGATGACTCGCACGTGCACACGCACAGAGTCGCCGGGACGGAATTCGGGGATGTCAGATCGTAGAGCTGCCTGGTCAATGGCCTTGATCAACGGATTGGTCATGATGTCCTCGTCAGTGCCACAGGCCACCGCGTTCGTGATTCTCCTGCCACGTCCCGGCTTGTCCTGTGGCAGGAGCCGGGTTCGGGCTGGCTGCCCGGTTGGGCAACGGCTGCTAATTATGCCACACAAGCATGGACCGATGCGCATTCAGAAAATCAACGCGGGGCGCCCGTTTCCGGGCGCCCCGCACGGGTGGCTATGACGCGATGAAGCAGAGACGCTCAGTCCCCTACTTGCTGTCGCCCTTGAACAGCGACTTGATGAGGTCACGGTTCAGCTGGGAGATGGATTCGAGTGGAATGCCCTTCGGGCAGACCGCGGAGCACTCCCCAAATGTTGGTGCAGTTCCCGAAGCCCTCCCTCGTCGTGCTGGGCAACCATCGACTTCACGCGGCGGTAGCGTTCCGGCTGCCCTGCGGGAGCATCGCCAAGTGGGTGATCTTCGCCGAGGTAAACAGCATCGCGGAGCTGTTCGGGCAGGCCGCGACGCAAGCACCACAGCCAATGCAGGTGGCGTTGTCAAATGCCCTGTCGGACTCCCGCTTCGGGGGCGGCAGTTGCGTGGGCATCCGGGGCGGAGCCGGTATTGAGGAGATGTAACCACCCGACTGGACGATCCGGTCCAGCGCCGTGCGATCCACCGCGAGGTCCTTGATAACCGGGAAAAGCCCCGGCACGCCACGGTTCGATCTCGATCGTTGCACCGTCGGCGAAAGACCGCATGTGCAACTGGCAGGTGGCGGTGGCGGAACCGCCATGGGCGACACCGTTGATCACGAGACCGCACATGCCACAGATGCCCTCACGACAGTCGTGGTCGCAGGCGACGGGCTCCTGGTTCTGCGTCCGTGAGCTGCTCATTGAGCATGTCGAGCATCTCAGGAAAGACATGTCCGGGGACACGCCATCGATGTCGTACTCGGCCATCGCACCCCGTGCTTTGGGGGCTGGCCTGGCGCCAGATGCGCAGCTTGAGTTTCACTCTGTAACCCGTTGCTTCAGTTCTGATTGCCTTGTAGACGAGGGGTTCACGGTGGAGGATCGGCTTGTTGCCCCTCACCGGTCCATCCCATGGCCGCGACGTAGAGGAATTCATCGTCGTGACGAAGCGCTTCGCCCTTCGGTCTGGGATTCGGCCTGAAGTGGCCACCGCAGGATTCGCGTCGGTGCAGGGGCGTCGATGCACATCAATCTCGCCCAGCTCGAAAAGTCCGCGACCCTTCCGGCACGTTCAAGGGCTTGCTGGAAGTCCCCGTTCACACCAGTGACGCGCACGTTACGCCAGTACTCCTCACGGAGTTCTCGAATCGAGACCGATGGCCTTGACTCAGTCCCTCCCTCCGTGCGGTTCATACCGCAGTACTCCCATATGATCTGGCTCCAGTTCCTTGTGGAAGGAATCCACAGAACGGGTGCCCTGGATGCTCAGCAGCTTGTAGAAACGCGCCGTGGCGGTCTGCACTGCCTCCACCACCGCCGGGTGATTGTCTGAGATCTTCTCGAAGGGACCGTCGGCCAGGTAATCGTTGATTGTGTTGGGAAGAACGAAGCACCCGTCAGCGAGCCCTTGCATCAGCGCCGAGGCACTGAGACGTGTCTGCGCCGTGATCGGGAGAAGTTGGCCTCACCCGTGACATAGAGACCCGAGATCGTGCCTGCAGGTCGTAGTCCACCCAGACACCACCCATGGTGTAGTACCGCCGGGTAGATGCGCATGGGCACCTCGTAGGGGTTTTTCACCAGTGATCCGCTGGTACATGTCAAAGAGGTTGCCGTACCCTGTTGGAGACCCTGTCCTGCCCAACCGATTGATGGCATGCCGGAGAAATCGAGGTAGACACCCCGCCGCACCTGCTTGGTGGTCCCATCCGCCTGTTTCTCGGCCACTGCTGGCCAACCCCGCGGCCCTCATCGCATGTTCTTGGCCTGACGCGACGCGATGTCACGAGGCACCAGTTACCGAACGCCGGGTAGATCCGCTCCAGGTAGTAGTCGCGATCCTCCCTCAGGGATCCTCGCGAGGATCTTTGGCGCAGTCCGCAGCTCTTCGGCACCCAGATGCGCCCGTCGTTTCGCAGCGACTCTGACATCAGGCGTCAGCTTGGACTGGCATCGCCGTGAACCGGGATGCAGGTGGGGTGAATCTGCGTGCAGCAGGGTTCCCGAAGTAGGCGCCCTTGCGATGCGCACGCCAAGCAGCGGTGGCGTTGCAGCCCATGGCATTGGTCGAGGAAGAAAACGTTGCCGTAACCGCTCGGTCCTCAGACCACGGCATCGGCGGTCCAGGCTTCGATCTTGCCGTTGACCATATTGCGGGTGACGGATGCCGCGAGCACGCCCGTCAACGACGATCAGCCTGACCATCTCGTGACGCGAGTACATCTTGACGGTGCCCGCTTCGATCTGGCGTTCCAGCTGCTGGGTAGCAACCGATCAGCAGCTGCTGCCCGTCTGCCCGCGCGCATAGAAGGTGCGCCGCACCCGCACGCCACCGAAGGAACGGGTGTCCAGGAGACCGCCGTACTCGCGAGCGAAGGGAACGCCCCTGGGCGACACATTGGTCGATGATGTTGGCATCGACCTCCGCCAACCGGTAGACGTTGGTCTCCACGGGCGCGGTAGTCGCCACCCTTTGACCGTGTCGTAGAACAACCGGTAGGTGGAGTCGTTGTCGCTGCGGTAGTTCTTCGCCGCGTTGATGCCGCCCTGGGCCGCGATGGAGTGGACCCTGCGGGGGCTGTCCTGGTAGCAGAAGTTCAGGACGCTGTAGCCGGCCTCGCCGGAGTCGCAGGCTGCGCCGCCAGCCAGACCGGTGCCGACGATGATCACACTCAGCTTGCGCCGGTTTGCCGGGCTGACGAGGCGGGCCTGGAACTGGCGGGTCTGCCAGATCTGTCGATCTCCACCGCGGGAGCCTTGGTGTCGACGATGTCCTCACCGTCTACCCAGTAATCAGCGGGGTTGAAATTCGTGGTCGTCATGGTGCTGCTCACTTCAGGATTCCGAACTGGACACACAGGGGCATGATCATGAATCCGGCGTAGAGGGCGACGGAGACGACCAGCGCGATGATGTTCAGCCACTTGCGGAATTGGCGGACAGGTTCCCACCCAGCGTCGCGAAGGCGCTCCAGAAACCGTGCCGGATGTGTACACACGAACAGGATGGAAACGGCGTACAAGGCGGTGATCCACCACTGCTGGAATCCGGCGAGCACCATAGTGTGCGGTTCCGCAGCGTGACCGCCCAGGATGCCGGGGACGACGGTGAACTGGACCAGGTGGAAGATCACGAAGAGAAGAATGATCACGCCACCCCAGCGCATGGTGCGCGAGGAGTAGGTCTGGGGCCTGGCGCTTGGTGACCTGATACTTGTCGCCACGGTTCTTGACGGTCTTCGCCGACAGCGTCGCCGCGGACCAGATATGGAGGGCGATGGCCAGAAGAAGCGCCGCCCTGAACACCCATATGAATTGCCCGGCCGGCATGATCGGCGCCATGATGCCACCATCTCGGTGGCACCCTCAGCCAGTGGGCGTAGTGATCGAAGGCCCCGTAGCTGACGAACATCTTCAGGTTGCCGTACATGTGCACGAGCAGGAAGACGATCAGGATCAGACCGGTTACCGCCATCAGGGCCTTCCGGGCGACCGTGGACCGCAACGCTCGTTGATGGATAGTTAGTGATGTTGCCACGAGGCTCACTCTAGCTGCCTTCCGGCGTTGTTTCGCACACGGGGCCAGTTAAGGGTCGCCCCGTCGCAAAACACACCAAACCCTTTGCTTCAAAGGGAGTTTTACGCTACCCAGAAGGCGCGAAAATATGCCCGTCAGCGACCCTCTCCAGCAGATCCGGACGACGTTCCCGGGTGCGCTCCAAGGCCTTTTCCTGACGCCATGTCGCAATGGCCGCATGGTTGCCGGACAGCAGGATAGGAGGTACTGACGACCCCTGCCAGACCGGGGGTTCTCGTGTAGTTAGGTATTCCAGCAGTCGATGTCCGGGAGCGTGCGATTCCTCCACCAGAGAGTCCGGGTTCCCAAGTACTCCTGGATGAGCCGGACCACCGCCTCGGTGATGACTAGAACCGCCGCCTCACCACCGTTCAGGACATAGTCGCTAAGGCTTACCTCAATAAGCCCTAGCTCTCCGAGCAGTGATCCAGAACCCGCTGATCGATGCCTTCGCATAACGCCGCACGCAAAGCACCAACCGTTCCCGGGTGCTCAATCTGCAGGCCAGGTCCTGATCCAGCACCCGCCTCAGCCAGTCGGAACCACCACGGTCATGGGTGTGGGTAGAGTGCTCCATGAGCGTCTAGGCCTCACCCCAGGTTCGGGCTCACTCACCATCCCGCACCTCCGCCATAAGGAGTGTCGTCGGCGGTGTGGTGTCGGTCATGGGTCCACCAGCGAAGATCGTGAACTGCCAGGTCGATAAATGCCCGCATCGACTGCTTTTCCCCACCAACGACAACGACAATGGCGCCAGATAATCGGGAAAAGATCGTGACAACGTCGATTCTCGTCCCGAGGTCCTCCAGCAGTCCGCCCACATCCGCAAACTGCACCTCCCCGCCACAAAGATCGATCCGGGGGACCAAAAGCTGACACGAAGGGAACCAAGCGTCGTCCGTGGATGGTCTCAACCGTCAGGCAGTCCTGCGCAGGAGGCAGGTGCTATCCACGATCTCACCGACTCTGCTGGCCATCGGCGTCCAGGGCCCGGAGCCCTAGCAACTGTCGGTCAGTACTCCTCCGGCTCACGCTGGGTCCCGTCTGCGGGAACGTCGACGAACAGGTGTTCGCCACGAAGCGTCCTCAACGGCGGTTCAGGTCCGAATATCCCTGAAAGACCAGCGGCCTCCCACGCCGCCAGCGGATGCGTTCCAGAACCAGCTGCTCCCTGGATGCGAGACGCAGCACAGCCCCCAGTTGGAATCGGCGTCCGGGCTCGTCAGTGCGCACATCGATGAATCGCATCCTCAGTGATGCCGTGGGCACGGCCCACGACTCCGACGAGCACCTCAACCCAGGATCGGCCAAGGCAGCCCCGTTCAGCGACGACGTGGCCGTCGATATCAACGAAGTCGACGCGAACCTGTTGTTTCGCCAGCGCCCTGAGCACGGTGCGAAGCGCATCCTGCGGTGCGACCCTGTCGGCCAATCACCCTTTCCGATGTCCCTCGGGTGAACACGCACCTCCAGAAGATGCCTCGCGGCGCAGGTTCTTTGTCGCGTACGGTCACGTCATCAGGATTGGCGACGATCCCCGCCACCAAGTGCCTGAGAGCGTCGAGCGATCGTGACTCAGGCCTCCTGCTCAGCAGCCCTGTCCCCGACCGGGGCCCTCGGGAAAGCGTCCTTAGCTGCTCTTCCTCAGCCTCTTCTTCGCCTCGAGATGGCGGGAGCAACGGCGTTGCCGTCCTCAGCCAAGGGCTTTCACGAACCTCGGCCTCGCGGTCACGCGGCTCGGGCTGCGGAAGAATCCCGGAGGGAATGTCCTCACCCGTGAACTTCTGCCGGTCGCCGGAACGTTTGAAGATGGCGACCACTGCCTCAGCTCGGCTGGGCACCCACTGACAGCCAGTACTGGGCGCGCTCAGAATTGACGCGGATCAGGACGGATCATTCTTGGGATGGTAGAGACCGATCTCTTCGATGGCCTGCCGCCCGCTTGGATCGAGTCCATGACGACGATGCGGTAGTGGGGGAGCGAGATCTTACCGAGACGCTTCAGACGAGATCTTGGTAGCCAAGTTCTGGAATCTCCTGTTGCTTGTGGGTCTGTGACCAGACGAGTTGGATGGCCAACAAACGATGCGCGTGGGGCACGCCCGACATTGACCAGATGAACCATGCTCGCCGGGTTAGAGGGCGCCAGCGACAGGTGCGGATGTATTCTGCCAGATTTCTCCGGGCAGTCCCAACAACTCCCCATAGGATCGGCCTCGTGGACATCGGTGAGGGAAGACTTCTACGCGCGCTGGTCGAGGAGGCATTGGAGAGTCTCCCTGAGGAATTGCTCGACGCTCTAGACAACGTGGCCATCGTGGTAGAGGACGAACCGGAGGACGGATCCGGAAACCCTAGGGATCTGAGGAACTGCCCTCACCGAACGCGATTCCTCATGGTTCGGAATCGTTGCCGGATCGGGTGGCGCTTTTCCGGGGTCCGCTGTCACGGATGTGCGAGGATGAGGACGAGCTGTTCGAGGAGATCGCCATCACCCTGGTTCATGAGGATCGGGCATTATCACGGCATCGATGAGGAACGACTCCACGAGCTGGGCTGGGGTTGAACCAGCACTCAGGAGTTCCACAGACCCCAGAAAGGTCTCCCGCGTAAGCGATCGGAGCATGTGACTACACATGCTGGCAGAAGCTACAGCCTTCTCGCCTAGCGCCGACAATGGTAGCGATGTCCCCAGGCCCGTTTCGCCCCGAACAGAGGACATTCCTGTGGGCTCCGCGACCCGCTCCACCACGGTATTGTCCGGATCCAGGCCGGCTACCGTGGCGGCGTGCCGGAAGAATTCATCACGCCCCATAACGGCATCATCAAGTCCAGCGTTGACCGCCTGCCGGGCGCTGAAGATCCGGCCCCGGAATTCGTCGCGGATGCGTTGCGGGTCGATCTTCCGGCCCGCCGCCACCTCAGCGACGAAACCTTCGTAGTCGTCGTCGACTATTGCCTGAAGTCGCTGGCGTTCCTGCTCGGTCAGGTCCCGGTACGGAGTTGTTCAAAATCTTTTCCGCTCCCGCCGTGATGTCATCCTGGCTAATGCCTCCCGTGGTGGTGATCCCCTGCTGCAACAGGGTGCTTCCCGTGGCGACAACGTCCTTATAACGCGGAGCGGACCCAGGATCACGCCGATGGAGCCGATCGTGGCGCCGTGGTCAGCGATGATCTCGTTCGCCGTCGCGGTGAGTGAGACACCGCCGGATGTGGAGGAGCCCTCGACGTGCACGAGCACCGGCTTTCCCGGTGCGTTCGCGATAACGGGCAATCGCGTCGGCGATGGCCTTGGCCCCGGTGACGGTGCCACCCGGGGTGTTGACCAGCAGCACAACTCCATCAGTCTGGTCCGTTTTCAGAGAGTCCAATTGATCCGCCACCTCGTAGCCGTAGGTTCCGGAGGAGAGCAGCGCCCCGTCAGCAGCGTCGGTCATGATGGCGCCGGAGACCCGGATGGCCCCTCAGGTGTCCACTGGCTGCTTCCGTTCCCCAGACTCTCTCAAGGGATGTGCTCGCCCCATCCTTGGTGATAGAGCCGAGCAGCATTCCCAATGAAATCACGGCAAAAATTCCACCCACGATGCTGAGCACCACGAATCCGGTCATTAAACCAAGCCCCAGCCCCCCACCGGTGCCAAACCCACGCTTTGAAGCCGCCCTTCTCTGCCTGGGGCGCTGCCAGTTGAATGGGAGGACTGAGTGGCGGAGCGTAGAGGTTGTCCCGCGGTCCACAAGAATCGTTCTGCGACTGTTCAGGCTTCGTCATGCATCAAGTCAATCAAATTAGAGTCAGGAGATCAGCCGTCCGCGCAGAAGAAGAGCCAGCGGATCTCGCAGTGCTCCCGTGTCGGCGCGTGGGTCGGCGGTGGTTACGATCAGGTCCGCGCTGGCTCATCCACGAGGAGAGTCAACGCCGAGCCACGATCTGGCTCCCCAACTCGAGGCCCTTGATGGCGAATTCCCACCGCCAAAGCAAGGCCAGCTCCCACAACTTCAGAAAGAATCTCTCCGTGAGGCACAACGGTGCCGCGTCGGTGCCCGAGTACACATCGATTCCTGCTCGATGGCCTTGCCGATGGTTTCCCTGCGATGGGAGTACAGGGCCACTCATGTGGTTGGCGAAAATCAGGTATTTGTCACGTCCCGGCTCCGCATACTGGGGAACCGGTTCAGGGTTGATCATGGTAGGCACCAGCGCAACACCGCCGTCAGCCATCTGCTGGATCACCTCGTCGCTCATCCCAGTGCCGTGTTCAGTACGGTCGATCCGGCTGCCACCAGTTCGCGACGGACTGCTCTCGAAACAGTGGGCGTGACCTGAGCCCCTCTTCGCAGGCCACTGCGATGGCTTCGCAGCCAGGGCTGCTGGGAAGGAGGGTTCGAGATCACCCGTGGAACGGTCAATCCAGTCACCCACGATCTTCACCCAGCCGTCACCGTCACGAGCCTCGCAGCGTATCTGCTCGACAAAGGGCCTCGGGCTCACTTCAGCAGCCAGGTAACGGATGTAGCGGCGAGTGCGTGCGACATGTCTGCCCGCGCGGATCAGCTTGGGCAGGGCCTCATCATGCTGCACCCAGCGAGTGTCGGAAGGAGAACCTGCATCACGGATCAGCATGGTTCCGGCGGCCAGATCGGCCTGCCTGCCGGCGTGTTTCCTCGACGCTGACTGCCCCCTCCACTCCGAGCCCAATGTGGCAGTGGGCGTCGACCAGCCCAAGGGATGACAGGCGTCTCTGGCCAGTGCTCTCGCCCCGGCGATGGGTTCGGCGGTGAGCCGACCATCAACCACCCAGGAGTCCCGTCCTTGTGGGGGCAGAAATATGCCGTGTATGTGCATGGGCTCCGCAGTCATGAGCGAAAGCATAGAGACTTCGAAGCCGAAGCGGGCTACTCCTGCGCTGCCTCGTCAAAGCATCTTCTGCAGCTCCGGAGGCGGCTGAAGTCGTCAAGCGTCTGGGGAGCGGCCTGCGCAACCCGGGTTTGGCACCGAGGCGCGTTCGACCCCCTGCTGTTTGCGTTTGGCGGGGTTGCCTGAGGGTCTTCCGCCCGCGTTTCTTGGCTTTGCCCTGCTGTTTTGCGTGCCGCACGTCCCCGCCCATGCCCGGCATCCCGGGCATCTTCCCCAGCCAGTTGTTCCATCATCTTGCGAGCCCTCGACGAATCGTTTGGCGAGGTTATTGACGTCCGAGACCTGCACTCCAGCTCCTTGGCGATCCGTGCTCTGCGGGAACCGATTGAGGATGCCAACGTCATCGCGTTCTGCCGGGTCATCGAGAAGATGATCGCCTCGATCCGGTCCACCTCCTTCTCGTCGATGGAGTTGATGGCGTTCCTGAACTGCCCGGCACCGGCAGCATCGAAAGATCTTGCTCAGCGGCCCGCTCGCGGCTGCTGCATCTGGGACAGGAAATCTTGCGGCCCGAAGCTCCCTTGCCTGCGCTGAGTTTTTCCGGCTGCCTTTCGGGAGGATTCTGCATCAAAATTTTCTCGGCCTGCCTCGATCAGGGTTAGGACATCACCCATGCCGAGGATTCGGGGAGGCCATCCGATCCGGATGGAAGACGTCGAAGTCTGCGAGGCCCTCGCCGTCTCGACGCGAACGATGATGGGTTTTTCCGATGACCCGCGCAATGGACAGTGCTGCGCCACCGCGAGCATCGCCATCGAGTTTGGTGAGAAACCACACCATCGAAGCCGCATGCCCTCGTCGAATGCCTTGGCGGTATTGACGGCGTCCGCCCGATCATGGCGTCGACGACGAACAGCACCTCATCAGGGCGAGTGGCTGCTTTGATGTCCGCGGCCTGCCGCATCAGCACCTCGTCGATGCCTAGCCGACCGGCGGTGTCGATAACCACCACGTCATCAAAGACTGCGTTCGGCATGTTCGAGCGCTGTCCGGGCCACCTGGACCGGGTCGCCGACACCGTTTCCGGGTTCCGGGGCGAAGACGTGCACCCCGGCTCGTTCCCCCACGATCTGAAGTTGGTTCACCGCGTTGGGGCGCTGCAGGTCACAGGCAACCAACAGTGGGCTGGCCTTTCGGACTTCAAACCAACGGGCGAGTTTCCCGGCAAAGGGTGGTTTTACCCGCACCCTGCAAACCGGCGAGCATGATCACAGTCGGCGGTTTCTTGGCGAAACGGATGGGTCGAACCTGTCCGCCCAGGATGCTGATGAGCTCTTCGTTGACGATCTTGATGATCTGCTGCGATGGGTTGAGGGCACGGCTGATCTCAACGCCATGGCAGCGTTCCTGTGACAGCTGCGACGAACTGCTTTGACCACCGAGGTTGAGCATCCGCTTCCAGCAGGGGAGCGATGCGGATCTCCGCATTGTGGCGTCGATGTCCGCCTGCGTGAGTCGTCCTTGGACCTGAGGGCCCTTGAACGTTTCTGCCAGCGTTCCTGAAGTGTGTCGAACAAGTCCGTGCTCCTTGGATTCCGAGGCGGTGCCTGCCAAGAATACAGGGGCGCCTCAGCGCGTGTGGCTGCTCGGGCCTCCGACGGACTCCGCTTCGCTCCCCCGGTTGGGAATTTCCACCGTCACCACCCATCGGTTCCCTTCTGGCCCTGCGGTGAAACGCCCTCCGGAAAGATCTGATGCGTTCCTGGATTCCTGAAAGTCCGTAGCCGAGTGACAGCTTGGATTCTCGCTTCTTCTTCGGCATTTCGTTGCAGATGCGAAGCAAGGTGGTGGTCTCCCCCACATCCAGCTCCACCAAACATTTACCTCCGGGGTCTGCGTAGCGGATAATGTTGGTGACCCCTTCCTGCATGGCTCGCGTGAGGTGCGCCACGTGTGATCGAGGGCAGACTCGCCGAAGTCGGGTCTATTCTGGAAGTCGGCCTGAATGTAGGAGTTCTTCAGGGTGCCCTGCAGGCGACCAGCCACGGTGAGGGGCCGCACTAGGGCAGGCAGCTTGCCTTCCTCCCCTCGGACATGACGTCGGTGAGCAGGAAAAGCTCGCCATCCGCCGCTTCGAGCGATCCTGCGATCCGATCCAACGCGAATCGAACCTCTGCAGGGTCATCACTTTTCCCCATACGCCATGCACTGCAACAGGATCACGGAAGTGGTGGGCGAGCACATCGTGGAGTTCGCGGGGCGAGAAGGTTGCGTTCCTCCGTGCGGGCGGCCTCAACAGCCTCCAAGAGAGCGGCGCCCGTTCGCTCTGCTCCGCCCGAATCCTCTCGTACTGCCCGCTCAGGGCGGAATAGACCAAGCCGACGAATGGGATCGACGCGCCCGCCACGAGTTCCGGTCTGCTTCCTCAAACCACTGATAATAATCCCCCACATGCCGACAGAGGCCGCCAAGCCCGTACCGAGGATCCAGTAGGGATTCTGGGTTCAGCCAAATTCCAACACGCCATCAGGGCACGACGGACAGCGCGACGGGGTCTGCTCGGGGTGATCAGCATGCCCAGCCGCTGCCGCGGCGTCCACAGCTCCGCCGGTGAGCGGCCACCGGAGCATGGCGGCACTGCCTGCCGCATCCAGAAGCGGCCACGCCAAGGCCCACCCCAGCGGCTGGTTCAGGCAGGGTCCGAAGAGCCATGATCCCTATGAAGAGCAGGGGCATGGCGGTGCAGGATTTTTCTTCCAGGTGATTTCTTCTTCCCCCTGACAGCGGTCGCATCATCCACTTCTCGTACCGGGATTCCGGGAGGCGGATTTCGAACAGATGTCCTCGACCGGTAAATCCCTTGAGAACTGCCCTCCCAGTGATTGCACCCGCTCCCGGACTCGTTCGAACGCCGATTTCGTCCTCCGAGCGAAGTTTGTTGGGGGTGACGAGCCCACCATCATCCGGGTGGTGTGACTGGAGGGCACTCCACCTTGAAACGCAACGGATCGGGGCGCAGGGCGTCGGAGGATTTTCAGCACCAGCTGCGCCACCCGGGTGGCGGTGAGCTGGGTAGCACGCTCTTCGATCGAGCTCTTCGTCGACCTTCAGATCCACGTGGAGACCTTGCAGGCGCAGGGCCTCCGCCGCGCTGGAGAGTATCTGGACCGACCCGATGATGGATTTCGATTCGTCGCTGCCATCAGCCACGGGATCCTCGCGCAGCATTCCGACGAGGGCCCGGACGCGGGTGACCGCGTCCGGAGCAGACGGTCTGCACTCTCTCGATCGCGTCTCGAAGGGCCCAGGTGTCGGACGTGCGGCGCGCGCGCCTTGTGGCCTTTCCACGCCTCCTCGAGGCGTTCGCCCACGACCCGGCGGGCTCACCCGCCAGCCGCAGGCGTTCGCCGCTACGAATCTCGACGATGTCCCCCGCCGGGATGGCGGGGCGCACCTCCCGGGCGCTCAGGACAGCGAGAACGCCTTGAAGGCCAGCCCCAGGAAGACGCCGAAAACGGTCAGGAAGGTGTGGTCGAGCATCTGCCCGACCAACCCATTAAGACCCCTCATGGCGACGAGGTTGCGAATTCCCCGTAGCCTGTTCCCAACAGGATGACCGTGGAAATCGGCCTCACGCCGTAGCGGAAGGCGAAAGTTGCTGCTGCCAGCACGAAGAACACGGGTCCCGCGTCTGCGTCCCCAGCAACTACGGCGAGCGTCGAGGGCAGCAGCCGATGCACAGTCCGATCCACGGGCGCGAGCAGCATGGTGGAAGCCATTGCGATCGCGACGTGGGTCAGGATAACCAAGGGCGTATCTCGGCCTTCGAGGAAAAAGCTCAGAATATGGAGAATGAGCTGAAAACCTACGGCGAACAGAACGAACCAGCGCCGAGGTCGACCAGGGCGACCGTCGAGCTCTTCTCCTCAACTTCCTGGCTCATGTCCCCCGCTCAGGTCAGCTCACTTCCCGATCCGAAAACCATGCACTCTTTACTCTTTCAAGCCATCGGTACCTAGTGCAAGTTCTCGTCCCGAACCAGTACTTCAAGAAACAGCCGAAGCCGCTGGCCTCGTTTCCTTTCACCGCAGAAATGGAGTTCTGATTGGCGACCGGCTCTGTGGTGTTGGCACTTGCAGGGACCGCGCTAAAGGGCCACACAGGATCCCAACATGAGCAGCTACCGCAAGGCGTGTCTTCTTCATCGCTTCCCTCCGTTTTTCATGCGATCCACCGCCTTCTATTCCCAGCAACGCTTAGATCTTACACACCGCGTCGCCTCGGGTGCACTCCCCGGGGCGGGTCACCCAGAGCAATCTGGTGAGGCATCGCACCACCTAGACATTCCTGTCCGCCCACATCTCGAGGAAGACACATCATTCTCACGCGGGCGCGGCGGTTGATGGGGCAAAAACCCGGTTATGTGGATTATGGTTTTTCATCACGACCGAGCTCTGCCCGTGTACTAGTCGCTGATGGTGATCCGCATGGTCCGTGAGGCCTACCGCATGTTTCTGGCGCGACACGACGATCACGAGGTAGTTGGTGAGGCCTGCAACGGTCGGGAGGCCGTGAAGCCTACGAGGAACTGAAACCCGATGTGGTGCTCTATGGATCTGCAGATGCCCGATATGTCGGGAGTGGATGCCATCTCGTGAGATCAATCGGAAACATCGCGGCGCCTGCATCGTCGCTCTGACTCACCTTCGGTACCCAGGGTACATCATTTCGCTTTGCGCGCTGGAGCCTCCGGATACCTGATGAAGGATTGTGGCGGCGCTCTCGCTGACTGGTATTCCAGCAGGCCCGTGACGGCGACATGCCGCTGGCACCCGGGGTTCGACGCGAACTGGTCGCCGACCTTTGACAGGACACTGATCTTTTGACCTGACGAGGCGGCAGCTGCAGGACTCGCCCCCGCGAGAAGGAATTGCTGATCCGGCTTCGGTCAGGGAAATGACGAACGCACAGATCGCGCCAAGATGTTCATCTCGAGGGTTCCTGAAAACAGTACCCATCCCACATCGGTGACAAAATGGGGCCTGAAGTCCTGCACCCAAATTCTGGTGCGGGCCATTCAGCTGGGTCTCGTCGATCCGACACTCATGACCCCTGGTTGTCCTGAGGCATTCCTTCTCATTCCCCCGAGGATTCCAGCAACGAACCTTCCAGGCCTGAAGGGCGCCAAGTCATCCACACCTTCCCTAGACCAACAAAGCGTTTGACGAAACCCGAGTTCACGCTGAACCTGGATGACGATTCCGCCCTTCGCGGAACCATCCAGCTTGGTGAGCACAATACCGGTGACGTCCACTACCTCGAGAAGATCTTGGCCTGCGCTGCCATTCTGACCTGTGTGGCGCCGCAGGACCAGCAGAACCTCAGTGACAGGAACCTTCTTCTCGATGATGCGCTGACCTGCGCGAGTTCATCCATGAGCCTCAACCTTGGGTATGCAGTCGCCCGGCAGTGTCGATGGAGCACAACATCGGCTCTTCTTTACCTTTTGGTAACCGCATCGAAAAGCGACTGAGGCGGGACGCTGCCCTCGGTGGAACTTACCGTCGTAACGCCAACCCGCACTTCTCCCCATGTCGTGAGTGCCGCGCGCGGCGGCCTGAGTATCGACTGCACCCAACATCACGGAGCGTCCTCAGCCACGAGCACACGAGCCAATTTGCCTACGGTGGTGGTCTCTTCCCGTCCCATTCACTCCGACTACCATCACGACAGCGGGACCATTCTCGCTGCTGCGTGTCTAGGCCCGGTCGAGATCTGGCTCAACCAATTTCAGGAGTTCAGCACGCAGCACCTGACGAGCCTGTCCCGGGATCGGAGACCCCGTCGATGCTCAACCCCGCAATGCCCCAGTGAGTTCCGTGGTGGGCCCCAACCCAGATCGGATGCGATCAAGGTGGCCTGAAATCATCCCGTAAGTCCTCGGAATCGATTCCGATCGACACTCAACAGTTCACCGAGCGCCCGCCAACACATTGTTACTCGAGGCCAGACGAGCGTCGCAGCCGGGCAAACCGTGAACGCGTGCTCTCGGGCTGATCCACTACGGCTCTGCAGGCTCAGGTTCGGCGATTTCACCCGCCGGCCCCTCGAAAGCTCCGCTGGTTCCTCCAGACGGCTTTCGCATCGGAGGCCTCGATGGCCTCCCGCGTCTCGCCGGGGGTAGTTCCTTCCTGCCGTACCTGATGACGAGCGTGGCCGCAATCAAACCGGCCCCCGACTGATCGCCACGACCAACCAGAAAATCAAATCTCCCACGGGGCAATCCTAGGACCTGTTGCGAAAACTATGCTGGGTCTCATCACCCGGAGCGAACGAAACTGGATGTCCGTGCCACCAGGTTACGGTTGCTGGAGTCGCTGGCTGACCACTGTGGAAATACCATCCTCGCGCATAGTCACGCTGTAGAGGCTGTCAGCTATCTCCATGGTGCGCTTTCTGGTGGGTGATCACCAACAGCTGGGAATTCTGCCCAGCTCCTCGTAGATTCCAAGCAGACGACCTAGGTTGGCGTCGTCCAGAGCCGCCTCCACCTCGTCGAGGATGTAAAGGGGCTCGGGCGAGTTGAGCGAAGAGGGCTGACCAGGAAGGCCACAGCTACTAACGAGCGTTCCCCTCCAGAGGCAGCGAGAGCCGTTTGACCTGTTTGCCCGCAGGACGGGCCTCGACATCCACCCCAGTTTCCAACCAGTTCCTGGGTCAGTGAGCAGCAGCTTGCCTTCTCCTCGGGAAGAGCCGCTGGAAAAACCTCCTGAAAGTGTGTTCAACATCGTGGTAGGCCGCCCTCGAAGACCTCTTGCACCTCTTGTCGACGCATCGATCAGCGCGAGCAGGTCGGCACGGGTCTGTTTCAGGTCGGCTGAGCTGTTCAGCCAAGAAAGCATGCTGGGTCTTTGAGTGCCTGAACTCCTCCAGCGCCAACGGATTGACCGCCCCAAGGCAGCCAGCCCCCGTTCAGCGCGGCGTAGACGTTTCTCCTGCTCTGCACGTACGTAGGCAACAGGCCTGGGAACCTCGTCGTCAGGGCTGAGGGCGGTGCCGATCGCGGGTGATGATCGGGACCGGCTGATTCGGACCATACTCAGCGACGAGCTGATCTCCTTCCATGCCCAGCTCAGCCAGGCTTTTTCCTCCAGCCGCTCGATCCGCATCCGGCGTCTGATCCGGAGACCAACCCCATCCCGGGTGGGCGCCCATGTGAGTTCTCTGAGGGCTGCGCCGGCTGCTCGGGAGGCCTGCCTGGTTCCACCGTCGCGGCCTCGGCGAATCGCCTGCGGGCTCTCGCCTTCCATCCCGGCTGGTTGTGGCCTGCGCCATGGTGTTCTCGATCATCCTGAACAGCCGTCAAGGCGGCATCACAGACAGCCTGACCCGCGGCCTCGCGACGAAACTGTTCCGCGGGCGCGTGCTCTGGCAGCGACTGGCGTTCCGCAGCCGCTGCCTGCAACAGGCCTTCGGCTCGCCCGCGAGGGAACGAGCCTGCCTTCAGCCGTTCTGCAATCTGCAGCCTGGCTTCCATCCCGCTTGCCGGGCCAGCCTGGCCGTCACGGCCAGCCCATCACGACTGCGTGGGGTCGGGCTCAGACTCCTCCCCACTGGCAGCCATGAGCCGGATCTCAAGCTCAGCGAGCGGGTCTCGTGCCCAACCCGGCCTTGACGTGCAGCCTCGATGGCCGCGGTCAACCTGTCGGCCCTGCGGGTCGCCAGCCACCTGCGCTTGCTGATAGGACCTGAGGGCATCTGAGATGGCCGCAAACTGTGCGTCGGACCCATGCAGGGCAGCCAGGCGACTTGCCTCGTCACGCGCCTTCTGCAGCAGCAGCCCGCGCCGTTTCAGCGCGAAGCGTTGCCGGTCCGAGCCAGCGGCCACCTGCACCATCTGCTCTTCGGCTCTCCGCCAGATCCGCATTCAAGGCCAGTAGTGAGGGTTTTGCGGGTCGACCCGCCTCAACCAGCCAGCGGGAGACCCGCTCTCCCCGCCAGTAACGGCAATCAACGACGGGTCTCTCTGATCGCCTGCCTGGCCAGTGGAAAGATCCTCCCACCACCACGATTCCGGCCAACAGCCGAGACAGTGCCTCGTCAGCTCCTGGGGGGCGGTGATAAGTTCCAGTGCTGTGGCCTCCCCCGCGTCTGCACCCTGCGACAACCACACGAGAGCGTCCGAGTGTCTCTTCTGCCATGTGCAACAGCTGAGAGGGCATCATCGAGGCTGGTGGCGACAATCGCCCTCGGCAGCGGCTCCGAGGCCCGTCGCGACGGGCCTGCTCCCAGCCTGAGGCAACCTGGATGAGATCACCCATGCGTCCCAGCACTCCGGCATACCCCAGTAGCTCCGTGGAACCATCGCGCTGCCGGGTAGCCAGCCAGCAGCTTCCACCCGCGCGACGAGCGGCTTTGTCCTGCAAGACGGGTTCCCTCCTCCACGAGTCGCGCCACCTCGGCTTCGTGTTCAGTCACGGAGCTGTTCGCGGCCTCCCACGTGGCATCCAGGTTTGACTCGTCAGTTCCCAATCCAGCAAGGGTGTTCTCGATCTGCCGGTACTGCTTGCAGCCTCTTGGCTCCGAGCGAGGACTTCCTCCCGTCGCGCTACCAAGCGTTCCTGCTCTTCCTGCTCAGCATCCAGCCGGGAGCGAACAGCGGCAGCTTCTCCTTGAGGCGGGCCAGGCCTTCTCTACGATCTGCCACTGCACGCAGCGCAGCCGCGTAGGCTCTGTTCGGCCTCGGCATGCGCGAGTCTCAGCTCACTTCGTTGCTCGGACGCCTTACGGAGATCGGACTTCACTCGTCTCGATGTCATCAGCAAGCTCATCTCGCGTTGTCTGACCTCACGTGCCTCGGCCTCAGGGAATCAGGATCCCTGCCGGAAATGTCAACGGCTGGCTGCATCGCCGTGTCTCATACGCCTCGACCGCCACCGAGATCGTCGAAGAGACACGCTCCTTCAGCGCGGCCAGCGCATACCAGCTTCCTGGCAGCGGTCGAAATCCTGCGCGCTATTTTCAGTTCCGCCTCGCAGCCTCCTCTGCGGCCAGCGCGGCGTGAGCCTCTGGTCTCTGCACATCTTCTTCGCCTCGGCAGCCGCAGCACTCATCGGCCAGGTCGGCAGTCAGAGCCTCCCGAGCAGCGTGGAGGTCGTCTGCCAGCAGGCGAGCTTTCGCGTCGCGTTGCTCCGCCTGAATGGCGGCTGCTCGGCGAGCCGCTTCTGCTTGGCGTCCGAGTGGTTTGAGCTGGCGCTGCAGCTCCCCGATGAGATCCTGGCCGCTCCAGGTTCGCCCTGGTGCCCTCCAGCTTGCGGACTGCTTTTCCTTGCGTTTGCGGTGTTTGAGTACCCCGGCAGCCTCCTCGATGAATCCTCGACGGGACTCGGGAGTGGCCTGGAGGATCGCATCGAGCTGGCCTTGGCCAACGATCACGTGCATCTCCCGCCCGATACCGGAGTCGCTGAGCAGCTCTGTGACGTCCAACAGACGGGAGGAACACCGTTGATGGCGTACTCGGAACCCACCGCTTCGGAACATGGTGCAGGGTGATCGTCACCTCCGGTATTCGATAGGCGAGCGCCGTCGGAGTTGTCTGATGGTCAGCTGCACCTCGCGCGCCTCCCACCGGGCGCGCCTTGATGTGCCTGCGAAGATGACATCCTCCATTTTTCCGCCACGTAAACTCCTAGCCCTGCCCCCATAACCCAGCTCCAGGGCATCCACAACGATTCGATTTCCCGGCCGTTGGGATCGACGATGCAGGTGATGCCGGGTCTCGAAGTTGAGGGTGGTGGCCGAGCCGAAGGATTTGAAGCCCTGAGGATCAGCTGCTTTGAGTGCATGCAGGCTGTTCCTCTTGTTTCCCTGGAGGGGGCTGACGGGGCGGCGGAAAGTCCAGAACTTATTCACCAAGAAGTTAACCGGGATGGGTGCAGACGATGGAGATCAGATTAGCCCAGTACTGGCGGCTCCAGAAGGCGGAGGACGTCAAAACACGGGTGAGCAGCGCGACGGAGAGTGAGGGTGCATCAAAGCTGTCGATGATACTTGTCCCACGGCCAGAGCGAGCCAACCCAACGAACAGGAAGAGCCAGTACTCCCGGAACCATCCGGCCAGTTTATGGGACTTGAGGTCCACTCAACGATTCAGCTGGAAATTGAACAGGTTCGCCAGCAGGAATGCGATAGTCGCCATGACATGGGCTACCAATGGAGGCTGTACTCGGTGCCCGGGATGGGAGCCACCCCTCTCCCTCGGGACACCGCTGGCCCAGAGCAGCGGGAGACAGTTTTCGGCACGTGATGAGCATCCCCATGTTCACCAGGACGCCAAGGCCACCGACGACTCCGAACCGGACGAACTGCAACAAGGATTCCTGTTGCTCCGGACCAATTGACCGATCGCGTTCATGCACCATCCTCACGACTCGAGCCGCCGCCGCATTTCCCGGGCACAGGAAGCTCGCTTCGATTAGCAAACTGCCGGCGCACCACGGGTGTTGCACAGCGTCAGCACGGTTGGTCCTCGCGCCCATAGGCGTCGAGTCCCGTTCAAAATACTGATTCTCCATTGCTTTGACATACAGTGAATCGAAGGATGTGCCGCCAGCGGTCAACGCCTCAGACATGACATCGCAGGCGTACAGTGGTCAACAGCACGGTTCTGGTGAGGCCTTGTGTGGGAGTGGTCAGTGCAGCTTCCGCGCGCCACAGACTTTCATCAGCATAGATGTTGCCGATTCCCGGACTGAGCTTCTGGTCAGGATGGCGCACGCTTTAACCGTAGTTCGCCGTCCCTGCATCCGCTTGGCCACCGCGACGGGATCAAACCGCCGGATCAAAGGGTCAAGAGCGATGTGACTGGACGCTCCCGCCTCGCAGCTACGAACTCAAGTCCGCTGGACATGCGCTGGTCGACAAAACGCAGCTGGGTACCATCATCAGGAATCGAACAGAACACGTGTGTTGCGCAACGCCGGATCGTGGGGACGACTCACCTGAACTGTCCGCTCATCCCCAAATGGGCAATCATGGCGTCATCACCCAGAACCAGCCAGAGTGCCACCACGGCGAGCAACAGCATCAATACCGCTTCGCAGGTCGAAGCAAAAGCCCTCCGGACCACCGGGTGAGACGCACGGGGCGTCGGTGCAGGACCGTAATCTTCTCGATGGTACGCCTGACCATGTTTCTCAGCCCGCGGCGACCACCTCGACCTCAGGAAGTTCAGGCATCTGGGGGACGGGCTTTCCGAGTAGGCCTCGTGGGCAGCAAGTTGCTCAGCCCGTTTCTTGCTGGATGCCACCCCGACCCGACGGCTCCCGTTAACTCATGGCGGTGGCAGTAAAGACACGATGATGGTCCGGTCCTCGCCGATGAGCACGTAACGGGAGGCTCCAGACCGTTGTGGGCGCAGTACTCCTGCAGAGCAGTCTTGTAGTCGGTAGTAGTGCCCTGCAATTCGCTGGATGCGATTCGCTCATCGAGGAGCATGCACGAACAGAGCAGAAGCAACCGCCCACAGGAGATATGTGAATGGCACCGATCACGGCCTCCATGGTGTCAGCGAGGATGGAGGTCTTATCGGCTCCTGCGGTGTTGATCTCACCTGCCCCAGCCTGATCAGCTCCCCAAATGCAGCTCGCGCCACCTCAGCCAAGGCATAGAGCTGACTACTGAAGCTACGCAACTTCGCACAGCTGGCCCCTGCAGCAAGATTTGGGAAGGACGTGAAAATATGTTCGAGTCACTGCACGATCTGCAGCACCGCGTCGCAGAGAACTCCAGCCTCTCGTTGCTTGGCACAGGGTACGTCCGTGCTCGAAAGCTGACGAAACGCTGCGGTGCGTAGAGGCAAGCTCAAAGCAGCTGGGTGGCCACCTGGACACCCAGCTCGTCAGGAAGGCGGATTGAAAGCATGTTCAGGCCTCCGCATGACCTGACGACAGTGCACCCTTGGGCGCCGTGACACTGGCGCAGGAGGGGCAGGCGGTGTGGGACAGGTGCGGTTCGCGGCAGGCCCGGGTTCCACGCAAGGTGACAGTGACGACGGGAAGTCTCTTCCACTGCGCACGTGACGCGAACGGTGTTGCTGCGCTGACATCTTGCGCTTTCCAGGAACGGCCACGATCATCTTCTCCTCCGGACTTGTTGACGCGGCCCAGTCCGCGAGCGGGGCTGCGCCGACCAGCGCTCCCTGTTCTGGTCTCAGTTTCTCGCCACGCGAGGTCAATCACGCAAGCTCTCCCACCGCGGGTCAACCTTCGCTTCGTGCCCGCCGATCCGGGTCGCATCGTTCGAGCCTGACCCGCGTTCCTGCATTTGAGCCGAGGAGCAGTCGGATCACACAGCGTATGAACGAGCGGCTCAGCGCCACCAGCGTCGCGCAGAGCCTCCTCCAGGTCGATGGCGTCGTCAGCGGCGACGCTCTCCTCGCGTCCACCTCGTTCCCGTGAAGTAGAGTTCCACTGCAGACTCAAGAAGGACTTTCTCGTCCTCTGACTCGCACTCAGGCATCGGGCGCACTCTCCGCCGCACACTGCGCGTGAGCCGTTCCCGCATGACCAGCGCGCGCTGCGCGACCGCCTCGAGGTTTGAGGTCGAGACGGCTCCAGGCCCTGTGGCACTGATCACGTCGTAGCCGAGATCGGCCGGGGCCAGGGACGTCAGCATGGTTCCTTCATCGCTCCCGGCCGCCGCCCCAGCTCCAGCGGCGTCGAAAAGCGTCAGGTGAGAACGGCGGTCCACGTGGTGATCGCGGAGTTCGCGCAGCATTCCCTTCGTCCGATCGACCACGACCACGTCATGACCGTAGGAGCAATCTTACCGAGCAGGAAGAGATTCGCCAAAACATCCGGCGAGACTCGACGCGACTATCCACGAAAGCTACCGCAGCGACATCACGCCGGAGACAGTACGAAGGCCGTGACCCCAGAACGCCTGCGCACCCTTAGATACAGTTCGACGCCGAAGCAACTCAGCGGAAGGGACCATGGACCCGCGAGGCATGCTGTTATTCGACTGACGTATGGACCGCTTCCGCTCGCTTCCACCACCACGCAGGCGCTGCTGGCAGGCCTCGCCCGGGATCGCCAAGAACGACGTGCTTGACCCTGCTCCACCTCCATCGCTCCAGTCCTCGCGGATGGGCGACCTCGCCCGCCTGCACTTGAACGCTCTCAGCACGGCGGCGGGGGTAGTCACCAGGCTGCAGCAGCGCGGCCTGGTGGAGCGCTCAGCACAGCCCAGGGCTTGACAAGCGCATCGTGTTGAAGTCTCCTGACCGACAGAGGCACGCGGGCTCATCACGCAGGGGCATCAAGGACAGCGTCTCGCTTCAGTCAGACGTCTGCTTCGAGGGAACTGACAGAGGAGACCGCGGGCGGGTGCTGCGGGCTCATCGACCGCATCCCGCTGCTGGCCCGAATGCTCACCGGTGCGCGCAGACGAGGCCACCCGACACGCATCCCCATCGACTGAACCCCACCACCGACCGGAGCAGAGCCACGTCAAATGAGCTTCGACTTTCGAGATGATTCCTCTAACGGAAGGAGTAGCCATGGAGCGAATGATCACTGTTGTGACCGGGAAAGGCGTCGGCAAGACATCGCTGTAGCAGCCGCCTTGCGCCGTCGCCTCGGCCGGGAGCAGGAAACGCGCTCCTGTATGCGAGCATGGACCCCGCCCACAGCCTCTCAGACCTCGTTTGCACTGCCCTGGCGCGAGCCAGCCGGGTGAGCAGCCTGAAGTCCCGCCGCAGGGTGGATTGCAGGAGGCGCGTCGCCGGAGGGTTCGCCGACATCACCCGCCGCCCTGTCCACCCTCATCGCGGGCGACGATGACCCGTGCTGGACCTTTCCCTGGCTTCGGCCCGCTGTTCTTCCTGCTGCGGGTCCTGGCCTAGCGCACGGCGACTCCGAGCCGCATCATCCTGGACGCGACAGCGCGCGCAGAGACCCTGTCTCTGCTCCAGTTCCCGGAGCTGCTCACACTGGTGGATGGAACGGATCTTCCCAGTGCAGAAGCTCGCGGTCAGGGTGCCTGCGCACCGTGGTCAGGGGCTGTGGCGGCTCCAGCTGGCTGACGCCGCCGCCATGACGACATCCGAACAGCTCTTCCAGCGCCTCGGGAGATCCAGGCGTTGATTGAAGGATCCCACGCCATCACGTCGGTTCGCCTGGTCACCCTGCTGGGAGCGGATGGTGGTCCAGGAGACCCGCCGCAGCTACCTCTGCTCAACCTGTTCCGCTACAGCGTCGACCGCGTCTTCGTCAGCGGGCGTGCACCGGAGAGGTGGGGTGCGTTCTTCAGCACCTGGGTGGAGCATCAGCGGCAGCATCTGGCCGGATCCGCTCGTCATTCGCTCATCTCCCATCACTCGGTGCCACGGTTTCCGTAAAGGATCTCGTCGGCCAGGGCGACGTGGCCGCCTGGCCGGTCGCCATCAGCGCCCACGCCTTCGACGTCGTGCCGGCCTGCCCCACGAGCGCTACGTCACACTGCCGACGACGGCTACGACCTCCAACTCCCGCTGCCGGGAACCGCCACCGGAAGATTGACCTCAAACTGACCGCCACCGACCTCGCGGTTCGCATCAGCAACTTCCACGCAGCATCCCTTGCAGCACCTTGCTGGGCCACGACGTCGCCGGCGCGAAACTCCCGCGACGACATCCTGACCAATCCGATTTCGCCCCTCCACAGGGAGATCCGGTCATGAACCCGAATTCATTCGTGCATCTGCGCCCGTCGCCATCTCCGCGGGGCAGCCCTGAGCTTGGTCCGCCTCGAAACGGCTCCGGACCATCGACCGCGAATGGCGAGCGCTGATCAGTCAGTGCCTGTCGAGAATCCCTCAGCCCAGCGGGAAACGACCCACCGGCCCGTCGGAGACCCAGGCGGATGACGTCGAGGGGTGAGCATGCGGATCATCACATACGCGGGCAAGGGCGGGGTCAGCAGGACCACCGTCGCCGCCGCCACGGCCTGCACCTGGCGGATCAGAACCGGGTCTGGTGATGAGCACCGACCCGGCACATTCGCTGGGGGACGCTGAGTCTGTCGCTAGCCAGCGAACCGACCCGCCGCCCCGAGCCTGGATGCCCTGAGATCGACACCCCTGGTGGAGAACGACCCGGGCGTGGGCGGGTCTGCGCGACTACCTGGCGCGCCTCGCGCTGGTCCAGGAGGTGAGGTGACACTCGCCACCCAGAGGCACTGCTGTTGCCCGGGCTGGGCGACCTTCCAGCCTGCTGAGTCCTCGGCATGCTCGCGGGCGCTACGACGTCACACGTGGTCGACTGCGCACCGACCGGCGAAACCAGTCAAACTACTGCTGAAATGCAGGAACGTCTCGACCAGCTGTTTCCGCACCGCACTGCGACAGGCGGGCGCTGGTGCCGGATCTCGCAAGCCGTTCGGGCGGTTGGCGACCCGCATCCCGATGCTGAGGATCGTCTTCACGACGAGCGTGCTCCGGGTTGCTGGACCAGCAGCGGCTGGGCGAGCTGCTCGACAGGAAGGTCACCACCTCCGCTGGTCAGCCACCCCCGGGCGCAGTGGTCATCGCCAGACCCGGCAGGCACACCCTGGCTGACGATGGCACGGCTGCGTCGTCGGCGCCGTGAGTGCTCTAACCGCATCTACACACGCCTCGGCTCGCACTGACTGCAGGCGTCGTGAGCGAAGCGCGGGCGGCGGGCATCCAGCAGATCGAGGAGAGCTTCGCGCATCTGCCGAGTCGCCGTCTCCCCTCCAGGACACGGGAAATCGCGAGGCTGCAGAGGCCCTCGGGGCCTGGCCCCGGGCGATTGTGCGCGACGACGACCCGGCGGCGGGATCAGCTTCACCGGGCGACTACTGCGCGTCACCCGCGGCGACGACTGCCTGCGGCTCACATCAGCCTGCCCACGCGGATCGAGACCGACTCGATGACCTCCACCGGGACTTGGCACGAGCCTGCTGCTCACACACCGGAACGGGCATCGCCGGATCGCGATGCGCAGGACCTACGTTTGCGACCGCCCAGGTCACCGGCGCCAAGATTTCCTCCACGACGAACTGACCTCACGATGACCTGGCCCTCAGCTCCGGCCACTCAGGCCGAAAGCTGGAGTGAGATACAATTTCTCGTTTCTGGTTTGGTGCTCCTTGGTGAAAGTTTATGATCTTTGTTGGGAATCTGCCCAGGAGACGCGCCATTCGCACTCCAGCTGGAGGCGCACGGTCGCTCGGGCCAGGGTCCTGCCAGTGTGCCATGCCCAGGCCGGAGGATTGAGCAGGCAGGGATGCCCAAACCAGCCACCCCGAGCACCGACCCGCTTCGAGGCCGTTCTCGGCCGGGATGTCCAGGAGCTGCCGCGCTGGCCGCCATCTTCCCGCTGCCGGGCTGCTCGTCGCCAGAACGGCACGGGAACCGGGAGCGTTCCCGCTCCCGGGCGGCTCACGAACCGCCAGAAGTCGTGATCCGCCATGGATCCATCCGCGGTCAAAATTTGCGACTGAGCCCGGTCCAAGGGCTTTGGCGGTGAGACAGGGTGCTGCTCGTCAACAGCGCGCTCTTTGACTAGCCGCGGATGGGAAAGAACCAGATCGTCAACGACGTGGCGACCCGCTGACGAGTGAGCCCCGATGACGGCCTGGCGTGGACCTTCAAGATCGCACTTTGCATCAAGTTCACCATTGGCGCGCGCTAACGGCAGCCGAGGACGTCGCCTTTCACCTACAACGCCAGGCGAAGGAAACGCCAAGGTCAGCCTGCCAGGCTTCGACACCGCCGTGGCGGCAGGAACCGTACCCCGTGGAGCTCCGGCTCACGGCCCCTCCTCCACCCTGCTGCATACGGCGGCGACGCTGGGCATCGTCGAGACACCTACTCCGGCAACGGCCGGACAAGCCGATTCGGCTCAGAATCCGTGGAAAGTTCGGCCACTACGCAGGGTCAGCAGCTGATCCTGCAGACGCAGCGACAGCTGCCACGGGACCGAGGCAAGTTCTATTAAGGCCACCTCTGTTGCTGGTAGGAATCGACGCGGCTCTCGCTGCGGCAGTCAGGGCAGGTCACGACTTTCTCGCCTGCGTCTACCGGGACTCTCCTCCCAGCAGGTCGGTTTTCTCGCACAGCCAGCCTGCACGCTTCGGCTGCCGGCTGATCTCCCTGCGTGCGTCCCGGGGCCTACAGGTGGAAGGGTGCAGGCGTCGGCAATCGCAGTCACCAACGCAGTGATCCGAGGCGATGGCAACCGCCTGAACCGGGCAGATCGTGAAGGACTGCCTGCTGGGTTACGGTGAGGTGGCCTTCGACCTCTTCGATGCTTTCCCACGTAGCATCAAACGAAACGGCAGGCGAGCCTGAGGACGGTGACGTCGCCGGGGCCGAAGCCATGCTGGACCAGGCGGGCTGGGCGAGAGGCGAGGCGGAATCCGCGCGAGAAGAACGGCGCAGGGGCGAGCTGCACCCTGCTGTGCCACGCCCACCGGCTCTGGCCGTCGGGCCATCGCGGAGAGGCCTTCAAAGCGCCAGATGGCGCGAGATCCGGAATCGACGTGGAACTCTCACGGCACGGACTTTCACCTCGATTGCGGGACCACTGCAGCCGCAAAAGGACGCCGTGGTGCTCGGGCCGTGGGCGCCTCAACTACTGCAGTACAACATGCTTTCCGGACGCTGGCCCGCAAGAAGGGTTGGTCGAGACATCGCCTGCTGTTTCGAACGAACGGTGGTGCAGGCCAGCCTCGATGCGGCCCTGGCCGCAACCGATCAGGAAAGCGCGAACAGACTACTGGCATGCAGCCCTGTGGGACGGCACCAATGGCGGCAGCAGCATCGCTCGAGGACCCAGCACCACCGCGCGTGGTCGGCTACATCCGCCATGACTGCTTCGTGCGCAACGGGCTGGACATCGGAACCCAGCGGGCTGCATCCACGACCACTTCCTCCGGGTGATCAGCAGCTTCTGAACACCTGGGACGTCAGGAGCCTCCTGGACACTGCCGCAGCCCGCTCGAGCGGTCGCGGCGCGACGCCCTGAATCGCTCCCCGATGCGCTGCGGTGGCCCAGCTGGCCAAGGCGAGCGCCACGATCTTCGCGGTCAGCGTCATCACGTTCTTCTTGGCGAAGGTCACCGGTTTCAGCGGTCGACGCCTGCTTCGGCGGCAGACGGCGCGCGCGAGCAGAGGAGCCGCTGCTGGCCCAGCAGAGTGCTGGACCAGCCCACCGTCGTGCACGTTCGGCCTGTGGTGGTGGAACCTCCCTGCCACGGCGACCTGAACCTCGCTGGTTTCCGAGGAGGCCCGTGACGGCGGTGATCAGAGACGCCCTGGGTAACTCGTCCATGTTGTTGTTCGTCGCGTGGCTGGCCTCCGGGTTGCTGAGGCCGGCCTCAGGATGAGTCAAGGGAGAGGAAAGAACCAAGGGACGTTTCCTCGACCGGGTCATCAGCGCACGTTGCTACGTCGTTCGCAGCCATCCCCACCTTCTGGTTCGGGGACTGGTGCCACTGCTGCTGATCTTCGCCGGCGTGTGGTTGAGAGTGGTCCCCGATCGGTTTGTCAGCGTCGGCAAAACCCTCGCCGAGGCAGCCCTCGCCGAGGCGTCTCAGCTCATCAGGTGCTGCCAGCCAGCCGCCACCCTGAGGCCTGGTCGGGATCTCCACCATCGTCGACGGACCAGGCTCATTGACGAACAGAACTCCGAGCTACGCGCTGTTCGCGCGCAGCCGCGCGAGACCTCGTGACCAGCGGTTCGTCTGGCACGGCCTGCGAGACTCCACTCATGCCTTTCGGCCTGACGTTACGTTCGTTCCATAGCCATGAATCATCAGCGGCTCCCGTGCAATGGCCGAGAGCGTGTTTCAGCTACATACGCCGGGCTGCGGTCACCGGTCACAGCCGGCACCGAGGGATCTCCCTCTGCTGAGGTCTGGCATCACCCGTCACATCCAGTTTCACGATCGTGTTCCTCAGGGAACCTGTACGCGCCAGCCTCCTGTATCCACTGATCGATCCCAGAATCAAGGAGACCTGGTCGCGACAGCCCTGCTGATCGGTTCCGAGGAACTGACGAGACGCTGGAACGGCCGCAGAGTCAGCGACAGTGGTGTTCGCCGTGAGCCTCACGTCGTCCTCGCCGCCGCCGCCGAATTGGAACCCTGATCCGGAGACACGGCACCACCGGCCTTCGGGCGAGGAACCAGCGCTGCCGCCGGGCGCCGGTGGCCTGTTCGGTACCGACTGGCTCCGAGCGCGCTGCTGGCCCGGACGACGAAGGGTACTGTCCATCCAGCATCTGGATCCAGGTTGTTCGCCTCCGCGGCTGGTGCGGGCTCCGTGAGTCAGCGCACTGCTGCTGGGCATCGAGCCCGACAGTCCTGAACTGGTTCGGTCGTTTTCGAGTGCTCTGGCTGGTGGATCCACGCAGTGCAGGGCATGCCGCACCTGATCCTGCTGATCTTCCGCATAGCGATCCTGTCGGGACGCTGGATCGCGGGCGTGATGATCAGCCAGCCGTGGCGTGACGCCCACTGGGTGAGCCTGTGCCGGATCGTCGCGCCGAGACCATCCACCTGCACACCACCAGCGCCTGCGTGATCGCCTCGGCGAGATGGGCGGGAGCAGGTGGTTCCGCAGCAGTGAACCACTCACATGCCCTACGTCCTCGGACGATCGTCGCCACCGTGCTGATGTTCCCGCACGCCATCCTGCGCACCGATCCGGGCTGACGCTTCCTCGGCTTTCGGAATCGGCGGCTGCCGCCCGCCATCGGCGCGAGTCCTCTCCAGAGTCCGGCCGCTACCTGAGCCTACTGGGCCAGTGGTGGCTGGCACTGTGCCCAGGACTCACCTGCTGGTCCTGGTGCTGCTGATAGACCGTTGCTGGCCAGTCCCTATCGATGACCCTGAGTCAATCAGCGGACCTCCCAGAGGGTAGGCACAGATGTCAGCTGCTCGAAGTGCACCAGCCTGTACGTCGGTTTCGCGATGTACCACACCTTTCTACCGACGCCGGATCGGCTGCAGTGGAGGACCTGACCCTGACCTGCCGAGGCCGGGCGGCCCGAGGATCCTCGGATAGTGGGGCCTCCCGGGTCGCAGAGACCTGCTGGCCCGCGCAATCATGGACCTGCTGCCGAGGGAACGCCGTGCGACACGGCGAGGGTCCTCTTCAAAGGGTGAGCGTCGCGGAAACGCGTGTTCTCGAAACTCAGGCCGGAAGGAGCACCGCCCTCGTTCGCAGATCGATCAGCTTCCTCGACCCGCTGCTCAAGGTCAAACACCAGGCGGACGGGACCCGCCCTGGCGCCGAGGAACTGGCGCGCATCGCCGGACAGCCTCGGGCCTGTCATGCCGCACGATCTGGAAATACCCCTTCCAGCTGTCAGAGGCGTGGCGCCGGATCCTCCCTGGCGACCCGCGATCCTCAGCCCCGCGGGCTGATAATCGCCGACGAGCCGACGCCGGGGCTGAGCGTGAAACTCAGCGGAACAGCTGCTCGCGGATTTCAGGTCGCTCGCGGATCCAGGGACGTTGCGTGCTCATCATCTCCCGGGCGTGGACACTGAAGTCGCGCGCGGTCATGGCAGCCGACCGGGTGGCCGTCCTGAACCGAGAAGCTGGTTGGCCTGCATGCCGCCCAACCCGCGGGTTCACCCACCCGACGACTTTCGAGCCAGCCTCCCTACGTCAAGGCGTTGTGGAGAGGCGTTGCCGCAGAACAGAGTTTCTGCGCAGGAGCTCCCCGACTCCCGGGAGGAGCCGACACGTGCTGACGGCTGAACACATCGCGTCAGCTGCGTCACGGCCGGCTGATTCTGAACGACGTCTCGGCCGGCATCGAGCCCGGGCGGAGTGCTGGGAGCTGGTGGCACCGTCAGGGGTCGGGAAGAGCACTGGGCAAAGATCACTTGGCCGGTGGATCCACCGGTTCGGGGAACCGTCGCCCTGGACGGGGAACCGTTGCGGGCCACTGGCCCTGCCGGGTGCGGTACATCAGCAGAACCCCGAGGTCAGCGTCAATCCCGCTGGCGGATGGGCTCATCCTGACTGGTGCGCCCGTCGACGAGGGACGCAGACGTCAGCTGGGAATCGAAGACTACCTGGTTGAGGTCGTTTCCCAGAGCGAACTCAGCGGGGGCGAGTTGCAGCGTTTCTGCATAGCGCAGGTGCTGCACCCCGAGCTCCGCTACCTGATCGCCGACGAGATGACGACGATGTCTGGGATCTGACTCAGCGCAGATCTGGACCGAGGTTGACGGGGCTGACCCGGAACCGGGGCATCAGGCTGCTCATGGTCACCACGATCCGGCGCTGGTGTCCCGGTTGTGCGATGACAGCCATCACCTGGACCGCCTGAGACTCCTGAAAATCAACAGCTCGGGTCAGCGCACTCTCTCGCAGCCGGGTAGCAGCCTCGACCACACGGCGGCACGTGGGGCGAGACGTCGCCGCCGAGTTTGATCACCTCCCGGGTGATGGTGCTGGAGAGGGTGACGTGCTGGGCCGCCGCTGGCAGCAGGATCGTCTCCAGGCCCGTCAGCGAGATGATTCATGTTGGCCGCTGGAAGCTCGAAAGTCGAGTCGGCGCCAGATCTCAGACCCGCTTGACCACGGTGGTTATGCCGTGTTTCCTCGCAAAATCGACCAGCAACCCCGTCCATCTCCTCCACGGTGACCCCATCGAGATGGGCGGTGGCCTCTCGAACCAGGCCGACGCGCTGCTCCCAAACAGGTAACCGGCTTTTCAGGCTGTTGCATCCGGCCACAGCACCTCCCCGAACAGGGTCCCGGGCCCGGGTGATGATGTTCAGGTGGCGTTGGTGATGGGGTCAGAAGGAGCCGGGGCACAGGACCTTTGTCTGCAGTTCTCTGCTGGTTTTCGTGGCTGCGAAGTAGAGGGCTCGTCTCACCGTAGTCCCAGCGCCAGTCGATCGTCGAGGCTCACCCCAGCCACTGCCGAGGGAAAGCACCATTTCGAGCGCTCGACCACCACGAGGGCCTGCGGGTTCAGCGTCCCGGGGAAAACAGCGGGTGCCAGGTCCTGTCGAGGGGCGCAGAGTCCATCTCGTAGGGTGGATCCACAAAGACGAGATCAAGGGCCGGCAGGAATCCGCCCTTCGACTCTTTCCGCGCGCCTCGACGCGCAGCCCAGCCCTGCAGGCCATTGCCCGCGATCGAGGTTCGAGTAGTGGGGTCGACAGCCACCGGGAGGCTCCCCGGCTGGCGGCTTCAGCGCGACCGCTCCGGTACCGGCGTAGAGGTCCAGCACCGTGACCCCGCCGGGTGTTTCTCCGCCGGTTCCCCGACGGTGCCGAACACGCGACGAGGTGGAGAACAGCGCCTCTCGGACCCTGTCGCTGGTGGGGACGGGTCCCGCATGCGAGGGAGACCGTCAGCTGCGTTCCCTTCGCGCGCCCGCGATGATGCGCGTCATCCCTTCTCCAACCATTCCCCGGCGGCTACCTGTTTCTGCCTGGTCGATCATGTCGGCGAGCAGCGGGATCCTCGGCGGCCCGCGGATCGGAAAAGCACCTCGCAGGCCGAGTTCCTTCCGCCTGCTCGATGACCTCGCGGTCTCCCAGCACCCGGAGCAGCTTCGGGACGAGGCCCCGGACTGTGCCGCCCCGGGACAGTCTCCCTCGCGCCCGCAGCTCCAGGTCCCGCTCCGCCAGTTCGAAACCGTCGATGGGGGCCACCAGCGCCTGGAGCCTGTCGACAGCGGTGAGGGCGCGTCCGGGGCGGGAGCCGCGAGCAGCAGACACAGGCCGGGGTGCCTGCCCGCCCATCCTTCCCCGGGCTGGTGGAGCTGGGCGATTCCGAATCGGTCGGCATCGAGAACCAACCATCACGGGAGGCGTTCGGGATGTCACTCCCACCTCGATGACCGTGGTGGACACCAGCACATCAGTTCCCCAGCGGTGAGATACCAGCATGGTCTGGTCCCGCTCGGCGGTGGCCTGCCTGCACCGTGAACCATTCTACGCGCAGCCTTCAGCGGGACCTTCAGCGAGCATGAGGGGTGATCTCTGTCACGCGCTCAGCCGGTCAGCCTCCAGATCCCCTTCCGTTTTGTTTCCAGAGATGGCGGGGCAGACCACAGAAGGCCTGGCGTCCCTGCTCCACCTCCTCACGGATGCGTTCCCAGGCCGATTTCACCCAGTGAGGGTTGCGGGCGGTGTCCACGAGACAGTCTTCCTCCTGCGCAGTCCGCAGGGGCAGTCCCGCAGCTCGATGGTCTCCAGGTCGCCAAGAGACAGTCATGTGCCACCAGACAGGGTATGGGGGTGGCGGTCATCAGCAGTGTGTGGGTTGGTGCTCAGACTTCGCGCCAGCGCGGCCCGCTGCTCCACTCGAAGCGGTGTTGCTCATCAACCACCACGAAATCCAAGGTCCGCGAGCCGACGTCCTCCGACAACAGCGCATGGGTGCCGATGACGATTCCCGCGTCTCCGGACGCAACGGTCTCGTACCCGGCGACGGTTGGCGGCGCTGAGGCCTCCGTCAGCAGCGCCACGTGCGTGGCCTGCGGGTGGGCCTCAGGGTTCCAGCTGCCCGAGCTCGCCAAAGCAGCGAGTGATAGATGCGTGATGCTGCTTAGCCAGCACCTCGGTGGGAGCCAGCAGCGCCGCCTGGCCGCCCGCATCGACGACCGCGAGCATGGCGCAGTGCGACGGGTCTTCGAACCGACCTCACCCCTGCAGCAGGGCGATGCATCGAGGCGTTCAGCGGCCAAGCTCCTCGAAAGGGTCTCCCCACTTCTTCCTGGCCTGCGGTCAGCCGGTACAGACGAGGATGCATCGAAGGCGGCCAGGGATCCCATCGTCGCGGCGGGGGCCTGGGGGTGGTGGTGCGCCCCTGCCAGGCGGCCCTACGCGCTGCCGCGGCAGTTGCATCCCAGATGCCTCGTCGAGACTTCAACCGAGCGATTCCGCGTTCCGCATCGAACACGTTGACGGCTCGTGAACCTCTCGTAGGGCGTCTGGAAGACCGATCACCCCGGCCCGTTCCACCACCCATGTGGGCAGCGTATCTCCCAGCGGAAGCACATGGGGAAGGGCGAGCGCTATCGCGTCTGCAATTTTCCAGGTGACCATCTTCGCGCGGTGGCCGGGTGGAGAGCCGACCAGCCGGGCTCGCTGGATCACCTTGACCATCGTGGCGCTTCGCGTTGGCCTTGCGGCCCGTGATCGCGCCAGAACTCGTCGATGATCACATAGTCGGGATGGGTGAGCTGAAGCGCTCTGAATTCCCCCACCTTGCCGACGAAGATGCCACGGGCCCCCGGGGTGAGCTGATTGGCCCAATACTTCGCATAGTTTGGGCGTTTCTCAGGTACGAAAAAAGCCGCCTGCAGTTCCCCTTCTCCATCGGTCAGCACGGTCGCCACCCGGGTGGTGCGACCGTCCACGATCCTGGTGGCCAGCACTTTGGCGACAACCGCGACATCCTCACCGGGTCGCAGGGTCCGGAAGTCGCTCATCTCGGTGCCAGAAAGGTACCTGCGCGGCACGTGCCTCAGCAGATCGCCCAGGGTGAAAACGGTCCAAGCCTGGCCAGTTCCGAGGCAGAATCCGCTCCGACGACGTCACGTAGTCCGCGGTTCAGCTCGCGATGGATCAGGGTCCGGAATCGGCTCATCGGGGCGAGCCTACCGAGACCGACGAGCGGCTCGCGGTCCCCAGCCGCGAGCCGTTGTCCGGAACTCCTCGTTCAGCGGGTGACGCCCTGCCAGCCTTGAGGCGGGAGGTGCACACGTTGAGTCGCTTAGGAGCACCGTTGATGGTCGCACGGACACGCTGGATGTTCGGGTTCCAGCGACGGTTGGTCTTCTTTTTCGACCAAGGCACGTTGTGACCGAAGCCGGGTCCCTTGGCGCAGATATCACAGACGGCAGCCACTGGAATCTCCTTGTTGCTTGGGCCAGACGCGCCACAGCAACGCCTGGTTCGATCATTGGGTCCGCCCGCCGAAGCGGGCAACCGGTAGATGATAACCCGATACGCCACCAGTCCTCAAACCGTGTTTCCCGGGCGCATTCTCCCCTCGTGTGGCAACCACCACGGGCACAATCATGGGGCGACGCCGCAACCTCCGGGACACCCAGGCACCAATGGTGCGGCGGATCACCTGCTGCAGACGGTAAACGTCATCCACGCCGTCGTCCAAGGCCTGCTGCAGGCCGGTGAGAATCTGTTCCCGGACCGCATCGAAGACCGACGGGTCCTCGGCGAAGCCCCTCGCATTGATGTCCAGGGCCACCGATGACGGATCTGGTGTGGAGGTTGACCACGGCAACCACAGAGATGAACCCCTCCTCACCGAGGATGAGCCGGTCGCTGATCGATTCAGTGATGTCACCCACGATCGAGCCGTCCACAAAGATGTAGGAGGCATCGACGCGCCCGACCTTGCGCGCGCGACCGTCCACCAGGTCAACCACATCACCGTCCTCACACACCACGGCATTCTCCGCCGGGACACCGGTGGAGATCGCGAAAGCAGCGTTGGCGATCAGATGCCGGATCTCACCGTGCACCGGCATGACGTTGCGCGGTTTCAGGATGTTGTAGCAGTACAGCAGTTCACCGGCAGAGGCGTGACCGGAGACGTGGACGAAAGGCGTTGCCCTTGTGCACCACCTGCGCTCCCCAGTTTTCGTCAACCCGTTGATGACCCGGTAGACGGAATTCTCATTGCCTGGAATCAGAGAGCTCGCCAACAAAACGATGTCACCGGGGCCCAGCTCAATGATGGGATGTTCCCGGTTCGCGATCCGGCTCAGCGCGGCGAGCGGTTCGCCCTGGGAACCGGTGGAGATGATCACCACCTCGTCATCACGGTATCGCTCGATGTCCTTCATCTCGATCAGGACGTTCGCTGGGCACGTGCAGGGTATCCGAGATCGAGCGGTGGCCATGTTGCGCACCATGGAACGCCCACGCAAGGACCTGCGACCGTGCTTGACGGCCAGGTTGAGCACCTGCGGCACCCGGTGCACATGGGAGGCAAAACACGCGACGATCAACTTCTTGTCTGCCTGATCGAACACACGGGCAATGGAGGGCTCGATATCCTTCTCAGGGTGCGTGAATCCCGAGGGTCTCGGCGTTGGTGGAGTCGGGCATGAACAGAGTCCACCCCTCATCCGCAAGACGCGCGAAACCACGCAGATCGGTGATACGCCCGTCGAGGGGAAGTTGATCCATCTTGAAATCCCCGGTGTGCAGGACCGTGCCCGCCGCAGTGCGCAAGGCAACCGCCAAACCGTCGGGAATGGAGTGATTGACCGCGAAAAACTCAAGTTCGAAGTTTCCCTACTCGAGCACCGTTCGCCTTCCTTCACCTCAATCAACCGGTAGCCACGGATGCGGTGTTCCTTTCAGCTTGCTCGCGACCAGCGCGAGTCAGCTTTTGAACCGTAAACGGGAATGTCGGCCCGCTGCTTGAGCAGATGAGGGCACGGCACCGATGTGGTCCTCGTGGCCGTGGGTGAGCACCAAGGCTCGGATGTCATTGAGACGATCCGTCAGCAGGTCCAAAGCGGGAAGAATGAGATCGACGCCAGGGTGGCGGTCCTCAGGAAAGAGCACACCACAGTCAACCAGGACCATTTCACCATCAATCTCGAAGGAAGCGCTGTTCCGACCCTACATCGCCGAGTCCTCCCAAAGGGGTGTGACACGAAGAGTTCCGGGCTTCAGGGGCGGAGGCGTACGCAGTTCACTCACCCGCAAAGGCTGGTGCAGAGCAGTCGTCATCACTACACTGACAGGCATGCCCGTTCCCGACTCCGTGCGTCTCGCGATGCCCGTGGAGCTGTCGACATCGCCAGGCTCCAGCGGAAGCCTGGTCCCGGCAACCCGGCACCGCGGCGGCACTCGCAGCAATCCCAGCAGATCAGGCGGTGCGCACCTGGCACGAGGCCATCGTCAAGCCCCCACTCGCCCATTGCCGGGTGCTGGTGGCCCTGTCCCAAGGGCAGGTGGCAGGCTTTCGTGGTGACCGGACCGAGCAACGATCCGGATGCCGAGGCCACCGACGGCATGGTCGCCGAGTTCATCACCGAGTCGGACGCGCTCGACGACCACGCCTCACGCTTGGTGAACGCCGCGGTGGACACGCTGCGCGCCGACGGCTACGAGACCGCCACCTGGTGGGTCCGCAGCGACGACGACGCCCTGCGTGGTTTCCTGATCGAGTGCGGCTGGGCTGCGGATGGCGCCCACCGAAGCCTCGGGTAACGAGGGACAGGGCGGAGGCCGTCAAACAGGTCAGGGATTGATGACCCGGATCGCGGATCAGGACGCCCGCCACGAAACGCCAGCTGATCCGCAGGCGCCGTTCAGAGACCGATGATTGTTTCAATGCCCTCGGTCAGACCTGGGTGATCGACCACCCACCGCACTCCTGCCAACACCCCCGGCATGAAACTGGCGCGGTCGAAACTGTCATGCCGGATGGTGAGTGTTCGCCGTGAGCTCCGAGCAGAACCTCCTGAGTGGGCGACGAGCCCCTGCAGCCGCACCCCGTGGATGTGTATGCCCTTCAACGACGGCACCACGGGCCCCGCGTCATGCACCGTCGCGTCCGGGAACCGGCCCCATGCCGGAAGCTGCGCGTGCGGTCAGCGATCTTGCCGGCAGTGGTAGCGGAGAGTTCCCCGACGAGGGCATCCGCTTTTGTTCAGGTGGTGTGGTTCGACGATCTCGACACTCGGATAGAACGGAGCCGCCTTGGCTGCGAACTGCATCATGAGAACAGCTCCGATAGAAGTTCGAGGGCGATCAACACCTACTCCCGGATTTGGCCGCACACAGTTTCTCGGACCCGCGCAAGCCTTTCCTCGTTGAACCCGGTGGTGCCGATCACCATGTTGATTCCCCGCGGAACCGACCATTCAATGTTGTCCATCCTCCGCGTCGGGATGGGTGAAAGTCCACTGCCACGAAGCGCCCCCTCAATCCCGCTCTCGCGGCTCACCGAGATCCACTCCCCGGTGACCTCCATGTCATCAGCGTCCATCACCCGCGCGGCTCACCTCACTGCCCATCTTGCCCGCCGATACCGAAGATACCAACCCCGAGGTGCTCATTCTCAACTCCTTTTTCGTCTTTGTTCATCAGTTCTACCCAACCGGTGAAACCCGAAGGGGTCGACCCACGGAACGGATCGACCCCTTACCTGCTCCTGACTCAGGCTTCGTCGGTTTCGGCCTCTTCCTCGAGCACGGGGAATCAGGCTCAGCTTGCCGCGGTCGTCGATCTCGGAGATCTCCACCTGGAGCTTCTGCCCCACGAAACCACGTCTTCGACGTCCTCGACGCGTTTGCCGCCGGCCAGCGCCCGCAGCTTGCTGATGTGCAGCAGCCCGTCCTTTCAGGGCGGCAGGGAGACGAAAGCGCCGAAGGTGGTGATCTTTCACCACGGTGCCGATGAACCGTTCACCCCTTCTCCGGCATGTGTGGGTTGGCGATGGCGTTGATGGCGGAAACCGCCGCCTCCGAGGCCTCTCCCGGTCTCAGCGCCCACGTAAATGGTGCCATCGTCCTCGATGGTGATGTTGGCCCCAGTGTCGTCCCTGAATCTGGTTGATGACCTTCCCCTTGGGGCCGATGACCTCACCGATCTTCTCGACGGGGATGCGCAGGGTAACGATCCGAGGCGTACGGAGCTCATCTCATCCGGAACGTCGATGGCCTCGCCCATCACCTCGAGCAGGGTGTGCCGAGCTTCACGGGCTTGCAGCAGCGCCTTCTGCAGCTCCACGGCGGGGATGCCGTTCAACGGTGTCAAGCTGGAGGCCGTGACGAAATCACGAGTGCCGGCCACTTTGAAGTCCATGTCACCGAGGGCATCCTCGGCTCCCAGGATGTCGGTGAGTGCCACGTAGCGAGTCTCACCGTCAATCTCCTCGCTCATCAACCCCATCGCGATGCCCGCGACGGGAGCCTTCAGCAGCACGCCCGCATTCAACAGGGCCAGGGGTGGATGCACACACCGACCCCATCGAGGTGGAACCATTCGAGACCTCTGGCCTCGGAGACCTGACGGATCGCGTAGGGGAACTCCTCCCGGGTGGGCAGCACCGGCACGATGGCGCGTTCTGCAAGCGCACCATGGCCGATCTCACGGCGTTTCGGGGAACCGACGCGACCGGTTTCTCCGGTAGAAAGGCGGGAAGTTGTAGTTGTGCATGTACCGCTTGGTCGACTCCGGAGAAAGAGTGTCGATCTTCTGTTCCATGTCCAGCATGTTCAGAGTGGAGACGCCCAAGATCTGGGTCTCGCCCGCTGGAACAGCGCCGAACCGTGGACACGCGGGATCACCGCGACTTCAGCGGACGGGGTACGGATGTCGCGCGTGCCTCGACCGTCGATACGCACGCCCTCAGTCAGGGTGCGGTGACGGACAATCTTCTTGGTCAGCGATTTCAAGGCGAGCGCGATCTCATTCCCGCGTCCTTCGAAACGCTCACCGAGAGCTTCAGTGACGTCCTGACGAATGGTGTGGGTGGCGTCGTCGCGGTCCTGTTTACCGGAATCCGCATCGCCTCAGAGATCCGGCTGGCAGCCAGTTCCTCGACAGCAACGTAGACGTCGTCCTCGTAGTCGCGGAAGACGGGGAAGTCAAGGTTTCCTTGGGCAGTTTCGCCTTCAGCTCGGACTGGGCGTCACTGGGGTCTTGATGAAGGGTTTCGCGGCCTCCAGCCCTGTCCGACGACCTCCTCGGTGGGAGCGGTCTTTCCGGAACGCACGTTCTCCCACGTGGATTCGGTGCCGCCGGCCTCGACCATCATGATCGCGACGTCGCCATCAGGGCGGGACACGCCCTGCGACGACCATCTGGAAGAGGACTTGGCGACCTGTTCGACGGTCGGGAAACACGCAGGTCTCGTCGATCAGGGGCGACACGAGACACCGCCGATGGGACCCGGAGAAGGGCAGCACGGCAAGGTCGTGGCCATGGATGCGGCGATTGATCGCGACCACGTCGTAGTAGTGGGTCGGGTTGAGGGAAGAGCGTCGACGATCACCTGCACCTCGTTGCGCAGCCCCTTCACGAAAGGCCGGACGCAGCGGGCGATCGATCAGCCTGGCGGCAAGGATGGCGCCCTCCCCGAGGCGTCCTCGCGGCGGAAGAAGAGCCGGGGATGCGTCCGCAGCGTACATCCGCTCCTCGATGTCAACGGTGAGTGGGAAGAAATCGATGGCGTCCGCAGGTCTTCCGCCGCGGTGGTGGCATCCAACAGCATGGTGTCGCCGTCAAGATAGACCGCGGTCGAGGCCGTCCGCTTGTTGAGCGAGGATGCCGGATTCGAAACGGATGGTGTGTCGACCGTATTTGCCGTTGTCGATGACGGCTTCGGAGAATTCGAGACCAGGTCGCTTCCATGGACAAAGCTGGCTCCGCTTTCACTGGGTTGGCTGCCCGCAGGGCTGGCTGCCGCCAGTACCACCGGTCTTCGATCGAGACCCGCGGGGCTGCAACTACCCGAAGGTCACTACCGAGGACCAGGTGAGACCCCCTGGCGGGCAGAAAATACGTTGTGGTGATTGAGTTTTGCGCCAATCCTACCGGCTGGGGTCCGGACAGGCGCGAGGACAGCCCCGCGTGTGCGGGGCTGTCCTCCTATCAGATCGTGTGAATGACGACGCCGGTCAGCGACGCAGGCCGAGCCTCGCAATGAGCTCGCGGTAGTGCTCGATGTCCTGACGGGCAACGTGGTTGAGCAGACGGCGGCGCTGGCCGACCATCAGCATCAGGCCGCGACGGCTGGTGATCCCCCTTGTGAACCTTGAGGTGCTCGGTCAGGTGAGCGATCCGCTTGGTCAGCAGAGCGATCTGCATCCGGCTGAACCGGTGTCGCCCAGCTTCGTGGCGTACTCTTCGATGATCTTTGTCTTCTCGGCAGCATCCATGTCTGGACTCCTTCCGGTTCGCTGCACGGCGCCCCGGTGGCGGGTGCGGTTGGGGCTCTTGTTGATCCGTGGCCGATCGACGGCAACTGTCGGACCCTACCATCGGTTCGACCGGGAAACCAAACCCACCGGTTCTGGAATCAGCTCCGCCGGGTGAGGATGCGGCGGCAGTTCTCGATGTCCTGGTCCATCTGAGCGATCAGGCCTCGACACCCTCGAAACGCACCTGCCGCGCAGCCTCTCCACGAAATCAACGTCGATATGGACCCCGTACAGCTCCAGGTCGTTGCGGTCCAACACATGGGTCTCGACCCGCCGGTCCACGCCTTCGAAGGTCGGGTTGGAACCCACGGAGATGGCTGCAGGCATCGCTTCCTCCCCGATCGGTGTCAGCCACCCGGCATACACCCCGTCCGCGGGGACAGCCAGTTCCGTGGGAACAACCAGGTTCGCGGTTGGGAACCCGAGTTCACGTCCCCGCTGGTCCCCCACAACCACGACACCACTGAACCTGAAGTCGCGCCCCAGGTGCTGTGAAGCCAATCGCACGTCACCACGGTCAACGCCTCACGAATGAGGGTGGAACAAGTGGTCCGGGCGTCGACGCCCGACAGTTTAAGCGTCCGCACGTCGAAACGCCTCGCAGCCAGCTCCCTGAGGGTTCCGACATCACCCGATGCGCGATGCCCGAAACGGAAGTTCTCCCCCACCACGACTGTCCGCGGGCAAGCGGCACAACAAAACGTTCGACGAACTCGGCGGGGCTCATGGCCGCCACCTTCCTGTCGAAACGCACCACCCTCACCTCGCGAGCCCCTGCTTGTTTGAGGCAGGTCGATCGGGTGGGCAGGTCACTCAACAGGCGTGGTGCATGTTCCGGTGCCAGCACCGACAATGGATGGGGCCAGAAGGTGATGACCGCGAGTTCGCCATCGCCCCGCTCGGCCTGCAGCACGCGTTGATGCCCGAGATGCACTCCGTCGAAGTTGCCGATAGCCACTACCCTGGTTCCGCTGTTCACGACGGACAAGGTTAGCGAGGGGCGGCGCGGCACGCATCCGCGGATGAGAAACCGCCCGGCACCGACCCGTGGCGGGTTCGATACCGGGCGGTCGTGTTCCTGGTCGTCAGTCCTCTTCGAGGATCACGAACAGCTTCCGGGGGCCGTGCACTCCCTCCACTCAGGGACAGCTCGATGTCGCTGGTTGCTGGAGCCACCGCTGATCCGGTGATGGGCCGTCCGGCCTGCACCGAGTCCTTGAGCCGGTGCACCGCCTCCGGCACGTCGGAGACGACGCTATCGGCAGTGACCACGCACACGTGACGGTCGGGCACCAAGGTCAGGGCGCGCCGTCCCTGGTCCTCTGCGTGGTCCAGGCAGATGGTTCCCGTCTCGGCCATGGACACCCGCGATCCCGTGAGGACCGCGTCGATGGAGTTCAACTGCTGGTGGCTGAGGTTCTCGTCACGAGATCACCTCAGGCCGCCGGCGGTCACGCGCGTTCACCCAGGCGGCAGGACGTCGGGCGACCACGGTCTGCGCGCCGAGTTCCTTCAAGGCGGCGACGATCGCTTCCCCGGTCGGTCGCCGGGGAACGCACGATCTTGGCCTTGTAGTCGAGGATGTTCTCCACGAAGGTTTCGAGCACGTCATCCAGCGGGGTTGGCTGGTTGTATGCCCACGTGATGGGCACGTCCTTGACCGGATCCTTCTCCTGGATGTCCTCGGTGGCGGCGGACACAGGCCAGAGATGTCATCACGAGCGCTGCTCACTTGGAGGCCTCCTCTTTCTCTCGCTTGGCCCACCACTTCCGGAATGATTCCTTCGGCGGCACCGGCAGGTCACAGGACCGACTCCAAGCGGATGCCGGGGAACGGCATGGGACCGAAATGGCTGCGTTTCTTGAAGATCCGACCCGCCAGGCGGGAGAAGAACTGCACGAACGCGAGGTTGCGGCTCGCGGGCGCTGACCCAACCCACCAGCTTGAAGATGACGGACTCGATGGTAGGACGGTGCGCGGTCTTTTTCTGCACCACCTTGTTGCGCATGTGCACCAGGATGTCCGAGATCGGAATCTTGACGGGACACACGTCGTTGCAGGCCCCGCAGAGACTGGAGGCGTAGGGCAGCGACTTGTCGACCTTCGATGCGACGCCCTCGCAGCTGCGGGGTCAGGATGGCTCCAATCGGCCCAGGGTAGACGGAACCGTAGGTGTGGCCGCCAACCCGCTCATAGACGGGGCACACGTTCATGCAGGCGGAGCAGCGGATGCAGCGCAGCGCCTCGCGACCGACCGGATCGGACAACACCTTGGGCGCCCGTTGTCCAGCAGGACGACGTGCAGGTCCTGAGGTCCGTCACCGGGGGTGACACCGGTCCAGATGGAGGTGTGAGGTTCATCCGCTCCCCCGTGGAGCTGCGGGGCAGCAACCGCAGGAAGACCTCGAGGTCCTCCCAGGTGGGCACCAGTTTCTCGATGCCGACCACGGAGATGAGAGTCTCAGGCAGGGTCAGGCACATGCGCCCGTTGCCCTCAGACTCGACGATCACGAGAGAACCAGTTTCCGCGACGATGAAGTTGCCTCCAGAAACCGCCACCTTGGAGCGCAGAACTTCTCACGCAGGTGGACACGAGCAGCGCCAGCGAGTTCCGGCGGGTTGTCGCTGATGCCATCAGGTGCGGGGGCTCCCCACAGTCCCATCTCCTCCTTGAAGATCTCCCGGACCTCTGAACGGTTCCGGTGGATGGCGGGAGACGAGGATGTGGCGAGGGGCGGTCGTGACCGAGCTGGACGATGAGCTCGGCGAGGTCGGTCTCCACGCCGCGATCCCGGCGTCCTCGAGAGCCTCGTTGAGGGTCGATCTCCTGGGTGGCCATCGACTTGATCTTCACGACCTCCTTTGGTGCCCTTGGAACGGGCGATGTCGATGACGATCTTGTTGGCTTCCTCAGCATTCCGGGCCCAGTGGACGGTGATCCCGGCAGCGAGTCATGGCCTGCTCGGCCTGGATGAGGTACTGGTCCAAGTGCCGCCCAAGGCGGTTCTTGATCTGCTCGCCAGCGACCCGCAGTTCCTCCCAGTTCCTCACCTCGGAGGCTCGGATGGCCCGCTTACCGCGGATCACAGTGGTGGCGTGACGCGTAGGTTGCGACGCAACTGCTGGTTCTGCAGGGCTCCTTGGCCGCCTTGGGAAGGCGGGCATCCGAGGTGAGGTACCAGTGGGGGGAGCCGGGGTCAGGCGTTCGCGGGTGGCGGTCATGCTGTGGCCTCCTCGGTGTGGGCCAGGATCTCGGCCAGGTGGATGGTTTTCACGCCCATGTTCATTCGGTGCATGATTCCGCCGATGTGCATCAAACAGGCGTTGTCACCGGTGACGAGGTACTCGGCCCCGGTCGACATCACGTTGCGCGCCTTGTCGGCACCCATAGCCACGGATACATCGGGTTCTTCACGCAGAAAGTTCCGCCGAAACCCACAGCACTGATCGGCGTCGGGAAGCGGAACCAGGTCGATGCCCCGGACGGCCTGCAACAGCTTGTAGGGCCGGTCTCCCACGTGCGCGACACGCACGGAGTGGCAGGTGGGGTGATAGGTGACGCGATGCGGGAAGTAGGCTCCAACATCCGTCAGCCCCAGCACGTCAACGAGGAACTCGGTGAAGTCGTAGGTTCGCTTCACCAACTCCTCGGAGGCTGCCTTGAGGCTTTGTCCCCGACATGCTCGGCCAGCATCGGGTGCTGGTGCCGGACCGCCCGATGCGGGAACCAGGAGGGACCGACGATGTAGTCGTAGTCCTCGAAAGCCCGCACGCAGCTCTTGACGGTCGCACGGCCTCCTCCAAAGTATCCGGTGTTGGTCAGCATCTGGCCGCAGCGAGGTCTGTTCCTTAGGGGAACACCACCTTGCAGCCCAGCCGCTCCAGCACCTTGACCACCGCGATGGGTGTGCCGGGGAACATGGTGTCATTTATGCGGGTGGCGAACAACGCCACCGTCTTACCCGTTCCGGGTGCCATATCTCTCTCCTTCAAACAGATGAGGCAGTCCTTGTGGTTGGCCAACCCTGCCACCAGGTCGGCCAACCGTGAGATTCAGTGTCGGTTCTCAGCCCAGCATCGGCGGAATCAGCCAGCTCCAGCACCGGGGGTGGACATCAGGCCTGCGAGCAGACAGAGCGAGGAACAGCAGGACGAAGCTCAGGGCGATGATCCGCCGCAGAGATGGCCGATTCGCTTCCCGCCAGGCCGATGGCGCTCGAGGCGATGGCCAAGGACTGGGGCGAGATCATCTTGCCCACGACGCCACCTGCGGCATTAGATCCGACCAGCAGCTGCCGCATGCCGTCCACACCGAGAGCGGAGGCACTTCCGATTTCCTGGCCGACGTTCGACTGGAGCCCGGAGAAGAGAATGTTGGCGGAGGTGTCCGAACCGGTCACGTAGGGTGCCGATCCACCCGAGCACCGGGGCCAGGAATGGATAGATGGCGCCAGCTCCGGCAATGAACGTGCCGAGCGCGAGGGTCTGACCGGAGTCGCCCATGACGTAGGCCAGAGCGACCACGGCCCCAATGGTGAGCATGGCAAACTTCATCTTCTTGACATTGACCCACAGCTCCTTGAAAGCGTCCTTCATGGACACCTTGTAGACGAGGGCGGTCAGGATGGCGACCAGCGCCAGCAGGATGCCAGGGGTGGATGCCCAGGGGAAGGCGAAAGTCCGGTGGGAGGCAGGAGCACCAGATGCGCTCAGCATCTCGGACAGGCCAGGCCACTGGAACCTGGCCCAGCCGGTCTTGCCACTGCCGTCGAGGGAGACGAAGAAATCCTTTCACTGCTGGTATGGCGGCGATCCCAAAGACCACGATGACCATCAGATACGGCACAAGGGCCATGAAGATTTTGTTACCGGTGAGGTTGGAGGTGTCGGCGGCCTCCGTCTTGGCGGTCTCGGTCTCAAGCGCGGGATCGACCGGGCGACCGATGCGGGCCACGACCTCCGAGTCACCTCCGGCTTCCAGACTCGGGTGAAGGCGATCGCCACGGCGACACTGACCAGGGCGGCGACGAGCTCGGTCAGGGGTGTATAGCGGGGTGGCGGAGACGATCCACTTGACGATCCCGAAGGTCCGCCCACCACGGGCCGAAGGGGCCAGCACTCCTTGATCCCCTTCTTGCCGATCCATGACCGCGAGGAGCAGGAAAGGCACCACGAGACACAGCATGGCGGTCAGCCGCCCCGTAGTCGGGGAGATGGAGAGCACGTTCTCAAATCCGCCCACTGCTGCCGCCTGGATGACGGGCAGCCCGACCGCGCCGAAGGCCACAGGAACCGTGTTGGCGAGCAGGGCGATGAGTGCAGCGCGGATCGGCGAGAAGCCGACGGCTACCAACATGGCGGCAGCAATGGCGACCGGGGCGCCGAAGCCGGCGAGGGGCCTCGAGAAGGCCGCCGAAGCAGAAGGCGATCAGCAGGCCGAGCACGCGCGGGTCGTCGCTGATCAGGAAGAAAGGTGTTGCGCAGGTCCTCGAACCGACCCGAGATCACGGTCACCTGGTACATCCAGATGGCCATCAACAGAATCCACACGATCGGGAACAGGCCGTAGATGAATCCTTGGAAGCTTGATGAAACGGCCATCATGACGGGCATCTTGAACGCCAGAATGGCCACGACGAGGCCAAGGCCCAGGACACGGCCCCGGCGATGTGTGCCTTCAGCGCAGCGCTCCGAGGGTGACGAGCATGCACACGATGGGGATGACGGCCACCAGGGCCGAGACCACTGCGACCCGAGTGGATCAGCAGAAGGCTGAAATACCTCTAGGGAGGATGACATGTCGGGAACTCCATCGTCCAGTTTTCTGGGCGGGTCGGGCCATGGTTGAGTCCGACCATGGCACATTGTCGCGACAGGGTGTCCAGCTATTTTTCGTCCCGCGTTTCGAGGGGTAAATGCCCTCCGCGAAGCAGCGATTCGGGCGGTCGTCAGGGCAGCCGCGCGAACACCACCACGTCGTCGAACCAGCGGAAGATAGTGGGTGGTTTCGACGAACCCGCGAGCCCCAGGCGCACTCAGATGGAACTCAGGCTGACCTTCACGATAGGAGATTTGTCGGACCAGCGTTCTTCCCACTGCTTCGCCTCGGCCTCCCAGCCCGGCATGGAGCGCGCTGCCTCCACCAGGCATCCCACGTCATGGCCCCAGCTTCGAGAGCAGCCAGGCGAAACCTCTCCCGTTGAGTCTCCGCAGCTCCCTTTCAGGAAAGGCTCGGTGGCCCCGTCAAAGTAGAGATGATCAGCGTTCAGGAGACACCGCTCCCGGGTTCAGCACCTGCGGAAGAGCCACGTAGAGACCCGCAAGTTTGTCGGGGGCTCAGCCAGTGTGGGGCTGTCGCGCTGACCACAGCGTCGAAAACGTTCCTGTCCCACCTTGCTGATCCAGCCTGGATCAGCAAGATCGATATCAAGAAGTCTCATCCGCTCGCCGTGTCTGTTGGTTTCTCGCCCAGACGCAGCAGGATCGGGATCACGGTCGACGCCAACCACCTCGGCCTCTGGAAAACGATCAGCAACGGCGTCGCAGAGAGAACCAGGGGCCGCATCCCAGATCCAGGACCCGCAGGGACCGGTCCCCAGGGTGGACGGCAGCCAGCATCTCCAACATTGCTCTGACACGCTGGTCACGGAATTCTATGAATGCGGTCTGCTGAACATGCCAGGCGGCGAGCAGTTCCTCCGGGTTCATTCGTTCTCCTTCGATTCGGTTTCGGGGCTGAAAATCAGGTGGGTGAAATTCTCGTGCGCGATGCGGCGCACTCGCAGGTGATAGATGGGTTCGAGGATGTCGGGGGTCAACACTTCATCCGGGGTACCACTGGCCACGACCTCTCCGCCGTTGATCACGAGCAGCTGGGTGCAGAATCGTGCCGCTAGGTTCAGGTCGTGCAACACCATGACAACCGCGCAGCCGAGTTTTGTGACCAGTCTCAGCAGAGAGAACTGGTGGTGCAGGTCGAGATGGTTGGTTGGCTCATCCAGGAGCAGGTGACTGGCCCGCTGGGCGATGGCCCTGGGCCACCAGCACCCTTTGGCGTTCGCCACCGGAGAGCTGGGTGATGAGCCGGTCCGCCGGGTGGCTGGCCTCCACCTCGTTCGAGGGCGTCGTTGATGATCACCCTGTCGGAGGCGTCTCCGTACGCCACGAGGGTGCGTCGTGCTAAGCCGACCGAGACCGACGGCGTCACGGACCTTCAGCGGCAGGGGCCGTCTCGGTGTCCTGGGCAACCACGGCTATTCGGCGCGCGATTTCCCTACGTGGGGGCCGGGAGAGGTCGTCCCCGTCGATAACGACGGTGCCCCCGCTGGCGCGGAGGGCCCGGTTCAGGGCAAGAAGGAGAGTAGTCTTCCCAGAACCGTTCGGGCCCACCACCCCGACGACCTCGCCCGGCTCAGCGGTCGGGTGGGCCCCGCGAGCACCACCCGACCGCCACGGGCCACGCTGAGCTGATCGGCTTGAATCACTTGTTCGCCGTCTTCTCCGCCAGCGTGGCAGCGCCCTCGACAGAGAGCACATTCGGTGGATCCGTCAGCACGAACGGGATCACGACGAGGATGGTCATTGAGCCACCGCCCTGAGTTGCTCCGCTCCACTGAAGGATTTGAAAGTCTGGATCGTCTCCTCATCGCTGTCACCCGACGAGCAGCACAATCCAGTCGGGGTTGCGGGCCAGGAGATCTTCCATGGAGCCGTCGAAGACCCTGGTGGTGTTGTCACCGTAGACATTGGTGATGCCGTTCGCATCGAGGATGGGCTGGCTCATCGACGAGCTTCCATAGGCACTGAACCGGGTGGATCCCGCGGTGATGTGAGCGCCGCTCCCGTTCCCCGACCCGAGGGCGCATCGGCCTTCAGCTTGGCGGTCTTCGCATGGATTTCCGCGATGACGGTGTTCGCCTTGTCCTCGACCCCGAAAAATCTTGGCCAAGTTGTTGATCTCGCTGTCGATCAGCTCCCAGGACGCCTTCTCGACGGAGTACTTGGGGCAGTACGCCTCGGGAGAGTAGAGCTGAACCCCGGCCTTGGCCACCTGCTCTCGTTCGACTCCCTTGTCGTAGCCGATCACCAGGTCCACGTGCGAGTTCAAGATCGTCTCGGTCGCGATTTTCACACCACCGGTATCGGTTTTGCCCGCTTCCACCGATTCGATGGCGTCGTGCTTTGGCCTGGAGTTCCGGGCAGCTGATCCGAAAATGGGCGTCTCCAGCCCGCAGATTGATCTTGTCCATCAGCCCCAGGGCATCCATGTTCGACACACTGGTATCCCCGAGCACCAGCACCCTGGACGGCGGCGCATCGAAGTGGAGTGTCTGCCCGCAGCTGACGATGTCGACGGGATATGCGCCGCCTCCAGACGCGGTAGCACTACTGCTGGCGCTCTGGGCGGCGCGTTCGGCTGCCGAGGTTCCACAGGCGGTCAACAGGAGGGCTGCGGCACTCGCAAAGAGCGATGATTCGTCTCATGGCTTCCCTTTCAATGCTGTGCATTCGGTTGTGTGCCCCCATGTTGTGGCCGGATGCCCCGCCCATCCGGCAACAACGATTTACCGCCGACCCCGGATCAGCTCCCGCGATCTCCTGGGACAGCTGGCTGGCTCCCTCAACGGACAGGGTTGTTGGCGGATCGGTCAGCGAGAAGGGCAACACCACCACCTGGTTGTTGGTCACCGCCTTGAGCCGGTCGGCGCCGTTGAAACCCTTGAACGCCTCCAAGGTCTGTTCTTTCGTCGCCTCGAGGGAGAGCAGCACGATCCAGTCAGGGATTTCGTTTCAGGGATGTCCTCCATGGACCCGTCGAAGACGCGGGTCGTGGTGTCTTCGTATGAGTTCTTCAACCCGTTGGCCTCGAAGATCGGCTGGACCATCGAGGAGGTTCCGTAGGCGTAGAAATTGCTCTGCCCAGGGGTGATGTAGAGCGCAATCCCGGTGGCGCCGGCGGCCTTGCCCTTCGCGTCGAGGGCATCAACATTCGCCTTGCGTTTCTCGATCACGGATGCGGCCTTGTCCTGGACGCCGAAAAATCGAAGCGAGGTTGTTGACCTCGGTGTCGATGAGATCCCAGGTGGCGTGTTTGACCGAGTAGTTGGGGCAGAAGGCCGCCGGGGAGTACAGCTGCACTCCGGCCTTCTTCAATGCCTCCCGGTCAACGCCCTCCTCGTAGCCGATCACCAGGTCGACCTTGTTCTCCAGGACCACCTCGGTGGAGACCTTGACACCACCGGTTTCGATCTCGCTGGAGGCGACCGCCTGAATGCGTTGTACTTGGCCTGCAGTTCTTCCTGACCGGTGCCGAAGTTCTTGTCCCCGGCCCGCAGGGACAGTTTGTTCCACCACCTCGAGGGCATCGAGATCCGGCAGGCCGGTGCCGTTGAGGATCAGGACTTTCTTCGGCGCGGCGTCGAAATGAAGTTTCTCCCCGCAGCTGTCAACCTCGGCAGGGAAACCACTCCTGCTGGGTCGATGCCCGGTGACGCCGTGGCGGAGGCGCTGGCGCTCTGGGAGGCCCGCTCGGCTGCGGAGGGTGCCGCAGGCAGTCAGGGCGAGAGCCATCGCGGCAATTGGGCCAAGAAGCTTTTCTCATGAATTTCCTGTTCTTTCCGGATTCACAGGCTGTGGCCCTGACGGCGGACCAACAGCACGAGCCACGGGGCCCCGATGAGCCCAGTAACCACCAATCGGCACCTCTGCCGGAGCAGACGCAAGACGCGCGAACGCATCTGCCCAGACGAGGAATAGACCTGCAGCCAGCGCAGAACCGAGCACTAGGAAGCGATGGGCGGGACCTATGAAGGATCTGATGAGGGTGGGGAACCACGAGGCCGACGAAACCGATTCCGCCCGCAGTGGCGACAGCCAGTGCGACGGCTGCGAGATACCGGGATCAGCAGCGGGATGCGGGCTCGGGCCGGCTCAACGCCCACCGCCTGGGCGGTGCGGTCGCCGCTGGCCAAGGCATCGAGGATCGGGCCGCACAGCATCATCAGCACCGTGAGCAGCAACGCCGCGATGCATGACGACGGTACCAGATCCCAGCTGGCCCGGGCCAACGACCCCAGGGGTCAGAACATGACCGAGCGGGCGGTCTCTGGCGAGTCAGAGGAGAAGATGATGAGATTGGTCAGGGGCTTGGAAGCCAGACCCGACACCCAATCCTCCGAGGATCAGCTGCAGCGGCGACTGGGTGCGTCCCGCGATGGCCACGACCAACAGGGTAGCCAGCAATGCCCCCGCGAAAGCCATCATCCCGACGACCGTGGCAGCAGAAGCGCCGACGATGATGATGGCGAAAGCGGCACCGGAGGATGCACCCGCGCTGACCCCCAGCACGTAGGGCTCGGCCAGGGCGTTACGGACCACAGCCTGCAACACCACACCTGCTACCCCGAGGATCACGGCGACCGCCACCCCGGCGATGATCCGGGGCAGACGCGTGTCCCAGACGATCGCGTCGGTAGAGCGGTCCCAGGTGATCTGAACGTCGATTCCTGGTATGTGGCTCACCAGGACACCAACAACCTCGTCCAGGGGCACAGCCGCCGCTCCGATGACAACTGTGAGGGCCGGTGTGAGCAGCAGCGCCAGCGCCAGCACGACGAGGCGCAGTCCGACCCCGACACGAGACCGGAAGCGGGCGGTGCGAGGGACATTGAGTGGCTTTCCGTTAAGGGCCGTTGCGCGCGGCCGGGTCGCTCGTCAGCCAGCATTCGGACTCGGGATTTTTCCCTCACCGTTGCGCGTCGGTCCCGGATTCCCACCGGATTCCCTGACTGAGACGGGTCGATCGTAACAGAAAGCCGTTAATGGCCGACGCACCGGGGGTGCCTCGAGTCAGGCCTGTTGTCCGGCCCGATCGTCAGGGGCACTGTTCCGGTGAGACAATGGATTTCATGTTGCAGGGAGACGACCGCAAGGCGCATCGGATAGCGCTGGATCACATCGAGGCGTCGCTGCTCAGCGGAAAGTACGAGGTGGGGGCGAAGCTGCCTCCGGAACGCGATCTGGCCAAGGGAACTGGGTGTGAGCCGCGGTGCGGTCAGGGAAGCTATCCAGGGTGCTGCAGGCCCAGGGAATCCTGGAATCCCACCCGGGACCGGGACGAGGCACCCATATCATCGCCGGGCACACGGAGGCACTGGGTCGCCTTTTTCCGATTGCACGTGGCCTTGTCCTCCCACATCTGCCACCGACCTCACTGACGCCCGGGTGGCCCTGGAGCGCTCAACAGTCACTCTGGCGGCTCGTCACTGGGATGACGAGGCTCTCAACCGCATGGGCGAGCTAGTGGATCGGATGGATCAGGACACAGCCCTCGACTCCTTCAATGCGCTCGACACCGAGTTCCACGTCGAGATCGCCATCACTGCACGGAACCCGTTCATCGGCGACTGACCTCTGCCATCCGGGAGGCCCTGCGTGCCCCCTATCCGGAACGCATCCATGGCCATCGACGACTGGCAGGGCATTACGCGACAACCTGTGCACCCAGCACCGCGGCATTTTCGATGCGATCGAACAGCGCGACGGCGACCTGGCAGCCACCTTGATGGAAGAGCACATCCGAACGGCCTACCGGGCCCTCAAACTGGGAATCTGAGGAAACTCACACCAACACGGCAACGGGTCTTGCCCCAGAACCGTCAGGGCGATAGAGGGCGAGCAACTCGCCTGTCGGGAAAGAATCCCCGACACGTCAGCGGGCACCGCTATGTCAAGACGGCGTCCATAACCGACGTCCATGGCCATCCTCACATCCACCGTGACGCAGGGGAAACTGCGTTTGGCAGCATCTGCCATGGACATCATCGCTGGAGGAAAATCACCCAGCTCGACGGCCACGGACGGGTCGTAATCACCGATCCGGGTACGTCGGAGGGCGGTCAGATGCCCTCCGACCCCGAGGATTTTCCCCATATCGCGGGCAATGGCGCGACGTAGGTCCCGGACGAGCACTCGACATCGATCTCCACATCAGAATCGGGGCGAAAGGCCAGAGCGTCCAGGCGGGTCACTTCCACTTCTCGCGCCTTCAGTTCCACCTCCACCCCGCGCCTTGCCAGGTCGTAGGCACGTTTGCCATTCACCTTGATCGCGAAACCGCCGACGGCACCTGCTGGATCCTGCCGCGCAGCCTGGCGAACGCTGGTTCCAGGTCACTCGGGGTGATTCCGGATGCGTCGAGCCACCGCAACCACCTCACCGTCGGCGTCATCGGTGGTGGATGCCCTGCCCAAGACGGACGGTGGCCAGGTAGCGTTTGTCGTGCAGAGCAAGATGTCCCAGCAGCCTCGTGGCCCGGTTCACTCCAGAATCAGCACTCCGGTGGCCATGGGGTCGAGGGTCCCAGCATGCCCAATCCTCCGGGTGCCAAGCAGTCGGCGGAGGCGCCCCACCACATGGTGGGAGGTCACCCCCGCCGGTTTGTCGACCACGACGACACCGGACTCGGTGCTCACTCGTCCCTCGTCGTCCGTGCGTGGTTTCCTGTAGGGGATCAGCATCGCCCGCGAAGGACTTCCCCACCGCCTCGGCTGCGGCCTCGGCATCCCGGGCCTGTGCTTTGGCAAGCAAATCCTCGATACTGCGGGCCGCCTCTGGAGTGGCGTCCAGCACGAAGGTGAGCGTTGGAGTATGCCGCATCTGGAGCTGCGACCCCACAGCCGTGCGCAACATGCCCGTCGCCGAGGTCAGCGCTGCAGCAGTCCCGGCCCTGGCTGATTCATCACCCATCACCGTGTAGAACACGGTGGCCTCACGATTGTCGCCGGTGAGGCGCACGTCCGTGATGGTCACGAACCCCAGCCTGGGGTCCTTGACCCGTCTCTCCAAGGTGGATGCGAGAATCACTTTGATCTGATCCGCCAGTTTGGCGTTCCTGGGATGTGGCATCTGTCAACTCCTGTCAGGACCGCTCACGCTCGACCATCTCAAAGGTCTCGATGATGTCGCCGATGCGGATGTCGTTGTAATTGTTCAGCGTCATACCGCACTCGAAGCCCTCACGGACCTCCGTCACGTCGTCCTTCTCGCGACGCAGCGAGGCGATGGACGTCTCCGCCACCACGACTCCGTCACGCAGCAACCGGGCCTTCTGATTCCGTTTGATGGAACCACTGGCGATCATGCAGCCCGCGATGTTGCCGAACTTGGAAGAACGGAAGATTTCGCGGATCTCAGCCTGCCCACGGATCTCCTCGGCGAAGATCGGCTGAGCATGCCCTGAGAGCGGATTCGATCTCATCGATGGCGGAGTAGATGACCGAGTGGTAACGGATGTCCACGTTTTCACGGTCGGCAAGCTGCGCGGCGTGAGCCGTGGCGCGAACGTTGAAGCCGATGATGACGGCCTTTCGACGCCGCTGCCAGCGACACGTTGGTCTCGGTGATGGCGCCAACACCTCGGTCGATGACCCGCAGGCTGACCTCGTCGCCAACGTCGATCTGCGAGAGTGCATCCTCCAAGGCCTCGACGGATCCTGCCCCATCACCCTTGAGGATGAGAAGCAGCTCCTGGGTCTCGCCCTTCTGCAGCTCATCGAACAGCTGGTCGAGGGTCTTGCGCCGACTCGTCTTCGCCTGCTGCGCGGCACGCATGCGCGCCTCGCGCTTGTCGGCGATCTGCCGAGCCATCCGGTCATCCTCGACGACCAGGAAATTATCACCGGCACCGGGCACCGAGGTCAGTCCCAACACCTGTACGGGCATCGATGGCTGCGCCTCGGTGACGTTGCCACCCTGGTCGTTGATGAGGGGCACGCACGCGACCGTGTGCTGAACCGGCGACGATAGAATCCCCGATCCGGGTGTCCCGCGATGCACCAGCACGGTGGCGACCGGCCCCGGCCCTTGTCGAGGTGAGCCTCGATGGCCACGCCCTGAGCGGGCATGTCCGGGTTGGCTCGCAGGTCGAGGGCCGCGTCGGCGGTCAGGACAATGGCCTCGAGCAAACTGTCCAGGCCATCATGGGTGACAGCGGAGACATCGACGAACTGTGTCTCACCGCCGTACTCCTCGGGATCAGGCCGAAACTCGGAGAGCTGGCCGCGGACCCGAACCGGATCAGCCGTGGGCTTGTCGATCTTGTTGACCGCGACCACTATGGGCACGTCGGCTGCCTTGGCGTGGTTGAGGGCCTCGATGGTCTGCGGCATCACGCCGTCATCAGCCGCGATGACCAGCACCGCGATATCCGTTGACTTGGCTCCCTCGGGCACGCATGGCGGTGAACGCTTCGTGACCGGGGGTGTCGATGAAGGTGATGGCGTTCCTCGCCGTCGACCTCGGTCTCGACCTGGTAGGCGCCGATGGCCTCGCGTAATTCCCCCGGCCTCCCCCGCAACCACGTTGGTGTGACGCAGCGCGTCGAGGAGCTTCGTCTTGCCGTGGTCGACGTGACCCATGACTGTGACGACCGGCGGGCGGGACCTCAAGTCCGCCTCGTCCCCGATGTTCTCCCCGAACTCCAGGTCAAAGGACTCGAGCAGTTCTCGATCCTCGTCCTCAGGGCGAGACCACCTCGATGTTGTAGTCCAGCTCGGCGCCCAGCACCTCGAGGGGTGTCGTCGGCCACCGATTGGGTGGCGGTGACCATCTCACCCAGGTGGAACAGCACCTGTACCAGAGCAGCAGGGCTCGACCCCGATTTTTCTCCGCGAGATCGGTCAGAGATGCGCCGCGTCGCAGCCGCACAGTCTGGCCCATCACCCTTTCGGAGCCGCACGCCACCGATGGTGGGGGCCTCCATCTGGTCGAATTCTTGCCTGCGCTGTTTCTTGGACTTGCGTCCGCGCCTACCGCCAGCACCGCCACGACCCGAAGGCTCCCTGCGTGCCGCCGCCACGACCACGGCGCCGCCACGACCTGCACCACCAGGCCCGGGACCGCCCATTGGCGGGCCACCGAACCCACCGCTGCCCGGACGTCCCTGAGAACCAGGGCGGCCACGCCCTGATCCACCGGAGCGACCCGAGCCACGGACAGCAGCCTGGCCCGAGGTGGAGTTCTGGGTCTTGGGCATCATCGCGGGGTTGGGGCGGGGCAGGCCTCCAGTGCCACCGGGACGCGGCATTCGCTGGTCACCACCCTGCCGGGGAGCCCTGATCACGTCGCTGCGTTCCGGAACGTCCAACGCCCATTCCTTGGGGAAACCGCGAACGGATTGTTGCCGGGACGCGGGGTGCCGGGACGGCGCGCATGTGAACCGGGGGTGGGTGCGGAGCCACCGGGACGGGGCCCTGGACGGGCACCTGGACGGGGTCCGGGACCGTCCTTTGGGTGCGGGCTTGTTGCCTCCTGGACGAGGGTTCGCTCCGGGACGTGGAGCCGACTGTTTAGGTGCGGTCGTGCCCGTGTGAGACGCCCCAGGCTTGGGGCTCGGACGACCCGGGGAAGGTTTGGGAACCGGACGTGCGGACTCTGCCGGAGCTGGGCGGGGCAGTCGGGGTTGGAGCTCCGGGGGTCGCCACTGGCTTCGACGCGACCGGCTCCGATGGGGTCTTGTCCTTCCCGCCCGCGGGGCGCGGCGTAGGTTTCGTCGGGGAAGGTTTGGGTGCTGCCGGTTTGGCGACTGTGGTTTCGGCTTTCGGTGCGTATGCCTCGCGCACCCTGCGCACCACCGGCGCTTCCAGGGTGGATGAAGCACTGGAAACGTACTCGCCCATTTCGGTGAGCTTCTTCAAAAGCTCCTTGCTTGTGATCCCGATCTCTTTTGCGATCTCGTGGACGCGGGGCTTGGCCACTACTCTCCTTCGTAAGGGCCATGAACGCACGCGCACGCCACCGGCCCACTAGCTGGTTTGCTGGGTCATCTCATGTACTCATCGAGTGGTCACGAGCGTTAACTCACTTTCTGAGGGGACGCGACCTGAGGTCGCGCGTCAGGAACAGCCCGTGAATGCACGAAGGCCACCGAGGATGTTACCGCGACCGCTGCGTCAGATGCCAACTGACAGGTTCTGCGACAATCGGGCGCGCAAAGATCCTGCCAGCAGAGCACCGGGCCCGAATGCGCGACGCAGCGCCTGACGTTTCTCCGCCACGCCGAGACATCCACGTGCAGATAGGCACCACGCCCCGGAAGGCGGGGTTTGGTCGCATCCACGATTTCATCGCCACTGCGCACCAGACGAATCATGCGGGACTGGAGATCACGGTTTCGACAGCCGATGCAGGTACGTTCCGGGTTTCACACCCCAGCTCTGTCATACCATCTCCCATGGTACCCGCAGGTTCACCACAGCCTCCTGACAGCCGGCCTCCAGACTCATTGATCGATGTGGCCGGAGGAGCCGGCCCAGAAAGGGAAACCAACGATGAAAGAAAGTTTGTCATCGAGGCGCCGCCGTCCTCACCACCGCGGGGATCGGGCTGGGTCTGACGCAGCTGGCTAACGCGGATCCGAGCTCCCGAAACCGACCGAGAGCTCCAGCGTCTCCGTGGCGATCGGAACAGGCGAGCACCCAACAGGGCGGCCCCATGGATGGGCAGCACGGCGGCCCGGGCGGCGCGCTGATGAGGGCTGCGGGCGTCGATCGCGACGCTGGCCCAGAAACTCGGCGTCGAGGATCCAAGCTGAAGAAGCGTCCAGAGCATCCATCAGTCCCAGGAGTCCAGGGGGGTGCCCAGCCAGAGCCAGTCGTCCGGCAACGGCTCCGAGCAGCGACCGAGGGCGGCCAGGGTCAGTCCACTGTTGCCCCCGCCCGGCGAACCGGGCTCGGGGACAGGGATACGGAGATGAGCGAAGGCCTTGGCCCAGGCGCTGGGCCTTGATGAATCGACGGTGACCACCGCCCTTCAGGAGGTCAGGACCGAGGCGAACAAGAAGGTCCTCGACCAAGCCGTCTCGAGGGGAAGCTCACCCAGGCGAGGCCGATGCGGTTGCGAAAGCCGCCGCCGTGGGAATCGTCGAGGTCGCGGCGCGGGCGGTGATGGCCCGCGATGATCTCCTCGCGATCAGGATCGGCGGATTCGACGTCGGGCTGGATGTCGATGCGCCAGCCCGTGAGTCGCGCGGCCAGTCGCGCGTTCTGCCCCTCGCGCCCGATTGCCAGCGAGAGCTGGTGAGTCGGGCACGACGGCGCAGCACGCGTGGGCAGCTTCGTTGGTCACCGTAACGGACAGCACTTTGGCCGGCGACAGCGCTGCTGCAACAGAAATGCCGGGGATCCTCCGACCAGTCAACGATGTCGATCTTCTCGTCGTTGAGTTCATTCGTGACAGCCCTGACCCGCTGCCCCATGGGCCCTATGCAGGGCTCCCTTGGCAGAGACGTCTGGGTTCTTGCTGGACACCGCGATCTTGGACCGATGCCCGGCCTCGCGCGCCACCTCCTTGATCTCCACCACGCCTTGTGAGATCTCTGGCACTTCCAGGGCGAAAAGCTTGCGCACCAGGTTCGGGTGCGTACGCGATACGACCACCTGCGGGCCTCGCAGTTCGCGCCTGACAGAGACCACGTAGACCTTGATGCGCTTTTCCGTGTAGGTATTCCTCCCCCGGCACCTGCTCCGCCTGCGGCATGATGGCCTCGAGGGAACCGAGATCGACCCGGACGGTACGGGAATCACGATCTGCCTGGATGACACCGGTCAGGATGTCTCCCTCTGTGCCGGAGAAGTGACCATACTTCTGGTCATCCTCCGCCTCCCGGATGCGCTGGAAGATCACCTGGCGGGCCGTCGCCGCTGCCACACGTCCAAAATCCGCAGGGGTGTCGTCATAGAAACCGATGACGTTGTCATCGTCGTCGAACTCAGGGGCCAGGACCGCTACCCGCCCTGTTTTGCGGTCGATCTCAACCTTCACTCCACGAAGAGGGTTGTCGGTCTTCTGATAGGCGTTCAGTAGCGCGTCCTCAAGGGTCTTGATGAGATAGTCCATCGAGATTTCCTTGTCGCGCTCGATAGTGCGCAGAGCAGCCAGATCGATGTCCATGTCAGGCCTCCTCCTCGTTCTCGGCCTCCTCGCCCGGCAGGGCGAAATTCCTTCGGGGGTTGAGTTCCACCTGCACCTGCGCCTTGCGCACCTGTTCGAACGAGCACTTCACGTTCTGCGCCGTCAACGTCCAGTTCCACCCCGGTGTCAGTCACGCGCACATACGTCCTGTGCACTCCCCTCGACCAGAATGAGGTGAACAAGCCGACCACGATTACGGCGATAGTGCTTGGCCTCTGTCAGGGGTTTCCCCACACCCCGACTGGTGACCTCCAAGGTGTACGGGGTGTTACCGACGGCGTTCGAGGCATCGAGTGCCGCCGATATTCGTGCCGACGCGGCAGAGATGTCATCCAGCAGCGGGCCACGTCCGTAGGGGTCCATCGCCATCGACAGTGATGCGCAGCGACGCCGCTTTCCGATTGGGATCACTTCGAGGCCGTCCAACTCCAGCCCAGTTTCTTCCAGGATGGGCTCGACGAGCACCACGAGCTGTTGTTCTTGCATGAAGGCTCCGATTCGGTTGTGAGCTCGGTTGTGAAAACAATCCTACGTGGCATGGAGGCTAGAATTCGGGCCATGCCGCTGACCCGCCGTCATCTGTTTGCAGGACTGGGAGCTTTGGCATTCACTGCCTGCGCTCCGGGACCGGTGGTGGATAACCTTCCCACCCTCTCCCCAAACCCGACCCAGAACCCGGGCGTGTCGACACTCTCCTCGGCCGTGACGGAACTGTCAGGGCGGTCTCCTGCAGTCCGATCCGTGGCGCGCCGCCGCCCTGACACAGACTTCCGCCTGGCAGGGACGCCTGCCGCAAGCGATCCTCTCGTCGGCGGTGAGCCCGTTTTCCCGGAAGCCTCTCCCTCCTCCGCCTCGCAGAGTCAGCGATCCGAGGCCGATCTCGCAGCCGCTACTCAGCTGGTGATGGATGCCGCCACGAAAGCACTCGAGAGGCACAGGGCCAGCCCATGAGGTTGTTTCATCTCTCGGTCCTCCTGGCGGCAAAAGGCCTGACGAATCCAGATGCACTCCCCGGCGAGACCACGAGCGAACCGTACCAGTACCAGGACATCCCGGATAAGACTGCGCTCGGTACCGCGCTCACCCATGTATGGGCGCTGTTGCAGGCACTCGAGAAGGGGTTGGGCATCACCTCGTCGAAAGATTCCCAGCATGATGTCCTGCTGGCACGGCACACTCGAACTGAAGGACCTCCGGGACCGGTTGATAGCGGCGCTGGGAACCGATCGCCCCGCCAGGATGGCCACTACGAACTGCCTGCCATCACCGACGCTGCGTCTCTCCAGAATGCTCAGACGGAATTGGAACTGAAAACTGCTGGATGGCCTCGCAGGAGCGAGTGTCCGCGACCGGAGAGAAGGACTGGCTGAACGAGGCCCTGGTCCCAGGTACCCCGCATCCAAGCATTGGGCGAGAGCTTCCCTGGCCTGGCCTGGGTGAACTCTTGAGCCGGAGCGCCGTTCAGCCTCCCTACGAGCTCCCGAACCGTGGCGCCAACGTCGGCCACCGGCACTCGCGTTTCTCCCCGGTACGGCGGTCGCGGACCTCAACCAGCCCATTGGCCAGCTCCTCCCGACCACGACGGCCACAGGCATTCCGAGCAGCTCCGCATCGGTGAACTTCACTCCCTGACTGGCCTTGCGGTCATCGTAGAGAACATCGATTCCAAGCTCAGAGAGCGCCTCGGCGAGGTCCTCGGCGGCTTGGAACATTTCCTGGCCTTTACCGGTGACCATCACCTGAACCTGATAGGGAGCCAGCTCCACCGGCCACGCGAGGCCTTTGTCGTCACACGTGGTCTCCGCGACAGCGGCGGCGACAAGACGAGAGACCCCGATCCCATATGAACCCATGGTGACCGTGACGAGTTTGCCATTGCGGTCCAGAACCTTCAGCCCCAGCGCCTCGGCGTACTTGCGCCCCAGTTGGAAGATGTGTCCCACCTCCATGCCGCGTTCCACGGTGAGGGGACCGGAGCCGTCAGGAGCAGGATCTCCCTCACGCACCTCAGCCACGTCAATGACACCGTCGGGAGTGAAGTCACGGCCCGCGACCAAGTGCATGATGTGGCGGTCCTGTTGATCGGCGCCCGTCACCCATTCGGTGCCGGTGACCACCCGGGGATCAACGAGGTATCTCACCTTGGAGGGCGACTTCTCCCCCAACGCACCAGGACCGATGTAGCCCTTGATCAGCGACGGGTGGGCGGCAAAGTCGGCCTCTTCGAAGGGGGCTGCCTCAGCGGGGGCCAGCGCCGCGAGAGCCGTCTGGCATCGACCCTCGCGGTTTCCTGGCAATCCGATCACCAAGGGCCAGGTACTCCCATCGGGCTCGGTGACCTTGAGCACCACATTCTTCAGAGTGTCGGCAGCATCCCACTCCCGGTCTCCGCGGGGGTGGTTCGTGTTGAGCACCTCCACCAGGGATGCGATGGTCGGGGTTCCGGGAGTATCGACGACGACGGCACCGGGCACGTCTTCGAAAGCAACAGCAGGAGGGGGCGTGACCGACACGGCCTCCACGTTTGCGGCATAACCTCCGGGAGAGCGCACGAAGCTGTCCTCCCTGCGGACAGCACGGCCTGGAACTCTTCGGATTCGGAACCTCCCATGGCCCCGGACGTGGCCTTCACGATCACGTACTCCAGGCCGAGACGGTCGAAAATACGGATGTAGGCGTCCCGGAAGATCTGATAGCTGGCTTTCAGACCTCGTCGTCGATGTCGAAGGAGTAGGCGTCCTTCATGACGAACTCACGTCCCGGAGCAGACCGGCGCGGGGACGGGCCTCATCACGATATTTCGTCTGGATCTGGTACAACCTTAGAGGTAGGTCTTTGTAAGAGCTGTACAGGTCGCCCACCAGGAGGGTGAACATCTCCTCATGGGTGGGGCCGAGCAGCATGTCGTTGCCCCGGCGATCCTGCAGCCGAAACAGGTTCTCCCCGTACTCAGTCCAGCGGTTGGTGGCCTCGTAGGGGTCACGGGGCAGCAGGGCGGGAATCGTACCTCCTGGGCCCCTCGGCGGTCTCCATCTCCTCCCGGAAGATGGCCTCGACCTTCTGCATCACTTTCAAACCGAGCGGCAGCCATGAGTACACCCCGGTGCGACGCGACGGATGTAGCTCCGCCCGGACCAGCCACCGATGGCTGGCGACCTCGGCATCTGCCGGATCATCACGCAGAGTCCGAACGAACAACTGACTGAGGCGCGTTATCACAGAGGTTCCTTCCTGTCCGGGACGGAAGAACTCTACCGCCCAGTTGCCCCCGAGCCGGTCATGCACCAGAACAACGACCGCGACGTCACGTCAGTAGTGAACCGTCGACAACGATCCGACCTCCTGGAAACCCAATCGCTCGTAGAGCCGGATGGCGGGGTATTGAAGTCATTCACGTAGAGGCTGATGACCGGATGGTGTTCCTGGGCCTGGATGAGCATTCCAGACAGCAGCGCCGCCGACTGTCCTCTGCCCCGCAGCGACGGATCCAGCCACACCCCTTGAAGCTGCGCATGATCCCCTACCCTGGGGCCCAGATCCGCCTTGAACATCACCCGGCCATTGTTGTCCACAACTCCCCAGGCGTCCCTCGACCTGAGACGTTCCTTGACGTGTCCGTCGTATCCCGGCCCATGTTTGTAGGGAGAAGCCCCTATCTCGTCGGTGTACATCGCCACGGATGCCGCCAGATAGGAGTCGAAGTCCCGGGTGGTCAATTGCCGCACGCGCGGGTCGGGGACCACCAGCGGCGGGCCCGTGAGTGCCATTAGGGGCTGGCGCTGTCGCACGTTGACCACGTTCATCCAGTCGTCACGGAATCGGGTGGTCAACCCCTAGGTACAGGCCAAGCGCCATCATGCTCAGGGCCGAGGATGGACGCGCAGTGGCGGCGTCTTTCCCCGACTGCGCTGACAAAAGCAGGAATGGCCTCCGGGTCAACACCGGCAGGAAACAACGTGCCACCGTTCATGCAGACTGCGGTCAGCTGCCCATCCCGCTCGAATCCGTGGAAGAACCCGAGCATGCGTTCATCGACACCATACTGGTGCAATTTGTGTATCAAAAGAGATTCTCAACGGGGCGCTGCAGAAGAAATTCCTGAATGGCCCACAGGTCCTGTGGCCCAAGGGGTTCGCAGCCTCGTCGTCATATCAGGAAACCGATACCCTGGGGCTCGCCCATCTCGTCCATCTCGGCAGCCATCCGGTGAGCCTCGGCGAGGAGGGTTTCACGATCTGATCCTCTGGGACGGTCTTGATGACCTCACCGCGTACGAAGATCTTGCCCTTCCGTTGCCGGAAGCCACCCCAGATCGGCCTCGCGGGCTTCGCCGGGACCGTTCACCACGCATCCCATGACGGCCACTCGCAGCGGGGCCGTCATGCCCTCCAGGCCCTTCGTCACCTCTTCCGCGAGGGTGTACACGTCCACCTGCGCGCGACCGCACGACGGGCAGGAGACGATGTCCAGTTTCCGAGGCCGCAGGTTGAGGGCTTCCAGGATCTTGGTGCCAACCTTGACCTCCTCGGTAGCGGAGCGGACAGGGGAGACCCGGATGGTGTCACCGATGCCCTCGCTGAGCAGAGCACCGAAGGCCACCGACGACTTGATGGTGCCCTGAAAGGCCGGACCCGCCTCCGTCACGCCGAGGTGCAGCGGATACTCGCAGGCCTCTGCCAGCATGTTCGTAAGCGCGCACCATCACGACGGGATCGTGGTGCTTCACGGAGATCTTGAAATCATAAAAACCCACCTGTTCGAACAGTGAAGCCTCCCACATCGCTGATTCGACGAGCGCCTCGGGCGTGGGTGCCCCGTACTTGGCGAGCAGTCGCTTGTCGAGGGAGCCAGCGTTGACGCCGATCCGAAGCGAAACCCCGGATTCAGTAGCGGCCCTGGCGATCTCCGCCACCTTGTCGTCAAACTGTTTGATGTTGCCGGGGTTGACACGCACCGCGGCGCAGCCTGCGTCGATGGCAGCGAAGACGTAGCGGGTTGGAAGTGGATGTCAGCGATCACGGGGATCTGCGACTTCATGGCGATGATCGGGAAGCGCCTCCGCATCGTCGGCGCTGGGAACCGCCACCCTGACGATGTCGCAGCCAGCGGCGGTGAGTTCAGCAATCTGTTGCAGCGTACCGTTGATATCGGTGGTCTTGGTAGTGGTCATCGACTGCACGGAGATCGGAGCGTCGCCTCCACGTGGATTGACCCAACCTTGATCTTGCGGGATTTCCTACGTGACGCAAGCACCTTCGCGGGTGCTGCGGGCATGCCGAGACTCACAGTCATGGGGCCAGATTACTAACGACTGGACAATAGGGGTTGAATGTCGACGTGAAGACCCTCATCCTTGGCGGCACCCGCGAGGGCCGCGACCTGGCCGATCTTCTCGTGGCGGGTGGTCACGAGGTCATCACATCCCTGGCTGGACGGGTTCGCCGACCGGCACACGTAGTGGGCGAGGTACGGGTCGGCGGCTTCGGCGGCGCGGATGGATTGGCTGACTGGTTGCTGGGCAACGGAATTGACCGCGTGGTCGATGCCACCCATCCCTTCGCCGAGCAGATCAGCGCCAGTGCGGCGATGGCCTGCCGAAGGACCGGGATACCGCTGCTGCGGATCACCAGACCCAGCTGGGCCTCACACCCGCTGGCCGACACCTGGACCTGGGTGGATTCTCATGACGATGCTTCCAAGGGAGCCGTAGGGTGCGGGAAGGTACTGCTGACGGTAGGCAAGCGGTCGCTGGACCACTACCGGAACCTGCCGGACGTTGCGGCACGCATGGTGGAACTTCCGGAGGAGCCCCTTCCTGTTTCGTGGCGCGCTGCTGGAACGAGGGCCCGTTCACCATCGAATCCGAGAAAGAGCTGCTGCGCGACCTGGGAATCGATGTACTGGTCACGAAGGATTCGGGCGGGTCCTGACCGAGGCGAAACTGACCGCCGCCGCCGACCTGGGGGTGCGGGTGATCGTGGTGCGCCGCGCCCCCAGTCCCGAAGGACGTTGCGCAGGTGGCGACCCCGCGGGAGGCCCTCGCGTGGATCAGCGGGACTTCACGATCCCGGTTCGCATGAGGTCGATCAGCACAGGCATGGCGGATGACGGATTGGGCCCCACCCTTCCGACGGCCAAGTCGGGATCTGCTCTGCGAGCCCTCTCCACTGCCTGTGGGTGATTGTGGATCGGGAAACGCTGGTTGAGATGCTTGCCGGACATGATGTCTTCTTTTCCTCACGCGCCTATCCAGTTCCCTGGTTCCTTCAACAGATGTCAGGTCGGTCACGTGCCACACCAACCAGACCTCAAATTTGAGGTTGCTGACAGAACCTTAATGCCGTCTCGTGACGCTTCTCTGAGACATTCATCGAGGTCAGTGTGCTGGTCCACGTCAGGCAGCAGGCAGCACCAGTCAAATGGTTCTGAGTTTCGCTTTTGCCTGTTTCATCTCCTTGCGTGCACGACTGAGAACCCGCATGGGGGACCGCCCTGACCCCAACCGTCTTCACACTGACCTGTCCGCCACGAAGGTGCCGTTTGAGCATATCGACATACTGGGGTTCCGTACAGGTTCCCTCGGTCACCACCAGTCCTCGCTTACGCAGTGCCCGCTTGGGACGCCGAGCAGCCATCAGCCCGCGTCCTGAACCGCGGATGGTTCCCCATCAAGGTCGAGCACCCGTCCCAAGAAACTGGGTGCCAGCGAGGGAACCCCGCCATAGCGAGCCGCTCAAGTAACGCTTCGCCACATTGGTTCCCTTGTGACGGGGAAATCAGCAAGTGAGTACAGTTCCCGCTGACCCCGTCGTTCCCCTTCTCCGTCAGCCAGATCTGCTCCGGCTCAACTTCACGCTGCTCTGTGGGGAGAGCAGATAGGAGTCGTGGTGGTACAGATCAGCTGAGCCCCATGAGGGTTCTTCTGTTCATCCGCGAAGAACCCGATCAACATCTCCACCAGATGGGGATGAAGACTTGAATCGATTTCATCGACAACCAGCACGCCTCCCTGCTGAAGAGTCGCCATCGCTGGGATTACCAGCGCGAGCCAGCCACAGTTCCTGCGCTCTGGCGTTCGAGAGACAACCTTCCCGGCCTCGACCCATCCCCTGATGTTCGAACCATAGGTTTCTCACACATCGTCCAAAAAACCTGGAAAGCTTTCTTCGCTCTTGGCAGGGCCACTGGCACCAAACAGTTTCTGCTGTACCAAGTTCAGATGCCGCTTGACCTCCAATAGCTCAGGGCGGAAGCACTCTTCATCGAGACCGGCATCGACGATACCGATATCCGCCATCTGCAAGAGAGAAACAACATATTCCCTGGAAGATTCCCCGGCACCCTCAGGGCTCAACAGTATTTCTGCCAAGTTCTTGGCCGTGCTACGCCTGTGGTCTTCACCAAGCGGCAGCACCATGATGCCCCCAAAAGCCCATCGGCGATCTTTTTCCAACTCTCCCCACCCCAGTTGCAGAGCCCTGCTGAGTACGAGCTCACGCTTGGCGACCGGCCCAATCGCCCCAAGACCTGGGTGCAATTTCACCGTTCCGGTGGAGTCTCGCAGCAACAGACGCCTGCGACGAGCACCAGGGAGGTCGAACAGCGACTCACTCACCACTCCTTCGTCGTCAATCTCGAAGCGATACTGGTGGCGCACTCCGTCAAGTACGAAATCGAAAGCAAATTCGCTGCTGGCTGACATGCTGGAATCATCCAGCGCAAAAGGCATCTCGCGGCATCGCTTTTTGATTCAGCCACCCCGAAGCCGACATCTTGATGGCAGACCTCGCGTACCACAGGGGCATCGACGATCGCCGACTTTCCGGATGCATTCGCTCCCAGGATCGCCGCCACCGGGTAGGTCTGCTTCTGCCAGGTTTCCCCTCTCTGGGACGGAGGGTGCGGAAGGACGGCCTGGTGAGATCCAGGACGGCTTCGTCGCGCAGGCTGCGATGGTTCCGCGCAGAGAAACTGAGTAGCAGCATGGCGACATACTACGCCGGAACCAGCTGTTGAGCGTAAAATTTACGTAGAACGCCCCTTTCAGACCGAGTTCAGATCCCGAGGCCCGCGACCTCCCCGATGATCGTGACGGCCGGGGGACGCATTCCCTCCGCTTTAGCGGCCTCCGAGATCTCGCTGACGGTGGAACGCACCACCCGCATCTGGGGCAGGCCGGCGTTCTCCACCATGAGCCGCCGGGGTCCGCGGATCCAGTCCAGCCGCGACCAGGCGTTTGGCGATCAGAGGCAAGTGAGCACCCCCATCATGATCACGATGGTCAGGCCGGATCCCGCCAGGCGGTCCCAGTCAATGTCGCAACGCTCATCGCCCGGGGAACGTGCCCGCTAACCACGGTGTAGCCCCTGTGTGACACCGCGATGAGTGATCAGGGATCCCGCCAGCCCGGCACCCGCGATGGATGAAGAGATGCCTGGCACGTAGCTGACGGGAACGCCGGCAGCGAGACAGGCCAGCCATTCCTCGTAGCCCCGCCCGAAGATGAACGGGTCGCCGCCTTTGAAACGCACCACGACCCTGCCTGCCAGGGGCCTGCTCGATGAGGATCTCGTTGATCTTTTCCTGCGGAGTGAACTCACCGCGAGGGGTTTTCCCGACAGAAATGATCTCGGCAGTTTCCCCGGCCTCGACCAGAAGGGCCTCCGGAACCAGACGGTCGGTGACGATCACATCGGCTTCGCGTAGGGCCTTCAACCCAGCAACCGTGATCAGGTCCGGATCGCCCGGACCAGCACCAACGAACGACACGGTACTCATTCCATCTCCTTGCCCAGCGCGTCGACCAAACGGGTCTGAAGCCCGGGTTCAGGAACGCGCACCCTGAACCATTCAGGAATCCAGCCCCGGGAAGGTATCACCTCGACGCACTCCAAGCCCACACTTCCTCAGTTTTTCACGCAACCCGTACCGGTCCTTGGACTAGCAGGAACGGTGCACTGGATTCGACGACACGCAATCCCAGGGATCGCAGATCAGCGGTCAGAACGTCACGGTTGCCGCGGAGTTCTTCCTGCCAGCGTTGTGTCTCGGGCGTGCCCCTCCGGAGCAGATCGCCCGGATGGCCGTCAGGGCAGGGGTTGACACCGCCCAGGGCGTTTGAATCTGGCGGAGAGCCGCGATCAGGGTGGGATCGCCGAGAACGTAGCCGACCCGCAACCCCGCCAGACCCCAGGTCTTGGTAAGCGAACGCAGCACGAGCACACCGGTCAAGTCGCCACGAAGCAGCGACTGCGACTCCTCCGGCACTGCGTCCATGAACGCCTCATCGACCACGACCACTCGGCCTGGCCTGATCAGTCGCCTGATCTCATCGGCAGGATGCAGCACCCCGGTCGGGTTGGTCGGATTTCCGACAAACACCAGATCCGCCGCATCCGGAACCCGCCCCACATCCAACCAGAACCCTTCTTCCGGCCAGAGCGGCACCCGCTGCGGCAGCACCCGCGGCTCGAAGCGCGACCTCAGGTTCGGTGAACTGTGGATGGATCACAGTGGGATGCCGGTACCGCAACCCTCGGGCGACGAGGGTGAACGCCTCCGCCGCCCCGGCAACGGGCAGCACGCAGTCCGGTTCGACCCCGTGCCATGCGGCGAGCACGTCGATGGTCTCCCCCGCCTTCGGGTGAGGAGCCAGTTCCACGTCATGAAGCTCTGCCAGCAGCCACTGCGGCGGGGACGTCAGACGGATGTTCACGGCCAGGTCCTCGATGCCATCCGCGAGCTCCGCATCGCCGTGGTGGTCTAGGGTCGAAGTCCCCAGGGAGGCCACGCCGCGCGGCACGATTCCTGCACCTGCGACGGGTTCCAGTCGGTGGCCATGAACCGCCTCGGCAAATCTCTGGGCAAGCTGAGGGATGCCCGGCCCAGTGAACGTGAAGATAGGGAGGCGTGCACGGCGCCTCGTGCCCATCCGTCAGTCTTAGGACCTTCGGGCGTCTCCCACTCCCAACCAGGTTCACTTCCGGGTGGGAACTGGGTCGTGGTGCGGTGAATTCGTGTCCGGTGATTTCCTCCCCACCCCGGGCGTAGAAACCGTCCCGAGTCGTCGTGGCTCGCCGGTACCCGAGGGTCGAGTCGCGGCCCCATGGCCGCCACCCGGGAATCGCGCCAACCATGCCTGTGGCGTCGACGCTGCCAGATAGGTACAGCATCCCGGCACACTCCGCCACCACTGGCCCTCCAGAGGCCACGAAGTCCGCGATTTCCCGCCGCAGCTCAGCACGTGAAGCCAGGGCTGCAGCGTGCACCTCGGGAAATCCTCCCCCCAGATAGATGCCCGCTGTGTTCTCCGGCAGATGCTCGTCGGCGGCGGGATCGAAGACCTGCACCCGGCAGCCCGCGGCCTCGAGCAGTTCCACGGTCTCCGGGTAGCGGAAGGTAAAGGCTCTGCCGCCCGCGACCGCAACCACGGGCCGGCGGTCACTCGGGGGCGTGACCTCCGCGGCTGGTTCCCAGGCGGTAACGTCCAATTCCGGGGCAGATCGCGCCGCCGCGACCAGGGCATCCAGGTCGATGTGCGCGCTGACTTGGGAGGCCAACCGTTCCATGGTCGCGTTTGCATCGGCCCGTTCTTCCACAGGGAACCAGACCGAGGTGCCGCGAGGGGCGCTTCGATGGCGACATCTCGTGGCAGCACCCCAGAATCAGCAACCCCATTCCCTCCAGGGCGGACAGCACCTCCTCGTGGTGCCTCGGTGAGGCGACCTTGTTGATGATCACTCCTGCGAAATTCAAGGTCGGGTCGTAGTGAGTCAAGCCGAGCGCGACCGCGGCGACGGAGCGTGATGCGTGAGAGGCGTCCAGGCACAGCACAATCAGGGGCGCCGAGGAGGGTAGCGACATGCGCCGTCGATCCGAAACCGTGGGTACCGAGCTGCCCGTCGAACAGGCCCATCACTCCTTCTATCACCGAGATCTCGGCTCCTCGGGCGCCGTGGGCAAGCAGGGGCGCCACCCGGTGCTCCCCCACCAGAAAAGGATCCAGATTGCGCCCCACTCGTCCCGACGCAAGCGCGTGATAGCCGGGGTCGATGAAATCAGGGGCCTATCTTGAAACCCTGAACCGCCATCCCGCGAGCGGCCAGCGCCGCGATGATGCCGGTCGTGATGGTGGTTTTACCCTGCCCCGAGGCGGCAGCGGCCACGACGAAGCGGGGAATATTCACCACTCGATGCCCTTCTGGCCCTTCTGGCCCTCGTCGAAGGGATGTTTGATCTTGGTCATGTTCGTGACCAGATTCGCCAGTTCCAGCACCGGTTCGGGGCAGCGGCGACCAGTGATGACGACGTGCTGGAACCCAGGCCGGTTTGCCAAAGTCTCCACCACCTCGTCAACATCGATCCAACCCCACTCCATCGGATAGGTGAACTCGTCAAGAACGTAGAGCCCATGGGTCTGATCTGCCAGCCGGCGTTTCACCTCGTCCCATCCATCACGGGCAGCCCGGGCAGGATCGTCCTCAGAGGTTTTCCGCGTCCAGGACCATCCGGAACCCATCTTGTGCCACTCAACAGACCCTCCCTGGCCGGTTTCCTCGTGCAACTTCCCCAGGGCCTCAAGGGGCGGGTCTGTTCACCAATCCGCCACTTCGCAGATTTCACGAACTGGAACACCCCGATGCTCCATCCCTGGTTCCAGCCGCGCAGAGCCAGACCGAAGGCTGCCGTGGATTTTCCTTTTCCCTTCCCCTGGTTGACGATCACCATGGGGCGGTTTCGGCGCTGTTTCGTGGTCAGCCCGTCGTCGGGCACGGTTGCTGGGGTTCCCTGGGCCCATCAGGCCACCTCCTTGGCTTGCAGGCTGCCGCGCACCACGTCGGTGATGGCAGCGGGGTCGAGTTCGGCCATCGGAATTAGCTCGGCGCCGAGGCGCACCGCCAGGTCCCAGGCCAGACCGAGACGCATCGGCCCGGTCTCACAGTCGATGACCACGCAGTCGAAACCGCGCATGGCCAGCGCATCCGCAGCTGCCTTCGAGACGGGCCAGGGCGCCCTTGCCAGCAGTGGCTCGGCCATCGCTGAGCAACACGAGGATCGGACGCCGGGTCGGGTCCTGACGGCCTCGGTGGCGAGTACCTGGGCAGCGCATTCGAGGGCCCTCCGCGAGCGGAGTTCGTCCACCGTGGGGAAGCTCACTGAGACGCACGGCGGCTGCCTCGATGGAGCCAGTTGGCGGCAGCACCAGCTCGGCGGAGTCACCGCGAAAGGTGACCATTCCACCTTGTCGCGGCGCTGGTGGGCATCCAGCAGCAGCGACAGCACCGCTGTCTTGACCGTCTCCATCCGGCGCTTGGCGCCCATCGACCCGGATGCGTCCACGACGAACAACACCAGATTCGACTCGCGACCCTCGCGGCGCTCCGTCGCACATCATCTCCGGCGATCTTCAGCCGCTCACCGGGAGCATGACCGCGTTCGGCCTGCCGGGGGGCCGCGGCCTTGATCGTCGCGGGAACGTGCCAAGCTCCGGTCCGAGCCCTCGGGTCAACCCCGACCACACGACCGTGACTGGTCAGCGCCCGGCTGCGACGCCCCGGCGATCCCTCGCCCAATCCTCAGCACGCAGCACCCGCGGCGTGCACGGTTCGCTCGCGGCACTCAACCCGACGGGTGCCCGGCCCTGCTCGGGTTTGGGTGGGGTGTCTGCCTCGATCCCTCGTGTCTCCGGATTCAGGCTGTTCAGGGGTTTGATTCCTGCTGCGAGGGCGGAGGCTCGGGTGCGTTATTCGGGCCGGAGTCGTCCGGCCCCATCGTCTCGTTCTCGGTTTCCCGGTCGGGTTCGGGTTCCGGATCGGGGTCTGGTTCCGGCTCGTCGTCACCGAGGAGCTGATCAAGCAGTTCCTCGTCGAGGCCGGGCGCGTCGAAAGGTTTGCGGCGGCGGCGGTGTGGCAGAGCGAGCAGGGCAGCCACGCGGATGTCGGCCCGGGTAACACGGGAACGTCCTCCCATGCGGCGTTGGCTCGGGCAGCGCGGGCCGTGACGATGTCTGCGCGCATACCGTCGACGTCGAAACCAGCACACACCTCCGCGATTTTTCGCAGCATCGAGTCCGGCAACACAACGTCTTCGACCGTACGTTGAGCCGCTGCTATCCGGGTGGCCAATTCGGTCTGTTCGGTCTCGTGCCGGGCGCGGAACCCGGCGGGGTCGGAGTCGAAGGCCATGCGGCGTCGCACGATTTCCACGCGCACATCCGGGTCGCGAGGGGCGGTGACCTCGACGGTCAATCCGAAACGGTCCAGGAGTTGCGGACGCAGTTCTCCTTCCTCCGGGTTCATGGTGCCGACCAGCATCAGACGAGCAGCGTGTGCAGCGGACACTCCGTCGCGTTCCACCGTGCTGCGTCCCATGGCCGCAGCGTCGAGGAGAAGATCCACCAGGTGGTCGTGGGCAGGTTGACCTCGTCGACGTAGAGGATTCCCCGGTGCGCCGCGGCCAGCAGGCCAGTTCGAAGGAGGTCTGTCCCTTGCCGAGAGCCGCCTGCAGGTCCAGCGATCCCGTGACACGATCCTCGGAGGCACCTACCGGTAGTTCGACCAACGGCACCTGCGCCCGATGATGTTCCGGGGGTCGGGTGGGGGCCGTCGAGGCAGTCGGGATCCGGTCGGGCTGGGTCGCAGCGGAAACGACATCCGTCGACGACCTCTTGGCGGGGTAGCACCTCGGTGAGGGCCCGGACCATGGTGGACTTCGCCGTGCCCTTCTCGCCCCGCACCAGGACACCACCAATCTCCGGTGAAATACTGGCCAGGATCAGGGGCTCGCGCCATGTCCCCGGCCCCGAGGACCGCGGTGAATGGAAATTTCATGAGATTCCGGTATGCCTTCCTGTGGGTCCGCGCCCACATCGCAGTTGGCTGGGTCGATGGCCTGGCTCACCCTACGGGTACACAGTGGCGGGACCGCTGCGGATTCGCACCGCATTCCGCGCCCTAGCTGCTTCATTGTTCCACAATCCGGATAAGCTCTCTCCTCGTGATCGATGTCGTTGGCGTACCCGCGTCCGGGCTCGACGGGCTTCCAGCGCAGCTTCGGGAGCTCGTGGACTCGGCCCCGGTCGTTGTGGGCGGCGTCAGGCACCTGGGGATGCTTCCCGACCCCTCGCGTGGTGTGCCGTGGCCTACGCCGCTGCGTGCAGGTTTGGCTGGACTATTCAAGGAACTCGGTGACGACGTGGTGGTGCTCGCCTCCGGCGATCCCTCCTGTCGGGGTCGCCACCACCCTCATGCGAGGTGCTGGGTGCCGAACGCATCCGGGTGCACCCTCGCTTTGTCTTCTGAAACCCTCGCACGCTCCCGGATGCTGTGGCCCGCGGAGACAACCAGCTGGGTTTCGCTGGTCGGGCGTGATCCCGGGCGCGTGTTGGAGCTGGCCGCTCCGGCGAGAGGGTCATAGCTCTGTCCTCGGATCAAACCACCCCGGAAAGCTGGCCCGGATCCTGGTGACGGCGGGCTGGGAGACCTCGGCCATGACGGTGCTCGGCAACCTCGGCACGCCGCGGGAGACGCGGCAGGATTTCACAGCACAAACCCTTGCCACACACCAGGAAAAGCTGCCGCGCCTGAACGTGGTTGCCATTGAATTCGGTACCGGCAAATATCCGGTGGGAGCCGGGCCGCTGCTGTCCGACGACTCTTTCACCAATGACGGACAGCTGACGAAGCAACCGATACGGCTATTCGCGTTGGCGGCGTTGGCTCCGGCACGTGGCCAAGTGCTGTGGGACATCGGAACGGGGTCTGGAAGCATAGGAATCTCTTGGTGCCGCAGCGCTCCCGGTACCCGCACCATCGCCTTTGAGAAACGCAGCGATCGCGCTGCCCGGGCCCGGGGCAATGCGGAGCGTTTGGGTGTGTCCGACCGCTTCGAGGTGCGGGTGGGGACGCTCAGCCTGATGTCCGATCCGTCGTTGCCCGCCCCGGACGCCATTTTCTTCGGTGGGGGCGCCAACGCCAGCACCTGTGAGTCGCGCTAGCCGCACTTCCCTGTCGGAGGGCGACTGGTGATCCACTCCGTCACACTTGAGACCGAGGCCTTGCTTGCCGGCCTAGCAGACCCGAGTGGGCGGCGAGTTGACGAAGGTCTCGTTGGAGACCGCGATGCCTCTCAGGTCGTTCCGTGGGTGGAAACCAGCACGCGCCGTCACCTGCTATTCGTTGATAAAGGGAGACCCCCAGCGACCGTTCACTTCATCGGTGCCGGACCGGGTGCCGCCGACCTGCTGACCCTGCGTGGCGCCGAGCTGCTGCGCACGTCCCCGGTCTGCTCTGTACGCAGGCACCTACATCGAGCAGGTGCTGACCCACTGCCCTGCAGACGGGGAGCGGATTGACACCAGCACCTGAACCTGGACGCCATCACTGAGCATCTGGTTCGGGCGCACCGTGAGGGCAAGGATGTTGCCCGGCTGTGTTCCGGGGACCCCTCGATCTATTCAGCAATCGCGGAGCAAACCCGCCGTCTCGACGAGGCCGGTGTGCCGTGGGATGTCACGCCCGGGGTTCCCGCCTGTGCAGCTGCCGCTTCGTTGATCGGCAAGGAGTTGACGACCCCGGAAGTGGCGCAGACGGTGATTCTGACGCGCGCCCAGAAGAGTCGACCGCCATGCCGGAAACCGAACATCTGAAGTATCTGGCGGCTTCGAAAGCGACCTTGGCGATTCACCTGGCCATCCGCCACACCGCCCATCTGCAGGAGCAGCTGCTTCCCCATTACGGCGCCGACTGCCCAGTCGTGATTGTCGCTAAGGCCACTCAGCCGGATCAACAACTCATCCGCACCACTGTCGCGGGTATGCATGATGCCGCGGTCGCCTCGGGACTGCGCCAGGCAGCGATCATTCTCGTCGGTGAGGCTCTGCGGGCCAAAGGATTTCGCGGAGTCGCACCTCTACAGTTCCGCTGCGTTCCAGCGGACTGGGCCAGTTCTCCACACAATTTTTCCCGGCCCAAGCGCCGAGGCCACACAGAGCCTAGGATCGTGTCATGAGGAGCGTTCGGAAATACGGCGAGCGCGGCGCCATAACGGTGTGGACAGCGGTCGTACTGATCGGTTTCATCGTGATCATCGGAATCGGAGTGGATTTCTCCGGTCACGCTAGAGCCACACAGGAGGCCCGTGGCATCGCTGCGGAAGCCGCCCGGGCAGGCCAGCAACACCTGAAACTGACGAGTGGAAACCTGAAACCCTCACCTGATATCGCGAAACAAGCAGCCGAGAAATACGTGGCGGCGTCCCGATTCCGCGGCGCTGCCCAAATGATCGGCGGCACTGTCATCGAGGTCAAAGTGACGGGAGAATACACCTGTATGTTCCTGAATATCATCGGGATCAGAGCCCTTCCGGTCAGGGCAGAAGGGACCTCCGAACTACATTCTTCCTAGAAAACCTGACGCAACGGCCTACCGACTCACGCCCGCAACGGTTCGTACATGGCCGCCGTCCACGAGATTCCTTCAACCACCTCTCACGTGGCTGTCTCAGCAGCCGTGTTTGTTGTTGGTAGGGCAGGGCGCCAGCGCGGTTGGGGTGCCGGTCGGGTTCGGAGACGGTGATGGTGACGGCGCACTATGGCGCCTCCCGTTAGGAATGTTGACCGCGAACGCCTCGATCACACTCGTGTGCACCTGAGACGACAAATCCATCTCAATGGTTCCCTGCTGCCCTAACCCACTCCACACAATCACCCAATGCGCGGTCGCGGTGATCGTATAATCCCCGCGCTGACGGTAGACATACCCACACGTCGGCGACGGCTTGTCCTCCTCCTGCCAAGCGAGGTGTTCCATTCCCTTGTCACACACCTTGGTATCCCCATTACCCATCTCCCAGGTCACCTTCGTCACCGCCGCAGTAGCCGTGATCGCATACCCCGCCTCGGTCACAGTCTTGGTGATCGGCCCCCACGTGGCAGGGCCTGGATCCCGGATCCACATCCAGTTATGCCACCCCACATGAGTTATGCCCTGTAGGCAGCTTTTCTAACAGGTCAGGCCACAACCCGATCTCTGGAGCACGAAGATCCATCCGTTCCACCGCAACTCTCGCCAACACCACAGGGCTCGGGCGCACCCGCAGGAGCAGCGGGCTCATCAGTAGGAGTGGGTAATCCTGGACCCTCCTCGTAGCGAACACACTTCCCTGTACTCGAGTCTCGCTGGACGCAGTACTTGTTATTGTCAGTGTCTTGTCCCGGGGACGTACACAGTATCCCTTCACATGCAGGGGCAGTGTTCTGTCTGGGATTCTCAGTGGGCTGGCCGATCGAACCCCGCCCAGACTTCCCAGGATGACCGGGTTTCCCGGGCTGCCCACCAGACCCCGGAACTCTGATCTCAAGCTGGCAAGATCCACCAAAAAACTTCTCTCTTTGCGCAGCGAACATTGGGGGTCAGCGGAAGCCCTGATTTACAGGTAAACAGGTTGCCGTCAATACGCAGACCAGCAGAACAGCAATGATTCGTTTCATGCTGGGCACCCCAGAGCGTCTTCGTTCGTGGAATCTCCGATCTTCCAGCCATCTCCTGTCTTGACCACGTCAATGTTCCATTTCAAGCGGATTGAACGTTTCCTGGCTCAAATATGGACTTACCGGTTTTTCGAGTCCACGACATCGCGCCTTGCTGGTATCCGTGCAAGCCTGAACCGTTACAACAGCCAGACCATTCTCTTCCTTCACGACACGAGGCATTGGTGATGCGAACAATCGTGGTTCCGGTCTGGACCTGATCATGCTGTCGGTACTTGTCGATTTCCTCCATGTCCAGCTCTTGGGTCTGGCCCATGGTGATGTCCTTCAAAAGGCTTCGAATCAGAATTGAGATCACTCGAATGCTATCCGAGATACGGAAATACTCGATGACGGTATTGGCTGCCTCCAGCTGCTCCGGAGTGAAAGTCTCCGACGGCTGCGGCCCCGACGGCGTCACCGACTTCGACAGTACGAAGACGAAACCTCAGAAGACGGCGACTCAGAAGACGGCGATGAGGAAACAGGACTCCCCGACTGACACACCACCCCCAGACAGACGACCCCCACTACACGACACCAGCACCGAGATCACCGCCGCAACCACACCAAAGCGACACGCCACCATCCGACTCATCACACAACACCTCCATTGGTGCTAACCCCAAAGCAGCCCCTCCGCCCCGGGGACCCCACCGACATAGAACCACACCAACGAGACAACAACAGAAACTCTGACCAAAAAGTTAAGGTGGCGTCGCGGGCGAGTCCCTGTCCTGGGAACGAGGCACCCCAGAGCAGTAGCCCACCAAGTTTCGAAGGAGCAGCCCCGAGCCCAATCACGAAGGCCTCCACACCGCCACGGATTCAACTGCCCGAGCAATCAGACAGGGGTTCCCGCGACAGGTTCTTCAGGGCTGAACCGGGGCTGACCCCTAATGGCGCTCTCACGGCAGCAGCGTGACACTGGAAGACATGACCACGTCGAACATCGGTGACGCCACTCGAGAAAGCCATCGAAATCGTTCAGCGCGCCTACGCCGAAGGACGCATCAATGAGCCGGAACTGGAGCATCGGTTGGATCTGATTCTCGAGGCAGGTTCACAACAGCAGCTCCACCTGGCGGTCGCGGACCTTCCCGCCCCGCCACAGACACTGGCCCCGACGCAATCACACGCAGCCGTTTCTCGACCTGCCACGTCCTCCACTGACATGGCGGCGTTGATTCACTTTTCGGGCTGTTCTCTGGGCCAATCGGCCCAGGCCTGGCCTGGTTGGTGACCAAGAAGAATTCGACAGTCAATCGCGAAAGCAGCGAGAAGCATTGAACTACCAGCTCTTGGCTGCTCGCGGGCTTCGTGGCGGCCATGGTTCTGAGCATCATAAGCTTCGGAATTCCGGCTTTCCTGTGGTCAGTGGGGTGTCTGGCACTCGCGATCATCAGCGCCGTCAAGGCGAGCCGAGGCGAGGACTGGGAAATCCTCTGACCCAGATCACTGGTTTCCGACCTATCACGTATTGAGGCTTATTCATGGGGTGTAGGCGAAGATGAGTCCCGTGACGGCCTGTATTGTGGTTTCGAAGGTGTTGTAAGGGCGGCGGTAATCGGTGTGTAGAACACGCCAGGTTTTTAAGGTTCGCGATGACACGCTCAATGAGGTAACGGACACGGTTGATGGTCGTGTTGTTTCTTTTATCGCTGTCGAGTGAGTTCACCATGAGCGGGTTTCCGGGCGGGGGTGATCATTCCCAATCCGATGTAGCCCTTGTCTCCAATATGACTTTGAGTATTGAGGTTGTGAGGAATCCGGATTCCTTGATGACCTTCGCATCATGCACTGCCTGCTGATGGTTTTGAGATCGGGCGAGCTGTCCGGCTGGGGTGCAGGCCACTTGCAGGTTCACCCCGTGATGTGGTGTTTGCCTGAGTACAGCTCAGGATGCTCGCGCCACGACCAGCGAGGGCGCCAGAGTACCGTCGATGATGTACTGGCGGTCCGGGTCAAGGTCCTCCACCTCAGGTATCCACGCTTGGAGGAGGTCGGCGATCAAGGGTGTGAGACCGCCACCACTCTCGAGATGGTGGCTTGGGAAACTGTGTGGATGTCGGCCAGCAGTTCCTGGGTGAGATTGTGTCTGAGTGTTAACACAGTGACTTGGATACAGCGGAACAATCCTAGGGACGCGGATCCTGCTGCGGGAAGGTTTCCGGACTCGGGATGTGTGGATCAGTTCGCATGGGTTGAGGATCTGGTTGCGGTCAAGGCTTGTGGTAGTGTTCATGGTAGCGGCTTGTCTTTTATCTGAGGGTTTTTTGTTTTTACACCTTGAATTGTCTCAGATCGGGCAAGCCACCCTCACATCCCCTCAGGACAAAGCACTAGCTGAGGAAAAACCAAAACACCCCTATGAATAAGCCTCATTGAGCTCTATCTTGAACATCAAATCGCCAGGAAATCCTTTTTACTCCAGGCACCACGAACTCGGCGAACTTCCGACGTCAATCAGTACCGCATTCAATCTCCAGATGCATCGGGAATCCAGAGCTCCGGAGCCTCAGACCCGTCGAGAGATGCCCAGTAGCCACATGGGGTTTGCCAGATGGCCCCCGAGGCACTCATCGAGTCCAGCCAAGTTCAGGATCCACGTCACTTCGTTCCTCGACTGGACGCCCTTCTCCCCTCTCAGGACCTTGAGCCTGGAGGTTTTTCCGAGGAATTTCCAAGGACGTTAATTTGCACTCCTTCATTCTTCTCATGAGAACAACCATTCTTGTGAAACTCTTTTGATTCGCATGTGGGAATCGCGAGCCGGTATCTCAGCGACCCCGTGAACCCGACGATGGGTTCGTTTCAGCCGGTGAACCAGCGCTGCTGACGTGCTCAAGGCTGGTGGCGGGGACTTCCCACCCCAGCGCCGCGGACAGCTGCAGCAGGATTGGTTGACGCAGGCGGGCGACCGCCAGGAGTTCAACGTCACTGAGCAGTTCCACGAGCCCGCCCCGCCGCAACCTCCCATCGGTCATCACAGCGGCATGAGTGGCGAAAAGCCAGGGCGTTGTCCACCCGTGTCGAGAACACCAGCGTGGTGCCCCGCGCATTGATCTCCTCCAGCGTCTGCAACAGAGCCTCCACGCCTGCGGGATCCAGCCCCTGCCGTCGGTTCGTCAAGCAGCAACACGTCCATTCATCGCCAACGCACCGGCGATGACCACTCGTTTCCGTTCCCCGTAGCTGAGCTGATGGGTGGGACGGTCAGCCAGGTGCTCAATACCCATGGCGGATATCGCCGAGTCCGTTGCCGCAGCCGCTCAGCCTCGGACGGCCCGAGGTCTCAGCGGACCGAAGCTCACATCCTGCCGCACATCCGCGGAGAACAATTGATCATCCGGATCCTGCAGCACCAACTGCACTCGACGACGATGTGCCCTGAGGCCCTGCACGGTCAGAAACGCACCGGCTCCCCGTCAAGAAACACCTGGCTGGCCGATGGCCGGTGTGCTCCTGCGATGGTGCGCAGCAAGTGGTCTTGCCCGAGCCGTTGGCACCGAGCAGCACGCCATCCTGGCCCCTGCGGGAACCTCCACATCCAGGCCCCGCAGCACTCGCGCCCATCGAAACCTGCGACAATCCCAGTCGCCGCCACTCTCATCGTGTCCACAGCGCCACTCCCTCACACGAGGACCATCCCTGCCAGCACCCAGACCGGAAGATGCCGGTTTCCACGCCGGGAGGGCAGGGTGGTCAAAGTTGATTCATGTCCCCGAATGGCCAGACCATCGGCCAGGCGTGCAGATGCCAACCAGGTCCGTACAGCGACCGCACCGACCAGTTGCCCCGTCTCGGCGAACCGTCGCTTCACGGACCCAGTACCGCCGAGTCGTTGCCGCTATGCCTGGCGTACCAGAACCAGTGAGTTCCAAGCAGTGAAGATCATCCGGTACATGAGAGGGCAATCTCGATCAGGGTAGCCGGTACGTGCACTCTTCTCAGCCAGCTGAGCAGATCCACCATGGGGTGGTCATAGCCAGCACCAGCACCCCCAGCGTTCCGTGTACTCGCCCGCAGCAGCAGACCGATTCCCAAGGCGATGTCGGCCTCCCGGATCCCCAGCCAGCCCCACCGCCAGCCCGGTCCCTCAAAAGCGCCGATCGTCAACGTCGCCGAGACCGCTCCCAGAAGAAGATGAACACCGCAGGGGGCGGTCATGCGGCGGCGACCACCATGCGGGCCGGAATCCTGGCGACGGCGAGGCCGCGATGGCCATCGCGGCGACGAGTACCGCGGTTGGCCAGGGATGGGCCAGCAGCGCCGTCAGCACGACAGCAGCGACAGTCCCACCTTCTGACCGACCGGGACGGCCCGCCAGGACCACCCCAGGCGGCGTCGTCCAGGCCACTAATCCTCAACGGAAGCGGACCTCCCTGCTCTTTCTTTCTCGAGCCTTGCGCCTGCCGGCCATGCGACCGAGACAGTAGAACATGATCCCGGAACCAAGAGCGGCCTGCATGAGCGAACAGACCCGACTCGACCTCATCGCCCGCAGGTGGGGCGACAGGAAGCGAACCAGGGGCTCGGCGCCGCCCTCCTCAGGATGTCGGTCTGGTAGAGTCGGTGCCACCAAACTCCGGACTCGGCGGGAGCGGTGTAGAACGGGATACAGAACAGCAGCACCAAGGCGACGAGGCGCGATGACTCCCACTTGTTCAGCTCATGACGCCACCTCCACATCCTTGCGGGAGAGCACACCGAGTTTCGCCAGCTCGGGCGATGCCACTTTGGCCAGGAAGGAGAAAACAGGAACACGCTGAGAACACCCTCGGCAAGAGCCAGCGGGATCTGGGCCAGGGCGAAGATGGACATGAATTTCATCAAGGTGGCTCCGAAACTCCCCTCGGTGCCCGGGTACGCGATGGCCAGCTGGAAGCTCGTGACAACATAGGTGCTGAGGTCTGCGACGGCCATGGCGAGGAACACCGCCACCATCGTGTTGATCTTCCTGAACAGTACCCACATCAGATAGCCACACCACGGGCCGCGATGGCCATGGAGAACGTTCGCCCGAGGGGTCGTGAGTCCTCCGTGCGCCAGCAGAGATCGCCTGGAACAGCAGGACGATGGTACCGAGGAAGGCCAGGACAGGAGGTTTGAACAGCACGGCTCCGGCTCCCGTCCCGGTCAGGTGCGAGGAGGAACCCGTGACCGAGGGCAGTTTCACCGCCGACAGCGCGAAGGTGAAGGCGCCGGCGGCGGCCAGCAGGAGTTTGGAATCAGGATCCTTGCGCACCTGTCTCACGACGGGCTCTGGCCCCGTGAGACCACGAACGGCGCCGGGGCCACGAACCAGGCAGCAGCCTGCAGTAAACCCTCTGCGATGTGCATGAACACATCCCTTCTGCGGAATCTTGCGTTCCGCGACGGGAGCGTGGGACGAGTTCCTGACTCACCTGGTTTGGCTCACAGTGGCGCGACCGATCGCGGGAATTCCACCGGTTCTCGTGACTAACCCACGCTTCGGGCCTCACCCTACCGGAACGAAACGCGGTGTCCACACTCTGCCGGAAGCAGTTACCCGGTCAGGAGGACCCGATGATCACGAGTTTTCATGTCCACGTGATCCGGGTCGAAATCGCCCAGGGGTGGTGACGGTGCACGACTCCTCCGCCCGCCCGACGTCGCGGGCCAGCACCACCACGGTCTTCGGGAACGTTCCTCGAGCAGCACGGCCTTGGCGGCGTGGAGCTGGTCAGGCGACGCCCACGGAACGTGGGCTGTGATCGGCCACCGCAACATCTGCCCTGCTCAGGTGCCGCAGCCGGTCTGCGGGCGACCTCCCAGGGCTTCAACCGATCCGACAGCGACAAACACGCGAAGTCACCGCCGAGTGGGGCCCCTGCCAGTCGGCAGCCGCCTGGGCCGCAGTGATGCCGGGCACTACCCGGATCTCTACCTCGGCGTAGCACGGATCCTCGGCCGCCTCGAGATGTGGCAGCGGCCATGGCGAACACGCCCGCATCTCCACCCGGAGACGATGGCGACGTCCTGACCCGTCAGAGCTGGGTCCAGCGCTTCCCGCGCCCGCTCCACCTCCACGGTGTTTCCCGAGGGGTGGGGTGAGCCCGGGCCTGGCGGGGAACACAACTCGACGTGAGGGCGCGTAACCGAAGACTGCTGCACTCCGCCCACGCACGGGCCTCGGGGCTGAGCCACTTCGCCCGGGCCGAGCCCCACCACCGAAACAGGTGGCTCGCCGTGAGTCCGGTCACGGCTCGTCAGGACGTGTCGCCCCGCGTCATCGGCACGGCGATCCCGTCCTGGCACCACAACGATCGCGGTAGGGAACCGTCGCAGGATCGACATCGGTGCAACCGGCAACGCCCGCTGCTCCTCCCACGTGGCCCGCTCCACATAGATTGCTCGCTCCAGCAGTCCCGCGGAGATCAGTGCAGCACGCACCTTAGGAAAGTTACGTCAGCTTCACGACCACTGCGCATCGGTCTGCGCGAGCCGCCAGGCCAGTCCCGGTTCACCGTATCGTGCCCGCGAGAATCGTCACCACATCCTCGTGACGGCTGAGCGCAGTGGCCACGGCCGATGTCGCACCCTGGATGGATGTGACTCCCGGCACGACCCTGCAGTCCATATCCTTCAGCGATCCAGCAGATACATGTTCGTGGAAGAACAGCGGATCTCCCTCGGCCAGAAGCACCACGTCACCGATCTCGAGGAGTTCCCTTAGCGCACAGCGGAGGCGTCGTAGAAATCGGCCATGGCCCCGTCATAACCCCGAATGTGGTCGGTGGTACCAGTGGTCACGGGGTACTCAAAGATATCCACAGGAGTTGCATCGGCGATGTGTTCCCGTGCGATGCGTAGAGCAATCGAATCCCTCCCCGGCCCGGAGAAACACGCGACCGCACTGGCCTCTCGGAGAGACGGGCGGCCTTCACGCAGTGAGCAATCTCGGGATCGCCGGGCCCCCACGCCGACAGCCCACAGAATTTTCGGTCACAGCTCGACTCACTCGCCAGAGTATTGATCGCCGAAGCGGCCAGCGCCGATCCTCCACGATGTCCGTGAACCACGAGCCACGGCACCCCGACGTCGGAATCCGCGAGGGCCTGTTTCGACTCCGCCGATCCGACGAACCCGACGGGTACGCCGATGATCGCCGCGGGACGCGGCCCGCCGTCGACGATCAGCTCCAGAAGGTGGAACAGCGCAGTCGGGGCGTTTCCGATGGCGACCACCGCGCCTCCAGGTCATCACCCCACAGCGACACCGCGCGGCTGCGGAGCGGGTAGTTCCCCATCATCGGCCAGCACTGCTGCTTGCCGATCACGCAGAAGACAGCGCACCTCGTTGTCGGCGGGAAGGCGCTCACGGGTAATGCCGGAGTTGATCATAGTTCGCGTCGACGAAAATCGGCGCTCCTCCCTGCAGGGCCCGCGTGCTGCGGACATCACATCGGGATGGAAGACAATGTGTCTGGGCAGGTCGAGGTCGCCGGCGGCATGGATCATGCGCACCACCACCCGCGCCTCGTCGGGAGTCGAAGGCCGTCAGGTCCGCCCTTCCTGACGATACGAAATGACTCCGACAGATGGCGGGGCCATTGGTCTCATACGAGTAACGTCTCGCAGGTCGTTTCACCATTACGCTCACCTACCAACCGCAGTCAGAACGGCCTCGACATTCGCTGGCGCGATGAGCCCCACGTGTTCTCCACCGGGCTCACCGCAGACCCGGTCGCAACCGGAGATGTGCACGAGGTGATGGAACGGTGCGGGATGCGCGGTAGACACTCCTCCGCAATGGCCCGAGTGTCGACCTGTGTCGTTGTTGCACGGCTCTGCCATAGCAGGCCGTGAGCGTCATCCACACGGATTCGGGGCACGTCATCAGCCTACGTGCGCCAATTCCTCGAGACGATCCGCCGCTCCTGGATAACGACTCCGCGCCAAGGCGTGAACACGATCCGTCCCTCGCTGCGGTCGGCTGCGACGCGTTGCAACGCCTCGGCCTGAGGCAGGGTCAGCAACCCGCAGGGAACGCCCACACGGCCGCTCCCGCATGCGCCCCCGTACTGAGGGGCGTTCGCCGCGCGCGCGAAGTCGGTTTCCTCCCAATGCCCTCGAGGAGGGCGGCGGGATTGGTCAGTTCACGCACGTGCCAGGCGGAGGTTTGTCTCCGGACTGCAGCGGCGCAGGAAGCGGTGCGCCAACTCGATCAGCGTCGAAACGGCCTCGGCAGCCGCGATTTCGCGCGCGCCTCGTCACCAGCCGCCGACGAAGACCACTCCCCGCCCGCCGGGAAGTGCCCGGTAGCCCAGATCGAAGGCTTCACCCAACACGTCGTCGGAGCCGTCGTCGAGAGAACGACAGGAAGCGCCCCGGCAGGTTCGGCAGTTCGGGATCGGCGATGATGGCGGCGTCAAGTTCACGGCACGACACCGGAGAGGTCGGCATTGGACGGGGGCGATGGAGGTCAGGGGTGAGCACACCACGGTGCGGATGCGTTCATGTGCCGGGGACGGCATGCAGCCCGGTGGCGAAAGCGTCACGTACGAGAAGTCAGCTGACCGGTTCGGGCAGGGCCCGCACCTGGAGGTTGTTTCGGCTGGTGATCTGGATCTCCGAGTTTGCGTATCGAGGCTGCCGGTTTCGCGACGGCGACGATCTGCATCCGCATGGACGAAGCCACCGGGTAGCCGTAGGCGAACCATGTTTCGTCCACGGTGCGGTAGGGACGGAGGAGGCCGGGGCAGCGGTCACGTTCAACGGTTCGGATCATGCCCGCCATTGTGCCCGCCCAGTCCCGGGGTGTCATCTGGGACTCACGATGTCCGCGATGTTGACCTTCGAGTACCGCGGCCTGGGGCCCGGACCACTTCCGCAGCGACTACCAGGAATCCTGGGACTACCAACGCCGGGTGCACGCCGAGGTCGCGACTGGAGACGACCTGGGCACGTAATACTGCTGGAACACGAACCGGTCTCACACGGCGGGACGGGCCACGCACGACCCAGGAACGTCCCTTCGACGGCACCCCGGTGGTGGACGTGGACCGAGGAGGCAAGATCACCTGACTGGCCCCGGCCAACTCACCGGCTACCCGATCCTGCCCCTGCCCGCTGGCGTCGGGTGGTGGATCCGATCCGGCGTTTCGAGGACGCAATCATCGACCTTTAAGCAGCTACGGCCTGGAAGGACGGCGCATCACCGGCAGGACCGGGTGTGCTGCCCGCCTCCAGGAGCCGACAGGAACGCAAGATCTGCGCCAGGAATCAGGGTTGCCAGACGGACCACCCTGCACGGTTTCGCCCTCAACGTGCTCCCGAACCAGGAAGCGTTCGGAAACATTGTTCCTTGCGGCATCAGCGATGCCGGGTGACCTCACTGGCTGAGGAATTGCCGGGAGCATGGAACGTCGCAGCGGTCGCCCACGACCTGGAACCCCATCTCCGCAGGTATTTGAAGACCTTCACTCACGACGCGAATTTCTCGGAGACGCCGCCGGGGTGTGATGGACCACACGGCCAGCGTCTCAGCAGGGTATCATCCCCGAGTGACTGCTGCACATCCGGATGGACGTCGCCTGCTCCGCATCGAGGCCAAGAACGCCGAGACCCCGATCGAACGCAAACCCGGCTGGGATCCGCACCACCGCCCGCACAGGCCCGAATTATGAGGATCTGCAGCAGATCGTGCAGACAGCGGATCTGCACACCGTCTCGCCGCGAGGCGAACTGTCCCAACATCTTCGAGTGTTGGGAGGATCGCGAATCCACCTTCCTGATCGGCGGTGACCAGTGCACCCGACGCTGCGATTTCTGTCAGATCACATCCGCGAAACCTGAGGGGCTATGACCCAGGCCGAGCCCATGCGTGTCGCCGCCTCGGTGAAGAAGATGGGGCTGCGTTACGCCACCGTCACCGGTGTTTGCCGCGACGACCTGCCCGACCAGGGCGCCTGGCTGTATGCCGAGACCATCCGCCGATCCACGCAGTCAATCCCGGGGTCAGGGGTGGAGATGCTGGCCCCGACTTCTCCGCAGAAACCGGACCCTGGTGGGCCAGGTGCCAGAAACCCGGCGAGGTGTTCGCCCACAACGTGGAGACCGTGCCGCGGATCTTCAAACGCATCCGCCCGGCCTTCCGCTACGACCGCTCCCTCGACGTGCTGAGGATGAGCCGGGATGCGGGGCTGGTAACGAAATCGAATCTGATTCTGGGGATGGGGCTGAGACCCGTGAGGAAATCTCCCAAAGCCTTGGTGGACCTGCACGAGGCGGGAACCGGGTTGATCACCATCACCCAGTACCTGCGCCCGAACGCAACGCTGCACCCGATCTCCCGCTGGGTGCCCCTCGAGGAATTCGACGAGCTCGCCGAGGAAGCGAAACAAATCGGTTATTCTGGCGTGCTGTCCGGACCCCTCGTACGCTCGTCCTATCGAGCGGGCAGGCTGTACAGAACTGCCGGAGGAACGCAAGAAGGCCGCGCGAAGGCGGGTGTCGATCGATGGCACGCAGCGAAAGGGCCCAAGAACTGGCCCAGCGACAGAAGGAACAGGCACGGAAACAGAAGGAGAAAGCGCGCGCAGAGAAATTGCGCCGCCGGAATTCTGACAATCCCGCCGACTGGGGGCAGATCCGTCAGATCACGGAGTCCTACAAGCTCACGAAACAACAGGATCCTCAAGCTGCCGTGGATCCTGCTCGCCGCTGGCCTCGGGCCGTTCGCTCTCATTCTGATCCCTCGCTTTCGTTCTCCACTCCCCATCATGTGGGGTGTGTTGGGTCTCGCCGTCGGCCTGCTGGTGGCGCTGCTCGTGTTCACGCGGCGTGTCAAGCGCGCAGCCTTCACCCGCTACGAGGGGCAGGCGGGCTCCGCCGAACTGGCGCTGAACATGCTCGGCAAGAAGTGGAAACACACCATAGCGGTAGCAGTCACCCGCAACCGCGACTCCGCAAACGTGGTGTGCATCGCGCCATCGGTCCCGGTGGTCTCGTGCTGATCGGCGAAGGAAACTCCAAGGGCCTCAAGACCCTGCTCGCCTCTGAGAAGAAGAAACACGAACAGGTCGCCTACGGCGTGGAGGTAGTCACCTTCGTGGTCGGCAGGGGCGGCGGACAGTGCCCCTCGACCAGCTGGCCGACGAGATCAAAAACTCGAAGTCCTTGAACACCTCGAAGATCACAGAGGTTGAGGACCGACTCCGGGCACTCGACGCGATGCGTCCGAAGCTTCCCATGCCGAAGGGCCCATGCCCACCGGCAAGGGAGGCATGAAGGGAGCCCGGCAGGCGATCCGGGGACGTTGACGCGCCCCGGGAGACGGCTCACCGGTCGCCTGCGAAAAGCATCCGTTGAGGCGATCCCCGGTCTTCACTGGTAGCTTTCGAACGTGGCAAATCTGGTCAATCTGGAATCCGTCTCGCACGCCTTCGGCACTCGTGTGCTGCTGGATGGGGTGAGCCTCCGGGATCGGGGCGGGCGAGGTGATCGGCGTCGTCGGTCGCAACGGGGATGGGAAAACCACCGCTGCGCATCCTGACAGGTGATCTGGTCCCCGATTCCGGGCGGTGACGATCTCGAACTCCCGCCTCCATCGGGGTGCTGAGCCAGCATCAAGCCGGATCCCCCGACGAGACGATCCGGCAGGTGGTCCTGGACGGTGCGGCTGACCACACCTATGCGGCCCGGGCGGATCGGCGAGAGATCGTCGAGGCACTGCTGGCCGGTGTGGACCTGGAACGTCCCATCGAGACCCTGTCTGGTGGCGAACGGCGGCGGGTCCGGACTGGTCGAGGTGCTGCTCGGCGACCACGACCTGATCGTTCTGGATGAGCCCACCAACCATCTCGACGTGGAGGCGATCGCCTTCCTCGCCGCCCACCTGCGCTCCCGCACCGCAGCGGGGCTCGCAATGCTAATTGCTAGCCATGACCGCTGGTTCTTGGATGCGGTGTGCACCCGCATCTGGGAGTTCACGACGGTGTGGTGGATGCCTATGACGGCGGTTACGCGGCGTATGTGCTGGCGCGGGTGGAACGGCGGCGACAGGCCGCGGCCACGTGCACGCCGCAGGAACCTGGCGCGTAAAGAACTGGCGTGGTTGCGGCGAGGCCCGGCTCGCACCTCAAAACCGAAGTTCCGCATCGAGGGAGGCGGTAGGGGCCCTCATCGGCGACGTGCCCCGCCACGTGACCGGCTGGCCCTGAGAAGTTCGCCACCTCACGGCTCGGCAAGGATGTCTTCGACCTGATCAGCGTCGACATGCGATTTGAGAACCCCGCACACTCTTGGACCGACTCACCTGGTCCATCGGGCCGGGCGACCGAATCGGGCTGGTGGGCGTCAATGGCGCGGGCAAGAGCACCCTACTGGATCTGCTGGCAGGCCTGAGATCACCTCAGGGCGGAAAGATCAAGCGCGGCATCACGCTCAGGGTCGGTTACCTGTCGCAGGGTGTCGGGGAACTGGACGATGAGGATCGCGTGCTTCAGATCCGTCACCCGCCTGAAACAGGCGATGAAGTTGGCGACCGGTCGGGAGGCATCGGCCAGCAACCTTCTCGAGGAGTTCGGTTTCACCGGTGACAAACTGGTCGCCCGCATCGGCAACCTGTCCGGCGGAGAACGCCGCCGCCTCCAGTTCCTCCGGCTGCTGCTCGAGGAACCGAACGTCCTGCTCCTCGACGAACCGACCAATGACCTCGACATCGACACCCTCACGGTGATCGAGGACTACCTGGACACCTGGCCGGGCACCCTGATAGTCGTCTCCCATGATCGCTACTTTCTGGAGCGCGTCACCGACGCTTCGTGGGCACTGCTGGGTGACGGCTCTTGCGTGTTGCTTCCCGGCGGGGTGGAGGAATACCTGGAGCGTCGTCGTGGGACGGGAGCTCTTCCCCGCGCCCGCTCCCCGACCGGGGACAAGCCCCCGATCCGATGCTGCACTCGAACGCGCCCGGAAGAAGGAGTTGGCACGCCTGGAGTCACAGCTTTCAGGTGATTCCGAGATCGAGCGCATTCACGAAGCCATGACCACCGCGGCAACCGATTTCGAAAAGCTGCTGCGCTGGATGCGGACCTGCGGACCGCCCGGGCTCGCAAGGACGAACTAGAAGAAGCCTGGCTGCTGGCGGTACGAGTGATTCACCTCCCTATGAGGGCACCGGTCGATGTCGCATCCGCCCACCGCGCGGGCAGCAATGATCGGCAACGGTTCGGTTCTGCGGAATGGGACGCTCGCTAGGCGTCCATAGGTCACGACATCGATTCGTTGCCCGTCGATCAGGAATTTCTCCCGTTCGACGCCTTCCTGAACGAGATCCCGCAGCGAGCGCCACTCCCCGGGAAGCGGGTTGTTGACCCGGTGCCCGAGCTCCAGACGATGCAGTCCGCCCGACGTCAGGGCCCAGTTTGCGGACGGCGGTCGCCGCGCGGCCTGTCCAGCCACGTCTGCGCCGCGGAATGGGTCCAGTCACCAGAACCACGCGTTGCGGTTGCGCGAATCGACGCTCAGGGCAACGAGCCCGGAACAGCGAGATCATTGTCTCCCACCATTGCGAACGGCAGATGTTCACCATCGGGAGCGAGCAGCCTTGCGACATAGGTCTCCGCCTCCGACATGTCGCTGACTTTGCCCTGCCGAGCCATGTCGTCGGCTGATGTGAATGCATCCAGGACGCGGGACATGTCACTGGCCTTTTAGCAGACGAAGCCTCATTCCTATCCCTGGCCCTTCAAATGATTCCATATCACATCAGCGCAGCGCCCGGGACCATCGAGCCCGTCACAATTCCACCATCCGGTCGGCGGCGTCCCACATCATTCGATCGGCGAGTTGACGCACGACCAGCTTCGCCCAGCCAGTCCTCGATGCTTTCTTACTGCTCACCAGGCGAACGTTGCCGAATGCAACGCAGCGCGTGACATCGTAGCGCTGCCCAGCTGCAGCGGGATCTCGACGAAGGGCCAGCCCTGGAGCAGCTGGTCTGAACCGTTCCCTCCCACCATGCGTTATCGCGACGTCCACCAGATCTCCCAGACGATGGACCGGAATCCATCCAGTGACGTGCACCTTGCCCGGCGGCGTTTCACGATCCGCTTCCGACGGTGCAGACCGCACTCGGGGAGATGATCTCGACGTCCGCACATGAGGCACTGTGCGTCACGTCCAGCACGGGACACCGATTCGCGGAACTACCCATCGCCACCAGGATAGCCAGACGACCACGTTCCTGGATGTTCCGGAGATCCTCCGCAACCGGTACCTGCAACCAGGGCAGACCGGCCCCCCATTGCCACGTAATTTCTTCTCGGGCAGAAGCGCACCAGGCCGGAATCAACTCGGGTGGAGAGGCCACCAGGTTGACACCGGCCTCGACGACATGGATCAGCAGCGTGACACCTCCCCGCCCAGCCGACCGGAACCCCTCGGCATCGGCAACAGCCTCACCACAAGGTTCCGGAAAAACCAGGCGGCGCTCTCGCTGATGAGCCGTTGCACCGTCGTTTCTCTGGGCAGGAATCAGTGCGACGCATCTGGGCCATGTGCGGCATCAGGTAGGCGAAAGGCTTGACGAGACAACGATGCCTTTTTCGGCACGCGCGGATATTAACTGGCCCAGCGTAGTGCCGATCACCACTGCATCGACCTTCTGCTTCTGGATCAGGGACCGCGCGCTGATCACCCGTCGCTGGACCATCGGGACCAGCTGAACGGATGGCGGAGACCACGCCCTGATCGAGATCCATTGCCATGCCAATCTCAGAATTGTTCATTTCAGGGTCAAAAGCCCGGTACTCGAACCCCGCTTTCTCGATCGGGGACAAGAAACGCTGCGAATATCCGCGAAGACACACCGGACCCCAGGAAGCCGGCAGCCACATCCATGCAGCGGGTGACCTCAGCGAAATTGAAGGTATCGTGCCCGAACAGCAGGGTCTTACTCAACGCAGCTCACTCGTATTCGCCGAAAGGTTGAGGACACTAGTATCGACACACCATCCCGAGGCCAGCCCGCAAATGGCCGATATGCCCTAAAGTGGATCAGGATCAGAAAGGAGGACACATGATGAACCGGTCCACGTTCGGACCCGGTGTTGTCACCGGTTTCCTCCTGACCGTGCGTCTGCACCTGGATCTTCAGCGCACCGCCGCTATGACCTGTCGCTTCTAACGTTCTCGTCCTCGGTCGGTCTCGAGGATTTGAGGCCTTTTCCTTGATTCGTCGCTTTCTCAGGCGACCCCAGAACTTTTCCCGATTCAGGAATGAACATGTCTACACTCATCACCCATGGCTCCGGGTTACTCCTGGGAGCACTACTGGGTTTCATTCTCCAACGCATGGTAGTTTTGCGTCACGGCGCCTTCCGTGAGGTCTGGACCTCGGGCCGCACTCGCTGGCTCACCGCATATCTGATCGCCATCGCAATGTCATCCATCGGTTTCTTCACCCTGTTGCAGTTCGGCCTGGTGAAGGATTCCGACACCCGCTGACTCCCTGGCAACCACGATCGGCTCCCTTGATCTTTCGGAGCTGGAATCATCCTCGCCGGTGGTTGCGCCACCGGAACCTACTATCGCGCCGGGGAAGGGTTGATCGGTTCCCTGGCTGGCCCTGATCACCTACGCAGTCTCGGCCGCCATGATGAAAAAGGGTGTCTGCGCCCCGTCAGCGATGGACTTCAGAACGCGAATAACACCGGCATGACCACCTGTGCGGAGCCCTCGATGCTGGCTCGTGGCTCTTCGTGTTCGCCTTGACCGGCCAGGCGTCTCATGGCTCACATGGCGACATCTCCGCGCAGAGCGGAATCTGAAGGTCGCTTCCTTGCCCCCGCTACGAACCGGCCTGGCTCATCTGCTGTTCGAGAAGCCATGGCATCCATTCGTTTCAGCAATATTCATCCGAGCAATCACAACTTTGGCGTACCCTTGAGCTACTCGACTGAGGCGAGAATCCGGTTTGGGGATCACCACTCCCTCAGCAAACCTTGCCCACGGGCTCATCGCTGGAGACCTGTCCGAGCTGACCAACTGGGGAACACTGCTGGTGGTGCATCATCATCGGTTCCTACATCGCCGCGAAAGCTTCCGGAGAGTTTCGACTCCGCGTCCCGGATACCGGCACCCTGGTCAAGGCGCTACTCGGCGGACTGGCTATGGGCATCGGAGCAAGCCTGGCGGGCGGGTGCACCATCGGAGGTTCCTCGTTGGTTCAGCCGAGCTCAGTCTTAACGGTTTTCTCTCCTTCGCTGGATTCTTCGCAGGGGGTCGGGGTAGCCACGAAGCTGTTCCTCAGGCCACGCCAGAAAACGCTGGCATCTGATGTTTCCTCTCCCGCCACTGCAAGTACAACAATCTGATCACCCACCACAAGGAGAATCATGTCCACCATTCATACGTTTGGAGACCGCGGGCGAGGTCTGCCCGTTCCCCTTAGCAGAGGCCAAGATTGCCATCGAGAAATCCCCAGCGGCGATCAGCTACGGATCAACTTCGACTGCACCCAGGCCACAGAGGCAATTCCGCGCTGGGCTGCCGAGAACGGCTATCAGTGACGGCCTTCGAACGCGTTGGCGAGGCGGGATGGACCATCACGGTCGCCAAAACCCTGACCTCACAGGAGCCGGCCCACCTCGTTGTCGAGTCGGCTCCTGCATCTCAATTCCACATGCGCCTAGCCAGGCTTCCGCACTCCCGGCAGGGAAGCCCCGCGATGAGGGCTCTCGTCCCAGAACAGAGGGGAATCGCTGACGCTTCGTGGTGTCGTCCCGAACCGGTGACGCGTCTGAGGTAATGACTCGGTCATCATCTCCGGTCTTCAGGCCCCTTTCAGCATTGACTGATTTCCGGGATCACAATAGTTTGTCACGCAGGTGTGTTCCCGATTCCAACTGCCAGTGCGATGGGGATCGGAACAATCAGCGATCCGCTACCGCAGCAGCGCGAAATCCGGTCTCAGTACCGTTGAGGACCACAGGTAAAAGCGGCTATCGGGTCCTTGAAGCTTATTCACAGCCATCCTCAAGCGCGCCCTGACTAGGGGGTTTCGCTGGTCGACACGTCGCCCATGCATAAGCCTCCTTGAGACTACGAGCACCTCTGCTGAAAGCAGAACGATGATGTCCTTGAACTCGGTTCGCCGAAAGCCGACCTTCGGACCAAGTTCAACACCATCAATCACTATGAGCCTCTCACCTGAAGCCCGCTCCACAGAGGTCGACTCAGGACGACCGAGAAGGATCACCGGCAGCGGCCTTCACGCACGCACGTGACACCAACCGGGCCACCGCCGAGCGGCAACACCCTGGAAGCCGACATCGCCCCTCCCTCCGCCACAGGTCGGAAGTCGACCCCTCGCCCCAGCTCACCATCCGAAAGCGTAATATTCATCGCCGATGAACTCCATGATTGATGAATCAGCTGTCTCTGTGTCCGGCCTCGTCGTCAGGCGCGGTCGCAACGAGATCCTCCACGGTGTCTCTTCCCTGCCTCACGGCTCCGTCACGGGGTTGCTGGGTCCCTCGGGCTGCGGAAAACACTGATGCGCACCCTCATGGGGTACAGCGCATAACCGCAGGCTCGGCATACGTTGCTGGGCCTGCCGGTACGGCATCCGAGTTGCGTCACCGGGTGGCCTACACCTCGCAGGCCGTGAGCATCTACACCGATGCTTCCTGCTGGCCAACACCACGTATTTCGCACGCCTGCTGGGAGCCGGACGCGACTCGGCGCGCCGAGCTATCGAAAGGGCGCAGCTGGACGGCCTGGAGCACCGCCGCATCGATCAGCTCTCCGGGGGTCAGGCGAGCAGGGCTCCTGGCCTGCGCGCTGGTGGGTGATCCGGAGGTGTTGATCCTCGACGAGACCGACGGTGGGTCCGATCCCCTGACCAGGCAGGCCTTGTGTGGAACTGTTCCGCGACGCCTGGCCGGTGGGAACCACGCTGCTGGTGTCCAGTCACGTCATGGACGAGGCGACTCGCTGCGATTCCGTGTTGTTCATGCGGGACGGACGGTTCCTGGCCCCACGAACCCGATGGCAGCTCACAGCGGAACGGAAACCAGCACCCGGAGGATGCTTTCATGGCCCTGATCGAGGAGGCGGCATGATGATCAGCCATGCCATCGCACGATCGGTGCACCGTTCGCCACGGTGGCCCGGATCGCGGCGCAACTGAAGGGCGACTCGCGTGCCATCGCCTTGATCCTCCTGATTCCGCCCCTGCTGTTGACCCTGCTCTACTACGTCTTCTGCGACCTGCCGACACCACCCGGGCAATCCCGCGTCTTCGACACGACCGGCCCGATCATGCTGGCCGTGTTGCCGATGTTCATGATGTTCATCGTCACCTCGGTGATCATGCTCCGGGAGCGCGCCTCCGGGACCTTGGAGCGGATCTTCACCACTCCCCTGACGCGCTTGAACCTGCTGGTCTCCTACGCCTGCGTGTTCGGCCTGCTCGCGGTGCTGCAGAGCAGCATCCTGGTGGTCCTGCTGCTGGGTCCACTGGGAATCGAGCTGACCGGCCCGGCCTGGGCCCTGCTTCTGCTGTCCTTCCTGGGCGCAGTGATCGGGGTGGCCTCGGCCTGCTGGCCTCGGCCTTCACCCGGACCGAGTTTCAGGCGGTGCAGTTCATGCCGGTCTTCATCGCCCCGCAGCTGTTTCTCTGTGGCCTGCTCGTCCCGAAGGAGCAGCTCCCGGACTTGCTGGAGGCCATCGCGAACTGGCTGCCGATGACATGGGCGGTCGATGTCGTGCGCGACGTGCTGGCCAATCCGGAGCTAGGCTCGGACGGCTGGTGGCGGTTCGCCGCCCTGGCCGGGGGTGATCTTCGCCGCCCTGCTCACTCGCCGCGGCCTCCATGCCAAGAAGACGGGGTGATCGCTTGCCCGGGGGTTCGAAGTCGGAACGCACCAAACTGCGCATCCAGCAGGGCGGGACTGCGAAGCTGTTCGCATCCCGGTCCTTCGAGACGGTCAGCACTCGCGCCATCGCCAGGAGGCCGGGGTCGACGCCGCTCTGATCCACCACTACTTCGGTTCGAAGGAGGGCCTGTTCCAGGCGGTGCTGAACGCCGCCATCCGCCCGGAACAATTGGAGGCATTGGTCGTATCGGAATCACCCGATGACTGGGGACGGCAGCTGGTGCGCGCCGCCGACAAGGTCTGGACCTCACCCGCTGCCCCCGCTCTGAAGGCGGTGGTACGACGGGTCCTGGTGGGCCACGAGGGGATGCTGCGCGAATTCGTCACACGCTCCCTGCTCAACAGATTCCTCTCCCACATCGAAGGCCCCGAACCGGAACGACGACTCCGGGCATCCTGATCGGATCCCAGATGTCAGGACTGGTGATCGCACGCCACATCGTCGGCATCAGACCGCTGGCAAGCCTTTCCATCGACGAAGTCGCCAACCTGATCGGGCCTGTGCTCCAGCACTACATCACGGGATCACTGCACAAGGACCCGCTGTGAATGCTGACGTCACCCCTGTCACCAGGGATGATTCCTGACATGGAGCGGTCGTGCCGACTCTGCATGGTGTAACACCACCGTTACGATGACGGAAGATCTGAGCAATCTGGGACCCCTAGGGTAGTCCCAGTTCACAAGCTCAACTGGAGGGTTCATGTTCACAAGCGCCGAGGAGCTCCTGGCCTTCGTCAGGAGGAAGGCATCGAGGACAATCGACTGCCGCTTCTGCGACCTGCCGGGCGTGATGCAGCACTTCACCGTCCCGTCGTGCTCCTTCGGCCCTGGAGGTTTTCACCGAGGCCTGAGTTTCGACGGTTCCTCGATCGCTGGTTTCAGAAGATTCACGAGATCGGACACGACGCTGCTTCCGACCCGACCAGCGCTTTCGTCGATCCGTTCCGCAAGTCGAGGACTCTCAACATCAACTCTTCGTCCACGACCCCTCACGAAGGAGCCCCACTCCCGCGACCCGCGCAACATCGCCCGCAAGGCCGAGGCCCACCTAATCTCCACGGGCATCGCGGAAACCGCCTTCTTCGCCCCCGAGGCCGAGTGTCCTCGTCTTCGACGACATCCGCTTCGACTCCACCCCAACGCCTCCTACTACCCATCGACTCCGAGGCGGGGGCCTGGAACTCCGGTCGCGTGCAGGACGGTGGCAACCGGGGCTCAAGGTCAAGTACAAGGGTGGCTACTTCCCCGTGGCCCCGGTTGACCACTTCGGCGACCCTGCGTGACGACATCGTCCGCCACATGGAGAACGCAGGCCTGGTGGTCGAGCGCGCCCACCACGAGATGCGGCACCGCAGGTCAGGCCGAGATCAACTGGCGATTCGACACCATGCTGAAATCCGCCGACGACGTGATGAAGTTCAGTATCTCGTCAAGAACACCGCCTGGGAAGCTGGCAAGACTGCCACCTTCATGCCGAAGCCGATCTTCGGAGACAACGGCTCGGGATGCACGTCCACTCCTCGCTGTGGAACGACGGAAAACCCTTGTTCTACGACGAGGAACGGCTACGCAGGTCTGTCGGACACTGGCCCGCTGGTACATCGGTGGCATCCTCAGGCATGCCCCCGCATTGCTGGCTTTCACCACCTGAGCGTCAACTCCTTCCACCGGTTGGTTCCCGGGTTCGAGGCCCCGTCAACCTGGTGTACTCGCAGCGCAACCGTTCCGCCTGCATCCGTATCCCGATCACCGGCGCCAACCCGAAGGCCAAGCGCATCGAATTCCGGCTGCCCAGATCCGTCGAGCAACCCTACCTGGCCTTCGCCGCCATCCTGCTGGCAGGACTGGACGGCATCCAGAACCTACATCGAGGCCTCCCACCCCCATCGACAAGGACCTCTACGAGGTTGCCCCCCGAGGAGCATGCAGAGGGTCCCCACCGTGCCAGCCAGCCTGAGGCGCAGTACTGGATGCCCTGGAGGCGGATCACGAGTTCCTGTTGGCGAGGCGATGTCTTCACACCCGATCTGGATCGATACCTGGGTGGGGCTCAAGCGCACCGAGATCCAGGCCATTGCCGTTCGGCCACATCCACACGAATTCCGAGCCTACTACGCCCTCTGAGCTTCCAGGAGACGTGGCTCACTCCGGTGAAGACCAGAACAGCTCGTTTCGTCACCCCAATCGTTTTTGATCCTGTGCTGGCTGCTGGCAGGGTGGGATCGGCGGCCCGTTCTTCGGAAGGTCAGCGAGGTTGCACGGAATGACCAGGCGAGCTTCCTTCCAACCAACGCGGAGGCGACCATCGTCGGGCAGAGGTATCGCGATTTCGTGGGCAACGATCAGATCCCTGCCATCGCAGTGTTCTCCGAGGGAGAATCCTCTGACGGAAGTTCAGACGCGGGCCATCATGGCCCCTCAGGCGGAACCTGGGGACCATGGAGGGGGTGGCTGCTGTCTCGCCACCGATCACATCCGAGGATTCCATGGCAGCCCAGGTATTCATCGGGGTGGACGCGACGGCGAACGTCTCCAGGACCGTCAACTCCATCCGGGATGCGATCGCAGCACATGACCTCGCAGGAACGGAATTCCACGTGACGGGCCCGGCTGGCGTTTTACCAGCGATCTCTCGCGGGCCTTCAGCGGGATCGACGGACTGCTGCTGCTCGTAACCCTCAGCCTGGTGCTGGTGATCCTGGTGATCGTCTACAGAGCCGTACTCCTCCCTTTGTGGTGTTGTTGACGAGCGTTTTTCGCCCTCGCTGTCGCCCTCCTGGCCAGTGGTGGCTGGCCAGATGGGGGCTACTGACCATCGGGACAAACCCAGGGGATCCTCTTCATTCTGGTGATAGGCGCGGCCACGGACTACTCCTTGCTGTACACGGCCCGGTACCTGGAGGAGCTACGACGCCACGAATCGAGAACGGAAGCCACCCGGGCCGCTTTGCACGGTGTCCTGGAGCCAATCCTCGCTTCTGGCGGCACCGTGATCGCCGGCTTGTTGTGCCCTGTTGTTCAGCGATCTGGGTTCCAATCGCTCTTTGGGACCAGTGGCTGCCGCCAGGTGTGGCTTTTGCGGTGCTCGCCTCGCTGACACTGCTCCCAAGCCTCACCCACCTGCTGGGCCGAGCCTCGTACTGGCCCCGGATGCCACGTTTCGATCCTGACCGCACGGATGAGGAACAGACCCACACCGGTGTGTACGCGAGAACCGGTCGGTTCGTTTCCAAGCGTCCCCGTGCCGTGTGGATTGCCTGCGTCATCTTGTTGGGCATCGGCGCCGCCTTCGTTCCCACCCTCAAAAGCCGACGGGTTCCCATCAGCAGCTTCGTACTGGGATCCTCCGACGCCCGAACCGGCCAGGAAGAGGTGGCGCGCCACTTCCCGGGTGGGGCCGGCTCACCCGCCTACGTCTTGACCGCTGAGAACACTCTGCAATCAGTAGCAAACCAGCTGCTGGACAACGACGAGGTGGCCTCTGTCAGCGTCGTCTCGAAGGCCTCGCCCTCGGGTTCCGCGCGCCCGTCACGAGGCGGGAATCCAGCCTGTGGGACGGCCAGGGACACTCACCCCAGCTCCCACCGTGGACAACGGCGAGGTCATGCTTCTGGCCACCCTGACCGCCACCGCCGACGGTGACGAAGCCATCGACATCGTCCGCGAGTTGCGGACAGAGCTGTCCGGAACCGCACGCATCGGAGGCGCCACCGCCACCGATCTGGACACCCGGGACCACAACGGAACACGACAGGGCCCTCATCATTCCTCTCGGTTCTCACGGTAATCCTGGTCATCCTCGTCCTGCTGCTGCGCAGCCTGCTGACACCTGTACTGCTGGTGGCGACCACGGCCCTCAGCTTCGGGACCGCAATGGGGGTGGCTGCCGTCGTGTTCAATCACGTGCTGAACCTCCCGGGAGCAGATCCTCGGTTCCGCTGTGCGGGTTCGTTTTCCTGGTGGCACTCGGGGAATCGACTACAACATTTTTCCTCATGACACGGGTGCGCGAGGCAGGCTGGCCGAATGGAACACGCGAGGGCATGTTGCTGTGGACTGGGCGGTCACGGGCGGGGTCATTACCTCAGCCGGCTTGGTGCTAGCGGCAGCTTTCGCCGCACTGGTCATCCTCCCGATCCTGTTCCTGCTGCAAATCGCCTTCATCGTCTCCTTCAGGGTGCTGCTGACACCTTCGTCGTGACGTACCCTGCTTGGTTCCCGCCCTGGTCCAGGACATCGGCCCCACGGTGTGGTGGCCATCCCGATGCTCAAGAACCGGCCCCTGACCGCTCCTTGTACGGAAGCTGTTCTGGGCAAAGAACTACTCGCCCCTGTGAAACCGACGTGATGATCCTCGAGAACGGACACCAGAACCTGATGTGCGCATTCCAGATTCGCCGACGCGGCGTCACCGCCGACTGCGAGCCAAGCATCCTGCAGCACCTCGAGGTCAGGACGACGGGTGAGAAACAACCCATCACCCACCAGGCCTTGGCGGAACTACCCGAGACAGGGCACCCATCCTGCTGGCGGACGCTAGCAAAGCGAATCTGAACCATTTCCAGCGCTTCACCGGCCCTCAAGGAGGTTTCTTTCCTCATCGACTCCTGCCTCGACGATGAAACCACCGAGGCATTCGACAGCGCAGGCTTGGAGGTGGCCCGCACATGATCACTACCCTGACGCCGAACCCGAGCATTGACCGCACCATGCTTGTGGAGAACCTGTTGCCGGGCGAAGTAAATCGAGCCGCCAGTAGCCGAACCGACCCAGGTGGCAAAGGGGTGAATGTGGCCCGCGCCCTGATCCGCACGGCCATCCCGCCCGTGCCATACTCCCCTTGGGCGGCCCGGACGGTGAGCTACTGGCCTCCTGCTGCAGGACGCCGGGATTCCTTTCGACGCCATCCCCATCGCAGGGACCACACGGACCAACATGGCCATCGTCGATCCCACAGGGACCACCACCAAGGTGAACGAACCGGGTCCTGAGTTGTCCCCCAACGAGATGAACCAACTCGCAAATGCTGTGGGCAGGGCAGCCGGCCCCGTGGTGCTGTGCGGAAGCCTGCCACCCGGTACACATGACTCATTCCTAGGGCAAATGAGTCGCCGCTGCCAGCAGGGTTGCCGATCGATACGTCCGAGCCCCGCTGGCCGCCGCAGTAACGGCCAAACCTGGCTGATCAAACCCAACCGAGAGGAACTCTCCGAGCTAACCGGTCGAGAACTCCCCACCCTGCAAGCTGTAGTCGATGCCGCCCGCGAACTGTTAGCGAACGGAGTCGGAGTGGTCGTGGTGAGCCTGGGTTCCGACGGCGCCCTGTGGGTGGACCCCGATGTCATCCACCACGCCAAGGCAACCGTCACCGAGCCACGTTCCACGGTGGGTGCCGGTGAGCTGCCTGCTGGCGGGAGTCCTCAGCGCCCTCACCACAGGAACGACCCAGCAACCGCACTGAGCCGGGGAGTCGCCTGGGGGCTGCCGCGGTTGCTCTACCCGGCAGCGCCGTGCCGGGACCCACGGACGTCACGACCGTGGCGGTCCTGAGCACTCACGAACCAGACCTGCAAACCGTACTCACCGACTGAGCGAGGGACGAGTCAGAGGGCGTAGGTGACCCAGTATGCGAAACCCGACGGCCTCGCACATGAATCGCCGTAAAACCTGGTTTCATGGCGATTCACTGTGCGGCGCTGGTCAGCTGATTTCGTCGTTGCTTCACCTGGGAACTCTTCAGCCCACTTCCAGGACCGTGTTCTCGGGGATGGCCTCAATGATCCCAACTCAGGTAAGGAATTCACCCATCCGAGTGAAGTCATCTCGCTCGACCTTCACCGAGGCCTTTCCGTCCGAGCCCAACCAGAATTTACTGGTGGCCTCGAGGGACCGCTTCTGCTTGTTTCCGCTGGGCTTCCTCCGCGAGGGCGGAACCTGCGCCTCCGTGGCTTTGAGAGCCAGTTCAGGGTTGCTCAGGATCCGGTTCTCCGCCCTCGAGAACGGCCTGTGCGATCACTTTGAGCTGCTCAACGGGAAGAGCGCCCTCCCGAGTTGTCAGCCCGGGACCGACCAGGTTCGGTTTCTCCTTGTCGACCACATCAAGCTGATTGAATGGGAAACCTGCGGCTGCCAATTGGACGGCCTCATTGTTACTGAAACCCACGACAGCATCCGTCTTACCGGTGGTCAGTGCTGCTACCTGCGTCCATCCGATTTCGGTGATGCTCACTTGTTCCTCGCTGGAGACCTGCACTGTCCAGCGCAGCGAGGGTTGTGTACCAGCCTCGCTCCGTAACGCCCCTGCACTCCCAGGGTTTTCCCAGCAAGACTAGAAAGATCCGTGATATCACCGGCACCGAGGATCACCCTGGGTATGGCCGGTAGCAGGTGGCGAAGGTTCGTAGTTCAGGCATGCCGCCGGCACTGACACCATGGCTTCGTCACTGGATGCAAAGCACCACCTGCTCCCTCCCCGCCGCCAAGGCAGTGAACGAGACCTTCCTGGGTTCCGTGGTGCCTGAGCGTCAGATTGATCCCAGAGTCCTTGAAGAGCCCCTCGGATTCAGCGACGTAGAAAGGACTGAACTGGACATTTGGAATGTAGGTGAGTCCCACCGTGATGGCTGCCTCGTTCCTGGTGGCCTGTTGCGCTGCCGGCCCACCGCAGGAGGCAAGGGCCGCTCCGCTCCAGAGCGGCGGCACCGAAGAGAAATGAACGGCGATTCGGTTTCATGCGTGTTCTCCTTGTGGGTTTCGGTTGGCGATGCGCTCGGCCAGCCCATAATGGACACGAGAACGCTCGCGATAATCGCCAGTAGGACCAGTACGGTGAAAACCCTCGACCGTGTCCACTGCTTGCTGGGACTGGGTAGCAGGACTCCGAGTCCCTGTCCGCCCATGACGAGATTCACCGACGATCGCGCCGGTCATGGACAACACCACTCCCCCACGCACCCCTGCCAGGACCGCGGGAGCGGCCATTGGAGCCTCGACATGGATGAGACGCCGCCAGGTTCCAGCCCCATCGAGCCAAGCGGTCTCGATCACTCGCATGTCCAAGCCACGCAATCCCACGATGGTGGTGGTGACCATGGGGAAGAATGCGATCACCGAGCAAAGGACGGCGACTGGAATGGTGCCATGCCCCGATCCACAGCACCAGCAAAGGTGCGACGGCCACGAGTGGAACCGTCTGGGAAAAAGGCTATGAAAGGCTCGGAGACGGCCGCGAGCAGCCGTGAGTGGGCGATCGCATATCCCAGTGGAAGGGCGATGGCGATGGACAGGACGGATCCGAGAAGCGCTGCCACCAGGGTTGGTTCGACGTAGCGCCAAGCGATTCCGGAACCCACCCAGCGGGCGGCGCGAGACCACGGCCACCGGGTCCGGGAGCAACACCGCAGGGGTGACCTGGGTGAGTAGCCACCAGGTGAACAGCGCCACCAGCACGGCCACGAGGGGAGGAAGGAGACGCGCTACGAGTGAAACCGGTCGGGTGCGGGCGGGATAGGCGGACCACAGCCCGGCCCGGGCGACGAGCCGACCCCGTCGTGCTTGCTGCTCGGTCAAAAAACCCCGGTCCTTCCTCGGTCCGGGGTGCACGCCACAACATCCGCACCCCACCGGTGCGGACCGTCGACGCGCTCCTCCCATCCAGACTTTCACTGTCGGTCCCGGATTTCCACCGGATCAACCTGTTGGCCCTGTTCCGAGAAATGAGGGCCAGCGAGGGTCGCGGACTGTCACCGCCGGTTCGGACTCTCACCGACCCCGGATGCGTCGGGAACACCCTATCCCATCCTTTTGGGAGCTGCACGGTCACTCCTTCGGTAACTCACCCCAGAACACCTGGTTGACCACCCACGACGCACGGCGCATGACCCGGATCGTGTCATCGACAAGCCTGGAACGCTGACCCGATCGTATCCTGCAAGTTCCGGCAACAGCCGACTGCTCACGGTAGTCGACGGGTAAGGCATCGCCGGGCCGACCGCGCACCAGCATGATGGCGTTGCGCACCCGCGGCTGACGTGCACCCATCCTTCCCGCAGGTCGGCGGCCTGTTCAGCGGTCGCAGCTCGAGCCCTTCCGCCGCGTCAGTCGGCCTGGAGCGTGGAAGGTGTGCGCAGGCGGGACCGGCACCAGCATGCTGCAGCTGGAGTAACTGGATGGTCCACTCCACATCCGACAAGCCACCAGAACCAAGTTTGAGGTGACGTTCCTTGTCCGTGCCGCGGGGAATACGTTCGTTTTCCATCCGCGATTTCAACCGGCGAATCTCTGCAACCTGCACGGCGGTAAGACCTCCATCCGGGTACCGCAATCCCTCCACCCCTCAAGCACCGCAGAGGCTGGTTCCTGCTCCCCTGCCGCGGAGCGGCTCGTAGCAGCACCTGCGCCTCCCAGACGGAGGACCACCTTGCGTGGTAATCTGAGGTAGGAGGACACGGTTCGCACAAGCGGCCCGCCCTTTCCCTCGGGACGCAGATCGGCGTCAACCACCATCGCCGGGTCCGGTCCGGGTTTTCCGACGAGATCGCAGGCCAGCCGAACGAGCCGGGCCGCTGCCGCCTGTTCCTCGGCTTTTCCCGGAACCATCGGGAATGACGAACATCGCGTCAACATCAGATGCGTAGCCGAGTTCGCATCCCCAACGCCCCATGCCGATCACCCCGACGGGAGGGCATCAACTTCTCGCCGAGAAAGTTCCAACGCTGCATCCAGCGTGGCACCTGCGAGATCACTCGAGCGCCAGACCCACTGTGGTGACATCAGCCGCACCCAGCACGTCGGCGGGCAAGGCTGTGCGGCACAGCTCGGATCGACGCAGCGCCCGAACCGATGCCACCGCTGCAGCCTTGTCCGAGGCCCGCTCGATATCCCGGCTCATAGATCTGGAGAGCAGATCCCGTGGCCCGAAGCTCCAAATTCTCGCTGGGGCAAGCATCTGCACCATCTCAGGTGCCCGCATCAGCAGATTGACCACGTAACGACTGGAGGATGCGAGTGAGCCAGCCGCTGAGCCATCCATCCCTCGTCGCGAAGCGCCCGCAGGTACCAGGAGCTGGTGCCCAACGCCTCGGAAAGTTGCCTGAAGGCGAGCAGCCCGTAATCGGGGTTCGGACCCTCGGCGAACCAGCCCAGCATGGCTGGCATGAGTTGCCGCTGGATCTCAACCGCTCTCGTGGAACCGTTTGTCAGTGTCTGGATGCTGCCCCAGGGCCGAACGTGGGCGTCCTCGAAACCGAGTATTCGCAGGCGCTCCTGGGCTGCATCCGTGGAAAGTCGTAGCTCTGCCGTGGGGATGGCAGACACGGCGTCGAGCAAGGGGAAAAAGATGCGTTGCTGAAGCTTCTCAACTGCACGGGTGCTGCCACGCCACAATTCCCGGCGACCTCATCGGGGTTTTCCCGATGACACGGGCAAGATAAGTCCACCCCGGTTCGTCTTCCGGCACCAGGTGGGTACGACGCATTCTGCGGAGCTGAACCCGATGCTCAAGAACTCTCTGGAAGCGGTAGGCCCGGGCCATGTCGGCACCGTCATCGCGCCCGATATAGCCGAAAAGCAACCCGGGGCACGCAGCGCATCGAGAGGTTCCACGTAGCACGTACCCGCTCATCACCGCGTCCGTGAACGAGCTAGTAGAAGTTGCACGGTGAACTCGGTGTCCCTCAACGATACCGAGTTTGATTTTCTATCGGCTTCCTTGGCAGGGATCAGGAGATAACCCGGTTCCTCATGGCCCGCACATCCGGCAGGAATCCCGGGCGCTGTGCCGCTTCCCACACAAGCGGAGACACCATGTCGCAGAATGCCTGTCCTAAATCCAGGTCCCCGGCTGCAGGCCGCGCCTTCAGAAGGGCCTGGAACTCCAGTTCTTCGCCCACTTGCCGTAGTAGATGGCGCAGGAAGCGATGCCGCGCACCAAGGACCGGCGTTTCCTTCGGGCCGCAGGGCAGCATCTATCGGCCAGATGGTGCCTCCGATGTATGTGCCGAACAGATCCGGGCCATTGCGGCACACACTTTGCTCCTACCCTCATCGCCTCCATCGTGTTCACCGCCTTCGACGGGTTCCGACGATCGATCATCAACATCCGAGATGTAGTTGAGTTCCTCTGCCCCTGCCTTTCCCATCGCGACCACAGCTATCCGCACCGAGGAGGAACCAGAAACCTCAGCCCGCGCGCGCATTCAGGCACATTCAAGAACTGCGTCCGCAACGTGGCTTAGTTCGCTCGCGATCGTCATCCACTCATGGACAGAGGATCTTCGCTGGCTAGGTCTCTGACCGCAACCTGTACCAAAGCGGCGTGATTCGCCCGGCGAAGCAGATCCGCGCGTCGATCTGACCGGATTCATCCATGGCCCGCGACCGGATGTATTCTCTCCAGCCTTCTCTCCGAGCCCCGGGGAGCAGCTGCGAGCGCTTCGAGCTCCCCAGGATTTTTCACCAGAAAACGCGCGAGCACGGAGGGATCCTCCGAGCACGAGCAGCACTCGGTCCAACCATTCTGGGGTGACCGCGATTCGTGCGAGCACTGCGGGCTCGTTCACCGATACCGACCATGCATTCCAGAGCCTGGTCCCTGTCAGCAGCCCGGGTGAACACATGAAGAGGTACCGGAGGTTCGGAATCCAGCCGTGCACGCCAGTCCTGCCACGTCCTTGCAGCATTTCCGGGCATAGTTCGAAGCCACGTCTCGCGAACTCCCCACCAGAGTACTAACCCTGTTCACATTTCCACCCTAACTGCCCCTCACCACGCAGGCTCTGCTCAGGGATTGCCGCATGTTCAGCGCCGACGAGAAGACCATCGCAGAGCTGCGGGATCTCCGCGAGTGCCTAGCCGCTGTGGACCACACCGAAGCCACCGCCCTGGGCCTCGCCCCTTGACGGCGAGTTGAATCGACGCACCCCGGATCTGACAGGGGATATTGTTGAAGGCGGCAGATTCTGCGGGCAGACACAGTCTGGCCTTTGGGACGCATTTTGATGGCGGCCTGCTGTCGCGCTTTCTGCGCGAGGTCGGGCGAACTTCATCCAGGTGCCTCGATCGAGGTTCGAGTTCCTCCTGGGCCGCGGTTCAGTTGGTTTCGGGGATGGCCCGAAACACACCCAGGGAACGCCTCCGAACGTAGTAGAGATGGAACCTTCGACCCTTCTGGGCCTGGCCACAGGGCGACTCTGAGGGCAGAGGCCGAGTGAAAAGTCTCCGGCTCCCAAGCAGAGCGAGTGGCCGCAATATTCCTGATCACAGCACCTTGATGTGCCTTCCACCTCCCACGGGGTGACCTGCCTCGGTAGGACTCAAATTCGCGCGCTTGTTCCGCATGAAATAGTCAAAACGTCTCACCCAGCGTCTCCGCCACCAGCTCTGAACCCTCCATCAACCGCAATGCCTCGTCGAGACTACGTGGCAGGGAACTTACGCCCAACGACCGGCGTTCCTTCGGTCAAAGCGCCATACGGCGTCCTCAGTTTCCTCCGGCAACGGGTACTCGTTCTCGATACCTACGATACCAGCGTTCAGCATGAGGGCGAAGGCCAAGTAAGGGTTACAGGTCGGATCCGGAGCCCGGTACTCAATGTGGGCCGAACTCGCCTTGCCAGGCGAGAACTGCGGAACCCGGATCAATGCAGATCGGTTTGCTCGCCCCCAGCAAACGCAAGTGGGAGCCTCGGAGCCGCCCATCAGGCGTTTATAGGAGTTGACCCATTGATTCGTCACCGCCGTGATCTCCGGAGCGTGTCTCAGCAACCCAGCAACGAACTGCCTGGCGGTCTTGGACAACCGATATTCATCGGCGCCGTCGTGGAAGATGTTGGTGTCCCCTCGAACAGTGACATGTGGGTGTGCATACCGGAGCCCGCATGCCCGAGAATGGTTTCGGCATGAATGTCGCGTGAATGCCCTGGGAGACGGCCACCTCCCGGATCACCACTCGGAAGGTCATGATGTTGTCCGCCATGGTCAGTGCATCCGCGTAGCGAAGATCGATCTCGTGCTGCCCCGGCGACCCCTCGCGATGGCTGAATTCTCACGGAGATGCCCATCTGCTCCAACATTGTGATGGCGTCGCGTCTGAAGTCGGTTCCGTCGCCGAGGGTGGTGTGATCAAGTAGCCACCGTCGTCGAGGGGAACCGGCGGGTTGAGTTGGCTGAGCAGGAAGAACTCGATCTCCGGATGGATGTAGAAGGTGAACCCCAGGTCAGCAGCCTTCTTCAAGGCACGTTTTCAACACGTGCCGAGGATCGGCGAAGCTCGGGGATCCATCAGGCAGCTGGATGTCGCACAACATTCGGGCTGTGCCACGATCCGTCTGCCGCCACGGCAGCACCTGGAAAGTTGACGGGTCCGGGCGAACAACCATGTTCTGATTCGTAGACTCGGGCGAACCCCTCAATGGCCGAGCCATCAAACCCAACTCCTCTGCTATTGCTCCTTCAACCTCAGCGGGGGCGATGGCCACCGACTTCAGCGATCCCAGCACATCGGTGAACCAGAGGCGTACGAAACGAATGCCTCGTTCCTCCATCGAGCGCAGCACGAACTCTGTCTGCCTGTCCATGGCACTAGTGTGCCGCAGCTTCCTCGCTTCAGGCGCTGAACCTACGGAAACCCCGAAAGGTCATGTTCAAACGAACCCCTCATAATGGGTTCCATGGCAACGCCTGGCTGGTACCCTGATCCCGATGGTTCCGACACCCCCGCTACTGGAACGGCGAGAACTGGGAAGATTCCTTCAGGGAAAAAGACCGACAACCGTTCCGCGGCCCGGAGCAATGCCTGGATTCTCGGTGTGGGTGCACTCACGCTACGATCATGGTTTCCGTACTCCTCTGGCAACCCTGGAAGAGCAACCCTGGAGCCCCCACGGACAACAACTCGTCCCCTGCCCAACCGGTCGTCAGTGGATGAGACCGTACCTTCAGAGTCCCCGACCTCCCCCAACCCTCCGATGGCCAGGGGCCGCCCCACAGCCTGCCCGATAGTCCGGACCTCCTCCTCCCCAACCCCGCAGAACAACTGGTTCTACTCCGGGGGCATCAGGTACCAGGGAGTTCCCGGCTGGAGGGTCAGTCAGGCAAACTACATCGACTTCGCCTCGGAACGCTCCGGCCAGGACGACCAAGTGACAGGCACCTGGGTGCCGTGACCGCGATCGGACAATTGTCAAAGACGGACTACAGCGCCGACACCAGGACCGCGGCCAAGCAACTGACCAGCTGCCTATCAACCTCCTACTATTACCGCCACCTAGAGCGGGTAGAGATCCTAGAGGACAAGTCCTTCCGCACCACCGATGGAGTGGAGGGATGGATGATCAGAGCAAACTTCTGGAAACGAACCCGGCTATTACGACGTGCTCGGCGACGAGGCAGTGGTGGTCGTCCTCGACCAAGGAGCAGCCAACACCGTCACCCTGTTCCACACCCAGGCACCCATCGGCGACTCCGCCCGAAAGGAGATGGTCAAGAAGAGCCTGGATTCCCCTGAGCCGCTCCTGAGGAGAGTCTGGCGGCAAAATATCTTTCACACGTTTACCCAGCAGCCTCCAACGCGCCCTCTACCATGGACCCCATGGCTGCTCCCCGGTTGGTATCCAGACCCACAGAATCCGCACCGCAAACGTTACTGGGACGGCGTCCGTTGGACCGTACACGTGCAGAACCCGCCAACCGTGCCAGCAACCTCATCGGCCACACCACCCGAACCTCAATCGGGTTACCCGACACAACCGCAGACGTACTCCGAAACATCCGGTTACCCGACGGGCCAACGCCAGTCGACCGCCGCATCCTCATCGCCCAGAAACTCCCGGCACATCGTGTTGTGGATGGCTGTGGGCATGGTCATCACCTTGCTATCGGAGGCGGTTTGCTGCTGCTGCTGAACAGACCACAGCCAGCAAACCACCCCAACTCTCCCGCCTCACAAAGCACGACCTCGGGGGCCTCGCCGGCACTCCGACAGCCCCTGAGGCCTCGAGAAGTTCTGGCGTGGGAATCAAGGTGGGCGATGTGTTGCGCGGGGAGAACAACTGTCCGACAACTGCCAACGACGCCCAGGGGAGCTGATCGAGGGCGCATCACGTCGCCAGGAGGGCTCAGCTATCCAGCAGTACAGGGCTTCTCCCCGTCACCGGTCAACTACGGTTTCATCCACCAATCGAATTCGATGACGAAGAGCTATCCGGGTCGCGACGGACAGGCCGTTGTCACCGTCGGCGTCCTCAAGAAGGAGGATGGCTTCGACAGCGCCACAAGCAGCGCCGTCCGGGTCGTTCAATGCGTGATAGCCAGCCCAACCTTCTACAACAACAAACCCGCCGCTGAGGGTGACCCGGATCACAGAAAACCGGGATGACGGTACCGTCGTGCTCCAGGTTCACGTGCCAGTCGAAAATGGCGCGGGCGACACACCTGCTGTGGCGATCTCATCCAGAGAAGTCGCGCAAGCAGAATAGTCCTCTCCGCTCGTTCCCCAGGACGATTCCGCAACCTCATGGCTGTCAACACCGCGCTGGCCGAACTCAGCCTAAACTCGTAAACACGCCTCGCCGTCCCGGGATGGTGACTGCCCCAGCTCATAGGGATGATGACCATGTCAGAACCAGGTTGGTACCCAGATCCACAGGACGATTCCCAAGAACGTTTCTGGAACGGCACCGAGTGGACGGAGCAAGTAAAGGCAGAGGAGGACGCCGCAGAGCGCCCTGTCTTGGTCCCATCGCCACATAGGGAGGCAGAACAACGCGGTGTTATGGAGCGTCCTGGCGTTAGCTACTCTGTCTGCTGGTCGGAAGCGGCTGGTGGCTGTCGACGAACGTCAACCAGAGCAGTTCTACCCCAGAACCCTCGCCCCTGATCCAACTTCCTCCGCAACGGTCGGGTCGGTTTCATCAACTACATCGGTTTCCTCGTCAGAGGCCAACCCGGCTTCCTCGACGGTTCCCACCGCTCAGGTCCCACTGGGGATGGCCGTCCTCGAAGCCCGGAGCAGATCTCGGCAGATCCAACTAGCATAAAGAATCCAGCAAACCTGAAAGTGGATGATCCCATAAGCGTGAGCCAAGACTGCCCTCGAAAATGCGGAGGATCCGATTAGCGAAATCGGAAGCGATGGACGACTCACTTCTCAAGCCGGATTCAGCATCCCGGCAATCAACGGTTTTACACTTACCTCAGATCCCGGCTCTTTCGAAAAACACATCTACCAATCAAACAACATCATCAAGAAATATCCGAAATCCCACACTGTTTGGTCCACGGTGACCTCTCGGGACACTGAAGGCAGAGGAAGGGTTCACAGAGGCTTTCATCTCAGCAAAGCGCGTCGTCTCCCTGCGTACTACCGCAGCCGCCAGAAAGCTCCCAGGCCCACGCGGATCATCGATGTCAGGTATATACCCGAGGCCGACGCGATGTGGTTGAGCATCGAGATCGATCTTCCACCCGCTAGAGTCCCCGGCGTGAAGAAAAACCAAGTTTCCGTCTTTACGTGCCTGCATAATGGGGTCATGCACGTCGCTCTGCTCGACCTGCTCGACGTGACGGGTACACGACACGGAAACCTATGATGCGATCTGGAATGCGTTCAGGGACATGAGGCTGCCTCCTGACCCTTCGCTCACGGGTAGCGAGACTTTCCGCAGATCGCGTCACTATACTGTGGCTGCGTGAGTCGAGTAACCCCCACCAGATCACCCCCGCCTGGAAGTTCCGGCAGCGATCGCCCGGCCTCCATACGTCGGAAAAACGAGCCCCGAAGCGCTACGAGGGCGACGACGTCCAGCCCCCGGAGATCATCGAGGCGATGCGGGAGGCCAGGGGCCATCGCCTGCGAGGCAATGCACGAGGCGGGCAAGGCGGTGCGTCCCGGGTCACCACTGATGAGCTGGATCGCATAGTCCACACCTACATTCTGGATCACGGCGCCTATCCGTCCACCCTTGGTTATCGGGGTTTTCCGAAATCCTGCTGCACATCGGTGAACGAGGTGATCTGCCACGGCATTCCCGATTTACGACCCCTTGAGGACGGCGACATCGTGAAGATCGACGTGACCGCCTACAAGAACGGGGGTTCACGGCGACAATTGTCACACCTTCCTCTGCGGCGACGTGGATGAGGAATCACGACTTCGCACAACGCACCCAAGAAGCCATGAACCGCGCCATCAAAGCGGTCAAACCAGGACGGTCTACTTCGGTGATCGGGCGCGTCATCGAGTCCTACGCGAAACGATTCGGTTACGGCGTGGTGCGCGAGTACACCGGGCACGGCGTCCACACGGCCTTTCACTCGGGGCTGGTGATTCTTCACTACGACGAGCCGCGCTATTCCACCAGGATCCGTCCTGGGATGACTTTCACCATCGAGCCGATGCTGACCTTGGGTTCCCCTGAATCTGAGGTCTGAGGGACGACTGACTGTCGTCACCCTCGACGGCCCCCGCTGTGCCCAGTTCAGAGCAGACCCTGGTGGTGACCGAGACCGGCGCTGAGATCATCCTGCTCCTCGCAGCTGACCATCCGGTCGTCTGGACCTCTGAAGGGTGTGCACGAGTTGAGCCACTCCCAGCAGAATCCCGCCACGGACCTGAACGGCGCCCCTGGCCCAGTCAATTGGACGAGCCGGCCCTGTAAGCCGGAGACCGACGACAAGTCAGCAAAAATGCCGAGTCAGCTGGGGTTCATCGCGAATCTCGGGGCTTGGTGGAGCCTCAGATTCCGTGAGAGCCGCCAAGGTGGCCATCGCAGCGGCCTCCATCCTGGCCTCATCCGTCGCCCACAGATGCCCATACGTCTGCAGCGTCTCTGTGGCATCAGCATGCCCCAGGCGCGCCGCAACCGCCACCGGTGACAGCCCGGCTGCGATCAGCCGGGACGCGTGGTAGTGCCGCAGCGCATGCCATCCCTGCCCCTTGCCGCCACCGATGACGTCCCGATATCTCCGCCACGTCTCCCGACCGCCCGCCGCGCGTCGGCAGCCCACCGCGCGGCGCGGCGAATGACAACCCTCCGGGCCCTCCCCATGCTCCTCCCGATGCTTCTCGTAGCAGCTCCACGAGGCCTTCCCGACGCCGACTGTACGCACGCCGGCACGGGACTTCGGCGGCCCCCACTCGGGTGGTTTCGTCGCGGCTGTCGACGTGAGCTGCCGATCCACGCGCAACGCCGCATCCGGAGACTCGATCCCAGGTCAGGCCCGCCAGTTCCGCAGGGGCGGAGCCCGAGGCGGCGCCTGCCAGCACCACATGGCGCAGGCATGTCGGCACGGCGACGGCAAGGGCCCGGACCTGGTCATCACTGAGCGGGCGGATCGGATTGTGCGGCTTCGCGGGCAGTCGCACCCCTCCGCGGGATTGCCGGTGAGCAGCCCGTCCGGGCGGGCCTGTCGCAGGATGCTGGTCGCGTGCGACCATGCGATCCCGCACCGTCGCCGGAGCGAGCCGGCGGGACCACTCCGCCACCATCGATTGCGGGCGACGCGGGTCAGGTCAGCGAGCTGCGCACCCTTGCGGCGGGTTTGATCACGGATTCGAGTCGCGTCCCGGTGGCGGCGGTCGTCGAGGGTCGTAGTGCAGTTGCCCTCTGGCCATTGGTCGGCGTAGGCGTTGAAGGCGACTCGCGGCGCGACCAGCTGCGGTTCCAGGAGGCCCGGGCGAGCCACAGTTCCGCGGCCTCCCGGGTGGGAAAGGCCTTTGTGGCTGCACCGCCGTCGGGCGGATCATGCGGGCCCTGCCAGCAGCAGACCCTCACCCCAGCGTTCGTTGTGCACCTTCCGCCCCGTCTCCGGGTTCCGGCTCATCCATCTGTCCCTGACGTGCCCCACCGCACTCCCTCTCGTCAGGAAACAGCATGCCACCGAGCGCTGACAGTCCCGCCGGAGATGTAACAAAAGCGGGGAATATTCCATTTCGCCCTCGCGAGACGGATTTGCTGCACCCTCGAAGTGGTGCTGGAGGCGCCGACGGAGCACCTCGACCTCAGCTGCGGCCAGGTCCCGCAACAGCGCATCCAGTGTTGGCGGGTCGACGTCGAGTTCCTCTGCGGCGACCGCGGGTGCGGTGACCATGCGAGAGCTTCCCCAGGGCGTCAGAGCGGGATCGGGCGACGGGCCGCTTTCGCGTCGACGATGCCTTCTCCCGCGCAGTCAGCCAGCGCGGGAACGGGCCGCGCTCGGCGTGCACGAGCTCGTGCGTGAGCGTGCATCGCTCCTCGATCCTGCTCAGACTGATGTCAAGCAGGATCATCCTGACGATCCACCGGCACATCCTCGCACCGGCATCACCACGAAATTCACCGACCATTCAGCCGGGACCTCCCCACGGGTCATAAGCCATGCGGGAAAGTGCGTGGCGGCTGGGGTGATACTCGGAGGTCAGCGACGTGCCCTTCCCGAAGACCTCGTGCAGCGGCGCGAGCCGACGCAGCAATGCATCACAGCCAGCGCGAAGTTGATCACGAGCGCGCAGATCACCCAGTTGGAAACTGCCCGCGCCCACACGGGAAGCGGGTCCCAAACCTGTTCTGCACGAGCAGGAGGCCTGCGGCAAAGGAAGCCGGTGGCGATCGCGTAGCTGGTGGCGTAGTAGGCGCAATCAAGGTTGAGGCAGTCGCGATCCCCTGGGGCGGCGCGCCCGTCCTCTGCGCCGCACACGTCCCCGGAGATCGATGAGTAGAACCAGCATGGAGAACAGGAGGCCCGCCAGGATCGAGACGACGCTGATCACCTGCGACTTCGCCACGGGAAAAATCGGCCAGCAGGGTGACGGCGCTCAAAGCGATTGGTAAAGCGATATGCCCCACCCCAACCTTCCAGGCATTGCGCCCATCAACTAGGGCCAACCAATAGTCGGAAAAAGAAGCCGGCCATGACTTACCTCACTCCCGAAGTCGCGAAACCCATTCGGATTGATAGGCCAACTCTACCTGTCCACACACCCTCTGGAGCATTCTCAATGCAACACTTTTATGAAATCATTGTCATCCAGTTGATCATCCAACACTGCCTGCACTCTGGGAAGTTTCCCTTCCCCGACAGCGAATTTCGCAACACGCCCATCCAGAGCGACTTCTAGATAACCGGTCGCCATCCTCATGGTCGATGCCTATCAGCTCGTTTGCTTTTTCTCGCATCCTTGAGAACCTCTTTTCGAGAACCTTCTTCTTGAAAAACCTTCCCTCTGGGCGCGCATTGCGTATTCGAATACGCCAAGATTTTCCACGTCAGGAGAGGTCGTCCCGGAAGAGCCGCGATACCTCTTGACCTGAATCACGCTGAGATCGCCGGACTCGAGCCGGGGTCGGCGTCCCTGCATCCACGTCTGTTGCCAGGTCGCTCCCGTGCCCTTCTCTCAGCCAGGTCTCGCTTCAGCTGTCCCACCAGGTCCAGGCCGGCGGATCCACGCTCGGTGTAGCGTTCGATGAACGCGAAAGCATGCAGGCCGACATCAGGCACCGAGGAGCAGCATCCGAGTGGCAGCCGTGGTCGCATGATCCGGCTCTAGCATGAACGCCACGGAGGAATCACGGCGATCCACAACCTCCCCGGACTCCCGCCATAGGCCCCTGCTGTGGCCCTTTCACTAGTAGACCCCGCCTCCCCGCCCTGCGCACTTCATCCCGCGCACCCATCGTTGCTTCTCTTCTTGTCGAAAGACGCTCCGACCGGAAGGGTCTTCTCCGCAAAAATCCAGCACGTCAATTCCCAAGACATCGCTCGGTCGGTAGTCCTGACGGTTCTTTTATGGACCCGGGCGGTGTGATACGTCCAGTCATCGATCAGCAGCGTCCTCGCCACAATCCCTCCCCTTCATTTTGTTGCCATCATTCCGCTCTCGTCAGACGGATCCCAGGAGTATTGTCCCGCCATTGGCCGAAAGGCCTTCCACTGCGGTAAGAAAAACTAACGCCACAACGATGCGACTCATGACTCCCCTTCAGGAACTCGTACCGATTGGATGCCAGAAGGATAGCCCCCGCCACCTCACCGAGATCCGGGGGTCGCTCAGCACGGCTCCCAGTCGTCATCGCCAGCCCTGGTGGCTTCCTGCTGGGATTCACCGGCTGTCAGGGCTATCACCATGGTCGGTCCGTTGTCTGGGTGATACGTCCAGCGCGCCACGTAATCTCCCCAGGGTCTGCCTGCATGCCGTCCAGCGCGCGGGTCGCGTCGATCAGGCTGTAGATATGCTGAGGGGCCTTCAGTCCGACCAAGACGCATGCCACATCCTGATGCGTCCTCCCGCCGCCGGTTTTCGCGCCGGCTGTACGCATCGTGATGGACTGCCCGTCGGAGGCTGCGCTGACGCCGCAGGATGCCGCCACCTGCTCCATGGGACCCTTGGTTGGGGCGGCCACCCCGGGCCGCTCGCCTCGCGGACCAGTAGGACACCGCAACACAAGCCGCCGCGATGAGCGCGAGCACCCCAGGGCCTTGGCCAGCTTGGCGCGGCGACGCCACCAGAACGACCCCGGCGGCGTGCACCCAGATTCGCCAACGAGGCTTCTTCTTGCGCGCGCGACAGGGGCCTGTTGTCCAGTGGCGCAGACATCGCTCCTCCTGGGGGCCCCTTCTCATTGGGACGACCGCTCGTGTCGTCCTTATCGGCCTGACAACAGCCCCAGTCTCGGCCATCTGCCGCGACACGCCGACGGCTCGCGACAAGCGCCTAGTCGCGCGCGCGCCGCGGCAGCACCAGCAGCGGCTCCCCAGTCGTCGTCCTTTCGCCAATCCCAGCGGTCCGTCGCGCTTCCTCGACAGGCATCGCACCGCCCGGAGGCGTCGCAAGCTGCTTCGATCTCCTGCATGGTCTGGGGCTGCCCAGACGCCTCGGGCGGGGTGGCGGCTTGGCCCGGCGGCCTCCCTCTGCCCGCACAGCAGCCTCGGCTGAAGAGTCGGACGCCATCTCGTCTCCAGCGCTCGACAGAGCGCGAAATAGTTCTCCATGGCGATCGCCTGCCGCCCCTGAGGGCCCCCATCGCCGCAGGTTTGCTCAACCCAGCCTGCGCCGCAAGCTCGTCACATGTCATCTCCTCCCAGGCAGAGCGCGCTGCGCCTCGCAGCCTCGCGGCGGCATACGTCGATCGGTCCTGCAGCAGCTCTAGCACGCATGCGACGAGCCTACCAGCGGCTCGTATGGCAGGAATTGATTCCTTGTCATCCATTTTGGCTTGTGTTTGGTAGGAATTGCTACTAAGCTCGCAGCCACTGACCTCAATATCCCGAGACCGGATAGCTGCCGAGCTACGTGCAGCTATCGCACGGGCCGGGCGACGACGCAATGAGGGTGCGACGCGGCTGGCATCCATCGCCAGCTTCTAGGGCGGAAGCTCAACGGCCACACCACTGTCTCGATGGAGACGTGGCATCGATCGCAAGAGCAATCGACATGTCACCCGCTGAACTCGCATGCGGCTATAGCGCAGTCGCCTGACCCAAACAGAAAAGCTCCCGGCGCGGGAACGCCAGCCGACCCAAAAGAAAGGACTAATCCATACCAACATTACCTCATTCAGCTACGAGGGATCACGAAGCGCGCGTCCTCGACGTCAACGGCGAGCCTTGGTTCGTCCTGGCTGATCTGTGCAAGGTCCTCGGCGTCCGAACTCCTGGATGGCCGCGACCCGGCTGACGAGGCTGATGTCCGTCAGGCTGACATCAGCTCCAGCGGCCAGCGCCGGGCAATGACCATCATCACCGAGTCCGGTATGTACGACCTCGTGGTCCGCTCCGACTCTACCGCCAAGCTCCCTTCCGTCGCTGGGTGACGCACGAGGTCCCTCGCGATCCGCCGCACCGGCGCCTACGCCACCACGCCGTCCGTCCCGCAGCCACAGCTGTCGGAGGACGAGATCGTCCACCAGGCGTTGCAGATCACCGCGCGCCGCGTCGGAGCAGCTCGAAGCCGACCTCGCCAAGGCCCTGCCGCCAGGCCAACACGTGGACGCGTCTGCTCCGGACGCGGCGACCACTCCATCACCGACGCCGCCAAACTGCTCTCCAGCACCGGAATCACCACCGGGCGCGCAGACCCACAAACAACTTCAGGATCTGGGCTGATCCACAAGAACCAGCGCGACAAGTGGGCGGCCAACCAGGACCAAGCTCAACACTGGCTCCTGGCGGAAGGTCCGCCACTGCATCGACGACGACGGCGTCTCCTGCTCGCCACCCCACAGGGTCAGGGTGACCCTGAAGGGGCTGGAGAAGCTGCACGAACTCCCTCACCCCCGCCCGCCTTCAGGAGGTGACGGCATGAATCCCTCCAGATCAGTGACCGACCTCGGCGGAGTGGCGACCCTCGCCGACTCGAAATCGGCAACGACGAGGCAACAGAGCGCCTCCAGGAGGCCGTCGGTGAAGTGTCCGACACCCTACCCGCCACCAGGCCATCGACCTGGAATGGCTGACGAACATCCTCGAGTCCTGTCAGGCGCTGGTAGGCGGGCACAGCGCCGCGTTCACCCCGACACGAGCCTCGTCGCGATGGCGAACGACCACCTCCGGGGACGTCATCGCCTCCCTCGACAGGTGTATCGGCAGCCTCATCGGGAGGCCGCCCAGAAGTCCAACCAGGAATCCACCCAGGAGGCCCTGATGAGCCGACGACATCGATGTCGCCGACCTGATCGGCGTCACCACAGCCCTGCCCCCAGTGCTGGCATCCCCACACCGCCACCCTGCTGACCAGAGCGAACCCCCAAGACTGGCCGTTCGCTACGCCGCCACTGCATGTGGGTGGCAAGCGCACGCCTTGGTGCGCGGACTCACTGGAGCACTGCGGGCACAACTTTGACATCAGTCTGTGCCGCCTGCGGGCGGGAAGCCGGTGACAACTGGACTATGTCCTCGCGTTCGGCTGGAGGCGAATCGGGTGGGCGTGATCTGCCCGAGCCATCTTGGCGGCCTCTGTAGGGCCGCCCTGAACCCAGCTCCTCGACGCCCTTGCCCACAGAAGCACCTGCCGTGACCGACAAGTCCCTGCTGACAAAGGAACAAGTCGCCGAGCTGATCGGCGTCACCGGTCAGGTCCTGAAGCTCCGCCGACTCCATCCTTCCCGCGCTGCCCGGGATCAACGTCTCCGCCGGCGCCTCGCCCCTCGTGGCGGTGGCGCCCCTCGACCGTCCAACCTCTCCGGAATAGGAGCGCATCATGAGCACCCACAATGCGCCGCGCATCGCGTACTGGCGAATCGCCCGGCAATCCGCGGGCAAGGAAATCGAACTGCATCCCTGGCTGCCCAGCGGTCTCACAATGCTGAAAACCGCAACCATCCGCCATGTAGTGTGCACAGCCTGCGGGGAGGCCGTCGAGTGCGACCCACCCCTGCGCCGATCCCGCTGGTGCAGTCCGGTGTGCTGTGAAGGTCTGGCACGCCGTGGCGTGCGTGCCAGCACGTCGACGGACAGCAGCCGCGGTCGTCACAACCGCCGTCCCGGGAGGCCTCGCCGAGGGTCCCGCACCGCGACGCCCTCGATGGACCGCCGAGGAAGACGATTGCGCGCACCATGCCGACCTCAGCCCCGCAGAGGTGGCCGAAGCGCCAGGGCGCAGCGAGGCAGCAATCCATAGTCGTCGTCGGCACCGTCTAGCTCACCCAGCCCGCTGCGTGTCCTGGGCCGCAGGCATGAGGACCACCTGCTGCGCGGTGGCTGCGCCAATGACGCGCAGCGTCGCGCGATGCTCCGGGCCGCACCACAGACCGCCGTCAGGCATCGCGCCCGCCTCCTCCGGGCTCTCCTTCCGGAGGGCCGCAGCATGAAGCGGCCCCTACCGAGATGGGCCATCGTCGTGCCCGCTTGCTGGGCGAGGCGATCCACGCCCGCATCGACGCATGGGGGCACCGTTGGACCCGCGCAGATCTCGGCTGGATCCGGGACGATGTAGAGCCCGTCTTCTTCTCACTCTCGCCCAGGGCGTCGCCCATTACCGCGCGTAACCCGCTTCTCGCGTGCTGCCGGATGAGCCATCGCGGCGTGCACGCTTCATCGCCTGTTGTGCGTCATCCGCGCCCCGTGGGGAGGTCCCGCACTTCCGCCCTTGGAGCCGGCCAGCATCGAAGCCCTGAAAGCCATGAACATCTATCACGCTGCTGGCTGCTGCATCTGCGGCGCAACCTTCGAGGACAACCACCGCCGCCCCGGCGAGAAGTGCAATCCGGAACACTGCAAGGGATGGCTGGAGGCTCCAGACACTGGGCGCGCGCTGGCACGTCGAGCGGAAGTGGTGGGACTCACGACCGACCCCCTCGGATACGACCCGTCTCGACTCTGGCTGTCATCACGCCTGGCTCCCTGGTCACCGCAGTCCTCATCGCCGTCATCGTCGGCGGCGCACTCCTCGGCTGGTTGTCATGACAACCAGCCCACCTCAGCACACCCGCAACGAAGGAAGTCACTCGTCATGACAACCGCACCGATCATTCCATTCCCGGGCCCGCGTCACGCCGCCCCCGCATCCGAACCTCCTCGGCGAGCGCGGGTAGCCGGCGAGTCCTCGGCATCGCCTCTACGTCGCCTTCGAGCGCGTCGGTCTCGGATGGAGCTGGCGTTGCCTGCGCTGCAACGCGGATGGCTCCCGGCCACACGATAGACTCGCGATGCGGCTGCCATCGCCCACCCTGCACACAGGAGGCCGGGCAATGAGTGACGCGCAGGACCGTATCGCCCTGTCTCGCGCAGAGGCCCAGCAGCGCCGACATGGCCGGAGTGCAAGCGACATGGCAGGGCGCGCCCGCGGCCTCCGTCGAGGCCATCACCGCAGCGGATGCCCGGGACCTCCGGGACGACATCCGCGACCATCATCGACGCTGAAGAGGCGGGCGGTCGCGTCGGAGGAAGCGATGCATCTAAGCTGCTCAGGGATGGCGAAGAGCCACCCCTCAGGGGCTGCGCCGCTTCGTACGACAACCGCCACACGCTGAGGCAGGGTCGCCGAGAACCTCCGCGCCCTCCTCGACGCTCGACGAGCCCGAGGAGGGAGACGGCGATGAGTGACCCTGCTGAAGAGTACGGCTGGATCCACACCTCGCAGCCTCACCCGCCCCTCCGCCGTGACTCTGGGACGACCTGGGGCTGCCCGGCTACCGCTACTGCACAACCTGCTGCCAGACGTGGCCGTGCGAAACCGCCGAAGCCGCCCTCGACGCCCCTCGAGGAATGGGGGAGGGAATCTGAACCGAGTTCACCCCCGACGAACTTGCCGCCCTGCTGTCAGGAGGCTGTGCGCGGCTTGAGGATCGTCAACGCCCGCATCAGTCTCGCGCCCCCGGAGGTTCCGTTCCGCACTCTCCCGGCGCGTGACGGTGACCTCGACGCGTCGTCACGTCTGGCGAGCACGCTGGAAATCCAGGATGGTTCGGCTGACCGCGCATGGCGCATCAGCCAGCTGGGTTCGTGGCCCATGTGAACGATTACGACGGCCCCATCCACGCGGCCCACCAGAATGGAGGGGCGCGCCCATGGCCGAGCTGGCCGATGCTCGCCGACGAAATCAGAGAGGTTCCCTGCGGCCCTGGCGCGGAGGCAGGCGCGGAATCGACAACAATCACAGAACCAGGCATCTACTACTCACCCCGGACGTTCATCACGGCGACCCTGTCCCCGACGGCTCCTGTCGCCGACACGAGCCTGGTGCTGCTGACGGAGGCGGGCTGCTCCGCTACCGCTGGCAGCAGGCCCCACCCCTGGTATCAGGGCAGCCTCGACATCGGCCGCCCCGCACCCATGGTCCTGGGTGCAGGTGGCCCCGTCGTGGCGATCGACGCCCAGGATAGCGCACCAAGGCGGCGCGGGAGGCCTCGGACCGCTGCCCACGAGAGGGAGCGGTTCCGCTGCTGCGCCTGACTAGAGCGCGTCGCAGAACTGGCCGGTCATGTGACAACTCATTCACTGGCGTCGGAACTCTGTCCTCGTCGGCGAGCCCAGAGCGAGGCTATGCGTTTCTGGCAGCATCCGTCGGGCCCTGTGGCTGCGAGGTCAGGCCGACTGGCTGCGCCCCTGACGGCATCGTCGACCTGAGAGACCACATCCGCATCGGCCCGCGAGCGTGGGGGCGTCACGCCTACGACCTCGGCTATCACACGCAGGCCGCATGGTATCGCCACCTCGCCTGACGCTCGGACTCGGGGACCCGCCGTTCAGCACGTCGTAGTCGAGCTCGAAGGTCCCGCCTGGTCTCAATGGGCTCGTTTCGACGACGACCTCCCCGGCCATCGGCAAAGCCGACATGCAGCGAAAGCCATCGACATCTACAACCACGCCCGACAGGCGGGTCGCTGAAAGGCTACCCGCCGATCAGGACATCACCATCGCCCCGCCCGCATGGGCATTGAGCAGCGCTGCCGGCGAAGCCGCAGCACTGGCAGACGCAATCGACAACCTCCTGAGGAAAACTCACGACCACCAACACCCCGGCAGTCCGCAACAGCGGAGCTGGCACTCATCGCCAAGACCGCCCTGACCAGCTCATCGCAACCCTCAACGGCATGGTCGAGAGATCCGCAAGGCACTCCCGGCCCACATGTCTGCCGACCGTATCGCGCGAATCATGTCCACCCAGATCCGCACCCGAAGCTGGCGCAGCAGCAGCCAGGGCAGCTACTCGGCGCACCTGCTCACCGCCTCCGCGCTTGGCCTCGGAGCCTGGCACGAGTGCTACCTCATTCCTTACGGCAGGAATGCCAGCTCGTGATCGGCTACCAGGGCGTGTACGAAAACTGTTCTGGCAGCACCCCCGGCGAACAGTCTCCCGCCGCCGGAATACGTCTGCGAGCACGACGAATTCGACTACGACAAGGCCTGAACCCAAACTCCACCACAGGCCCGCCACGGGCGACATGGCCCCGTCGTCGCTACTACGCCATCGCCGGACTGACCACAGGGGCACTCGCCCCGGACGCGTTCACCGAGCAAATCAAGAAGCTGCGCGGTGGCAAGGTCAGGAACCTCCGGCATCGACGACCCTGAACACCGGATGGAGCGCAAGACCGCCCCGAAGCAGGTGCTGAAACTCATGCGCGCGCATCCGAGGGCTGTCTGCGACGCTCCGCATCGACGAGCAGATGGGGTCAATGACCACGGGCCAAGGCTGTCGCCGCAGGAACGATCCCGCACATCGATGACGCCACCGGCGAAAGTCCTGGACGTGGAGTGTCGAGGGCATGAGTGAAGACGACCTCTACGCGCGGCACACCCCGGATCCTTCTCCGACTGGCCCGGCGTCACTCTGAGCGCTGGTGCGACATCTGCGGCGAAACATGGCGCCTGCCAGTCGTCGAGGCCGCATGGATCGATTCACGGACGGTGAGCGGAGAGCACAACCGACGCTTCCTCCCAGTCCCCTCGGGAGCACGTCTCGACATGATCGATGTCGGCCCGGTGCACCACCGTCACGGCAGAGCAGCGCCAAAGCCTGGGGCCCTGCCCACCGCTCGCGGGCACTCGACCTAGCCGACGCGCTCGGCCTCGCGAACGAGGGACGGCCCGATGAGCGCCCGCACGGCAGGTCCGGATCGCGAAAGGGCGGATCAGCCTCCGACCCGGTCGCAGTCGCCCGCCCGGGGTGCGGAACCCGCTGAGTTCATCGGCTGGCCCGAGGCCATCGAGATCGCCGACGGGCATGCCGCGGCTGCCGCCCCTGGCAGGACGGCCTGACTGCACACCGCCACTCCTCACTCAGGGGCGGGAGGTGGCGCTCGTGACCAGGATCTCAGTGGGGTGTCGGGCGCTACCTCCGAGCGTCCTACTGACGCCCACGCAGCAGATCAGCAGGAGATTCTCGCCACCGAGAAGGTGGCGCGCAACCTCCCGACCCTGGCATGGAGAACTACTGCCGCGGCAAAAATCTCCGGCCTCGTCGCGGCCCTGCACTCCTGGTCGACGCGGCCGGGTCGCCTTGGAGCAGAGCATGAGGAACGCCAATCAATCGCTGTTCGTGGTGCGGACATCCGCCACGAACCTCAACCTCCCTGCAAGGGAGAGATTCAGGCCGGAAGCAGCAGGCAGGGGTCGCGTCATGGCCCTGCCCTCGCCGTCGACACGTAAAATCGAACACGAAAGAATCTCATGGATGAGATAGTTTTTCTTTTGCCGCCGGCGAGCCGCGGCGCCGTAGGATCGAAGACCCATGTCGGCCGCGTCATGGTCAATCGTCGAAGCGCGTCAAGCCTGGGCGCGGCACCGTCCGCACGGCAGCCATCGCATGTTGGGATGGGCAGCAGCCACGCACCGGGCCGCTGGAGGTGTATCTGCGCTTCATCATGCCCGCCCCAAAAGCCACCTGCAAGGGCAAGAAGCGCAGACGGACGGATGGAGACTCTCCCATTCGCACCCCGCACACATGAGCGAAAACCGGACGTGGACAAGCCTCGTCAGGGCTGTTCTGGATGCCCTGACGGGTGCTGCGGTGCGACGACGCTCAGGTCGTCGCCGTGCATGCCGAGAAGACCTACGCCTATCGCGCCACCCCCACCCCCGGCGTTCATGCCATCATCCGCACCGCCGCCACGCTGTGCGTCGGCTGTGGTCGTAACGCCTCTGTACCGCCAGACCGTCGACGGCCCTCTGCGTCGACCAGCGCCCCTGGCGTGATGAGCTGGCGGATGGAGGATGAAGACGAGGAGCCGTGATGCCCGCAGAACGCCGCAGCGCATCTATGCGGTCGCGTCGCCCACGACTCACTACCGATCCGCGCGTCGCTGCTCTCGGCCTCCGCCGAGACGCCGCATCCGCGCATGCATCACCGCGCGGAGGACCGATGGCAGCATCCCGGCGACCGCCCTGCCGCACCCGAAGCCGCAGTCAAGAACGCTGGAAACGTGACGCGCAGCGCTGCCTGCGCAGGCCTCTCGGGAGCCTGAAGGCGACGAAGCTACCGAGTGCACCTTCGTGGGCGCGCTGGAACTTGACGTGAACGCCGAGCAGGACGACCTCAGCCAGAAGCCGCGCACAGCCGCTCACAGCAAGCGCCGGAGCGCAGAAAAGCGAGGTCTCCAAGGACGCCTGCCAGGCACAAGCGCATTGATTTGCAAATGCAATTGCATACACGCGACGCACCGCACGAGATTTGGGCACGCGCGCGAAAAGGGAAAAGGAAAAGTACCAACTGGCACAGCCTGCCCAGAGTCACCCATCACTTGGTTGCCGTCCCCGTACGGCATGAGACTCTAACGCGGGCGCGCGAGCCCGCCTGGTCGGGCCCATGCAACGCCCGGCAGTACCTCGAGCATCTCGCGATCAGTGCCGAACTCGCGACGACGCCATCCGGCGCGATCGCCTACCTTCCGACCGCCATTATCGTCCGCCCGACTGGACCGCCCTGGCATCGTAGAGCTGCTCGTGCTGCGACGCATCGATCTCGCAGCCGGCACCGCGGCCACGACCCACGCGGCCATGGCGACCTGCGCTGAGCTAGTTGCCGTCGACTTTGACCAGCGCACCCCCGCCGCCATCGCCACCGCCGGAGCCCACCGGCGCAGCACCGACGCCGCCGCACCCAGGCTGCGCCACGACGCCGGAGCAGCTCGGCGCGCGCGCAGGGAGCGCGCCACGATCCGCAAACCCAGCCGGGCAGCGCATGGCCGAGATGCGCGCTCCTGGCAGTACGCGCGCCGCATCGCTCATCCAGTCCTGAGGCCGACGCCTGGCTGGCCGACAACCCCGTCACCCCGAGGAGAAGCCACTGCACCACCCCACCCCGAGATCGCCGGCCACCTGGACCGACGCCGGAGTCAGCCCTCCGCATCCGCCACCTCGACGCCCCTCGGCTGACGGACTCCGCCAAGGCGGATGGCAGCCGAACTCCACCTGCCCGCGAGCCGCCGCCTCGAACAGCAGGTGGCCAGCTGGCCGCCCGGGCCAGGCCGCCACTCCAGCCGAGAACATGCCAATGAGCTGCTCCGCGGGCACCCAGACGGCTCATAGCAGGCCGGGCTGGTACTCCCTCGACCCCTGAGCGCTGAAAGGCCTGGCACAAAATCCTAGCCCAGCAACCGAACCACGACCACCCACCCGAAAGGCCCCCTCGCCACCATCTGCGCGCCAACACTTACCCAACTTCTGTCCGCGACGACCGGCTGTCGGTACACCCCTGCAGTGCTACTGCCGCGATCCGCATCCAGCACCCCCAGCACGGGCTGCCTGTCTTCAACCCGGTCGCTGTCACCTCGCACGGTGCAACCCTGGCGGCAGAAACCCGGAGCCGCACCCTGCCCCCGGACATAATTCGACCGCAAAGGGAGCATGCGTATCGATCATTACGAACCCCCGCCCATAGCCGCCGCACGCCGCTCGACGTCGCCCCTCTGGCGTGCTCGCCCAGGCCCAGCACGCCATCTTCTACGACACCACTTGCCCACAGGAGTCTCAACAGTACACCCCAGTGACTATTTCATCCTGCTGGAGCATCAATACAACCTAAACAAGCGCACATGCATCTTCGACGCCAACGGCAACACACGACATCCTGGAAGACGTCACCGAGCAGGAGATCTACGACTGATGCATTCGGTTGCGTACGGCCCCCGCTGGTCTCTTTCGAGTGCCCAAACCATCCAGCGACACCCCGGAAACCCAAACGACACCTCATACCAGCCCGCGCCAGCATGACCCGCTGCGCACCAGTGAGCGGCAACCCAGTGAGCGTGGCAACCCCATGCCTCGGCCTCTACAACCGAGCCTCATCACACCCTGCGATTTCCAGGCGCCAAAACCTGCTCCGGCAAGCCCCGCCGCAGCATCCGATCTGCAGGGACCTGTTGCCGCATGCACGGCGGTAGCGCTCCGGGCCCTTGCGGCTGCCAACCGCCGCAATCGAGGCCTGCATCTGGCAAGCGAGCTCGCCGCGCGAGATCGAACCCATCGCCGACCCTGCCGTCAGCCTACGCCGACCTTGTGGGCGAAAACCCGCATTCAAAGAACTGGCCCGCGAAAGATCGCCGGAGTTCCGGCGCGGGACGATCGTCACGTCATCACCGGAACCGGACGAGGCCGCAGCATCCTCCAGGCCCGCGAACGCCCTCGACCTGGCGCAATGCCTCCTCGCCGATATTGCCCGAATCGGCCTCACCGCCGAACACTCGCCAAGTCATGTTGAACGCCCCACCGACCACAGGCCCAGACATTCAACGCGTCCGAGCTACTCGAGCAACCCAACTCACCGACGTGCAGTGCCTGTCCCTCAAGCCCCGCCATACATCACCTGTGGAAGCGACTCCCAGGATCTACCCCGACCCCGACGTCGATACCATCCGCCAAGCCCGGTCGAGCTGCTGGAGCCGTGAACTCCTCCCGGCGGCGCTCGTCACCCGACGGCTCACCACCGGCGCCAGTGACCTACCCCCCGCATCCTGCCCCTCACCGACCTCGGCATCCTGCCTCGACACCCGCGACCGCACCGACTGACCTCCGGCATGAACACTGCGTGACCCCGAGGGTGTCGGCGTCCTGGGTTGAGCCCATGGGGCTGGTGCCGCACTGAAGCAACCGCCTCGACACCTGCCCTCGAGCTGCTCCTCGAACTCCTGAACGGCCAACCATCCCCACGGTCGTGGAATGGCTATCAGCAGCCTGACGGGGCCCCTCAGGACTCCTGCAATGGTTGAGTTGCTCCGGCATCACCGCCACCCACCGGGCCGTCAGTGCTGTGGAAGGCTGTACATGACCCTCGCCCCGCCGACATACCTCCTGCGGTATTCACATACGACACCTCACCCGGACCACTGGCATCGCAACCCCGTGGCGGTGCCCGTCTTGCGGCTACGAGGTCACCGTCCAGGCTGTCACCCGCGGAGCAGGCCAGTATACCGGGCCTTTTACACGTGACTTTCAGTGATTGGGGCTCACTTATGGGTTTCGGTTCGTCGTTGAGGGAATCCAGGCGACGCCTGTACGACTCGTGGCTAGACTGGTGCAATCGCGCCAGCAGAGCCGCCCATGACATATGTGACTACACTCCGCCTTAGTGTGGTTTACGAATCGCGGTTCTTCAGCAACCCCTCGCTGGTGGGGTTTCCGTATCCCTGAGGAGGCAGCATGGGCGCAATTCCCCGCACCGTCTGGCAGCTACCGTCAGAGCTGCATCCGCTCCCTCGACCTGCGAGAAGAAGCCTGGCGAATGACCTATAACCTGGGCCTGGCGACCGCCTGACGCCCACTCAGGAGCAAGCAGCAGGAAATTAGCACTTCCGTCGCCACCAACCGCCGGACCGCAGTCAAGTCCTGCCATGTCGAGGTTCCTGACCGCCGGGATGCTCGCCTGCTGGGTGGAGCCAGGACACTCCACCCCACCCGGCGAGGCCATATCGTCGTCACCACCGCCCCACCTCTGCCAAGCAGGTTCACGCCGTCCTCTGGCAGGAAATCCGCAGCAGACAATGCGGTAACCTCCCCGACGTGTCGGTTGACGACGAATGGCTCATCGACCAGACATCGTCGGCCCCGGTCGCAAACCCGCCGACTACGCGACGAACACGGCTTCAGGGAATCCACCGCCGTTGCCGTGCTCGCCATCCTATTTGAAGCTCTCGCGTATCCCTGCCAAATCCTCTACACCGGCGTGTCAGAAGCTATCACTACCAACGCCGATCGCCGCATCTCGCCATCGGCAACCCTGACACCCTAACACCCAAGCCCGGGCGCATCTGGCCGCCTGGTTGGCCTGGCTGAAATGCCATCGCATCTCCCGCCCTCGAATCAACTTCACCGGAGAGGCGAGTCCTCGACAGCCCTCACCACCTCCTGCCCAAATTTTAGAATGGGTGCAGACGGCAGCCAACTGGGGCGAGGCAGCCCTGTCTATGCCTCCGTCCTCGGCGGACTTCCTCGAGGTCGAGACGACACCCTCATCCACCCTGCCTGGATCATCAGTCGGACAGAATGCCGACCTCCTGAGGGTGGCCCACTGCCCTCGGCGTCGACGCGCTCTCGCTTTGGCGCCGATAAACCGTCCTGCCTTCGCAGCAGCGCCACCGCATCACCGTGCAATTTTATCCACCCCATCGACCAAACTGCCGGCACGTCATCGCCGCCCAGCGCGCTGTCGGGCCGCCCAACGCCCGTGTCGACGGCGTTGAGCTGGCGGAGGTGTCGTCGTGACCTGCTCAATGCCTACGGGGCGCCCGTGCAGACATGCAAGCAGGCGGGGCGCCCTACGGCGACGCCCACCGCTTCGCCAACGCCTGCGCCCAGTGGTATTGGAGCCCAGCGAGCATCTGAGCTTGGGGAAGTCGACTCGACCCAACTGACGATAACCCGCCCACAGCCTCGGCAGCATCCACACACCTTGGCCGACGCCTGCGGTCGCATCAAGATCGAGTCCAAAGATACGGCTGGCGCGGCCTGCTTGAGCCCCGGACCGCGCCGACGCCTCATGCCCTGCCCACGCCACCCCAGGCCTCGACGGGGACTAGTGGCACTGTGTTCTACGACATCGGATAGGAGGTTCCATGGACTACCTCTGCCTACCTGGAATCGCGTCGAACTAAAGAAAGCGCGCCTCCGCCCTATCGCCTTCACCGCGACCACGACGACGGCAAGCATCGACCACCAAGCACCCCCGACTCTCGAAACGCAAGCACGGGCAGCAACCGGCGAACCCGCGAAAACCCAGCGCCTCGGTGTCACTGGAAGCCCACCGACCGCTCCACGTCGAGGCGTGGGGCAGCAGCGAAAGCCTCAAGCGACAGCCCTGACGGAAGGCCCATCTAGTCCCATCTCCTCGTCGACGCCGGTAAGGTGGCGGCACGCTGCGGCGACGCCTACGCGTCAGGCGGCCCACCGACGGCGCCCCCACTCTCCACTTCCATCGCGCCGACGATCGTTCCCCACGTCCATCCCGGACAATCCTGCCGTCCCGGATCACGCGCGAGCGTGGTGGGACGGTCATTGCGCGGACGCATCAACATTCACGACGCGTAAAGCAGCGACCAGGTCTGCAGACGGTTCCACTGCCCGCAGACATGACACCACCGCACTCCCACCAACCCCACAGGCTGTGGTGCCGCATATGACGATGAAGCAGGCGACTACATCCCGCACGACTTCGGCGCCAATTCCCCGTCGCATGGCGGGAGTCAAGCCGTCGACCAGCGGGCCGCTGCATCCATCCCGATGTCATCCCGCCACAGGACGCCTCAACAAGTCTTCATAGATCTTGTCGTCGCCGGGGAGGCTTACTCCGCCTCTGCGCGGTACTTCTGCTCAACTATGCCGGAAGCTGCCAACCCTCGCCGCCGCTGGCGAGTACATGCAGGCTGGGGCGGTTGCTGGGTCATCGCCGCAGGTGTAGCGCCGTCGACCCTCCACCCGGCAGCAGATCCTCAAAATGACGGTGGCGGCCTGTCGCAGCCTCGACCCCAGACCACCAAGATCCGCTGCAGGACGCCCACGCACCCGGCGTCCCGTGCATCGTCGGCATCCCGGCCCCACCACTCACCCCACCGCCAGCGACGTCCCTCCGGTTAACACCGCGCGTCCCACCGCCTGTCCGCCGCCCGGAGTCCGCCTATCAGCGCGACAACACCCCTGTACAAGCGCGGCCTCGCCCAACTGCTCGGTAAGCAGAATCCGGTGATTACCTGGGCGCCAAATTTCAGAATCGGACATCTCAACCGGGCAGGTCGCCCAGATCGCTATGATCTTTGGCTCACATGCGCGACGTCCTCGACGGCCTGCATCGCAGACCTGACGATGTTGAGCGCGTGTTGCCGCACAAAGCGAGCCACCTCCGCGGAGGTGGCTGGCGCGCCCTCGCCGGCGAACCGCCGTTTACTAGAAGCCATGGCCTACACGCGCGGAACCTCGAGGCTTCCGGTCCCGATGGCCGTCACCGATATCTCCTGCGCGGCAGGCCGATGATCGCCGTTTACGTACGCCCCGCAAGAGGCCGGGCGAAGCGAGCCGACAAAGCCTTTGAACATAAGTGACCCGACTGGCTGCATGCCCGAGGTGAGCCGGCGAGTCATCGCCGAGCAGATCCTCGAGGCAGCATCGGTCAACAACCAGGCTTCGTCTGGGCGCCAGACTGGCGGTCGAGAACGCCGCCAGCCAAGAGGAACCCATCACCGCAGCGGCCCACGGCCTCGACGCGCCGGCTTCCGTCGCCTGGATCCCGAGGCCTCAGGGCGATCGTCGAGCGCACCACGCAACAGATCACGGTGCACCTACTACCTCTCCCAAGAGGCCGTCACCGCTGGCGTGACCCGGGCCCCGCGGCCGGAATTCGGTGGTCTCAATCCTCGCGAGGTCGCCCGTCGCATGGTCGGCGACACCGAGGGAATCTTCAACGGCGGGCATCACGCGCGCCTTGGTCATTGTCTGCACTGAAATGTCACGCCTAACCGCGCGCCGGGCAGCCCGGCCGTCGACCTGGCTAACTGGCGTATTCTTAGCTGGCTGCTGGCAGTAGTATGCGTTTGACTCGCATCGCACGTTCTGCATCGTGGTACGGGCGCCCAGCCAGGCGGATGGAGCCCGCCCCTTGACCATCAACAAGGCCACACCCGCCTAACAAGACCAAGACTTTATGGGAAACCTCGGTTCGACGTCATCTAACCCCGCCTGACCAGTCCGGCCCGGGCTGTTCAGCCGCCAGCCCGAGGAAACGCAGCAAGCGACATCTCGGCCCGGAAACGCCATGGGGAGTGGCGGGCTGGCGGGCATCCACCGACGAACGGTCGTAGGCCACGCGCCTCCGGTGATGGCGCACCGCCCATCACACCCTGGGCAAGGTCGGCGAACCCCGGAGGGCTGGAGGAGGTCCTCGCGCCGCCGCTCGGATAGGCCGCCCATGTTGCCTCGAGCGGGGCACTTCCAGCGCCGACAGGGCGCGCTGCTGTCTGACTTCATGGCGAGATTCTGAAAACCAGAGGTTGGTTCGTTGAGCGCATGCAGCGCAGGCGCTAGACCTTTTGAGGGATACTGACTCGAAAGCGACCACTACTAACCGGCCAGCAGCTACCAATGACTCTGCCTGGCGGGAGTAGTAGTGGAGCTGGAAATCAACTGTCAGCTAAGTACGGGGCTATTAAGATTTTACAGAAAGTGAAGTCAGGTCCGTGTGACAAACTATATGCAGCTGGCGAGAATCATCGATCTTTGAAGGCGCCCCTGCGCCCCGGCCCGCGCATGCAGCTGGTCTCTCAGGTTAACCAGCGGAAGTGAGATGGCTGCATTGTCCCCTGCAGCTGGCTGAGAACGGCAGCGGCCCGAAGAAACCACCCGCTTTTAGGGGAAGACGGGAGCGCCCGGCCCACGTTCTGGGGTTCGTTATTCTCAGGCCGGCGGGTCGCCGCCTGTCTGCGCCCCAACTGCGCCCGAAAGGGAAGCCCGCCATGAGCGATGCCGATGGCAGTCTGAGTAAACTGACGCGCTCAGCCGCCCAGTATTCACCTCCATCCCTGTCTCAGCAGTAGATTTTGACGCCATCACTACACCTTCAGGCCGCCGTTGGTAGAAGCGTGCGGTGGTTTGGCTGATGGCAATGATTGAGAGTGCGGATACGCCTTGACTGCGCCATCGCAGCCGACAAGATTGTTCGGTGCTGGCAGACCGTGCCCGCACCACTATCAAGTCATGCATCCGCGGCTGCGACATGGAGCGGCTGTATCGATATCGCCATTGCTATGCTCGCTGCCGATGGCGCCATGGGCGATGACGGCAAACCGGCTCGGCGGTGAAGCCCCGACCGCCCCTGAAGACCGCCAACCGGCACCCGTTCAGCCCCGCAGGGCAGCCGCGACGCCGGCCCCACGGCCCAGCGTCCGGCAACGTGCGCAGCGCAGACGACCGGCTGCGCGCCCCGTAATCCCCACCCCGAAGGAGAGCATCACGATGCCGGGACATTCGACTCTGCCGCGAAAGCGCGAGAGAATGTCTGTTCCCGAAAGAGGTCGTTGTTGATGTTACTGCGACATGGACCCGATTCCGTCATCCTCTGCCAATGCCCGCCGCGTCTCTGGCGTTCATCGAAGACCTGTTAGCAGCCTGTGTCATGAACTGCCGGACGCTCATTGTCAACGCGACACTGGCCTCAAGTAGACTCTCTGATGTTCCGAAATGTGGAGGATACAGCCTGCGGACAGGCCGGAGGGGAGCGCAGGTCCGTCCCCATCCTGATGCCTCGTTGATGACTCCAGTATCCCTGAATGAGGGGTTGCCAGCTCACCGAGGCACCCGGTCGCAAGCTCGACTCGCCGCCCAGGTGATGACAGCCCGGTCGCCGTGGCTGACCGCCATCGTCCCCGCCGCCACCGCCGCATCCCAGACCGTCAACGCCACTGCGGACCTGACCAGTCGATGTCGCCCAGCCCGGCAAGACCCTCGCGAAGGCCGGATACGCCGCCACCGGGTTCCCAAAAGAGCCCGGCTCAACTGGCAGCTGGCTCATACGCGGCCAGGACGGCCACCGATCTACACACGCCGTCCCTGTCGAGGAATCAGCCGGGACCGCCTGTACGGGACGCACCTCACCGAGGTCCTCACGGCGCCGGAAAACCACCGTTCGAAGGCCACCCACCTGATCGCCCTTGGGATTGGCAGAAAGATCGCAGTCGGGGTCCGTCAGGACTCTCACCTTCAGCCTGTTCGGATCAGATGGTCATTCCGATAGCGACGGGCAGGATCAACGTGGCCCAGCAGGTGACGCGAAGGTCATGCGCCTCGTGTTCCGGTGTCGGATCTGCGTCGCCCAGCCTGCAACCTGAACCGGCTCCGCCACCGCCTCTACCCGGCCGCTGCCTGCCGGAGGGGCCTGATCGCGACCGCCCGCGTCCGAGTGATGGCGTTCACACCCTGGATCGCCGAGCATGTGGACTACATGCACAGCCTCGGCTGGGGCATCCGGGCATGAACCCGGAAAACTGACCCAGAGTTAAGCTCCGACCAGCTCTGAGCCCGAACTCCGAACCGACCCAGAGTTGGCCCAAGGGCGCAAACCGCCAGCAGTAGGATTTACAGGGAGGCCACGGATCGCACCACAGCAGAACAGGTGTCGCTGCAGCCATCGGGCCACACACGTGGCCTCCTTCCCCACCTTCGACGACATCGCCTGTGCCTCGGACTCCTCCCTGCACCCCAGACCCAGTAGGGTACACCTCAAGGCCTACATACCGGAAACCATCGACCTCATTGGGCAGCCGCAGAGGCAGTCACCACCATTGCTATCCGCGCAGCAGGGGATCCGCACCACCCGACTACATCCGAGGGCGCAAGTTTCTCGAGCGCACCCCGCCCGACCTGTTCCGCATGGCGCCCTACTGCGCGCCCGTCGCCCCTCGGCCAGCAACTCGCCCAGGCCCGGAGGACAGCGCATCGAGATCGGCCCGAACAGGATCGCTGGCGATTCCCCGGCAGCCACGCCGAGATCGACGATGGCAGGACGGATTGACGAACCGATATATCATCCTCACCCCTCGGAGCTGGCCGAAGCAAGGCGTATGCAATCCGAAATCATGATGTCCTGGGTACGCATCAACCAGCCCGGCAAGACCGTCTACGACCCCTGCCGGCCAAGAAGTCCGCCGAGGGGACATGGTCTACACCGGCGGGGCGCATCCAGCCCGTCACCGAAACAACTACCCGCGCTACCGCGGCGGGCGGCGAACGGTGATACGCGACCACATGTCGCCGCGGTGCCGCGGACGTGGCCGGATCATGCCCGACAGACCACCATCACCTGCTTCACGTCATGGAGACCGTAAAGGCTACCAGATCACCCGTCGACTGCGGCGACGGCTTCCGCCACCTGCCCGACGATTCACTGCGAGCCCCTGGGCGAGCGGTTTATAGTCGACCCCGTGAACGACCGCGAACTCGCTCGACTCGCCGCGGCTGGTCCAGGCAAAACGCCCGGCTGACGTGGCGGTGCGCAAAACCGGCCTGATGTCGTCAGGATTGCGCAGATGGCAAGCCCGCCGACACCGGGAACCTGCGCGCATCCATCGGCGTGGCTCCAGACCGGCCCGGCCAGCGTCGAAGTCGGTCTCACTGCCCACTACGGCGCCTGGCTGCCGAGTACGGCACCAAGTGCATGGCCGCCCAGCCCTTACATGAGCCCCGCCGCCGACGCCATCCTGGGGCCTATTGAAGCCCCGTCCACGCTCGGCAATGACGCGTATAGGAGGCTGACTGTGCCTGAGGTCATCGCCGCCATGCTCACCGCAGCCGGCCTGGCGCGTCCACGACACCAGCGCCGCCGGTGAACCCCCACGCCCTACGTCATCACGCGCCCGGCGTCGGAACCGAGGTGCATCGGCTCGGCATCGGCCCACCGGGCACGACTGACATCGACGTGCTGGCGGTCGCCAAAACCGCAGGGCGCGCGCCACCGCCGCCTCTACGATCCGCGCCGCCCTCACTCCCAAAGCGGCGTCTCCTGCGCTCCCTGCGGGCCTCACTCGCTGTGGAACTGAATTCGCTGGTGCTGGACCGACAGACCCCGCCGACCCCCGCCACCTATCACCATTCGCCACCGCACGACGTGCAGATAGGGTCACCTGATGGCTGATCAGTACGCGCCGGCATGCGCGACGCGTCACGAGTACACAGCGATCTCTGCTGGAGGCGAGGCCACAAAGACCCTGAAACTCGAGAAGGAGAGGCCCGACATCAATGGCCAGCCTCGCCGATGAAGCCCCGTTATCGAACTTCCTGCCCGCGTGGGTGGTGACGCCCAGCGACACCCTATCTCTGCCTGCCGAGCTCGCGCCTATAAGGCCCCGGAGAAGGAACCATTTAGTGAGGTTTGTTTCGGACGGAAGTTTGTATTGATGCGGAATAGTAGATTGGGCGAGTTACAGGATATGGTTTATAGCAATTGATAGATTGGCGCGATCAGGTCTGCAGGCGTTTATAGTTGAATCTGTTCCACTACTAGAGTACGGTGGATGCGGCATACTGCTGCCGCCAGGCCATGAGTATTCGCGAGCGACAACGAAAATTGAAGTGCTGAGTACGACCATAACCCGCAGAATCATCGACGCCGCTCACGGTTGTTACCCGTCCTTGCCCCGAACCACCGGCTGACTATCGACCGCCGGATTGGATGCCAAGATCGTGGATTTCCGCCGCCGACCAGATCGTCGACATCTACCCCGTGACGCCTGGGCGCCCGTAGCCGTGTTGCCGTCGACTCCTCCGCGGAGGGCGAGAAGGCACCCGACAGGCAATCGCGGTCAGCGAGCTGCTGCTCGACGTCAAGATCGTCGCCCGATAACCCTGATGGCCAACTATCTCGATCTTCATCTGGAAGGCACGGGCTGACCTCGAGCCGACCCGGCAGTGACCGGGGACCCGTCGTCGACCACGAATGCCACCACCGCGGAGGCCTGGGGCAGTGCACAGCCTGACGTCGAGTGGCGCGCGCGCGTCGCCCCCGCCGCCGGAAACCAGTAACGACGGACCGAAGCGGCGCATGCAACCAGCCGTCCCCCACTCGCCCAGGCAGAAGCCGAACTGAGGCACGCCCAGGAGGCCGAGACAGGCCCACGCCGTCAGCGTGCTTCGTGCACCACCTGGCGGCCCCTCCGCCTGATGATGGTGCCGAGGTTACGCCCAGGCCGGCAGCGACTGCGGTTCGGCTCTGCGACCTGCCGACCCGGCGTTGTGTGATCCATAAATCGACGAGACCGTAGATCTGCGATTCACCGCTGACGGATCGCCGATCATCCGCGACCAGACCGCCCACGCAGATGACTGACGAACAGCGACCAGGAACATCTGGGCGTCCGGCGGGTCACCCAGAGGCCCAACACGACGAGCGGAACGCGCCCCGTGGCGCGCCCACGCCGAATGGAGGCCAACCGCTGCACCCCCGACTGTGGCAACCGCTCTCCGAACCTCTGGGACCTGAAGGTGCCGGAGTCCGGAGCGCGCCGGGCGGCGGGCCGTCTACTGGCAGTGCCGGGCCCTGCCCCGAACTCGAGAACGCCCAAACGAAGTAGCAGGAACTCGACAAGGAACGGAGCGACGCCACAGGGCGGCCTGCGCCGCACCGCCACCGCAAGTGGACGGTATCCCCATGACGACGAGAGAGTGACGCACTGATGTCCGATCGCACCGTGCGGGTTGTTCTCGAAGCCCCACTGGGCCATGAGGCGGCCATGCCAGCCGCCCAGGCCACTCGATCTCGGGAACAAAACCAAAGAAGCCCAACAGGCCACCAGGGTCTGCCTCCGCGGTCGCGCAGCCGCCCCGCCGCCGCTGTCACGAATCCGCCAATCGTCGAGCAGCCCAGGCTGGCGAACTTCTGCCAACAAAACTAAGGAAGGTGGGTGGTATGATCATAACCTGTTGCGAGGCCAGCGGCGCGGCTGCCGAAGTTACGGGTGCGGCGCGCTGCGCTGGCAGATGCCTTGGCGTCTCGACGCAAAGAGGTTTCTGCCAGCAACAGGGTAATCCTCGATGTTTCCACCGCCTTTTGGCCCCGGGCGGGGCAGTTCTCATGTCGCAGCCCTGGCGGTCCGCCAGTTCAGCACTTCGTCTGCTACAGTTCGCATACGCCAATTTGCGCGTCCGCCTGACATGCCACTGTTTTCGCGAAGCCAGTTCATAGCGGGCGCGGATACGAAATACTCCGCTACCGAGGCGGCAGTGTATCGAGGCAGGGCGGGTGTCTCCACTTTGGACGTTCTAAGTATGGCCTGAGAGGCGCCCTGACCCGCGGCAGCAGGCAGCAGATGGTGTCAAGGACGCTGCGAACCGCGTCCATCGCTGCGACGCAAAGTTCAATCAGCGGCAAGGACGTCCTAATGTCGCTGACCTCGCCGTCGGCGCGGGCATGCCAGCGGGCGAGGTCTCCGATCCCGCGTACGGCCTTGAAGCAGGGCGGCCCCTGCCTCCCAGTTCGGGTTGTCAGGATCGAGGAAGCCGTCGGCACCCTGTCCGCCTTTCGCATCGGTGCAGGTCTACTCGGGCCCGGACGCAGGAAACCCCTCGATGGCACAGTAGCACGCTGCAGCACAGACCAACAGCAATCTTGCGCGGCTCACGCAAACAACCGGGCATCCACGCCTACGACGCCGTGGGCAGCGAGCGGCCTCGCGGGCTTGCCGGACAGGTGCGCGAGAAGCCTCGGTCACCTGATCGAGATGCGCAGCGCCAGCAGTGTCTCGGCGCAGATCTCGGCCTGACGCGACTCGCGCCGCCAGCATCCTCTCTACCGCAGGCTGAGGATTCAGCAGTGGACCTGCCGCGGCCACCGACCTGGCTACGCCATGCCAGGCAGGCAGCCCAGCCACAGGACAACCTTGCCGATCTCGAGAAGCCGTGGCCGTGGAAACCCTCGCCATCCGCATGGCGACCGGCTATCGGTCAGCTTCGCGCCGCAGCAGGCCTCGACGGTTTCCCCGTCCGCCTCAGCGAGAGCCCTCCCGCAGCCGCAGGCCGCCCCTGATGGGCGTGGTGGACAGGTATGGCGCGGTCGCCTCTTTGGCGCTGCCGCCGCCCCTGATGCGCGGCGCGCCGTGCACCCGCAGAGTTCCGGTCCGGCAATGGATCAACTCCTGGCACGGCGGGCGGATCTGTCCAAGCGCCCCTGGCAGTGCGAGTCGCCAAGCGCGAAGTAGGCTCTCCGCGGCTTTTCGCCGCGCACAGCTCGTTGCCGTCCCGGCTTCGCTGGAATGAAGCCGCGGTCAAAACAGCGACTGAACTCAATCCGGCACCCCGACGCTTGAAGATCGGCAACGGCTTCACCAAGATCGACTCCATATCCGCAGCGTTGACGGAAAAGCCTTCACCACCGACCCTCGGCGCGTTTTAGTCGAAGGTAATGAAAGATCTCGGCTCGCGCTAGATGCAATCAGACTCGGGACGCCAAATGGGCGCGCGGGGCCGACCAGCTAAGTCTGTTCGAACTCACTCCAGTCTTGACGCCGGAAGGCTGTCGACGCACTTCACGCAGGTGTCGCAAACAGTCGCCCAAAATGGATGCCATGCATGGGCCAAGTTCTTTCGGGAAAATCTCGAGGACCCCAAGGCTCACGTGGCAAGGACGCCGCCTACGCGCGCACTCGGCGACCATTCGAGTCGCATGCCAAGGACTCAGCTTGTCGCGGCAGGGCGCCTACGCCGACTATGCCAACAACATGGACAGGCTGGCGGAAGTCGGCAGGCGGCAAGCAGCCGGGCTCGTGGCGCACCGCCGAGCGGCATCAAAACCATGTCGAGGCAGGCCATATGCCGGCTGGCTCAACGATCATCTCGGCAACAGCTGCGCAGACGCAGCGCAGGCAGGCGGAACAGTGGGATCGCGGCAGCAGGTCGCTGCCGCTGGAGCCGAGGCGGCAGGCGAAAGCCTCGGGAAGTTACACGCGATCAACGCCTACCACTCAGCGCAATTTGCAGCTCCGTATGGACAGCAACATCGTGCACACGAGGCCGCCATCACGATGCCGCTGCTCAGAGTCGATCGAGAAGAACGGTCGCACGCCTCGACATCTGACTACCGAGGCGCGGCTGCGCCCACATGAAGCAAGCGCTCAACGATGTCGCCAAGGCGTCGCTTTGCACAAGGTCGCCGCCGGGAGGACATGCTTGCTTTCCGGGCAAGGGCGGAGGCGACAACGAGAGAAGCTGCGAGGCGCCCGAGACAGCTCCAACAAAACGCGACAGACATGGATGGAGCGCCGACACAGGCGGGCAGAATACGCCGACACGTTGGGCCTGATTCCCGAGGATGTCGTTACCGAGTCCTGCTGGATACGCCGAAGCGACCCGCAGAAGTTGGCTCGCTTATGATCAAGTCCAGAAGTTGCCGGCGAAAACAGCTCGAAATCAAAGCAGCATCTGGATGATAAAAGCCGCTGAACAGGCATGGCTACTGACCGGAACTTGAATGGAATTCCGGATTCTGGTGAGGTCCGCGACATCCCCGGGCCCGCTAAATACTGGCGCGACGCGAAGGAATTGAACAAATTCCTTGCTGAACATGCCAGAGACACAGCCGCCGTTTAATTCTGGTCCGCCTGGAGGCGCCTATCGCAACCTCAGCCTCGAGTAAGCCTCACGGGTTGCCCGCCAAGGACATCCTGGTCGGTGCCGGGCGCGGATGGTGCCGTCCAGCAGACTGGCGCAGTCCAGCAGCCCCTGAGCGCCTGCTGGCAGCGTGGCAGTGCTGATCTCACCCTGATGGGGACAACTCTGTCGCGAACGCCTACGCCGTGCGCGCACCTGGCTCCATCCCGACAGACCAGCCCAATATCGGAACGGTCGGGCACGGCCAAGCTGCCGCGAACGCCAACGCCGTGATCCCACTCGGTCGCATTCCGCGGCATGTCGAACTTCATCAGCGCATCCAGCAACGGTGCCGTCTGTCGCCGCCGCTGCCGCATCTGCACTGGCCGGCGATCATCGGCCGGACTGCCACGACGTACATCCGCACCGCACACCATCGAAGGTGCCTGTTGCCGGGTAAACCGGCGGGCTACGTCGCGATCACGCCCGCACTTGCGACCGCTCGGCGATCCCTGACCCATGCCGCGTGAGCCTGCCGGCGGTATCGTCACCGGCCCCGGAACGCCCACCCTGATTCCGTGCCCGCCATGCGCCTCAGGGGAGTTCGTGATCAGGGCAGCGGTGGAGCACTACGGCCCGTCCCCTGCTGCACGCCCACCAACGCCAAGCGGGTGCTGCGCGACCGTTACCTGGTTTCGTTGAGCAGGTCGCTGCGCGCCGAGCCGCTCATTACTTCCACATCCCCGCCCCTTGTCGGTGGTCGGGGCGTGGCGGCGATTCGACCGTGACGATCAACGTCACCATGCCCGAGACGGCCACGGTTCGCGGCCCTGCGGGCGTGCGGGCTGGAGGAGCGCTCGGTTGACCGGGCGCGACGCGCATCCGGGGACAGGAGAAATGGAGGGTGTACTACCCATGACCCAAGAAGGGTCAGGCTCCCCAACCCGGCACACACTGAAGAGGATGCATCCGCATCAGGACGATGTCCGACCTCGCCCCGCGGTGACATGTCCGCGTGTCGGCGCGCATCGAGGTCGAGTGTCATCGCTTCTGGGACCCGCCGCCCGATACGCTGTGAAGCGGGGACATTTCGGCGTTGGCACGGGACACGCGCGCGCGCCGTTCAGGTGCCCCACCCGGTGGTGGGCGCCCAGAGTTCAAGGACACCCCGCCAGCCCCTCAGGCTATGACATCGACCGCGCGGCATCCCGACTGGCGCTGACTACATCGGCGCAGCGTGAAAGCGATCCATGAACTGAAGCCGCTGTGGATCCACCGCACGGCTCAAGCAGGCCGAACGCCCCACCTGGCGCCTACTACGTGTCGTGGACCGACAGATCCGGTCGAGGCCCCGCCGCCGCTCGCCGACCGCTACCGCCCGAACGACGGGACCGAGTCAGATACAAGGCGTGAGCCGCATCGGCACCGTTCACGGACCTCCACACCGACTACGGCGTCTGGGAAACGATCGTCCTGCTACCGCCTGACGGCAGCGGAGCGGCAACCTCGACTCCTTGGGTGAGTCGAACATCCGCACCATGCCCGCGCCCGACGTCGCCGTAACTCCGCGAGAGCGGGAATTGCGCGTCGTCCTCGTCACAACGCGCGCTACCCGCAACGGCTGCGCAGTTGAGTGGCGCGCGTCAACAATGGCGAGGGCCATATGGTTGAGCGAGGGAGCACGGCGCTGCAACTGAACAACACCCTTTGCGCCTGAAAGGAGATGTAGAAGTTCTGTGGCTGCACTGACCGGCGTGGCGTGGAACTGTGGTCCACGTGACGGTCACTGACCAGATTCTGCCCCGCTGCACCTCGCCAGTTCCTCCACCTGATCGCCCCACTGGCACCGCAGCAAGCGATGACCGGATCACCTTCCAGTGTAGTGACAATAAACGGTCAGACTGTGGCCAGCAGATCGCCGCAGAGGTCTGCCACTGCACTGGCGGGAGGCCTCCTGGCGTCCGCCGTGCAGGTCACAGAAGATGCCCACGCAGGCTGCCCAGCGCCTCCGGCTGTGGCAGGCAGGTACCATAGGCGCCCACGCCGACCGGAAGTCCCTGGTCCGATATGGTCTTTCTTCGCGACGGATGCGTTTAATCAAGATCACCGCCTCAGCCAGTGGCGGTGTCAGCCGAATCCAGCCGCCTCGTCGCCCTACGAGGCCGCCGACAGTGGCGGCTACCAGACGCGCGCAGCCTCGAAAGCGACTATCACCGAGTGTCGCTACCGGAAGCAGGTTGTACTGACGGACGATTTCCAATCACGCCGTACAGAGTCCCATCATACTGGAGGACGGCGGCAATCTTATCGCTTCCTCCCCTCCGGCAAGTGGATTTTGTTCTTTCTGGTCGGGGCTGGTGGTCCCAGTGGGTCAGCGTCGACTTAGCGTCGATATGCTGACCCTGCCACGCCCACCATCATCGCCTGCTGTCGAGGATGAAGGCGCAGGTCGCCACGCGTCGGTACCAAGGCTGGCGCGCGATACCGTCGCAATCGCTATCGAGGTGTCCCGCGACGGGAAGCGACACGGCAGCTCCTCGACCGCTGACGCAGAAGGAACCGCCACCGACCCCAGCCCCGGATCTCGCCTCGACGGTCGCCTACTGCGTCCCACCACCTGACTGAGGCGTCCCAGAGCTGATCCGCGTTTGGGACGCTCCACCTGTCGCATTCCATATTTCGACGGCGCGCTGGCGTGGAGCCTGGCCGCCGACAACCCCAAGATCGAGATTCAAGGTCTAAGTAAGCAGCCACCATTCTGAAAGGTACGAAGCCCGCCACTGCCCACCGCGCATTTTTTGGATTGGCGCGCGCCCCATCGAGGTCGCCATATCCGGGGATTCCTGAGGAGGCCGTGCCAATCCAGCCGGATACCGCTGATAAGCGAAGGGACAGGCACCTCCTGCGGCCACTCATACACGGCGTCTGATCGGCAGACATCCGAACCAGCGACGAAACCGACCGCCCTCGTCGCCTCGCATACGCCTCCGCCACAAACCCAGGCTGGTGGACCATGGATGGTGGAGCGCCCAACTCGTCGACCACGACGGTCGCATCCGTGGTAGCCGCCCGACATCCGGAGTTGGCCCCTCGAGTGGAACATCAGCCCGCGGCGAACCGGCGGCAAACATCAGTTCATCGAGCCGCCATCAGTAGGCATCGACTGCGAATACGCGATGCACCCTGCACCACGACGAAGCTCCGAAACCCAACCCATGGGCGTATCGCGCCCCTGGCCGAATCGGAGCTACGCGACGGTCGCACCTCATCCACCTCAAACTCGAGGACCACCACGTCCCCTGCTGCGCCAGCTGAGCCACTGACCCACACGAGGCCGGCATCGTCGTCACCGACAGGTCGCCACGACCTCCGCCAGCGAACGAATCCAAATCAGCACCACCCCGTCCCCGCAAACCTCCGGACGCTCCACTCACGTGGACCCGGACAAAACCTGGGACGCTGTAACGCGAGCTGCCCGACGCCATCGGGCACGGCGGCATCTGCGCGACGCCAACGGCTGGTGGCGACCGCACCCCACGTCGCCCCGATGTAACGCCCCCGGCCGCGAATTCGGCGGCACCCCGCCGACTACCGCCACCGCAACCACCCACGAGGACGAGGCCGACTGACGGACGCCCCAACCGCGCTACTTCACACCCGGCCACGTCAGACACGCCGGCACGGTGTAAGAAGTGGGATTACAAACCCGGCCAACCCGTGCACCCCGACCGTGAGTTCCCACACACCCGCGAAGCCGTCACGAGGCAACTCGCAAAGGTGCTCGCATACTTAACGGCGACTGCCGGCAGAGGGGCAGGAACGGTCCCTTTACATCACACGGACCCACCCACCGACGACGACACCGCCCTGGGCGACCGTCAGAATCCGTCGCCTCGGTCTCGACGTTACCGTCGCGAGCCGAGATCGCATTCGGCGTCGGCGCGGTGTGCAAACCTCCGCGGACGCCACATCGGACAGCCATGGCAGTAAACCACCCCCAGACCTGCTCGTCCAGGCCGCCACGCACGAGAAGCGCCACCAAAATCATCACGCGCTAATCATTCACTACACCCCTCCGAGCAGCAGCCCTGAAGCGGAAAACGCTGCCGGAAGCTCGCCGAAGGCAGCTTGTTTCATGCCCGCACGACGGCAAGTACGACCATCAGACCGGCGATTCTCAATCCGCCAGTGGCGGTCCCGATTGCCGCTGGCACCGCAGCCCCCAGATGGAATGCAACTGCTGGCAGCGCGTCCAGACCACATCTGCCGCCACCAGCCCTACGGGTCGCTCCATCACTGCGTCACCAATGTAACCTCCGATCCCATTCCTAGAGCCCCCGCGGTCACCGTGGGTCGCCTGCAACTGGAACAGGGGCGGCGCTCATCGCCTCTACGGAGAGCCCACTGCACCAGCATGCTGCGCGCCATGGACATCGTCGCCCGCCCTCGGCGAACGCCTCAGAAAATGACCGCCACCGCCGTCAGGGCGGCGGCAGTAGCCTCCGGTAAAATACATCAAACTCACCGCAGCACCCCGCCCATCTGGCAAACATCCCAGCTACATAATTGGTCGCTGGCTGCATCATAGCCCGCGATCATCCGGACATCAAGGTCGCGCTCATCCAGGCGGCTGGCCCGCCGCGCGTCATAGGGACGCACGCCGACGGCTAGACCGTCGACCTCAAACGGCATCTGACCCGGGAGCAGCGCGAGAGCGTCGCTCACATGCCCGAACGGCACTTCCGAAGGTATCGGTACCTCCGCTGTTCGACCAGCATATCCATGCGCTTGATTCTGACACCAACCACGAACTCCAGCCAACAGGCAGCCGCCGTGAAAGCCGAATATGACGGCCTAACTCCCAGTAAGTAACGCAGAGTCAAAGACATCCATCCAGCGCCCGCCATCGGATTACCGCTGAGAGAGCATTCTTCAGATGAAGGCGCTCTCCGCGACGACAAAACAACCCCTGGAGAACCGCGAAACAAGACAACAAGAACGAACTGGCAAGATTCAGACGCCATCCTCGACAACCACCTGCCGAACTGCGGCACCCAAGGAAGCCAACACGACACCACTACGTCCGCAACCGCGAGTCGCCCAGGATCTCGCGGAAATCCGTCAACGGCAAAGACCCAGAGGACCCCTGAACAGGAGATCGCCTGATCCGATGAGACTCCGTGCCACCGCGAGCGGGGCGAGGCAGAAGCTGGCCAGCATGAACAAGGTCGACAACTCAGCGCAGGCGTCGAGCCCTACGGCATGCGGGTCGCGGCAGGCGATCCCTTGAGGGCCCCACCCCCGTGGAGTGGCGGCCCACTCCTAACCGGCAGCAGCTTCCTGCCGCGCTGGCGGCAATCCCGCCCAAATCAAAAACTGCGCCCCAACCCACGTAACGAGCATGGACGCTGTGAACAAGACCTCGCCAAAGTCGAGACGCCTGCTAACGCGTAGCGACATGGCCATCCGCGTCGACCAGAACAGCACCGAACTGGCGGCGGTCCGCGACGACGTCGCGGATGTCCGCTCCGCAGTCAAACGCACGACCACGAGCTGGTCGCGCCAACGACCAAAGTCTCCTGGCACGCCAGGCACGGTTACACAGGCTGAGCGCCGCCACGACGAGCAACTATCCGAACCAGTGTGCGCCCAATACCTGGAGGCGCTGACGATCCGAACGAGAACGGGAACGTCCATGACCCTCTTAAACGCCCACCCCAGGCCGCACTGCTGCGCACAGCACGGAGCTAAGGCGTGCAAACCACCCGAGCATTAACCACAGGGCGCTGGCACCCGACATGACGAAGCTTGCACCCGATGAGTCGCACCTTTGCACTGACGCCACACCTGGACCGCGCGCCTATCAGCTCTACCGCGAAGCCGAGGCCCGGCCACGAGCAGAACGCACACCCCTGCTGTGCCTGCATGGGCGGCCTACAACACGCCAGCGGGGCGGAGCCGACTCGGGCCCCCGCGTCGGACCGCGGAGCAACGCCATACCGTAAGCCGCAGAATGATCGCGAACGCCCTCGGGAGATCAACTCCGTCGAGGTCAGTCGCGCTGGCCAGACATGACGAACTGCACTGGTCGATATCGACGGCGCCCCCACAGCACGCCGCCGGTCGACCGACGTCGCAGGCATCGCTACCGCGTCGAGGTCCAAGCCAGGCAGTCCCTGGCCAGGACGATCGCACAGCCATCACCCTCGAGACTCCCACGCCTCATCGACACCCCGTCCACACTATCGTCCAGGCCGGTGTGAACCCGGCCATCCGAGACGACCGGCACGACGGCTTCGAGGAACAGACCATCCACTCCGCCCTCCGCACGCCACGCGAAGGCATCTCCCAACGAAAGAAACATCACAATCATCACCAACCCCGCCGTCCGTAAGTGGATCTACGGCATCGCCACCGCCCCCTGGCCGTCCTCGGCGTCTACGGCACTCAAGAGCAGATACCACCTCCTGGTCCACTCGCCATACCGTCACCGGCCCTAAGCCGCGGTCAATACTCCCACCGCGCGAACATGAGAACTGACGGCGAACATCCTGCCCGCCGGCACCAGCAGGCCACACTCCAGCGACTCGAGGCGTGGCGCTTCCAGGAGGCGCGGCCTGGCGGCGGTCGCCCTGGGAGCGCGAAGCCAGGTGCTGGAGACGGCTGCCTCGGCCTCCGTCGCGAGGCGGAGAACTCTCCGTGCTGCCTGGCCCAGAGAACTGACCACTGGAATCTCACATCCCTGTGAGCTGCCTGCAAGCTGGAATTGCAGGCCAAGTGGCCGAGGAAGCAGGCTGAGGTGACGAGCTGGTGCTGCGATCGCTGTGTGCCGTCGCCTCCAGGCACGGGTGTTGTGCTTGATCGGAGCCGAGCAGTCTGCTAGTTGCCGTCTCGAGCAAGATTGCGACAGACCCCCACCCGAAAGGGTGGGGGTTCTTTCATGTTTCTCGAGGGTCTTTTCGGGGCCCGGCCTCCTGAGTTCGGAACCCTCAGGGGCCCTCTTGGCCCCACCAGCATTCATCGACACCATCGACATCATCCGGCGTCATCCGGCGTCATAGCGTTTCCCTGCCGATGGGGTATTTCAGTGCCCCACAAGGCCTTTTCACGAGCCTTTCGAGATGAGTCGGCCTGCCGGATTATTCACGGTGACCATTCATCTTGAGGCCCGCCGCACCGGTGGGTTTCCCAAATCTATTTGAGAAATTTCGCGCGAGCAGCGGCTTTCGATGTGTTTCATGGCCATGACTTGTTTTGGTCCTGTTCGAGGGGTTTACCATTGCACCGGTCACCTCCTGATGCACTGGCGGTTCTTTGCCACCATCATTTCACCCTACCCATGTTGGGCTGGCGGTCTGTTCTTCGTGGCACTGTCCCGTATCGTCTCGTGAGTTATCACCCTGCTCTGCGGAGTCTGGATTTTCAGCTTGTTTCCGGGTTGCGACCCGGCTTCACCCGTCTGCGCTCCACCCTTCACCGGGTTTCAAGCAGCATAGGAACACCGTCCTGCTCTTCGCTGAGTTCCACTTGTCGCGTACCTGAACCGCCCTTACCAGTCTACGGCATCCGCGGCAGTTTCGCTTCCACCGCCGGATCGGCGATCTGAAGGTTCTATCCGGACCTAGGGATTGACATCGGTGAGGGACCGGCAAGCGAAGACTTTCACCCACCGTGTCTGGAGAACCAAAGCCCTCTGCCAGATCCACCACTGCGTGTTCCCAGGCCTGGCTCACAGCGGGTTACTGGCAGCCAT